>Ga0207712_10000007_pt1 | contig 539589 bp, 520 predicted proteins | sample KBSS44metaG_FD_184402 | JGI IMG/M metagenome (GOLD analysis project Ga0207712, IMG submission 184402) | Switchgrass rhizosphere microbial communities from Kellogg Biological Station, Michigan, USA - KBS S4-4 metaG (SPAdes) (version 2) | ecosystem: Host-associated > Plants > Roots >... | reverse complement strand
GAGTCCAGTTTCTGGTCTTGGGGCTGGTGCAGGTTGACGTCGAGGCCCGAGGGCGAGTCGGTGAGATCGGTCGTCGGGCGGACCGCGATCGTCGGTTCGAATTCCATCGCCGCGCAATCTTCGATCAAGGCTGGGCTCTCCCCCGCCAAGTCGGCGCTTTCATAGCTGGCTTCGTGTTCGGCGAAGGGTGGGTGCGGTTCCTCCCAGGTGTCGGTGCGCACTTTGAAGATGGACGGCTGTCCCGAGCACTCCCCCGGCAGGGTGAGGAAGGGGATCTCGCCTGGCTCGACCGGGCAAAGACCATTTGAGCCGCGGCATTTGCCCCGGGTCGCGTCGTGGGCTTTGGCGGAGGGATCGCCCCAGACCTGGGCCTGCACGTTGAAGATCGGCTGCGTGCCAAAGGCGATCACGTCGTGGGTGGCCGCCTCGACGCCGTAGTCCCCGTCAGAGCGCACGCCGGCGATCGCGTGCAAGAAGACGCCGGCGTCGCCGACGTCGGTGGCGAGCTCGGCGACCGCACCGGGTGGCGGAACCATGTTGTAGAGGTTGGAGTTGATGACCGTGTTGAGGCCTTTTTCGCCCAGCAGCGAAGTGGCGTTGATGAGGCCGACTTGGGAGGCTTCCGGGCAGCCTTCGGAACCGGTCAGCTGCACCTCGGTGCAGAGCACCGAGGTGGCGGCCGGGGAGCCGACCAGGCCGCGGGGCAGGTCGACGTAGACGTTCTTTGGGTGGCCGTCGTTGGTCAGGGCGGCACCGAGGTTCCTGGTCGGGAAGCCGAAGGCGATCGTCTGCTGGTAAGGATGGGCGCCGGCGAGGACAGATGGCTCGCCGTCTTCTTCAGAGAGCGGCGCGCTGAAGCCCGGCAGGAAGTCGAAGGGAACAGGGTCGGGCTGGATCAGGGTCGGGGCGACGGCATTGACCGAGTTGCCCGCACCGCCTCCAGTGACGCTCGCCTGAGCGTTGAGCGTCCCTTCGGGAGTGGCCAGGGGTGTTTCGACCAGCGCCTGGACGATGATCAGACGGCCTGGTCCGACCGGTTCTGCGGTCTTGCAGGTGATTTCCTGGCCCGCTTTGACGCAGGGCACGTCATCCGTGCTCGAGGGGGTGGTGTTTGCCGCCGAGAAGGTGAGGATTTCAAGGCCGGCCGGCACGGTGAGCTTGACTTCGGATTCACTACCGGTGGTGGGACCGCCGCCGACGTTGGTGGCGACGAGGATGTATTCGCCGCCCGCGCCGGGGGCGAAGTTGGCGGGCTCGGCCGTAGCGGTGAGCGTCCAGGCGGGAGCCGGGGCCGCGGTGGCAACACCGGCTTGCAGTGCGGCCAAGGCGAGCAGGCCCAAAGCCGCCGCGATCAATGTGGTTGCCCGGCGCCTCATCGTGCCGCCCTCCCCTTGGTGTTGGCTCGCTTGTGAGCTTTGGACTTCCCCTTGCCTTTGTGCTTGTGCTTCTTGGGCTTCGGCTTCTTCGCGCCCTGCTTCTTGTGTTTTTGCTTCTCGTTGCCGGGACCGAAGAAGTTCGGGGTGACCGGCGCGGCTTCTACCGGCGCTGGGGCCGCGGCTCCGTGACAGGCTTCGACGCTTTCGCAGGGAGGCACCGGCGGAGGCGGGTTCTGGGCGGCGAGGCCGCCGCCCACGCGGGCGTCATAGACGTCTTGCAGTTCGTCTTTGTCCTGGCCGACCAGCTGCTCGCGAGTGAAGAAGAAGACGTCTTCTCCACTGAGAGAGGCATCGGCGAAGAGCGAGGGGAACTCGCTTTTGCCGGTCGAGATCAGGTAGACGCAGCCTTTGTTAACCGCGCTGAAGGCGGAGGAGGATTCGGTGCAACTGCCCGCACCGGGAGCCTCCCACTCATAGACGTCGACGCAGGCGGGGTAGAACTGCACCCCGGTGCCCGAGAGCGGGCAGCCGTCTTGGCCGTTGGTGTCTTCGGGCACCAGCGCTTCTGAGGTTTCGAAGAAGACCTGATCGCCGCTCGAGGAGAGGTTGCGCGAGGAGACCGCGAGCACGTCGTTGCGCGGGCTGATGCCCGGGAAGAGCACTCGCCCCATCGTCGGCCCTTCTTTTGCCGCTTCCCCGCTCGGGCTGCAGGTGGCGCAGCTGATCCCCCCGCCGACCCTGAAGCGGTAGAGCTCGGGCACGCCTTTGTTGTCGTAGGCGGTGAGCTTTTCCTGGGAGCGGAAGAGCAGGGTGCGCCCGTCGGCGCTGATGAAGGAGGTCTTGGGGACGTAGCTGCCGGCGCCAAACTGTTCGAAGGGCGTCGCGGCCCAGTTCACCGCGTCTGTTCGCCCGGGATTCAGCCTCGCCACGAAGCTTGTCGCCCCTTCGTGCCACAGATAGAGACTGCAACTTCCCGTGGGAGAAACGACAGTCCCCCCGCAGTCCCCCACTTTCCCCGGCCCCGCCCCATCCAGGTCGCCGTTGGCGGCGAAGTAGATGTATTTGCCGTTCGCCGAGGCGCCCAGGACTCCCTGCACTTCGGCGCCGTTGCCGGTTGCGTCCGGGGTCAGGTCCTCCAGCTCGCCTTCGCCCGGGCCGTAGCGGTAAAGGTCGTTGCCGGGATTGGTCGGGGTTTCCCCGTTGCTTGACCAGTAGAGGTGTTCAAGGTTGACCGCCAGGCCGACCGGTTTTCCGCTCAGCGGGATGAAGGCTTTTTCGACATTTTCCAGTTCCAGGTCCGCTCGCCCGATCGCCTCTTCGCCTGAGGTCTGATATGCCCAATAGACATGGGAATTGTCGACGGCGACTCCTCGGATGCCGGCTTTGCCGATGAAGGCGAAGTCTTCTGTGCCTCCTTCTAGCGGGATGCTGCTGATGAAGCTGAAGTCGTTTTCTGGTTGATTGGAGCTGAAGTAAACACGCGTTGGGCTCAGCGCCACGCCATAGGGAACGAGATCAAGATCAAAGAATTCTTGTTCGACTTCATCTCCTTCGATCGTCGCCCGACCGATCGCCTGCACTCCAGCCGACCTCCCCGCATTGGCCCAGTAGATGTGGGTCGCGTTGACCGCAATCCCCTGCGGGTTGGAGGCGCCTTCGATGAAAGCCGGTTCAATGCTGGCTTCGTTGCCGTCGATGTCGGCGCGCCCGATCGTCCCCTTGCCGCCCAGCGGACCAACTTCATCCGCGCAGCCGCTGTTGGTCCAATAGATGTGTTCGAAGTCAACGGCTAGGTAGCGGGGGTGGCTGGGGACCTCTTCGAAGGTGCCGGGGCTGTCTTCCACTTCGCATTCGATCGAGCCCGGGCTGATGAAGTTCGGGTCCTTGTTTTCGCCATTGAGGTCAGCCCGGCCGATCGCCCCCGTCGCTGCATCGACCCAGTAGATGTGTCCTGCGTCAACGGCGACGCCGAGTGCCTTCTGGGAGATGAAGTCAGGTGTTTCGACCGTCCCGCCGGCGAGGTCGTCGCGTTCGATGTATGCCAGGGGCTGTTCGGGGCCGGTGTTGGCGTCGTTTGTCAGCTTCTCCGGCGAAATGAAGATGGTTTCTTTGCCGTCGGCACTGGCCGCCTGGAAGGCGGCCGGCTGGGGGCCTGCGGAGTCCGTGCCGCCGGGACCCGTGCCGTTGGTCTTCTGCGAGGCCGAGACGTGGATTGTGCAGGCCTTGGCCGCTTCGGTGCATTTGCCTTCGCCGTTTAGCGCACTCTGCGCAGCCGTTGGGTTGATGCGGCGGTAGAGCTGGCCGGTGCCGATTTCGGTGAAGTAGGCGGAGCCGTCGGCGGAGACCGCGTTCTCGTCTCTCAGGTAGAAGCCGCGGAACGCACCGCCGAGACGAAGGGCCTGGGCGTTGATACCTTGGGTCCATTCATAGGGACCAGCCAAGGTGCCTTTGGCCGGTGAGCTCCCATCGTTGTGGATCCCGGCAAGGTTGAGATCTCCCGTTTCACGATCCCAGGCGTAGAGGTTCCGAACGCCCTCGATCGCCGCAGGGACGAGCTTGGCTTTCGATTCGAAGATCACAACCGAGCCGTCCTCGCTCTGTCCGGCGTAGTTGTATTCCGCCCCTGGGACATAGGGAGTTATCTGCACGGGTTCGCCGCCACCGGTTGGTTGCACGACCATGGCGGAGACCCTTTGGGCTTCCAAGCGCGTGACGCTCGAGAAGACTTCGGTGTAGTCGGGGGACCAGCCCATCACGTGGGCGCGCTCGCCTACCGATGGTGGTGGTAGGAGGCCTTCCGCCGACCAGTTACTCGTACCACGCGAGCCGAGGTAGGTAGGGAACTCCTGGGCGCCTTTGCCACCGGGGATACCGAAGGTCGAGGCGAAGGTAATGCCGCCGCCCGAGGCGACGGCTTTAATGGTGGGCCGATCGCCCACCACGTCGTTGCCGTCCTTATTCGTGGGCGTCGACTGCTCGTACCCACGGCCGTCAGGAAGAGCAGGCAACGCCAAGGCCCTGCCCTGGGTGATCAGTCCAAAGACGAAAAGCGCCGTCAAGGCGCCCACAAATGCTCTGCCCGCTGTCCTCCATGGTCCCTGTGTTCCCACTTCGACTCCCCTTTGCTCTTTCCCTGGCACCACCTCTCCCCGAGCGTGCCGGCTGGCACGCTCGGGGAAGGCGGTTAATCACCTTAAGGTGACGGGGTGTTATTTACCTCAATCAGGATCTCCACTGAAATGCAGGCCTTTGTGTTCACCGCCGAGGAAAGCAAAAGCGCTGCCTAAAATGGTCGCTTTGTGTTCTTCGGTTTTGCTAATGACCCACAGTTCGGTTAATGGACCTACTTCAACTAAATGTTCAAGCAAGTGACTTAAGAATGCATTTTTGCAGTCTTTAAGGAAAGCTTTTCCAATTACTGGAACTTCTTCGCCGATAGAGCACAGTTCACCAAGGAAGATCGTGGCAAACGTTTCACCTGTATCGGGTAAGATTTGAGTCAGCTCGTCTTTGGTACCACCTGCTAATTCGTGTAAGACGATGGTGCCATGCCCTTGATTCGTTAGAATGACACCTTTTTCAGTACCATTTCTGGGTTCACATGACGCAGTTGTCACACCACCTATTTTGGTGATACACCCGCTAAACTTAACTTGAGATTTTGCGACTGTGCCTGCTTTTTCGCCAATGTTGCCTCCGGCAAGGAGCTTAGCATTAACGGCTTGGAGTGTTGAACATTCGAATAATACTTCTTTACCAATAATTTTCGAATGCAGAATACCAGTGGTCTCTGCTTTAAGTTCCACTGTCGCCGGTAAGAAAGTAATTAATTCAACTTTTTCACCATTTAATTTTGCCAGTAACCATTCCTTTGCTGCCATTGCGGAAGTGGCACTGAAGGCGAACGCGCCGAGCATTGCGGCGCAAAAGCCAAGCAGTACGAGTCTAGAGCGAGTCATTCCTTGATTCCTCTCACTATTAGTTACGGTTTTAACCACGGGATAGTGAATATTGACAGCGCGCCCCATGAACGTGAACGCACTGATCTGTCCCAGTAGGACTCTCTCACCCCGATGATTGGAATCAAGACGCCAATTGCGCAAGTTTTCTATCTCGTTCATCTAGGTCGATAACTCGCTTGATTGCTGAGAATTTTCATTAAAACGCCAATAGCCACGCTAGAAAGTTAGAAAACTTTCTAAGTTCCAAGACGAGACCGTATCGTTTTTAGATTCGAGATGCAAGCTTCGGCATCTGCTTCTCCAACAAAGCATTTCAGCTAGCCAAGCAAAATCAAGGTACTAATCAACCGTGCTTTCTATTTAGAGATCGGCCCCATCAAAGCTCTTTTGTACAGCGAATCCGGGAAGAATGGTCGGTTAAAGGTTGAAAAATTCAACTTGCTTCACACATGCTGCCGCGAAGCTCTTACGCGGGTGACGCTCGAGAAGACTTCGGTGTAGTCGCGGGGCCAGCCCATGACGTGGGCGCGCTCGCCTGCCAATGGGGGTGGCAGGAGGCCTTCGGTCGACCAGCTGCTCGTGCCACGCCAGCCCACGGCCGTCGGGAAGAGCAGGCAACGCCAAGGCCCTGCCCTGGGTGATCAGTCCAAAGACGAAAAGCGCCGTCAAGGCGCCCACAAATGCTCTGCCCGCTGTCCTCCATGGTCCCTGTGTTTCCACTTCGACTGCCCTTTGCTCTTTCCCTGGCACCACCTCTCCCCGAGCGTGCTGGCTGGCACGCTCGGGGAAGGCGGTTAATCACCTTAAGGTGACGGGGTGTTATTTATCTCAATCAGGATCTCCACTGAAATGCAGGCCTTTGTGTTCACCGCCGAGGAAAGCAAAAGCGCTGCCTAAAATGGTCGCTTTGTGTTCTTCGGTTTTGCTGATTGTCCACAGTTCGGTTAACGGACCTGCTTCAACTAAATGCTCAAGCAAGTGACTTAAGAATGCGTTTTTGCAGTCTTTAAGGAACGCTTTTCCAATCACGGGAACTTCTTCCCCGATCGAGCACAGTTCACCTAGGAAGATCGTGGCAAACGTTTCACCTGTGTCGGGTAAGATTTGGGTCAGCTCTACTTTGTCTTCTCCAATAATTTCGCCTTTTTCATTTTTTAATACAACGGTGTGTAAGACAATAGTGCCGTGGCCCGGATTCGTTAAAATGACGCCTTTTTCAGTGCCATTTTTGGGTTCACATGACGCAGTTGTCACACCACCTATTTTGGTGATACACCCACTAAACTTCACAAAAGATTTTTCGACTGTGCCTGCTTTTTCGCCGATATTTCCTCCGGCAAGCAGCTTAGCATTAATGGCTTTGAGTTCTGAACATTCAAATAATACTTCTTTACCAATAATTTTCGAATGCAGAATACCAGTGGTCTCAGCTTTTAGTTCCACTGTCGCCGGTAAGAAAGTAATTAATTCAACTTTTTCACCATTTAATTTTGCCAGTAACCATTCCTTTGCTGCCATTGCGGAAGTGGCACTGAAGGCGAACGCGCCGAGCATTGCGGCGCAAAAGCCAAGCAGTACGAGTCTAGAGCGAGTCATTCCTTGATTCCTCTCACTTATTAGTTACGGTTCGTTTTTGAGATGGACCAGAGTAGGATCACCAGAACAGCCATTCTGTCTGTCGTCCAGTGGGAGCGTTCCACGCGGGTAGAAAGAATCAAGAAACCAACCAAAAAAGTTTTCTAGTTTGCCACCCAATACCCCGAAAGGGCTTCAGATTGCAAAGTTTTGATGGCTAACCGAGATCAAGTTAGAACACCTTCTTTCAAGAGAGAGAGAACTTGCGTCTCTAAACCCGAAGACGCAAGGAGGCGAGCTGAACGTCGATGGGCCGGAGTGGCGCGTGCATCCAACTGGCTTGTGGGAGGACGCCCCTACGCTAAACCTGGGTCGTGTGATCACACGACCCAGGCGAAAGAGCGTTAATTGCGATAACGCCGATCTGGCTCAATCAGGGTCCCCGCTAAAGTGGAGGCCTTTGTGTTCGCCTCCCAAGAAGGCCCACCAGCTTCCTAAGATACTAGTTTTGTGTTCTTCCGTTTTGCTCACGACCCACAGTTCAGTTAACGGGCCGATTTCCCATAAGTGTTCGAGTAAATGGATTAAGAAAGCATTTTTACAGTCTTTAAAGAAGAGTTTCCCGAACATCGGAATTTCTTCGCCTATAGAGCACAATTCGCTCATTGCGTCGACCAAAAAGGTAAAGCGGTCTGAGCGAGCGATGCAAAGGAGATCCGCCCGCGCCTCACCTGGGCGCGCTGGCACGACTGTAAATCCAAATGATTGAAATATCAGGGCGAGTTTCTGCTCGAACACTTTCTCAAGGCGCTTAACTCCATATTTTTCAATGGCCATCTCATCCCTGACGCTCAGAAGGCTCAACTCTTTAAGATTGGCACCCAAAAGAGAGCCCTCGGCTTCTTTCTGTCTCCGCTCGGCCCTCTTCCTAGTCACCACAGTTCGATACTGAAGGGCATACCCAAGGATATCCTCAAGGAGATACCTTGGCTCACCCTCAAGCTCAATCGCATGACGGTGAAGTTCATCGAGTGTCTCTATCGCCGTCAAGTCAGCGTCGTATTTCTCCGGCAGCTCGCCCGGCAGAAAGCCCATTTCGTCGGTAGCTGCGGCGGCCAAGAGACCGAACAGGGAAGCCTCATGGGTAGCGAGCAAGCTCGTGGCGGCCAATAGATGAAGTCTAATTAGAAGCTGCTGTCCGGTTTCATTCTCTGACTCAGGCGGAGACTCAAAATCCTCGTCTCTCAAAATCTTGACCAAGGCGAACGGCGTAGAAACTCTCGCGAACCGATAGGTGCAATATCCAAAATATTTACCTACCTTCCGGATCAACTTCCAGAACCCAAATTCAGTTTCACTCCCAGCAAACACGATAAACAGCTCACCGTCTTCGAACTTCCAAGAGTCATTCTTGAGGAGAAGCTGCAGTTGCTCCTTAAAGTGGATGACACCTTCTGCGAGCTGTGACTCAGAAGCCGCACTAAGGGCACTATTTTCCGGCTCTGGCAGGTTCACTAGCTCCTCAGCGCAATCCGAAAACGAGAGCCCCAACAACGCGTTAACCGATTGGCCTTCTTTTGTCATCAGTGATGTCTTACCTGAGGAAATTGACAGTCCAACAGGCTCAACCCGGTAGTTAGCGCCCGATGCTCTGCTGGTACAGCGTGAACCCAATCCCCGAACAAACCGCGGCAACGATCCAGAACCGCAGCATGATCTTGGTCTCCGACCAGGCCATCATCTCGAAGTGGTGGTGCAGGGGGGCCATCAGGAAGACGCGGCGGCGAAAGGTCTTGAAGGAGAAGACCTGGATCGCGACCGAGAGGGCCTCGATCACGAAGATGCCGCCGATGATCAGCAGCAGGACCTCGGTCTGGGTCATCACCGCGAGGGCGCCGATCGCGCCGCCGAGGCCGAGCGAGCCGGTGTCGCCCATGAATATGGATGCCGGGAAGGCATTGAACCAGAGGAAGCCGATGCAGGCGCCGACCAGGCAGGCGGAGAGCAGCGCCAGGTTCTGCTGCTCGTTGGTGACGAAAGAGATCGCGGTGTAGGCGAGCAGGACGATCGCGCAGGAGCCGGCGGCGAGGCCGTCGAGGCCGTCGGTCAGGTTGACGCCGTTGGAGGTGCCGCCGATGACGAGGAAGACGAGCACGAAGTAAAGAACCGGGCCGAGGTCGAGGGTGGCGTCGCCAATGCGGAAGTAGAGGATCGGTTCGAGCCCGACCTCGTGGCGGGCCACCCACCAGAGACCGAGCGCGAGGAAGATCTGGAAGAGGATCTTCCAGCGGGCGGAGAGGCCGAGTGAGCGGCGCTTGACGATCTTGATGAAGTCGTCGGCGAAGCCGATCGCGGCGCAGCCCATCGCCACGCCGAAGACGGCCATGCTCTGCGCGTCGCGGTCGGAGAGGACCAGGTAGGGCACGCAGATCGAGGCGAAGATGATCAGCCCGCCCATCGTCGGCGTCCCCGCCTTGGCGTGGTGCTCCTGCGGCCCCTCCTCGCGAATGTGCTGGCCGAACTCCTTCACCCGCAGGTACTCGATGAACTTCGGGCCGAGGAAGATGCAGATCAGCATCGCCGCCATGCCGGCGATCAGGACTTCACCCATTGCCGGCTTCCTCCAGCAGCTCCGCCAGCGCCTCGGCGACCGCCTCGAGGCCGGCCGAGCGCGAGCCCTTGACCAGGATCGTGTCGCCGGGCTCGGCCTGGGCGGCGAGCCATTCGGCCGCCTCCTCGGGGGTGGCGAGGAGCTCGTCCGGGGCGTACTCGCGGGCCGGCTCGCCGACGCCGATCAGCAGGTCGATGCCCTCGGCACGGGCGCTCTCGCCGATCTCGCGGTGGTAGCCGGGGGCGCCGGGACCGAGCTCGCCCATCTCACCGAGGACCGCGATCCGCCGCTCCCCCCGCAGTGAGGCGAGGTGACCGAGCGCGGCGCGCATCGAGACCGGGTTGGCGTTGTAGCAGTCGTTCACAAGGACGATTCCGTCGCCCAACTCGAGGCGCTCGCCCCGAAAGCGTGAGAAGCCTATGTTCGCAGCGCGATCGGCCATCCCCGCCAGCGGCGCGCCCAGCGCCACCCCGGCCGCGATCGCCGCCAGGGCGTTGGTCAGGTTGTGCTCCTCGGCGAAGGGAAATTGGAAGCGCTGGGCACCGGCGGGCGTCTCGATCAGGGCCTCGGTGACGCCGTCGGCGACGGTGGTCTCGGTGGCAAAGATGTCGCCGCCGGGACCGAAGCGCAGCAGGCGCGGGGCCTCGCTCAGGTGCGGCTCGAGCAGTCCCGCCTGCGCTGGGACGACTGCCGTTCCATCGGGCGGTAGAGCCGCCAGCACCTCGGCCTTGGCCGCCGCGATCGCCTCGACCGAGCCGAGCAGCTCGACGTGGACCGGACCGACGTTGGTTATCACCGCGACTTCGGGCTCGGCGATCGCCGCCAATTCAGCGATCTGACCTGCCCCGCGCATCGCCATCTCCAGCACCAGCGTCTCGGTGTCGTCGGGAGCCGCGAGAACGGTCAGCGGCAAACCGATCTCGGTGTTGAGGTTCTCGCGATTGGCGTGCACGTTGCCGGGCAGCAGCGCCCGGGCGATGTCCTTGACCGAGGTCTTGCCGACCGAACCGGTGACGCCGAGCACGCGAGCGCCCAGCTCCCGCCGCCAGTCGCGAGCGAGCGCCTGCAGCGCCGCGAGCGGATCGTCCACAGCGAAGACCCAAGAGCCCCCTCCCTCGCCGCTGACTTCCTTGTTTTTCGCGCTATCCGCGAACAAAGGGGAACTCAGCGATTGGTCGATGACGACCCCCCAAGCGCCGGCCTCGACTGCGGCTGGGGCGAACTCACCACCGTTGACACGCTCGCCGCGCAGGCCGAAAAAGAGATCGCCGGGACCGGTGTCGCCCGAACCGATCGTCGCGCGAGCCGGCGCGTCCGCGCCACCCCGCGCGACGATCTCCGCGCCGCAGGCGGCGGCGATCTGCTCCCCGCTGAACTTCAAAGCCGGCGCAGCTCCTCGCGCGCGACCTCGCGGTCGTCGAAGGGGACCTTGCGACCGCCCTCGAACTCCTGGCCCTGCTCGTGCCCCTTGCCGGCGATCACGACCGTGTCGCCGGCGCCCGCCCGACCCAAAGCCAGCGCGATCGCGGCCCGGCGATCGGGCTCGACCTCGAACTTGGCGCCGTTCTCGATCCCGCCGACGACTTCAGCGATGATCGCCTCTGGGTCCTCGGAGCGCGGATTGTCGGAGGTGACGACCGCCAAATCCGAAAGCGAAGCCCCCGCCCGCCCCATCTTCGGCCGCTTGTCGCGATCGCGATCACCACCCGCACCGAAGACGGAGATGACTCGCCCATCGGTGAGCTTCCCCGCGGCCCGCAGCACGTTCTCCAGCGAGTCCGGCGTGTGCGCGTAGTCGACCAGGACAGCGAAGCCCTGCCCCTCGTCGATCGGCTCGAACCGCCCCGGCACCCGCTCAGCCCGCGCCAATCCGGTCGCGGCCACAGCGGCCTCCACCCCCATCGCCACCGTCACCGCAAGCGCCCCCAGCGCGTTGGCGACGTTGAAGTCCCCGGGCAACCCGGTCCGCACCTCCACCTCGCCGCCGATGGGCCGAAAGCGTGTCGATATGTCACGTTTGAGGCCCGTCGACCCCAGTGCGACGGAGAACTGGGCGCCGGCGGCGTCGAAGGAGACGGCGGTGGCGCGGAGGTCAGCGTCGGCTCCTGCGGCCGAGAAGGTGAGACAGTCGAATTCGTCCGCCAGGCGGCGCCCGTACTCATCGTCGACGTTGACGATCGACACCCCGGGCCCCATCTCGAAAAGCAGCCGCTTCGCCCCGAAGTAGTCCTCCATATCGGCGTGGAAATCGAGGTGGTCCTGGGTCAAGTTCGTGAAGAGCGCAGCCTCGAAATGAATCGCGTCCGCCCGGTGCAACGCCAGCGCATGCGAAGACACCTCCATCACACAGGCCTCATCCCCCGCCTCGAGCATCCGCCGGAAAGTCCCTTGAAGATCAATCGCCTCCGGCGTGGTCCGCTCGACTTCCTCCTCCGCTCCCCCGACAACCTGCCGCACCGTCCCCAGCAGCCCCGTCTGTATTCCGGCGGCCTCGAGGATCTCTCGAATCAAAAACGCCGTGGTCGTCTTCCCATTCGTCCCCGTAACCCCGATGACCCGCAGCTCGGCGCTCGGGTCCCCATAGAAGGCGGAGGCCGCTGGCGCCATAGCCGCCCGCGCATCCGCCACAACCACCTGCGCCACATCCAAATCCAGCTCCCGCTCCACAACGAGCGCCGTAGCCCCCGCCTCAACCGCAGCAGACCCAAACTCATGCCCATCGCTCTTCTCCCCCGGCACGCAGAAAAAAAGCGTCCCGGGCCCGACTTTTCGGCTGTCATAAGCCAAAGAGCTCACATCTATGGAGGCATCCCCGACGACCCGGGCCCCCGGAAGCTCCGCGACAAGCGCTGCCAATCTCACGCTGTCAAGTCTAGGAAGGCCGTCGGGTGCCCCTGTTGGCGGCTTGTACTTTTCGGCGCCCACCAAGAGGCGCCAGCAGCTTCGTCTCCATCGAAAAAGTTGAGCCGACAGGGGCACCCGCCGGCCTAGCTATTCCTGCGGCACACCGAGATAGGGCAAAGCAAACGCCGCGATCTTCCCGAAAGCCGGAGCGGCAACCGACCCACCGTAGATTTCCCCCTGCGGCTCGTCGACGATCACGGAAACCAGCAATTGCGGGTCCTGCGCCGGCGCAAACCCGATGAACGAAGCGATGTACTTGGTGTCGGAGTAGGTCCCGTTTTCAGCCACCTGCGCGGTGCCGGTCTTGCCGGCCAGGGTGTAGCCGGGCACGCTGACCTCGGACGCGGTGCCGCCGGCCTGCAGCACGCCCTCGAGCATTTCGCGCACCTGGGCGGCGACGCTGGCGTCAATTACCCGGTGGCCCTTTGGCTCGTGCACGGATTCGTCGCCGATCTTCTCGATCAGCTGCGGGCGGCGCAGGATGCCGCCGTTGGCGATCGCCTGGTAGCCGGCCATCATCTGCATCGGCGTCACGCCGAGACCCTGGCCGATCGGCAGGTTGCCCATGGTCGAGCCGGAGTATTCGTCCAGCTTCGGCACCAGCCCCTGTTCCTCGGAGGGGTACTGGACGCCGGTCGGGCGGCCGAAGCCGAAGCGGTCGATCCACTTGCTGAAGCGCGTAGCGCCCAGCTTGAGGCCGATCGTGGCGGCCCCGACGTTGGAGGACTGGGCGAGGATCTGCGCCACCGTCAGCGTGATCGGCGGCCGCGCCTCGGCGTCTTCGATGATCCGGTCGGCAACGTGCAGCTGCGAGGGCAGGTAGAAGGACGTTTCCGGGGTCACTTCTTTTTCCTGCAGCGCGGCGGCGACAGTGAACGCCTTGAAGGTCGAGCCGGGCTCATACGTGAAGCCGGTGGCGCGGTTGAGCAGGTCTTCGGAGCTGGCGCTGGCGAGGTCGCTGAGATCGACCGGCGGCCAGTTCGCCATCGCCAGGATCTGCGAGTTGCGCGGGTTCATCACGATCGCCGTCGCGCCTTTGGGAGCGTAGGTTTCGCCGACTTCGGCCAGCGCTTCCTCGGTCTTCTGCTCGATCGCCGGATCGAGCGTGAGCTGGATGTTTTCACCGTCTTCGGCTTCCTGCGCGGTTTCGAGCCGGATCGGTTCGCCGGTGGCGTCGGTGACGACGCGCCGTTCGCCGTTAGTGCCGTGCAGCACGTCTTCATCGCCCAGCTCGAGCCCGGTCAGACCCTGGTTTTCAGAACCGACGGCGCCGATCACCTGCGCCGCCAGCTCACCCTGGGGGTAGGTGCGGCGGCTGTCGGGATCCTCGCCGATCCCCTGCAGCTCGAGCCGTTCGATTCGCTTGGCGGTTGGCAGCGGGACCTGTTTGGCCAGCACGGCGTAGGTCGTTTCCCCGGTCACCGCGCCGAGCACCTTGCCCTGGCTCAGTTTCAAAATCGGCGCCAGCTTTTCCGCCGCCAGGGCGGGCTTGGTCACTTCCGGTGGCACGGCGAAGACGGTCGCGGTGTCTTCGGAGGCGGCGAGGGCGTTGCCGCGGCGGTCGAGGATGCTGCCTCGCAGGCTGGGCAGCGGGATCGCTTCGGTCTGCTGGTTGATCGCCTCCGAAGCGAGCTTCGACCCCTGCACCCCCTGCAGCCAGAAGGCGCGGGCGCCGATCACGACGAAGCAGAAGAGAAAACCGGCGAAGAGGAGGCCGATCCTTCGCTCGATCACCTTCATCCGGAGTGGCCCTAGTAACCCGAGGCCGCCGACAGCCGCTGGGCGGCGACCGCCACGTCTTGCTTGGAAGCCTGCAGGTAGCCGATCTGGTCCGAGGATGCGGCGGCGAGCCCCTGCCCCGCGGCTTCGTGGCGGATCCTTGCCGAGCCGTAAAGGTGTGAGACGCGGGCGTTGAGCAGCGAGTTCTCGTCTTCCAGAGCGCCGATATTGCGGTCGATGTGGCCGGCGTTGGCGGAGAGGCTGAGCGTGACCACGTTGATCGCGACGATGCCGACGAGCAGCAGGCCGAGCACGCCGATCCAGGCGCGGCCGCGGGTCATCCGCACCATCAGGCCCGAGTCGGGCAGCTGCCGCACCGCCGTCGCGGCGCCGGCGGCGATCGGGATCAGCTGGCCGCCGGGGCGGCGGGCGGGCGCTTTGCGACGCGCGGGAGCTTTGCGAGCCGGGGCTTTGCGGGCGGGTGCGGCGACGGCCTTGACCGGCCGCGGTTTGCGGCGCGGCGGCGCGGCGGCAGGAGCTCGGCGTACGGTTGCCGCCTCCATCAGGCCACCGCCTCGTTGCGCTCGGCGATCTTGACCGCGGCGCGCAGGTGAGCGGACTTGGCGCGCGGGTTGGCGGCAATCTCATCGGGGCCCGGCGCGACCGCACGGCGGGTCAGCAGCTCCGCTTCGGGCTCACGGCCGCAGACGCAGACCGGCAGCTCGGGCGGACAGATGCAGCCCTTGGCGCGCTCGGCGAGGAACTGCTTGACCGGACGGTCCTCGAGCGAGTGGAAGGAGATCGCGGCGAAGCGGCCGGCGGGCGCCAGCATTCCCCAAGCGGTCGGCAGCGCGTCCTCGAGCGAGTCGAGCTCGCCGTTTACGGCGATGCGAATCGCCTGGAAAGTTCGCTTGGCCGGGTGGCCGCCGCCGAAACGGGCGGAGGCCGGCATCCCGGCTTTGATCGCGTCGACCAGCTCCGAGGTGGTCGAAAGCGGGCGGCGACGGACGATCTCGCGGGCGATCCCACCGGCGTAGCGCTCCTCGCCGAAGTGGCGCAGGGCTTGGGCCAGGCGGGACTCCGGCCACTCGTTGACGATGTCGGCGGCGCAGAGCTGTTGGCGGGTGTCCATGCGCATGTCGAGGGGGGCGTCGTAGGAATAAGAGAAGCCCCGCTCCCAGGCATCGACCTGCATCGAGGACATTCCGAGGTCCATGTAGACCATGTCTGGACGCATGCCTTCGCCGTGCAGGGCCCGGAGACCTGCCGCAAAGTCGCTGGAAATGAAGCGGGTTTGGCAAGGAGCCTCGCTCGCGAAGGCTTCGTAGCGAGCCAGCGCGTCGGGGTCGCGGTCGATGCAGATCAGCGTTCCCGAGGACCCCAGCCCCTCTGCCACGCGCCGGGCGTGACCGCCGGCGCCGAAGGTGCAGTCGATCGCCAGCTCCCCCGGATGCGGGTCGAGGAAGGCGGTCAGCTCGGGTGCGAGGACGGGCTGGTGTTCGGCGGCCATGAAGAAAAGGTTTGCGTGTCCTGTGGACGGGCTGGCGACGGTGGATGGGCGGGCGGGGAAGGCCATCTCACTCAGGCGCTCCGTTCGCGGCCAGGCCCTCGGCGATCTCCGGGGCGGCGGCATCGAGATCGGCCTCCTGCTTGGCCCAGGCCTCGGCGTTCCAGATCTCCAGGTACTCCCCCGCACCGACGACGACGCAGGCGCCGTCGAGGCCGGCGTGCTCGATCAGAGGCTTGGGCACTCGGATGCGACCGGCGGAGTCGAGCTTCTCGTCGAAGGAGCCGCCGTGGAAGCGGCGGCGCAGCTGGCGCGCATCACGGCCGAAGGGGCTGTGCGGCGAGAGGAAGCGGGCGGAGAGCTGCTCGAACTCGTCGGTCGTATGGACCCAGACGCAGGGGTCGAAGCCCTTGGAGAGAACGATCCCATCAGCAAGAGAGGCCCGGAACCTGGAAGGGACGGTGAGGCGATCCTTCGAATCGAGACTGTGCTCGTAGAGGCCCCGAAATGCCACCGCCGGTTCCTTTCGTCGCGAGCTGTCGAGATGGACCAGGAAAAGAGTTAGGACCGAGGTGATGAGGTGGGAGGAGCCTCACCACCCCGGTCCTTGGGCTTCAACTCGAGCGGCACAGTACCCCACTTTCTCCCACTTTGCAACACGACCCCACAATGCAATCCCATTTGCAGCCCCTGCGTTAGGTTGCGCGCGTGAGCGACGAGCTGGCCCAAGCCACCCCGGAGGCGCCGGACGACGCCAACGACCTGCGCGGCTTCTACTTCCGGCAGCTGATCGGCAAGCCGCTGACCTGGGTCCTGATCGGGATCGCGGTGGTCCTCATCGGCAGCGTCCTCGCCGCCTACGTCGGCCCGGCGGCTGGCGGCGCGGGCGCGGTGGTGGCCTTCCTCGTCGGCGTGCTGCTCGTCTTCGCGATTGCCGACCGGCGCGCGGAACAGGGCTTCTTCGAAACGTATGCCGCCGAGAACGGCCTCGAACTGGGCGGCCGCAGCGCGCTGCCAGAAACGACGCCACTGCTGCGCAAGGGCGATGACCGCTACGCCGAGCGTTCGCTGTCCGGCCGGCTCGATGAGGGAGTCGGAGGCATCGAAGGCATCCTCGCCCTCTACACCTATGAGGAGGAGAGCACCGGCGCCGACGGCAACCGCGAGACCAACTACTACCACTACACGGTCTGCCTGATCCCGGTTCCTGAGTGCGTGGCCCACGTTCCTGAGCTCTTCTGCCGCCGCAAGTCGGGCCTGCGCTCGCTGGAGAAGGTTGAGGACGTCTTCCGCTCGACCGAGCGGGTCAAGCTCGAGAGCGAGGCGCTCGACAAGCGATACGAGATCTTCGCCGGCAAGGAGCAGGACCAGGTCTGGCTGCGCCGCCTCTTCTCTCCCACCTTCGTCGTCTGGCTCGGCGAGGAAGCGCCGAAGAAGTTCGCCTTCGAGCTGGTCGACGGCACCCTCTGCTGCTTCGTCAGCGACCACAAGAAGTCGGCCGACGAGCTGGATGCCATCCGCGCCGCCTCCAGTGAGGTGGCCAGGCGGCTGCTCGAGGAGTCAGCTCAGACAAGCGGTAACTCCTCCGCTTCCGGGCGGGCGCGCTAGCCATACCCGGCGGTCTCGCGCCTGCCCTCCCGCGTCCGGGGGCCCCTAGGCAAACCCTGCAAGCAGAGCGTCCGCGTTGGCGATCAGGGCGGCGGCGATCATCAGCAGGACCGAGGGGACGAGGACGAGGGCGATGACGAGCTGGATCTTCGGCGCGGCGCGGGCGGCGTGCTCCTCGACCAAGCGGCGCTGGTCGCGGCGCAGGGCGCTCGACTGGCGGCGCAGCTGCTCGGCCAGCGGCGAGCCATAGCGGCGCGAGCGTTCGATCGCCGCGCAGAGGGTCGCCACCTCGCTGCCGGGTGCGCGAATTCGGAGCGACCGCAACGCCGCCGCAAGCGGGCGGCCAGATGAAAGCTCGGCGACCGTGACCCTGAGCTCGTCCGCCAGCGGCCCCTCGCTGGCGGCGGCAATCTCGGCAAAGCCAGCCGCGGTATCGCGTCCCGTGGTGGCGTCGACCGCGAGCAGATCGCAGGCGTCTGGAAGCGCGCCGCGCAGGCGGCGCGTGCGCAGACGGGCGCGCCGCTCGAGCAGAGCGTCGGGGACGAGGAATCCCGCCGCGGGGAGCCCGAAGACGACCAGCAACGAGATCCGTCCCGGCGCGGCCGGAGCGCTCGCCAGCGCCAGCAAGGCTCCCGCCAGCGTGCCGCAGGCCTTGGTCAGGAGCACCGCCGTCAGCGGCAGCCTCCCCTCGAGGCCGGCGCGACGAATCCGGGCCGGCAGGCCGAGCCGCAGCGCCGCGCTCGCGGCGCGGCGATCGAGCACCCCGCCAACGGCCAGGCCGGGCAAGACGCGGCCGCCAGCCAGCTCACGCGCGGCGGCGACGAGAAGAAGAGCGGCCAAAGCGGCGAGCACGGCGGGTGGATTCATTCCGCCACCCTGGCGAGGCGACGAATTGCCAGGAAGCCACAGAGCTGCAGGGCCCCCGCGAGAGCGAGCAGGACGGCCGAGCCCGGCGCGCTCATCACCTTGATCATGAACCCGGGCTGCAAGAGCTCGGCAAAGAGGGTGCCGCCCGTTGGCATCGCCACCACGAGCAGGCCGGTGAAGCGCGCCTGCGAGGTCGCGGCCTTGGCATCGTCGGCAACCCGATCACGCTCGGCTGCCCCCTCGGCGAAACGGCGCAGGAGGCCGGCAAGGTCGCCTCCGGCCAGCCGCTGGCTGAGCAGGGCGGCCGCGAGCGCATCCACCCTGGCCGAGCGCATGCGACCGCGCCAGGCGGCGATCGCCCCCTCAGTCGGCGCGCCGAGCTCCAGCTCAGCGCCGAGACGGACCAGCTCGACCGAGGCCGGCCCGTCGAGCGAAGCGGCGGCGGCGGGCAGCGCCCCGCGCAGCGAGCTGCCGGCGCTGAGCGAATCGGCAACGGCGAGGGCGACTTCCGGCAAGGCCCGCTCCACCCCGCGCCGGTAACGGCGCCGGCGGGCCGTCAACACCAAAGCGCTCGTCGCCGGACCGGCGATGGCGAGCGGCAGGGCGAGCCGCGGCCCGGCGATGAACCATCCCGCGGCGATCGCGGCGACGGTGGCCAGCATCGCCAGCCGCCGTCGCTCGACGATCGACGGCGAGTAGCCCTCGCGCCCGGCCCGCCGCAGCGGCTCCAGCGCCCAGCTCAACCAGCGCGCCAACGCCGGGCTTGCAAGCAGCGCCTCGCGCCCTGCGACGGCGAGGAGAGCGCCCGCCGCCGCGCCGGCGAGCGGAACGACGAGGTCAGACAAGGTGCTCATCGCTCCACCCCGGCCTCGAGCGTTCGCACCGCCGTTTGGCCCGCCGCCCTGACCACCTCGGCGATCTCCGCCACCGCGCGCGACCCGTCCGCGCGGCGCTCGAGCTGGACGATCAGATCGATGCCGCGCTGAACCTGCTCGGCGATCGCCTCGTGCGGAAGGCCGACGCCGGCCATCAGCGCCAGCGTCTCGAGCCTGGCCACGGCGTCGGTGGTGGAGTTGGCGTGCACGGTCGAGAGCGCCCCGTCATGGCCGGTGTTGAGCGCGGTCAGCAGGTCGAGCGCCTCGGCCCCGCGCACCTCGCCGATCACGATCCGGTCGGGGCGCATGCGCAGCGCGTTGCGGAGCAGATCCCGCACCGTCACCTCACCCCGGCCCTCGACACTGGCCGGCCTGCTCTCCAGGCGCACCACGTGCCGCTGCTGCAGCCGCAGCTCCGCCGCGTCCTCGATCGTCACCACCCGCTCCGCCGGACCGATGAAGCTGGAAAGGGCGTTGAGCAGCGTTGTCTTGCCCGAGCCGGTGCCGCCGCTGATCATGATGCTGCGACGCTCCGCCACGGCCTCGCCGAGCAAGGAGCACTGCTCCGCGCTCAGCGTGCCCAACTCGACCAGTTGCGCCGGCCCGGGGCGCTCGGCTCCGAAGCGCCTGATCGAGACCGCCGGCCCGTCAACGGCGAGCGGTGGGATCACGACGTTGACCCGCGAGCCGTCGGCGAGCCGCGCATCGACCATCGGGTTGAGCTCGTCTATGCGCCGCCCCAATGGGGCGAGGATGCGCTCGATCGCGTTGCGCAGCTCCTCCTCGTCGGGGAAGCGCACGTCGACCGCTTCGATCCGCCCGCCGCGCTCCACGTAGACGCTCTCGAACCCGTTGACCATCACCTCCTCGACCGCGGGATCGGCGAGCAGCTCCTCCAGGGGGCCAAGACCAACGGTGTCGCGGACGATGCGGGCGACCAACTCCGCCCGCATCTCGGCGCCTAGCAGTGCCGCCTCCTCGCCGACGAGGGCGCTCACCTCCTCCGCCAGGTCCATCCCCGGCAGCCGCCCCGCCGCAGCTTCGCCCCGCCGGCGCTCGATCAGGCGCAGCCGCAGACCATCGGCAAGCTCGGCGATGTGACGCTCTCCCGGCCGCACCTCAGCCCGCCACCAGCAGCGTCAGCTTGCGGGCAAAGCTTTCCGCCGCGATCAAACGCAACGCCTCTCGACGGGTTAGCGCCAGGGTCGCGGCTGCCGTTCCGCCAGGACCAGCCCCGTCGGCACCCGGGCCAAGCCCAAGCAACGGCACCGTCGTGGCTGCGACGTAGGTCTTGCCGGGACCAGCCGCCGTCGGTTCGGTAGTGACGACTACGTCAACCCGAGCTCCTCGTTCGGTCGTCCCGGTCGCCAGCAAGGCGTCCGCCCCACTGACCGAGATCTCCACCGGCTGCCGATGCACCCCAATCGCGTCGGCCTGGCTGCGCCCAGATCGGGGCGGGCGAAGCTGATCGGCGAGCAGGTACGAACCCGCGGGCAGGTCGGCGGCGGGCACGAGCCCGATCGCTTCCGCCGGTGAGCGCAGCGCCCCCGCCGGGATGAATCTGACCGGCACCCGCCTCGCCTCCAGGCCATCCGCCGCCATACTCGGCTCCACCGGCTTGCCCTCCCGCAACGCTCGGGTTGCGACGACGACGTCGCGCAGCGGCCCGTAGCCGCGCGCCACCCTGCTGCCATAGCTATCCGCGATCCCGGCGGCGAGGGCCGCGGCAATTAGCGCGAGCGCGAGGAAGCCGACCGCGCGCGACCGTCTACTCACGCTGCCAGCCCATCCTCCGGCTCGGACAGCGGCAGCTCGAGCACGGCCAAAGTCCCCTGCTCGGAGCGGCGCAGAGCAAAACGCCCGCCGTGATCGGCGGCAACCCGCCGCACCACGCCGAGCCCATGTCCATGCCGCTCGCGCCCAGAGACGCGCGCGATCATCTCTCCGGGGCCACGACGCAAACGCCGGCGGCGGCCGCGGCCGGAGTCGACCACGGCGATCCGCAATCGCCCCTCGCGGACACGAGCAGCGACCACGATCGACGGCCCGCCGTGTTCGATCGCGTTGACGATCAGGTTGTCGAGCGCTTGGCCGAGCGCGAGTCGGTCGCCCTTGACCAGCGCTCCGCCCGCGTTCCAGCGCAGGTCGAGGGAGGCTTCAGCGAGCTCTGCCCGATCCCGCCAGCGCGCGACAGCGGCACCAGCGAGAGCGATCCCGTCAACCGTGCCCCAGACCGCGACCGATGGCCCACCGTTGATCTCGCGATCAAGCCGTTCGAGCGCAGCCGCGGCGAGCTCCAGCGGATCCTCCCCCGCGCGGAAATCACCGGGCCGAGGACCGCTGGCAAAAGCAACCGCCTGCAGCGGGCGCCGCAGCTCATGCAGCGCCGAGTTGAGCGCGCTGCGTCGCCGTCCCGCCCGCAGTCCCTGAGCGGCGACCGCCGCGGCCATCGAGAGAACCAGCGGCCAGCCGGAAGCGATCTGACTGAGCTCGGTCATCCCTCGAGCAGGCGGTAGCCGTAGCCCCAGGCGTTGATGACGTAGCGCCCGTGCTCGGGGTCGAGTTTGCGGCGCAGCCGACTGGCATGCGAGTCCAAGGTCCTGGTCCGCGCTGGGCTCCTGTAGCCCCAGACCGCTTCCAGCAGCTCGCCCTTGGAGAAGACCCGCGTCGGGTCGCTCGCGAGCACTCGCAAGAGGCCGAACTCCTTATTGGAGAGACCCACTTCGCGATCGCCTACCCAGACCTTGCGCCGCATTGCGTCGACGACGAGCTCGCCGGCTCGAAGTGGTCCCTCGCGGTGACTCCGTCCCCGCCGCAGCACCGCCGCGATGCGCGCTCGCAGCTCGGGATAGAAAAGTGGCTTCACCAGGAAATCGTCGGCCCCGCTTTCCAAGCCCCGCACGCGATCGTCGTTGGAGCCGTGACCGGTGAGCACGATCACCGGCAGGCTCGGGTCGAAGCGCGAGCTGACGCCATCGGCAGCGCGAATCTCGCGCAGCACGTCGAGCCCGGAGGCGTCGGGCAGGGAGAGGTCGAGCAAAAGCAGATCGGGGTGGTTGAAACGGCAGAGCCGCAGAGCGTCGGCGGCGTTGGGGGCGGGTAGGACGCCGAAGCAATCGGCGACGAGGTTGTCGCAGAGCAGCTCGAGGGTCGGCGCGTCGTCCTCGCAGACGACCAGGCTGGCTATCTCTTCTCGTTGGGGCAGCATGGCGGCGCTAAGTCGAGGGTGCCGAGATCTCTCCCCCCACCCCCGTCGGGAGCTCCAGGACAGCGCTCGCGCCCCTGCAAGATGCGAGCCGTTTCGGCGGTACCGCGAGCCGCGTCGAGACCACCCCACCCTCGCGGTCGAGGAAGTAAAGGTCGAGCGCGAAACGCATGCCGAAGGTGTGGATGGAGGAGCAGCGCGGGATCAGCAGCCCGCCGCCAGCCTCCTCCCGATCCAGTGCCGCTAGCCCCAAGAGCCGCGCACGAAATCCACGCGCCAGATGAACTTCGCAACCGACAACCGTTGCCACCGGCAAACAACCGAGGCGCGGGGCGAGATCGGACTCCGGCATCTCCCCTCAAGGCAGTAGGGCGAGTGATCCGCCCCCACTCTTCGGTTCTTTTGAGCCAATTGCCGCAAGGGTGCAAACGCTCATTCAGAGCCTGCCCGACGGAGGCATGGGACTACGATGATCGGCATGATCCAGCACCTGCTCTCACCGGGCTTGTGAGGGCGGACCGGCTTCAACTCATGGATAAGAAAACGACCCGCCGAGGGAACTACGAGTCTGGCTCCGATTACGTGCTCGAGTACGGGGAGCTCCGCTTCGCCTTCAACGAGGAGGACTTCGGCCAGCGGGTCGAGCAGGCCGCGGTCAAACTCGGTTTCGTCGACCAGGGCCTGAGTCAAGAGGAGCTCGACGACCTTCTCGATCTGGCCGTCAGCGGCGAGATCGCCGAGCCCAGCTCACGCCTCGGCGAGCACATCAACGAGAACTGGGACGACCTCGTCGGCCCCGCCAACCGCAGCCTCGTGCACTGGCTGCGCCGCCTCGTCTTCCGCGGTGCTTGGCTCGATCAGCGGGTCAAGGAGGGCGAGCTCGACATCGTCTTCGACGAGCGCACCCAGACCTTCGGCTACGTACAGCCGGATCGCAGCTCCGAGCTCATTGAGCTCTCCAAGGAGCCGAGCTGGCGCCGCATCGCCTACCGGCGCTAGCGGCAGCTCCCTTCTCTCTCTTCTCTACTGGCGCTCCAAGGCCGCAACGACGGTTAGGGATCCTGAGCTTGTGAGGTTCAGGCCGCCGTCGAAGATCTCTTTGGCGGTGTCGGTGTCCTCGAGGCGGGTTAGGGAGTCGACCACGAGGGTGACGTCCTCGCCCTCCTCGGCGCGGCGGCGGGCCTGGGCGAGCGCATCGCTGGCGTGCCGTGCCGAAGCCGCGACCACGAGCTCGGCCTCCGGCGCCTCGCGCTTCCAGTCGGCCAGCTCCTCCGGGGCAGGGTCGATGAGCAGGGCAATTGAGCCCTCGCCCAGCTCAGCGGCAATCTCACGCAGGAGCGCGGTGCAGGACTCGCGGCCGTCGCCATAGACCAGGGACTGGCGGCCGGGCGGTGGCGTCAGCAGGTCGCTGACCCGCAGCGCCTTGCTGCGGCGGCCGAAGCGACGGCGGCGCCGTTTGCGCTTGGGGGCAGAAGCCTCGGCCGCAGCCGGGATCGCCGCTGAAGTCGACTCGGGCTCGGGCTCAGCTGCCGGCTCGGCTTTCTTGTCCCGAGGCGGGCGCTGCTCGCGGGCCGGGAGACGTTCCCCCCGAGCGGGGCGCTCCTCGCGGGCCGGGCGCTCCTTCTCGGACGAGCGCTGCTCGCGCGAAGAGCCCTCGCCGCGCTCACGCGGGCGGCGCTCCCGTCCTCCCCGCTCACGGCGGGGACGCGGCGAGCGCTCTTTCGCTTGCGAAGGCGAGGACTTCTGTCGGGACGAACCACCGTTGCCGTCGCTCAGCTTCTCGATCAGCTCGTCGCGGCGCAGCATGCGGTAGCGCGGCACTTCCGCCTCGGCGGCAAGCGCGTGCAGCTCGGCGATGTGCTTGGACTCCAGCTCAGTCTTAGTCATATATGCAGCACCCTATTAGAGGGGCTTGACGGGCGAGCCGGCGGGGTCGATGCCCGCCTCGGCCGCAGCCGCGGGCCAGGCCTCGGCCGCCCGCTTGACCTCGCGGCGCGACCAACCCAGCTCATCCCCCATCGCCGCCGCGACCTCACGGGCGGAGGCGGCGTCGCGCAGTTGCGGCGCGGCGAGCAGGCCGAGTCGAGTGCGGCGCAGGAGCACGTCGGCGACGCTGCGGGCCTGCTCGTAGCGGACCGCGATGACCGCCTCGGCGAGCAGGTCGGGGCGACCGGGCACGATTGGCTGCGCCAACTTCGGCTGTTCGCGCGCCAGCGCCAGCACTTTGCGGGCGGCATGGCCGTAGCGGAAGGCGAGCTGGGCAAGCGCCTCCTCCCCCACGCCCCGCGGCGCCTCCAGGTCCTCCGGCCGCGCCTCCATCCCGAGCGGGATCTCGGCGGTGTGGCAGGGAGCCTCGCGAGCCTCGCGCTCGACCAGTCGATCGACGGTCTGCTTGGCCATCCGCCGCCAGGTGGTCAGCTTGCCGCCGGTGATCGTCAGCATCCCCGAGGAGGTCTCATACAGCTCCGCCTTGCGCGAGATGTCGACCGACTTCTTCGGGTCGCCGGTGGCGATCAGCGGCCGCACCCCAGCGTAGGCGCCAACCAGGTCGCCCGCGCCAAGCGAGATGCCGAAGAACTCGTTAACCGCGTCGAGCAGGTACTTGACGTCGTCCTCGCCCGGCCGGGGGTGGTCGATGTCGCCCTCGAAGTCGTTGTCGGTGGTGCCGACCAGAGTGCGCCCGTACCAGGGCAGGGCGAAGATCGCCCGGCCTTCGCCAGCCGGCACGATGCACGCCGCCGAGCCGGTCGAGAGCTTCTCGCGGTCGATCAGCAGGTGAGTGCCACGGCTGGGCGAGATGCGCGGCACGTCCTCCTCCTCGACCACCTCCTCCGGCCGGATCCGGTCGGCGAAGACGCCGGTGGCGTTGATGACGTTGTCGGCGCCGACCTCGATCCGCTGGCCGGAGGAGGCCTCGACGAAGGCGACGCCGTCGGCGCGACCGTTGCGGCTCAGCACCTCGACCACCTCGGCGCCGTTCAGCATCACCGCGCCGAAGCGCTCAGCCTCGCCGAGCACGGTGAAGGTGAGGCGCACGTCGTCGGTCTGGCAGTCGTAGAAGAGGTAGGCGTTCTTCGGGTCGCGCGGCCCCAGCGCCGGCACCATCTCCAGCACCTCGTCGCGGTCGATCGTGCGGTGGCGATCGGGTGACCAGTAGTAGTCCGCGTCGGCCTCCTTGGATGAGCGCATCTCGCGGCGGCTGCGACCGACCCGCGTCGTCGCCATCACGTCATACATGTTGAGCCCGATCCCGAGCCCGCGCTGGCGGCGCTCGTCGGGGAAGGCGGGGACGAGGAAGGGCGTCGGGTAGACCAGATGGGGCGCCAGCTGCACCATCAGCTGGCGCTCGAGCAGCGCCTCGCGGACCAGGCCGAGGTCGAGGTTCTGCAGGTAGCGCAGCCCCCCGTGCACCATCTTCGAGGAGCGGCTAGAGGTGCCTTCGGCGTAGTCGCCGCGCTCCAGCAGCGCCACCGAGTAGCCGCGCGAGGCGGCGTCGAGGGCGACCCCGGCGCCGGTGATGCCGCCGCCGATCACCACCACCTCGAAGCGCTGGCCGGCAATCGCCTCTATCGCTGCGGTGCGGGAAAGCATCAGGCGAGGAACTCCGTGACTTGCTCGATCGGCGGCCGCTGCGGGGGCTCCTTCTCCTGGCGCGGGTGGCCGAGGTGCAGGAGGCCGACGGTGCGCTCGTTGTCGGGCAGGCCGACGGCGCGGCGGCCGCTGGCCTCGCGCAGCAGGCCCGGGGTGCGCCAGTAGCCCGCGTAGCCGCGGGCGTGGGCGCTGAGCAGGACGATGTAGGTGGCCACAGCGGTCGCGTGCAGGTCCTCCTCGTTCTGGATCGGGTCGGCGCCGAGGGCACAGGAGACGACGATCAGGGTCGGCGCGCGGTCGAGCTTCGCCGCTCCCTCGGGGCCCGCCGCGGCCTTCAATTGCTCCAGTGCCTCCGGGCCGACGACGCGGAAGCGCCAGGGCGCGGTCAGGTGGTGGTTGGGAGCCCAGCGGGCCAGCTCGAGCAGCGCCAGAATCTCCTCCTGGGCCAGCGGCTCGGGCCCGTAGGCCTTGTGCGTGCGGCGGGTGCGGATTGCGGTCTCAACGTCCACGCGTGCAACATAACCCTCCGTCGAATCCCGCCTCTTCTCTGAAGGGAATGACGGTTCGCTGCTACCAGGCGAAGCGACGGCCCATCCACCAGGGCAGGCCGACCGCCAGCGCGGTGGCGATGGCGCCGATGCCGATCGGGAGCCAGGGCGAGGGGCTCGATCCCGAAGCGCTGACCGGGCTGGATTGCGCCGGCGGTGCCGATTCGAAGCTTTCGGGTTCGCTGCCCTCCGGCGGACTGCCTTCCAGGGCCGGCGGAGCCGATGGCACGCCGCCGCTGGCCGGCGGAGCGGTTGGAATGCCTGGTCCGGCGCCTGTGCTGGCGCTGGGTGGTGGGACGGATTCGAGGCTCGGTGGCGGGCTGGTCCCCCCGGGGGCCGGAGGCGGCGCCGCTTGCGAGGGCGAGACGGTGGTTGGGGTCGGCTGCCGTGGCGGCACCGCGATCGGCAGCGACTTGCCGGCGACCGCGACCAGGGCCTCGCTGGTCACCCAGACCGGGGTCTGGTCGCTCGATTCGGAATAGCGGTAATGGCCGTCGCTGGCCTGACGGGCCGCGAGGTAGGCGAGCGCGCTTTCGCCAGAGCTCGCCGAGCCCGGGTCAGCGCCGACGGCAATCATGCCCTGGGCCGCCCAGGCGGTCGATTGCGAGTTGACGCCGCCGCTGCCGCCGAGAACGAAGCCGCCGTTCGAGCGCTGGTGCTTGCGCAGGTAGGAGAGAGCGCTTCGAGACACCTTCGCGCCGGGCAACGCCTGCATCACCGACCCCGTGACATCGGCGTTGCTGGGCTGACCCGGCACGTCTCCCCAGCCGCCGTCCTCGTTCTGCACCTTTGCCAGCCAGGAGATCGTGGTTTCGAGGCCTCCGTTGGCCCCGGCCGCACGCAGGGCGATGACCGCGAAGGAAGTGGTTCCGGGCCAGCCGGAGTAGGAGCCGTTGGCGGCGCGATGGTCGAGCAGATCGCTGACCAGGTCGCGGCCACCGAAGGAGCGTGGATCGACACCCGTCCCCTCGAGCGCGACGATCGTGCGAGCGAGATCGCCGGCGCTGCTCACTTCGTCGAGGTGGCCGCGCAGGTAATCGACCGGGCTGGCGCCGGCGCCGGTCACGTCGAGCGGATTGCGGTCCGCCGCCTCCAGCCCGAGCATCGCCCAACCGGTCTGCGCCGCGCTCGAGTCGCTGCCCGCGGAGGAGCCGAAGCCACCGTCGCTGTTCTGCGCCGCTTCGAGCCAGTTGGCGGCGCGGTCGACTTCAGGGCTCGCCGCCCGCGCAGGAGACGGCACGAGGGACGGGAGGAGCAACAGGGCGACCAGGACGCCGGTCGCAACGGCCGGTGTGCGCCACTGAAAGCGCTGGCGGAACCGGACCAGCATCCGCACCATCGCCGGGCCGGCGAGCAGGGCGAAGGCGACGTTGCCGACCACATGGGCAACGTCGAAAGGAATCGCGCGCGCCTCCAGGGTGAGGAAGCGCTCTAGTGAGAGTTCTCCGCCGTAGGTCGCCATCAACGAAAAGTTCAACAACACACCGTAGGCGATCCCGGCAAAACCGCATACCGCGGCGAGGGTGAGGCGACTCGCGTTGCGGCCACCGAGGCCGAGGACGGCCCCCATCACACCGCACATCCCCCAACCCGCCATCTGCCACGGAGTCCAGGGGCCCTGGCCGAACCAGAAGTTGGAGACGAGGCCAGCGAAAGCCCCGACGGCGAAGCCGGGCGCCGGCCCCAGCGCGTAGCCGGCGAAGACGACGATGTCAGTCGTCGGCTTGACGTTGGGAAAGGCGGCAAAGGCGATCCGGCCGGCAATCGCGAGCGCGGCCAGCGCGGCGACGAGGGCAACGACTTGCGACGGCGGGCGCGAGCGCTCATACCAGGCGAAGCCACCGAGCAGGACCACGGCAAGGATCAGGAAGCTGGCGAGCTGCCAGGACATCAGCCGCCCTCCTCCACCTTGCGCAGCGCCGCGGCCCCCTGCTCCGGCGTGATCACACCCGGCAGGTCGAGCACGCGGGCGACCTCGGTGGCGAAGTACCAGCCGCCGGAAAGGACCTCTGCGGTAGGGCCGTCGGCGATGACCACTCCGTCGCCGAGCAGGACGACGCGCTCAGCGAAGAGCGCGGCGAACTCGACGTCGTGGGTGGCGACGAGCAGGCCGGCACCGCGGGTCGCGAGCTCGCCGATCAGAGCGGCGAGATCGTCCTTGCGGGCGCGGTCCATACCGCGCGTTGGCTCGTCGAGGGCCACGAGCCCCGGGAGCTCGTCGCCTTCCATGCGCCCAGCGAGCGCGATCGCGAGTGCCAACCGCTGCCGCTCACCACCCGAGAGATCCCGGGGATCGGCATCAATTGAGCGCTCGAGACCGACAATCCGCAGTGCCGCCAATCCAGCGTCTCCCGGAAGCTCGTCGCCGACGCGCTCGCGGACCAGGAAGTCGCTTGGGTTCTGGGTGAGCAGGGCGATGCCGTGGGACATCTCGATCTTGCCGCGGACCGGGTCGATGAGGTTGGCGGCGGCCTTGAGCAGCGTGCTCTTGCCGGCGCCGTTTCTTCCCATCAGGGCGACTCGTTCGCCGCTGCTGACCTTCAGGTCCATTCCGCGGAGGACGTCTCGGGGGGAGTCGTTGGAGAAGAGCTCGACCCATAGGTCGCGGGCTCGGAGTGCTGGGGTCGAGTCGAGGCGGACCCCCTCCGCACTCAACTTTTTCGGTGGAGAGTGAGGCTGCTGGCGCCGCGAGGTCGGTGACGAAAAAGTACAAGCCGTTTGGAGGGGGTCCGCCTCGACTCCATCGGCAGCGCTCCTCGACGCGAGCTTGCGGCGGGCTTCTCGGACGCCTACGGGGAGGGGCGCGATGCCGACTAGGGAGAAGAGGCGGGCCGATGGGGTCTCCAGAGCTTGGTCTGCGTCTTGGGCCCAGGTGAGGAAGTCGCGGGGGCTGCCGTCGTAGGCGATGGTGCCCGAGTCCATGGCGATGACGTGGTCGGCGGCGGCTAGACAGCGCTCCAGGCGGTGCTCGGCGAGGAGGATGGTTACTCCCCACTCCGCGTTTAGGCGACGGAGGAGCCAGATCAGCTCGTCGCCGGCAACGGGGTCCAGTTGGGAGGTGGGCTCGTCCAGAAGGACGAGTTGGGGTCGGGTGACGAGCGCGGCGGCGAGGGCTACGCGTTGGAGCTCTCCCCCGGAAAGCGTATCGACTGCTCGATCAAGCAAGTGAGGAATCGCCAAGGCGAGGGCGACCTCCTCGACAGCACGAGCACGGGAAGTCGGTGGGTCTCCCCGCATCTCCAAGGGCAACTCGATCTCGGCGGCGACGGTGGTCGAGACCACTTGGGTCTCGGGGTCCTGCGCCAGGTAGCCGACCGCGGAGGCGAGATCGCCTGGTCCGGTGGAGATTGCGTCGATGCCGGCAACCTCTACGTGGCCGGAGATCTCGCCGCCGTGGAAGTGCGGGACCAGGCCGCAAGCGGCGCGGAGGAGGGTTGACTTGCCGCAGGCGGAGCGGCCGGCGAGGAGGGCAAAGTCGCCGCATTCGAGGGTGAGCGAGACATCGCGCAGGGCCGGGGAGCTTGCCTCGGGATAGGCGTAGGTGAGCCCCTCGATCGTCAGGGCCGACGCGGTTTGAAGCTCAGTATGGGCCCCCCCTCCGAACTGCATCAAATTTTCACACCGGCAGGTAGAGAATTTGATGCAGTTCGCCGTGGGCGCGATGTACGGTCGGATGCTTTGCGTACAAGCGGTCGGCGCAGGGGCGCGAGGCCGCTCAGCGCCACGACGGCGGCTACGGCCAGGGTCGCTGCGCCGCTGCCGATCTCGGTGGCTGGGTATTCGCTGAAGGAATCGGCGCCGAGGGCCTTGCCCGCGATCGCGACCGCGAGGACGATCGCGCCGGTTGCGTAGAAGCGGCGGTCATAGCGGGAGCGGGAGCGGCGGGACTTTGCCGGCGGGGCGTCGAGCGAGTAGCCGCGCAGCTCCAGGGTCGCGGCAACGTCGACCGCGCGGTCAAGTGAGCCGGCGAGCAGGCGGCGCGCGAGCGGTGCCTTGCCTACGGGCGCGGCGCCGGGGCCACGCAGACGAGCGGCGTCCCTGAGACGGCCCGCGTCTGCCGCCGCCACGGGCACGAGGCGTGAGACCAGTGTCGCGGTCAGGGCTGAACGACCAGCGATGGGACGAAGCGCGCGCAGGACCCGATCGGGGTCGACGCAGGCGGAGTAGACGGCGAAGGCGACCATCACCACCGCTGCGCGCAAGCCGAGCACCGCGCCGGCCGTGACCGCCTCCGCGGTGACGATGTCGCTGAACCAAGGCACGCTCCCCCAGCGCACCCACACGGTGTCGCCACGACTGACGACGAGCGCGTTGACGACGACGATCAGCAAAGCGAGGGTGAAGCCCATCCAGAGCGCCGCCCGCACGGCCGCACGGGCACCGGCGAGGCGCCCGGCGAGTACGGTGGCCACACCCGTTGCGGTTAGCACGATCGGGTTGGAGTAGATGAAGGCGACCGCGACGAGGGAACCGAGATAGGCGACCGCCGCGCCGGCGGAGGCGCTCTGCAACGGTCCCGGTCGCGGGCTGTATGCGAAGGGTGATCTCATCGCAACGGCAGCGGCGTCTCCCGACCGCCTTCGAATGCCACTGCGTAATGGTCGCGCAGGCTGTCCACGTCGAGGTGGTCAGCGGCTGTCCGGACCCCGGCCGGCGAGGTTCCGGTGACGAACCAAGCGGGGGGCTGCGCTTCCTGGCGCGTCGCCGCGACGAGACCGGCGTCCGGGCCAAAGCGCCGGCCCGCCACACCCTTTTCGTCGAGGCCGCTGAAGGCGCTCCCATCCTCGCCGAATTCGGCAAAGACGCCGCTGGAGCGCACGCCCTTGTCGACCAACTCGGCATCGGCATCGCCGCGCAGGCGCGGCCAGACTCCGACCAGCACGCGAATCGCCCCCGAGTAATCACCCGTGACCAGGCTCGCGCCCGCCTCGCGCAGGCGCGCCCGCACCGTCGCGCAGGCGGATCCCGGTTCACGGCAGATCACCGCCGTCGGGTGTCGCTCGCCTTCGTAGCCGTCGGCGAAGGGCTGCGGCCACGAGCCGACCGCGGCTGCCACTCGCTCGCCAACGGCCCAATCGCGGTAATCCCACCAGATCGCCTCGTTGCCAGCGAGGCTGTATTCACCGGCGCCGATTGGCGACCAAAGGCCGTTGACGTAGAAGAACCAGTCGTCGGCGCCGCCGCCCTTCAAGCCATCGATCGACTTGACGAAATTACCGCCGTAACTCGTCGATACGTCGGCGTTGCGTTCCAGCACCCGCATCACCGTGTCCGCTTCGGTGACGTCGCCAACCTGACGGTGAAGCACGGGCACGGCCCCGTAGTCCCGCGTCACCGTCAGCTCGACTCCCCCAACGTCTCCGCCAGGGCCGAGGCCGCAGCCGGCAGCCGCGAGCGCTGCGAAAAGCAGCGTGATCGCGACCGCCGTGCGCGGGCCCCGCAAGCGGATCAGCCCCCGGAGCAGGCCCCGTTGAGGCAAACCGCGATCTGATTGGACGGGATGTCCGTGCCATGGGTCGCGGTCAACACGCCCGGCGCCGAGAGTGTCACCTGGGTTGTGCCGTCAGCACCGGTGGGCGCGGCAGCACCGGTCACCGAGACGCCAGCGGCCGGGGACCTCTTCCCTTTGTCGTCATAGGAGAAGACGGTCACCGTGAACGGTTTGTTCGGTTCCGCTTCGTGCGGCGCGACCAGCGAGAGCTCATCCGGGTAGGGGTACGGCTCCAAGGCCCACAGCACTTCGTCCCCCTTGCGCAGCTTGACCTGTTCGCCGCCCTTGTTGGGGTTCTTGTGGTTGACCTTGAGGTACCAGGAGAGCTTCTTGGTCGTCTTGGACTTGCCGATTCCGCACAGCCCGAGGCCAAATTCCGAGACGAAATGATCGGTGACCAGGAGTGGCTGCAGGGCCGGCGTCCGCTTTGAAGCGAGCGCTAGCGCACTCAGCGCACTCGCGCCTTTCACCTGCACGGGCTTCCCGCTGCCGCCGGTCCCGCCGCCGAGGCAGGTCGCCTTGGGGCTGGTCTTGATCGAGGTCGTCTTGGCACTGATGAACTGTTCGCTCAGCGACTTGCCGCCAGCGCCGACCACGCGCAGGCTGACGCGGGCTCCCTTGGTCGCGTTAGCCGCGCCGAGCGCGGAGGTCGAGAGCAACAGCAGCAGGGCCAGCGCGCAAGCAGCGAGCAGGCGGAACGGAACGATTCTTGGCATTTAAGCCACCCTTTCCTCGAGGGTTGTCATGGCTGGCCGGCGGACAGGTCTCCTGGCTTCCGGGGTTGGTCCGCCGCACCTTCCCGGGGATTCAGTGTCTTCCCCAGTGGCCGGCGCTGACGCGCCAGCGGCTTTCTTGACCCGGTCACAGTGGCGGGACCGCGCCGGCTTCGCACCGGACTTCCCTTAACCACAGGCCTCTTGTGCGGCGAGTCTATCCGCTCAACTTTCGTCCAAGGGTCTTTGCCCGCCCGCGGCGCATGGCTAGGGTCGCCGCCGCATCGTTTCTCGGACCAGAAAGGGAGGGATAGATGAGACGAGGAATGCGGCTGCCGTCACCGGCATTGGTGGTTGCGGGTTTAGCGCTGTTCGTTGCCCTGGGCGGGACCGTCTACGCCGCCAAGAAGAAGGCGCGGATCGACGGCAAGGCGGTGAAGGTGAAGTCGCTGCCGGGCAACCGGGTGAAGCTGCGCTCGATCCCGGCGAACCGGCTCAAGCCGGGGGTCTTCTCCACGCTCTCGGCCCAGGCCGGGCCGATCACCGGCGCCGAAATCGACGAGCTCACCCTGGGTCAGGTGCCCGAGGCCGCCCACGCGGCCAGCGCCGACACCGCACAGAGCGCGACCGACGCTCAAACGGCAGTCAACGCCGTCAACGCGGTGAACGCACAAACCGTCAACGGCCACGGCGTCGGCTGCCTGCCAGGCACCCAACAGTTCGCCGGCGCCTGCTGGCAGAGCTTTGCCAGTGAAACCGCCGTCAGCGCCCCAGCCGCGGCGACCTCATGCGCCGTCCAAGGCGGCACCCTCCCCGAGGCCCTCCAACTCGCCGCTTTCTCGCAGCAGCCGGGTGTGACGCTGGATGGCGGGACGGAGTGGGCCGGTGACATTACGAGTTACACCGCTCCTGACTTGTACAGCGTGAGCACTGTCTCGTCCTCTGGCGAAGTCGCCTCGACCGCTTCGACTAACACACGTAAGTACCGCTGCGTGATCCCGCTGCTTCGCTAGCGCGGTGGCCAGGGGTGGAGCGTCTTGTACTTTTTCGGCAATTCCTAGCGGCGCCAGCCAATGCGGTTTCACCGAAAAAGTTAAGCGAAACCCCTGGCCACCGCGCTAGTGGATCAGGTTTCAACCAAGCCGTGCTCAAGCGCATATCGAACCAGCTGAGACCGACTCGTCACCCTCAGCTTCTGCTGAATATGCGCCCGGTGACTCTCCACCGTGCGGATGCTGATGTAGAGCCGCTCGGCGATCTCGGCGTTTGTGTGACCGAGCGCGATCAGGCGCAGCACGTCGCGCTCGCGCTCGCTTAGCTCGTCGCCGTCCCGTTCATCGACCCCGGCCGCCAGCTTGGCGCCGAGGGTCGGCTGCAGGTAGGTGTCGCCGAGGGCAGCGCTGCGCACCGCCTGCACCAGCTCGGCGTCGGCCGCCTCCTTGAGCACGTAGCCGCGCACCCCCGCCTGCAGAGCGCGACGCGCGTAGACCGGCTCGTTCTGCATCGTCAGCACAACGATCTCCGTCTCCGGCGAGGCCTTGCGAATCTCCGGCACCGCCTCGAGGCTCGACCGCCCCGGCATATTCAGATCGAGGATCAGGACCGTCGGCTTGTGCCCGCGTACGTAACGGACCGCCGCTTCCGCGTCGCCCGCCTCGGCGACCACCTCAAAACCCGGCTCGGCGTCGAGCAGGAGTCGCAGAGCGTTACGCACAACCGTGTGATCGTCGGCGAGGACGATTGTCGTCGTCTCGGTCTCCGGCGTACTACCAGGCAAAACACTCACTCAGCGAGGTTAGCGCTGCCCCCAAATTCACTCGACTCACTTTGAGTATTGAACGATCTGGCCTAGGATGAACGCGCCCTTATCCACCCGGAGGAAGCGCGCAAAAAGGGCTGAGATGGCACAGGGTTTTGACAGCGGTGCCCTGGACGAGCCCCGTCTGCGGGAGCTGATCGACGTCGGTCGCAGCCTCGTCGCCGAGCTCGATCCGGAGGTCATTTTCCGCCAAGTCCTGGCGGTCGCCAGCGAACTGACCGGCGCCCGCTACGCCGCCCTCGGCGTGCTTGACGAGCAGCGCCAAGAGCTGGAGCGCTTCATCACCCACGGCATCGACGATGCGACGAGAGGGGTTATCGGCAGCCTGCCGCGCGGGCGCGGCGTGCTCGGCCTGCTGATTGAGCAGCCACGGCCGCTGCGCCTCGCCCACGTCGGTCGCCACCCCCGCTCCTACGGCTTCCCCCCCGGCCATCCCCCGATGACCAACTTCCTCGGCGTGCCGGTGTTGGTCCGCGGCCGCGCCTGGGGCAACCTCTACCTGACCGAGAAGCAGGGTGGCGACTTCAACGAGGCCGACGAACAGTCGGCGATGATCCTCGCCGAGTGGACGGCGATCGCGGTCGAGAACGCGCGCCTGTACCGCAGCGCCCAGCTCCGCAGCGAAGAGATGGAGCACGCGGTGCACCGCCTGGAAGCGACGACCGAGATCGCCCGTGCCGTCGGTGGCGAGACCGACCTCGACCGCATCCTCGAAGTGGTCGTCAAGCGCGGCCGCGCCCTCGTCGAAGCGCGTTCGCTGCTGATCCTGCTGCGCGAAGGCGAGGAGCTCTACGTTGCGGCCAGCGCCGGCGAACGTGAGGGCGGCATGGCGCGGGCGCGGATCCCGATTCGGGGCTCGATCCCCGGCCAGGTGATGGACACTCGCGCCCCGCGCCGTGTCCAGGACCTCGACCCAAGCCTGATGGCCCGACCGGGCAGCCGCGAGCTCGGCGTGACGGCACTGCTTGCGCCGTTGCTCCACCGCGGCCAGGCGCTGGGAGTGGTGCTCGCGGTCGATCGGCTCGGCCCCGATGCCGGCTTCAGCGCTGAGGACGAAGACGTGCTGCTTTCGTTCGCTGCCAGCGCAGCCACCGCCGTGGCAACCGCGCAGTCAGTCGCCGAAGGGCGGGTTCGCGAGAGCATCGCCGCGACCGAGCGCGAGCGCGGTCGCTGGGCGCGTGAGCTTCACGACGAGTCCCTGCAAAGCCTCGCCAGCCTGCGAGTGCTGCTCTCGGCGGCGCGCCGCAGCGACCCCGAAGAAGTCGCTGGGCTGCTCAACCAGGGAATTGAGCAGGTCGACACCGCGATCGCCGAAATGCGCCGCCTTATCGCCGAACTGCGCCCCAGCACGCTCGACGAGCTCGGGCTCGGCGCGGCCCTGGAAGCACTGGCAGAACGCACCGCCATGGCCGACTCGGTCGAGGTGAGGATCGAGCTCGACCTTGCGGTCGAGGCGGGCCGCCACGAGGCGCGCCTGCTTGGCGAGATCGAGGACGCCGTCTACAGGCTCGTCCAGGAGGCTCTCCACAACGCCGTCCAGCACAGCGAGGCCGAATGCGTGACGGTCGAGGCGATCGAGGAAGGTGAGCTGCTGCGCGTCTGTGTCCGCGACGACGGCTGTGGCTTCGACCCCAGCGCCCCAACCGAGGGCTTCGGCCTGCTCGGCATGCGCGAACGCGCCGAGCTCGCCGGCGGCAAGCTGGACTTGAGCAGCATCCCCGGCGGCGGCACCTCCATCATCGCCGTCATCCCCGCCGTCCATCGAGACAGGAAAGCGGAAGTGGCTTAGCCCGCACCCGCTAGCTGGGACCCAGCATCGCGCGGTAGAAGCTGTAATCGCGGCGATCGGGCCGCAGGTTCGAGGCGAGCGCAAGGTGGTGGCGGGCGCGCTCGGTCTCCCCCGTCTTGGCCAACGCTCGGCCGAGGCAGAAGTGGGCGTAGTCGTTGACCTGGTGGCGTTCGACCACGGCCCGGAACTCGACCGCGGCGGCGGCGAAACGGCCCGAGCGGAAATAGGCGCGGCCGAGCGCCTCGCGGATCGAGGACTTCTCCGGGGCCCGCCGAGCCGCCTCCTCCAAGGGGCCTGCCGCCTCCGCGAAATCCTCCTCCTCGAGCAGCTCGATCCCCCGCCGGTAGAGGGTGAAGACGGAGTCGGACTGCGAGTCTGAGGGCATCGTCAGAGTGTAGGAGGCGGTCCGGCCCGGCTCGACCGCTCGCCGTCGCAAACGGTAGGCTCGCCGCGGGATGGGAGGGCGCGAACAGTGAAGCTCGTGATCGGCATCGTGCGGCCGGAGAAGGCCAACGACGTACTCGAGGCCCTTTACCGGGCGGAAGTGCGCGGCGTTTCGATGAGCCGTGTGCAGGGTCACGGTGGCGAGCTGGAGCGGGTCGAGACCTACCGTGGGACCACCGTCCAGATGGGCCTGGCGGAGAAGGTCCGTTTCGAGATCGCGGTCTCCGACGAATTCGCCCAGACGACCGTCGACGCCCTCTGCGAGGGAGCGCGCACCGGCGAAGTCGGCGACGGCAAGATCTTCGTCCTGCCGCTCGATCAAGCGGTGCGCATCCGCACCGGCGAGACCGACCACGGCGCCGTGACGCCGGTAAAGAAATAGGGCACGTGGTCCTGCTCGGCGCCGTCAGTGGGATCGATACCGGCGACACCGCCTGGATGCTCGTCGCCACGGCGCTGGTGCTGATGATGACCCCCGCGCTGGGTCTCTTCTACGCCGGCCTGGTCCGCTCGAAGAACACACTCAACACCTTCATGATGTGCGTCGCCGCGATCGCCGTGGCGATGGTCACCTGGGCCCTGGTCGGCTACTCGCTCGCCTTCGACGGCAGCGGCTCGATCATCGGCGGCCTCAAATACGTCGGCCTGCACGGGGTCGACTTCGCCCCGCGCGAAGGGACGGCGATCCCCCACCTCCTCTTCATGGCCTTCCAGGCCACCTTCTGCATCATCACCGTCGCCCTGGTCTCCGGCGCCGTGGTCGAGCGAATGCGCTTCGGCGCCTTCCTCGTCTTCGCCGCGCTCTGGTCGATTTTCGTCTACGCGGTGCTCGCCCACTGGGCCTTCGGCGGCGGCTGGCTGATGTCGGGCGGCACCCTCGACTTCGCCGGCGGCGTGCCGGTCGAGATGGGCTCGGGCTTCTCCGCCCTGGCGGCGGCGCTCGTCGTCGGCGCCCGCAAGGACTACGGCCGCCAGGCCCTGCTCCCCCACAACGCCGTCTACGTCCTGCTCGGGGCCGGCCTGCTCTGGTTCGGCTGGTTCGGCTTCAACGGCGGCAGCGGCTTCTCGACCGGCAACAACAGCGTGCTCGCCTTCACCAACACGCTGCTCTGCCCCGCCTGCACCCTGGTCGTCTGGTTCGCTCTCGACCTCTTCCGCGGCCGCAAGGTGACCGCGATCGGCGCCGCTACCGCGATCGTCGTCGGCTGCGTCGCGATCACCCCCGCCGGCGGCTACATCAGCCCCGGCTGGGCGATGCTGCTCGGCGCCCTGGCGGCGCTGCCCAGCTACGCGATCATCGTCTGGCGCACCCGCACCAGGGTCGACGAGACGCTCGACGTGCTCGCCGCCCACGGCACGGCCGGATTCTTCGGCATCCTCTTCATCGGCTTCTTCGCCCAGACCGCCTGGAACGGCGTCTCCGACGGCCTCTTCTACGGCAATGCCGCCCAGCTCGGCGACCAGGCGCTCGCCGCCCTGGCCGCCCCGATCTACGCCTTCGTCGCCACCTACGTCCTGCTCAAGCTGATCGGCGCGGTGATGCCGCTGCGGGCCTCCCAGCGCGAGGAGGCCCTCGGCATGGACACCACTTACCACGGCGAGGAGGCCTACGTCACCGGCGAGGGCGCGATCCTCGTCGTCCCCGAGGACGGGGTCAGCATCCCCGTCCCGGTCGCCGACCCGGGCTGAGCCGGCGGGAGGCCGGGCGGCCTGACTCAGACCGCGGTCACGTCAGCTTCCGCCGCCACCGCCTTGCCGTGGCGGATCAGGTCGGCGGCGCGCTCGGCGATGGCAATCGTCGGGGCGTTGGTGTTGCCGCGCGGCACCGTCGGCATCACCGAGGCGTCGACCACGCGCAGCGCCTCCAGCCCCTCGACGCGCAGGTCGGTGTCGACGACCGAGCCGATCGCGCAGGTGCCGACCGGGTGATAGATCTCGTAAGTGGTCGCCGCGATGTGGGCGCGCAGGGCATCGTCGGAGTCATCGGAGGGGACCGTGAACGGCTCGGCCGCGTAAGGCTTGAAGGCGGGCTGGGCGCAGATCTCTGCCGTGAGGCGCACCGCGTCCATCATCCGCGGCATGTCGGCCTCCGCGTCGTAGAAGGCGTTGCGGATGATCGGCTTCGCGGTGGGATCGGCGGAGGCGAGCCGGACCGAGCCGCGGCTCTCCGCCGTCAGCAGGCAGGGCGAGACCCAGACTCCGTGCGCCTGCGGGTCCCCCATCCCCTCTTCGACGATGTGGACCGGGGCAACGTGGATCTGCGTGTCGGGCGTCTCCGCCCCCTCGCCGACCCGGGCGAAACCGCCCGACTCGGCCAGGTTGGAGGCAAATGGGCCCGTCTGGGAAGCCTCGAACTCGGCCATCGCCGCCGGCTCCAGCGCCAGCAGCAGGCTCTCCGGCTCTGGCGTGGTGAAGACGGTGTAGGTGGCGGGATGGTCGCCAAGGTTCTCCCCCACCGCCGGCTGGTCGAGCAGGACCTCGACTTCGCGCATCGTCAGGTGCTCGGCCGGGCCGACCCCTGAGAGCATCAGCAGCTGCGGTGAGTTGTAGGTGCCACCGCAGAGGATCACCTCGCGCTCAGCGCGCAGCTCCTGGACCTGGCCGAGCTGGCTCGCCTCGACGCCGACGGCGCGCTTGCCGTCGAAGAGCACACGATTCACCTGCATGTAGGGCATCACGGTGAGGTTGGGACGCTCCATCGCCGGGTGCAGGTAGGAGACGGCGGCGCTGGCGCGCATGCCGCCGCGCTGGGTTACCTGGTACATGCCGACGCCATCCTGCTCGGCACCGTTGAAGTCCTCGTTGCGAGCCAGGCCCGCTTCGACGCCGGCCTCGACGAAGGCAGGCGAGATCGTGTTGTTCGAGCGTTGGTCGGAGACCGGCAGCGGGCCGCCGACGGCATGCCACTCCGAGGCACCGCGCTCGTTGTCCTCGGCCTTGAGGAAGTAGGGGAAGAGGTCGTCCCAGCCCCAGCCCGAGACGCCCCATTCGTCGTAGTCGCGCCGGTTGCCGCGGATGTAGATCATCGCGTTGATCGACGAGGAGCCGCCGAGCACGCGCCCTCGCGGCAGCGAGACCCGCCTCCCGTTGCAGTTCGGCTCGGGGGCAGAGGCGTAGTCCCAGTCGACCTCGGTGCGGGCGAGCTGCAGGTAGCCGAGCGGCACGTGGACGTTCTGGTTGACGTCAGGCGGGCCGGCCTCGAGCAGGAGGACGCTCACCTCCGGGTCTTCGCTCAACCTCGCCGCCAGTACGCAGCCGGCAGAGCCCGCGCCGACGATCACGTAGTCGTACATGCCGCTCCTTCCCGTTTGGTTCGCCGGCACCCGATCCGGCTCTGCCGAGTGTACGCCCGCGCGGCCCCAATGCGAGCGATTTCTCGACCGACTGCTACGGTCCCTGGCGTCGGGTTGGCGCATCAGCCGCCCGAGAGGTTCCGTTTCCTCCGTGCGCTCTGTGCGTTTTGGGGTCGCAGGATCTCCCCCTTAACGCTCAAAAAGGAGCCACTTCACGTGTCGTTCGCCGACCTCGGCGTCTCTAAAGACGTGGTGCAAGCGCTTGCAAAGCGCGGCATCGCACAGCCCTTTCCCGTCCAGCAGCTGGTCATCCGCGACGCGCTCGCGGGCCACGACCTGCTCGTCCAGTCGCCGACCGGCTCGGGCAAGACCCTCGCCTTCGGCATCCCGCTGATCGAGCGGCTCAAGCCCGGCAAGCAGGGCCTCGGCGCCCTCGTTCTCGCCCCCACCCGCGAGCTCGCCGGCCAGATCGTCGATGAGCTTGGGCCAATCGCCCGGGCGCGGGGGCTGCGCGTCGCCGCCGTCTACGGCGGGGTCGGGTTCGGCCCACAGATCAAGGCGGTCAAGAGCGCCGACGTCGTCGTCGCCACGCCGGGCCGGCTCGAGGACCTGATTGCGCGCGGCGCGATCGACCTCCGGCGCATCCGCGTCCTCGTCCTCGACGAGGCCGACCGCATGCTCGACATGGGGTTCCAGCCGGCCGTCAACCGAATCGTCGCCCACACGCCGGAGCGACGCCAGACCCTCTTCTTCTCGGCGACGCTGGAGGGCGCCACCGGCAAGCTCGCCGCCGCCTACACGCGGGACGCGCGCGCCCATACCCATACCCCGCCGGAGGACCACAAGGCCGAGATCGAGCATCGCTTCGTCCACGTCGACTCGCCGACGGCGAAGATCGACCGCCTCGCCGGCGAGCTGCGTGGTCCCGACGGGGGCCGCACGCTGGTCTTCGTCCGCACCAAGCGCGGCGCCGACCGCCTGGTCAAACGCCTGCGCAGCCGCGAGCTGAAGGCCGTCGCCATGCACGGTGACAAGAGCCAGGGCCAGCGGGAACGAGCGCTCGCCCGCTTCGAGCGTGGCGACGTCGAGATCTTGGTCGCCACCGACGTCGCGGCCCGCGGCATCGACGTCGCCGAGATCGCTCACGTGATCAACTTCGACGCCCCCGGCGACCGCGACACCTACGTCCACCGGGTGGGCCGCACCGGCCGCGCCGGCGCGCGCGGTACCGGCACCAGCTTCGTTCTCACCGAGCAGGCCGCCGAGATGCGACTGATCGCCCGGGACCTCGGGCTGGTCGCGGAGTTCGAGCAGGAGCTTGGGCACTTGGCTCCCGCCAAGACCACCTCTCAGCAGAGGAAGGCTCGCCCTTCACAGGGCGCCAAACCTCGCTCCCCACAAAACGGCAAAGCCCGTTCGCGGCGCCGGCGTCGCAACCGCCGCCCCAAGGTCTCCGCTTGAGGCAGGAAGCGGCGCGGTGGCTAGGCCCACCGCGCCGCTTCCTGGACGATCCCGCCGTCAGCCTTTCTTCTTGCCGCAGCCCGAGACCTTGAGCGGCAGCTTGTTGTTCTTCACCTTCTTGCCGTTCTGGCCTTTCATGCTCATCACCGAGGAGAGCGGGCTCTTGCAGATGTTCTGAGAGTTCTGCAGCAGGCCCTTCTTCTTGCCGCCCTTCATCCGCAGGACGAACTTGGTGACGGGCACATCGGGCACGTTGTTGAACACGGTCTTGATCCCTCCGTGCTTGGAGCTGATCACGCCGTACAGATTGATCCTCACCTGGCCGCGCAGGTCGGCGACGAGGTCAGGCAATTCATGTTTGGAGGAGACCAGGTAGACCGGCCCCTTCAACTTCTTTTTCAACAACGGGCTCTTTGCTTCCGCGTGGCCGTAGATAGCCGCCTTTGGGCATTTCTTGGAGGCCAGCTGGGGCCTCGTGCAGACCGTGCGGATGTTTCCTTGGTCGAGGAACAGTGCGTGTGGCAGCGCCAAGGCGCTGCGCAGCACGTTGGCATCACCCTTGCGAGCTTCCAGGATCGCCCGCAGCTTCGGGTGCTTGGCCCGGGTGGTGTTGCCCTTGGCGAACAGACGGGTGTGCAGCTTCGGCTTGAAGCCGAGCTTCTTGCACTTGCTCGCCTGGTAGGGCGCCGACACTTTGTAGCTGCTCCAGAGGGCGGGATTGGTTGGATCGCCGCCACCACCGCTGAGGAAGCCGGCAGTTGCCTGCTTGGCGCAGTTGGTCGGGTTGATCATGAACTTCTTGCGGTTGACGTTGACGTCGATTGACCGCAGGTCCAGCTTGACCCCGCCGTAGACGTCGGGGATCTCGTCGGAGACCGCGTTCACCTGTGCGGTTTTCGGGTTGACGTTGAGCGCCACCCGCACGACCACAGTGCCGAGGTCGAACGGGCCCGAGACAGCCGGGGTGATCACCGCCATCGAAAGCGGCGCCCCCTTGTACGGGCCTGAGAAATAGGCGTTTCCAGCCAGCGTCACCGGATGACTGCCGGTGCCGGCCGTCGTCGACGTGGTCCCGATCATGCTCTTGCTCGAGCAGCTCGGGTGCGCCTTCTCGTTCGTCCCGCTGTTCGCCGCCGCGGAGGTGAGCGCCTGAGCGGAGCAGTACGGCACCCCGGTCAAGTTGGCGGACAGGCCTTTCGGCAGCGTCACATTGACGAGCTTCAGCTCCTGCTGCCCATCGGTCCGCCCGATGTTGACCTTGAACGGGCTGTACTTTCCCGCCGTGGTCTTGTTGGACTTGGCGGTGTAGGACGGCACGAACTTCCGCTCGGCCAGCGTGGTCGGGCAGGTGCCTCCACCCGGGTCACTGGAGAGCGTGAATTTGCTGCCGACGTCAGCCTGGGTGCCTGGCCGTGCCCACGGTTCCATCTGCCCCGTGGTCTCGGCCGCCGAGCAGGTCGGCGGGCTGGTCAGCACTGCCTTCGAGCCGTCGAAATGCAGGGTGACCGATTCGAATGGTGCCTGCGGAAGGCCTTCTGGCAGTTTGCCCGCCAGTGGACCGACCTCTTGTTCATTGAACGTAGTGGTCAGCTGCCCGGTTTTCGCGTTGGCTTTTGTATTGCCGACCAACCTGACGACAACGCCGTACCGAGCCGACTTCGCTTCGGCGAGGATTCGGAACTCCTCTCCCGATTCGGGATCCGAGCTCTTCTGTTCGCCGACGTAGAGATCGCCTCTCAGCGATCCAGCTGGAAGGGGCGGCGTTTCGATCGCGATCGTGCCGACCTTGGAGGCAGCGGGGCAGCTGTTGTTGACGACCCGCTGTCCCTTCTTGAACTCGGCATCCGTGCAGGCGACAAGACCATTGGAGCCAGCGGGGTTGAGACCCATGCCGGCCGGCAGAGTCACCTTCGCGCTCTTCAGATGCGATTGCGAGATGGCGTTGCCACCTTCTTTTGGCACCTCAAACGGAACTCTGGTGACCACGTCCGCGGCTGCGGGTGAGTCGACAGCCGAGGTACCCGGCGCCACGTCGACCGAAGGCGTGAAGGGCACGTTCTCACAGCCTTCTTGTTCGTACAGGGTCCCTGAAGAGTCCTCCACCTTCGCCTCGAACGGAGTCGAGCCGTTGGGAAAGACCGGATCCGGGTCTTCGTATGAGTGAGCTCGGAACCAGGTCGAGTAGAGGTGGGGCCACTCGACCGGGTTGAAGCAGGTGGTCGGATTGGTGATGTAAGTGCCGTTTCCAGTAGAAGCACCAAAGTTGACCAGACGACTGATAATCGTCTGCAGCTCCGAGGACGAAGCGGGATGAAGATGGATCGTGAAGCTCTCGTGGTAGTCGCTTTCCCAGGCGACCTCGGTTTCCAGGAAGACAGGCTCTTTGCCCGCGACCACGAAGCCGAAGAGAGCCGGTTCGCCCTGTTCTTTACCGGCTTCAATACCTTTGGGCTCGAGGTTGTAGACCGGAACCTGGAAGACGCCGGGGATGAGCGGAAGACGGGTTCCCTTGTTGGCGATGATGTTGCTCGAGCCGGGCGGGAATTCGACGTTGTCCTCGTTGGTGACGAGGTTCGCCTGCTCTTCGCCGACTTTGGTGGATTCGGCGCATTTCGGCGCGAACGTGCCCGCCACCGGCTGGAAGAGGAAGTCGGCCAGGCTGCACCGTTGATGTTCTGTCGCCTCCGGATTGACCGTCAGGCCGGGCGGCAGGTCAACGCGCAGCGTCTGTATTGCCCGCCCTTCGAGCGGTTCGACCAGCGGTTCAACGACATTCGGCACGACCGTGTTGTGCCGAATGATGTACTGCGTGTAGCCGATCGGCGGATGCCCACCCGCCTGCAGGTAGTAGTTCGGTTCTTCCGGCGAGCATTTCGGCGTGTCGGTCGTACACGTTGCCGCCTGCCAGCCGTTTTTAGCGGTGGGCGGTTCAGTGTTCGGTTCGATGATGTCTCCGGTGTCAGCCTGTGCGACTGGCACCGCGGCTACAAGCCACAGGCTCATCACCGCACAGAAAGCAAGCAAGCGCCTAGCCATTAAGTCTCTCCTCTTCAATTCGCATTGACGTTCCCTAGTTCGTCCCTGCGTATGGCGCTTGAATCTCTCCGCGCCACTAACGGTAGCTGGCTCTACCCGTCGGCTTCAAGGGGGAAAACCCGCACAGGCAGATTGCTGACACGGAACGGTGCAGAGGTCTGAGAGGGATTGGCTTTAACAAGCCAAATCAAACGAAATACTTCGCGATAGTCCTCGTTCCTAACTATCGCTTAGTCTCAATCCAGTGACGTCCCACGGCGACGCCCTCCCCCACATCGATGAGCACTCCGTGGTGATCGATGCCGACCTCGAGACGACCTGGTCGGCCTGCCAGCGAGTGGTCGACCGCTCCTTCGGATCCGTCGGTCGAACTGCGCGACTGCTCGGCTGCGAAGACACGACCCCATCCGGCCCGCGGCCCCTCACCGCGGGCTCGACCCTGCCGGGCTTTCACGTCGAGACCGCTGAACCAGGCGAGACGCTGGCGCTTGCCGGCCGGCACCGCTTCTCCGACTACGCGCTGATCTTTCGACTTGCTCAGATGGGTGACGGCATGACCACGGTCCGTGCCGAGACCCGAGCGAAGTTCCCCGGGGTAAAGGGCGGCGTCTACAAGACGCTCGTGATTCGCACCCGCGGACACGTCCTCGTCACTCGCCGCCTGCTCACCGCGATGAAGCAGCGCGCGGAGCACAGCTGACTGGCTGGTCGGCGATACGCCCGGTCCTATCGGGCTTCCTGCTCGTCGCCGACGCCATCGTGGTCATCGCGCTGGCCGCGGCCCACCCAAAGGGCTGGCTGCCCCCCTTTATCGCCTTCGGCTCGCTGCTGATCGGATTGATCGCCTTCGAGCTCTGGGCGATCCGCCATCGTCATGACGACGATTAGCTCGTCAGCGGCGGTGACGGCCTAAGTCACGCGCCCAATCCAGACGATGCCGGCAATCGACGCGGTGGCGAGCAGCGCCAGCGCGATATCGGTGCGGTGCTCATTTCCCCTCATACCGCTCCTCCTTCCCTATCTATTGGAACACCGCAATGGCGATAGGGATGCTGCGAACGGGTTAAGCACGCACCGAGCGTGGGTCCGCTCAGCCTCGCTCTTGTTCCTCCGCGTAGGCACGACGGAGCGCCTCGTCGAACGGTTCCGGCTCGATCCCAAAGGGCTCGGCGCCGGAGGGGTCGGTGACGACGGTCCGCGTGGTCAGCCCCTCGATCAGGGGACGGGCGACATTCGTGTCCACCGGCGTCACCAAGCCCAACCAGAGAGACGAGAGCCAGGGTGTGATCAGTGGCACCGACACCTTGCGGCGCGGTGAGATCCCCATCGCGCCAGCCATGTGATCGAGCATCTCCTCATAGGTGAGCACGTCGGGGCCGCCTATCTGTACTTCGCTGCCGGTGGACTCCGGCACCTCGGGCGCTCGGCGGAGGTATTCGACCACAGCGTCGATCCCGATTGGCTGAGTGTCAGTTCGCAGCCAGCCTGGAGAAACCATCACCGGCAGGCGACCAACCAGGTAGCGCAGCGTCCGGTAGGACTCGCTGCCCGCGCCAACAACCATCGCGGCGCGAAAGTAAGTCAGCGGTGGGCCCTGCTCGGCGAGCACGCGAGCGGTCTGGTGGCGGCTGCTCAAATGCTCGGAAGCGCTGTCGTCACCAAGACCGCCGAGGTAGACCACCCGCTGGACCCCTTCCTCTTTCGCCATCCGAGCGAAGTTGGTGGCTCCAACGTGCTCGCGCTCGGAGAAGCCAGCCCCTCCCCCCATCGCGTGCACGAGGTAATAGGCGACCTCGACGTCGCGGCCGGCGCCGGCGAGACTGCCAGCGTCGGCGACGTCGCCGACGTGGAGCTCCAGACCAGCCGCCTCGAGACGCTGCGCTCGGGAGGCGTCTCGGACCAGGCAGCGGACCTCGGCGCCGGGAGCTGCCAGCGCTTCCGCCAGGCGTCCGCCGACGAAACCAGTTGCCCCGGCGATGAGGACTCGTGGAGCCATTCACCCAAGCTACCCGGCCCGACTGCGAAGCTAAAGCCATGCGAGTCCACCTGCTCGAGCGCAGCCAGCGGGTCGAGGTCCCGATCGACCGCGCCTTTGCCTTCTACGGCGACGAGCGCAACCTCGAGCCCCTAACTCCCCCCTGGCTCCATTTCGAGGTGACGACGCCGCGGCCGATCAAGATGGAAGCCGGCACCCTGCTCGAGTACCGCCTGCGCCTGCACGGCGTCCCGATCCACTGGCGGACCCGGATCGACAGCTGGGATGCCCCGACCCGCTTCACTGACTTTCAGGAGAAGGGCCCCTACAAGCTGTGGGAGCACTCCCATACCTTCGAGGCCGACGGCGAGTCCGCGACGGTCATTCGCGACCGCGTTCGCTACGCCATCCCTTACGGCCCGCTCGGCTCCCTGGCCCACGTCCTCTTCGTCCGCCGCGACCTCGAGCGCATCTTCGACTTCCGTCGCGACGCGGTCGCCGCCCAGTTGGCCTAGCGCCACTCTGCTGGAGCCGAACGCACAGGATGCCTCGATAGGATTTTCGATCATCGCGATCGTCAGAGCAGGGGTTGCGCGAAGAAGCGCCATTCGGGTCGCCTTTTCAATTCTCTTGCCGCTGTCAGTGACCCTGGTCATGCCGGGCGCTGCCTCGCCTGCCGCGGTCCCGGCAGCTCCACCAACCCCCGCACTCGGCTCGGTGCCCGGGAGCGTGATCATCGTGTGGGCGCCTCGGGCCGACCGCGGGGACAAGACCGCCGCCCGACAGGGAGCCGAAGTCAGCTACGAGAGCAACCTCGGAGACCCCGCGTTCCAACTCGTAAAAATTGCTCCTGACCAGACCGTCACCAATGCGGTCAAAGACCTCAACTCGAACCCCCTCGTCAGCGTCGCCGAACGCAACAGCTACGTCGCCCCCACCTCGATCCCCGACGACCCGCTGTTCGGGCAGGAGTGGGCGCTCCAAAACCTCGGGACGGGAATCGACGGGTTCAGCGGCGCGATCGAGGGCGCCGATATCGAAGCGACGGCAGCCTGGGAGCAGACGATCGGCACGCCCTCGACAGTCGTCGCCGACATCGACTCCGGCTATCGATTCGACAGTCCCGACCTCGGCCCGGTTAGCTGGACTAACTCCAGCGAGATCCCCGGCAATGAAATCGATGACGACGACAACGGTTACGTCGACGACGTGCACGGCTATGACTTCGTCGGTGACGACGCGGAAAACCCAAGCGAAGACGCCGACCCAACCGACGACGACCTGATCTCTGGCGGTCATGGAGTGCACACCGCAGGGACGATTGGCGCAGCCGGAGACGACGGCGTCGGGATCACCGGTGTCGCGCAGAACGTACGAATCATGCCCCTGCGGGTTTGCGCCAATTCACCCAGCCTCGCCGAACTGCGCTGCCCGATCTCCTCGCTCATCGCGGCGATCAACTACGCGGGCAGGAACGGTGCCCGAGTGGCAAACCTGTCCCTGAGCGGGACCTCCAAAAGCACGGCGGAGCTCGACGCCCTCGCGGAAAGCCCGCAAACGCTCTTCGTCGCCGCGGCTGGCAACGACGGCCAAGACAATGACGAAACTGGGCACTACCCGTGCGACTTCGAACCGGGAACCACTCCCATCAGCAATGTCGAAAACGTCGTCTGCGTCGCGGCGACCGACCAGGCCGACGAGTTGGCGAGCTTCTCCGATTGGGGTGCTGAATCGGTCGACCTGGGCGCGCCGGGAACGGAGATTCTGAGCACCTATCCGGCGACCGAAAGCCTCATCAGCGACGACTTCGAGCAGAACGACTTCGAAACGCGGTGGAAAGCGACTGGTACAAACGGCGGCTTCGCGCGCACCAGCGAATCGCCGTTGACCTCCTTTGGAATCAGCGACTCACCCGAAGCGGCACCAATTGCATCCTCAGTACGCAGTTCAACCCTGGCCAATCCGGTCGCGGTGCCCGCCGCTGACGGCAGCTGTCAGCTCACGGGCCGGGACTTCGTGGCGCTCGACGGGGGAACGTTCACCATCATCGTCTTCAAGAACGGCCTCTCCGAATACACCTTCTCAATACCGGACACCACCGGATCCCAACTGCGGAGCTTTGCGACAGTGCCAATGGCAGGCCTAGCGGGATCCAAAGTCGGCCTGCGGGTGCGTTATGCCGCCGGTCCATCGCCAACCGCATCCTCGGGTGTTTGGCTCGATGACCTGAAGCTCAGCTGCTACGCGCCTCTCAGCACCCCGCCCTCCTATGCGTATCTACAGGGGACCTCGATGGCCGCGCCCCAGGTGAGCGGCGCGGCGGCGCTGCTTTTCTCGGCGAACCCCGCCGCATCCGTCGAAGAAGTCAGCTACGCGCTGCTCTCGAGCGCCGACCCTGTTTCCTCGCTCGCCGGCAAAACCACGAGCGGCGGGCGGCTCAACGCCGCGAAGGCGTTCGCGTGGCTGGAACCGCCGGCTCCGGTCCTGAGCAGCGACCCTCCCTCCCCAGCCGAAGACGGCGATCCGAGAATTCTTGGCTCAACCGAGGCCGGCACCCGCGTGCTTCTCTTCTTGGGCGCCGGCTGCCTCGGGCCCGCAGATCAGATCGGCACCGCGGCAGAATTGGAATCGCCGGGGTTCAGCGTCCATGTTCCCGACGGCACCACCGAAGAATTCTCAGCCGTGGTCGAAACGCACTACAAAAGCTCGCCCTGCTCAGCTCCGCTCTCCTACACGAACAGCACCACAGTGAAAGACACAACGCCACCTGACCCACCCGCCTTCACGTCAACCGATCCTCCCTCCCCATCCGCCGACAGGCACCCAAAGCTGGTTGGCCTGGCCGAGCCGGAAGCGAGCGTGACTATTTTCTCCGGATCAGCATGCGAAGGCGCACCGGTCGCCTCCGGAACCGCCGCGGAATTCGACTCGCCCGGCATTGAAGTGACGGTTCCGGAAGACACGCAGAGCCAGTTCTCAGCCACGGCGACGGATGTCGCCCTCAATACATCTGCCTGCTCAGAGCCAATCCTCTACCTCAATGCCAGCGATGACGAAGAACCGCCGCAAGCACCCACGTTGCTCGCTACATCACCTGCTTCTCCCGCCAGCGAGCGGAATCCGAGGATCCTTGGCTCCGCCGAGGCGGGATCGAGCGTAAAGATCTTCGGCAGCGGCGCGTGCTCCGAACCGCTGGCCGCAACCGGAACCGCATCTGAACTGGAATCCCCAGGGATCGAGGTCACCGTGCAAGCAGGCGCTACCGTCCAGTTTTCCGCCACTGCCACCGACAGTGTGGGCAACACGTCACCGTGCTCGGCGGCGATCTCCTACACCAACACAGCGGCGCTCGGCCAACCCACGTTCATAGTCACCGGGTCCCCGCCAGAAGGCCTGCCGGCGCCAGCACCCGTCTCGTGCACGGTCCCCAAGCTCCTCGGCAAGTCTCTTCCTCGCGCCAAGGCGGCGCTGCGGAGCGCGGGCTGCGCCGTCGGCACAGTCACGCGCCCGAAGGCGCGCACCAGACGGAGCGCGAGCCAGCTGATCGTCAAGGGATCCAATCCGGCAGCCGGGACCGTCACCCCTGGAGCGGTTTCACTCAGGCTGGGGCCAAAACCCAGCCGCCGTCGACGGTAGACGGGCCCGCAGCGCCGAAGACTCGGTTAGTAGGTTCGCTTGGCCTCGAGTTGGCGCAGCTCGATCCGCCGGATCTTTCCCGTCAGGGTCTTCGGTAGCCCGTCGACGAACTCGATCCGCCGCGGGTAGGCGTAGGCGGAGAGCCGATCGCGAACGAAGGCCTTGATCTCCTCGGTGAGCTCGTCGGACGGCTCGCTTCCCTCGGCGAGGACGACAAAGGCCTTGACCACCGAGCCGCGACGCTCGTCCGGCGAGGCGACGGCGGCTGCCTCGGCGACCGCAGAGTGCTCGAGGCAGACCGACTCGACCTCGAAGGGGCCGATCCGGTAGCCGGCGGCAATGATCACGTCGTCGGCACGGCCCTCGTACCAGACGTAACCGTCCTCGTCTTCGCGGGCGGCGTCCTTGGAGTGGAACCACTCGCCGCCGAAGGTCTCCTCGGAGGCCTCCGGCTGGCGCCAGTAACCGAGAGGGTAATGGGGATTGGAGCGGGCGCGGAGGCAGATCTCGCCGCGCTCGCCCTGCGGCACTGGGTTCTCGTCGGGGTCGAGGATCGCCACGTCCCAGCCGGGCATCGGCTTGCCCATCGATCCCTCCCGCACCTCCATCCAGGGGAAGTTGCCACAGAGCGGATAGGACTCGGTCAGGCCGTAGTAGTCGAGGACGGTGACCCCGTATTGGTCGCGGAACCAGCGGATCGCCTCCGGATTGAGCGGCTCGCCGGCCGAGCAGACGACGCGGAAGCTCTGCGGGTAGCGCTCGCGAGCGTCCCCTATCGCCATCATCGAGCGGATCGCCGTCGGGGTGGCGAAGACGTTCGATGCCTCATAGCGGGAGAGAAAGTCCAGCTGCTTGTGGGGATCGAAGCCACCGGCACGCTGGTAAACGAGCTGGACGGCGCCGAGCCGCCAGGGCCCGAGCAGCGGACAGATGCCGGCGGCCCAGGCCCACTCTCCCATGCCGTGGAAGCGCTCACCCGCGCGCACCTCGTGACAGAGCTCGAACTCGTTGTGGGCGAGCAGGTAACGATGGGCATGGACGATGCCCTTGGCCAGGCCCGTGGTGCCAGAGGTGTAGTAGAGCTGGGCGGGGTCCTCGGCGGAGGTATCGACGGTCTCGAAGGCGTCGGACTCGGCGGCGAGGAGGTTCGGCTCAAGGACGAGGACGCGCGGTCCGTCGAGGCCCTCGAAGCGAGACGCGTTCGCGGCGTCGGTGATCAGCACCCTCGGCTCGGAATCGCTGACCCGGTGCGCTATCCCCTCATCCCCATAGAGGACCGACATCGAGAGCAGAATCGAGCCGAGCTTCCAGGTCGCAAAGAACAGCGCAGCGGTCTCCGGAGTGGGCGGCAAAACCAGGGCGACCCGGTCGCCCTTCTCCACCCCGAGGCCAGCGAGCAAGTTGGCCGCCTGGTTCGAAAGCGCCTGCATCTCGCCCCAATGAACCTCCCGCGTAGCGCCTTCGTGATGCTCATGAAGCATCGCCAGCGCGTTGGGGTCGCGAGCGTCGCAGACGTCGGCGGCAATGTTGTAGCGGTCGGGAACCTGCCACGAGTACTGGTCGCGCACCTCTGCGTAACGGTCGCTGCTCATCAATCGCTCCTCCAATCGCTCACCCGGAAGGTGTATCCCTTGGGTCAGGACGACAATCCCCGATCTAGTATCACGAGAGTCTCTCAGGGGAGAGCCGTAGATCGATCGGCCTCCACCGGCAACAAGCCGGGCCGATTAGAGAGAGGGGATGCGGATGAAGATCAAAGCCACGTCAACGATCTGTCCGCTGATCTACATCGTCAAGCTGAAGTAGCGGATCGAAGGTCTAGTCATATGAAAATCGCACCCGCCAGCCCGGTCGTGCCTCTACTTCACGTCCTTAAGACGAAGTAGGGGAACGACAAGCAGCCCTTAGCTTCCTGGGCAAAAAAAGAAAAGGCCCCGCGTTCGCGGAGCCTTGGCTCGATACCGCTACGGGGATTCGAACCCCGGTTTCCGGACTGAGAAAAGCCCGGGTGCGTTGCGGCCCTTTGCGGCTGCTTCGCTATTTCGCGGCCTGATCAGGAAGGGCGGAGATCTCGGCAACTTTTCTTTGCGGTTGTCCGCGGCTCTTTGCGGCTGGCAGGGGACACGCTGTTGCTCTCTGGTTGCCGAGTCGCGCAATGATGTTGCCGAGGGATGGCGCCGGATCGAACTCGTCCGTGCAAGGGGCATGTACCACGCTCAGCACGAAAGGAATGACGATGACCCAGCTAGCCAAGACCTCCTCCCCAGGCATATACCGATCCCACGGAAACCGCTGCGACGGCAAGGGGCGATGCGACTGCCCCTACGTGATCACCTGGCGCCACCGAGGCAAGCAGCACAAGGAAACCCTCAGCACCTTCAACGAGGCCCGCGAGAAAAAGGCCCTTCGCGATTCGGTCGACAGCAAACCAATCGAGCGGACCCGCTTCGGCGACTACTTCCCGCAGTGGATTGAGACCTACGCCGGCCGCACCCAGCGGGGGTTCTCAGAGACCACGCGCCCGGAGTACCGGCGTGTAATCGAGAACTTCGCGATGCCACGCTGGAAGAGCCTGAAGCTCAGCGAGATAGAGCCCAAGGATGTGCGAGAGCTCTTCATGGCGATGCGCAACGAAGGTAAGTCCACGCAGATGATCAAGAAGACGAGGGCATTCCTCTCGCCGCTGTTCGCCACCGCACTCGAGGATGGACTGATCAGCTCTAATCCGATCCGTGGCGTCCGCATTCCGGCACCGCTGGTCGATGCGATGCCCGATGAGGAGCGTGCCAAGGCCCTGACCAAAACCGAGCTTGCAGCTCTGCTCTCCGCGATCCCAGAGGATTGGCAGCTCTTCTTTGAGTTCATGGTGCACACCGGGCTACGAATCTCCGAGGCAATCGGCCTGACTTGGAGGCATCTGGAGCTGAAAGGCACTCCGCGGGTGAAGGTGCGCGAGCAGGTCTATCGAGGCGTGCGCAAGAAGATGAAGACCGGTGCGGGCCGACGGGACATACCACTGGCGCCGAAGATGACGGCGAGGCTGGTCGCGCACAAGGAGGCGAACTACTCTGGTCCAGAAGAGCCCGTCTTCACCTCAAAGGTGGGAACAGAGTTGATTCGAGGCAAAGTCGCCGAAAACGTGCTCAACCCTGCACGTGACCTCGTGAAGATGGACTGGGTGAGCTTCCACGCTTTCCGCCACACCTGCGCCTCGCTGCTCTTCGCCGAGGGCAAGAACATCAAGCAGATCCAAACCTGGCTCGGCCACTCGGACCCCGCCTTCACCCTCCGCACCTATATCCACCTCCTCGACGACGGGGTCGGAGGAGCGGACTTCCTCGACGACGCAGTCGAAGTCGGCCGCGGACCGTGGAGCAAGGATCCAGAGGACTAAGACCGCGGTGGGCAGGAGCTACCCGGCGTCGAGGATGTCGGGTAGCTCCCCCTCGCGACAGTCCTCATCGAAAACGGCTCCGCCGATAATTGACTCGGCGGCCTCCAGATAGCCGAAAGCGCCGCAGTTATCGCACCTGACCACCGCTTCCTCACCATCACGCAACACCACGCGCGCCTCATGCCCACGTGATCTCGCTTCACCGAGCGCCCTGTCCGCAAGCAAGAAGAAGCGCTCCCCTTCCGACAGCTGTGCGCTCGACAGTGGGCCATGAACTACTGCCCAGACCTTGCCGCCCGTTTTGCCGGTCCGCAGCTTGATCCGGTCGGCCCTCGCCTTCTTTCTCAGTCCCGCTCGCCACTCGTCGAAGTCCTCGATGTCCCCCTCGGATCGAACTACCTGTCCCGAGAACAGCATCTCGCCATAGTCGTCACGCCGGCGCACCCGTTTGACGAGGCGCTCGATTCGCCGGTTGATCTCGACCGGATCCTCCACGACGTCGATGCTACGCCTGTCACCAACCACCTCTACGCCAACCTCGACACGCAACGAACGCCCCCTAGCCTCTCAATGCTGCCTCTCAGGTTTAGCTGAAGCCGTCGGAGACCAATAGGATCCGCCGGAGGAAAAGGAATGAACGAGGAAGCTCACGGAGAGGAAGTGCGGGGAAGCGCAGCGATGCCAGCCGCCGAGGTAGAGCGCCTGTTAGCACTGCTTGCGACAACCGGCGAGGTCCACCCCGACCTCGAGAAGGTACTGCGAGAGCCGCAGGCTGGACGGATCGTCGAGGAGATCATGAGCGATGAGATTCAAGATCCAGGCGCCTGAGGCGAGCCACGGTATCCGGGTGATCGAGGAGATCCCCGACCTGGCGCTCTGCCGCGTGGAGGGGATCAACGGGGTGGGCAAGACGCTCGCCCTCCATCTGCTGGAGATCTGCTCAGGCGGGCAGCCCTATGCCACCCGCCCCCACGCCTGGGCTTCGCTCTGCAAATACCTCGGACCAGTGGAAATTACGATCGACGGCCTGCGCGTGGAGCGTGAGGACGGCGACCACACCCTGCGTTTCGCCTTCGACTGGCGCGCCCGCGCGGATGCAGAGGTACCACGCGAGATCACCACAGAGCTCTTCGAGGACGTGAGTCTCGACGGAGGTTCACTGGCGGATATGCACGAGGTGCGCAAGCTTCTGAGTGTCGTGCGAATCGCAGGCGACCAGAGCCTGACCGACACGATCGCGGGAATCGTCGCCTATGACGTCGAACTGCTGAAATCTGCCGCCGCACTCGCTGCAGCTCGCAGCGAGGTCGCCGACCGCCGTGCGGAGGAACTCCTCGCCCCGTTCCCCGAGGCGCCGGCGCGACGGGCGCTTGAGGTAGCCGAGGAGCGTCGGGCCCTCGAGTCTGCCCGCAGAGAGCTTGAGGCGCAGCGGGCCGAGTCGAGCGATCGACTGCGCGCGCTAGAGGCGGCGGAGCGGGCGGCGGTTGCCGCGGAGGAGATCAACACCAACGCCGGGGCGCTTAAGGAGGAAATCGCCGGACTGCAGGAGAGGGCCGCCGAAGCCCGCGGGCGCACCGAAGAAGCGGAGCGCGCACTTGAGGAGGCTCGTGAGAAAGAGCGGCTGTCGAGCGCCGCCGCAAAGACCCTTGGGCGCGCGGAATCGCTAGTCACGCGGCGCCTTCGCGATCTAGGCAAACTTGAAGGCAACGTCAGGGACCTGGCCGAGGAGCTAGAGATCCTCGCCGAGGAGCCTGCGGTCGCTGCAGCGCTCGAGCATCTGTCAAGCCGTCGCGCGGAGGTTGCCGCAGAGCGCGCCGACGCCAACGACGCATTCGCGCTGCGCGATCTACTCGACGGCCTGATGGCAGCGCTTTCCACAACCGCCCAAACCGGGCTACGGGGTCGCGTGGTCGCAAGGATTGCAGGGGAGCCGATCACCGCGGGAGCGCTACTTGACGCGGTGCAAGAGCGTCGCGGACGCCTCTCTGCCGAGATGCCAATGATCGAGGAGCTCGATAGAGAACTCGCCGAACTGGGGGAGGTTGAGAAAAAGCTCGATGAACTCTCAAATCTCCTCGGGAAAGCAGAGGAGAAGCGGGCCTCCCTCAGTGAGGCAGAAGCTGCGCTGGAGAAACTCGCCGGCGAAGCTGCGAAGGGCGGTTCGACCGCCGAGCGCGCCGCGAAACGAGCGGCCGCGCAGCGGGCGGAGATTGAGATCGGGGCGGCCCTAGGTCTCGCCCAGCGCCAGCTCGCCCAGCTCGGCGGCGGCGCCTCGTCCGCCGACCTAAAGGCAGAACTCGAGCGATACCTGGGAGAGGCTGGCACGACCCGAGCCGAGCTGGCCGGCAAGCTCGGCGAGACCAGACGCGCATCGGTCGAGGCGCGGGACAAGCTCGAGGCGATGAGGTTCGAGGAGGAGACGCTCGAGACTGAGGCGACGGCACTGGGGCGCGAACTGGAGACCCAGACCCAGGCCCTTGCGATCGAGGATGCCCACGCGCGGCTGCGCGAGATCCTCGGGGAGCGAGCACCGCAGGTGGGTGGCGATCTAGAGGATATGGCCCGGGCGTGGCTGGGTGCCCACGCGGCGGGGGACCGTGCGGTCACGCGGGTGCAGCAAACCCGCAGCCGACTGCTCGCACTGGAGCGCGACATCGAAGCTCTGCTGGAAGCGATCAGCAACAACTCCACCCCGGGGGCCGAACTCGACTCGGTGCGCAAGCTCTACCAAGAGCGAATGCTCGCGCAATTCGACCAGCCCGAGCTGCTAGCGGCCCTGTTCGACGGCGGTCGGCTCACCCGCATTGACCTGGACACCAACGAGATCGTCTGGAGCACGGCCGCCGGAGAACCTCGGGTACGCCCCTTCGAGGCGTTTTCGAGCGGGGAGCGTGCCTTCGCCTATGTTCAGGCTCAACTGGCGACGCTGAGTGAAAACCCGGCCGCCAACAAGGTGGTGGCGATCGACGAGTTCGGGGCATTCCTCAGTGCCGATCGCCTTCTCCGCCTGCGTGCAGCCGTACGCCGACGACTAGATGAAGGAGCGGTGGACCAGGCTATCGTCGTCTTGCCGTTGCTGGCAGGCGACGCCGAGAGCACTGGCGACAAGGGCTACCTCGCGGGAGAGTTCGACGTGGTGGCCGCCGGATGAGCGAACTGACGAGCACACTCTTCGGCATGCCGTTGGTCCTCGACGAGGAGGACGTTCGGCGGGTCCAGCGGGTGGCGACCGAAGCCTGGGAGCACCAGAGCGGTCGGCCGCCGGGTGACCTCGAGGAGGATCTGGGCGCGCTCGCGGCGTGGTTTCACCCCAAGCTCCGCGGCGCTACCTTGCGGGCACGGTTGGGGGACCTTGAACCCCTGGCCCTCTCCCCCGCCGGCATCCCGCCCCTGGTCCTCCTACCGTGCGGCGAGGGTCGCGGGCTTCTCACTCCCGAGGGACGGGCGTGGCTCGCCTGCTCGGCCGAGCCACGTAGCCGCACGGGCGGACAGTTCGTCTGGACCGTCGACCAAGGACGCCCGCTGGAGACCTTACTCTTGACGCTCTACCGCGGCTGGACCAGACACCGCCTCGAGGACGTGATCGAGAAGCAAAGCGGTGCCGGCGCGCCGATGCTGCCGAGCGCGGTAGCGCTGGTGCTGCTACTCCTTGTCAACGGCTCACTTGAGGAGAACCGGGCGATCCGGCGTGTACGCGCGCCGGAGACGCAGGCGAGAATCGACAGCGTTGTCGCCGACGTAATCGTGGCCTTCGCCGACTCCCTTGCAGGTCCGAGCAGCCGCGGCCGCAGCCCCGAGCAGTTCAGCCTCTGGAGTGGGTACCCCTTGACCGAGGCGCGAAGGCGGTTGGCGGGACTTTTGGTCGTCGACCCAGAGGAGGGGGCAATCTACCTTGCCCCGGGGAGCGAGGAGCGCGTGAGCCAGTTCCTCGCCCAAGATCTCGCCAGAAGGCGGGGCCTGACCGCCGAACGATTGGAAGAGGCCTTCGATGCTCTGGTCGACACCTATCGTCAACGCCTGCCCGACCTCTCAGCACTAGGCTCGGGCTTCGAGCGCGTCGGGCGCACTGAAGCGCTCCGGGAACGCCTTAGCCGGGCGGTGGCAGGAGGACGGTGACCGCGCGGCCGCTGCTTGAGGTGGCAAGCCGAGTGGTCGGCCTGATCGAAGGTCCGCCGCAGGGGCCGGGACCGCAGGTGACCCCCGTCGTGGTCGAGGACTTGGGCCTCCTAATGGAGGTCCTCGATCCGGCGCTCCGCCATCTCGGCGCCATCGTCCTCGATGTCCAGAAGATCGCCGAGGAAGGCTGCGGCGAAACTAACGCAGCGGAGGGACGCGAGGCGGCGATAGCGGCGGCGCTCGAGAATGTCAGCGCTGCGGGTACCCGCAGCCTCGCTTTTGCTGAGGACGAGCACGGCAGACACCGCGCCTTCTGGGCCGATGAGCTCGAATCCGGCGTGAGCGAGCCCGCGCCACACCCCCTGCTGGGTATAGCCACCGCCTCGATAGACGCACGCCTAGCTTCGCCCGACCGTCTCGTCGTCGTCGGCTACCGCGAGGCGGACCTCGAGCCGCTCGAGCAGCCCCTGGCCTGGAACTACGTGTGTGGGATTCTGCCGCAGAACCTGCCCCCGGCGGTCGAGCACGTGGTCGTCCTAGTGGGAGCCGAGCGGCCGCTCGAACATCACTTCAGCGGCGAGCCCTCGCTGCGCTGGTGTGTCGAGCGAGATCAGGTCGTCCAGCGCAACCTGGGCGCGACCAACGCCCAGCTCTCCCGCCGCCTGGTGGAGTTCGGTGAGGAGCACCTGGTCCTTTTTCTCGCCGCCGGGTTCTCGGCCTGCATGGGGATGCCCCTTGGCAACGAAATGCGCAACTTCGCCTTGCGTCGACTCCTGCCGATGAGTTCAGACTTACCCGATTGGCAGCTACCCGGTGAGTTCTATCGGCTGATGGCCGACCAGGACAGTCTGCTCGAGTTGGAGAGGGGACGTGATCTTGGCGAACTGGCCGCTGGCCTGACCTTTGAGCGCGTGCTCTACGAGGAGCTTCGGACTTTTGCCCCGAGCCCAACTCTGGCCGAGCTCGAGCGGCGTGAGGAGCAGGCACTCGCGGGTCCGCCGACGGGCGCGGTGCGCCACCTACGCTCGATGCTCGAGGGGGAAAGAAAGCTAATCCTCGTGACCGTCAATTTCGATCGGCTGATCGAGCACGAGGAGACGAGGGTGAAGGTCTTCGCCGACGAGGAGGACTTCGCCTGTTGCGTGGAATATCTCAATGCCTACCTCGACGGCTCACCGGATGCGCCGCGGGTGCCGCTGCTGAAGCTCCACGGAAGCTTCTCCGAGCAGACCACGCTGGTGGCGACGATCGAGCAGACCCTGCGTGGGCTGACCGCGGCCAAGGCGGCCTCCCTCGAGCGAGTCTGCCGCGCAGTCGGCGTCGGGCGCGTGCCTTTCGTTTACGTCGGATCGAGCATGCGCGACCTCGATGTGACCGGGCAGCTCAGCCAACCCGCGTACGCGGGTTGGCTGGACGAGCGCTGGGTGGCGCCGTTGCCCGCGTCGAGCGTGGACGATTTTGTCGAGAACCACCGACGGGTCGTCTGGGAAGCGAACGGCATGCAGGAGGGCCTTAGCGACAGGCTGATCAGCTGGACCGCGACCGAGTTTCTGGAGCTGCTCGCCAAAGACTGGTCATAGGTCACCGCGGTGCGCTATTCTCACCGCGGTGAAAGAGTCGACTGCGCAACGAGGCGTCGGCGCGGTTTACGGCACCAGCCGTACGAGACCCTTTGACCGCTGGTTTCGCTACCCCGCGGGCTTCTCTCCCGATGCGCTTGCCGCCGCGGTCGAGGCAATCGGGACGGCACCCAGATATGTGGCGGAGCCCTTCTGCGGCACCGCGACCGTCGCCGCCGCGCTTGGCCCGGGCCGGCAGATGGCGGGGATCGAGGCTCATCCTCTGATTGCGGAGCTCGGCGCGCTTAAGCTCCGGGTGCCTCGCAACAGCGCCGCCGATCTTCGGCGGACCGCGGAGCGGATCGCGGAGCAGGCACGCAAGAACAACGCACCCGACACGAGCGGCGAGCACCCACTGGTGCACCGCTGCTTCACCCAGCCGGTGCTGGAGGAACTGGTCGCCCTCCGCACCGAACTCGAGAGTCGCCCACGCTCAAGCTGGCGAGGACATCTCAAATGGGCGCTGCTGGCGACCCTGCGCGACGTCGCCTCGGTCAAGGTCGGCTGGCCATACCAGCGCCCCTCCCACTCGCGCGAGGCCCCACACCGGGATCCGAGCGCCCGTTTTCTGGCCCGGGCAGAAATGATGGCTGCCGACCTTGAGGTCGGTCCAGGTCTCTCGGGCGGATCGGTAACCCGCGGAGACGCGCGTCGGGCGGCGAGCTGGAGGAGGGCTGCGGCGGGGCGACCCTTCGACGGTTGCGTGACCTCTCCTCCCTACCTGAACAACTTCGACTACGCCGACGCCACCCGCCTCGAGCTCTACTTCCTCGAGTCGGGCTGGTCGTGGGGCGAGATGTGTAGGCGGGTGCGCTCCGACATGCTGGTGGCGACGACGCAGCAGAGCTCGCGCGAACGATCGGCGCGCGCACTCAGGCAAGTAGGCCGCCACCCAACCGTGGCCGCAGAGGTAGAGCGCCTCCATGCACGACTAGTGGAGGAGCGGGCCCGCCGGCCTCGAGGCAAGGAATATGACCAGGTGCTCCCTACTTATTTCGCCGACATGGCACTGATCCTCGCCCAACTACGAAACCACACCTCCCCGGGAGCCCGCTGCGCCTGGGTAATCGGCGACAGTGCACCCTACGCCGTCTATATCGACACTCCGAAGCTAATTGGTCACCTCGCAGAGGATCTCGGTTTCGAGGTCCTCGAGGACACCAAGATCAGGTCCCGTGGGGCCCGTTGGCGGACCAACGGAACCCGCCATCAAGTCGCCCTGAGTGAGCGGCTGCTGATCTTCAAGCGTCGTTAACCCTTTTAAGGGGCTCCTCCCGCCGCTACTCGCGGGCGTGGCTAGCAACGCGACAGCCGTCTCGCGGCCGTTGCCTTGACCCGTTGCCGTTTGTTGCTGCACGGCAACAGCAAAACCGCTTCAGCATGGGAAACGCTCGCCCTCGAGCTCATGTCCAGATGCAGTGACTGCAACAGGCTGTTGCCGAACTGTTGCCGCCCACCGAACGAAAAAAACCCCGGCAAACCGGGGTTTTTGGCTTCCTATAAGGCTTTGCAGCTAGTACCGCTACGGGGATTCGAACCCCGGTTTCCGGACTGAGAATCCGGCGTCCTAGTCCCCTAGACGATAGCGGCGAGGGCAGGAGATCTTAGCGATTTAGGTGGGCGGGGCGCTAGGCAGGGTGGTCGGGGTTGTGGGCTGCAAGTCGGTAGATTGCCTTGCCCCGCGGCTGTGGCGGAACTGGTAGACGCGCACGGTTCAGGTCCGTGTGGGCGAAAGCTCGTGGAGGTTCGACTCCTCTCAGCCGCATTCGAAGCCCAAGGCCGACCGCACCCGAAGCACTGCGGCGGCTTCGGTTAGGCGGGCTGCTGGGCGCGGGGCTTCCAGCCGGCGCGGCGGGCGGTGTCGACGAACTCGTCGGCGAAGACCGGCCAGAGGGCGCTGGGCAGATCGTGGCCCATGCCCTCGAAGATGCGCAGGCGGGCGCCGGGGATGGCGCGGGCCGTGGCGCGGCCGCCGCTGGGGCGGATAAGGGTGTCGCGGGTGCCGTGGATCACAGTGGCGGGCAGGTCGAGCTTGCCCAGTGCGGCGGTGCGGTCGCCGGAAGCGACGATCGCGTGCAGTTGGCGCAGCACCCCGCGCGGGTTGTGACCTCGCTCCCAGGATTCCTCCGCCACACGGCGCAGGCGCTCCTCGTCGGTCGGGTAGGCCGGCGAGCCGATCAGCTCGTAGGTGCGCCGGATGCGCTCGATGAAGGCCTCGCGGGTGCGTGGCGCGTCGGCCAGCATCAGGGCGAAGACTTTCATCGTCGGCTGACCCACCCAGCGATTGCCGGTGGTCGAGTGCATCGAGACCAGCGAACGGATCCGCTCGGGGTGCTCGATCGCCACGGTCTGGGCGATCATCCCGCCCATCGAGATCCCGACCACGTGGGCGGAGTCGAAGCCGAGATGGTCCATCAGGCCAACCGTGTCGGCGGCCATGTCGGAGAGCAGGTACGCCGCGGTGCCGCGGCGGCGCAGGAGGAGGTCGCTGCGGCCGGGCACCCCGGCCGAGTCGAGCTTGGTCGAGTGGCCGATGTCACGGTTGTCGAAGCGGACGACGCGAAAGCCGCGTTCGGCGAGCATTGCGCAGAGCTCGTCGTCCCAGGCGACCATCTGCGTCGCCAGGCCCATGACGAGAATCAGCGGCTCGCCGTCGGGGTCCCCCACCTCTTGGTAGGCAAGCTCGATCCCGTCATTCGCGGGCGCGAGCCGCTCTTCGCTGAGCTCGGGCATTCCGAAAAGTCTAGCCAGATTGGCTGGGCAGCCAGGAAAATCGGGACGCTGGCGGTGAAATAGCTCGACACCGCTAGGTTGAGGCGCAATGCGAACCGCGATCATCTCCGACCTGCACCTCGGCGCCGGCAACGGCGAAGACATCGCCCGCGACCCCGCGATCCGCGACGTCCTCTTGGCCGAGATCGCCTCGGCCGACCGCCTAGTCCTGCTCGGCGACGCGCTCGAGCTGCGCGACTTCCCGCTGCCGCGCGTGCTCGAATCGACGCAGGGCTTCTTCACCGCCCTGGGCGAGGCGATGTCGGGACGGCGCATCATCCTCATCCCCGGCAACCACGACCACTGGCTTGCCGAGCCGTTGCTGGAAGAGGTCGCCCTGGCCGATGGGACGCTCGACCTCGAGCATCGCGCTTTGCCGAGCGGCGGTCCGCTCTCTCGGATCGCCGCCTGGCTCGGTGAGGCCGAGCTCAGCATCGCCTACCCCGGCGTCTGGCTGCGCGACGACGTCTACGCCACCCATGGTCACTTCATGGACTGCCACATGACCCTGCCCCGGCTCGAGTGCGTCGCCGCGGCAGCCGTGATGCGCCGTGCCGGTCGACCGCCGGACCCCGCCACCCCGGCCGACTACGAGCGCATCCTCCGCCCCATCTACGGCCTCGCCTTCGGTCTCGCCGAAAGCAACCTGGGCAACCGGGCGAGTCGCCCCTCAGAGCGCGCCTGGCACACCGTCTCGGGGACCAACAGCAACGGCGGTCGCCTCGCAGCCGCCACCCGCAAAGCCTTGATCGGGGTCGGGATGCCGGCCGGGACCTGGGTGCTCAACCGCCTGCTCCGCGCCGAGTTCGATCCCGACGTCTCAGCCGGGGCAATCGCCCGTGACGGCATCGCCGCGGCGACCGAGCTGGCATGCCGCCTCCGCCTCGACGCCGCCCACGTGATCAACGGCCACACCCACCGCGCCGGCCCGGAAGCGGGAGACGCCGAGTGGCCGATCCCCGGCGGCGGCATGCTCCACAACACCGGCAGCTGGGTCTACGCCGACGCCTTTCACCATCCCGGCTCGCCGCCCGGCGCCTACTGGCCTGGCACCGTCACCTGGCTCGACGAGGACGGCCCGCCGCGCCGCAAGCGCCTGCTGCTCGACCTACCGCGGGAGGACCTGCGCGCGGCCGTGGCACGCTCCACCACTGCCGCCCAGCGCTAGAGCCACTCGGCGATGATCCGGCCGATCTCGGGGCCGGCATCCTCCTGCAGGAAGTGGGAGGCGTTCTCGATCGGGCGCGGCGCGGGGAAGTTGAGCTGCTCGGAGACCCGCTCACCGACAGAGGGCGGCAGGATCGGGTCGGAGTCCGCCCAGAGAACGAGCGCTGGCCGGTCGTCGTCTCGCAGCGCGTCGGCGACCGCCTTGCCCTCGGCGGCACCGGGGGCATCGGGCTCGGTCGGCAGGATCAGCGGGAAGGCGCGGGCACCCGCCTTCGACTCCGGGGTCGGGAAGGGAGCGTCATAGGCGGCGATCACATCGTCGCCGGGATCCTCCTTGCAGCCGCCCCGCACCAGCATCCCGATCGGCACGTCGGCGTTGTCGCGGACGAACTCGCGGAAGTTGAGCCAGGTCTCGCTCATCCGCTGATGGCCGGTGAAGGGACCCGTCTCCATAATCACCAAGCGCGAGAAACGGTCGGGCAGCTCGACCGCGAGGCGCAGGCCGATCGGTCCACCCCAGTCGTGCACCACCGCGGTCGCGTCACGCACGTCCAGCTCCTCCAACAGCTTCGTCATCAACTCGATGTGACGGTCGTAGGTGTACCAACCGAGGTCGGTGGGCTTGTCGGAACGGCCAAAGCCAGCGTAGTCGGGGGCGATGCAGCGGTAGCCGGCGTCGCGCACCGGCGGAATCACTTTGCGCCAGAGGAACGACCAGGTCGGCTCACCGTGAAAGAAAACAACCGGCTTGCCTTTACCCTCGTCGAGGTAGGCCAATCGCAGTCCGTCGACCTCCTGGTACCGGGGCTCGTAGGGGAAATCGGGCAGTCCGGTGAGGCTCTCCTCCGGGGTGCGGAAAACATCCATGGCGCGCACCCTATTGGTTGTTTGGCCAAAGCGGGAAATTTCGCTCCAGGGCAGGAAATGCAGTCAACCCCTGGAATTACCTCGCGCAAATATTTCTCTACTGCTTTGCGACGAAAGGGTTGCGCATGAACGAGGAGAGCACACTCAGCGGTTGGTGGGTGTTCGCCGGTGTACTGCTGTTGATTGCCGGCGTGCTTAACATCATCTGGGGTATTGCCGCGATCGGTGACTCGAAGTTCTTCACCGAACAAGGGACGTTCATCATCAGCGGCCTGCACACCTGGGGCTGGATCACCCTGATCCTCGGCGTGCTCGAGCTCGTAGCCGCCTTCTCACTCTTCTCGGGCGGAGAGTTCGGGCGCTGGTTCGGGATCTTCGTCGCCGCCCTCAACACGATGGGAGCGCTTCTCTCGATCCCCGCCTACCCGTTCTGGTCACTGGCGATCTTCGCCCTCTCGATCATCATCATCTACAAGCTGGCCGAGGGGCCGGAAGGAAGCGTCGGCTAGCTCGGCGACGACCCAACCACACGCTTTGAACGAAGGCCCCGGCTATCCGGGGCCTTCGTCGCGGTGGGGTCAGTGAAAGCGGTCGGCCCGGTGGAGTCGAGGCGCGACCAGGGAGCCGCCCTGCGCTCCTCGCCCTCGTAGACGACACCGGTGCCGCTCATCCGGTCGTCCCAGGCCCGGCGCCGCTCGTTGAGGAAGATGCCAATGAAGCCGAGTCCGAAGGGGATCCAGGCGAGCCCCATGCCGATCAGGCGTTTGACCGAGCGCCCGAAGCGCAGCCCGCGCTCCTCGATGTCGAGCCTGATCCCGAGGAAACGCATGCCGGGAGTCTGTCCCGCCAGCGACCAGAAGCCGACCAGGTAGAGGCCGCCGAGGGCGAACCAGAGGGTGGTGCCGGCGGCGAGGGCGAAGTTGGAGACGCCGTTGCCATTGCCGGTGAAGGCCGAGGCGATCAGTGCCGCGACCGCCGCCAGGCCGGAGAAGCCGAGGTTGACGATCAGCACGTCGAGCCCGAAAGCGAGGCCGCGGGTGACGGCGCCGGCGTATTCGGTCGGCTCGGTGCGGCGCTTGCGGAAGAAGATCCGCCGCACGATCCGCTCGGCCACATCATCGAGGCGGCGGGTGCCGTTGCCAATCGTCTGGCCGACGTCGCTGATCAAGCCGACGCCCTGGGCGCTGATCGCGGCGCGAACCTCCGGCGCCTCGGCGATCCGCTCGACCAGGCGCTGCGCCTCGTCGCTGGCAAGCAGGCGACGCCAGACCTCGTCGACCATCTCGCTGTCGAGCGCTTCGATCAGCGCCCGCTTGACCGCCTCGCTCTCGACGGCGCTGTTCATCGCCTCCTCGACCACGGGGCCGCGCAGCACCCTGGCAATCGCCCGTTCAACCGCCTCGCTCTCGACCGCGGCAACCATCGCCTCCTCGGCCGCGACCTCGACTGCCTGGTCGAGACCGGTCGCTTTGCCAACCGAGCGGGCACTGCGCACACCGGCGCCGAGCAGCCGCATCGAGAGTGGCTCTGGTTTGCTCAAGGGTCCCTCGTCGGGAGGAGATCGGAGGCGGCGCTCAGCGGGTGCAGCCCGCCCTCCTCAAGCGCCTCGGTGCGCAGGTGGGCGATCGCCTGGTACTCGGTCGAAGCGACCATCTCCAGGAACGCCTGGCGGGTCGGGTATTCGACCAGGAGAACCAAGTCCCAGTCACCCCTGCCGAGCAGCGCCGGCGCTGACTCGCCGAGGAAGGCGACCCGCGCGCCGGCCCGCTCCAGCAGTGGCGTGACCGCGGCGCCGTATTCCTCGTAGCGCTCGCGCCCGCCCTGCGGCTTGAAGCGGAGCAGGTTGAGCATCGTCACCGGTGCGTCCTCGGCGGCGCGGGCCGAGAAAGCCTCGAAGCCAGCCTGGTTGATCGCCTCCGGATCGGGTGCCGCACCCTCGCTCATAGAGCCAACAACCTATCGATGAACTCAGCCTGCGCGGGGTTGATCTTGCCCCGCGCCGCCTCCGGCTCGAACCACTCCGCCCGGTCGACCTCGGGAAACTCCTGCTGGCGCCCCGAGCGCGGTGGCCACTCGATCGCGAAGCTGTTGCTGCGCAGCTCGGCGGGGTCGAAGTCGGCTTCCGCCGCCCAGCCGTGCACGACCTTGCCGCTCTTCAAGCGGACCGAGCCGATCTCGGTCAGCCGCTCGGGGCTGAGGCCGAGGGACGAGCCGAGCTCCTCCTCCAGCTCGCGCAGCGCGCAGGCGCGCGACTCCTCCCCCTCGTCGAGCTCGCCCTTGGGGATAGACCAGGCGCCTTCGTCTTTCTTCTTCCAGAAGGGACCGCCGGGGTGGACCAGCAGCAGCTCGATCGAATCGCCGCGGCGGCGGAAAGGCAGGATGCCGGCGGAGGTGGCTGCCACCCCAGGGACGGTAGCGACACGCATCCGACATTGACCACACCAGAGCGGGGTCAATGTCGGATGCGCGTTACGCCACTCGCCTCAGCTCGCCCCGTTGGGTGCCCGCGGCGGCCAGGGCCAGACCGCCGGCCTCGGCGCCACTCGCCCAGGAGACCTCGGAGAGCAGGCCGGGAGCGGCGACCATGTCGCCGGCGATGAAGACACCGTCACCGCGGTCGACGGCGGGACGGTCGCGCCAGCTCAGGCCGGGACGATCGAGCGGGCCGCTGCGGCCGTCCATCACCTGGCGGCGGCGCCAGCGCTCGCGCCCACGCAAGTCTGGATAGGAGGCCTCGAGCAGGCGCACCAAGCGCAAGCCGGCCGCGTCGACGCTTTCGCCGGGTCGCACCGGCATCTGCGCCTGCACCAGCTCCTCCCCCTTGGGCGCAAGCGAGGGATCGGGAGCGCTGAAGCGCTCGATCCAGCCCGACTCGTCGAGATCGGAGACGATGAACGGATCGCCGCGCCGGTGCTCGAAGCCGACGTCGATGCAGACCGTGTGACCGCTCGGCCAGCTCAGCGAGTCGTCGCCGAGCAGCTCCGCCGCCCGACCCAGCTCGGTGGCGACGATCGCCGGCGCCGCCGGCACGGAATCGACCGCGCAGCCGGTCTCGATCTCGACGCCGAGGCGGCGGGCGCGCGCCTCCAGCATCGCGACCAGCGAGCTCCAGCCACCCTGCAGGTAGCGCGCCGTCGGCGGCGGGCTGAGCAGCACCCGCACCGAGTGCTTCCAGACGAAAGCGGCGGAGAGCTCGCCGGGATCGTGGTGGAAGGTGTAGACGCCGGCCGCCGCCGAGAGCATCGCCGCGGTGCGCTCGTCGGAGTGAGCGGCGACCCAGCTGCGGAAGTCCTGGTCGACCGGGGCTTCGCGGCCACGCAGGCGCAGCACCGCCGGGATCGTGCCGAGCGGCGGCGTGCGGCGCACCTCGCCTTGCCAGCGGAAGCGGATGCCGGAGAGCGGCGGCCCCGAGTAGCGGGGCAGCAGCTCGCGCTCGGCGAGCCACTCCCAAAGCGGGCCGTCCTTGTAGATGACGCGCGGGCCGAAGTTCGCCTTGTAGGGACCGTCCATGCTGCGGGCGCGACCGCCGAGCTCACTGTGCGCCTCGAGCAGCCGCACCGGCGCGCCACCTTCGGCGACCGTGATCGCCGCGGTCAATCCCGCCAGCCCACCACCCACAACCGTGACCCTGCTCATCGCATCGCCTCGCTTCCCGGTGACTTCGCGCTTAGTGGTCGTAAGACCACCTAACGGCGAAGTCACCATCTTTTGCCGCGTCGTTGAGGATGGTAGGCGCTCACTGGTCCGCTATACAGTGCCAGTAGTGGCGCCTTCTAATGGACCAGTTGCACCCAGTCTGCTGGTCGAGCTCGACCGTGCCGCCGACGTGCCGCTGCACGAGCAGATCGAGCAATCGATCCGCGAGGACGTGCGCGCCGGCCGGCTGGCGGCCGGCGCGAGGCTCCCCTCCAGCCGCAGCCTCGCCGCCGAGCTCGACATCTCACGCGGCGTGGTCAGCGAGGCCTACGGCCAGCTCGCGGCCGAGGGCTATCTGGTCGCCAGCCAGGGTGCGCCGGTGCGGGTCGCGCACACGGTGCGGGCGGCGGCGGAGCGCCCTCCCTCCCCCTCGCTGCTGCCCGACTTCGCCTATCGCTTCGACCCCTGCCTGCCCGACCTCGCCGGCTTTCCCCGCGACCGCTGGCTGCGCTCGCTGCGCGCCGCTTGGCGCCAGGCCCCGATCAACGCCGTCGACTACCCAGACCCCCGTGGCGTCCCCGCACTGCGCGAGACGCTCGCCGAGTACCTCGGCCGTGCCCGCGGCGCCGCCGCCGACCCCGAGCATTTGATGGTCTGCACCGGCTTCAGCCAGGCCCTCTCGCTGATCGCACGTTGGCTGCGCACCCGCGGAGTCGCGAGCGTCGCGCTCGAGGACCCGGGCTGGCACAGCCAGCGATTGATCGTCGAACAAGCGGGCTTGGCGGTCGAGCCGATCCCGGTCGACGCCGAGGGCCTGCGGGTCGACCTCCTGGAAGCGAGCGAGGCGACTGCGGTCATCGTCACCCCGGCGCACCAGTTCCCGACCGGCGCGGTCCTCAGCAGCGAGCGCCGGGCGGCGCTGGTCGAGTGGGCGGAGCGGGGCGAGCGGCTGATCATCGAGGACGACTACGACGCCGAGCTGCGCTACGACCGCGCTCGCGTCGGCGCCCTGCAGGGCCTGGCCCCCGAGCGCGTCGCCTACGTCGGCTCGGCCAGCAAGCGCCTCGTCCCCGGCATGCGCCTGGGCTGGATGCTGACCCCCTCCTGGCTGGGCTGGCCGCTGATCTCGGTCAAGGCGATCGAGGACCGCGGCTCGGAGGCGGTCGGCCAGCTCGCCCTGCGCGACTTCATCGCCCGCGGCGAGCTCGACCGCCACCTGCGCCGGATGCGGCTGCGCTACCAGGCGCGACGCCAGGCCCTGCTGGATGCCCTCGGCCGGCATCTGCCGTCGGCGCGTCCGGGAGACGGCGCAGCCGGCCTCTTCGAGCTGGTCGAGCTGCCCGAGGAGATCGACGAGGCGGCGCTGGTCAACGCCGCGGCAGCGCGCGGGGTCGGCCTCGAGGGGCTGGCGCTGCATCGCTTCGTCCCCGACGGGGCGCCGGGCCTGGTCCTTGGCTTCGCCGGCATGCCGGAGCCGGCGATCGAGCAGGCCGTCCGCCTGCTCGGCGAGGCCTTCGCCGAAGCTCAGGATCGATGAAGGATCACCGGTGCTACCGCCCGGGAAATGCTTCAACGAAGCGCAGAGACCGTCGGCGGGCGCCGCCCGGCCCAGGGCCGCGCCGCTTCGAGCTGGGCGCCGACCCGGACCAGAGTCGCCTCGTCGAACGGCGCGCCGGTGAGCATCGTTCCGACCGGTAGGTCGTCCTCGGTCCAGTACAGCGGCAAGGAGATGCTCGGCAAGCCGGTGACGTTGCCGAAGGCGCTGAAGCAGACCGAGCGCACGGTGTCGAAGACCGGCTGTTCGGGGGTGGCGTGCTGTCCCTCCAGGATCGAGCCGGTGGTCGGTGGCAGGATCCCTGAGGTGGGCGTCAGCAGCAGGTCGAAGTCGCGACCCCAGCGGGCGACTTCGCGCCGCGAGAGCCGCTCCAGCCGTCGCACCGCGGCGACGTATTCGTAAGCCCCGACCCGCTCGGTGGCGGTCTCATAGGCGTGGCGGTTGTGCGGCTCGACCTTCTCCCAGTCGACGCCGTCGTAATCGGCGATGCCGCCGACGGTCATCGTCACGAAGTCCGGCGTCAGCTCCTCCGAGATCGTCCCCACCTCGACCTCGGACACCTCGTGGCCCAGCTCCTCGAGCAGGGCGGCGGTCTCGCGGGCGGCCGCGATGCAATCCGGGTCGGTGGGGACGCCGAGCGGCGCCTCTGCCATCAGGCCGATTCGCAGCGTGCCGACCTCCGCCCCGACCTCCTCTATGTAGGGGCGTCGCGGCGCCGGGGCGTTGTTCCAGGCGAGCGGATCGGGGCCGGAGGTGACGTCGAGGGTGGCGGCGGCGTCGGCGATCGTGCGCGTGATCGTGCCCTCGACCACCGCGCCCATCCAGGTCTGCGCCCGCCGCGGGATCCGCCCACGGCAGCTCTTCAGGCCGACGAGCCCGCAGTAGGCGGCGGGGATGCGAATCGAGCCTCCGCCGTCGTTGGCGTGGGCAAGCGGAAACATGCCGGCGGCGACAGCCGCCGAGGCACCGCCCGAGGAGCCCCCCGAAGCGCGTCCGGTGTCCCAGGGGTTGAGCGTGTTGCCATAACGGGAGTTCTCGGCCACCGTGAGCGGCCCGAACTCGGGCGTGTTGGTGCGGCCGCAGAGGACGAAGCCGGCCCGCTGCAGCGCCTCCACCACCAACTCGCTCTCCTCACTCAGTCCCTCCGGCGCGCCGTTGGAGCCATAGGTGAGGGGCCAGCCGGCGACCGCGGTCAAGTCCTTGATTGGGATCGGCACGCCAAGGAAGGGCGCCTCCGCCCCATCGACGAGCCGCTCGTCGGCGGCTCGGGCCGCCGCCCGCGCACCCTCGTCGTCGCGCCAGACCACGGCGTTCAGCTCCGGGTTCCGCGCGTCCATCGCGGCGATGCAGGCGTCGAGCAGCTCGAGCGCGGAAAGCTCTCGCGCCCGCAGCGCAGCGGCAAGCTCCAGCGCCGTTGAAGTCGGCCCCAAGTCACCCATCCGCGCTGATCCTATCGGTCGAAAACGCTCGCGCCCGGGTGATCAGCGGGGGCTCAGCTGGATGATCGGGATCGTCCGGCCAGACCGCGCCGCTTCCTCGCGGTACGCGGCGTAAGGCGCGAAGACCCGGTCGGCCAGGCCCCAGAGCCGGCGGCGCTCGGCCTCGTCCGCGACCATGGTCGCCCGCATCGGGACGCCACCGAAGATGACGTCGGGCTCAGCCCGCAGGTTGTGGAACCAGGCGGGGTCCTGGGGCAGGCCGAGTTTCGAGGCGACGATCGTCACCCGCTCTCCATCGTGGAAGTAGATGACGACGTTGCTGCGCGGCGCACCGCTCTTCGCGCCGCGAGTCTCGAGCAGGGCGGTCGGCATCACGAGACCCATTCCGAGGCGCCCCCGGGTCAGTCGCATCAGGTGCGGGTCGAGCTTCCAGACGAGGTGTACCGAGAGGAACCGGCCCAGAGCCGTGTTGGCCAGCGCCGCGTAGGCGCGTCGGAACAGGCCGGGACGGCGGTTCGGGTCGACGTACTTCAGTGAGGCTCGAGCACGACGACCGGAATCTCCCGCTCGGTCTTCTGCTGGTACTCGTCGTAGCTGGGCCACTCTCCCACCATCTTCTCCCACAGGGCCGGCTTCTCGTCCGCTCCCGCGGTTCGAGCGCGCGCCTTGAAGCGATCGGCCTTGACCTGTACCTCTACCTCAGGATCCTCGGAGAGGTTCAGGTACCAAGCCGGCGGCTCATCCGAGCCACCCTTCGAAGCCACGATCACGAACGAATCCCCCTCAGGCGCGTAGATGAGCGGCGTCGTCCGCGCCTCCCCCGACTTGCGCCCAGTCGTGGTCAACAGGAGCGTCTGCGTCCCGCGCCACTCATGTCCCTCAGCGCCATCCGTCGCCCGGTAGCGATCGACGTGTTCCTGACCAAAGAGCATCGCGGTCTTCGATGTTAGGGAACAGGAGATGCCGGCCCCAAAGCGTCATCTTTCGGAACTCCAACCATTGGCCGATTTTCTTGAACAGGTGCGGTAGTGGCTGTATGCCTCCGGCTCGACTGCCGATCTGCCTACTCGAAGCAAGGAGCTACCAGTGAACCCGATACGCAAGCACCTCACATACGCCAACGTGATTTCCAGCATCTGCCTCTTCCTGCTGCTCAGCGGCGGTGCCGCGCTCGCAGCCAGCAAGCTCGGGAAGAACACGGTGGGAACCAACCAGCTGAAGAAAAATGCGGTCACCGTGGCAAAGATCAAGAACAACGCCGTGACTGGGCCCAAGATCACCGCAAACGCGATCTCCAGCGAAAAGATCGCCGAAGGCGCGGTCACGCTCGCGAAGCTCGGCGCCAACTCCGTCGACTCGTCGAAGGTGGTCGACAAAAGCCTCACGGGCAAAGACGTCGCGCCCGAGTCCCTGACCGGGGACAACATCAACGAGTCGACCCTGGGAGAGGTTCCCAACGCCGCCAAGTTGGCGGGCAAGGCTCCCAGCCAATTCACCTCCAGCGTGATCACGAAGAAAGAGTCTGCTGTTGAAGAAGGCGAAACGATCGGCGATGGCACCCAGAAGATCTCCGAGGCATGTGATCCAGGCGAAGTCCTCCTCTCAGGCGGGCCGGCGAACATCGCCGCCACTACGACACTGCTGGAGAGCTTCCCCAGCCCAGGCAGCAACAACTCCTGGACAGTGAGGGTCAACAAGAACAGCCAGACAGACAACTTCAGCGTTGTCATCCTCTGCGCCGCACAAGGCTGAGACGCGTGGTGGGCGCGACGGTGAGATCCCGTCGCGCCTACTTACCCCTCGCACCTACACCTACAGAAGGTGGAAGATGAAGTCGAAGGCGGTGCCCTTCTTGTTGCGGTAGTTCAGGGTCATCGTTCCCGTGGCGCCCGCGTAGGCCCCGGTTCCGCCGGTGATCGCGAGCTCAGTGCTGCCCTTGTCTGAGAACGGTCCCTGGACGCTGATCGAGCCGCCTTCGAGGTAGGTGGTCCAGCTGCATTCCCACGACTTGCCGACCACGATGCGAATGCAGTAACCGGCGTCCCTGCCGATCCGCTGCTTGTTCGCTGCGTCGTAGATCTTGTTGTGCCAGGTGAGCACATTGCCCACCTTGTCCTGCTTCGAGCCGTTGGTGACCGCATCGGTGGTCGCCCTCTCGACGACGTGAATCGTGGTCGCCGCCATCGCGGCGGCGGGAAGGGCGGTGGCCGCAAGGATCGCCGTCACCGTGAAGAGCGCGAGCCGATGCTTGCGGATCTGCATGTACTCGACCGTAATCCCGTCCTCTTGACGTTGGCAAGGGCCGCATCGCATGAAACTGGGCGAGCTGACGGGCCGGAACGGCCCACACCACGCTTACTCGTCCTGCGGCACGCCCTTGTGGATGAAAGCGCGGAACTCGCGGCCGGCCAGTTTCACCGGTTCGCCGCCGAGGATCGGGATGGACAGCGAGCCCCTCCAGATCCCATGGCCGCTGTGGCCGTGCCGGGCGAAAGTCGCCGAGCCAATGAAGGGCGCTGGCGGCCGCAGCGTCGCGGTGCCTTTCTCGAGGTTCCAGCGAAAGGCATCCGCTCCCGCCGTCAGCTGCACCCCGCGAGCGACCGACATTCCTTCCCGCAGTTCGGCCAGGGTGGCGAAGAGAGCGACGCGGTGCGGCCCGCGCCGGCCATCGTCGAAGACTAGAACCTCACGGATCTTTTTCTTGGCGCGCGAACCGGCCCTCGCCTGCAGGGTCGCCCCTTCGTCCGAGTAGGACGGGTGATAGGGCACTGCGCGCCGGGCAAGCCTTCCCTGCGAGCAGCTCTTCGGCTCCGGGTAGACCTGAAATGACCCCTCGGCGTGGTCGGCTTCGATGTGGACATAGCCGTTCTCACCGGTGAAGTTGAAGGTTCCTTCGAACACGGCTTCGCCTTCTTCGGAGCCGGTGCACGTGACCTTCCCGTTCTGCTTCGGAGCGAAGTGGAAGTCGAGTTCGCCGAGACTGCCAAACCGCGCCGTCACCCGTTCCGCGGTGACCGTTGCGGGGGTGGAGTAGTAGGCGACCTGCGGACCGCGGCTGAGGATCAGCGTCGCGTCAACCTCACCATCGTTATTGGAGACATAGACCCCGCTGATGAAGCCTTCGGCCTTCACGCCAAAGGCCAGTTCGCGCTCGACTTCGCGTTCATCCGCCGCGAGGGCCGGGACCGCGAGAAGGCCACCGAGGAGCAGACCGACAAGGACGAGGGCACGGCGCATCGAGTGAACGATACGCCGGCTGGCCGATCGACCGCGTCGGGCTGAAGCGGATGGCGGAAAGAGCACGTCCACCCGCACGGACCCTGGAAGCCCTCAGAGATCACGGGGTCTAGAGCGCCGAGGCGCGGCGGGATATCCCGCCGCGCCTCGGCAAAGAAACGGACTGCTAGCAGCTCACACCTTTCGAGTTTTCCGGCAGTTTCGGCAGGAATCCGCCGAGCACCAGGTTGAGCGCACCGGTCAATTCGCTGACGCCGCCGGTGAGCTGGTTGGAATGGGTGATGACTTCGTTCAAGCCGGCGCATTGATTGCTGACTTTGGTGCCGAGGCTGGTCACCGTGGTGGTTACTTCGCCGACTTTTTTGGTCGCGCTGGAGGCAGCTTCTTCGGCCGCTTTGGCGGTGCCCTGGATGGTGCCGATACTGCCTTCGAGGTTGGTTACGGATTTCATCGTGTTGATGACGGTCTGGCCGAGACCGGAGACGGTGCCTTCTACGCTGCCCAGATCGTTGGCGGTTTTGGCCACCGTCGTTTCCAGGCCGTCGAATTCGCCGGCGATTTCGTTGATCGATTTGGTCGCGCCACTGAGGCCGCCTTCGAGGCTGGTGATCGAGGAAAGGGCACCGTTGAGAGCGCCTTCGACTCCTTCGACCGAGCCTTCGATGTCTTCGACTGAGCCTTCGACCCCACCGAGCGAGCCTTCGACGGCGGACAGGCTCGTGACCGCGTCGCCGACGGATTTTTCGACTCCGCCCAGATCACCGTTGAGCGCAACGACTTCGCCGGTCAGGTTTTCGATTTCTTTGGCCTGAGCAGCGATCGTCTTGTTCAGCTTGCTTTCAACGGCGGCCGCCAGGGTGGCTTCGTTAAGCGTTCCCTGCGCATCGGTCGTCACGGCGAGCCCTGAGAGCCGCTCAGATTCACCAACCGTGCCACTGCCTTCTTGGAGAGCTTCGGCAGCGTGACCGCCCCGTTCTTGATCTGGGCCCTGCCGACGCTATTCCGCGGCAAGACCGTGCCGGCGTAGGCCGCGCCTCCCAGCGCAATGAAAAGCGCGAGCGTGGCGACAACGCTCGAGTAAGTTGATCGGGGCAATCTGTGCATTCTGATCTCCTCGATCGGTAGCTGACGCGGATTGATCGGCCGCCGACAACACCGACTTGAGCCACCCCGGGCCGAAGACCTAATAGTGCTGACCTGGAAGTCGCTTCCCCCAGCGACTCTCAAATATCGGGGAGACAGGATTTGAACCTGCGACCGCTCGGCCCCCAGCCGAGTGCGCTACCAGACTGCGCCACTCCCCGTGGCTGAATTACATTCTTACGGATTCATCCGCGGCGGTAGCTCAACGGTAGAGCCTCAGCCTTCCAAGCTGATGACGCGAGTTCGATTCTCGTCCGCCGCTCTCCCAGTGCCAGTGGACCGCGCTCAAGGCTTTTGCAGGACGGTCGATGCAGAACGAGATGGGCGTCCGCTGGGGAAGACCTCTTGCCTCGCTATGCGTCCTCGCGGCGTGCCTGGCGGCTGTCGCTGTCGGCTGCGGTGACGCGAACGACGAGACCGCTGGGGGCGGCTCCGCCAAGAGCAGCGAAACCCCCCTCGTCTCCTGGCCGCTCTTCGGCCGGGTGCCAGAGCGGACGCACTACCTGCCCGCCAAAGCGCGCTTCCTCGACCCGCCGCTGCAGGAAGCCTGGTCGATCAACACGCACGCGCTGATCGAGTTTCCGCCGGCGGTCGCGGACGGGATCGCCTACGTCGTCAACAAGTACGGCAATGCCAAGGCGGTGCGGCTGAGCGACCGCAAGGTGATCTGGGAACGCAACACCGACCCGGGCGACTCGGGCAAACCGACCGACGTCACCTCCCCCGTCTACCACGAAGGCAAGGTCTTCTTCGCCTACGTCGATGGCGACCTCGTCGCGGTCGACGCCAGGAGCGGCAAGGAAATCTGGACGCGCAAGCTCGTCGGCCACCTCGAATCCTCACCGATGGCCGTCGGGGGCACGCTCTATCTCGGCACCGACAAAACCAACGTGGTCGCCGTGCGGGCGAGCGACGGCAAGGTGCTCTGGCAGTTCAACTCACCGGGGGCGATCAAAGCCAGTCCCAGCTTCCACGACGGTCGCCTCTTCGTCGCCGACTACCAGAGCGCGATGTTCTGCCTCGAGGCCAAGGACGGCAAGCTGCTCTGGCGGACCAATACCTCCCGCGTGCGGCCCTATGGCGAGGGCGGCTTCTACTCCTCCCCCGCGATCGCCTTCGGCCGTGTCTTCGCCGCCCGCGACGACGGCACCATCTATGCCTTCGACGAACGCACCGGCAAGGTCGACTGGACCTTCGCCACCGACAACTTCGTCTACGGCTCACCCGCTGTAGCCAGGGTGCCAGGGACGCCGCCGAGCGTCTACATCGGCTCCTACGACGAGCACTTCTACGCGCTCGACGCGCGCAGCGGCAAACAGCGCTGGCGCTACGACGTCGGCGGACCGGTGCCGGGGACGGCCACGGTGATCGGCCACACCGTCTACACCTCGAGCTTCAAGACCCGCAAGGCGATCGGCATCGACGTGCGCACCCACCGCAAGACCTCCCAGCTCGACCAGGCCGGCTACACGCCGATGGTCTCCGACGGCCGCCGCCTCTACCTGATCGGCTACTACGAGCTGATTGGGCTGGACCCGACCCGGCGCTGAGGAGTCTGCCTCGACCGGCGATATGCGCCGGCTACGGCAGGCTCGCGGGGCTTAGTAGCCCGGCGGATGGCGGGCGACGAAGCCCGCGGGCGGGGTGCCGGCGACGTGCCAGCGAGGGCCGCTGCCCCTGGCGTCACCGACGGTGTCCCAACGCAGGCCGGCGATCACGGCGTAGGCGTGGGTGGCGCTGGCGTAGATCGTGATCCAGCGGCCCGGGCCGGGTGCGCCATAGGACTCGAGCGCGCCCGACGCGAGCGGGGTCGAGAGGAAGCCCCCGCCGGCGAGGGCGAAGCTGACCGCGCCGGAGCAGTCATAGCCGCGGGAATACCAGGAACCGTGTCCCCCACCCCAAACGTAGGGGCGGCCGACGATCGTGTTGGCGGCGTTGATCGTGGCGGCGACCCGTTCCGGCGCCCCGGCCGGCGCCAGCGCGATGCCGCTGACGTAGTTCGCGGTGGGGTCTCCGTATTTGTTCGGGGTGGCCGGAATGCGGGCGACGAAGGGTTCGCCGTGGCTGCCCGGAGGTGGCGGGACGGTGGTGCCGTTCGTCCCCGCGGTGGCCGGCGGCAGCGGTTCCCCTGGTTTCCATTCGCTCCCGGCGGACGATTCCTCCGGCACTTCGGCGAGCGCGTGCGCCGCGGCCTTCTCCCGCAGCGAGCCTTCGTACTTCGAGCCGAGGTAGAGCAAGCTGCCTTCGATCGCCTCCAGCACGCCGCTTGCCTTCGCCGTAGCCAGCAGGACCTGCCCGAGCGGGTCGGCTTCTGCAGCCGCCGCGGTAGCGGGAGCCGCCCACGCTCCCAGCGCGACGATCGCCGTCACCAGGGCGCCAAGCAGTCTCGCCTTGCCTCGGGCGAACATGGCCAAGGACTGTAGCCCGATCGAATTTCGGGCATGTGAAGCTCTCTTTGCCTCGGTCCGGCTACCCTCGCCGGTGATGCGCGCGCCCCGGCACCGCCTGGCTCTGACGATCGCCTTGGGACTGATGGCCCTCGCCCCGACCGCACCTCTCGCCTCCGCCGACCAGGTGCCGTGGGGGGCGGGCTGCATGCCGACCCCGGAAGGAGCTACGCGCACCAGCGCCAACTGCGGCGCCAGCCTCAGCAACGGGCTCGCAACGGCACCGCCCGGCGCACCCACCGCGGTCAAGCAGGCGATCGCGGCCGCCAACCAGATTCGTGGCCGGCCTTACGTCTGGGGCGGCGGCCACGCCAGCTTCCTCTCGCACGGCTATGACTGCTCGGGGGCGGTCAGCTACGTGTTGCACGCAGCGGGCTTGCTCGACTCGACAATGGTCTCCGGCCAGCTCGCGTACTGGGGGGAAGGCGGGATGGGGCGGTGGATCACCGTCTATGCCAACAACCAACACGTCTTCATGGTCATCGCCGGCCTGCGCTTCGACACCCGCGACGACCCGGCCGGGGTCAACGGCCCGCGCTGGAAGCAGGCCTGGGCGAACGCGAGCCACTTCGCCGCACGCCACCCCGCCGGTCTCTAGTCACGAGTCCGTCTCAGCCCGCCCATTGCGCGGGTTGAGACGTACTCAGCGTTCGTCGCGGCGGGTCGGGTCGGCGGTGTGCACGGCCTGTTCGGCCCGCTGGCGCACTTCTTCACCGGCCTCGCGGGTCGCCGCCACCGCCTCATCGCCGACCTTTGCCAGGCCCTCGCTCGGCTTGCCACCGACGATGTCCCGAAAGGCTTCCTTGAAGCGCTCGGTGCGACGGTCGGGGCTGAAGCGGTCTTCGGCCTTGGCCTGCTTCTTCGGCCGCTTGCCATAGCGCCGCCGCGCCCACGGGGAGTCCGGCTTGCCGATGCGCGAAGCGCCGTAGATCGCCACCGGGAAGACGAAGAAGCCGACGACCGCGTGCAGAATCCTGCCCTTGAAGACGCAGATCGCGACCATGACGAAGACCAAGAGGGTCGAGATGACACTGAGGACCACCACCCCGGTCGAGCCCGACTCGATCGCGAGCGGGTTGGCCCCGAGGACAATCAGCATCATCGCCGAGGCGGCGATCACGGTGGCGTCGATCGAGCTGCGCCCCTCTTTGGCCCAGTAGACGTCCTCGAGGTGGACCCAGAGGGCGAACTCGTCGATCGTCAGCCCGACGCCGATGCCGAAGCCGAGGGCGCAGATCTCGGTGTAGGGCGTGCGGCCGTCGGCGACGAAAGCCAGCGTGCCGGCGACCATCATCGTCACGATCCCGAAGACGAGGTGGTGGACGTGGACTCCGCCCTCGCTTTCGATGTTCCCCGGCCACCAGGAGATCGCTTCGCTGCGGATGATCCGCGTGCTCATGCGGATGAAGGCAAATGAGCCAAGGAAGCCGACGAGGACGAGGAAGATCGCCTGCTCGTGGTGCTCTTCCAGGTTGTTCCAGAAGTCGGTGATGATCGAGGCGTCGAGCATCGGCTCGCCCAGCTTAAGCCGTCGTAAGGTGTGAAGCCATGGCCTATTCGGAGCAGCTCGCCGAGCGCATTCGCGAGACGCTCGACGGCCGGCCAGGGATGGTCGAGCGCAAGATGTTCGGCGGCATCGCCTGGATGCTCGAGGGCAACATGGCCTGTGGCGTGATCGGCGAGGACCTGCTGGTCCGCCTGGCACGCGAGGACGCCGCTGCCGCCCTGGCCGAGGAGGGCGTCGGGCCGATGGAGTTCACCGGCCGCCGCCCGATGCGCGGCTTCGTCCTGATCGACGGTGGGACGGTCACCGAGAACGACGAGCTCGGCCGCTGGGTCGACGCCGGCGCCGACTTCGCCCTGTCGCTGCCTTCGAAGTAGGACCCCGGGCGAAGAGGCCGTAAGAATCAAGCGAAGAGAGCGCAGTCGTCCAGCGACTCGCAGGCGCAGGCGTCGGCGGCGGCGAGCCAGTTGCGCTTGGCCTGGGCGCGCTCGATCTCAGCCTCGACCGCGGGCAGCCGCCGGGCTGCGAGCCTCCGCAACTGCTCGTGTGCGGGGGCGCCCTCGTCGATCGATCCCAGCAGCAGCTTGGCTTCGGCGAGCGAAAAGCCGGCCCGCTTCGCCACTGCGATGGTCCTCAGTCTCCGCACGGTGCTCGCGACAAAGCGACGCTGGCCGCCGACCCGCTCGGCCCGGGGCAAGAGACCGTTGCGCTCGTAGTAGCGGATCAACGAAACGCTGACGCCCGCCATCTCCGCGACCTCACCGATGCTGAGCCTTGCTTCCGACATCCGCCTTGACCTAAACCGAGGTTGAGGTCCAACACTAGCGAGCGCACCCCAACCGGAAGGACAGAGGAAATGACCGAGGGAGACCCGATCGCCTGCTCGCTCAACCCCGACGAGCTGCAGAGTCGACTTGACGAAATCGCCGGGCTCGGCAGCGAGAGCCTGATCACGCGAAAAACCGATGGAGATCGTCACCTGCTGCGCTTCCACGGCGACGCCGGGACGCGTCAGCACCTCGAGGCGATTGTCGCGGCCGAGGCCCAGTGCTGCTCGTTCCTCGACCTCTCCCTGGCACAGGACGGCGACGCGCTGGTCCTCTCCATCGTCGCGCCAGCCGGCGCGGAGCTCGTCGCTAGACAGCTGGCGAACGCCTTTTAGGGCGGTTCCCAGCGCCTCACCTCTGGGCGAGTGCGCTCAGGAAGCCTCCGCCGCAGCAGGCGAGCGAAGTGGATTGCGCTGGTCGGCGGGAGTGTCGGCGCCGGTCGAGCTGAGAAACCAGACCAAGCCGGCGATCGCCGCCGCGAGAACGAAGCTCACCAAGCCGGTGCCGAGCGCCAGACCACCCCGCGCCGAGGAGACCGCCAGCCAGTCGGCAAACGAAGCACCGAGGGGTCGAGTCACCACGTAGGCGAACCAAAAGGCCAGGATCGAGCTCATCCCAAAACGGAAATAGCCGATCGCCGGCACGGCGATGATCGCGGCGAAGAGCAGGCCCGAGGCAAAGAAGCCGAGGCCGAAGGTGACCGCGGTCAGATCGCCGGCGGCGGTGCCGAGGGCAAAGGTGGCGAGCACCGCCGCCCAATAAAAGAGCTCGCGCCGCTCCGTGGTGACGCTGTGGATCGAGAGGGTTCCCTCGACCCAATACCAGGTGCGGAAAACCAGGGCGAGCACGATCGCGTAGAAGATCGTCGAGGCGATATAGGGGACGCCCAGGCCGACGTGCAGCACGTCGGCGCACATGGTGCCGAAGACGCCGACCATCGAGACCGCCAGCCAGTAGCGCCAGGGGACGTAGCGGTTGCTGGAGAACTGCAGGAAGAGCGCAACCGCGAAGGCGATGCCCCCGAGCACCACGGCAAGCTCCGGCACCATCCCGTGGACGAGGAAGTCTGAGGTCGACTCCCCCATGCCAGTGGTAAGCGCCTTGACCACCCAGAAGAAGGCCGTGATTTCCGGCACCTTCGAATAGCTATGAGCGGTGCTCGGACGAAACCCGAGAACGCTTATCTCGCCCGCCTTCGACATTCGGGCGGCAAGCTAGATTCACTACCTAAACCCCAGGTTAGGACCACATTGCCGGGATAAGCGGGGCAGCCAGGACTCGAACCTGGAATCGCCGGTTTTGGAGACCGGTGCCTTAGCCAGTTGGGCCACTGCCCCGAGGGGGGTCATGCTAGCCGGGCTGGGGCGCAGGATGCCCCGTGGGAACCTCAGTGCGGGCGGAGGGACTTGAACCCCCACGGGCCGAAGCCCACCAGGACCTAAACCTGGCGCGTATGCCAATTCCGCCACGCCCGCGTGGCTGCCCGGGAACCGGGCCTTAACGCGCGGCCAATGCCGCGTCACTTCTAGATTCTATGATCGTTGCGTGGCAGTTGGAGAGGTAAGGCCGGGTTATGAACTCTGGCGGCCGAATCGGGAGAAGTCCAGGTCGATCACGACCAAGTTCGTGCTCGTCCTGCTGCTCGCCGCAACCACCGTGGTCGCGGCCCTGATCACGGTCACTGGCTTCGAACTGATGATCGGCGGCGGCGGCATGTCGATCATCTGCCTGATCTACGTCCTGCTCTACGCCTTCTTCACCTTCCTCGTCCTGCGCTGGAACCGCGGCATCCTGCCAGTGATCGCAGCGCTCTCGACGATCCTGGCGATCTTCTGCATAACCGGCGTCGACAGCTGGTTCGCCCGCGAAAAGTCGGGCTTCGACGAAGGCCTGATCTCGAGCTCGGCGATCGGCGTGCTGGTGATCGTGCTGTTGATCTTGCAGCTCGTCGTCGTCGCCGTCTCCCTCTACGCCTTCAACCAGAACTGGCACGTCGAGGAGGAGCGACCGATCGGTTATGGCGAGGACTACGGCGCCGGCGCTACGCCGGACGACGGCGAGCCACTGCCCGTCTGACGCGGGCTGATCGATACCGGAGGCGGGAGTCGAACCCGCACGCCCTTGCGAGCAATTGATTTTGAATCAATCGTGTCTACCGTTCCACCACTCCGGCGCGACGTAAACGATAGAGCGATCAGGGAATCTTCGGTACTCCCGAGAACCTCATAGACTGGCGCGCCGGATGAGGATTCATCACCTCAACTGCGGGACGATGTGCCCCCACGGGGCGCGGACGATCAACGGCAGGGGCGGCTGGCTGGAGCCGGCGCGGGTCGTCTGCCACTGCTTGCTGATCGAGACCGGCGACGGGCTGGTCCTGGTCGATACCGGCTTCGGAGTCGAGGACACACGCAAGCCTCGCCAGCTCGGCGCCGCCTTCGCGCTGATGCGGCCGCGGGCCGACATCGGCGAGACGGCGTTGAAGCAGATCGAGGCGCTTGGCTTCAAGGCGGAGGACGTGAAGCAGATCGTCACCACCCACCTCGACCCCGATCACTCCGGCGGCCTGCCCGACTTTCCGCTGGCCGAGGTCCACGTCTTCGCGGATGAGCTCGACGCCGCGATGAATCCGAGCCTGCGCGACAAGCCGCGCTACCGCCGGGTCCACTGGCAGCACAACCCGCAGTGGATCCGCCACCAGGTCGAAGGCGACGAGTGGTTGGGCTTCGACGGCGTGCGGATCCTGCCCGACCTCGGCGCCGAGATGTTGATGGTGCCGCTGGCCGGCCACACGCTCGGCCACACCGGGATCGCGGTCAAGAGCGGTGAGGGCTGGATGCTGCACTGCGGCGACGCCTACTTCCACCACGACGAGGTCGCCACTCCCCCCTCCTGCCCGCCGGGCCTGCGCGTCTTCCAGAACCTCAACAACGCCGACCGCGGCCAGCGCCTGGCCAATCAGGGACGGCTGCGCGAGCTGGTTGCCCGCCACGGCGAAGAGGTCCAGCTCTTCTGCTCGCACGACCCGCACGAGCTGGATCTGGCGCAGGCCGCCACCGCCGACGCCGCGGCTGCGTGAGCGCCGGCGCACCCGAGAAGCTCTGGGACCCGCCCGCCGAGCTGGTCGAGCGCTCGCGCCTGCGCGAGTACATGGGCTGGCTCGCGGCCGAGCGCGGGCTCGACTTCGAGACCTACGACGAGCTTTGGCGCTGGTCGGTCTCCGACCTGGAGGGCTTCTGGTCCTCGATCTGGGAGTTCTTCGAGGTGCAGGCCGATGGCGCACCCGGGAGCGTGCTCGCAAATCGCGAGATGCCCGGAGCCAGGTGGTTCGCCGGCACCAGCCTCAACTACGCCGAGCACGTCTTCGCCGGCAAGGACGACTCCGAGACGGCGATCCTGCACGCCTCCGAGCTGCGCGAGCTGAGCGAGCTGAGCTGGGGCGAGCTGCGCGCTCAGGTCGCCGCCGTCGCCACCGGCCTGCGCGAGATCGGGGTCGAACGCGGCGATCGCGTCGTCGCCTACATGCCGAACATCCCTGAGGCGACCGTCGCCTTCCTGGCCAGCGCCAGCATCGGCGCGGTCTGGTCGAGCTGCTCGCCCGACTTCGGCCCCGCCAGCGTCGTCGACCGCTTCGCCCAGATCGAGCCCAAGGTCCTCTTCGCCGTCGACGGCTACCGCTACGGCGGCAAGGACTTCGACCGACGCGAGACGCTGGCCCGACTGCAGGCCGAGATGCCGAGCCTCGAGCGCACCGTCGTCCTCCCCTACCTCGACCCCGCGCCCGACCTCTCCCCTCTGCGCGACACGATGCGCTGGGACGAGCTGCTCGACGGCGCCGAGGGCGCCGAGCTGAGCTTCGACCGTGTCCCCTTCGACCACCCGCTCTGGGTCCTCTACTCCTCCGGCACCACCGGCCTGCCGAAGGCGATCGTGCAATCGCAGGGCGGCATCCTGCTCGAGCACCTGAAGAAGCTCCACCTCCACGTCGACGCCCACCCCGGCGACCGCCTCTTCTGGTTCACCACGACCGGCTGGATGATGTGGAACTTCATCGTCTCGGGACTGCTGACCCGGGCCGCGATCGTCCTCTACGACGGCAACCCCGGCTACCCCGACATGGGCGTGCTCTGGGACCTGGCCGAGCGGGCCGGGATCACGATGTTCGGCACCAGCGCCTCCTATATCGCTGCCTGCATGAAGGCCGGCGTCGAGCCGGGCAACGGGCGCGACCTGAGCCGGCTGAAGGCGGTCGGCTCGACCGGCTCGCCGCTCTCGCCTGAGGGCTTCGACTGGATCTACGAGCACCTCGGCGCCGACACCTGGCTCTTCTCGACCAGCGGCGGCACCGACCTCTGCACCGCCTTCGTCGGCGGCTGCGCTCTGCTCCCGGTCTACCGCGGCGAGCTGCAGGCGCGGGCGCTGGGCGCCGCGGTTGAGGCATGGGACGACGACGGACAGCCAGTGACCGACGCGGTCGGCGAGCTCGTCGTCACCGAGCCGATGCCCTCGATGCCGGTCTACTTCTGGGGCGACGAGGACGGCAGCCGCTACCGCGGCAGCTATTTCGAGATGTTTCCTGGCGTCTGGCGCCACGGCGACTGGATCGAAATCACCTCTCGCGGCACCGCGGTCATCTACGGTCGCTCCGACTCGACGATCAACCGCTCCGGCATCCGCATGGGCACGAGCGAGATCTACCGCGCCGTGCTCAGCCTCGATGAGATCGTCGACGCGCTCGTCGTCGATGTGCCCCGGCCCGGCACTGAGGGCTGGATGCCGCTCTTCGTCGTCCTCCGCGAGGGGGCCGAGGTGAACGACGAGCTGCGCAAGGAGATCGCCCGCCGCGTGCGTGAGCGCTGCTCGCCACGCCACGTGCCCGATGAGGTCTTCGCGATCGCCGAGGTGCCGCGCACGCTGAGCGGCAAGGTGCTCGAGGTGCCGGTCAAGCGGATCCTGATGGGGACCCCGGCTGAGCAGGCCGCCAGCCGCGACTCGCTCGCCAACCCGGCGGCGCTCGACTACTTCACCGAGATGGCGGCGCGGCTGGACGAGCGGGGCTGAGCGGGCGCTCGCCCGGCGGCATCGTTCGTCTCGGTAGCGCGCAGGGCCGCCAGCGCCGCGAAGCTCCAGGCGCCGACGACGAGCACCCCGCCAACCACGTCGCTCGGAAAGTGACGGTGGAGGACGACCACGGCGCAGCCGACAGCGGCGATGAGGAGGACGCCGACGGCGGCGACCAGCGCTCGCCAGGACGCGGGCAGGACAAAGAGGAAGGCGACCACGATCGAGGCGATCGCGGTGGTGTGGCCGCTCGGGAAGCCGTCCCAGGCGAAGCCTTCAGAGCCCAGGATCTCGCGTACGCGTGGGTGCGAGACCAGCACCTTGAGCAGCTGCGTGGTCAGGTTGGCGCCGGCAACGACGGCCAACGCCGCGATTGCCTCGCGGCGCCTCCCTCGCTTCCACCCAACCGCGACAGCAAGCGCGGCAAGCAGCAGGAACGTGAGCGGATCACCAAGGTGCGCGACCCAGGTCGCAATCGATTCGGGGGTCGAGCCCGGATCGGCGAGAAACCAGTTCCGCACGGTCCGATCGGCGCTCTGCACCGCGCCCGATCCATAGAGGAGCAGGGCCACCCCGAGCAACCCGCCCAAGCAGGCGAGGCACCCCGCAAGCGGAGCTCTGACGTTCCGGGGCACGCGAAAACGGTAGCGAGAGGTGGCGCTCGCACCGGCGAAAGCGGGCGATTCGTCCGAATTTAGGCGGGCGCAGGACTCGCCGCTAAGCGGGCGTGACCGGGTTGCGCCGGGTGGCGAAAGAGCGATCCTTGCCGGCCACCATCGCGAAGCGCCGGATCAGGTCCTGGCGCAGCTCGGCGGGGTCGACCACGGCGTCGACGACCATCTCCGAGGCGAGGTGGAGGATGTCGATGTCCTCGGCGTATTCCTCGCGCTTCTGGGCGACGAATGCCTCGCGCTCTGTCTCGTCCTCGATCGCCTGGATCTGGTTGTAGAAGACGGCGTTGACGGCGGCCTGAGGCCCCATCACCGCGATCGAGGCGCTGGGCAGGGCGATGCAGCAGTCGGGCTCGAAGGCGGGCCCGGCCATCGCGTAGAGACCGGCGCCGTAGGCCTTGCGCACCACGACCGAGATCTTCGGCACGGTCGCTTCCGAGACGGCGCTGATCATCTTTGCCCCGTGGCGGATGATCCCCTGGCGCTCGACCCCGGTGCCGATCATGAAGCCGGGCACATCGGCGAGGAAGAGCAGCGGCACGTTGAAGGCGTTGCAGGTCTGGATGAAGCGCGCCGCCTTGTCGGCGGAGTCGACGAAGAGGACGCCGCCGGTGTACTTGGGCTGGTTGGCGACGACGCCGACGACCTGGCCGTCGAGCCGCCCGTAGCCGACGATCAGCTCCTTCGCCCAGCGCTTGTGCACGGGCAGGAAGCTCTCGGCGTCGAGCAGCGAGTCGAGCAGCAGGTTCATGTCGAAGGGCCGGTTCTCGTCATCGGGAATAACCTCGGCGATCGGCGTCTGCGAGGCGGGCGCGGCGGGCGGAGCCAGCGGTGGCTGCTCGTTCCAGTTGCCGGGCATGAAGGAGAGGTAGCGCTTGGCGAGGTCGATCGCCTCCTCGTCTGACTTGACCAGGAAGTGGCCGCAGCCGGAGACCCCCGTGTGCATCTTCGCCCCGCCCATCTCCTCGAGGCTCACCGTTTCGCCGATCACCATCTCCGCCATCCGCGGCGAGCCCAGGTACATCGAGGCGTTGCCGTCGCGCATGATCACGACGTCGCAGAAGGCGGGGATGTAGGCGCCGCCGGCGGCGCTCGGCCCGAAGAGCAGGCATACCTGCGGCACCTGGCCGGAAAGCCGCACCTCGTTGTGGAAGATCCGCCCGGCACCGCGGCGACCCGGGAACATCTGCACCTGGTCGGTGATCCGCGCTCCGGCCGAGTCGACCAGGTAGACCATCGGCACCTGCAGCGAGAGCGCCCGCTCCTGGATGCGGAGGATCTTCTCCACCGTCTTCGGCCCCCAGGAGCCAGCCTTGACCGTCGGATCGTTGGCCATCAGGGCGACGCGGCGACCGTCGATCGTGGCCAGGCCGGTAACGACGCCGTCGGCACCGAGCCCCTCTACGTTCCAGTTGGCCAGCGCCGCTTCCTCGGCGAAGGAACCGCCGTCAACCAGCCGCTCGACCCGCTCGCGCACCGGCAGCTTGCCCTGCTCCTCGGTCTTCTCGTGATGGCGTTGTGGTCCGCCGGCGAGGGCAGCCTCGAGCGCCTGTGCGAAATCGGACATCGGTGCGGAGCCTATCCGCGGTGCCAGTCCACCGGACCGGCCGTCAGCACGTGCGAGCCGAGAGGGCGACCGAGGGCCTCCTGGGCCTCTCGCGAGGCGGCGATCAGGGCCTGCAGGTCGATCCCGGTCTCGACTCCCATCTCGTGCAGCATCGAGACCATGTCCTCGCTGGCGATGTTGCCGGTGGCGCCTGGCGGCACCGGGCAGCCACCGAGCTCGCCGAAGCTCGACTCGAAGGACTCGACCCCTTGCTCGAGCGCAGCCAGGACATTGGCGAGGCCTTGCCCCCGCGTGTTGTGGAAGTGAGCGGTCAGCTCGACGGCGCCAAGGCGCTCGCGTGCCGCGGGGAAGAACTCGCCTACCTGGCGCGGGTTCGCCATCCCGGTCGTGTCGCCGAAGCCGATCTCCTCGCAGCCGGCGGCGGCGAGCCGCTCGGCGATCTCGAAGACGCGCTCGGGCGGCACCTCGCCCTCGTAGGGACAGCCGAAGGAAGTCGAGATCACGCCCTCGCAGCGCAGCCCGGCCTCGCGGGCGGTCGCAAGAGTGCGCTCCAGCCCGTCGAGCGACTCCTCGATCGAGCGATTGACGTTCTTGCGATTGTGGGTCTCCGAGGCGGAGACGAAGACGTTGATCTCGTCGAAGCGCTCGCGCAGCCCCAGCGCCCGCTCCAGCCCGCGCTCATTCGGGATCAGCACCGAGAAGGCGACGCCCTCGCGCCGCTGCACACCGGCCAGCACCTCCTCCGCGTCGGAGAGCTGGGGAATCACCTCGGGCCGCACGAACGAGGTCACCTCGAGCCGCTTCAGGCCGGTCGCTGAGAGCAGGTCCACGAGGCGGATCTTCTCCTCGGTCGGAATCGTCTCCGGCTCGTTCTGGAAGCCGTCGCGGGGCCCGACCTCGCGGATACGGACCGTCTTTGGCAGCTCACTCACGGTCGCCAAGCTTAGGCGGGCGGCGCCACTGAAGGCGAGACATGAGCGAGGCCAGAGTCTCAACCACATACGTGGGCTCGTAACGCACCTGCGCGTGGGTAAAGCGCAGTGGGGTCAAACCAGCTGCGAGATGGGCCTGATCTCGGACGCGATCGCGTGCCTGCTGCGACGGGGTGCGGTGGTAGGTCAGCCCGTCGGTCTCGACGACCAAGCCGAGATCGGGCCAGAAGAAATCGACACGGAAACCCGCCAGGCTCTGCTGCGTAAGCGGCTGCGGAAGCCTCGCACTCGAGACGATGCGTAGGAAGCGCCGCTCCAGCTCCGAATCGGTGAACCGAAAGATCCGCGCCCCCAGCATGGAACGCAGCGGACCCACTCCGTGCACCCCCGGGTATTCATCCAGCGCCGCGAGCAGTCCCTCGGGACTGAACAAGCCGAGCCGATCCGCCTCGTTGATCATTCGCTCCAACCCCGCTGGCCCTAGCCGCGTCGCGAGATCGATCGCGGTGCGCACAGGCTTGGTCACCGGAATGGCGTTGTGCACGGTGACGTGGCTCGGCGAGAGGTTGGAACGCCGATGGACGCGAATGCCGTCGCACCTGCGCGGAGACGCCACCGGAATCGTTACCTCCACGGTCGCGGGCGGTGGGCCGATTCCCCAGAGCGCCGCCGCGCTTTCGCAGCTCAGGGCTGCTCCTCGTCCGCAGGCTAGGACGGCCGCGATCCAGCGTCCCTCCCGGTCAAGAGCGGGCCGCCCCACCGCATAGACCCCGCGGTGCATCCGGTGCAGTCGTCCCCTCGCCAAGCGGTGCTGGATGGACTGGGCGCTCAGGCCTAGCTCGAGCAACTGCCGCCGAGCGACCACTCCATGCTGCTTCGTGGCGAGCGTCCAAGCCGCGTCGGCCAACTTCTGATCGGTTGATGACCCCATAGGGTCATAAAGGCATCAGAACCTTGGGTTCTCCCCCACGCCGGGGAGCTAGGCAGTCGGCGGGCCGGCCTGGCCGACCACGCGGCGCTCGTGGGTGCCGACGCCGATCGTGCGCTCGCCTTCGCTGACTTCGACGTCGAAGCGCAGCTTGCGGTCTTCGATCACCTCGCGCAGGACGGCGCGGGTGCGGCAAGTCGCTCCCTCCGCCGCCGCTGCGACGTGCTTGACGCAGACCTCGAAGCCGACGGTCGCCTTGCCCTCGGGCAGGTGTTCGTAGGCGAGCACCTGGGAGCTGGCCTCCATCATCCCGATCATGCCGGGGGTCGAGAGCACGCCGGTGCCGATCGTGCCGCCGACGTCGGTGACCAGCGGCGCCGCGACGGTGAACTCGTCGCTGCGCTCCAGGCCAGGGACCAGCGTCGACTCCTGCTGCTCCTCTCCTTGTCCGGGCTGCGTCATCAGACCATCCCCAGGCCGCCGCTGACGCCGAGCGTCTCGCCGGTGACGTAGGTGGCGTCGTCGGAGACGAGGAAGGCGGCCGCCGCGGCGACCTCGTTGGGCTGACCGAGCCGACCCATCTGGGTCGAGGACTTCATCGTCTCGATCACTTTCTCGCCGATCTCGCCGAACTCCTTGGCCCCCATCAGCAGGGGCGTCTCGATCGGGCCGGGGGCGATCGCGTTGGCGATGATCCCGTAGCGCGCGTTCTCACGGGCGATCGCCTTGGTGAAGCCGATGATGCCGGCCTTGGCGGCGGAGTAGACGGCCGAGCCCTTGGAGCCGACCCGGCCCGCCTCGGAAGAGATGCTGAGGATGCGGCCGTATTTGGCCTGCTGCATGCCGGGCAGCGCCGCGTGGGTGCAGTTGAGCACGCCGCCGAGGTTGATCGCGATCACCTTCTGCCACTGCTCGGGGGTGGTGTAGGTGAAGAAGCCGAACTCGTCGGTGCCGGCGTTGTTGACGAGGATGTCGAGCGTGCCGCCCGCCGCCCCTATCGCGGCCCGGGCCGACTCGAGATCAGTCACGTCGAGCTCGATCGCGTGGCCGTTGACCTCGCCGGCGACGCGCGTGGCGCCCTCGGTGTCGATGTCGCCAACCCAGACCTCGGCGCCCTCGGCTGCGAGGCGCGCGGCGATCGCGGCGCCGATGCCGCTGGCGCCGCCGGTCACCAGTGCCTTGCGTCCCTCCAGCCTCATCGGGCGTGAGCATAGACTCCCGCGCCCGTGGCGGACCTCCCCACCATCCCGATCATCGGCGGCACCGGCGCGCTCGGTGCCGGCCTCGCGACGCGCTGGGCCCAGGCAGGCGCCCCGATCGTGCTCGGCTCGCGCTCGGCCGAGCGGGCCGAGGAGGCGGCGGCGAAGCTGCGCGAGAAGGTGCCCGGTGCCGACGTGCGCGGCCTCGAGAACGGCGAGGCGGCCCGCGAGGCGGAGATCGTCTTCCTCACCGTCCCCTTCCGCGCCCAGTCGGAGAACCTCAACAACCTGCGCGAAGCGCTGCGGCCGGGACAGATCCTGGTCGACTGCACGGTGCCGCTGGCCGCCGCGGTGAGCGGCAAGGCGACCCGCTCGCTCGGCGTCTGGCAGGGCTCGGCCGCCCAGCAAGCGCAGGAGATGGTCCCCAAGGGGGTCACTGTCGTCGCCGCCCTGCACACCGTCGGCGCCCCGACGCTCGCCGACCCCGAGGCGAAGCTGGACGAGGACGTGCTGGTCTGCGCCGACCGCAAGGCCGACAAGGCGCGCGTCGCCCGCCTGATCGAGCTAATTCCCGGCCTGCGCCCGGTCAACGCCGGCGCCCTCGAGATGGCCCGCATCGTCGAGCAGCTCACCCCCCTGCTGATCTCGGTCAACACCCGCTACAAGGCCCACGCCGGGATCAAGCTGACCAACCTGCCTGACGCCGACCATTGGGCGTGAGGCGGGCGCGATGAGGATCGCGCTCCTTGCCGGCGGCACCGGCGGCGCCAAGCTCGCGGCCGGGATGCAGGAGGAGATCGGCTCCGACCTCTCGGTGATCGCCAATACCGGCGACGACGTCGAGGCGTTCGGCGTCCACGTCTCCCCTGACCCCGACCTCATCACCTACTGGCTCAGCGGCGAAATCGACGCGGAGCGCGGCTGGGGGCTGCGCGATGACAGCTTCACCGTCTTCGATCGCCTGGCCAAGCTGGGCGCGCCGAGCTGGTTCGGCCTCTCCGACCGCGACCTTGCCGCCTGTCTCTACCGCCGCCAGTTCGTCGAAGAGGGCGGCACCTACACCGCGGCCCAGGCGCAGATCGCCCGCTCACTCGGGGTCGAGGCGCGGGTGCTGCCGATGTGCGAGACGCCGGTGCGGACCAAGGTCCACACGGCGGCGGGCGCGCGCGGCCTGCAGGAATACCTGATCCTCGACGGCGGCCAGCCCGAGGTGCACGGGGTCGAGCTCGACGGCATCGCTGAGGCCGAGCCGAGCAAGGAGGTACTGGAGGCCCTGCGCTCCGCGGAGGCAATCGTCGTCGGTCCCTCCAACCCCGTGATCAGCATCGGCCCGATCCTCGCTGTGCCAGGGATGCGCGAGGCGATCCGCCAGTTCGGTGTGCCCGTTATCGCGGTCAGCCCCTTCGTCGCCGGGCAGGTGGTCAAGGGCCCGACCGAGCGCTTCATGCAGGCATTGGGACGCCCCTCGACCGCAGCCGGCGTTGCCTCCCTCTACGCGGGCCTGATCGACGCGATGGTCGTCGACGAGGATGATCCAGACCCACCGCCGAGCGAGATCCCCACGCTTGCCACCGCAACCCTGATGGAGGGCGCCGCCGGCCGGGTGCGCCTGGCGCGCATCGTCCTCGACTACGCCGCTAGCCTGACCGAAGGTGCCTGACTCCCCCTCCCTCGCAGCTTGAACGCCACCGCCGTCCTGCCGGTCAAGCGCTTCGCCGCGGCCAAGCAGCGGCTGGCGCCCGGCATGGGCGCCTCGCACCGGGCCGAACTGGCGGCGGCGATGCTGGAGGACGTGCTGGACGCGATCGCGGCGGCGCGCTCGGTCGAGCGCACGGTCATCGTCACCAGCGAGCCGCGAGCCGCTGAGCTGGCGACCAGGGCCGGGGCCGAACTGGTGGCCGATCCAGACGAGGGTGGCCATTCCGGTGCCGCCCTCGCCGGCATCGCCCGCGCCCGCGAGCTCGGTGCCGAGCGCGTCGTGCTGCTGCCGATCGATTGTCCGCTGCTGGCGCCGCGCGAGCTCGAGCGCCTGCTCACCGGCATGCCGGAGCGCTACGTCGGCGTCGTCCCTGACCGCCACGGCACCGGCACCAACGCGCTGGCCTTGACGCCGCCCGACGCGATCGAGCCCTCCTTCGGCGAGGGCAGCTGCGCCCGCCACGTCGCTGCCGCGCGTGCGGCGGGCGTCCCCTACGGCGTCGAGGAGCTGCCCTCGCTGGCGCTCGACCTCGACACCCCCGCCGACGTGGTCGCCTTGACCATGGCGCTGGAGCGCGACCGCAAGCGCGCTCGACGTACCGCGAAGGCGCTGGGCATATGAACGAACTACGGGCGATTGGTATCGAAGGGCTGCCCGAGGTCGAGGAAGGGGCGCCGCTGGGTGAGCTGATCGCTGAGCGAGCTGAGCCGCGCGCCGGCGACGTCATCGTCATCGCCCAGAAGGTCGTCTCCAAGGCCGAGGGGCGCCTGCGTCGGCTCTCCTCCGTGATCCCCAGCGCCGAAGCGCGCAAGCTCGCCGCCGTAATGGGCAAGGAGCCGGCGCTGGTCGAGCTGGTGCTGGAGGAGAGCAGCGAGGTCCTGCGGGCCGAGGGCGGCGTGCTGATCGTCGAGACCCACCACGGCTTCGTCTGCGCCAACGCCGGCATCGACAGCTCAAACGTCGCCGAGGACGACACGGTCTGCCTACTGCCCGAGGATCCCGACGCTTCAGCCCGGCGAATCCGTCAGGAAATCGTCGGTGGAGAGGTCGGGGTGGGTCTCGCCAGACAAAAGCGGGGAGTGTCTGGCGAGACCCACCCCGACCTCCTTCCAAGGCTTGCTGTCGTAATCGCCGACAGTTTCGGGCGAGCTTGGCGGCTCGGTCAGGCCGAGGTGGCGATCGGGTGTGCAGGACTGAGGCCGCTCGACGACTGGCGCGGCCGCCGCGATGCCCACGGCCGCGAGCTTGAGGCGACCCTGATCGCCATCGCCGACGAGGCCGCTGCCGCCGCCGACCTCGTCCGCAGCAAGGACAGCCAAGTCCCGGCAGTAGTGCTCCGGGGCCTAGATCGCTTCGTGACTTCCGAGCCCGGCCCTGGCGCCCAGGCCCTTCGCCGCCCCCGCGCAGAGGACCTGTTCCGCTGACGCGGATCCATCCTGGTGGGGGTGGAGCGTCTTGTACTTTTCGGTCGGGTGCTTGAGGCGTCAGCCACGCCTCTCGATCCGAAAAGTTAAGCGGAACCCCCACCAGGATGGATCCGCAGCACCGCAGCTCCTCTGAGGCTGCCGTCGCGGATCGAGGCGAGGGCCTCGTTGGCCCCTTCCAGCGGTCTGACCTCGACCTCGGTACGGACTGGAACCTGGGGCGCGAGCGCGAGGAACTCCTCGCCGTCCCGGCGGGTGAGGTTGGCGACCGAGCCGAGCGTGCGCTCGCCCCAGAGCTGCTCGTAGGGGAAGCTGGGGATGTCGCTCATGTGGATGCCGGCGCTGACGATACGGGCGCCCTTGGCGCTGGCGCGCAGCGCCGTCGTCATCAGCGCTCCCACCGGGGCGAAGACGACCGCGCCGTCGAGCGCTTCCGGCGGCGCCTGCTCCGACGAGCCGGCCCACTCGGCGCCGAGCTCGCGCGCGAACGCCTGACCCTCCCCATCGCCCTCGCGGGTGAAGGCGAAGACGCGGCGGCCCTGGTGGGCAGCGACCTGACAGAGGATGTGGGCCGAAGCGCCGAAGCCGTAGAAGCCGATCCGCTCGGCATCGCCGACCAGGCGCAGCGCCCGGTAGCCGATCAGCCCGGCGCAGAGCAGCGGGGCCGCCTGCTCGTCGGGATACCCCTCCGGGATCGGAAAGCAGAAGCGCTCGTCGGCAACGGCCAGCTCGGCGTAGCCACCGTCTATGTCGTAGCCAGTGAAGCGAGCGCGATCGCAGAGGTTCTCCCGGCCCGAGCGGCAGTAGCGGCACTCGCCGCAGGTCCACCCGAGCCAGGGGACGCCAACCCGCTGCCCCGCCGCAAAGCGCTCCGCTCCGTCGCCGCCCCCCAGCACGGTGCCGACGATCTGATGCCCAGGTACGAGCGGCAGCTTCGGCCGCCCGAGCTCACCGTCGACGATGTGCAGGTCGGTGCGGCAGACGCCGCAGGCGTGGACCGAGATCAGGACCTGGCCCGCCTCCGGGCACGGGTCCGGCAGCTCAGCGGGCCGCAGTGGCTGCCGCTGGCGCTCCAGGACCATCGCCCGCATGAGCTCAGGGCGTGGCGGGCGCGGGCGGTGCGACGGGCGTTGGCGAGACTTCTTCGACCTCGACGCAGCCGCCTTCCGAGCTGAGCCGCAGAACGAGGCTGCGCGCATCTTCGAGATCGCCTTCCAGCTCAAGCGTCTCGGTGCTGCCATCGGTGGCGACGTGTTCAAGCACGATCGTCACCGCTTCTCCTTCCACTTCCAGCGGCGTAATCGTCAGCTTGTATTCGTCGCCAACGCAGGCTTCTTCTTCTTTGCCCAGTTCTTCTTCGAGCGGGGAACCGGGCGAGCCGACGGCGATAGGGCCGTTCGGCGCCTTGGCCGGGGGCGAGGAGCTTGGCGGCGCTGCTGGGGCCGAAGCAAGTTCGGGGGTGGGAGCGGCGGCCGGAGGAGCTTCGCCCGGCGAGCTTTCGGGAAGCGGCGCTGGCTCCGGTGCGGCCCCGGCCTTCTCGCCCGAGGCGGGTACGACCACAGCCAGGGCGGGGCCAACTGCCGCGGGCGCGTTGTCATGCCCCTCCCCCTCAGGCGCCTTGCCCGCATCCGCGCTCCTGTCAGTGCTGCTGACCAGCTTCGCCTTGCCCGGAGCAACCGCCGCTTGTACAACCGCGACGGCGGGACCAACCGTCGGCACGGCGACCGCGTCTCCCACACGTACCTCGGACGCGGGCGGCGTGAGGCTCGGCACCGACTCGTCGGGCTGCCAGGGCTTCAGGCCGAGCATGGTGACCGTGCAGACGACCACCGCCAGTCCGAGCAGCGAGAAAACCGCCAGGACCGGGAACCTCCCCCCTAGTGAGACCCGAGTGCCGATGGGCCCACATTAGGCCCTTAGCTAATAAGTCTCAACTATCTCGTAGAGCGTGGTGCGTTGGGCAGGCTCGCGGCCGGCCGCCCGGGCGGCCGCGATCAGCTGCTCGGGCTCGAGTCGGACGCCGTGCTGGGAACCGGCCATGCGCGAGATGTTCTCCTCCATCAGGGTGCCGCCGAGGTCGTTGACCCCCCAGCGCAGCGCCTCGGTTGCCGCCCCCAGGCCCATCTTTACCCAGCTCGCCTGCAGGTTGGGGATCGTCTTGCCGAGGGCGAGGCGGAAGGCGGCGGTGTGCTTGAGGTTCTCGTCGGAAGAGATCTCCTCGATCCCGTGGGTGCGGCCGAGCATCGTGTTGAAGGGGATGAAGCTGAGCGGCACGAACTCGGTGATCCCGCCGGTGCGCTCCTGCAGCGCCCGCACCACCGCCATATGACGAGCCAACTCGCGCGGCTCCTCGATGTGGCCGAACATCACCGTCGAGGTCGAGCGCAGGCCGGCGCGGTGGGAGGCCTCGATGATCTCGACCCAGCGCTGTGCCGGCAGCTTGTTCGGCGAGATCCGCTGCCGCACCCCGTCATCAAGCACCTCCGCCGCGGTCCCCGGCGTCGACCCCAGCCCGCACTCGATCAGGTACTCGAAGACCTCATCCGGCCCCTTCCCCGAACGCTCGCACATGAAGTGAACCTCCATCGGCGAGTAGGCATGCAGGTGCAGCTGCGGTGCCACGTCCTTGGCCAGCTTCAACCACTTCCCATACTCCTCCAGGGTCAGGTCCGGGTGGATGCCCCCCTGCATGCAGAGCTCCGTCGCCCCGAACGCAACCGCGTCTTGGATACGCGCCGCAAAGTCCTCCTCCGAAACTTCGTAAGCATCCGGCGACCGCCGCCCCTGCCCAAAGCCGCAGAACGCGCACCCGACCGTGCAGACGTTGGTGAAGTTGATGTTTCGATTGACGACAAAAGTGACCCGATCCCCCGCAAGCTCCGCCCGCAGCTCGTCGGCAGCCACCCGCATGTCCTCAATGACCTCGGGCCGAGTCTCCGCGAACATCGCGGTCAACTCGTCCTCGTCGAGCTCCAGCCCCTCGCGCCCCTTGGCGATCGCTTGCTCCGCGAGCTTCCCATCGAGCGTCTCTTCGCTCCTTCGTCCAGACCCCTTCCGCGGAATGAAGCTCCAGTACTTGAGCTTGATGACGTCTAGAACCCCTTGCTCCATCCACTCGTGATCCATGTACTGCGGGTAGACACACAACCTCTCAGTCAGCGCATATCCCTTCGGAGCCAGCGACTTACGAACCTCGTGCGGGCTCGGGAACGCGTGCTCAGGCGAGATGTGATCTCCATTAGCTGAGAGCCCACCGAGATCGGTAGCCCCCGCCTCAACAAGCTCATCCCAAGCATCCGACAGGTTCGGCGGCACCTGCACCCCAACGTCCGGCATGAGCCTCTTGCACTCCTGGATCAACCGCTTGATGTCGTCAACGCCGACGGGCGACGCCCAAGCGGGGGTGGGCGTCGGGGGGTCCTCCAGCCGAAGGCTCAGCGACCCCGCCTCGGAGCTTTCCCCACGATCTGCTGCGCGACGGCCTTCGGAGGAGGACCCCCCGACGCCCTTCCAGCGCTCACGCGCAGCCTCGTCAGCTATGTCCGCCACTTCAGCGCCGTAGTACTTCGGATGCGCCACGAAGTTCTGCAGGATCACCTCTTGCAGATGCCCGTACTCCTTATGAAGCTCGGCGAGAGCTTCAAGCGAAGCCACCTGCTCGTCCTCGGTCTCACCAATGCCAACGAGGATTCCACTCGTAAACGGGATCTTCAGTTCCCCCGCGGCCTGAATCGTCGCCAGCCGCTTCGCCGGATGCTTGGTTGGAGACCCAGCGTGGACGGTGTCCATCAAGCGCTCGGAAACCGACTCCAGCATCAGGCCCTGGGAGGCTGTGACCTCGCGAAGCTTGGCCAAATCCTCGTGATCGAGCACGCCGATGTTGGTGTGGGGCAGCATGCCCCGCTCCAAGGCGCGTTCACATGACCAGACGACATAGGAGGTGAAGTCCTCGTGCCCCCACTCGGCCAGCTTGGCGGCGACGACGGGGTTGATCTCGGGCCGCTCCCCCGTGAGCACCAGCAGCTCCTTGGCGTTGCGCCGAACCGCTTCATCGAGGAGCTTCTCGACCTCTTCCGGATCGCGGACGTGCGCTTGGTGCGTGGCGAAGGCGCAGTACTTGCAGTAGCACTGGCAAGTCCGCGAGAGGGAGAGGGTGTAGTTGCGGGAGAAGGTGACGCGCCGCACGGCTGCCCAAGCTACTGCAACAAAGCTCCGGGCCGGCAATGCCGGCCCGGAGTCAAGTCAGTCGAATCAGAAAGCGGAGTCCCGACTCAGCGGGCGCCCTCGGAGTACTTCGGGGCGGGTGGCCGCACCGGCTCGGCCGGCTCGGTGGGTGGCAGGCCACCCTTCTCCAGCACGAAGCGGAATACCGCGGCAGCGAGCAGCGAGCCGACGATCGGGCCGACCAGGTAGGGCCAAACGCCGCCCCACTCGTTGCCGACCAGCGCCGGACCGAACCAGCGGGCGGGGTTGAAGGAGCCGCCGGTCAGCGGGCCGCCGACCATGACGATGAAGCCCAGCGTGGTGCCGATCGCCAGCGGCGCCCACTCCTTGAAGCTCTTACGGGAGTAGACCGCGGCGAGGATCACCAGGACGAGGCAGAAGGTGCCGATCGCCTCGATGATCGATCCCCGGAAATTGCTGCCGAGGATCGGGCTGACGGTGGCGGCACCGTAGTGAGTGGCGCGACCCTCGTCGAGCAGCAGGCCCTTGCAGAGCAGCGCGCCGAGCACACCGCCGGAAAGCTGGGCCAGCATGAAGATCAGTGCGTCGACCGAGGAGATCCGTCTGATCACCCAGGCCGCAAGCGTGACCGCGGGGTTGAAATGCCCACCGCTGACCACGCCGAACATGACGATTAGGCCGAAAAGCAGGAAGGCGTGGACGAGTCCGATGACCGCGAAGTCAGTCCCGAACTGGGCCTGTTCGCCGGTCGAGACGAAAAGCACGACGACGCTGGTGATGAAGAACACCAGCAGGAACGTGCCTATTAGCTCAGCAAGGTATGCCGGAAGTCCTCTCTCCTGCACTCTCTCTCCTCCTAGATTCCCTGAATTCGACTGGGGCGGCGCCAGTCTACCCATATTGAGCGAATGAAATAGCTTGCCGTGCTAGATGAAGTTTGCTGTCGCGCTGCTGGCGGCCGCCTCCCTGCTCGCCGGCGTCGCCGGCTGCGGCGAGAGCGGTGCGGAACCGGGCGCGCCTCACGGCGCGACGCTCGTGCTCGATTTCACGCCGAACGCGGTTCACTCCGGCATCTACGCCGCCAAGCACGAGGGCTACTACGGAGACGAAGGAGTCGACCTGACGATCCGCCAGCCGGGCGAATCGACCGATGCCCCCAAGCTGCTCGCCGCCGGCCGCGCCGACTTCGCCATCCTCGACATCCACGACCTCGGCATCGCCAGCGAGCGCGGCATCGAAATCGTCGGCACGATGCCGCTGGTGCAGCGACCGCTGGCCTCGGTGATCGCCCGCGCCGACCGCGGCATCGCCTCCCCCCGTGACCTCGAAGGGCGCACGGTGGGCGTCACCGGCCTGCCCTCCGACGAAGCGGTGGTCGATTCAGAGATCAGCGCCGACGGTGGCGATCCGGCACGGGCGAAGCGGGTGACGATCGGCTTCAACGCGATCTCCGCCCTCGCTGCCGGCAAGGTCGACGCGGCGACCGGCTTCTGGAATGCCGAGGCGGTCGCGCTGCGCCAGCAGGGGGTGCCGATCCGGGTGTTCAAGGTCAACGAATACGGCGCTCCGCCCTACCCCGAGCTCGTCCTCACCACGTCGCGGCAGACAGCTGAAGACGATCCCGACCTGGTCCGCTCGGTCCTCGCCGCGACGACGCGCGGCTACGAGTTCACGGTGGCGCACCCGGACCAGAGCCTCAACGACCTGCTCGCCGAAGTGCCCAGCCTCAACCGCGCCGAACAGCAAGCGCAGCTCGACGTGCTCCTGCCCGACCTCCATCCCGACCCCTTCGACCCAGCGGTGCTGCGTGCCTGGGCGCGCTGGGACTTCAAGCACGGCCTGCTCGAGCGACCCCTCGCTGTGGAGCAAGCGTTCGAGCTAGGCTTGCAGCCGTGAGCCTGGCCGCCGACTTCCAGCAGGTGCTCGACGCGATGCCCTCCGACTGGACCGACCTCGAGCTCGACCTGCGGATCGACGACGAGAGCCGCTATGTCGACGCCGCGGTGGCGCTGAGCCAGGTCAACGCCCGCCCCTACTCGCAGGCCGACTGGGACTGGCGCCTGATCGTCGCCCACAGCTTCGGCCACGCCGCCGCCGCCGAGACGGTCAAGGGAGTGCTGGCAAAGCTCGACACCGAAGGCATCGGCGGCACGATGCAGCTGCGCGAGGTGCGCGAGGGCCGCTCCGAGGTGGTCCAGATGTGGGGCCGCCCGGAGAGCGTTCGCGAGGAGTTCCGCGAGCGCCGCTCTATCTAGTGGCCCGGGTCATCGCGATCTCCGCCGACCTGCTGCTGGGCAGCAAGGTCGAGGCGATGTTGAGCGCCGCCGGCCACGACGTGACCCTCGCCCCCGCGCTCGCCGAGGCACCCCTGGACGGCGTCGAGCTGATCGTCGCCGACCTCGACGCCGAGAACCCCGAAGCCCTGGTCGGCCTCGGCATACCCGTCCTCGGCTACTACTCCCATGTCAACGTCGAGACCAAGCAAACCGCCGAAGCCGCCGGCATCGACCTAGTAGTACCGAGATCGCGCATGTCAAGGGAGCTAGTGACCCTCGCAGCAGGCCTCCTCGACTCCGAACCCTGAGAGCGGGACGGGAGGCCCCTCCGACGAGCCTCCCCGCTGTTGCTCGGCGGAGGGGCCTCCCGTCCCGCCCCCACCTTCAGCCGAAGAACACCTGCTGCAGCAGGAAGACGTTGAGGGCGATGATCATCGCCGCCAGCACGCCCACGACAGCGGTCAGCCAGCGCGGGTTGACCAGCTCACCCATCACCTCCCGGTTCGAGGTCAGCATCACCAGCGGTACCAGGGCGAAGGGGATGCCAAAGGACAGCACGACCTGGCTGGCGACCAGCGCGTCGGTGGGGTCGAGCCCGACGGCGAGCACGATCAGTGCCGGGGCCAGGGTGATCGCGCGGCGGATGAAGATCGGAATGCGGCGACGGATGAAGCCCTGCATCACGACCTGGCCCGCCATCGTCCCGACCGAGGAGGAGGCGAAGCCGGAGGCGAGCAGGGCGACGCCGAAGATCGTCGCCGCCCGGTCGGAGACGAGCGACTTGAACCCTTCGAAGGCGCCGTCGATCGAGTCGACCCCGGTCAGGCCGCTGCCGTGGAAGAGCGCGGCGGCGACGATCATCATCGAGAGGTTGACGGCGCCGGCGAGGGCGAGGGCGATGATCACGTCGATGCGCTCGAAGCCGAGGATCTTGCGCCGCTCCTTCGCGTCGCGGCCGACGACCCGCTTCTGGGTCAGCGCCGAGTGCAGATAGATGACGTGGGGCATCACGGTCGCGCCGATGATTCCCGTCGCCAGCAGGATGCTCTCGGTGCCGGAGAAGCCGGGAATGACCATGTGGCGGGCGACTTCGCCGGCATTTGGCTTGGCGTCGAAAAGCTCGAAGGCAAAGGAGGCAACCACCACGCCGACCAGCACGGTGATGCCCGCCTCAAGCCGGCGGAAGCCCTTCTGCTGCAGGGTGAGGATGCCGAAGGCACCGGCCCCGGCAATGATCCCGGCCGGGAAGAGCGGGATGCCGAAGAGCAGGTTGAGCCCGAGCGCCGCGCCGACGACCTCGGCGATATCGCAGGCCATGGCGACCAGCTCGGCCTGCAGCCAGAGGCCGATCGAGGCACGGCGGGGGAAGGCGTCGCGGCAGAGCTCTGCCAGGTTCCTGCCGGTGGCGATTCCCAGCTTCGCGGATTGAGTCTGCACCACCATCGCGATCAGGTTGGCGCCCAGCACCACCCAGAGCAGTAGGTAGCCGAACTTGGCGCCGCCGGCGATGTTGGTGGCGAAGTTGCCGGGATCGATGTAGGCGACGGCGGCGACAAAGGCCGGCCCGAGGAAGGGCCAGACGCGCGAGAAGCCGCGGGCATGGCCGTCGAGAGAGCGGCGGGCGGCGTCGGCGACCGAGGCCTCGCCAGGAAGGACGTCCTCGACCGTCGCCTCGCTCACCGGCGGCGGCGGTGGCTTCACCGCGCCTCCCCGTTCTCGGTCGGCATGCGGAGGTCGGGACCGGGGATCGGCGTGCCGTGCGGGTCGTGGCTGGGCTCGCCCAGCTTTGCCGCGATCAGGAGCTCCAGCTCCTCGGAGATGTAGTGCTCGAGCACCTCGGCCTCCTCGTGCACCCGGTCCTCGGGCATTCCGAGCGCCTCGGCCAGGTAGGCCTCGATCAGGCGGTGGTGACGGATCACCTCGAGCGCGACCTTTTCGCCCGCCTCGGTGAGCGTCACGCCCTTGTAGGGCTCGTAATCGACCAGGCCCATCTCGCCGAGCTTCTTCAGCATCGAGGTCGCGGTCGCCGGCGTCACTCCCAACCGCTCGGCGACTTCGCCATTCCCAATAGGCCCCCGCCGCTGCTGAGAAAGGGCGTAGATCGCCTTCGCATAGTCCTCGATCGCCTCGGAAGTTTTAGACACGTCGAACAAGTTTAGACATATCTAAAAGACGAACGTGGGGCGAGGGGGATGACCCCCTCTCTCGCAACAGCGGGGAGGCTCGTTCGGGGGTCATCCCCCTCGCCCCGTCGATCCGCCTTCTTAGACTTCCAAAAGATGAGTGAGACCTTGGTCGAGATAGATGCTCAGTATCGGCAGCTGCGCGAAGAGTGCGGGGTGCTTGATCGGTCGGAGCGGGGGAAGCTGCTGGTGACCGGATCGGAGGCGGCTGAGTTCCTCCAGGGGCAGCTGACCAACGACATCGAGGCGCTCGCCCCTGGCGAGGGCTGCTATGCGGTGCTGCTCGATCGCAAGGGGCACATGCAGGCCGACATGCGGGTGCTCGCGGTGGAGGCGGAGAAGATTTGGATCGACACCGAGCCCGAGGCGCTGGCCGCGGCCAAGCGACACCTCGAGATGTACAAGATCGGCCGCGACGCGGACGTCGTCGACGCCGGCGCCGAGCGGGCGATCGTCTCCCTGGTCGGACCGCGCAGCGCTGACCTGATCGGCGCCCCCCCGCTGCCCGAGAATCGCCACGCCGAGATCGCGATCGACGGCATCGAGTGCCCCGCGGTCGGCACGAGCTTGGGCATCGACCTGATTCCCCGTGCCGAGGACTGCGAGCGCCTGATCGCGGCGCTGGAGGCCGCGGGTGCCCCCGAGGTCACCCCCGAGGCGGTCGAGATCATCCGCATCGAGTCCGGCACCCCGCGCTTCGGCAGTGAGATGGACACGGCGACGATGCCGGCCGAGGCGGGCATCGTCGAGCGCGCCGTCAGCTTCACCAAGGGCTGCTACATCGGCCAGGAGACCGTCGCCCGCCTTCACTACAAGGGCAAGCCGAATCGCCACCTGCACGGGCTGCGCTTGAGCGCGCCGGCCAACCCCGGCACCCCGCTACAGCTGGGCGAAAAGGAGGTCGGCAAGCTCGGCGGCAGCTGCGTCTCCCCCGTCCTCGGGCCGATCGCCCTCGCCATCGTTCGCCGCGAGGCAGAGCCGGGCGCCGAGTTGCGCCTAGGTGAAGATGGCGTTACGGCTCGCGTAGTCGACTTGCCCTTCGGCTAGATTCCGCCCCGATGGGAAGTGGGAGAGGCAGACTCCTCGCTGCGGGGTGCGCAGTCGTCGCGCTGGGCCTGATCGGCACCGGCTGCGGCGCCGAGAGCCATCCCAACGAACCGCGGCCGCAACCGCCGACCCGGGTAAGCGTCACGGTGACGCCGAAGTCGATCACGGTGCAGCCGCCGAAAATCGCCTTCGGCCCCGAACCGAAACAGCAGATCCCGCAGAACCAGCACGCCCCCCAGCCCGAGGTCAACTCAAAGGCCCCGGTCGACGTCGTCTTCGTCGCCGCCAACCTGACCGAATTCGACTCGCGGCTGGAAATACACGGGCCGAAAAACTTCAAGGGGAAAGACCTCGTCGCCAACGGCAACGGCTCGATGCTGGCCTCGCTGCCCACCGGCGAATACAAAGTGAGCGCCGCCGACATTCCCAGCGCCAAAGCGGTCAGCTTCAGCGTCGGCCCCTACCGCAGCTCTTCCCAGAACGATCTGCTGCTGCCGTAAATAGCGGCCTCGCGGGCGCGGCGCTACGTCTGCCCCGGTCGTCACCATCGGTCGGGTGACAGTTGTTCTCGCTATAGCCGTGCTGGCTCTTGCCGCCGCACTCGTCTACCTGATCGTCCGCCAGCGCGGCGAGGGAGCGGAGCTCTCCGAGGAGCGCCTGGCCGAGTTCATGGCCAATACCAGCGCCCAGATTCAGGCCCAGGCCGGCGAGGAGCTACGCAGGACGACCGAGCACGTGCTCGAGCTCGGCAAGGAGCAGCGCGAGCGCGACCGGGAGACGAGCGAGGCGACGCTGCAGAAGCGCGAGGCCGAGTTCCGCCGCCTGACCGAGCCGATCGGGGAGAACCTGAAACGGATCGAGCGCGAGGTCTCGACGATGAGCCGCGACCGCCGCAGCGCCGACGGCGCGATGCGGACGCTGCTCGACGAGATGAAGATCGGCCTCGGCGACCTCGGCACCCAGACCGGCACCCTGGTCAAGGCGCTGCGCCAGCCGCAGACGCGCGGCCAGTGGGGCGAGGTGCAGCTGAAGCGCTGCGTCGAGATCGCCGGCATGACCGAGCACGTCGACTTCGAGCTGCAGCAGACCTTCAACGACGGCGAAGGGGCGCTGCGCCCGGACGCGGTGGTGATGCTGCCCGGCGGCCGGCGCGTCGTGATCGACTCCAAGGTCCCGCTCGACGCCTACCTCGAGGTGCTCGAGGCCGAGGATGACGCGAGCCGCAAGGGCGAGTTGATCCGCCACGCCCGCCAGGCGCGCGATCACATCACCAAACTCGCCTCGAAGCGCTACCAGGACCAGTTCGACAGCGGCGAGTCGCCCGACTTCGTCGTCTGCTTCATGCCTTCGGAGGCCGCCCTGCACGCCGCTTTCGAGGCCGAGCCGTCGCTCTACGACTACGCGCTGGAACAGAAGATCCTCGTCGCCACGCCAACCACGCTGGTCGGGCTGCTGCGCACGGTCGAGCTCGGCTGGCGCCAGGAGCAGATCGCCGAGCAGGCGCAGGAGATCGCCTCGGCGGCGCGCGAGCTGCACAGCCGCAGCGGCTCCTTCGTCGAACACTTCGCCAAGGCGGGGCGCCAGCTCAACTCGGCGACGAAATCCTTCGATGACGCGGTCGGCTCATGGGAGAGCCGGATCGTGCCCCAGCTGCGGCGGATCGAGGAGATGGGGGCCGCCTCCGGCAAGGAGCTGGAGGAGCCGCAGCGGGTCGATCGCGCCGTGCGCCCGATCCTCGCTGAGCTGAAAGAGCTCGATGATGGATCCAAGGCCGCCTGACCACGACGCCGCCTAAGCGGCGTTAGGATTCGCCGTCCCGTACCCGAACCCGCGGAGGATCACAGTTGGCCGTTGACACGAGCACCGTTGCGAAGCTGGACGTAGAGCCCGGCACCCTGCCGGAGACGATGGCCGCCTGGGTGATCCGCCAGGAGCGCGAGGGCGAGCCCACTGACGCCTTCCAGCTCGAGCAGATCGAGGTCCCGGAGCCCGGCGCCTTCGAGGTCGTCGTCCGCGTCATGGCCGCTGGCGTCAACTTCAACAACGTCTGGGCGGCGCTCGGCAAGCCGGTCTCGATCTTTGGCTACGGCGACCATCCCGAGTTCGGCCACCACATCGGCGGCTCCGATGCCTCCGGCGTCGTCTGGAAGGTCGGCGAGGGCGTCACCCGCTGGAAGCCGGGCGACGAGGTCGTGATCCACTGCAACCAGGCCTCCTACGAGGACGTCGAGGTGCACGGGCTCGACCCGATGGCGGCGCCGAGCCAGCGCATCTGGGGCTACGAGACCACCTGGGGCTCCTTCGCCCAGTTCACCAAGGTCCAGGCGCAGCAGCTGCTGCCCCGCCCCCAGAACCTCTCCTGGGTCGACTCCTCCTCCTACGGCCTCACCTACTTCACCGCCTACCGGATGCTGATGGACCAGTGCAAGCTGCAGGCCGGCCACAACGTCCTGATCTGGGGCGCGGCCGGTGGCCTCGGCGTCTTCGCCGTGCAGCTCTGCAAGGCGGCCGGCGCCAACGCGGTCGGCGTCGTCTCCTCGGACGAGAAGGGCGAGCTGGTCAAGCAGCTGGGCGCGGTCGACTACATCAACCGCAACGAGTTCGGCGAGATGATGCGCACCGACGCCAACCTCACCGACCCGGCTGCCGACAAGGAGCGCTTCAAGGCCTCGCGCGGCTTCGCCAAGCGGGTCAAGGAGATCCTCGGCGACGCCCCCGACATCGTCTTCGAGCACGTCGGGCGGGCGACCTTCCCGACCTCGGTCTTCACGGTCAAGCCCTTCGGCAAAGTCGTCATCTGCGGCGCCACCTCGGGCTACCAGCTCGACTTCGACGTGCGCTACCTGTGGATGAAGCAGAAGCAGATCATCGGCTCGCACTTCGCCAACGCCTACGAGTGCATGAAGGCCAACCAGCTGATGGCCGAGGGCAAGGTCCGCCCGGTGATCTCGCAGACGATGGGCTTCGACGGCGTTGCCGAGGCGCACCAGCTGATGCACGAAAACAAGCACCTGGGCAAGATCGCGATCCTGGTCGGCGCCGAATCTGAGGACGAGGGCCAGAACGAGGAAGGCCCGGGAGCGATCCGAGCGGAGGTGGGAGCCTGATGGCGGAGGTCTGCGTACTTGACTGGCATATCGCTCCCTTCCGGGCCGATCGCTTTCTCGACGCCTGGGAACCAGCGGCTGCGCGCATGCCCGCCTACGGCGCCAAGAGCTGGTCGCTGACCCGGGCGGTCGACGACCCGCTCTCGATTCGCCAGTCCTCGCTCTGGGAGAATCGCTCGGACTTCGAGCGCTACTGGTTCTCGGAGGAAATCGAGCAGGCCCGCGCCGCGGTGATCGACCTCTACGACCTGCCGCTGCTGCCCACCTGGCACACCCTGCTGGTCGCCGAGTAGCGCCCTAGCGTTCGTTCCTCCCACACCGTCGCCCCGACGGCGGCGGTGGCTAGCTCTTCTTCTTCGGCGCGATCTTCCAGCTGAACTTCGCCGGCACGCCCTTACCGCCGACACCGCTGGCCACGACCGTGAAGGTGTGGCTGCCGGCGCGCAGGCCTTTGTAGGACTTGGGCGAGCGGCACGGCTTATAGGCGCCGCGGTCGAGCTTGCACTGGAAGCTGGCCCCGCCCTGATTCGCCGCGAAGACGAAGCGGGCCGTCGTGGCGTGGGCGCTCTTTGGCGGATGCGAGCGGATCGTCGCCTTGGGCGCAGTGGGCGTCGGCGGGCCGATCACGACCGGCGGCGGAATCGAACCGGAGTCGCCGCCGGAGCCCGGCTGCTGCCCTCCGTCGCCGCCTCCTTCTTCTTCTCCACCTTCTTCACCTCCGCCGCCTTCTCCTTCGGGGCCTTCGTAGGTCGCTGTGTATTTCGTGGTCGAAGCTTTGGCGAGGATCGTGTGGATGCGTTCGCCGCCGTCTGACCAGCCTTTCCAGGTGAAGGTTTTGCCACCGATCTCGGCGGTTTCCGGGGCCGAGAGCAGCACGTGGGAGCCTTCGATCCCGGTCACAGAGAGGGGCGAGGTGCCCTGAACCAGGCCGGCGGTGAGTTCGATCCCGGGTGGTGAGGAGGCGATCGTCAGGTTGACCGCTTTCGGTTCGAGTTTGATCGTTTTGCTCGCGGTCAGGCCACGCTCGTCCGCCACCCGCAGGGTGATTTCGATGTAGGAGGGATAGTCGTGTTCGGGCGCGAGGAATTCGCCGTCCCTGACCCCGGCGAAGGTCTGCAGCGGGTGCGCGTGGCAGGTCGTCGGCCCGGTCGGGCAGTGCAGCAGGCGGGTCGTCCAGTAGTAGCTCAGCGGTTCGGTCATCGAGTGGCCTTGGGAGTCGATTGCCGAGCCGTGCAGTTCGATGTTGTCGCCGACCGCCCATTTCTTCGATGCCAGCGGCGAGTCGATCGTCACCTGGGGCGGGCTGTCGCCGGGGTAGACCGTGACCCGGGCGACGCTGGTGTTGCCGTCGGGGTCTTCGACCCTCACCGCGACGACTTTGTTGAGGCTTTCTTCATTGTCTTCGGCTGCTTCGAGTTCTGCCTGGGTGAAGGTGAGTTTCCGCGTTTCCTGCCCGTGCGTCTCGAACGTGCCGTCGCTGTTGAGGTCCCAGTCGTAGCTGAGGGCCTGGTTGGTGGGGTCGGAGGATTCAGTCGCGTCGAAGGTCACTTCGAGCGGCAACGTGGTCCCGTAGGGCGGGTTTGCGGTCAGTTTCGCGGTCGGCGCTCCGGGGCTGTAGGTGATCCGGTGGATCGCCCCTTCTCCGCCGGGTTCCTCGCTGGAGAGGTCGGCGTAGAAGAGGTTTCCTTCGGGCCCTTCCTCGATGTCGACGGCCGGGTAGATCAAGCCATCGCGCATGAAGCGCGTCGTCGTGTCGGGATCAGGCTTGCCGTCCTCGCCGGGGAACATCACCCAGACGCAGCCGCGCACCGCGTCGGTGAAGAAGAGGGCGCCCTGATACTCGGACGGAAAGTTCGTCCCCTGGTAGAAGGAGAGCCCACCCAGCGCCGAGCCGTATTCGATCGGGCATTCGTCGTCGGGCACCACCGATTGACCGTGGCTGTAATAGAAGAACGGCGACGAGGTCGAATCGGGTTCGTCTTCGTAGAGCGCTTCGCAGACTTTCAGGCCCAGCCCGTCGAACTGGAACTGGCGCTCGGGCCCCTCGTAGCAGGGCCAGCCGGAGTTGAAGACGCTCGCCGGCGGCGCGGCGAAGCGATCCAGCTCCTCGATCTCCGAGGAGCCGACGTTGTCGGTGTAGAGCTCCCCGGTCTGGTCGTCGAAGGTGAAGCGGAAGGGGTTGCGAAAGCCCATCGCCACCAGGCGGGCTTCGTTTTCCGCCCCCACCCCGGTGCCGGCTTCGTGGCCCTGCAGCGGGTTGCCGGGCCAGCCTTTGCCGGTGTCGGGATCGACGCGAATGATCTTGCCATTGAGCAGCTGCGGGTTCTGGGAGCGCAGCGAGCCGCCTTCGGCGTCGGGCGGCGAGTCTGCAGTGCCCGCTGGTTCGGGCGGATCGCCACAGGGGTTCGGTTCGTCGCCGAACTGCCCGTAGTCGGCCGAGGTGAAGCTGGCGCCGTCGCCACCGCTGGCGTAGAGCGCCCCTTCGGGGCCAAACCGCAGGTCGCCGATCGAGTGCGAGGAGAACTGCTGGCACCAACCTTCGGTCAGCACCTGCTGCAAGGGTTCGCCGGCCGCTTCTTCGGCGTGGTTGCCGACCGCTTTCAGCCGCACCAGTCGGCCGCTGACCAGGCAGGCGTCGCCGCCGTTGAGATCGGGACAGGGATCGCCGGTCGTGGCTTTTTTGCCCCACTTCGGCGCCGGATTGGGGTCGCCCAGGATGTGGTCGTAGGTGTAGAGCGCGTAGACGTAGGGCCGGCCTTCGTCGAATTTCGGGTCGAGGGCGAGGCCGAGGAGGCCGCGGTCGCCGCTGTCGTAGACGTCGGTGCGCAGGTCGGCAAAGACTTCCGGCGCAGTGTCGGCGAGGTTTTCGAAGACGAGGATCTTGCCCGGCTTCTCGGCGACGAAGATGCGTTCGTCGCCAGGGCCCGGGGCAAAGCGGAAGTTGGTCGGCTGTTCGAGGTGTCCAAAGGCGACCGAATCCTGGAAGCCCGAGGGCAAGGCGGGATCGGCCGCCGCACCCGAGGCGCCAAAGGCACAGACGAGGAGGCAAAGCGCGGCGAGCGTCTTTGCAGCCACGGGAATCCGGGTGCGCTTCATCCGCGCTCCAGCGGCGCCATCGTCAGGCCGGCCGAGTCCAGCTGCGCCCAGTAGTGCTCGGCGGGCTCCTGCGGGCCGGACCAGACGATCGCCTGGCCGTTGTTGTGAATGCTGTCGGCAAAGCGATGGCCCTGGTCGAGGGAGACCCCGGGCAGCACCCGCGCCAGCGTCTCGGCGACGTGGTCGAAGGTGTTGTGGTTGTCATTGCGCACGATCACACGCCACTCACCCCCCAACCCGGAACCTGGACCTCCGGTGCGGGGCCTCTCCACCGTCGTCGTCGACATGCCGGGCATTATGCGGAAATTCGGCTCGGCGGCGGGAATTGTCGTGCCGCTCGAACGTCCGTCTGTCTTGAAGTCCATTGAACTACTCAAAATAGTTATGCCCTAAACTGCGGGCCGCATCGCAAACCCCTGGGAGGCTGGACCGCGATGGCACCCCATCTCCGATCGATCGACCCGCGCCTGGCGAAGGCGCTCTCCAACGACGTGCGTGCGCGGGCTCTCGAGTTGCTCTCCGAAGGCGCGTGGAGCCCGAAAGCGATCGCGGCCGAGCTCGGCCTCGACGTGCGTGGGGTCGCGTACCACGTGCGCGTGCTGAAGAAATTGGGCTGCATCGAGCTGGTTGAGACGCGGCCGCGTCGGGGAGCGATCGAACACATCTACCGGGCCGCTGCCTGGATCGGCGAGGCCTAGAAGGGACCGGGAACCCGGATCACGACGTCGTCGACGCTTCCCGCCACCCCTTTGGCTGCCTTGGTGGCCCCGATCGAGAAGCCCGAGGCGCGGCCGCCCAGTTCCCCGGCGCCTTCGTCGGTGACTTCGGCGATCTGCTGACCGCCGATGAAAGCGAGCAGTTTGCAACTCCCCTTTTCGGGGCCGGAAGTGACGTTGAACGCCTGCAGGCGAAGCTGGGTCGATTTTTCGAGGCCGCCGATCCCGGCGACCCCCTTCTCGATGTCGAGGTACTGGATCGAGCCGTCGGCGAGCACCTTGCGCACCTGGGCCTTGCGCTGCGTCGGGAAGGCCGTCAGCTGGTAGCGGGCGCCACCGCCGGCGCGCAGGTCGACCGCCACGTAGGAGGAGCGCAGCACTGATTTCGGCACCTGCGGGCGATTGAAGACGCGCATCGTCGCCGCGATCTCGAGGTCGCGGCCGAGCACCGGCGTGCGGTAGGAGCACTCCTTGGTCGCTTTGCCGATCGTGATCGTGAAGGCCCCTTCGCTGCCGCCGCGGGCGCAGCGCGAGCCGGAGAGCTTGAGGATCTGCCCAAGCTGTCCCTTGCTTTCCATGCCGTTGCGATAGATGCCGACGAGTTCGGCGGAGGCGCTAGCGGCAAGGGCCAGCATGGCGGTGATTAGCAGGGCAAATACGCCTGTGCGCAGGAGCTTCACGGTGCCCACCCTAAACACACCCAGGCCGGAAAGATGCGGCTCGGAGGCGGGTGAACGGCGGATTTCGGCCCCGGCCAAATAAGATTCGGCAGATGAGCGACCACCGACTTCCCGAGCGCGATCGCCCCTGGGTGATGCGCACCTACGCCGGGCACTCCGACGCCAAGCGCTCCAACGAGCTCTACCGGGGCAACCTGGCCAAGGGCCAGACGGGCCTCTCGATCGCCTTCGACCTGCCGACGCAGACGGGATATGACCCCGACCACGTCCTCGCCCGCGGCGAGGTCGGCAAGGTCGGCGTCTCGATCGCCAACAAGGGCGACATGCACCAGCTGCTCGACCAGATCCCGCTCGACGAGATGAACACCTCGATGACGATCAACGCCACCGCCGCCTGGCTTCTCGGCCTCTACATCACGGTCGCCGAGGAGAACGGGGTCGAGCGCTCCCAGCTCAAGGGCACGACCCAGAACGACATCATCAAGGAGTACCTCTCGCGCGGCACCTACGCCTTCCCGCCCGAGCCCTCGATGCGGCTGATCGCCGACATGGTCGCCTTCACCGTCAACGAGGTGCCGAGCTGGAACCCGACCAACATCTGCAGCTACCACCTGCAGGAGGCCGGGGCGACGCCAGTGCAGGAGATCGCCTACGCGCTCTCGACCGGGATCGCCGTGCTCGACGAGGTGAAGGCGCGGGGCCAGGTCGCCGACGCCGACTTCCCCAAGGTCTTCGGGCGCATCTCCTTCTTCGTCAACGCCGGCATCAGGCTGATCGAGGAGATCGCCAAGCTGCGCGCGATGGGCCGGCTCTGGAACGAGCTTGGCCGCGAGCGCTACGGCGTCACTGACGAGAAGATGCTGCGCTTCCGCTACGGCGTCCAGGTCAACTCGCTCGGCCTGACCGAGGCGCAGCCGGAGAACAACATCCAGCGGATCGTGCTCGAGGCGCTGGCGGTCACCCTGAGCCGCGACGCGCGGGCGCGGGCGCTGCAGCTGCCGGCCTGGAACGAGGCGATGGGCCTCCCCCGCCCCTGGGACCAGCAGTGGAGCCTGCGGATTCAGCAGGTGCTGGCCAACGAGACCGACCTGCTCGAGTACCCCGACATCTTCGAGGGCTCGGTGGTGATGGACGGCCTGGTCGAGGAGCTGGTCGAGGGCGCCCGGGCCGAGATGGCTGTGGTCGAGGAGCACGGTGGCGCCGTTGCCGCGGTCCCCTACATGAAGGCGCGCCTGGTCGAGTCCCACCGCGAGCGCGTGGCGCGGATCGAGGCCGGCGAGCAGAAGGTGATCGGCCAGAACAGCTTCACCGAGACCGAGGACTCGCCGCTGACCGCCGGTGCCGACGGTGGCATCCTCACCCCCGATCCCGAGGTCGAGCGCGAACGGATCGAGGCGCTGGAGGCTTGGAAGGGCGAGCGCGACGAGGCGGCGGTGCAGGCTGCGCTCGAGGAGCTCGGCAAGGTCGCCGCTGACGACTCGCAGAACATCATGCCGGCGACAATCGCCGCCGCCAAGGCGGGCGCGACCACCGGCGAGTGGTCCGAGGTGCTGCGCGAGGCGTTCGGCGCCTACCGCGGCCCGACCGGCGTCAGCGGCGCCGCCCCCGCCACCGACCGCGAGCAGCTCGAGGCGATCCGGGCGCGGGTGAACGAGGTCTCCGAGCAGATCGGCCACCGGATCAAGATCCTGGTCGGCAAGCCCGGCCTCGACGGCCACTCCAACGGCTCCGAGCAGATCGCCCTGCGCGCCCGCGACGCCGGCATGGAGGTGATCTACCAGGGCATCCGCCTCACCCCCGAGGAGATCGCCGAGTCCGCGCTGCAGGAGGACGTCGACGTGATCGGCCTCTCGATCCTCTCCGGCTCCCACCTGGAGCTGGTGCCCGAGGTGGTGCGCCGCCTGCGCGACGAGCAGGTCGAGGCCCCGGTCGTGGCCGGCGGCATCATTCCCCCCGCCGACGCCAAGCGCCTGCGCGAGGCCGGCGTCGACGGCGTCTACACGCCGAAGGACTTCGACATCAACAAGATCATGGGCGAGATCGTCGACCTCGTCGCCCAACGCGCCGGCTCCCCCGCCGCGGCCTGACCGGCGCCCGCCCGTGAACGGGCTAGAGCGTCTGCTTGTCATGCAGAAGGTCTGGCTTCGAAAGGGTCGACCCGCATGAACGGGCCGCCACCGACAGAGTGCGATTTTGCGGTGGTCGGCGGCGGAATCCTCGGCCTGGCAGTCGCGCGCGAGCTGCTGATCCGGCACCCGGGCGCTCGGCTATGCGTGCTGGAGACCGAAGCGGCGATCGGTCAACACCAAACTGGCCGGTCCAGCGGCGTAATCCACGCTGGCATCTACTACCGGCCCGGCTCGCTCAAGGCGCGTCTCTGCGTTGAGGGGTCGCGAGAGCTCTACGCGTACTGCGACGAGCACGGCGTCGCCTACGCCAGAGCGGGCAAGCTGATAGTCGCCACCTCAGACCGCGAGCTCCCCGGGCTAGACGAGCTGGAGCGTCGCGGGCGAGCCAACGGCGTTGCTGGCCTGCGCCGCCTTAGCGCCGGAGAGATCCATGAGGTTGAGCCCTCGGCGGTAGGAGTCGCGGCCCTGCACTCACCCGAGACCGGCATCACGGACTTCGGTCAGATCGCCGCCGCCTACGCGGCAGACGTGCGCGCGGCCGGCGGTAGCGTTCATTTGGGCGCCGGGGTCATCGATTCCCCGAGTGGGACGATCGCCGGCGTCGCTCAGCTGCCGGGACGGATCGAGCTGCGACATACCCTAGGCAGGACCCGAGCATCGACAGCGGTCTTCTGCGCTGGCCTCTGGGCCGATCGCCTCGCGGTCGCCTGCGGCGCCCCGGCGGACCCGCGCATCGTCCCTTTCCGCGGTGGCTACCTGGAGGTAACCGGGCCCGCCGCCAACGCCGTGCGAGCCAACGTCTATCCCGTGCCCAACCCCGACCTGCCCTTCCTCGGCGCCCACCTCACCCGGATGCTTGACGGTCGCCTGCTGATTGGCCCCAGCGCCTTGATCGCGCCCGCTCGCGATGCCTACCGCCTCGGGATTGTGCGCCGGCGCGACCTCGGCGAAACGCTGTGCTGGCCCGGCACCTGGCGTCTCGCCGCCCGGCACTGGCGGGCGGGGCTGCGCGAGCTGCGCCATGCCACCAGCCGGCGCGCCTTCGTCGAGGAAGCCGCCCGCATGGTGCCGGCGCTGCGCGGCGCCCACACGATTGCCGCCCCAGCCGGCATCCGCGCCCAGGCCCTGGCGCGCGACGGGAGCTTGGTCGACGACTTCGTCGTCCACCGCACCGAGCGCGCGGTCCACGTCCGCAACGCCCCCTCCCCCGCCGCGACCTCCTCGCTGCCGCTGGCCCGCCTCATCGCCGATGAGCTGGAAGCGCGACAATAGGCCGATGAGCTCGTTCAACGGGGACCGCTCAGCCTGGCTGCGCTGCTACCGCTGCTGGTCCCAAAACCTCGAGATCCAGATCCACTACGACGCGATCCGCCGCGTCGACCCCGAGAGCGGTGCCCTCGCCGAAGGCATCGACGAGGTCCAGGAGGCGATGGTGCAGTGCGTCGACTGCATGCACGACCAGCCCCACCTCGCCTTCCAGGACAACCAGGTGGTGCCGATCGAGGACCGCTGGGAACGGATGGTCGCCGGCACCCCCTGGGTCGCCTCCTGCACGGTGCGGGTCGACCAGGACCGGGTCGAGAACTGCTCCGGCCCCGAAGCGGCCGAGTTCCTCACCTACGGCGCCTTCGGCGAAGCCGGCGTGCGCGAGTTCTTCACCCACGTCCGCTTCCACAAGCACGACGAGGAGGAGGTCGTCGTCCACGCCCTGGTCGAGCTCTACGCCCGCTCCGCCGAAGAGGCGACGGAGGTGCTCGAGGAGGCCGCCGAGGGGCTTCTCGAGATCACCTCCCTGGCCGAGGAGTCGAGGCCCCCGGCCCACGCCTCCGACGAGGCCCACTGAGTTGAGCGGGCAGCTGACGCGGCGGCTCCTCAGCGGGCTGCTCACCTTCGTGCCCGGTGGGCGGGCGCTGACCGAGCGGGCCACAGGCGGCGCCGGTGACGCCACCTACTGCTACTGGGTCTGGCTCCACCACCTGGTCCTGGCCCGCCGCCACGGCCTCGAAGGGAAGCTGGAGGCGGTGGCCGAGCTGGGACCGGGCGACTCGCTCGGCACCGGCGTCGCCGCCCTGCTCGGCGGCGTCGACCGCTACTACGCCTTCGACATCATCGATTACGCCAACGCGGAGATGAACCTGCGCATCCTCGATCAGCTGGTTGAGCTCTACGAGGCACGCACGCCGCCGTCCGCCGGCTCGCGCAACTCGGGCATCGTCCGCCTCGACGAGTTCCCCGCCGAGGAGGTGCCGGAGGCGGAGCTGAGCCGCACCCTGGCCCCGGCGCGGCTCGCGGCCCTGCGCGCGGCGGTGCGCGACCCTGGCACCAGCCAGGACGGCGTCTGGCTCTCCTACGAGCCCGACTGGCTCGCCACGCGGGCGGCGCCCGGAGAGCAGGCCAAGCTGCTGATCTCCCAGGCTGTGCTCGAGCACGTCGATGACCTCGCCGGCGCCTACGCCGCGATGCATCGCTGGCTCGCGCCAGGCGGGCTGATCTCACACGAGATCGACTTTCGCTCGCACGACTTCGCCCGCGAGTGGAACGGTCACTGGACCTTCTCCGACGCGACCTGGAGGCTGATCCGCGGTCGCCGCCGTTACGCGATCAACCGCGAGCCGCTCTCCACCCACCTGCGCCTGATCGAGCAGGCGGGCTTCCGCATCGTCTACGTCAAACGACTCGAAAAGCCATCGCAAATCGGTCGGGAGGAGCTGGCCCCGCGCTTTCGGACGATGCCCGACGAGGACCTGACCACCTCGACCGCGCTGGTCCAGGCGGTCAAGGGCCCGGCCTGAGCGGCCGGGCCCGCCCGCGGTCGCTACTCGACGTCGCCCTCGGGGGTCGGGGCCTCGCCGGGGTTCTTGCGCGGGACCAGGACCAGGCGCTTGAACTCGGCGACGAGAACGCCGTTCTGGTTGAGCACGCGGGTGTGGACCTTGACCACGCCGCGGTCGGGCTTTGATTTGGAGGGCTTGACCTCGAGCACCTCGGTCTCGCAGAAGAGGGTGTCGCCGTGGAAGACCGGGTTGGGGTGGCTGAGGTCTTCGGTCGCCAGGTTGGCGATCGCCTTGCCGGAGACGTCGGAGACCGACATGCCCAGGGCCAGCGAGTAGACGAGCGGGCCGACGACCACGTTCTGGCCCTGCTGGGAGCCGCTGGCGTAGATGTCGTTGATGTGCAGTGGGTGGTGGTTCATCGTGATCAGGCAGAAGAGGTGGTCATCGGCCTCGGTCACGGTCTTGGCCGGCCAGTGCTTGTAGACGGCGCCGACCTCGAACTCCTCGAGGTAGCGGCCGTATGCGTGCGCGCCGGACGCCTCGCGCTCGGCCTGGTCGGTAGTCAGCTCATAGGTGTCGCTCATCGCGTGGGAGATCTCCTCTGGGGTCTTTATCGGCGCGGGATGCTACCGGCGGAGTAGACCGCGACGTAGCGCCCGTCGCCGCTCACGCTCAGGGCCTTGCGGCGGGCGGTGCCGGCCGTGCGCCCAGCCGCCAGCCAGCGCTTGAAGCGCAGCACCTTGGCGCCGCGCGTAACGCTCGCCGGGGCGAGCAGGAAGGAGCGCGTCCCCAGGGCCAGATCAAGCGAGAAGGGGGCTGCCTGGCGCACGCCGCCGAGGCGAAGCTGGACGCCGCGGGGGCGCGATGCGAGCGAGATCCGGGCCGTGGGCGTTGACAGCGGGACCGTTGCTGGCGTGGGCATCGCCTCGGGCGCTGAACCGCCGCCTCCTCCTCCCTGCCCGGGCTCTTCGGGCGGCGCCGGGAGAAAGCGGGCGACCAGGTCCTGCGACTCGAGCCCGCCCACTTCGTGCACGCGGGCGCCGCCATCCGACCATTCCGAGAAGACCAGCTGTTGCCCGTCGACCGTCGCGGTCGGTGGCGCGGCGACCGTAGCCGACGCACCGGCAATCAGCGTCGCCGAGAACGGCCCGCTGCCGGAGACGCCGTTGATCAAGAGCGGGATGCCGGCGGGGTCCGAGTCGACGCCGACTTCGATCAGGCGCGGGAAGACTTCCACGGTCTTCGTCTCGCTGAGCCCGCGCGAATCGGCGGCGGTGAACTCGAGCCGCAGGTGCGAGGGGTAATCGTGTGGGGAGAGGACGAAGCTGCCACTCGGCGAGTCGGCCCCGGTCAGCGGGTGTTCGTGACAGGCCGACGGGCAGTGCACCAGCGTGAACTGCCAATGCGCCGTCATCGGCTGGGTCGCCGAGTCGAATTGATCGCCGTCGGGGTCGGTCGCGGTCGCTTCGTAGTCGAGCGTTTCGCCGATCGCCCATTCGAGGTCGGCGCTGGGGGCGAGGATCGAGGCGCTGGGCGGCCCCAGGTCCCCCGGGTAGAGCGTCACTTCGCGCACATCGGCGTGGTTGAAGTCGTCGCTGACCCGCACCCGCACGGTCACGTTCTCCGCCGCTGAGTAGGTGTGTTCGACTTTCGCCTGGAAGGCATCGTCGAGCTGGCCGTCGCCGTCGAGGTCCCAGGCGTAATGGATGTGGTCGCCATCGTTGAGGTCCGGGTCGCTGGAGCCTGAGGCGTCGAAATGGACCGTGAGCGGGGCCGCGCCGTAGGTCTTGTCGACCGCGAGCTGGGCGGTCGGCGCCTGATTCCCGGGGAAGTAGCGGATCTGGACGATGCTGTCGTCGTAGAAGTTAGGCACGTAGAGCGCCCCGTCCGCGCCCTCGACGACGTCGACCGGGGTGAAGGAGGGCTCGCCGCTTTCGCGCAGGGCGAAATTGGCGACCGTGCTCGGGTCGGGCACGCCGCCGGCGCCAGCCTGCATCGACCAGATGCAGCCACGGGCGGCGTCGGAGAAGAAGAGCGCCCCCTGGAAGGCTGGCGGAAAGACGTCTTCGGCCGGCACCCCGGCCGGGTCGTAAAAGGCAAGGCCGGCGATCGCCGAGCCCGGCGCCGGGTTGCAGCCGTCGCCTGTGAAGAGGTGGCCGTCGAAGCCGGGCGCGTTCGGATGGGGGTAGGCGAAGAACGGCGCCCGCACCTGGGAGGGTTCGGCGTAGAGCGATTCGCAGAGCGGCTTCTCGACCGAGTGCCAGTTCGGCTGGAAGGCGTTGCCGCCGCGAGCGCCCTCGTAACAGGGCCAGCCGAAGTTGACCGCGGCCTGGCCGCTGGCCGGCGGCGAGGTGGCCCGGTCGATCTCCTCCCAGAGGTCCTGGCCGACGTCGCCGACGTAGACGTCGTCCGTGCCCGGCCGGATCGTGAAGCGGTAGGGGTTGCGCAGCCCGTAGGCGAGGATCCGCCGCGCCCGCACGTCTTCCCCTTCGCTGCCGATCAGCGGGCTCTGGCTGAACGGGTTGTCCGGCATCGCCGCGCCCGTGTCGGGGTTGACGCGGATGATCGAGCCGCCGTAGTCGGTCGGGTCGGCGGCGTCGCCCGGGGTGCGCACATCCTGGGAGCGCAGCGAGCCACCCTCGTCGGGAGGGTCGCCGCAGGGATTGCCGAGCTGGCCGTAGTCGAGCGAGCCCCAGCTGGCACCGTCGCCACCGCTCATCAGCAGCGCCCCGTCGCGGTCGAACTCGATGTCGCCGATCGAGTGGCTGGTGGTCTGCTGACACCAGCTGTTGATCAGCACGTCCTGGACCGGGCTCAGCGCGCCACCTATCGCGACGCTCGTCGCCGGGTTCAGCGCCACCCTCACCAGGCGACCGCTGACCACGCAGTCAACCGAGGTCGAGGGCCCTTCTTCGCAGTCATCGCTGCCGTCAGCGTTGTGGGTGTGGGTCGAGTCGGCCGAGTCACCGCCGATCGGCGCGTCGTAGGTGTAGCTGAGGTAGAGGTAGGGCTGGGTCGGATATTCGGGGTCGAGCTTCATCCCGAGGATGCCGCGGTCACCCTTCGCCATCACGTCGGCGAGGATGCTGAGCACGAGGGTCGGGGTCGAGTCTTCGATCGAGTCGAACTCGAGCACGCGGCCGTTGCGCTCGGCGACGAACATCTTGCCGTCGGGCGCGAAGTCGACCGTGGTCGGCATCTGCAGGCCGTTGCTCCAACTCGGCGAGGTCGCCTTCGGCAGCGGCAGCGTGCGCGCCTGAAAGCCGGGTGGCAGCTTCATCGCCTGCGCGGCGGCGGGCACGGCGACGGCGGCGAGAACCGCGAACAGGCAGGCGAGCCGGCGCACCTCAGTGGGCCTTTTTGAGGCGGGCCCTTTCCTCCTGGCGTTCGACCACCTGGGCGATCAACTTCTTCACGTTGGAGTCGCCGGTCGCCTTGATGTGGCCGGTCTCATACGCCTTGCGGTAGCTCTTCAGGGTTCCGTTCTCGGCCAGCTGGTTGAACTGGGCGCGGTCGATCTGGACCAGCACCCGCTCGTCTTGGGCGAGGTCCTTCTTGATCACCGGGCCGGGGACCTCGACCCGGTAGAGCTGGATGTCGTGTTTGGCCCGCAGTTCGAGGCCAAAGACCAGTTTCAGCTTCTGCAGGGCAGGGACCTCGGCCTGGAACCGCTCAATCGCGGTCTTGATCAGGTCCGAGGTCGACGCCATGCGGTTAGCGGCGCTCCATCTAGATCTTCGCCCGGTCCAGCACCTTGCGGCCGATCACCATGCGCTGGATCTCGGAGGTGCCCTCTCCGATCAGCAGCAGCGGCGCGTCGCGGTAGAGGCGCTCGATCTCGTACTCCTTCGAGTAGCCGTAGCCGCCGTGGATGCGGAAGCTTTCCTCGACGCAGAACTTGCCCGTCTCAGAAGCGATCAGCTTCGCCATCCCGGCCTCGAGGTCCGAACGCACGCCGGCGTCCTTCATCCGCGCCGCCTTGCGGGTGAGCAGGCGGGCGGCTTCGAGCTGGGTCGCCATGTCGGCGATCTTGAACTGGATCGCCTGGTGCTTGGCGATCTCCTTGCCGAAGGTCTTGCGTTCCTGGCTGTAGCGCAGGGCGAGCTCCAGGGCGCGCTGGGCGATGCCGACGCCGCGGGCGGCGACGTTGACGCGGCCGACCTCGAGCGCGTCCATCATCTGCACGAAGCCCTGGCCGAGGCCCTCCTCCTCGCCGCCGAGGATCCGCTCGGGGGGGCACTTGTAGCCGTCGTAGACGAGCTCGGTCGACTCGACGCCCTTGTAGCCCATCTTCTTGATCTTGGGCGGGACGGTGAGGCCCTTGTACTCGCCCTCGTTGACTTCCTTCCAGGGCTCCTTCTCGGTGATGAAGCAGGTCATCCCCTTGTAGGGCGGTTCGGCCGTGGTGTCGGTCCGCACCAGGACGAAGACGAGGTCGGAGCCGAGGCCGTTGGTGACCCACATCTTCTGGCCGTTGAGCTCCCACTTGCCGTCATCGCCCTTGCTCGCGGTCGCCTTGATGCCCTGGACGTCGGAGCCGGTCTCGGGCTCCGACAGCGAGAAGGCGGCGCGGATCTCGCCGGTCGCCATCCGCGGCAGGTAGTGGCTCTTCTGCTCCTCGGTGCCGAACTTCATCAGCAGGTAGGCGCCGATGAAGTGGGTGTTGACGACGCCGGAGATCGAGATCCAGCCGCGCGAGAGCTCTTCGACGATCATCGCGTAGGTGGTCAGGTCGAGGCCCATGCCGCCGTACTCCTCGGGGATCGTCGCGCCGAAGAGACCGAGCTCCTTCATTTCCTCCACGATCGGCTCCGGGAAGGAGTCCTCGTGGTCGTAGTGCTCGGCGTTGGGGATGATTTTCTCGTCGGCGAACTGGCGCACCATTTCGGTGATCGCCTGCTGCTCGTCGGTCTGGTCGCGGTAAGCGGCGGTGTCTACGGCCATGGCTCCTAGCTCGTCTGGGTCGGGGTCGGGGCGCGGCGCCTGGAATCGTCCGGCGCGGCGACAGGCGCGAAGGATATCGCCGCGCCAGGGTCGACAGCGACCGCGGGGGCGGCGGCCTTGAGCAGCATCTCGGCCAGCTCCTCCTCGGCGTCCGAGTCGACGACGATCGCGCCGCCCGCGCCGATCGTGGCGCGGCCGGCCTCGAGCACGATCGTGCGGATCGCGACCGAGAGGTCACAGGCGCCGCCGCGGCCGAACCAGCCGATCGCGCCCGAGTAGACGCCGCGGGCCTCGCCCTCGAGCTGGTCGAGGATCTCCATCGTGCGCAGCTTCGGCGCCCCGGTCATCGAGCCGGGCGGAAAGCAGGCACGAACGGCGTCGATCGCGCCGGTGTCGGGGCGGAGCCGTCCCCGCACGGAGGAGACCAGCTGGTGGACGGTCTCGTAGCTCTCGACCCGCATCAGCTCGGGCACGCTGACGCTGCCCAGCGCACAGACGCGGCCGAGGTCGTTGCGCATCAGGTCGACGATCGTCACGTTCTCGGCGCGGAACTTCTCGCCTTCGCTGAGCTCGGCAGCGAGGCGGGCGTCTTCCGCGGGGGTCTCGCCACGGCGGCTGGTGCCCTTGATCGGCCGCGATTCGGCGATCCCCCGCGCATCGACCGAGAGGAAGCGCTCCGGCGAGGAGCTGAGGACCGCCAGGTCGCTGAAGCGGAGGTATGCAGAGAAAGGCGCCGGGTTGGCGCGGCGCAGGCGCCGGTAAAGGTCGAGCGGGTCGGCCTTGACCGCCGCGCTCACCTTGTCGGTGAGGCAGATCTCGTAGCTGTGGCCGGCGGTTAAGTAGCGCTTGCAGGCCTCGACGTCTTCGCGGTAGCGCCGGCGGGACCGCCTCAACGCAAACGCGGTGGACGATTGAGCGGCGGCCGGCGCTCCAAGGCTCGGCAGCACCGCCAACCGCTCCGCGGTCTCCTCAATCCACTCCTCGGCTTCACGCCCGAGCCGAGCTGGATCAAATTCTCCACCTGCCAGGGTGAGAATTTGATGCGGCTCGGGGGCGGCGGCGGGGGCGAGAAGATAGGTGTGGCGCTCCTGGTGGTCGAAGGCGATTAGCCGGTCGGCGAGGATGAAGGCGGCGTCGGGGGTCGGGGCGGCGTGGGCCGCGGTGGCGCCGCACTCGGCCTTGAGCTCGTAGCCCAGGTAGCCGACGAAGCCGCCGTCGAAGTCGAAGGGGAGGCCCTCGGTCACGCCCGAGCCGGAGTCAGCGGTGGATGTTGCAGTCGCGAGGAAATCGAAGATCGATTCGGCGCGCGTCTCGACGCCCTCCGGGCGGGCGATGCGGAGCAGCCCGCTGCCGACGTCGTAGGTGACCGTCGCGGCGAGTGGCCCCCTTGCGTCCCCGATGAAGGAGAAGCGACCGCGCTCACCGTCGCTGCTGTCCAGCCAGAAGGCGTTGTCGCTGCTTCCGTAGAGGCGGACAAAGGCGCTCTCCGGGTCGGGCAGGAAGTCCAGCCGGCGCACGAACGACATCGGCGGCAAGATATCCGGCAATGTCAGCAGCCCCCCACGCCGATCCCGGCTGGGGCGTCTTCGAGACCATGCTCGTCATCGCCGGGCGGCCGGTCGAGCTCGACGCCCACATCGAGCGCCTGCGCACGAGCGTCTCGGCGCTCTACGGCGCCACCCTGCCCGACTCGGCGCCAGCCCTGGCGCGCGATGCCGCGCGCGGGATCGAGCACGGCAAAGTCCGCCTCACCCTGGTCCCCACCGGGCCGCGGTTGGAGGTGCGGGTGAGCGCCGAGGAGATCGAAGCGGCGAGCGTCTTCCCGGACAGCGAGCGCGCCTCCAGCCTGCGCGGCTTCGTCGTCGAGGGTGGGCTCGGCGAGCACAAGTGGGCCGACCGGCGGCTGCTCGACCGCCTCGCCGCGGAGGCACTGGCGGGCGAGCTGCCGCTCCTGCTCGAGGCCGATGGCACAGTGCTGGAGGCTTCGCGCGCCAGCGTCTTCGCCGTCCGCGAAGGGCGGCTGCTCACTCCTCCCACCGACGGCCGCATCCTTCCCTCGATCGCCCGCCGGCAGACGATCGAGGTCGCCCGCGAGGTGGGAATCGAGGTGGCGGAAGAGTCGCTGGCGCTCGCCGAGCTCTACGGCGGCGAGCTGTTCCTCACCGGCTCGGTGCGCGGCATCGAGCCGGCCAGGGCAATCGACGACGAGGCCCTCGCCCCGCCGAGCGAGGTCAGCGCGCGGATTGCGGCCGGTTTGAGGTCTCGCTGGTTGAGGGCTCCGGCAGCGGCACCCGTTGCAGCTGCTGGAGGCGAGCGACAAGACGGTCAGCCCGGGTAGTGAAGTCGCTGAGGCCGCTGTCCGCGTCCGCAGAGGAGGCTTCGGTTGCCGTGGCTCCAGTGTCCGGCGCGACCGAGAACGAGGCGACCCGTTCCTGGGCGTCGAGCGCCACGGCACTTGCGCGTTCGGCCAGCCTGGCGGCCTCCCGGGCTTGCTCGGCGGCGTCGATCGCGGCTGCTCCCACGCTCATCACCGCCGCTTCCGAGGCTCGCGCGGTCGCCAGCGCCTGATCGACGCGCCGCTCGAGCTCGCCGATCAGCGGTGGGCGCGTCTGCTTGGGCAGCAGCCAATCCTCGATGCTGTCACGTTCGGCGGCGGCCATCTGACAGCTATTTACGGCGAGACGGGCAGAATCCCTCCGCGATCAAGCCGTTTTTCGGCCGATGCGATGGTCAGACCGTGGCGTCCTCCGCGGACCCCAACTCAGCCCAGCTCCGCGAAGGAGCGCAGCTCGATGCCGGCGTCCTCGATCGCCGCCCGCACCCGCGGGTCGCAGAGCGACTCCAGCTCGCGCTCGCGCTCCCCGTCGTAGGTGGACTCGGGAACGGGGCCGCGCGCCGGGTGGCAGCCGATCTCAGTGACGCCCGCGGGCAGGGCCTCGATCAGCGCCACCAGCCCGGCGACGGAGATGCCCTCCGGGTAGGGCTCGCTCTTGCCGCTCTGGCCGTAGAAACCACCCTCGTAGGCGATGCCTTCGCCGCGCAGCGGCACCCCCAGCTCCGCCGCCAGCGACCGCGCCACCGAGGCGACCGGCTCGCTGCGGTGCACGTGCTGGTGGGAATCGAGGTGGGTTGGGTCGCGGCCGAGCAGGGAGCGAAAGGCGGCGACCTGATCGCGGCACTCGGCCTCGACCGCCGCCGGGTCATCGGGATCGCAGCGCTGGTAGCCAAGTCGCCATTCGTCCGCGGTGTGCTCCCACTCGCCGATGTCGATGTGGAGGCCGATCGCTAGCTCCGGCAGTTGTCCGGACAGCTCGGCGGCGGCGCCCGCGGCGGGCATGCGCACCATCAGGCTGGCGCTGGTCACGACCCCGTCCTCGTGCCCGGCGGCAATGCCGGCGTTGACCGCCTCGCTGAGACCGAGGTCATCGGCATTGACGATCAGGGTCCGCTCGGCCATCGCTCAGAGCCCCAGCTTCTCGACCAGGGAGAACGCCTCGGCGAGCCAATCGTGGCGCTGTCCCTCGGGCGGCTCCCACTCGGGCGGCGCCCAGCCCAGCCACTGAATCGCCAGCTGCAGACGGGCGAAATCGAGCGCCTTCGGGGCGACCTCGCTTCCCAAGCCGTCGGCGTAGGCGGCGACGATCGCGATCCGCTGCTCCTCCTCCCAACCGCCGGAGACCAGCGCCGCGAGGTCGGTGAGCCCAGGGCCGATCGCCGCCAGCTCCCAATCGACCGGCGCGATTCGCGGCTCCACCGTCCCGGCGACGAGCACGTTGGAGGCGTAGAACTCGCCGTGGATCAGAGTTCGTGGCAAAGTCGCGAGGCCTTCGACCACGGCCTCGTGGCACTCCTCTAGCCGAGCTATCCCTCGCCCCTCGGAACCATCACCGCGAAACTCGATCGCCCGCCGCAACCAGCGCCGGTGGTAGGCGGCATCATGTTCGAGCAGCGGCGCCGCGCCGGCCAACCGCTCCACATGCGGAAGCAGCGTCTCGTGCATCTCCCCCAGCCAGCTCGCCGCTGCGCACCAGAGCTCGAGCTCACCCACCTGGTAGAGCTCGCGGCCCTCGACCCACTCGACGAAGAGCCAGTGGCGCTCGGCCTCGACCACGGCGCCGAAGTAGCGCGGCGGCCCAGCGAGGAGATCGGCAAGCGCCGCGTAGACGGCGGGCTCACGTGCTGGGTCGTGGAGGAACTCCGGCTTGGCCAGCCGGGCGCCCTCGTCGAGGCGATCCCAGTCGAGCTGCTTGAAGGCAAGCTTGAGGGTCTGCCCCGCCTCGTAATCGAGCTCCAGCACTTCGAGGGGGAAGCTCGTGCGGTACTCGGAGGGGCGACGTCGCAGCGCCCGCGGCGCGCCGAGGCCTGCCCGCGCCAGTGCCGGTTCGAGCGCCCCGCGCAGAGCGGCGTCGCTGGGGGGCGCGGCGAGCGCCAGTGCGCTCACGCCCCCGCCGGCGCCAGCCGCTCGGCCGCCCGCTGGGTCGCCTCGATCACCCGCTGCACCGAGTCGGCGTCGAGGTCAGCCCAAAGCGGCAGACGCACGATGCGTTGGCTGAGCTCGTCGGTCTGGGTCATCTCGCCGGCGACCCGCCCGAAACGCTGCCCGGCGGGCGAGTCGTGCAGGGGCACGTAGTGGAAAGTGGCGGCGACGCCATCGGCGGCGAGCGAAGCGATGAACGGTTCGCGGTCCCCCGCCCGTGGCAGCAGCAGGTAATAGAGGTGGCCGTTGTGGCGGCGGTCGCCGGGAACGTCGGGGCGCCGCGCCAGGCCGTTCGCTTCGAGCTCGGCGAAGGCCTCGTGGTAGCTCTGCCAAATCGCCCGGCGGCGTTCGGCGATCTGCTCGGCGATCTCGAGCTGGCCCCAGAGGTAAGCGGCGCTGAGCTCGCTGGCGGTGAAGGAGGAGCCGCTCTCGACCCAGCGATAGCTGTCGACTTCGCCGCGCTCGAAGCGGCGCCGGTCGGTGCCCTTGTCCCAGACCAGCTCGGCCCGCTCGCACAGGCTCTCCGCACTGACCAGCAGCGCTCCGCCCTCGCCGCAGGTGACGTTCTTGGTGTGGTGGAAGCTGTAGACGCCGAGGTCGCCGATCGCCCCCAGCGCCCGGCCGCCGCAGCTCGCGCCGATGCACTGGGCCGCGTCCTCGATCAGGACCAGGTCGTTGGCCCTCGCCAGCGCCGCCAGCTCCTCGATCTGGCAGGCGATGCCGCCGTAGTGGACGGCGACGATCGCCTTGGTCCGCGGCCCGATCGCCGCCTCCGCCCACGCCGGGTCGAGCCCCAGCGTCGCCGCCTCGATGTCGGCGAAGACCGGCTCCGCCCCCTGCCGGACCGCCGCCGTCGCCATCGTCGGGTAGGCGAAGGAGGGCATGATCACCTCGTCGCCAGGGCCGAGCCCGGCGAGGATCATCGAGGCCTCCAGCGCCCCCGTGCCGGAATGAGAGAGATGGACCGCAAGGGCTCCGGTCGACTCGCGCAGCCAGGCCTCGCAACGCGCGGTGAAGGGCCCGCCGCTGGCCAACCCAGCCGCTGCCGCCTCGCGCACGTACTCGATCTCCGTGCCGGCGAGCGTCGGCTGGTTGAAGGGGATCGCCTTCATCGCGACAGCTTAGATTCGCCGCGCCTCAGCGAAGCCGCTCCAGCAGGCTGGTCAGCACCTTGCGCGCGTCGAGGTGCTCGACGGCGATCGCGCGGGCGGCCGCTGCGTGGCGCGCCGGCTCGGCTCCGACAGCGGCGACGGCCTCCGCCGCCTCCTCGACCGTGGAGAAGCGCAGCAGGCCCTCGCCGCTCGGCAGCGCCTCGCCGAAGCCGGTGTCCTGGGCGACGACTGGGCGGCCGCTCGCCAGGTAGGCGGCGCTGCGATCGCTGAACCAGCCGGTTCGGGCGTTGACGTAGCCGCTCTTGGCGACGCAGAGCTCGGCTTGCGATTCGCGCACGAAGGCCGCGTATGCATCGGGCGTGCCGGCCACCTGTTCTGGGTCGACGAGGAGCCAGCCGTTTGCCGCCAGCATCTCGAGGTCGGCGACCTCATTCGGGTGGATGCCGAGGGCGAGCTCGAAGCGGGCCGGGCTCTGGCGCGGCAGCGAGATCAGCTCACGCAGCGAGTGGGCGCGCTGACCGTAGGCGATGCCGCCGTGCTCGATCGAGCCGTAGCTGCGCCAGTGGCCGACGCTGGTGAAGGCCTGGCGCCGGGGAGGATCTGCCGCCAGCGGCCAGTGCGCGAGCGCGACCGGCGGCAGCGTCGGCAGCCACTCACGCCCGCAGGTCGGCACCGGGCAGTCGTTGCGGCCGAGGCGCTGGCCGACCGTCGCCCAGTGGGTGTGCAGGTCGAAGCCCATCTCCTCGCCGCTCGCCGCCCAGACCTGGTTGAAGCCGGGATCGAGGTCGAGGAAGAGCCGCGTCGGGATCGGTTCTAGCAAGCGCTCGTCGCGCAACATGCCGGAGATGTTGATCAGCAGGTCCGCCTCGGCGGCAAATCCCACCACCTGCCCGTAATCGAGGCCGAGCGCTTCCTCACCTCCCCCGCCGAGCAGTGCGGCACGACCCTCCAACAACGGCAGCGAGCGGAAGTACTCGGCCGCGGCCGGGGCATCGGCCAGCCGTCGGGAGCGTCCCTTCGCGTCCCGCAGCGGCTCGACCAGCATGACCTCGTGGTCGCATTCGGCCAAGCCACAGAGGTACTGCAGCACCGCCCAGCTCGCTCCACCCTGGCCGGGATCGCCGGCGACCATGCCGCTGAGCACGATCTTCAGCCGTTCGCCGCTCACGGTGACACTTCCAGCGGCACCCGCATCAGGTCCCGTTCGGGCGTCTTGTGGCAGTCGCGGTAGCGGAACTGGGTGTAGTAGAGGTAGGGGTGTTCGCCACCGGTGGCAAAGGTGCGCGAGTCGCTGGTCGGGTCGATAAGCGATGGGTAGGCCAGCGGTGAGGGTCCGCCGCAGCGGTAGTTGTGCGGGGTCACCGCCCGGGTGATCAGCTTGCGCTCGCTCCAATGGACCAGGTCCGCCGAGGTCGAGAAGTAGATCCCGGTCGCCTTCGGGCCGAGGCTCAGCTTGCCCGGCGGCGCCAGCCCGACCAGCAGGTAGCGACCGAGCGCGGTGCTGTAGGTGAGGCTCTCGGCCATCTCGGCGATGCGGCCAGCGCCGACCTGAGTGCAGGGCATGCGCCGCCGCTGCCTCGTCGCGTAAGGGTCGGCGAAGCGCCCGTGGAAACCGTGGCCGTCCCAGGCCCGCCAACTACCTTGACGCTGGATCCGACGGGTCCTGATCAGGCAGGTCCCCCGTTCTCCCTCCGGGCCACGGATCCGCACCAGCGCGTACAGGGCACCACCGGGACCGGTGACGATGTTGCTCGGTGTGAAGACTCCGATCGGCCCAGCATCGGGGCGGTAGCGACGTGGCGCCGCGGCGACGAGCTGCGCCGGAGGCCGCGCCTGGTGGTAGCTGCGGCCGCCGTCGCTGGAGCGGGCGAGGGTGATCGCGTTGTACCAGCAGCGGTAGTAGGTGTGGCTGGGACAGCGGCCGCGGTGGCGATTGCCCTGGTACTCGTCGTGGACCAGCGCCCAGACCGTCTTGCCGTCGCGGGTGAAGATCGAGCCGATCCACTCGCGGTCCTGAAAGCGGCTCGGCGCCGAGCTCCTGTGCGAGCGCAGCACCGGGCTGCAATCGGGTGCAAGCTGATCGAGCGAAGGGCCGAGGAGCCTGAAGTTTTCAAAGTGCGAGATCAATAGCTGCACCCGTCCCTGGTCGTCGCGAAAAGCGCGTGCCGGCAGGTCCGGGTACATCATCTGCTCGCAGGCGGATTCGGCCCAATCGAAGACGGTCTGCGGCGGCCCGACCACTTGCACGCGCGGGGTCGACGCCGCGCGTGCCGACGAAGAGCCGGCGAGCAAGGGCAGTGCCAGGAGCAACAAGACCAGGGCGAGCTCGAGCACGCGGCGGATGACGCGGTCGGAGTCGAGACGGGAGACGGCGAACTCGCGGGCGGCGCGGGCGCTCTCCTCATAGCCCTCGCGCAATGCCTCCACCCCGGCGGCGGCCGCCTCAACGTCGTCGAAGGGAATCAGCCCGGCCGCGCCGTTCGCATCGCCGAGGCCGGTGTCCTGGACGACCGCTGGCCGCCCGCTCGCCAGGTAAGCCGCGGTGCGGTCGCTGAACCAGCCCGAGGAGGTCTCGACGTAGACCCCTTGCGCAACCGAGAACTCGGCCCCGGAGCGGCGAACGTAATCGCGAAAGGCATCGGGCGACGAGGCGACTTGGGGATCGACGATCCGCCAGCCGTGCTCGCGCAGCAGCGCCAAGTCGGCGCCGTCGCCGGGATGGATGTCGAGCGCGATCTCGAACTCGACGCCGCCAAGCCGCTGCGGCAACTCGGCAAAACGGCGGAACTGGTGGTGCTTGAGGCTCATTTCCCGCCCGTCGATCACGAGGCTGCCGTAGGGGTTGCGCCAGGTCGCCACCGTGGTCAGAGTCAGCGGCCCTGCCGGGGTCGCCGCCGGTTCCCACTCGTCGAGCAAGACCGGTGGCAGGGTCGGGATCCAATCGATGCCGGTGGCGGGGATCCGGCACTCGGGCCGGTCGATGTTCTGGGCGACGCTGAGATACAGGTCGTGCTCGGCAACGGTGAAATCGACGCTCGGGTCGGCGTGCCAGGCCTGGGTGAAACCGGGGTCGAGGTCGAGGTAGATCCGCTTCCGCGGCAACTCAAGCAGGTCGCCGCCCAGGTGGCCACTGATGTTGACCAAGAGCTCGGCCTCGCCCAGCAGCTCGGGCAGGTCGGCCGGGTCGAAGCCGCGGTGGGCGCTGCCGCCCTCGCAAAGGAGCGTGGCTCGCCCTGGCAGCCCGAACTGCTGCGTGACCGCTTCGAAGTGACGCAGGTTGACCGAGCTCTCGAAGTCCGTGGGGCGACCGTCGGCATCGACGCAAGCCGCCGCCGGGATCGCCTCGACGAAGTAAACGTCGAAGCCGAGCCGGCGCAGCCCCACAGCCCAGGACATGCGCACCCAGGCCTCGCCGCCGCTATTGGGCTTGTTCGCGAGCGCCCCGGCTACGACGGCGATCCCCACCGGCACCCTCAGGCGGGCAGGGGGCGGCGACTCGCCCCCGGCACGCGCAGCAGCCCGCGGGGGTAGTGGCGCGCCAGGGTGGCGGTTTGTCGCAGCGCCTTGCCGAGCTGCCGCTCGCGTAGGGACTCGCCGATCTGACTGACCAGGAGCTCTCCGTAGTAGGCCTTCCAGCGCTTGCGGGCAGTCCTGTAGGCCTCTTTGAGCTCGCGATCGCCCCGGGTGTAGGGACGCTGGGTGCGCACCGCCGCCAGCGTCTGGCGCAGCATCCGCGCCGCGTCGCCACTGGAGTTGTCGCCGTGCTTGCGGTGCTCAGCGACCAGCGCCCCGTGGCTCCAAAGCGGAAAGCGCTGGGCGATCTCGAGGTTGAGGCCGAAATCCGCGGCGGCGTCGAGCTTGGAGTCAAAGCCGGGCACGTGCTCGAAGAGGGCGCGCCGGTAGAGGGCGCGAGCCGGGAAGCCGGCCCAGTTTTCGGTCAGCAGCCGGGCGTAGTGGTCGCGGCGCACGATCGGCTGCTCGTGGGTCGTGATCGGCTCCCCATCCTGGGCGATGCGCCGGTAGGTGCCGATCGCGGCGGCGCTCTCCGGGTGCTTCTCCAAGGCCTCCAGCCCAAGCTCGATCGCGTTGGGCAGCAAGCGGTCGTCGGAGTCGAGGAAGACGAGGAAGTCGCCGCTGGTCTCGCGGATGCCGAAGTTGCGCGCCCCGGCCATGCCGGCGTTCTCGCCGCGCACGCAGCGCACCCCGGGGTAGCGGGCGGCGACCTGCGAGGCGTTGTCGGCGGACTCGTCGTCGACGACGAGAATCTCGAGGTGGGGGTAGGTCTGGGCGAGCACGCTCTCGATCGCCTCGGCGAGGAAGTGAGCCTGCCCGTAACAGGGGATCACCACCGAGACCAGCTCAGCGAAGGCGGGCGAGGAGTCGCGGCGCCAGCTGTGGCGGCCGCGGATCATCCCGATGGGGACCCGGCGCTGGCCCTTGAGCACGGCGGTCAGTTCGATCTCGAAATCCTGCGGCGTGCCGATCAGGTTGAGCGTGGTGCGAAAGCCCGCGGTACCGGCATCGCCGTAGTCGGGAAAGGCCTCGGCGAGGTCGGCGCGCTCGGCCCTCACCGCCGCCCGCCAGAAGGTCTTGCCGTCCATCGCGAACTCGACCGCGGTCACCCTCGCCCCCTCGCCGAGGGCCCAGCCGAGCAGGTCCACCCCGTGCGCGTCGAGCACCGCGCCCGGCTTTGGCTCGTCGACAAACGCCCCGTGCAGCGCGGCCGGCTGCGAGACCGAGACGTCGAGGATTTCAACCAGTGCACCCATGCTTCCCGCCGTTTCGCCCCTCTCGGGGGGAGCCGCGTCGGCTGAATCTACCGCGACCTCGTGCAACCGACACCACGCGTCCTGCCGCGCGGGCGAACTGTCCCGCCCGAGCAGCGCGGCGAGGCCCGGGTCCGCGGCAACTGCTGCCTCGGCCGAGGCGGGGACCACAAGCGCGCAGCGCCCGTCCTCCGCCACCGCGTCGTCCGCCGCCGGCGACGGGTAATGCAGGCGCTCGACCGGGTCCTCCCGCGCCACCCGCGAGACCGCGTCCAGCGCCTCCACCACCGCCCCATCCGGACGGGGCACATAGGTCACGGCGTGGCGCCCGTTGAAGTAGGCGGGCAGGTCGCCAGCCGGGTCGACGAGGACCACGGGCTGGGCCGCCGCCACCCCCGCCTCCTCAACCGCGAGCTGGCAGTGCCGGTACTCGGCGGCGCGCGCGATCAGGCTGCGCCAGGACGGCAGCTCGCGGCCGAGCCGCTCGTACACCCGCAGATCCTCCCGCAGCTGGAAGACCCGGTCGCGGGCGGACCAGTTGCCGCCCGAGTGAACGCGGTAGGTGGCGAGGTCGGCATCGAGGAAGCCGATCTTGCCCTGGCGCGCGCAGGCGATGTGGAAGAGCCAGTCGTACCAGAGGTAGGAGAAACCCCAGGCCGGCACGCCCTCCAGCGCCGAGCGCCGGAACATCACCGTCAGGTAGGGAATGAAGTTGGCCCGCAGCAGGTCCTCGAGCTCGAACTCGTCGCGATCGAAATCGGGAGTTGCCTGCCGCGGCGGGAAGCGGCCTTCCTCGTCGACCAGGGTGGCGCGGTGAAAGCAGCTCGTCCACTCGGGATGGGAGTCGAGCAGAGCCGCCTGGCGGGTCAGCTTGTCGTCGCCGCCCCAGTGGTCGTCACCGTCGAGCAGGGCGATGTATTCACCCCGGCATGCGCGCGCCGCCTGCAGCCAGATTCCCTCGACGCGGAGGTTGCGGTCGGGCAGGAAGGTGCGGATCAGGTCGGGGTGGCGGCGCTCGTATTCGCGCACGATCTCCCGCGTGCCGTCGATCGAGAAGTCATCGGCGACGAGGACCTCGAACTCGAAAGGCGGACGCTGGGCGATCGCGCTCTCGATCGCTTCGCCGATCCACTCGGCGTGGTCGTGGGTGAGGATGAAGGCGCTGACCTTGGGCGAGCCGCTCACCCCTCCCCGCCCCGCAACCGCAGCCGCGCAAAGGGGGCGCGAGTGCCATCGGCGAGGACCGCGGTCGCCGTCAGCTCGACCGCACCGGGCAGCTCGATCGCGTTGAAGGTGGTGCGAAAGCCGGCGAGGCCAACCTCGACATCGGGGAAGGCCTGCTCGATGTCAGGCCGGGGCTGGTTCAGCGGCGCCCGCCAGAGCGATTCCTCCCCACTGGTGAGCTCGATCGCTAGAACCTTCGCCTCTCGCCCGAGCACCCAACCACTGAGAAAGATCGCGTGAGCGGGTAGCGATGCTCCAGCCGCCGGCGACTCGAAGTTGCCCCCGTAGAGAGCGGCCGGCATAGGCAGCATCTCAACCTCGACCCGCCGTGTCGCCCGCGGCCCCTGTGCACTTCCTTCCAACGGCGGCAGCTCGTGGACCGTGACCGAGGTGTCCTCCCACACCTCGCTTCCCTCCGCCTCGAGGAACTCACGCAACAGCGGCTTGCCCGCCAGCCAGGGGGAGGCAGCGGCGGGAATGACGACGAAGCAACTGGAGTCGCCGCGATCTTCCTCGGCCGTGTGGCCATAGTCCCGCACCGCTGGGGCGAGATCCGCCGTGGCACGGCGGATCGTCTCCAGCTCGGTCACCTCGCGCCCGTCGCGGCGGGGCAGGTTGCGGGTGTGGCGGCCGTTGAAGTAGGGCCGCAGCTCGTGTCGCGGGTCAACGAGGACGATGCAGGCGTCAAAGGGAACGCCAAGCCGCTCGATCGCCAGCTGGCAGCGACGGTACTGCATGAAGCGCTCGATCAGCTCCGTCTGCTCGGGCAGCTCGGCCAAAAGCTGCTTGTAGAAGCGCAGATCCTCCTCCAGCTGGCTGACCCGATCCAGGGCCGAGAACATGCCGCCGTCGTGAACGCGGTAGGCGGCCATCGGCACTGGGATGTAGCCCAATGGCCCGAGCTGGGCCGCTTTGATGTGGATGATCCAGTCGATCCAGGCCGATTCGAAGGCCCAAGCGGGCAGATCCGCCAGCACGTCGCGCCGGAAGAGCATCGAAGGCGCCGGCACGAAGCACTCGGCGAGGATGTCGGCCAGGCCCAGCTTCGCCTCAGCGAAGCCCGGGGTGACCCGGCCCGACGGCATGCCGGCGGCGTCGTAGACGAGGCTGGCGTCGTGGAAGCAGCTGTGGCACTCGGGGTTTGTCTCCAGGTAGGAGACCTGGCGCCGCAGCTTGTCGGGCACGGTCCAGTAGTCGTCGCCGTCGAGATAGGCCAGGTAGCGCCCGCGGGTCGCCTCGATCGCCCGCTGCAGGATGCGGCCGTGGCCGAGGTTCTCCGCCGGCAGCTCGGCCCGGATCAGGTCCGGGTACCGCTCGGCGTAGTCCCGCACGATCTCGCGGGTGCCGTCGGGCGAGCAGTCCTCGCCGATCACCAGCTCATAGGCGAACGGCGCCTCCTGCAGCAGCACGCTCTCGATCGCCTGGGCGATGAACGGGGCGTGCTCGTAGGTCCGCAGGACGACGCTGACCAGCGGCTCGGTGCCGGCGCTCAAGGCTCGTTCCCCGCCGAGAGGTGCTCAAAGCGCCCGCCCGGCTGGCCGATCCCGCGCCGGCGGTAACGCAGGAAGGCGCCACGATCCCAACGCGCCAGCGTCATCGCGCCGCGCAGGACGGTTGCCCATTCACGCCGGCGACGAGCGTTGGCAATGCGCTCGACCAGAGCCTCGCCCTGCTTGATGCGGGTGTTGCGGATGCCGAGACGGCGCGCCGAGCGCTCCTCGCGGCTGCGCAGCCCGCGCCGCTGTCCGTTGAGGACCTGGATCTGCGAGCTGAGGACGAGGTCGGGGTTGCGAGTGGTGTTGGAGCCGTGGCGGCGGTACTCGGTGACCATCGCGTCGTGACAGATCACCGGGTATGAGCGCGCCAGCTTCAAGTACAGCTCGTAGTCGTCGGCGGCGGTGCGGCTCTCGTTGAAGCCACCAACCGCTTCGAAGGGGGCACGGCGGTAGACGACCGAGGAGCCCGACCAGATGAAGCATTCCTCGAGCAGCTTCAGGTAGTGGTCGCGGCTGACCAGCGGCTGCCTCGCTTCGCGCACGACCGCGCCGTCGCGGCCGATGTCGCGCGGCCGACCCGCGGCGAAGGCGGCCTCGGGATTGGCCAGCAGCTCCCCCACGCCGACCTCGAGCGCGTTCGGAAGCAGGCGGTCGTCGGCATCGAGAAAGACCGCGAGGTCGCCGCTTGATTCGGCCAGCCCGCGGTTGCGGGCGACGGCGACGCCGCTGTTCGGCTGTCGCAGCCGGCGCACGCCGGGGTAGCGCGCCGCGACCTCATGGCTGTTGTCGCCAGAGCCGTCGTCGACGACGATCAGCTCCAGCTCGGGATAGGTCTGGGCGAGCACGCTCTCGATCGCCTCGGCGAGGTAGTGGCCCTGGTTGAAGCAGGGGATGACGACCGAGACCAGCGGCGTCGCCGTCGGTGCGCCGCTGGGGTCAAAGCCCTGCCGCCGCAGCCGCACCGTGCCGAGGTCGCCGCGCTTGCCGTCGCCGAGCACCACCCGCACAACCAACTCCGCTTCGGTGTCCGAGCGCAGGGCGACCAGGTTGCTGGCGAGCCGGAAGCCGGAGCTCGCCGCCAGCTCGCCGTCAAAGGCCTCCGCCACCCCCGGCCGCTCGACCCCGACCTCGGCCCGACCGACCAAGCGCTCGTCCGCGACCAGGTCAACGGCAGCGAGCGGCAGTTGCTCCGGGACCACCCAGCCGGCAAGGCGCAGCTCGGCGGGCTCGACCAGCGAGCCCGGGTCGGGGTAGTCGATCCGCCAGCCCCTGACCCCCGGCGGCGGCGGCCGCTCCTCGATTGCGACGACCTCCAGGAGGCGCGCGCTCAACGATCGCCGAACAGGCGGCTGAGCAGCCCGCGTCGCCGGATCTCCAGCACGATCGAGGCGATCGGGGCGCGCTCGCCGTCGACCACGCCCCGCACCGTCAACTCGTGTCTGCCCTCGCCGCTGCCCTCGACCACGAGCCGGAAGCCCGCCCGCTCGGCACCGGGGGTGTCCGGATAAGCGTTCGCCACTCCCGGCCGCTCGATCGAGACCGGCGCGGTGGCAACTACCTCGCCCGCGGCAAGCACCTCGACCGACTCGACCGGTTTCTCCTTGCCCACCGCCCAGCCGACGATCTTGAGCGCGTTGGAGTCGAGCTGCTCGCCCAGCGCGGGCGAATCGAGGTGGCCCTTGCGCAACCCGTTCTCGGGCTGCTCCGCAGAGACGTCGACCACCCGGATGCTCTCCCGCCGCGCCACCGCGGGATTGTAACCTCGCCCGGCGGCGTTCCAAGACCTGCGCCTGCGGCGCGAACGCTGTGGCCGACGCGGCTTGCGGCCCTCGACAAAGAGGCTCTCGTCCTCGCGGTTGTCGAGCTCGACGATCCCCTCGATGCCGCTGGCGGTCTCGCCGAAGGCGCACTCGGTGACTTCGACGAAGCCCGCCCGCCGCAACAGCTCCTGGGCGAAGTCGGCGGTGAAAAGCGAGCGCGAGTAGCCGTACCAGAGCATCTGCACGATGAAACGGCCGCCGAGGCTGGCGACCTCCTCTTTCCTGACCTTGAAGTAATCCTCGTCGCCGGATAGGTAGGCGTCGATGCCGCGGGCGAGGTCGGGCAGGGCGAGCCGCAAGGTGGCGCCGGGCGCCAGCACCCGGTGCAGCTCTTCCAGCGCCGGCACCAATTCGGGATAGGACAGCTCGGGCAGGGCGTGGATGCTGACCGCGTAGTCGATGCTGCCCGTCTCCAAGGGCAGTCCCAGCTTGATGTCGGCGACCAGGTCGACGCCCGGTTCGTCCTTGACGTCGGAGTTGATCCAGCCCGGGGCGACGTGAGCGCCGCAGCCCCAGTTGAGCCGCGTCACGTGACCACCGCCTCGAGCAGGCGGCCCAGCACCTTCTTCGCCTCGAAGTGCTCAGCGGCAATTTCACGCGCCGCCCGCGAGTGCCTCGCCGGATCGGCCAGGATCGCCTCGACCCCGGCCCTGGCCTCGTCCAAGTCGGCGAAGGCAAGCAGCCCCTCGCCAGTTGGGTAGCGCTCGGCGAAACCGGTTTCGCCCGCCACGACCGGCTTGCCGCTGGCCAGGTAGGCGGCGCTGCGCTCGCTGAACCAGCCACTGCGAGTCTCGGCGTAGATCCCCTTCGGCACCATCAGCTCCGCCAACGAGCCCTGGATGTACTCGCGGTAGGTCGCCGGGCTCGCCGCAACCGCGGCGGGATCGACCAGTGTCCAGCCCTGCGCCAGCAGGGCCTCCTTGTCGGCGTAATCGGAGGGATCGATGTCCAGCGCCAACTCGAGCACGGGCTCAACCAACGAAGGCAAAGGGAGCAGCTTGCGCAGCTCGTGCGCGCGCAGCCCGTACCGATGCCCTTGGTATTCGACCGGGTCGTAAGGCCCGCGCCAGCTGCCGATGCTGGTGAAGCGGCCGCCGCCCGTCACCACCGGCCACTGGTCGAGGACGATCGGGTGCGGGGTTCGCACCCACTCGATGCCGCAGGTCGGGATCAGGCAGTCCGGCTCGCCGATCCGCTCGCCGACGGTGACAAAGGCGTCGTGGCCGGTGAAGGCGTCGTGCAAGCCGAGCTGGCGCCACATCTGGCCGAAGCCGGGGTCGATGTCGAGGAAGACGTTGCGCGACGAGGCGGCGAGCACTTCCTCGTCGTCGATGAAGCCCATCACGTTGAGCAGCAGATCCGCCTGCCCGACCCACTCGACCGCCTCTCGGCGCCCGAGCCCGGGGGCGTCGCCCTCGGCAAGCAATGCGTAGGAGCCGCCGAGCCCAGCGCCCTGCATCACCGCGTCGAGCCAGCCGACGCAGCGCTCCCTCGCCTCCGCGCTGGGAGCCATCTCAGCGCTGAGCCGATCGAGAAAGAGCACCTCGTGACCGAGCTGGCGCAGGCCGAGCAGATAGTTGAGCAGCGCCCAGGCGTGCCCTCCGTAGCCCGGCCGCTGGGCCAGGGCACCGCCAACCGCGACCCGGGCCACGGTGGTGGCTCAGCCCTCCGACGCCAGCGCCAGCGTCGGCTCGTAGCCGAACTCAGTCAGGACCGGATCGAGGACCTCGGCGCAGACCTGGGCCAGCTCGGGCGAGAGATCGCGCTGCCAGCGGCCGATCGAGGCCGACGCTTTATCGGTCGTGCGGTGGCTCTCGAGCGAGTTGGCCTCGGCTCGCGCCAGCGTCTCCGCCACCGCCTCCTCGCTCGGGTCCAGGCCGAGGTAAGCCATCATCGCCGCCAGCGTCTCCTCGGGCTTCTGGATCAGGTCCTCGTAGCGGACGAGGTGCGCAGCCTCGCCCTGCTCACGCAGCCGTCGCAGCAGCCGCCGGGCGGAGTTGGCCACCGTGGTCTGCACGTACTCCTCGTCGCTCGCCACATCCGCCCGGCCAAAGCCCTCCCAGCCGCGCTTGCGGTTGAAGGCGATCACCGAGCAGAGCATGTCGCGGAAGTCGCGGACGAGGATGATCTCGCGCGAGCCCGGATAGAGCTCGGCGAGCAGGTCCGGCGTCAACTGGTAGGGCATGTACTTCTCAACGAAGTAGCCGGGACGCTCGGCGGAATCCGCCACCCGCGCGTAGAAGGCGTCGATGCGTGACTGGCAGAACCCGGCCACCGACTCGATCGCCTCGTCGCCGAGCCAGGCTTCGAGCTCCTTGTCGCCGCCGACGCCCGGCCGCAGGTCGGGGCGGTCGAGCCACCAGGTCGGCTGCTCGAGCGGCCCCGGGACCAGCTGCGCCAGGTAGCTCTGCGGTCGTGCCAGCCCCTGCAGGACGCTGGTCCAATAGGTGCCGACGCGGGCGTCGCGTGCCCAGGGGCTGAAAGCGACCGCCTCGGGCAGGCAGCTGAGCAGCCAGACCAGCCAGGTCGAGCCGCTGCGGCCGATCGTGTTGACGATCAGCGGCTGGATCAGGTCCTCGCCCGCGGCGGGCAGCGGCGCCCGCTCACCCGTGACCTCGGCGATCTTGGCGTGGAAGCCCTCCGGGCCGCGCACAACCAGGTCGAGCGCGAACTCCTGGCGCAGATCGACGGCGCTGACCGAGACCCGAAAGCCGGCCCGCTCCGCGTGCGCGACGGGGAAGGCGGTAGCGATGTCCGGGCGCGGATCGTCGAACTCGGCCTCGGCCACGAGTCGCCCCTCCTGCAGGACCTCGACCTTGGCCAGCGGTCCGGCCTCCGACAGCGCCCAGCCGACCAGCTCGAAGCTGTAGGTATCGCTGCGCGCCGCTGACTTGGGTCGGTCGAGGCGACAGCCGAGCAAGCCACCACCCACCGCGTCGGGCTGCTCCACGCGCTTGATCTCCACTAATGCCATCGGTTCTCCATCCTCAGCCAGCTTTTCACGACGCCTCGTAGCCGAACTCGGCCAACAGCGAGCCGAGCTCGTCATTGCAGACCGCGGCGATCTCCTCCGGCAGGTCCTTGCGCCAGCGACCGATCGAAGCCGCGGGGTCAGAGGTGGTGCGGTGATGGTCCATCGAGGCCGTGCTCTGCTGCGCCAGGGCGACGGTCTCACCCACCAGGTCCTCATCAGCGGCGAGGCCGAGCGCCGCGAAGAGCTCGGCCAGGGCGGGCTCGGGATTGAGGATGAGGTCCTCGTAGCGGACCAGGAGGGCCCCGGTCGACTGGTTTTGCAGTCGACCGGCGAGCGTCGCCACCGATTGCCGCAGCGGGCCGCGCACGTACTCCGCGTCATCGCCCCCCTCGGCGCGACCGAAGGCGTCCCAGCCGCGCTTGCGGTTGAAGGCGATCACCGAGCAAAGCGTGTCGCGGAAGTCACGGACCAGGATCACCTCGCGGGCGCCGGAATACATCTCGGCGAGCAGGTCGGGGACGGTCTGGTGGGGCAGGTACTTCTCGACGAAGAAGCGCGGCCTCGATTGCTCGGCGAGGTGCCGGTAGAAGGCCTCGATTTGGCCCCGGCAGAGACCGGCGAGCGATTCGACCCCCTCGCCACCGAGCCAGCGTTCGACCTCGGGCTCGCCCAGCTCGCCGCCGGCGGAGCTCAGCCACCAGTGCGGAAGCTCGAGATCGGGCGGGTCGAACGGGGCGAGCAGGCTCGCCGGCTCGGAGAGATCCTGCAGCAGGTTGACCCAGTAGGTGGAGACGCGGGCGTCCTTGATGAAGGGGGAGAAGGCGACCACGTCGGGGTGCGAGCTGAGCAGGGTGACGAGAAGGGTCGAGCCGCTGCGCCCGATCGTGTTCACCATCAGCGGCTGAATCTCCTCGCCGCCGGAGGCCGGCAGCGAGCGGCGCTGTCCGCGTAGGCTGGCAAGCGGCAGGCGCGTCCCGTCGACCAGCTTCGCCCGCAGGACCAGCTCAAAGCTGTTGGACAGCTTGAGAGTGCTGATCGTGGTGCGATAGCCGCTGCGACTCGCTCCCTCGACCTCGGGGAACCCGGCAGCGATGTCCGGTCGCTCCTGGTCGACCTCGACCACCGCCAGCGGGCGCTCCTCGTGGAGCACTTCGACGTGTTCCACCGGGATCTGCCTGCTCAGCACCCAGCCCTCGATCGTGAGCCCGTAGGAATCGCCGCTGTAGCCCTCGCGCGGGGTGTCGACGTTGCCGCCGTGGACGTAGTCGCTGGCGCCGTTGTTGGCAATCGTCTCGATCGAGACGAGCCCGGTCTCGGTCATCCCGGCCGCCATCAGGCCTCGCCCCCAGCCGCCTCGAGCCGCTCAACCCGCTCGCCCCAACGGCGGTGGAAGAGCCAAGCATTGAAACGGTTGCTCATGTCAGTTGCCGCCGGCACGTACGAGCGGCCCTCGAGATGGAAGAGCTCGACCTCAGGCACGTACCAGGTCTCCAGCCCCTGCTCCTGGATTCGCATGCAGAGCTCGGCGTCCTCATACCCCCCCTTGACGTAGTCGACCGAGAGCCCGCCCAGCTGCTCGAAGAGCTCGCGCTCAATCAGCAGGCAGGCCGCGCTCAGGGCCGGCACCGAGCGCCGCGCGACAGCCCCAGCGAAATCGCGGTGCAGACCCTTGAAGGCGTGGGCGAGCTCCCAGCCGCCGGAGGCGGGGTTGCGCTTGAAGCCGAGGCCGGCGTGCTGGATCGAACCGTCGTCGTAGAGCAGCTTCGGCGCGACCGCCCCGGCCTGGGGCAGCGCCTCATGCGCCGCGGCGAGCTGGCCCAGCCAACCAGGTCGATCGGGAAGCACGTCGGAGTTGAGCGCCAACAGCAGCCGCCCGCGCGCCAGCCCCGCGCCGAGGTTCGTCGCGACCGCGAAGCCACCGTTGCGGGTGAGCGTGACGAGGCGGAACGGCACTCGGTAGAGGTCGTGCAGCAAGGCCACCCGCGGCAGCAGCTCGGCCGCCAGCTCGGGCGAGTCGAGGACGAAGATCAGCTCCTGCTCGCGCATCGAGGGGTCATTGGCGAACTGAGCCAGCTGGTGCTCGATCAAATCGACGCGGCGGTAGAGCGGGATCACGACCGAGACTTCGGGCTCGGCCGGAACGGCGCCGAGCTCCTCCACCTCGTCGACCTCCGCCCGCGCCGCCAGCTCCTCCTGCAGGCGCACGACCGCCGGCATCAGCTGGTCCATCAGCGGGGTCTCGACGCGGCGCTCGCGCACCAGCTCGGCGAGGATCGTGTCGCGTACGGCGAGCGGGTCGAGCGTCACCGCCGGGCCACTCGACTCGACTCCGACCCCGGCTGAGTTTTCGAGCTCGAAGATCCAGCCCTCGGCCAAACGGCTGGGATGGGGAAGCTCGAAGAACGAGACGAAACCGGGCTTGGCGGTCGGGCGCGTCGCACCTTTTAAAAGCTCCTCGAGGTCAGGCCGGGGAACGCGGAAGAGCTGCTCGAGGATCGGGGTCCGCGCCCCCTCGGGGGAGACCGCGTCGAGGCGGGTGATCGGCGCCTGGTCATCACGCGCCCAGCCCCGGACGAAGAAGGTGCGCTCGTCGATCATCGCGACGGCGCCAACGTGGAGGGCTTGCGAGTCCTCGGGGCGCAGCTCGGCCCGCGGATAGGGATCGCGCAGCGCCTCGCGCAGCACGAAGAGACTCTTCGCCAGGCCGGTCGCGTCGAGCGTGCGCTCGTGCGCGGCCGGTGTCTCCGCCAGGAAGTCGAGGAGTCCCTCGCGGATCGCCGCTTCGCGATCGGCCAGGCCCTCGCGAATCGCGGTCCGCAGGTCGACCCCGATCGCCGCCGGGGGCGCCGGACCGAGGTGAATCTCAGCGTCACCACCGCGCACGACCACCTCGACGCTCCTGCCCTGCACTGCCACCGGCACCCAGAACGTGATCGCCTGAGCGACCGCCGCCCCATCCGCTTCGGCGGACAGGGCAAAGCTGCGCGCCTCGACCTCGGCCGCCTGGCCATCGACCGTCAGCTCGATCTCGGCCTCGGAGTCGAATTGGGTGATCAGCAGGGCGACGTCGGTGGCGAGCCAGCTGAGCAGCGCTTCGGGCGCCTCGGGCCCGCCGTTGCCGGTCTCAGGCGAGAGCCGCCCGGAAGCCAGCGAGCCACTGGTGACGATGCCCGGCTTCACGACGCCGCTCCAATCGCGACCGGCTCGGCGCTGAGCAGGTCGTCGTAGAGCTTGACCAGCTCCTCAACGTGGGTCCGCATCGGGTAGATCGGCGAGATGTTGGCACTGAGGTTGCGCCACTGCTGCGAGGAGGTGGCCGCCTCGGCGATGACCCGGGCGAGGTCCTCGGGATCGCCGACGCGGAAATGCAGCCCATCGACGCCGTCGGTGACCTTCTCCGCCATGCCGCCGATGTTGCTGCAGATAACCGGCCGCCGGTGCATGAAGGACTCCTGGATGACCAGCGGTGAGTTCTCCCACCAGCGCGAGGGCACGATCACCCAATCGACGTTCTCCATCAGCCCGCCGAGCTGGTCGTGGTCGTAGCGACCGACCATGACGACGCTGTCGCCGCTGGCGTCGAGCAGCTCGGCGAATTCCTCCTGGAACTCTGGCGGCTGGATCTCGAGGTTGGCGCCGTGCAGCCAGATCGTCGCGTCGACGTCATCTTCGGCCAAGCGCTTTGCCGCCTGCAGCACGACGTTGACCCCCTTGTAGTGGCTGAACTGGCCGAAGAAGCCGAAGCGGTTGCGCTTTTTGCGCCGCGGGTTGGCCGCCTCATAGCCGAGCGGCAGGCGGCCGTACTCCTCGACCCGGATCTTCTCCTCCGGGATGCCCCAGTCTGCGTAGCGTTCGCCGAGGAACTTGCTCGGCGCGATGAACTGGTCGACGAGCGAGAGCTGCGACTGGATGAAGCGCTTGCGCATGAAGAACTCCTGCGGCGCCACCTCAGGGAAGCATTCGTGGCAGCGGCGCGGCGACTCCTCCATACAGGGCTCTTCGTCGGTCGCCCGCAGCATCTGGCCGTGACGGTGGCAGATCGGCAGGAACTCGTGCAGCGTGTAGACGATGGCGGCGTCGGGGAGCGTGTTGCGCACCTCGCGGATCGCCTCGAGGCCGATGAAGAGGGTGTGCTGGAAGTGGACGACGTCGGGCTGCTGAGCGAGCAGGAAGTCGCGGAAGTGGGTCGTGATCGTCGCCTTGTCGCGGGTCGAGTTGAGCAGCCAGTCGAACTCGTTGAGCTCGGTGTAGAAGAAGTACTGACCCGGATCGCTGTCGTCGACCCCGGTCAGCAGCGTCCCCTCGTGGTAGCGCGAGGAGGTCGAGAACGGCGGCCCCGTGCGGGCGAGGAAGAGCGACTCCCACTCGGAATCGTCACGCATCGCCTCGTGCAGCTCGAAGGCGTAGGCCTCGGCCCCGCCTGGGCGAATCACCGGGTGGTTGTGGGACACGTAGAGAACCTTTCTCGGGCTCACTTCCATGCAGCCTCCTTCGGCCGGAACGCGGTTGGGGTAGAGGAACGAGAGCCGTCTCTCAGCTCATAGACCATGCAGATGCGATCTCGACGCGCGAGACAACGGCACTCACGCTCGAGGTAGGCGGCCAGGGCCGGGCGCCGCGAGAGCAACCAGAGCAGCGTTGCGGGCACGACCAAGTAGTGAATTCCGTCGCGACTCAGGCTTCGCAACTGCGAAGCGGCCTGGGCACCGCTGCCCGCTTCCAGCGGCAGGGGGCGTCCGCCGGAGTCGTGGGGGAAGTGCCAGGCGGGCCGCTCCAGCGCGAGCAGCTGATCATCGCCTTCGCTGAGCACGAGCACTACCTCCTCGTCGGGCAGCAGGCTTGCGAGCAGGCCGCGGATCGCCGGCACGCAGCGCCGTTGCTCGCCGAGCGGCAGGTCGGGCACCGCCCGCGGCGCCGCGGCTGGCAGCTCGAGCAGGCGGAAGACCATGCAGACCTCTTCCGGGGAGGGGAGGCGCTCGTAGCGGCTGCGCAGGTGCCGCTCGAGCTCCGGATAGTGCTCGAACCACCAGTAGTAGGTCGAGGGCAGGACCAGGTAGGCACCGCCCGCCGCCCGCAGTGTCTCCAGGTGGTCGACCGCCCAGGGCCCGTCGAGTGGGTGATGGCCCGCGTACTGCCCCGTGCTCGCCCGCGGGAAATGCCAGCCGCCGCGACTCTCAAAACGCAGCAGGCCCTCATCGCCCTTGCTCACCACCAGCACGATCGCCCCCGGCGGAGTCACCTCCTCGACCGTCGCGGCGATCCGCGGAGCGAGCTCCTCGTAGGTGAGCCCGGCGCTGATCTCAGCCAGGCTCATCGCCGCGCTCCCGCCTTCTCGGTGCTCGCCGCGAACGAGTAGATCGCGCACGAATCGTGGACCTCGACGCCGGCTTGGTGTTCCAGATAGGTCTCGAAATCGCGGTAGTGGTGCGTCCACCAGGCCTCGCGGGTCGGGATCACCAGGTAGTCGGCGCCGCTTTGCCGCTGTGCTTCGAGCAGCTCGATCGCCTCGTCGTCGTCGACCGGGTGGCGGCCGAGGTAGCGACCGTCCTCCCCGCTCGGGAAATGCCTGCCCTCGCGGGCACCGATCCGCAGCAGCTCCGGGTCGCCGCGGCTGAGGATCAGCACCGTCGCCCCCTCGGGGAGGCTGCGCTGGACCTGCTCGCGGATCGCGGCGACGCCGCGCTCGTAGTCGAGCTGCGGCAGCTCGACCTCCACCCCACGGTCGGCGAGCTCGGCGCTGAGGCGACCCAGCTCGCGCAGCAGGTCCGCGTTGCGGCGGCCCTGGGCGCGCAGCAGCGGCTCCAGCTCCGACTCGTGGCCGTCGCTGCGCTCGATGCCGGCCAGCAGCGGTGAGACCGAGATGCGCAGCGGGTGGGTGCGCGGGTATTCGACCTCGAGCAGGCCGTCCTCGGCAAAGATCGCGAGGTCGTCGCGACGGACGCACTCGCGCCAGCGCTCTCGGTAGAGCGCGACGCTCGGCTCGAAGCCACCCTCGCCGCGGGTGGCGGACTCGTGGTGGACGAGGGTCGCCTGCGGGCAGTAGTGGACCTCTCCCCCGGCCTCGCCGAGCCGGAGGCAGAGGTCGACGTCCTCCATCGAGTTGAGGAAGCCCCGATCGAAGCCGCCAGCCCCCTCGAAAGCAAGGCGCCGGACCAGCATGCAGGCCCCGGTGACCGCCTGCAGTGACCGGGCCTCGTTGACCGCGGGATGATCGGCCGGAAAGCCGGCGTAGAGGTTGTGGGGGTAGCCGTCCTGACCGAAGGCGACGCCGGCGTGCTGGACCTCACCGCCTGGGTAAAGCAGCTTCGCCCCGACGACCGCCGCCCGCGGATGCTCGCGGGCGTAGTCCAGCAGCGCCTCGAGCCAGCCCGGCCGCGGCTCGGTGTCGTTGTTGAGGAAGACCAGGAACTCGCCCCGCGCCGGCGCCGCCCCGGCATTGCAGGCCACCGCGAAGCCCGAGTTTTTCTCCAGCCGCAGCGACCGGATCGCCTCCCCAAACCCCGCCAACAGCTCCGGCGTGGCGTCGCTGGAGGCGTCGTCGACGACGATCACCTCGCAATCGCCGGGCAGATCGGCGAGCAGCAAGCTCAGGCAGCGCTCGGTGAGGCCAGCGCGGTCGTGCACCGGCACCACAACTGAGGCGCGCACGCCGCTCATCGCTCGGCCCCGGCCAGTCGATAGATCGCGCCGGCGCGGTCGTCGCAGAGCACCGGCTCGCAGTTGTCATCGAGATGGCGCCGCAGGCCGTCGTAATGGCGCAGCCACCAGAGGTAGGTGGGCGGGATCACGAGGAACTCGGCGCCGCGACCGCGCAGCAGCTCGAGATGGCCAACCGCCTCGGCGCTGTCAGCGGGATGGTGGCCCGCCCAGGCGCCGTCCTCGCTCTGTGGAAAGTGCTCGGCGCGGTGACCGTTGAGCTGCAGCAGCCGCTCGTCGCCGCGGCTGATCACCAGCACAGTCGAGTCACTGGGGACGGTCTCCTTCACCGCGGCGCGAACCTGCTCGGCTTCGCGCTCGTAGCGAGGGTTGGGACGGCGCCCGTAAGGCTGCCAGGGCCTGCCCCATTTCTCCGCGTAGCGCTGCTGGTTTGCCGCCAGAATCCGGCCGTACTCGCCGTCGGGGACCAACCGCCCGAAGGAGGCCTCGCCAAAGTGGTGGACGAGGACGTCGTCGGCGCAGCGCAGCTCGTAGCCGGCTCGCCGCGCCCGCTCGGCGTAATCGTCGTCCTCGAGCAGGCCGATCTCGTAACCCTCGTCGAGCGGGCCCAGCCGGAGAAAGGTCTGGCGGCGCATCGCCAGGCAGAACATCGCCGGCGTGCCGATCTCGAGCCACTCGCCGGCGTGCTCGCCGCGGCGCTGGGCGGCGGTCTCGAGGAACTCCCCCCAGGTCGCGTAGTCGACGTCGATCTCGGCCTCGTTGCCGATCCGGTTGGTCACCGGCCCGACCAGGCCGACCGTTGGCTCGGCGAGGTGGTGCCTGAGGCCGGCGAGCCATCCCGGCGGCACCAGGGTGTCGTTGTTGAGCAGGACCAGGTGCTCGCCGGTCGCCAGGCCGAGGCCCTGATTGCAGGCCGGCGCAAAGCCGGTGTTGGTCCCGTTCAGCACCACTCTCACCCGCGCGTCGCGCTCGGCTAGACGAGCGAGGTAGGTGGGGGTGCCGTCGCTGGAGCCGTTATCGACCACGATCAGCTCGACCCCCTCGCCCGAGTGAGCGAGGACGCTGCGCAGGCAAAGGCGGGTGAAGGCGAGGTTGTCGTGGCAGACGACGACGACGCTGGCTACCCGCAGCGCCGAACCCGCGCCACTCTCCCAACGCGGCAGCGGCGCGTCGTGGGCGGCCTCAACGGTGGCGCGGGGCAGGACGGTCGGCCGGCGCGATACCGGCTCCAGCGGCATCGCATCCGGGAAGACCTCGGAGCCCCGCCCTCGCTTCGCCCCGGCGCGAACGCCGAGGTCGTCGAGCAACTTGCCCAACACCACCTCGTGACTGAAATGCTCGCGGGCAATCTCGCGCGCCGCGGTCGCGTGGCGGGTGTAGTCGGCGTCGATCTCCTCCACCGCCGCCAGCGCCTGCGCCGGCGATTCGAAGCCGAAGAGCCCGGCGCCCGTCGGCAGGACGTTGCTAAAGCCGGTCTCCTGGGTGATCACCGGCCTGCCGGAGGCGAGATAGGTGGCGCTGCGATCGCTGAACCAGCCCGTGCGCAGGCGCACGTTCTGCTCCTTGGCAACCGTGAACTCCCCCCGCGAGGCGCCGACGTAGTCGCGGTAGCGATCGATGCCGCGCGAGACCTCGAGTCCATCGCGCACCCGCCAGCCGTGCTCGCGCAGCATCTGGCGCTCCTCCGGCTCGGCGCTGCTGAGCGCCAACTCGAAAGCCTGGCCGCTACGGGCGGGAAGATCGAGGTGCTTGAGGAACTCCTGGTGCTTGCTCCAGGTGTAGCGCTCGCCCTCAAAGGTGACGTCGCGCCAGTCCTGGCGCCAGTTGCCGATCGTGGTGAAGACGTCGGCCGGCTGCGGCGAGCGGTCCGGCCAGAGGTCGAGGACGACCGGCTGGCGCGTGGAGAGGAACTGGAAGCGCTCGCTGCGAGGCAGACGGCAGTCGGGGTTGCCCCAGTTCTCGGCAAAGCTGAAGAAGGCGCTGTGGGGCTCGAGGAAGTCGACCGTCTCCTGCAGCCCGTGCTGGAGCTCGAGCTGCAGCTGCACCGGATCGGTCTCGAGGTAAACGAGCTTGCCGGTCGCGGCCAGCTCCGGGTAGGGCTGGGTGCCGCCGTGGAGGTTGATCAGCAGGTCGGCCGAGCCGTAAAGGCGTTCCAGCTCGGCTTCGCTCATGCCGAAGCAGCGGCCGTCGTCGTGCAGAGCGCGGAAGGCCCAACGGTCGGCCATGCCGAAGCGCCGCATCAGGGCGGCGATGAACTCCGCCGCCAGCGCCGAGCTGTCGTCATCAGCACGGCTCATCAGCATCGAGGGCGTGCGAGCGTGGGTCTCGACGTAATAGGTCTCGCAACCGAGGCGCTCAAAGCCGAGCAGGTAGTGCAGGTTCTGCCAGGCGACGCCAGCCACCGGCATCTTGGTCATCATCCCCAGCAGCACTACCTTGGGCGCGCTCACGAGAGCTGCCTCCAGGGGTTTTTGCCGTTGCCCTGACGATTCTCCGGCTCGGCCGGCGGTGCCTCGACCGGCACGGTCGCCGTTGCCACCTCGACCTGTGGCGGCTCCGGCATCGACTGCGGGTCCGCCTTGCGCCGCCTCCCCCGCTCGCGCGTCTGGGCGCCGTGGAGCTGGGTGTAGACGCCGCCGCGGCCAACCAAGTCCTCGTGCGTTCCGTGTTCAACGATCTCGCCGTGCTCCATGACCAGGATCTGATCCGCATGGCGGACGGTCGAGAGGCGGTGGGCGATCATGAAGGAGGTCCGCCCCTCCATCAGCTCCTCGAGCGAATCGAGGATCACCCCCTCGGTGCGCGAGTCGATCGAGGAGGTCGGCTCGTCGAGGATCAGGATCGGGGCGTTGCGGAGGAAGGCGCGGGCAACGCAGATTCGCTGCCGCTCTCCACCCGAGATCTGGGCGCCGCGCTCGCCGAGGACGGTGCCGTAGCCGTCGGGAAGCGCGCTGATGAAATCGTGGCAGTTGGCCGCCCGCGCCGCCGCTTCCACGTCCTCGTCGCTGGCGCCGAGGCTGCCGTAGCGGATGTTCTCGGCGATCGTGCCGGAGAAGAGCAGCGGTTCCTGCAGGACGACGCTGATCTGGTTGCGCAGCGAGGCCAGGGTGACGTCGCGCATGTCGACCCCGTCGAGCGTAATCCGGCCCTGTTTCGGGTCGTAGAAGCGGATCAGCAGGCTCATCAGGGTGCTCTTGCCGGCGCCGGTGTGGCCGACGACAGCGACCCTTTCCCCCGGCGCCGCACGGAAGGAGACGTCCTCGAGCGTGCGTTTGCGCTTCGAGTAGGCGAAGGAAACGTTCTCGGCGGCGACCCAGCCGCTGACCCGGCCCAGCTCGATCGCGTCCGGCTTCTCCTTCACCTCCGGGTCCATCTCCAGCAGGTCGAGCGAAGCGTTGAACTGGACCAGCTCCTCGTGGATCATCCCCACCGTCGTGCTGATCTGTTCCAGCGGCTGGTAGACCGAGGCCATGTAGGTGAGGACGACGATCAGCTCGCCGACTGAGAGCTTGCCGTTCATCACGTGCCAGGCGCCGACGCCGAGGATCAGCGAGAGGCCGGCGGCGGTGGCGGTCTGCACCCCCAGCGTGTAGAGGCTCTGGCTGACGGTCAGCTTGACCCGTTCCTGCACCGCCACTTCGCCCTGCTCGCGGAAGCGAGCGTGCTCGTAGTCCTCGCGGCCGAAGGAGACGATCACCCGCAGCATTGCCATCGCCTCGTGGACGATCGAGAGCGAGCGCCACTCGAGCTGCTGCACGCGCTGCAGCCTCGGCACGATCCGCTTGCCGTAGACGCCGAAGGACCAGAAGAGCAGCGGCACCACGACGAGCGAGAGCAGGGCGAGTTCCCAGTCGATCAGGGCAGTGATCGCGAGCATGCCGACCAGGGTCATCACCGCCTCGGCGATCGGCGGGATCACCATCACGATCGTGCCGACGGCCGCCGCCTGGTTGTTGATCTGGCTCATCAGCGCTCCGGTCTGGCGCTGGTCGTGGAAGGTGAGCGAGAGCCGCTGCACGTGGTTGAAGAGATCGCTGCGCAAGTCGAGCACCATGTTCTGCTCGGTCTTCGAGCCGAGGTAGTGGTTGAGCACGGTGAAGCCGTTGCCCGCGACCACGATCAGGAAGCGCAGCAACAGCATCGAGAGCAGCAGGACGATGCGGTCGGGGTGTTCGCCGAAGATGGTCTCGATGAAGCCACCGGGGTTTTCCTGGTTGAGGACCTGGTTCAGGATCACCGCCAGCGGCCACGGCTCGCCGAGGCCGAGCAGCGCGGCCAGCACCGTGGCGAGGGTGAGGAAGATCAGAGTGCGGCGATAGGGGCGGAGGTAGGGCTTCGCCTTCGGCAGCGCTTTCCACAGGTCCCAAGCGCCTTGCTCCTTCTTACTCCCCTTGCGGCGCTCGCGACGCTCGCTGCGCATCGGGATCGGGCCCATCCAAGGGCTCATTGGCGCCCCTCCTCCGACCGCGTCAGCGTTACCCGCCGAGCCAGGGTGCGTTCGGGGTCTCCCTCCGGCGCCGGGAGGGGCCAACGGGCGACTCGCGAGGCGGCGCCGGGCCCTGCTAGCGGATCGCTCCCACTCGGGACCTCACCGGCTTCTTCGCCTTCGCGAGTGTGCAGGCGCTCCAGCTCCTCCATCGCCAGCCTCATCGCGGTCGCCGTCCCCTCGACCCCGAGGGCGAGCAGCGCGAGGGTCACGAGCGAGGCCACGGCGGCAACTCCGTGCTGGCCGCCGAACCAGGCGAAGGCGGCCAGGGCGGCGGCTGAGGCGACGATCAGCGGGCCGCCGGTCGAGGCGCGGGGAAAGATGCGGGCGCGCAGCATCTGGCGACCGGAGCCGTGCTCCTCGACGGTGGTGCGAATTCTGACGCCGCCCAGCGGCCCGGCGCGCAGGTCGAGGTCCCAGCGATCGAATGGCCCACCGCTGCGGACGAAGCCGCCGCGGGCGGCGAGCGCGTCCTGCAGTTCCTGAATCCACTCCTGCGGCGAGCGCCAGCTTTCCGACCAGACCTCGACCGTCCGCGGCCGGGGGAAGGCGGCACCGGGTCGCAGGCGCCGGCGCCAGGGCGAAAGGCCGTTGCGCAGTCGTCCCGCCAGCCTCGCGATCGGCTGCAGTGAGAAGAGCGCCGCCGTGACCAGGCGCCGCATCAGCGTGTCGAGGCGCGAACGTCCCGGCACGTGCCGCTGCGCTCGCCAGCCGCAGGCCAGCGCCCGCCCAGTGGTCGCGATCAAGGCGAAGGCGAGAAAGGGCAGCACGACCAGGAGCGGCGTCCACCAGATCCCCAGCAGCCCGATCGCGCCCAGGACACCCAGCAGGAGCAGGAACTCCGGCGTCGCGAGCAGGTTGGAGAAGGCTCCGGGAGCCGGCTCGTAGATGGTCTGGAAGAGGCCGCTGCCCCAGGTCCCATAGCGAACCATCCTCTTTCCCTGGCCGGTGCCGGGAGCCTGCGAATCGTAGATTCGCCCCGACCAGCGCGAGGAGCCGGCGCGGTTGTAGCGGCTCGGCCACTTGCGCTCCAGCAGCGCCTCCGCCTTGCCGTAGCCGTACTGCTGCTTGAGGTAGCGGCGCACGGTGTCCCGTCGCCGGTGCATGACCACGGCGCCGGCGCTGAAGCTGAGGGTCTTCCCCGCCTCCTGCAGGCGCCAGCAGATATCGACGTCGTCGCCGGCGACGCGGAAGCGCTCGTCGAAGCCGCCGATCGCCTCCAGCGCCGATTTGCGGAAGGCCATGTTGCAGCCGGGGACGTGCTCGGCCTCGCGGTCGGAGATCAGCACGTGGATCGGCCCACCCGGCGCGGCGGCCACGCAATCGGCGATCCAGCCGTCGTCGTCGGGCGGGATGTTGGGCCCGCCGGTGCCGGCATGGGACTCGGGGCCGAGCGAAGCGGCCACGTAGCGCAGCCAGTCGGAGTCCGGGTAGGCGTCGTCATCGAGGAAGGCGATGATCTCCCCCGTCGCTTTGGCGATGCCGGCGTTGCGGGCGAAGCTGAGGCCGCGGTGCTCGGTCTGCACCAGGGTCGCCCCGTGGGCGATGGCGATGTCGGCGGAGCCGTCGCTGGAGCCGTCATCGACGACGATCAGCTCGAAGTCGGGATAGGCGAGCTGGCGGGCCCGCTCCAGGCACTGGCCCAGGGTGCGCTCGCCGTTGTGGGTGCAAACGACCACCGAGACCCGTGGCCAGCGATCGGCCGGGGAGAAGGGGATCGCGCTGAAGGCCTCGCGCACCGCCGCCAGCGCCTGCTTCGGCTGGCGCTGGCGATCGACCAGGCCGAAGTCCCAGTCCTCCACGTCGTGCCCGCCGCGGTGCCACTCGTCGGTCCAGGAGAAGACGAAGACACCGGCGGCGCCGGTGCCGAAGGCGTGGCGCACCTGCCACTCCAAGGTCTCGGCCTGGGCCCCCTCACCGTTGCGGCGGCTGTCGATCCCGACCTCGGCGATCAGCAGCGGCCGGTCGCCGGAGAGGTTCTGCAGGCGCGCCAGGTAGGACTCGAAGGTGCGCTCGTCCTCGAGGAAGACGTTGAAGGCCGTGAGGTCGAGGAAGGGCAGCTCGAGGTACTCGGTCGATGGGTAGTTGACGTAGGTGAAGAGCCCATCGGGATCGACCGCCTTCCCCTCCCAATGAAGGCGCTCGAGGAAGCTTTCGATCTCGCGCTTGCCGTGCCAGCGCACGATCGGGGCCGGGATCTCGTTGCCGATCGCGTAGGCGAGGATCGCCGGGTGGGCCTCGCAGGCCCGCACCTGCGCCGCGACCTTGGCGGCGATCGCCTTGGCCCGGCCGGGGTCGTCGAGGAAGGCGATGTGCTGCTCCCAGGCCAGCCCCACCAGCACCTTGAGATCGTGTTCCGCCGCCATATCGAGCAGCCAGAGCGGCGGCGGCTCGTAGGTGCGCAGGGCGTTGGCGCCGGCGGCGGCCATCGCCTCGAAATCGGCCCGCACGCGGGCCGGCGGCGGCAGCGAGTACCCGTCAGCCGAGCGAAAGGTGCCGTAAGTGACCCCGCGGACGTGTAGCTTCCCGTTCCCGAGGACGATCGACCTGCCGTGAATCTGGGGACGCCGGGATGACATGGTCGTGCCTGAGTCCGTAGTAACTACCCCCCGCGGTTGCGCGCAACCGGATTCCGGCCGGGGTTCCCACTCCCCGCGCCGAGTTTGCCGAGTCGAAAAACATATCGATTTCTTACTAAAAATTCCCATAGTGCCGGGTACCGCGGGGTCGGCTAGATTTCGCTCTCCGCCGCTAGGTATTGGCCCGAATATCGACTGACTTGAGGAGCAGCTTGAGAAACCCGAGAGATTTTTTCCAACCGCAGGCGATGGGCGCCCCCGAGCCCCTGCGTGAGATCCCCGTCAAGCCCTCGCGGATGATCCACTTCCTCGACTTCTCGAACGAGAAGATGGTTGAAAAGGCTGCGGGGATCGCGGAGAAAACCGACATCCTGCTTGGCAACCTCGAGGACGCGATCCCGGTCGACCGCAAGGAGGCAGCGCGCCAGGGCCTGGTCAAGGCGGCGAAGGAGTCCGACTTCGGCCAGACGGCGCTCTGGACCCGGATCAACTCGCTGGAGAGCCCCTGGGTGCTCGACGACCTCACCACCCTGGTCGGTGAGATCGGCGACAAGCTCGAGGTCGTGATGGTGCCCAAGGTCGAGGGCGCCTGGGACATCCATTACGTCGACCGCCTGCTCGCTCAGCTCGAGGCCAAGGCCGGGCTCGACCGGCCGATCCTCGTCCACGCTCTGCTCGAGACCGCGCAGGGAGTCGTCAACGTCGAGGAGATCGCGGCCGCCAGCCCGCGCATGCAGGGCATGAGCTTCGGGCCCGCGGACCTCGCCGCCTCGCGGCGGATGAAGACCACCCGCGTCGGCGGCGGCCACCCCGGCTACCGCTCGATGGAGGACCCGGCTGATCCTGAGAACCCCGAGGCCGGTGAGCGCATCACCGCCCAGCAGGACCCCTGGCACTACTCGATCGCCCGAATGGTCGACGCCTGCGCCTCGACCGGCATCCTCCCCTTCTACGGCCCCTTCGGCGACATCAAGGACGTCGCCGGCTGCGAGACCCAGTTCCGCGCTGCCTTCCTGCTCGGCTGCGTCGGCGCCTGGTCGCTGCACCCGGTACAGATCGGGATCGCCAAGAAGGTATTCAGCCCGCCGCCGGACGAGGTTAAATTCGCCAAGAAGGTGCTGGAGGCCATCCCGGATGGTCGCGGCGTCCACATGATCGACGGCAAGATGCAGGACGACGCCACCTGGAAGCAGTGCAAGGTGATGGTCGAGCTGGCGGAAATGCTGGCGGCCAAGGACCCGGAGCTCGCCGAAACATACGGTCTCTAGCGCTGTTTTCCGACTGGGGACCCCCTCTCGTCCCTGACGGTGAACCAGTTGGATCGTTAAATCCGTAATCCCCTTTCTACATGCAATTTCCGTTCCGCGCTAACGTGAACGCGTGCCCCTGTCGATAGGGGGGAGGAACCGGGAATTTCCCGGTCCAATGCCAAAAAACATCACAAAATCACCCTAAAAAAAAGGTAACCCTCCCTCCAATGCAAAGCTCGACCGATTTCCCACTCGACAACACGTTTCCCTCGGTTGAATCGCGTCGCGGCGCACTGGTGCAGGATCGCCCGACGCTCGGCTCCCTCCCCCGCGCTCGCCGCGGTCTCGGCTGGTGGGTCTCACCCGCCGTCGACTTTTTCTCTTCGTCGGTCGCCCTCATAGGGGTCACCTTGATCGCGGGAGTGGCGGTCCTTCCCGCCTTCCCGATCGCCCCGCTGCTGCTGGTCGCCGTCTACGCCCTGCTCGGCGTCTACGGCGCCAACTCCTCCTCCCGCTCCGGCCTCGACAGCGAGGAGGGCCTCGCCTGGCCCCTGATCCGCCTGTTGATGGCGGCCGTCTTCGCCTGGGCCGTCTCCTTGATCACACCGCTCGACGGCCTCGCTCAGCTCGGCCTCTGGCTCGGCTTCGCGGTGCTCGACACCGCCGGCCGCTCGCTGACCGCGCCGCTGCGCGGGCGCCTCGACACGATCGAGCGCTGGGTCCTGGTCGGCGACGAAGCCACCGCCGAACGGCTGAAAGCGTATGAACCGCTGCGCCGCTACGCCAGCGTCGTCTGCACCGTCACCCCCTTCGAGGACAGCTCCACCCCGGCCGATCGCGTCGCCGCGCTGGAGATCGTCGACCGCTTCCACGCCGACCGCGTCGTGATCGGCACCCAGCACGCCGACGACGACAGCCTGCTCGACCTGGTTCGCGCCTTCAAGTCGATCGGCGTCCCGGTCAGCCTGCTGCCCCGTCCGCTCGACCTGCTCGAGGCGCCGGCGGCGACGCCGAGCCGGGTCGGCGGCGTGCCGCTGATCGAGATCGAGGAACTCGCCTCCCGCGACGCCGTCCCCTACAAGGGCCCCGACCGCCGCGCCACGCGCAAAACCAAAGTCAGCGTCGTCGTGCCGGCGATGAACGAGGCGAAAAACATCGGTCACGTGCTCGAGCAGCTGCCCGAGGGCCTGCACGAGGTGATCCTCGTCGACGGCAACTCGGAGGACAACACGATCGAGGCGGCCCGCGCGGCCTACCCCGAGATCCGCGTGCTCGTGCAGAGCGGCCGCGGCAAGGGCGACGCCTTCCGCACCGGCTTCGCCGCCGTCAGCGGCAACCTGATCGTGATGCTCGACGCCGACGGCTCCGCCGACCCGGCTGAGATCCCCCGCTTCGTCGAAGCGCTGGAGGCCGGCGCGGATTTCGCCAAGGGCTCGCGGTACCTGCCCGGCGGCGGCAGCACCGACATCACCGGCCTGCGCAGCATGGGCAACAAGGTGCTGAGCGGCTCGGCCAACCTGCTGCACGGCACCCACTTCACCGACCTCTGTTACGGCTACAACGCCTTCTGGGCTCGCTGCCTGCCCTTCATCTCGCTCGACGTCCCGGGCTTCGAGGTGGAGACGCTGATCAACCTGCGAATCGCCGGAGCGGGGATGAAGATCACCGAGGTGCCGAGCTACGAGCTCGACCGCATCCACGGCGAGAGCAACCTCAACACATTCCGCGACGGATTCCGCGTGCTCGGCACGATCCTGCGCGAGGCTCGTCGCCGCCGCAGCATCGGCGGCGAGCGTCCGGCAGCCAAGGCCCAGGCGGAGAAGGCGAAGGCAGCCGCCACTACTGGTTGAGTATCGGGCAGCTCATATGGCTCGCCCGAAACCGACGACCGGCTATGTAGCGCCGATCGCGCTCACCGCAGGCCTCGGCCTGTTGGCCTGCTCGGTCGCTAACGCCCTTGCCCGCGGGGGCTCGGACCCGACCCTGCTCTATTGGGCCGGGATCCTCGTCATCTCGCTGCCGATCTTCTGGCGGCTGACCTCGCGCGAGGCCTCGACCGGTGAGCGGCTCGCCCTCGTCTGCCTGCTCGGTCTCTCGCTCTACATCGTCAAGGTGGTCCGCGACGCGCCGCTCTTCACCTTCTCCGACGAGCTGGTGCACGCCTTCAACGCCGACCAGATCACCAACCACCACCACCTCTTCCGCTACAACCCGATCCTGCCGGTGACGCCCAACTACCCGGGTCTCGAGGGCGCGACCTCGGCCCTGATGGGGCTGACCGGGATGTCGAGCTACGCCGCCGGGGTGATCGTCGTCGGCGCCGCGCGACTCTCGTTGGTGATCGGCCTCTTCCTGCTCTTCGTCCGGGTCAGCGGCTCCGCCCGCACCGCCGGCCTCGCCGCCGCGATCTACACCGGCAACTTCAACTTCCTCTTCTGGGGCGCGCAGTTCTCCTACGAGTCGCTCGCCCTGCCGCTCTTCGTCGTCCTCCTGATGACGGTGGCCGAGCGTGACGCCGCACCACGCGAGTGGGGGCGCGATTGGGCGCTGCCACTCGTGCTCGGCATCGCCGCGATCGTCGTCACCCACCACCTCACCTCCTACGCCGTCGCCGTCTTCCTCGCCCTGCTGGCGGTCGTCTACTGGGCGCTGCGGCGCGAGTGGAGCTGGCCCAACCCCTGGCGCTACGCGGTGCTGGCGGCGGTGCTGGCGGTCGGCTGGCTGGTGCTCGTCGCCAACTCGACCTTCGGCTACCTCGGGCCAGTGATCGGCGAAGCCTTCGAAGCGATCTTCAACACCGCCTCCGGCGAGGCGCCGCCGCGCGGGCTCTTCCAGGGCAAGGGCCCGAGCGTGCCGGAGACCCCCCTGGCCGCCCGTGGCATCGCCCTGCTGGCGGTCGCCCTGCTCGCCGTCGGCGTCTTCTTCGGGCTGCGCCGCTTCTGGCGCCGCTATCGCAAGGAGCCCTTCGCGATCATCTTCGCCGTTGCCTCGATCACCTTCTTCGGCACCCTGGTGCTGCGCCTCGCCCCCGCGGCTTGGGAGACCGGCAACCGGCTCAGCGAGTACCTCTTCGTCGGCCTCGCCTTCATCGCCGCGATCTCGGGTTTGCACGAATGGCGGCCGTTGCAGCGAGCCTGGCTCGGCCGCGCCGTCTTCACTGCCGCGCTCGGCATCATCCTCGTCGGCGGCGCGATCGCCGGCTGGCCCTGGGACCTGCAGCTCTCCGCCCCGATCCGGGCCAAGGCGGAAGGGCGCACGATCTCCTCGCCGCCGCTGGCACTGGCCGAATGGGCCGCGCACAACATCCCCGAAGAGCAGCGCTTTGGCGCCGGCATCGCCGACGCTCGCATGCTGATGACGCCGGGTGAACACATCGCCCTGGCGGGCAAGACGCCAGACATCGAGGACATCCTCAAAGAGACCGAGCTCTCCGATTGGGAGCTGCCGTTGCTGCGTGAAGAAGGGATCCGCTACATCGTCGCCGACCGGCGCGAAGTCGCCGCCGACGCCACCCGCGGCTACGCCTTCACGATGCGCGGAGACGAACCGGAACTGCTGCCGCTCTCGACCGTGACCAAGTTCGGCTCGCTGCCGGGGGCGAAGCGGATCTACTCGAGCGGCGACATCTCCGTCTACAAGCTGGGGGCGCCGCGATGAGGGGTCACGGTGACCTGCGGCTGGTCGCGGCGCTGGCCCTGCTCTGCGCGGCATTGGCGCTGCTGATCCCGTTCACGGGTGTGGCGGCGATCTTCGCCGTGCCGCTGGCGCTGCTGCTGCCGGGCTACGCGATCGCGGCCGCCGCGTTCGCCCAGCGCCAGCTCGAGTGGGCGCTCTTCTTCGTGCTCGGCATCGCCCTCAGCCTCGCGATCCTCATCCTCGGCAGCCTCCTGCTCAATTACGTCGGCGGCATCCACCCGCTTTCCTGGGCCGCGCTGCTGGTGGCGATCACCTTCGTCGCCTGCCTGATCGCGGCGCGGCGTCGTGGGCCGACCGACCGCGGACCGCGTTGGCCGCGACCGCGGCCGGGCGCGCTGGGGACGATATTGCTGCTCGGCGGTGCCGTCGCCGCGATCGCGGCGATCGTGCTCTCCGCCTCGACCGTGCCCTCCGGCGACGCGATCGGCTACACCCAGCTTTGGATCCTGCCCCAGGCCGGGACGAAGGGTCACGAAGCGCAGGTGGGCGTGCGCAGCCAGCAGCAGGCCTCGCTCGACTACGACCTGCGGATCAAGATCGGCGAGGACGAAGTCGTCAAGCGCAGCTTCCGCCTCGCACCCGGGGAAACCCACGTCGTCCACGTGCGGGCGCCGGCAGGCAGCGAAGGTGTGCTGCCGGTGATCGCGACGCTCTTGCGTCACAATCGGCCGACCAGCGTCTACCGGCGGGTCAAGGGCTCGCTGGTCGCGCCGCAGGAGCCGCGATGAGCACCAGTGCCAGCGACCTCGTGGTCGACATCGTGATCAACAACCACAACTACGGCGCCTACCTCGAGGCCGCGATCGAGAGCGCTTGTGGACAGACCCACAGGCGGGTCAACGTGCTCGCCGTCGACGACGGCTCGACCGACGACTCGCGTGAGATCCTCGCCCGTCACGGCGACCGCATCGGCTTGATCTTGCGCGAGAACGGCGGCCAGGCATCGGCGCTGAACGCCGGCGTCGAGGCCTGCAAAGGGGACGTGGTGATGTTTCTCGACGCCGACGACGTGCTGCGTCCCGAAGCGGCCGCCCGCGTCGCCGCCGCCTTCGCCGCCGACCCGGGCGTCAGCAAGGTCCAGTTCCGGATGGAGACGATCGACGCCGCCGGGCGGCCGACCGGCGAGCTCAAGCCCGCCGCCCACCTGCCGATGCCGAACGGTGACCTGCGCAGCGCCGAGCTCGCCTCGCCATATGACCTGGTCTGGATGGCGACCAGCGCCAACGCCTTCCGCGCCGAGGCCCTGCGGCGCATCCTGCCGATCCCGGTGGCGGAGTACCCGGTCACCGGCGCCGACTGGTACCTGGTCCACCTCACCGCCCTGCTCGGCCGCGTCGTCTCGCTCGAGGACGTCGGTGCCGGCTATCGCGTGCACGGCGCCAACAGCTACGAGCTCGAGCAGAGCAGCATCGATCTCGACCACTTGCGGCAGGCGATCGGCTTCGCCGCCAGCACCTCGCGCGAGCTGCTGCGCCTCGCCGCCGAGCTCGGCATCGAGCATCCAGAGCGAATCCTCTCCGTCGCCGACCTCGCCAACCGCATGACCTCGCTGCGACTGGACCCCAGCCGTCACCCGCTCCCCAGCGACCGGCGGCTCGGCCTGCTCGCCGACTCGGTGCGGGCGGCGCGCCGCCGCCAGGGAGTCTCGGCAGCGATGAAGCTCGCCTTCGTCGCCTGGTTCGCGGCGATGGCCGCGGCGCCGCGCGGGCTCGCCGAGCGCCTCGCCGCGCTCTTCATGTTCCCCGAGCGGAGGCGCTCGCTCAACGGCCTGCTGGGACGCCTGCAACGCGGAGGCGGCAACGGCACGGCGGCGGTGGCCTGAGATGCGGATCCTGATCGCCACAGACCACTTCCCGCCCTTCATCGGCGGCGCCCACCGCCAGGCCCAGCTGATCGCGCGAGCGATGGCCGAGCGCGGCCACGAGGTCGCGGTGGCGACGCCCTGGCACGGCGGCCTGCCCCGAGTCGAAGAGGACGGCGGCGTCACCGTGCACCGGGTGCGCCAGATGCGCACCCTCTTCCCCGCCCTCGTCCGCGACGAGGGCCAACGCCACCAGACCCCCTTCCCGGACCCGGTCACGGTCGCCGGCCTGCGCAGGCTGATCGACGACTTCCAGCCCGAGGTCATCCATGCCTACGGCTGGCTTGCCTTCTCCCTCGCCTTCGCCCTCGGCCGCCGCCGCATCCCGATGCTGGTCTCGGCGCGCGACTACGGCTATTTCTGCGCGACCAGGACGCTGCTGCACAAGGGATCGCACTGCAGCGGCCCCGCTCCCGCCAAGTGCCTCTCCTGCGCCGGCGATTACTACGGCCGGCCGAAGGGCTGGATCGCCGCCGCCGGCGTCGCCATCTCCAAACCCCTGCTGGCGCGCAAGATGACCGGCCTGCACAGCGTCAGCACCTACGTCCATGACGTCACGGTCGAGCACATGCACGCCGGCAACGGCCTGGTCGAGGTCACCATCCCCAGCTTCCAGGAGGTTCCCTCTCGCGAGGGCATCGACGTCGACGCCTGGCTGGCGCGACTGCCCACCGAGCCGTTCATTCTCTTCGTCGGCGCCTTCCGCAAGGTCAAGGGCCTGGAGACGCTCTTTGACGCCTACCGCCAGCTCGACTCGCCGCCGCCTCTGGTCCTGATGGGCACCTACGAGCGCGACTCGCCCGCCGACTTCCCGCCCGAGGCGGTCGTGCTCACCGACGTTCCCAACGCCGTCGTCATGGCCGCCTGGGACCGGGCGATGTTCGGCGTCATGCCCTCGCTCTGGCCCGAGCCGCTCGGGGCGACCGTGGCCGAGGGGATGAGCCGCGGCCGACCCGTGATCGGCACCAAGCCCGGCGGCCACACCGACATGCTCACCGAGTCGGCCGGGATCGCCGTACCCCAGGGCGACGTCGGGGCCCTGCGCGCGGCGATGGAGCGCCTGATCGCCGATCCGCAACTGCGCGAGGAGATGGGCGAGGCGGCCGCCGAGCGGGCGCGCTCGTTCCGGGCGGAAAACGTCCTGCCGCGCTTCGAGGACGCCTACCGCAGCGTGATCGCAGCGGGCAACGCCAAGCCCGAATGAAGATCCTGATCGTCGCGGCGGTGCCGCCGCAGGCCGCCGGCGGCGGGGCGATCCCCGTCCTGCTCGACGCCCAGCTGGCGGGGCTGCGGGAGCGCAACGAGGTCACCTTCGTCAGCGCCGTCGGCGACGAGCCCGAGGAAGCCGCGGCGGCCGAGCGCCTGCGCGAGTCCGGGCTCGACGCCCACTTCGCCGACCGCCGCCAGCCGCGCGCGGCGCGGCAGCGCTGGCGGCGGCGGGCGCGGATGGTCGGGGCCTGGGCCTTCAGCGGGCGCCCCTGGCGGGCCGTCTGGTTTGCCGATCCAGGCGTGCAGGCGATCCTCGACCGCCTCGCCGGCAGCCACGATTTCGACGTCGCCGTGGTCGAGGACAGCGCGATGTCGGGCTACCGCCTGCCCGCCGGCGTCCCTTCGCTGCTGACCGAGCACGAGGTGCTGCGCCCGCGCCGCTTCGATTGGCACGCCGGGCCGCCGCGCGCCTGGCCGGGCTGGGCCTTCACCGAGCTCGACTGGCGCAAGCGACCGCCGTTCCAGCGTGCTGCCTGGGGGCAGTTCGACCGCGTGCTCACCTTCGGCAAGCGCGACGCGGCGGCGATCGCCGAGCTCGCCCCGGAGCTGGACGGGCGCGTGCGAGTCAGCCCCTTCGGCCTCGCCCTGCCGGCGCCAACCGATCCCGAGCTGGTCGAAGCCGAGCGCCTGCTCTTCGTCGGCAACTTCACCCACCAGCCGAATCGTGACGCGGCGCTCTGGCTGGCGCGCGAGATCATGCCGGCGCTGCTCGCCCGGCAGCCACGGGCGCGCCTGCACCTGGTCGGCAGCCGCGCCCCGGCCGAGATCCTCGCCCTCGCCTCGGAGGCGATCGAGGTGGTCTCGGACGCGCCCAGCGTCGAGCCCTATCTCGTCGCCGCCGCCGTGGTCGTCGCCCCGGTGCGGACCGGCGGCGGCATGCGGATGAAGGTGCTGCAGGCACTCGCCGCCGGCAAGGCGGTGGTGACGACGAGCCGCGGCAGCGAGGGCTTCGACTGCTTCTCCGAGCCCGCCCCGCTCGCGGTCGCCGACGAGGCGGAGGGCTTCGCCGCGGAGGTCGCTGCTCTGCTCGGCGACCCGGCGCGACGGCGCGAGACGGGCGCCCGGGCGCGCTCCTTCGCCGAGCGCCACTACAGCCCCAGCGCCTGGGCGAAGCGCCTGGAAGCCCTCTATGCGGAGGCGATCGAGAGATGACCGCGCCCCAGCGACGAGCTGCATCAAATTCTCTACCCAGCGGAGCCAGAATTTGATGCAGCTCGCGAGCGTCGTCATTCCAACCCACCAGCGCCGCGAGGCGCTGCGGCGGGCGCTGCTGGCATTGAGCGCGCAGACGGCGGCGCCGGACAGCTACGAGGTGATCGTCTCCGTCGACGGCTCGACCGACGGCACGATGGAGATGCTGGGGGGCTTCAGCGCTCCTTACGCGCTGCGCCACGTGACTGGCCCGGGCCGCGGCCGCGCCGCCGCCTGCAACAAGGCGATCGAGCTGGCGCGGGGAGAGGTCCTGATCGTCCTCGACGACGACATGCAGCCGGCACCCACCTTCGTCGAGCGCCACCTCGCCAACCATCCCGAGGGCTCGCGGCTCTGCGTGATGGGGGCGGTGCCGATCGAGCTCGACGGCTCCAGCCCGCACGCCGCCCGCCATGCCCGCGACAAGTTCAACGCCCACCTCACCGAGCTCGCTCGCCCTGGCCACCGCTTTGTCCCCCGCGATTTCTACTCCGGCAACGCATCGCTGCGAACGGCGGAGATGCGCGCGGTCGGCGGCTTCAGCGAGTCGTTCACGGTCTACGGCAACGAGGACGTCGACCTCTCGCTGCGCCTGCGGGCCAACGGGGTCAAGCTCGGCTACGACCCGGAGGCGCTCGCCCGCCAGGAGTACGACAAGGACCTGGCCGAGCTCTTCGACGACACCACGGCGAAAGGCCGCACCGCCGTGCAGCTCGCCCGCGCCCACCCCGACGTCTTCCAGATGCTGAGATTGGCCCAGCCCTGGGACGGCTCGCGCCCCTGGCTGGCGGCGCGCGCGGTGCTGCTCTGGCTGACCAGGCGAATCGGGGCGACGTTGGCGCTGGCGCGCTGGAAGGCGAGCCTGCTCGAGCGGCTCGGCCTCTGGCGCCAGCCGCTCTTCTACCGCGCCGTCCTCGACTACGCCTTCTGGGCAGGTGTCGACGCCGAGCTGCGCGAATCCAACCCCGACGGCGAGCTCGAGCGGCTCGCGAAGGACCTGTCTCGTGGCCCGATCGATCTTCTTCTACACCGACAGCCGTGAGCTCGGCGGCGCCGAGATGGCGCTGCTGATGCTGATCGAGAACCTCGACGCCACCTGGCGCCCGACCCTGCTCGTCGACGACGACCCCGGCTCGCAGCCGCTGGTCGAGCGCGCCGAAGCGCTGGGGGCGGAGGTGCGACGGGTGGCGCCGATGCCGCTCGGCCTCGCCGGCGCCCGGCGCGGGCTCAGCCTGGCCCGCATGCTGCGCCGCGAGCGCCCCGCCGTCTTCCACGCGCACCTGAGCTGGCCGCTCGCCGCCAAGTGGGCGCTGGCGGCATCGGTGCTGGCGCGGCGGCCGACGGTGGCGACGATCCAGCTGATCCCCGAGTTCGAGCTCGAGCCCTCCTCGCGGCGGCAGCTGCGGGCGCTCGCTTCCAGGGTCGACCGCTACATCGCCGTCTCGCGCGACGTTCGCGAGGAGCTGATCGAGCGCTTCGGCTGGCCGGCCGAGAAGATCGTGATTGGCTACAACGCGGTCGAGGTGACTCGCTTCGGCGGCGACGCCCCGTCTGGCCTGCGCGAGCAGATCGGTGGCCGCGCCAAGCGCCCGCTCGTCCTCACCCCCGCTCGGCTCGATGAGCAGAAGGGCCACCCGGTGCTGCTGCGCGCCGCCGCGGAGCTGCCGGGCGTCGACTTCGTCTTCGCCGGCGAAGGCCCGGAACGGCCGGCGTTGGAAGCGCTCGCCGGCGAGCTTGGGATCACGGATCGAGTCCGCTTCCTCGGCTACCGCAGCGATATCGCCGATCTGCTCGCCGCCTGTGACGTCTTCGCCCTGCCCTCGCTCTACGAGGGCTCTTCACTGGCGGTGCTCGAGGCGATGGCCGCCGAACGGCCGGTGATCAGCTCGGCGATCGGCGGCACCGACGAGCTGATCGACGACGGCCAGGATGGCCTGCTCGTCCCCCCCGGCGACGTCAAGCGACTGGTCTCGGCGCTGCGGCAGCTGATCAACGACCAGCCACTGCGCCGTGCCTTTGCCGAACGGGCGCGCCGGCGGGTCGAGCGAGACTTCACCCCAACCGTGATGACCCAGCGGGTCGAAGCGATCTACAGGGAGCTCGACGGTGGCGGACCGCCCCAAGCTTGAGGCGCTGCCCGAGGACCAACTCAACGCGCTGCTGCGCCGCGCCGACTGGCGCTTCCTGCTGGGCGGCGAGGATGCGCCGCTGGTCGCGAACCTCGTCGGCGGCGAGGACGCGCGCGCGATCGAGCTGATCGGCGCCGACGGCGAGCCAGGCCCGGGAGAGGCGGACCTCGCAGCAATCGGCTTCCCGAGCCGGCGAGCGCTGGGCTCGGCGCTGGAGGCGGTCCGACCCGGTGGGGCCGTGGTCAGCATCTCGCGCCGGCCGCGACCGCTGGGAGCGTCGCGGGCGACAGCACATATGCGCCGCGCCGGGCTGCGCCAGATCGGCGTCTTCTGGGCGGGGCCGCTGCCCCACCGCGCGCCTCAGTTCTGGCTCGACCTCGACTCCAACGCCGCAACCGCAGGGCTGCTCGCACAGCGTCCCCCGAGCGGAACCGTGCAGACCTTGCTGCGGCCGCTCTGGCGTGCCTGCGCTCGCGCCGGGCTGCTGGCGCCGCTGATCGCGATTGGCCGCGCGCCGAGCGGCGAGGAGCCGCGAGACGAGATCGGCGCCACGCTGCCGGCCGAGAGCGGACGGCTGCTACTCACCGGCGGTAAGCGCAGCATCAACAAGGTCGTTGGTTTTCCTTTCAACGAGAGCGAGGAGGCCCCGACGAAGATCGTCAAGTTCGCCCGCGTCGCCGCCGCCGACGCCGCGCTCGAACGCGAGGCGTCGGTGCTGCGCGCGGTCGAGCGCGACCACCCTGACGTGCCGGGCGTGCCTCGCCTGCTGGCCGAGGGCCGGCGCGCCGGCCGTCACGCCCTCGCCGAGAGCGCGGTCCACGGCGAGCCGCTGCTCGCGGCTCTCACCGAGGAGAACTTCGGCGAGCTGGCGACACGAGTCGGCGATTGGCTAGCGGGCCTGGTGGGGAGCACCCCGAGCGCGCGCGAGGAGTGGTGGCCGCACCTCGTCGGCGAGCGGCTGACAGAGTTCGAGCGCAACTTCGGCGGCGTGGTAGCGGCCGACACGGTCGCGGAGCTGCGCCGCCGCCTCGAGCAACTCGGCGACCTGCCCGGCGCCTGCGAGCACCGCGACTGCTCACCCTGGAACGTCGTCCTCGACCGCGAGGGCGCCCCCGGCCTGCATGACTGGGAGTCATCCGAGCCCCACGGCCTCCCGGGCCTCGACCTCACCTACTTCCTCGCCAACTGCGCCTTCATCCTCGACGGCGCCCTCGACTCCGGCCGCACCCGTGAGACCTACGCCCACCTGCTCGACCCCACCACCCCCCGCGGCATCGTCGCCACCGCAACCGCCGAGCGCTACCGCGCCGCCACCGGCATCTCGACCGCCGACTACGCCCGCCTCCGCCTGCTCTGCTGGCTCATCCACACCGCCTCAGACCACCAGCACCTGACCATGGCCGCCGCCGGCCGTCCCAGCCCCGAGGCGTTGCGCCAGAGCTCCTTCCTCGGCTTGCTCGAAGCCGAGCTGGCCCAAAATCCGCAGATCTGACTCTTTAGCCGCACAGAAACGCCGCGTTACCCGCAACACTTGTCCAGTGGAGACTGTTATCGGCGCAATGGTCCTGGCCCTTGGCTTGACCTTGTTCTGGAGCGGGCGCCAGCGGTTTGAGTTCAATTCCTTCCAGGCGACGCTGTTCTCCGTTCTGGAGTTCGCGAGTTTCGTCATTTCGATCGTCGCCCTCGGTTGGCTTGGCGTCGGAATTCTGATCGGCGTAAATCTCGCGGCCGCTCTGGTTTGGTCGCTGATACTTGCGGCGAAAAAGCAATCGATCTTGGTTGAGGCAGCTGTTCAAAGCTCCGATATGACGGCGGAGGATGCGGACGAAATTTGGCAATGGATGGGCACGGATAAGGCGTTCGCGGTAATCCGGCCGCTGGAGCGAGCAGACCTAATTCGAGCTCTGGCGAAGCAGGCGCGATCCCCGAGCGAAATACGTCCTATGGCAAAGGCGGTGGCTCAACTGTCGGTCATCTTCGATAGCGAAGCCGGGTGGTTGGTGCCCCGTTTTGATCAGCTGCTCCGGTTGTACGGAAAGAGCGCCAGCGATTCCGAAGAAGTTGCAGACATGCTGGTGACGGCGACCAAGCAATCTGCAACTTCATTCGAGGACATGCTTATCGCGATGATCATCGCGGGTGGCGGCTCGGACGGAGAGAGCGACATATCGGGTGAGTCGCAGGTCGCGGAAGCCGCGTAGTGCTGAGGTTGTCGACTAACCATGCTCACACCTAAAGATTCGCGGTTGAAGAGACCAAGGCAACTCGCCGCTGGAGAGCGGCAACTCATCGACGAGTTGCTGCGGGAGTCATTTGAGGGACGTAACGAGCTGCGCATCCAGCTGGCCGACGCCAGCGTCGTAGCCCACGGCCCACCCGATACTCGTACCGTGGTTTTCGCGCCGGCAGGTGGAAATATCCCTCGGGCCTACACCGGTTCTCGAGTTCCTGTTGATGGATTGATAGCCGACGATGACGGCACCGATATAGAAGTTCTCCTTCACGTCGTCGACGGTTATGCGCGAGAGCTGGAGATTTACCGTGTCGATGGATCCCCTATCGAACGGGCTGCGCTCGATGGGCCTCTGAAACGGCGACCCTAGCCGCGCCCGAGCCTGGCGCGGAGGCGCAGCCAGAGCGGCGGTAGGCCTTGGCCGGTCCAGGCCTTCCAGAGGATCGCTAGGACACCGTCGGCGGCGTGGACGCTGACTCGCTTGAGGCGGAAGCGGTCGGTGGCGGCGTCGTTGCGGCCCTTTTCGGTGGTGAAGGCGGCGGCGTAGCCGGCCTCGCGGGCGGCGGCACAGACGGCGTCGTCGTGGTCGCCGTTGGGGTAGGCGATGATCTCGCTCGCAGTGGGAATGTGGACGCGCAGTTCGGTCAGCGAGCCGGCCAGCTCTTCGGTGCGCTCCTCTGCCCCAAGCGTCGTCAAGCGACGATGGTGGCGGGTGTGGGAGCCGATTCGCACGCCGGCCTCGGCGAGTGCGGCGAGCTGCTCCCAGCTCGCCACCGGCTCGCCGTCGATCCAGTGTGCGGCCTCCCCCGCCTCGGCGGTGGGGACGAAGAGCTGCGGCCCCCAGTCAGCGTGGCGGCGCAGCGGCTCGACGCAGTCCTCGATCGCGTCGTCGACGGTGATCGCGACGCCGCGGTGAGCAACGGCCTCGACCTCGCCCGCGTGGAAGGCGAGGATCGCCTTGGGCGAGAGCGGCTTGAAGCCGGCCAGGCGCAACGCACGCAACTGGCGGGAGAAGCGTCGCGGCGCGATGTCGATTCGCTCCTGACCCGGCTTCAGCTCACCGGCGATGCGGTGGTAGACGAGGACCACATAGGAGCGCCCGGAGAAGCGCCGTCGCTCCGAGGCCAACCGCTGCCCGAAGGTGAGGCGGCTCACCTAGACTCGCCCCGCATCGTGGCCGGGGAACGCAAAGACGGGCTGAGCAGGCAGGCCCGGGGAGCGCTGGAGGAGCGGATCGCGCTGATGGCGCCCTCGCGCCGGCTGCGCATGGCGCTGGCCGAGGAGGCGCTCGCCGAATTCTCCGCTGGGCAGCCGCTGCGCGTGCTCGACGCCGGCTGCGGCGACGGCCTGCCGCTGCTCTCGATCGCCAAGCGCCACCCGGACTGGGCCATGGTCGGCGTCGACCTCAGCGAGACCCTGCTCGCCGGCGCCCGCGAGCGCGCCGCGAATCGCGGGCTTGCCAACGCCTCCTTCCGCCAGGCGGATCTCACCGAGGACCCCGCCTGGGCGGGCGAGTTCGACGCGGTGATCGCGCTCGAGTGCCTCAACGAGATTCCCGACGACCGCGCCGCCCTGCGCACGATGGCGCTCTCGCTGCGCCCGGGAGGGCTCGCCGTCGTGCAGGCGCCGGAGGAGAATTGGAAGCCGATCCTCGAGGGCAGCGACACGACCTGGCGCGAGGAGGTCCGCCACGGCTACAGCGCCGAGAGCCTTGCCGCGGCGCTGAGCGAGGTCGGGCTTGACGAGGTCGAGGTCCGACCCACCTTTCGCGCCACGGTCGAGCTCGCCCAGGAGCTGCGTGATCGGATCAAGGAGCGGGGCGCGGCGTTGCGGGCCGTCGCCTTTCCGGCGATGGTCGCCGCCGTGCGCGCTGAGCGCTGGGGGCTGACAGGCGGCCGTGCCAACGCCCTCTTCTCGCTCTCGCGCCGGCCCGCCGAGCCAGCTTCCTAGGCAGCTCACACCGCCGTCCCCCGGTCCACCAGGCGCGCTCCGCGCTGGTACTCGAGCGTGCGCACGGCGAAGAAGAGGCTTCGCGCCCGCGGCGTGTTGAGCCCGGAGCGGACCAGCAGCGCCGCGCCCGCGCGCAGCGGCGCCGAGAAGAAGGACGGCGCCAGCAGGAAAGGGGTCAGCAGCCAGCGACTGCGGCGGGTCTTGAAGCTCGGGCCGGCGGCCAGCGCCGCGGCGAGCTCGGGGTGCTTGGCGACGAGCTCGCGGTCGGAGCGCCCGGTCTCGCGGGCGCGGCGCAGGTACTTGGCCGGGTCCACGTCGTAGTACTGGTAGCTGATCGCGGCCGGGTTGAAGACGACCTTGTAGCCGGCGGCAAGCACCCGGTGGCCGAAGTCGAGGTCCTCGCCGCCGAAGAGGCCGTCGCGGGTGAAGGTCGGGTCGAGGCCGCCGAGCGCCGCGAAAGCCTCGCGCGAGATCGACATCTGCCCGGTCAGCAGGTCGCCGATACCTATTTGGGCGGCGGCGGACGCGGTCAGCCGCTCGCAACGCCGCGCCGCCCAGGAGCCGACGCCCCAACTGAGCAGGTTGCGCGGCGAGGCGGGGTCGAGCGGCAGGTCGCCCATCACCATGTCCGCCCCCTCGCGGTGGGAGCGGTCATGCTCGGCGAGGAGAGCCGGGTCGGCCCGCATGTCGTCGTCGAGGAAGACGAGCAGCTCACCGTCCGCGGCCTCGGCTCCGGCGTTGCGCGCCGCGGCGGCACCGCGGTTGGGCTGCTCCAGCACGGTCAGCGGGAAGTCGACCTGCAGCTCCCGCAGCGCCGCGGCGCTGCCGTCGCCCGAGCCGTCGTCGACGACGATCACCTCGAAGTCCCGCTCTCGTTGCCCCGCCAAGGCCGATACGGACCGCAGAACCGTGTCGCGGCGCTGGAAGGTGGGGACGATGACGCTGAAGCGCCTCAACTCTCGCTCTCTGCGAAGCGCTGCTCGGGCGAGGGCCGGGTCGAGACGACCCGGCGGGCCAGCGGCGGCGCCAGCAGCGCGAGCGCGGCGAAAGCGCGCTCACGAGTGCCGCTGCCGCGGTCCGCAGCCAAGCGGCGCAGGCGCTGCCGCGGCATCTCCCCTTCGAGCACCGCCTTGGTCTCCTCGCGCGTCGCCTCGTTGCGGCGCCAGCGGATCGCCGCCGCCAGCGGCTGGCGCTCCTCGGGCCGCAGGTCGGCGCTCACGGCGGCCTTCTCCAGCAGCCGCACCCGCTCCCAGAGGCTGGCGACGCGGCTGGAGGCGAGGCTGCCTGAGTGCAGGACGTAGTCGTAGAGCGGCTCGTCGACCAGACCGGCGCCGGAGCCGTGCAGGATCAGCCGCAACCAGCAATCCCAGTCGTAGGCGATCCGCATCTGCTCGTCGAAGCCGCCGACTTCGGCGAGCGCCGAGAGCCGCACCGCCGGCCAGCCGCCGACGAAGCAGTTGCCGAAGATCGCCGTGCGCTGGTCAGCGACAGCGAAGGGATTGTGGGCGCTGAAGCTGCCCACCCCGCGCCCATCGACGACGAAGCGGGCGTCGGTGGTGATCAGGTCGAGGTCGGGCCGCGCCACGGCCAGGCCGGCGAGCGCCTCGAGCCTGCGCGGCTGGTAGGTGTCGTCGGCGTCGAGCACGGCCATGAACTCGCCCGAGGCGGCGGCGACGCCGGCGTTGCGGGCAGAGGCCCCTCCCCCGTTCTCCTTGCTGACGACCTTGATCTGCCCCACAAAGGGAGCAAGGGCGGCGGCGAGGTCATCTTTGGAGCCGTCGTCGACGACGATCACCTCGTGCGCAGGATGGGTCTGCCCGAGTGCCGAGCGGACCGCGGCGGCGATCGTGTCCGCCACTTCGTAGGCGGTGATCACGATCGAGAAGGTCGGCGGCCGCTCCAGCGGCGCCAGCCCGGCCGATGCCGGCGGCACCACGATCGGTCCCGGTTGCGGGTCCTCCCCGCTCACGCCGGCAACCTCCAGACGTGGGGCAGGACAACGTCGCCGTCGGCACCGGAGATCGGCGTCGGCCGCTCGTGCAGGACCCCCGGCTCGACGTCGAAGAAGCAGGCCGCCTGCAGCCCGTCCTGGATCTGGCGCTTGCCTTTCAGCACCACGTCGATCCGGTAGCGCCCCGGCAGCAGCTGCAGCGAATCGAGCGAGCACTCGATCCGCGGGCCCAGCTCGGGATCACGCACGTCGACCGGGGCCGAGACCTCACTGTCGAGCGTCGCCACCGGGTGGCCGAGGCTGTTGTGGATCGTCAGCCGGCACTCGGTCATCGGCAGCGCCTCGGTCACCTCGATCGCGATCGTGGCGGAGCGGCCGGCGACGACCGTGTCGGGATGGCCGCCGGCGGAATCTTCGATCTGCACGCGGCGGATCAGGCTCTCGTCGTAGCCGCGGCTGTCGCGGTCGGTGCGCTCGAGCAGGTCGACGTCGGCCGCTTTCTCGAGCGTGCGCAGGTAGCTGTCGATCGCCTCGTCGACCGGCGCGTCGGTCAGCAGCTGCCCCCGTTCCAGCAACACACCGCGCTCGCAAAGTGCCTGCAAAATAGCGAGATTGTGGGAGACGAAGATGACCGTTCGCCCGGCTTCGGCGACCTCGTTCATCTTGCCCAGGGACTTGCGCTGGAAGGCGGCGTCGCCAACCGCCAGCACCTCGTCGACGAGCAGGATCTCCGGCTCGAGGTGGGCGGCGACGGCAAAGGCGAGTCGCACGGACATGCCGCTCGAGTAGCGCTTGACCGGCGTGTCGAGGAAGCGCTCGATCTCGGCGAAGGCGACGATCTCGTCGAAGCGGGCGCGGATCTCCGAGCGGCGCATGCCAAGGATCGCGCCGTTGAGGAAGACGTTCTCGCGCCCGGTCAGCTCGGGGTGAAAGCCGGTGCCGACCTCGAGCAGGGAACCGGTGCGCCCGGTCACGTCGGCGTAGCCGACCGTCGGCTCGACGATGCGCGAGAGGATTTTCAGCAGGGTGCTCTTGCCGGCGCCGTTGTGGCCGATCAGGCCGACGACTTCCCCCCGTTTGATCGTCAGCGAGAGGTCGTGTAGGGCCCAGAGCGTGTCGCCGACCTCGCGCTCGCGACCGCGGCGGGTGAGCTTGCCGAGCGAGCCCTTGGCGGTTTCGATCAGGCTCTCGCGCAGGGTCCCGTAGCCGCGGCGGCTGAGGCCGAGCTCATAGCTCTTGCCCAGCCCGGCGGTCTGTATCGCGACGTCGCTCATCCTTAGATGTAGTCGGCGAAGCTGCGCTCCACCCGGTCGAAGTAGGCGAGGCCACCGACGAGCAGGACCAGGGCCGAGGCGGCGGAGATGCCGATCAGCGCCCAGGGCGCGTCGGCGGTGCCGAGCGTCGCCCAGCGGAAGCCTTCGACTACCCCGACCATCGGGTTGATCGCGGTCAGCGTGCGCCAGGGCTCGTCGATCAGGCTGCTCGGGTAAGCGACCGGGGTGGCGAAGAGCCACATCTGAATCGCGAAGGGGATCACGTAACGGACGTCGCGGTAGCGAACGTTGACGGCGGAAAGGCCAGCGGTGACACCGAGGCCCGCCGCGACCATGATCAGGACCAGCACCGGCAACATCAGCACCGCGACAGTGGGCACGATGCCGTAGATCAAGACGATCGCGAAGAGGATCACCAGCGAGACACCGAGATCGACGAAGCCCGCCGCCAGCACCCCCGCCGGCATGAAGATGCGGGGGAAATAGATTTTCGCCACCAGGGCTGAGTTGGAGACGAGGCTTTCGGAACCGAGCAGCAGGGTGTTGGCGAAGTAGGTCCAGGGGACCAGGGCGGCGAGGCTGAAGAGCGCGTAGGGCAGGCCGTCGGAGGAGACCCCGGCGACGCGGCCGAAGAAGAGCGAGAAGACGACCATGAAGCCGACCGGCTGCAGAATCGCCCAAGCGGCGCCGAGCGCGGTCTGGCGATAACGCACGGTGACGTCGCGGGCGGCGATCTGGAAGGCGAGGTCGCGGTAGCGCCACAATTCCCGCGGCGAGAGCACGCGGCTGAAGCCCTTGGTCGCTTGCAGGCGAAGCGTCTCGGCGGGCGGGGCTGCCTCGCCGGGCGGGGGAAGGGTCGCTGTCTCCATCGGCTGCTCCATCGGCGCGAGGCTACTCGGACTGAAGTTCTGCGCCGGGACCCTCACCCCTGGCCGTGGGCACGAATCCCGCCGAACCCGCTGCGGATTGTGGCGCTACTTGCCGGAGGGGTCGAGCCGCACGCCCATCAAGCGCAGGAAAACGTCGCGCAGCGTGCCTGGCCAGCCGGCCGCCAGCAGCTTCAGGCGCAGCTTGCGCGGCGTGTCGCTGGCGTGGATCTCGACCCGTGGCAGCGTGTAGGGGTCGGCGCCGGGGCTGACGACTCCCCAATCGACGGTGAAGGCGACCTCGTAGCCAGCCTCGCGAGCCGCCGCCGCGAGGGCGGGGTTCCACTCGCCGTAGGGGTAGGAGAAGGAGCGCGGCCAGGGCAGCCCCGCCTCCTGCAGGCGCCGCCCCGAGCCGGCGATCTCATCGTCCAGCTCGATCTCCGGCACCTTCGGCAGCGGCCGGTGGTTTGTCGTGTGGGCGCCGACCGCCACCCCAGCCTCGGCGACCGCGCGCAGGCCGTCGGCGTCGAGCAGGCGCAGCGTCGTCGCCCGCTTCTTGGCGTCCCACTCGTTGGTCCCGCCGAGCTTGCCGGCGATGGCGAAGACGACGGCCGGCACGCCGCGCTCGGCCATGATCGGGCAGGCGACCTCGAGCAGGTCGGTGTAGGCGTCATCGAAGGTGAGCAGCAAAGCGCGCTCGGGCAGCGATCCCTTCCCCGCCAGGAACGCGAGCAGGGCGTCGAGGTCGACGAAATTCCAGCGCCGCTCGAGAAGGGTGTCGAGGTGGGCGGCGAAGAGGTCCGGTGGCACCGCGTACTCGGCCAACCTGCGGTCGTCGCTGAGGTCAGCGATCGCGTGGTAGGCGAGAATGCGCAGCTGCTTTCCCCCGCCGCCGGGCTCAGATGAGGTCATAGATGTCACGTCCCACCTTCAGCATCGTCATCACTACTTACAACCGGGCTCGGATCGTATGTCGCTGCATAGACGCTTGTCTGGCGCAGACCGACGGCGACTTCGAGATCGTCGTCGTCGACGACGGCTCGGCCGACGATACGCAGGCGGTGCTGCGCGAGCGCTATGACGACGCGCGCCTGCGAGTGGTTGCCCACGAGGCCAACCGCGGCATCAACCCCTCGCGCTACACCGGCGCCAGCGCGGCGCAAGGTGAGTGGGTCGTCGTCGTCGACAGCGACGACGAGCTGCTGCCCGAAGCGCTCGCCACGCTGCGGAAGCTGATCGCCGCGCTGCCGGAGGGAGTGCGCGTGCTGCGCGCCCGCCAGCTGCACGACGACGGCCACGTCACCCCCAGCTTCGTCCCCGATGGGCCCTACGGCTACGAGGGCCGCATCCGCTGGGCCGAGGCCGAGGGCGGCACCGACGCCGCGCGCTGCCTGCAGCGCGCCGTCTTCGCCGAGACCCCCTACATCGACGGCCGCCGCGGCGCGATGGAGACCCTCTTCGAGCTCAACCTGGCCGAACGCGAGCAGAGCGTCTGCGTCGAAGACGTGCTGACCAAGGTCCACGCCGATGCCCCCGACAGCTGGCTGCGAGCCGCCAGCGCCGCCGACGTCGTCCCCCGCCTGCAGCGCGAGGCAGGCGACATGCTCTGGATGGCCGAGACAACCCTCGCCCGCCACGGCGAGGCTCTCCAGCGCTGGGGCCCGCGCCAGTACGTCACCGTGCTGCGCATCGGCGCCACCCAGGCCTTCATCCTCGGCAAGCGTCGCCTCGGCACCCGCTTCGCCTTGCGCGCCCTGCGCTGCGATCCCCTCGCCCCCGCCGCCTGGATCACCCTCCTGCTTGGTCTCCTAGGCCCCGGCGCAACCGCCCGCGGCGCCGTCGCCTATCGTCGCCTCGCCGCCTGATCGGATTTCTAGTCTTCGGGCGGCGCAAACCCGACACGGTGCTTTGACTTGGCAGGCGGAGCAATCAACTGCCGAAGAGCGTCGAAGATCTGCTCCAACTGTTTGTCGTGCCGGCCCAACTTCGTCTGGTCTCTCGCTCCAGCTCTTCGAGTCGCTTCTCAATTGACGCATAGGCAGAAGCAGCCCGGCGCAACTCAACGAATGCCCGCATGATCGCGATGTTCACCGCCACGGCCCGTTTGCTCCTCAAGACGCCGGAAAGCATCGCAACCCCTTGCTCGGTGAAGACGTAGGGCGCATAGCGGCGACCACCTGACCCGCGGTTTGAGGTCGCGATTTGCGACCTCAAAGCCACCGCCTCCCCTCGATCGAGTTGGAACATGAAGTCCTCCGGAAAGCGATCCCGATTTCGCTTTACCTGCTCGACAAGGCGTTTCGTCTCGACCCCATAAAGGTCCGCCAGGTCCTCGTCAAGCATCACCTGCCGTCCGCGGACAACAAAGATCCGCCTCTCGATCGCCGGTCCCGTGACCGGTCCCAATGGCGTCTCTTGCACCGCTTTGGCCATCCGGTCACCATCGCAAACTAATCGGATGCTTTTGTCTGCGACCAGCGGTGCGTCAGACAGTCCTGGGACCGCGGAACAAAACCGGGCGAAGCAGTGTCGCCAGCAACACCAGGGCGATCGCGGTCTGACTGGCGGTCCAGACATAGCCGACCGCGTCGATGCCGACGCTCGGCAGCAGCACGGCGCTTAGGCCGAGGACGGCGATGCAGTGGGCACCCTGAATCGAGACGACGGCGCGGCCGCGGTGTTCGATTCGGGCGACGCTGATGCCGAGGGTGACGATCGCGTTGGGGACCATGCCCAGGGCCAGCAGGCGCAGCAGCGTCGCGCCTTCGTCGGCGTAGTCCTGGCCGAAGATCAAGAGTGCCCAGGGGGCGACGATCGCAGCCAGGGCGGCGATCGGGACGATTAGGCGCATCGTCTGGCCCAACGCCCGGCGCGAGAGCTCACGCAGCCGCTTCATGTCGGTCGCCGCCTCGACCGTGAGCGAGGTCATCACATTGAGCGCGACCAGCTCCATCGCCAGCGAGACCATCCAGGGCACGAAGAAGTAGGCGGCGTCGGCGGCGCTGACCTGGTTGGCGACGAGGATCGGCATGTAGAGGTTGCCCGCGAGGGTGAAGAGCTTGCCGGCGTAGTTGCCGGTCGCCATCGAGAGCAGCTTGCCGCGGTCGAGCGAGCCCTCCCCCGTCACGGTCGGGATCAGCCGTTTGAAGATCAGGTAGTTGACGATCACCACCGCGAAGGCGAGCGGCGCGGTCCAGGCAACGAAGGGCCCGGAGCCGGTCAGGGTGCTCGCCAGCACCACCAGCAGCAGCAGCTTGGCCAGCGCGTAGAGCGAGTTCTCCAGCGGAATCCACTTCGCCGCCCGCAGGCCGGTGAGGACGCTGTCCTGAAGGGTGAAGATCGTCGTCGCGCCGGTGGCGAGGACGAAGCCGATCAGCCAGCCGCCGCTGCCGAGGAAATCGAGCTTCGGCGACCAGATGCCGGTGGTCAGCGCCGCCAGCAGGGAGAAGACGAGCGCCAGGCCGAAGGTGAGCATGTAGCTGCGGCTGACCAGGCGGCGGGTCGAGGAACCAGCCACCGGCAGGTAGCGCACCAGCACCGCCGAGAGCCCCAGCGTGCAGGCTTCGGCGACCAGGGTCATCGCCGAGATCGCCGCCGCGTTGAGCCCGACCACGCGGGCGCTGTAGGAGTGGGCGGCAAGCGCCCAGAAGCCGACCCCGAGCAGGCTGGTCACCCCGGTGCCGAGGATCAGGTAGTAGCCGGTGCGGTAGAGCGGGTCGCTGAGGTGCTGGCGCAGGCGACCGCCTCGGCCGGCCAAGGCCGTTTCCGGAGTAGCCACGGCTAAGTCGCCACCCGCGAGCCGCGGGCCGCGATCGCGGTCTCGTAGGCCCGTTCGAACTGGGGCACGACCACGGCCGGGGAGAACTCGGCGGCGCGGTGGCGCGCCGCTTCGCCGAGACTCGCCCGCAGTTTGGCATCGCCGAGCAGGCGCTCGATCGCCCCCCGCAGCGCCTTGCTGTCATCGGCCGGCACGAGCAGGCCGGTCTCGCCGTTGACGACGACCTCGCTGAGGCCGCCGATGTCCGAGGCGACGATCGGCTTGCCCGCCGCTGCCGTCTCCAGCGCGACCAGGCCGAAGGTCTCGGGCAGGATCGAGGGCGCAACCGTGAGCAGCGAGCGGCGCAGCGCCTCGATCGCGTAGCGGTGCGGCATCGGTCCCAGCGCTACAACGCCGGGCAGGCGCGCCACCTCGTTGAGGAAGCTGCGGCCGACGAGGACCAGCGGCGGCGGGTTCTGCATCGCCCGGTAAGCCTCGGCAAGGACGAACCCACCCTTGTCGGCGGTGACGTCGCCGAAGTAGAGGATGAACGGCTCGCGCGGCAGGCTGGCGAGGTGGGAGTCCTCCGGCGGCAGCGGCTCGGGCAGCTCGCGGATCAGGTTGGGGACGACGCGGCAGCTTCCGGAGAGCTCTAGGCCGCAGCGTTCGCGGACCGCTTCGCTGACCGGCAGGAAGACGTCGACGTGACGTCGCACCCAGGGCTCGGAGAGGCGCGTGAGGGCGGCGATGCCGGCTCCCTTGGCCGGGCTGTAGTAATCGCCGGCGCAGCGCATGCACTTGGCCAGCGCCGGGCCGCTGCAGGGAGCGCCGCGATGGAGGAAGCGCTTGGTCGCGCAGACGAGCCCGTAGTCGTGCATCGAGAGCGCCAGGGCCGGCCCGCGACGCCGGTCGAGCGGCAGGTAGGAGTTGAGCAGCCAGTTGTGGGCGTGGACCACGTCGGGCCGCTCGCGGCGCAGCAGGCGCCGCAGCGCGAGCGCCGTCTCGGGGTCCGGCGCGGGCGGCGCGTGGTGGCGCTCACCATCGCTGTGCACCCCGGGCAGCCGGTAGGTCGTGCTGCCGAGCGAGTGCACGACGATGCCGTTCTCGTCGACCCGGGAGGTCCCGCCGGGCTGGCCGGACTGGCGCAGGGTCGCCACCGAGACCTCGTGCCCGCGGGCGGCGAGCTCGAGGCTGAGGTCCTCGACGACCCGCTCGACGCCGCCGACGACGGGCGCGTACGACTGAGCGAGCATCAGGATGCGCATACGTCCAGCCGATCGTAGCGTCCACACTCGCGTGCCAGAATCGCCCCGTGGCCGCCCCCTCTGAGCATCAAGTCGGTTCCAGCTCGCCTTCGATATCGGTGCTGATCTGCGCCTACACGCTCGATCGGCTCGACGTACTCTCGCAGGCGATCGAGTCGGTCCGGGCCCAGTCCACGCCCGCGCACGAGATCGTGCTCACGATCGACCACTCGCCCGAGCTGCTGGCCGAGGCGCGGCGGCGCTGGCCCGACGTGAAGCTGATCGAGAACCACGAGGAACAGGGTCTCTCGGGCGCCCGCAACAGCGGTGTCGCCGCCTGCGGCGGGGACGTCATCGCCTTCCTCGACGACGACGCGGTCGCCGCGCCGGACTGGCTCGAGCGCCTCGGCGACGCCTACCGCGACCCCGACGTGTTCGGCGCCGGCGGCTCCGTCCGCCCCGCCTGGGTCGAGGGCAAGCCCGCCTGGTTCCCGCCCGAGTTCGACTGGGTCGTCGGCTGCACCCACTCCGGCATGCCGCGCCAGCGCGAAGCCGTGCGCAACCTGGTCGGCGCCAACATGTCGCTGCGCCGCTCGGCGCTGGAGGAGCTCGGCGGCTTCCGCCACGAGCTCGGCCGCGTCGGCACGATCCCGGCCGGCTGCGAGGAGACCGACCTCTGCATCCGCGTCGGCCAGCGCTGGCCCGAGTCGAAGATCCTCTACGACCCCGCCGCCGCGGTCGACCATTACGTCCCCGCAGGCCGCGGCACCCGCGAGTACTTCACCTCGCGCTGTCGCGGCGAGGGGCGCTCGAAGGCCGTGCTGGCGGGCCTGGTCGGCAGCGGCTCCGGCCTCGAAGCCGAGCGCACCTACACCAGCCGCACGCTGCCGCTCGGCGTCCTGCGCGGCATCGGCGACGCCTTCCGCGGCGATCTCAGCGGCCTCTCCCGGGCGACGATGATCGTCGTCGGGCTCTTCACCACCACCGCCGGCTACCTCTCCGGCGGTCGCGAGCGGCGACGCCTCGAAAAGCGACGCCAGGCGGCCGAGGAGGAGACACAGGGCGGCAGCCCGCGCGTGCTGATGGTGACGCCGCTCAGCCCTCTCCACCAGGGCGGGGTCGAGCGCCACGTGATGGAAGTCAGCCGCCGCGCCGTCGCCGCCGGGGCCGAGGTCGAGGTCCTCTGCACCGAGCCGGGCGGCCCGAGCGTGCAGGAAGAGGAGCGAGAAGGAGTGCGAATCCGCACCGTGCGCGCCTGGCCCGCCAACCGCGATTGGTGCCTTGCGCCGCGGATCTGGCGTGAGATGTCTCGCCAGCCCTGGGACGTGGTCCACGTCCAGTCCTACCACACGTTCGTCGCCCCGCTGGCGATGCTGCGGGCGCTCACGCTCGGCATCCCCTACGTCGTCACCTTCCACGGCGGGGGCCACTCTTCGGAGGCCCGCAACCGCGTCCGCGGCCTGCAGCGCCTGATTCTCGGCCCGCTGCTGCGACGAGCGGCGCGCCTCGTCGCGGTCGCCCGCTTTGAGATCACGCAGTACGGCGATGAGCTCGATGTCCCGTCGGAGAAGTTCGCGCTGATCCCAAACGGCACCGACCTCGCCTTCTCTGCCGCCAACGGCGGCAACGGTCAGCCCGAGGGGCCGCCGAAGATCGCCTCGATCGGCAGGCTGGAGCGCTACAAGGGTCATCACCGTGTGATCGGCGCCTTTCCCTATGTGCTGAATAGTGAACCGGAAGCGCGGCTTTTCGTCGTCGGCACCGGCCCCTACGAAGACGAGCTGCGCAAGCTCGCCGAGGAGCTCGGCATCGCCGCCAGCGTCGAGTTCACCAGCACGCCGCCCGACCAGCCCAACGCGATGGCGGAGCTGCTGCAGCAGATCTCCCTCGTCGTCCTGATGAGCGATTTCGAGACCCATCCGCTGGTCGCGCTCGAGGCGGCTGCCGCCGGGCGGCGACTGCTGGTCGCCGACGCCACCGGGCTGGCGGAGATCGCCGAGGACGGCTTCGCCCGCGGCATCCCGCTCGACGAAAGTGCCGAGGGCGTCGCCGCGGCGGTGATTGAGGAGCTGGCCAAGCCGCCGCAGCAGAAGCGGCCGAAGCTGACCTCCTGGGACGACTGCACGGACGAGCTGCTGGCGCTTTACCGCTCGCTCGCCTGAGCAAGCGCCGGAATAATCGTCCATTCCACGCCTGAAGGCTGAAGAAGCGAGCACGGAGGCCGATCACCCTCGTGCATGAACGCCCGGCCCCGCAAGCTCCACCTCCTCGCTCCGCTCGCCCTGATCGCCCTCTTCGCCGCCTTCCTGCTCTCGGCCGGCGGCGCCGAGGCCGCGACGCGGGGCGGCGAAGCAGCCTGCAAGCGCGCCCGCCCCGCCAAGGGCGGCGGAGCCTGCAAGCGTGGCGCCTCGGCCTCCCGCGCCCAGCGCGTGCGCAGCAGCGTCAAGAAGGGCAAGGGCAAGCCCGCTCCGGCGCCCGCGCCCGAACCCGCTCCACCCCCCACGCCGGAAGCGCCCGCCCCGGCGCCCGCCCCAGAAGAACCGGCGCCGGCGCCTGAAGAAGTCGCTCCGGCCCCGGAAACGGCCCCGACGCCCGAAGCCAGCCCCAGTCCCGCCCCCTCCTCGATCTACTGGGGCGCCTGGATCGGCAAGCAGCTGACCGGCAACCAGCCGCCCTGGGACATGACGGCGCTGAACAAGTTCGAGGAAATGGCCGGCAAGAAGCTCTCGATCCTCAACTTCTCCGCCCCTTTCGCCAACTGCCCGACCTCCGGCGGCGCCTGCAGCTACTACAAGTTCCCGGTCAACGAGATGAACGCGATCCGCTCGCGGGGTGCGATCCCCTTCTACAGCTGGGCCTCGCAGTCGATCCCCTCGACCAAGGTCGAGCCCAACTTCCAGCTCTCCGATGTGATCGCCGGCACCTACGACTCCTACATCCGCGAATTCGCCACCGCGGCGAAGAACTGGGGGCACCCCTTCTTCCTCCGCTTCAACTGGGAGATGAACGGGCGCTGGTTCCCCTGGTCAGAGGGAGTCAACGGCAACAAGTCCGGTGAATTCGTCACCGCCTGGCGCCACGTGCACGACATCTTCACCGCGGTCGGCGCCACCAACGTCAGCTGGGTCTGGTGCCCGAACGTCGACCCCAGGGGCGAATTCCTCGATCTCGCCAGCCAGTACCCCGGCGACGAATACGTCGACTGGACCGGCCTCGACGGCTACAACTTCGGCACCAACCCCAACCGCGGCGACCGCTGGTACAGCTTCGACCAACTCTACAGGTCGACCTACGACAAGATCACCAGCTCGATCGCCCCCTCGAAGTCGATGATGATCAGCGAGATCGGCTCGACCGAGTACGGCGGCTCGAAGGCCGACTGGATCCGCGACACGCTGGCGAAAATCCCCACCGCCTACCCCAAGATTCGCGGCATGCTCTGGTTCGAGCAGTTCGACGACGGCATGGATTGGCCGATCGAGACCTCCTCCAGCGCCACCAGCGCTTTCGCCGCCGGGATCCAGAATCCGGCTTACGCCGGCAGCCAGTTCGGCTCACTGCCGTTCGGCAAGATCAGCGCAGCGGGCTGAGATCAGCCCGCGCGGCACGGTCAATCGGACAAACGTCCAATAGATCTTGCATAGTTGAAATTAGGCAAAAGCGGAGTCGATGGCTGGGGCAATGGCGCTCCAGACCCGACACCTGATCGCGATTGCACTCGTCTCCCTCGCCACGCTGCTGGCATGGGCCTCGCTCTCCGCGGCCACCGAGCATGCGAGCGCCGCGGGCAAGCTCCGCACCGGCCTCGGCAGCGCCCGCAAGCTGGCCAAAGTGAACCGCTGCAGCCGCCGCCTTCCCGCCCGCCGCGCCCGCACGATGAGCCGCACCGCGCGCCGCAACCTGATCCGCCGCCGCGTGCGCGGTTGTGGGGCAAGCCCGTCCACCGCCCCGGGCGCGCCGCTCTACTGGGGCGCGACGATCGGCGATCAGATCACCGGCGAGCAGGCCCCCTGGGATATGGGCGCCGTCTCCAAGTTCGAAAGCATGGCCGGCAAGGGCGTCTCCCTGGTCAACTTCTTCTCCCCCTTCGCCGAATGCGGCGGCTCCAAGTGCTCTTTCTTCAAGTTCCCCACCGAGCCGATGGAAAGCATCCGCGAGCACGGCTCGATCCCGGTTTTCAGCTGGAGCTCGCAGTCGATCCCCTCCAGCCTCGACGAGCCCAACTTCCAGCTCTCCGATGTGATCGCCGGCACCTACGACTCCTACATCCGCGAATTCGCTGAAGACGCCCGTGACTGGAACCACCCCTTCTTCCTCCGCTTCAACTGGGAGATGAACGGCAACTGGTTCCCCTGGTCAGAGGGCGTCAACGGCAACCAGTCGGGTGAATTCGTCACCGCCTGGCGTCACGTGCACGACATCTTCAGCGCCGTTGGCGCCGACAACGTGACCTGGGTCTGGTGCCCAAACGTCGACCCCGGCAACAAGCTGCAGAGCAGCATCGCCTCCAACTACCCCGGCGACGAATACGTCGACTGGACCGGCCTCGACGGCTACAACTGGGGCCCGAGCAAGGGCGGCTGGACCAGCTTCGCCAAGCTCTACGACTCGACTTACCACGAGATCACCGACACGGTCGCGCCGAGCAAGCCGCTGCTGATCGGCGAGATGGGCTCGACCGAGAAGGGCGGCTCGAAGGCGACCTGGATCGGCGAAGCCCTCGATGAAATCCCCACCGCCTTCCCCAAGGTGCGCGCGATGCTCTGGTTCGACACCTACGACGACGGCATGGATTGGCCGATCGAGACCTCCTCCAGCGCCACCAGCGCCTTCGCCTCCGGGGTCCAGGGCCCCGCCTACCAGAGCAACTCCTACGCCGACCTGCCGGCCAGCACCATCGCCCCGCCCAGCTGAGCCGACTGGACGTTTGTCCTAGACTGCTCCTCTTCCGAGGAGGAGAGGACGGCTTGCGACTTCGGTCTCCAGCAACGATCGCCAGCATGCTCCTAGTTGCCTGCGCGCTTGCCTTGGTCGGCGCGGCGCTGGCGGCGGGAGGAATCGACAAGCAGCGCCCTTGGCTCGACGACATTGCCGTCGACCAGCACGAGCTGCTCGTGCACGCTCACAGCGTGCACCTGAGGCGCGGTGAGGCCGCGGCTTCGGTCGGCGGTCACTCAGCGGCGACCCACAGGCGTCGGGTGGCAAGGGCGCGTCCGGCGTGGGGGGCCGAGATCGCCCTTTCACGGGCCGTGGCGCTGACCGGCGCCGACCCGAAGGCCCCCGGCCCCTCCGCGAGCCCGCCATCGGTGGCCGGACATCCAGGGGCAGCGGCTCGCCCGGCGCAGCCATCGCCGGGGCCGGCGCCAGATCCCGGTACTCCCCAGCCCAAAGAACCCACACCAACCCCACCCAGCGGCGAACCGGTCTCGGCCCTCTACTGGGGCGCCTCGATCGGCAGTCAGCTGACCGGCCAACAGGCACCGTGGGACATGGGCGCGGTCAGCGAGTTCGAGCAGATCGCCGGCAAGCGGGTCTCCCTGGTCAACTTCTTCTCCCCCTTCGCCAACTGCCCGACCACGGGTGACCCCTGCTCCTTCTACAAGTTCCCGACGACCCCGATGGAAAGCATCCGCGAATACGGGGCGATCCCCATCCTCAGCTGGAGCTCGCAATCGATCCCCTCGGCCAAGGCCGAGCCCAACTTCCAGCTCTCCGACGTCACCGCCGGCACCTACGACTCCTACATCCGCGAATTCGCCACCGCGGCGAAGAATTGGGGGCACCCCTTCTTCCTCCGCTTCAACTGGGAGATGAACGGCAGCTGGTTCCCCTGGGGCGAAGGCGCCAACGGCAACCAGCCCGGCGACTTCGTCGCCGCCTGGCGCCACGTGCACGACATCTTCAGCGAAGTCGGCGCTGACAACGTCACCTGGGTCTGGTGCCCCAATATCGACCCGGACGGGATCTTCGCCAACCTCGCCTCGCTTTACCCCGGCGATTCCTACGTCGACTGGACCGGCCTCGACGGCTACAACTGGGGGCTCAACCCGGCCAACCCCGACCGCTGGCGCAGCTTCGACGAACTCTATGAAGCCACCTACCAGCGGATCGCCGATCAGGTCGCGCCCGAAAAGCCACTGCTGATCGGCGAGATCGGCTCGACCGAGAAGGGCGGCTCGAAGGCCGAATGGATCGAAGAAGCGCTGGCCGCGATCCCGGCCAGGTACCCGAAGATCGGCGGGCTGGTCTGGTTCGACACCTACGACGACGGCATGGATTGGCCGATCGAGACCTCGGCCAGCGCCGCCGGGGCCTTTGCCGAAGCGATCCAAAGCCCTGCATACGTCGAAGAAAGCGAAGTCACGGCGGGCGAAGGTCCGATCCCACCGCCAAGCTGATGGGGCGCCTCGCCTCCCGGCGCGTTTAGAGCCCTTTCCTAAACTCCGCCGCCGCAAACGCCGATGGACACTGCAATGCGAACTCGACGAACCCTGACCCGACTGCTGTTGGGCCTGTGTGCGCTCGCGCTGTTGGCGGCTCCCGGCGCGGCGGCGGCGAAGCATCGCCACCATCACACGCACGCCAAAAAACAGCGGCCGCTCTACTGGGGCGCTTGGATCGGCGACCAGCTGACCGGCGAAGAACCGCCTTGGGACATGTCGGCGGTCAGCCAGTTCGAAGGCGTCGTCGGCAAGGGCCTATCGCTCGTCGCGCTCGGGTCGCCCTTCGCTGACTGCTCCTCCCCCCCGTGCAACTTCTTCGACTTCCCCACCGAAGCGATGGAAAACGTCCACCGCTACGGCGCCATCCCCTTCTTCAACTGGGCCTCGCAGGCGACTTCCGCGGACCCCTCTGGCGCCACCAACATGCCCGATTTCCAGCTCTCCGACGTGATCGCCGGCACCTACGACTCCTACATCCGCAAGTTCGCCGAAGCCGCACGCAACTGGGGGCACTCGTTCTTCCTCCGTTACGACTGGGAGATGAACGGCAACTGGTTCCCCTGGGGCGAAGGCATCAACGGCAACAACCCAGGTGAATACGTTGCCGCCTGGCGCCACGTGCACGACATCTTCACCTCGGTCGGTGCCACCAATGCGACCTGGGTCTGGTGCCCCTACGCCGAGGTCGACCGCCACTTCGCCGAACTCGCGCCGCTCTACCCCGGTGACGAATACGTCGACTGGACCTGTATGGACGGCTTCAACTGGGGCGCCAATCCGACCAACCCACACAGCTGGAAGAGCTTCCGGCAGATCTTCGCCCCCACCTACCGCAAGCTGGTCAAGCAGATCGCGCCGAGCAAGCCCGTGATCCTCGCCGAGATGGCCTCGACCGGACGCGGCCACGCCAAGGCGAGGTGGATCCGCGACATGTTCACGGAACTGCGCACCAATTTCCGCCGCATCCGCGGAATGATCTGGTTCGATCAGGTCGACCGTGGCGTCGATTGGCCCCTGGAGACGTCTCCCGCCGCGGCCCGGGCGTTCGCCAAGGGCATTCGCAAACACAGCTTCCGATCCAACGGACAGGCGGCGGTCGTGGCCAGCCCGATCCGGCCACCCCGTTGATCGGATCTGCGCAATTGCCCGTACCGCAAGGTAGCCACCACCGCCCCGGTGCAGAAGCAAATCGGGTTGGGAAGGGTTAATACGACTAATGAAAGGTCCCGCACTGAGAGTCTTTTTGGCGATGCTGGCGCTGGCGCTGGTCGTCGCCGCGCCCGCGGCGGCAAAGGGAAGGAAGCAGGGGCACAAGCCGCCGGCGCCGCTCTACTGGGGCGCCCAGATCGGCGACCAGCTCACGGGCGAAGCCGCGCCCTGGGACATGAACGCGCTCAGCATCTTCCAGGAGACGGCACAAAAGCCGCTCTCGCTGATCTCCTTCTCGGCACCATTCGCCGAATGCAGCGGCTCTGATTGCACGTTCATCAACTTTCCCTTCACGCCGATCGAAAATGCCCGTAACTACGGCGCGATCCCCTTCTTCAGCTGGAGCTCCTCTTCAACTCCCGAAGACGGGCCCCAGCGGCCTTGGAAGCTGTCGAACATCATCAACGGCAACCTCGACCCTTACATCCGTAACTTCGCCGAATCGGCAAAGGCCTGGGGGCATCCCTTCTTCCTGCGCTTCGACTGGGAGATGAACGGCTTCTGGTTCCCCTGGTCCGAAGGCGTCAACGGCAACAAGAAGGGTGAGTACGTCGCCGCCTGGCGCCACGTGCACGACATCTTCACCTCGGTCGGCGCCACCAACGCGAGCTGGGTCTGGTGCCCCAACGTCGATTTCACCCGCCAGCTGATCCCGCTCAACAAGGTCTACCCCGGCAAGAAGTACGTCGACTGGACCTGCCTCGACGGCTTCAACTGGGGCAAGCGGGCTGACTCAGCCGGCTGGCAGAGCTTCAACCAGGTCTTCCACGAAACCTACAAGCGGGTGCTGAAAATCGCCCCTAACAAGCCGATGCTCCTCGGCGAGGTCGCCTCGAACGAGATCGGCGGCTCAAAGCCCGCCTGGATCAAGAACATGCTCCACGAAGTCCCCCGCTACCGCAAGATCCGCGGCCTCGTCTGGTTCGACGTCAAGGACCGTAATACCCACTGGCCGCTGGAGAGCTCGAAAGCGGCGGCTGATGCGTTTGCGAAGGGGATCCAGCGGTCGGTCTACCGGCCGAACGAATTTGCCGGGCTCGAGACGGATAGCCCGATCTCACCTCCCAGCTGGCCCTGAGGCCATATTCATTTGCCCTTGCGGAACCCGCGAAGGTCCCGCAGGAAGCTGAGCCATCGCATTCCGATGACCGGGCCCTGCTCGATCACGTAGACGGCAACGGCGACAACAAGGGCCACACTGGGACCGAGGACGTAGAGCGACGCCACGATCACCGCGCCGCCTCGAAGGCCGATGGGCAGATTTTTGACGAACTGGTCCATTAGTGCACCGCTTAAACCGGCGATGCACTAATTCCGCTCCCTAGCGATGAGCGTAAAGGTTTTTTTGGATCTCCAGCTCTCCAAAGAAGAAAAAACGCGTGGCCAAAACTCCCTGGCCACGCGCTAAGTCATGCCGAAAGAGCCCTAAGCGAGTCGCGCTTCAAGCGCTTCCAGCTGCGCCGTCAGCGCCGCCGGCAGCTTGTCGCCGAACTGGGCCAAGTGCTCTTTGATCTGAGGGAGCTGCTGGCGGACCAGGTCCTCGTCGACGGAGAGCAGCTCCTGCATTGCGCTCTCGTCGATGTTGAGGCCCTCGGTGTTGATCGCGCCCTCTGCCGGGAGCAACCCGATTGCGGTCTCGACCGCGTCGGCCTTGCCCTCGCAGCGGCGGAAGACCCACTCGAGCACGCGGCTGTTCTCGCCGAAGCCGGGCCAGAGGAACTTGCCGTCGTCGTCCTTGCGGAACCAGTTGACGTAGAAGATCTTCGGCAGCTGGGCGCCCTCGTGTTCACCGGTCTTGATCCAGTGGGCGAGGTAGTCGGCCATGTTGTAGCCGCAGAAGGGCAGCATTGCCATCGGGTCGAAGCGCAGTTCGCCGACGTTGCCGGCGGCCGCGGCGGTCTTCTCCGAGGACATCGTCGCGCCGAGGAAGACGCCGTGCTCCCAGTCGAAGGCCTCGTGGACCAGCGGCACCGTGGTGGCGCGGCGGCCGCCGAAGAGGAAGGCGTCGATCGGCACGCCGGCCGGGTCCTCCCACTCGGGGGCGATCGTCGGGCACTGCGCGGCCGGCGTGGTGAAGCGGGCATTCGGATGGGCCGAGGGAGTCTCGGACTCCGGCGTCCACTCGTTGCCGTGCCAATCGATCAGGTGCTCGGGAGCCTCGGAGGTCATCCCCTCCCACCAGACATCGCCGTCGTCGGTTTTGGCGCAGTTGGTGAAGATCGAGTTGCTCTCGATCGTCCGCATCGCGTTCGGGTTGGTTGCCTCGCCGGTGCCTGGCGCGACGCCGAAGAAGCCGGCCTCGGGATTGACCGCGTAGAGGCGGCCGTCCTCGCCGAACTTCATCCAGGCGATGTCGTCACCGACCGTCTCGACTTTCCAGTCGGGCAGGGTCGGGATCAGCATCGCCAGGTTGGTCTTGCCGCAAGCCGAGGGGAAGGCACCGGTGATGAACTTGACCTCACCCTCGGGGGAGGTCAGCTTGAGGATCAGCATGTGCTCGGCCAGCCAGCCCTCGTCGCGGGCCATCGCCGAGGCGATCCGCAGCGCGAAGCACTTCTTGCCGAGCAGGGCGTTGCCGCCGTAGCCCGAGCCGAAGCTCCAGATTTCGCGCGTGTCCGGGTAGTGGACGATGTACTTGTTGTCCTCGTTGCAGGGCCAGGAGACGTCTTCGATCCCTTCGACCAGCGGCATGCCGACCGAGTGCACGCAGGGGACGAACTCGCCGTCGGTGCCGAGCACGTCGAGGGCGGCCTTGCCCATCCGGGTCATGATCCGCATCGAGACGGCGACGTAGGGCGAGTCGGTCAGCTGCACGCCGATTTCGGAGATGTCGGAGCCAAGCGGGCCCATCGAGAAGGGAACGACGTACATCGTGCGGCCGACCATGCAGCCCTGGAAGAGCTCGTTGAGGGTCTCGCGCATCACTGCCGGCTCGCGCCAGTTGTTGGTCGGGCCGGCGTCCTCCTCCTTCTCGGAGCAGATGAAGGTGCGGTCTTCGACCCGGGCCACGTCGGCGGGGTCGGAGAGGGCGAGGTAAGAGTTGGGGCGCTTGGCGTCGGAGAGGCGCTCGAAAGTGCCGGCGTCGATCAGGGTCTGGGCGAGGGAGTCGTACTCCTCCGCCGAGCCGTCGCACCAATGGACGGCGTCTGGCTGGGTCAGGTCTGCGATCTCCCCGACCCAGTCGAGGAGCTTTGCGTGCGTGGTCGGCGCTGCGGCCGCGATGGTTTGGCTCATCCGCGGAACTTTATTCATTGGCAGGACGGAGGTTGATCACACTTGTGTCCGCATTTTGGTTGCGAATTTCGATCGTTGCCACTTGCTTAGCGCCTTTTTCCGGCTTGACGGTGCATTCGAACGTAGTCCCTTTTTCGACCTTGACCCCAGACGGGCAGTCAACCGAGGCAACCTTTTCCCCCAGCGAATTGGAGAGGCTCGCTTTCAGCTGTTCCTCCATCTTGGTGCTGTCCAGCACCGTTTCCCCGCAGCCGGCAACCAGCACCGCAGCCGCAACGAGCCCGACCACCACGCTCGCGACCCCGGGCAAGCTGCCTCTTTTCCTGGCGGGGAACACTCCGTTCGAAGTATCCCAGGAGAGCCGGGCACCCCCTCCGGCGGCTTGTACTTTTTCGTTGGCTCGCTTTCGGACGGCCTCCGCCGCTCACCGAAAAAGTTGAGCCGGAGGGGGTGCCCGGCTCTCCCGCGCCCACTTGGATAGGGTTCCGCGCCGCATGAGGTTCTTCGAGTTTGAGGCGCGGAAGATTGTGGAGCTCGCCGGGATTCCGGTGACGAAGTACGGGTTCTGCACGACCGCAGAGCAAGCTCGTGTTGCCGCCGAGGAAATCGGCGGGCCGGTCGTGATCAAGTCGCAGGTGCTCTCCGGCGGCCGGATGAAGGCAGGCGGGGTCAAGTTCGCCGACACGCCTGATGAGGCAGCCGCGCATGCCGAGGACATCCTCAAGCTCGAGATCAACGGGCACATGCCGCGCGGCGTGCTGGTCGACCCGAAAGCCGAGATCAAGCAGGAGTACTACGCCGGTGTCGTCTGGGACGGCACGGCGAAGCGGCCGCTGATGCTGTTCAGCGACATGGGCGGCATCGACATCGAGGAGGTCGCCGAGGCCCATCCCGACCACGTCGGCCGCGGCCACGTCTCCAACCTCCTGCCGATCGCCGACTTCGAGGCCAAGCAGGTCGTCGCCGCCACCGGCGTCACCGGTTCGCAGCTCAACCGCGCCACTCCGGTCCTGGCCAAGCTCGCCCGCCTCTTCCGCGACAACGACATGACCCTGGCCGAGATCAACCCGCTGGCCGAGCTGACCGACGGCAGCTTCGTCGCCCTCGACGCCCACATGGAGATGGAGAACGAGGCGGTCGGCCGCCAGAAGGGCCTGCTGCGCAAGCAGCTCGAGATCGCCGAGGACGACACCCGCGAGACCTACGAGCCCTCCGACTTCGAGAAAAACGTCGCCGCGATCGACGCCGCCGACCACCGCGGCGTGATCCAGGGCAAGGACCACGGCTTCACCGGCAACCTCGGCCTCGTGATCGGCGCCGGCGGCGGCTCGCTGACGCTCACCGACGCGGTCCGCAGCCAGGGCGGCAAGCCGGCCAACTACTCCGAGATCGGCGGCAACCCCTCCGTCGCCAAGGCCTGCGGCCTGGCTAAGGAGGTGCTGGAAAAGGATGGCGTCGAGAAGATCGCCGTGATGATGTCGATCGTCTCCAACACCCGCGTCGACATCGTCGCGCGCGGCGTGATCAAGGCCTGCCTCGAGCTGGGCAAGGACCCCGGCGAGACGATCGCGATCTTCCGCATCCCCGGTGCCTGGGAGGAGGAGGGCTTCAAGATCCTCGAGAAATACGGCGTCGAGTACTGCGACCGCTCGGTCCCGATGTGGGAGGCGGCCGGCCGCGCGATCGCCAAGATCCAGGGGGCCCCCGCATGAGCACGACTTCGATGAAGCATCACCGGGGCTAGAACCATGTCAATCCTTCTTTCACGCGACACCACCTTCATCGTCCAGGGCATCACCGGCCGCGAGGCGGTCAACCTGACCAGGGAGTGCCTCGACTACGGCTCAAAGGTCGTCGGCGGCGTCACCCCCGGCCGCAAGGGCCGCGAGGTGCACGGCGTGCCGGTCTTCGACACCGTCGCCCAGGCGGTCGAGAACCACGGCGGCCTGATCGACGGCTCGGTTGTCACCGTCCCCCCCGCCTTCACCAAGGACGCGGTGCTGGAGGCGATCGAGAACGGGATCAAGCTGATCGTCATCGTCACCGAGCGCATCCCGCGTCGCGACGTCGCCCAGATGGTCGAGCTCGCCAACATGCGCGGCGCCCGCATCATCGGCCCCAACTGCCTCGGCCTGATCGTCCCCGAGGTCTGCAAGATGGGCGGCATCGGCGGCCCGGCCAAGGACGCGGCCAAGGCCTACGCCCCCGGCCCGGTCGGCGTGATGAGCCGCTCCGGCGGCATGACCACGGAGATCTCTTCTTCCCTCACCCAGGCCGGCCTCGGCGTCTCCACCGCCGTCTCGATCGGCGGCGACGCGATCATCGGCTCGACCTACGCCGAGCTGATGCCCTCCTTCGAGGCCGACGAGCAGACCCAGGCGATCGTCATCTACACCGAGCCCGGCGGCCGCATGGAGGCCCAGCTCTCCGAATGGGTCTCCGACAACAACTCGCGCCTGCCGATTGTCGCCTTCATGGCGGGCAAGTTCATGGACGACGAGGAGATGAAAGGGATGAGCTTCGGCCACGCCGGCACGATCGTCGAGGGCAAGGAGGACACCGCGACCGAGAAGATCGTCCGGCTCGAAGCGGCCGGCATCCGCGTCGTGGAGCGGATCGACGAGATCCCCGACGCGGTCAAGGAGAAGCTCGGGGTGACCGCATGAGCGAGACGCTGAACAAGGTCTTCATCGACGTCGAGGTCGACGCCCCGGTTGCCGGCGACGTCGAGCTGGCCAAGAAGCTCGAAGAAGTCTGCCCCGTCGACATCTTCAAGGCGACCGACTCCGGGGTCGAAGTGGTCGAGGAGAACCTCGACGAGTGCGTCCTCTGCCGCCTCTGCATCGAAGCCTCGCCCGCCGGGACCGTGCGGGTGAAGAAGCTCTACGACGGCACCGAGCTCGCCTAGCTCAGCGCCGCGCCGGTCGGCGACGGCACCGCCGCCTCCGCTTCCTTACGCAACCGATCGGGGATGACCACCATCGTGCGCAAGCGCTCCAGCAGGTCACGGTCGCCATCGACCTCGACATTGCCGATCCCCGGCTCTCCGACCACCAGGACGGCGACCACCTCAACCGGCGAGCCGGCCAGGAAGAGGTCTGGATCGGAGGCGGCGCCGCGCCCAATCGTGGTCCAGCCGTCCTCGATGCGCAGCCAATAATCCTCGCCATCGGTGCGCAGGCCGAGCGTCGCCTCGAACTCGGGTGGCGGTTGCAGGATGACGCGGATGGCGCTGGGCAGCGAGGAGGGCGCGAGGTCGATCACGTCTTCGAGTTTCTGCAGGCCCATCCCCCACCGTCCCAGCTCGACCATCGGCCGCTCGAGGCCGCGACCGAGGTCGGTCAGCTCGTAGACGGTCGCGGAAGCCGGCGGCTCGAGCTCACGCCGGGCGATCACGCCATGCTGCTCGAGCTCGCGCAGGCGCTTGGTGAGGATGTCGGTGGGAGCACCGCCGACGGCCCGCACCAGCGCCGAAAAGCGCATCGGCCCCAGGGAGAGCTCGCGGACGATCAACAGCGTCCAGCGCTCACCGATGCGATCGAGGGCGTAGGCGAGGCTGCATGCCTGCCCGTACTGGCGAGAACCCATATTTGGGATGATAGCAATGGAGTAATTGGATGTTCAAAGCTCACACTTTGACTTCTGGTACGGTGCCGGTCGATGACTCGGATCGCCAGCCTCACTTGGAGGCACCCGAAGCTCGTCCTCGCTCTTGTCGGCGCCTTCGCCCTGCTGGCGGCGGTCTTCGGCCACAACGTCGAACACCACCTGAAGGCGGCGGGCTTCACCGATCCCTCTTCCGAGAGCGAGCAGGCAACTGATCTGCTGCGCGAATCGCTGGGCTATGACCCCAACCCCGCGATCGTCCTCGTCGTACGTTCGCCCGACGGCAGCCGGCTCGACCTGGGTGACCCGACGGTGCGACGGGACGTCGACCGTCTCGGGGGTCAGGTCAGCCGGGTCCAAGACGTCGGCCGCGTGCTCAACCCGCTGCGCGACCGGCGCGACGGCGCCGAGCTGATCGCCAAGGACGGCCAATCGCTGGCGATCGCCGCCTTCCTCTCGACCAACGACATCGAGGATGCCGGCGGCGTTGCCGCTGAACGGGTCAAGGAGCTGGCCGACGCCAGCCCGCTCGACGTCGCCGAGGGCGGCTTCGCGCAGGGCTTCAACGAGACCAACGACCAGACTCGCAAGGACCTGACCAAGGCGGAGCTGATCGCCTTCCCCCTGCTCGCCCTCTTCCTCCTCTTCGTCTTCCGCGGCGTCGTCGCCGCCGCGATCCCACTGCTGATTGGCGGCGTCTCGATCGTCGGCACCCTGCTCGTGCTGCAGGTGATGTCCACCTTCGTCGACACCTCGCTCTTCGCCCTCAACATCGCCACCGGTCTCAGCCTCGGCCTCGCCGTCGACTACGCGCTGCTGATGGTCTCCCGCTATCGCGAGGAGCTCGGCCGCGATGGTCCCAGCCGCGAGGCGCACCGGCGCACCGTGCTCACCGCTGGGCGCACGGCGGTCTTCTCCGGGCTCACCGTCGCCGCCGCGATGGCCGCGCTGATCTTCATGCCACAGCGCTTCCTCTACTCGATGGCGGTGGCGGGAGCCTCGGTCGCGGTGCTCTCCTCGGTGATCGCGATCCTCGTCGTCCCCTCGATGCTGGCCCTGCTCGGCACACGGATCGACGCTCTCTCGATCCGCCGCGGGCCGGCGGTCTCAGACAGCTCAGACGGCTGGTACAGGCTTGCGCGCGGCGTGATGCGGCGCCCGCTCGCAGTCGCCATGGGCAGCGGCGCCCTGCTCCTAGCCGCAGCGGCGCCGCTGCTCTGGACGACCCTGACCGGCCCGAGCGCCGAAGCGGTGCCGCCCGGGCAGCCCTCCTACGACGCCTATCGCTACCTGGAAGCGCACTACCCGCGCGACGTAACCGAGGCGGTCACCGTCGCCGTCGACGGTCGCGCGAGCAAGGCCCAGCTCGCCGCCTACGAGCGACGCATCGACGGCGTCGGCGACGTGGTGCGCGGCACCCCCTTCGCCCGTGCTTCGGGCGACGTCGCCTACGCCAATTTCGCTCTTTCCCAGCCGGCACTTTCTACCGCCTCACAGGACGCGGTGAGCGAGATCCGTGGCCTCAGCCCGCCCGGCGCGGCGCGCGTCCTCGTCTCCGGCAACTCGGCCCGCTTCATCGACCAGAAGCAGAGCCTGCTCGAGCACGCGCCGCTGGTGGTGGCGATCATCGCCCTCACCACCGTGCTCGTCCTCTTCCTGCTCACCGGCTCGGTGCTGCTGCCGCTGAAGACGGTGCTGATGAACTCGCTGACGCTCGGCGCCACGCTCGGCATCCTCGTCCTCGGCTTCCAGGCCGGCTGGCTCGACGGGCCGCTCAGCTACACCGGCCCGGCGGCGATCGAGGTGACCAGCCTCGTCTTCCTCTTCGCGATCATCTTCGGCCTCGCCACCGACTACGCGGTGCTGGTGATGGCGCGAATCAAGGAGCGCCATGACCTCGGCGACTCCAACGAGGAGGCGGTCGCGATCGGCATCGGCAAGACCGGCCGGGTGATCACCGCCGCCGCGATCGCGATCGCCCTCGTCTTCCTCGCCTTCGGCGTCAGCTCGGTCTTCTTCGTCAAGCAGATCGCGATCGGCATGGCCTTCGGCGTGATGATCGACGCAACCATCGTCCGCGCCCTCCTCGTCCCCTCCCTGATGCGCCTCTTCGGCGAGTGGAACTGGTGGGCGCCCAAACCGTTGCGGCGCATCTACCTGCGGTTTGGGTTCTCTGAGGCCTGAGCCGCGGTCCCCAGGGCCGTAACGCTGTTTCACGCGATCGGCTGGAAAAAGCGTTACGGCAGGCGGAGCGCGAACACGCGCCTGGGGCCCCTGTGAGTTCGATCACATTACTGGCATATAAATTTATATCGGGGTAACGTGTCTGTGATGGCTGCCACGTCGTCCCCACGCTCACGCCTGGCGAAGGCTGATCGCATGGAGCAGGCGCTCCTCGCCGCCCATACGCTCTTCGCCGAGCGCGGCTACGCAGCGGTGACGATGGATGAGGTCGCCGCCGCCGTCGGCGTCACCAAGCCGCTGCTCTACAACTACTTCGGCAACAAGGAGCGTCTCTACATCGCCTGCATGCAGCGCGCCGGCGATGCGCTCGAGGCGACGATCCTGGAAAAGGTGGCCGGCGCGACCAGCCCCAGCGAGGCGCTCAACGACGGTCTGCGCGCCTTCTTTTCCTTCCTCGACGCCGACCGCGCCGCCTGGGCGGTGCTCTTCGACGAGACCCTGCCGCACGTCGGCGAGCTCGCCGACGGTGTCGCCGCCTATCGCGGCCGCCTCACAACCCTCGTCTCCGAATCGCTGCTCGCGCAGCTGCCGGCCAAGCAGCGCGCCGCGGCGCGGATCGAAGTCGAGGCCCTCTCGACCGCCCTGCTCGGCTCCGCCGAGGCGCTGGCGCGCTGGTGGCTGCGCACCGAAGCGACCAGCGCCCAGGAGGCGGCCGAGCTCTTGATCGCGACCGTCGAGCCGGGACTGCGCCTGCGCTCCACCCCATCTGCCAATCCCTCCCGACCCAAACCGAAAGGCAAAAGCAGTTGACTGAGAAGACACGACGCGTCGCCGTCATCGGCGGCAACCGGATCCCCTTCGCGCGCTCCAACTCCGTCTACTCGCGCGCGTCCAACCAGGACATGCTGACCGCGGCGCTCGACGGGCTGATCTCGCGCTACTCGCTCGAGGGCGAGCGCCTCGGCGAGGTCGCCGGCGGCGCCGTGCTCAAGCACTCGCGCGACCGCGACCTCACCCGCGAGAGCGTGCTCGGCACGCGGCTCGCACCCGAGACCCCGGCCTACGACGTCCAGCAGGCCTGCGGCACCGGCCTCGAGACGACGATCCTCGTCGCCAACAAGATCGCCCTCGGGCAGATCGACGCCGGCATCTCCTGCGGCGCCGACACCACCTCCGACGCACCGATTGGGCTCAACGAGGGCCTGCGCGAAGTGCTGCTCGACGTCAACCGCGAGAAGTCGACCTTCGGCCGAGTCAAACAGCTGACCCGGGTCCGCCCCAGCCACGTCGTCCCCGCGATCCCGCGCAACGAGGAGCCGCGCACCGGCCTCTCGATGGGCGAGCACTGCGCGGTGATGGCGGCGGAGTGGGAGGTCGGCCGCGAGGAGCAGGACGAGCTGGCGATGCAGAGCCATCACAAGCTCGCCGCCGCCTACGAGCGTGGCTTCATGGACGATCTGGTCAGCCCCTACCTCGGGCTCGAGCGCGACCAGAACATGCGCGCCGATTCCTCGCTGGAGAAGCTGGCCAAGCTCGGCCCGGTCTTCGGCGGCCCCGAGGGCACGATGACCGCGGCCAACTCGACCCCGCTCTCCGACGGCGCCTCGGCGGTGCTGCTGGCCAGCGAGGAGTGGGCCAAGGAGCGCGACCTGCCGATCCTCGCCTACTTCGTCGACGGCCAGACCGCGGCGATCGACCACGTGCACAAGCGCGAGGGCCTGCTGATGGCACCGGCCTACGCGATGCCGCGCATGCTCGACCGCATGGGCCGCGGTCTCGGCGATTTCGACCTCTACGAGATCCACGAGGCCTTCGCCGCGCAGGTGCTCTGCACGCTCAAGGCCTGGGAGGACCCGGCCTTCTGCCGTGACCGCCTCGACCGTGACAAGCCGCTTGGCGCGATCGACCGCGAGCGGCTCAACGTCAACGGTGGCTCGCTTGCTGCGGGCCACCCCTTTGCCGCGACCGGCGGGCGCATCGTCGCCAGCCTCGCTAAGGCTCTGAACGAAAAGGGCTCAGGCCGCGGCCTGATCAGCATCTGCGCGGCCGGCGGCCAGGGCGTCGTCGCCGCGCTCGAAGCCACAGGAGAGAACAAGTGAGCGACCTCTACACACAGGTAGTCACCTCGCCCCCGGGCCGGATGATCGCGGGCCGGGTCGGCCTGCCGCAACCGACCAAGCTGGAACGGCACGAGACCGGCGCCGCCGAGATCGCCGGCGCCGTCCTCTCCGGCGGTGCCCCCGGCGGCCGCCTGAGCAAGCCGGTCGAGCGCCTGCTCGGCGACCTCGGTGCGCCGCCGCCGGCCAAATCCGACAGCCCGGTCAAGGCGCTCGTCTTCGACGCCACCGGCATCACCGACTCGACCGAGCTGGTCGAGCTGCAGCGCTTCTTCCACCCCAACGTGAAGCGCGTGCAGCGCTCCGGCCGCGTCGTTGTGCTCGGCACCCCACCGGCCGGCCTGCCCGCCCGGGCGGCGACCGCGCAGCGGGCGCTGGAGGGCTTTACCCGCTCGCTCGGCAAGGAGATCGGCCGCGGCATCGCCGTGCAGCTGGTCTACGTCGCCGCGGGCGCCGAGGAGGAGCTCGACTCGACCCTGCGCTTCCTCCTCTCCCCCCGCTCTGCCTACGTCTCCGGCCAGGTGATCGAGATCGGCAAGCCGGTGGCGAAGACGGAGGAGCTCAACTGGACGCGGCCGCTGGAGGGCAAGCTGGCGCTGGTCACCGGCGCCTCGCGCGGCATCGGCGAGGCGATCGCGGAGACCCTGCACCGTGACGGCGCCCAGCTCGTCCTGCTCGACGTGCCGGCCCTCGCGGAGGACCTAAAGGCGGTTGCCGAGCGGCTGCACGCCGAGACGATCGAGCTCGACATCACCGACGCCGACGCGCCGAAGCAGATCGCCGACGCGATCCCCGACGGCGTCGACGTGATCGTCCACAACGCGGGAGTCACCCGCGACCGCACGATCGCCAAGATGCCCGAGGATCGCTGGAGCTCACTGATGGAGATCAACCTCTCCAGCGAGGAGCGGATCAACGACGAGCTGCTCGGGCGCAAGCTGCTGCGACCGAACGGGCGCATCGTCTGCGTCTCCTCGATGAGCGGCGTCGCCGGCAACTCCGGTCAGACCAATTACGCCACCTCGAAGGCGGGCGTGATCGGCATGGTCGAAGCGCTGGCGCCCGAGCTGGCCAAGCGCAAGGCGACGATCAACGCGGTCGCGCCCGGCTTCATCGAGACCCAGATGACCGGCGCGATGCCGATCGCGATCCGCGAAGCGGGGCGGCGGATGAACAGCATGTCGCAGGGCGGCCTGCCGGTCGACGTTGCCGAGACGATCGCCTGGTTCGCCAGCCCAGCCTCGGCCGGGGTCAGCGGCAACGTCGTCCGCGTCTGCGGGCAGAGCCTGCTGGGGGCCTGATGCCGACTCGCATCCTCGAGAGCTCTCCCAGCATCCTGCCGCTCTACGCGCGGGCGGCGGCACCGATGGTCCCCGGCGCCTCGCTGCTTCCGTTCGTGCCGGGGCGCGGCAAGGAGATCCCCGAGATCGAGCTGACCCTGCCCAGCGTCCGCGCCAAGGCGGAGCAGGTCGCCGCCTACTCGCGGGTCTGCGGCTTCGCCCTGCGCGACACGCTGCCCGCGACCTACCCCCACGTGCTGGCCTTCCCGCTGCACATGGCGGTGATGGCCGACGGCAGCTTCCCCTTCGGCGCCGTCGGCCTCGTCCACGTCGAGAACACGATCACCCAGCTGCGCCCGGTCGGCATCGGCGAGGAGCTGGAGATCAAGGTCAAGCCGACCAAGCTGGCCCCCCACCCCAAGGGCCGCACCTTCAGCCTGCAGACCAAGGTCAAGTCAGGCAACCGCATCGTCTGGGAATCAACCAGCACAATGCTCCGCCGCGGCAAGGGTGACCCGAACGCCGCGGACAACCCCACCGCCGACGGGACGAAAGCGCGACATAGCGACACGGTTTCGGCCCATCGGCACCCGGAGGAGGCGCTGGCGAACGCGGAATGGCGGCTCGGCGGCGACCTTGGGCGGCGCTACGCGGCCGTCTCCGGTGACCGCAACCCGATCCACATGCACTCGCTGACGGCGAAGCCGCTCGGCTTTCCGCGGGCGATCGCGCACGGGATGTGGAGCAAGGCCCGCTGCCTGGCGGCGATCGAGAGTCGGCTGCCCGACGCCTTCGAGGTCGGGGTTCGCTTCCGCAAGCCGATCTTGCTCCCCGGCAAGGTCGAGTTCGCCAGTGCTTCAGAAGGGGACGAGATCAGATTCGCGGTGCGTGACGCAAAGCGCGGCACCCCGCACCTCGACGGCCGCATGGTGCCGAGCGAGTCCAAACCCAAGAACGGGAGGAAGTAGAGATGTCCACCGCAACGCAGGACAAGGGCGTGGCCGAGCGCAGCATGGGCCTCGGCCTGCGCTGGCTCAACAAGCTGGCGGGCTCGGACCTGCTCGACCGCATTCGCATTCGCAAGCAGGTCGAGCGGGCGCTGTTCAGCGGCACCAAGCATGGCTTCCGCTCGGCGACCACCGCCGGGCGCACCTTCAAGGCCGCCACGAACCTGACCGGCCCGGCCCGGCAGAAGACCGGCAAGCCCCGCAGCCTCTTTGACATCAGCCCCGACGATGAGCAGCAGATGCTGCAGGAAGGGGTGCGCGACTTCGCCGAGGCAAAAGTGCGGCCGATCGCCAAGCAGGCCGACTTCGACCGCTCGACGCCGGAGGAGGTCCTCTCCCAGGCGAATGAGCTCGGCGTCAACATGCTCGGTGTCCCGGAGGAGCTCGGCGGCGTCATGCACGAGCAGGCCGCGGTCACCAGCGTCCTGATCGGTGAGGCCTTTGCCCATGGCGACATGGGCGTCGCCTACGCGGCGCTTGCCCCCGGCGCGGTCGCCACCGCGATCGGCCACTGGGGCACGCCCGAGCAGGAGGCGACCTACCTCCCCGCCTTCACCGGCGAGGACACCCCCGCCGCGGCCCTGGCGATCCTCGAGCCGCGGCCGCTGTTCGATCCGCTCAAGCTGGAGACGACGGCGCGCAAGGACGGCGAGGACTGGGTGCTGAACGGCGTCAAGTCGCTGATCGCCCGGCCCAAAGAGTGCGAGCTCTTCCTCGTCGCCGCTGAGGCCGAGGACCTCGGCCCGGCGCTCTTCGTGATCGAGCCCGGCGCCGACGGCCTTGAAATCGAGGACGAGCCGGCGATGGGACTGCGTCCCGCCGCGACCGGTCGCCTGCTGCTGAAGGACGTGAAGCTGCCTGGCACGGCTCTGCTCGGCGAGGGCAAGCGCGAGGACTACGTCGAGTGCGTGCAGCGCGCCCGCGTCGCCTGGTGCTCGCTGGCGGTCGGCACGGCGCAGGCCACGCTCGACTACGTCAAGCAGTACGTCAACGAGCGCACCGCCTTCGGCGAACCGATCTCAAACCGCCAGGGCGTCGCCTTCGCGGTCTCCGACATCGGCATCGAGTCCGAAGGGATGCGACTCGCCACCTATCGCGCGGCCAGTCGTGCCGACCAAGGCCAGGACTTCGCTCGCGAGGCGGCAATGGCCCGCCGGCTCTGCGCCCAGAAGGGCATGCAGATCGGCTCCGAAGGGGTGCAGCTGCTCGGCGGCCACGGCTTCGTCAAGGAGCATCCGGTCGAGCGCTGGTACCGCGACCTCCGCGCAGCGGGCGTGATGGAGGGCGCCCTGCTCGTCTAGCCCGGCTAGGCACGAGCGAAAGGAACTCACATGATCAATCTCGAGATACCCAAGAAGTTCAAGCCCCTCGCCAGCCAGGCGAACCAGGTCGCGACCGAGGTCTTCCGGCCGATCTCGCGCAAGTACGACGAGGCCGAGCACTCCTACCCCAAGGAGCTCGACATGCTCGCCTCGCTGATCGACGGCATGAACGAGGGCTCCGACATCGGTGGCGCCGGTGCCGCCGGCGTGCGGCGCGAGTCCAACGGCGATGCCGACGCCGGTAACCGCAACGGCTCCAACCTCTCCACCGTGCTCGGCATCATCGAGCTCTGCTGGGGAGACGTCGGCCTGCTGCTCTCGATGCCCCGCCAGGGCCTCGGCAACTCGGCGATCGCCTCGGTGGCGACCGAGGAGCAGCTCGAGAAGTACGGCGGCAAGTGGGCGGCGATGGCGATCACCGAGCCCGAGGCGGGCTCGGACTCAGCCGCGATCCGCACCACGGCCGACCTCAGCGGCGACGAGTACGTGCTCAACGGAGAGAAGATCTTCGTCACCTCGGGCGACCGGGCCGATCTGATCGTCGTCTGGGCAACCCTCGACCGCAAAGTCGGGCGAGCGGCGATCAAGTCGTTCATCGTCGAGCGCGACAACCCCGGCCTCAAGCTGGACCGGCTCGAGCACAAGCTCGGGATCCGGGCCTCCGACACCGCCAACTTCACCCTGCAGAACTGCCGGGTGCCGAAGGAGGCGCTGCTCGGCAACCCCGAGATCGACACCAAGGCCGGCTTCGGCGGCGCGATGCAGACCTTCGACAACACGCGGCCGCTGGTGGCGGCGATGGCGGTCGGCGTCGCCCGCGCGTCGTTGGAGGAGACCCGCAAGAAGCTCGAGGAAGCCGGAGTCGAGATCGGCTACGACACACCGGCTCTCTCGCAGTCGGCGGCCGCGGCGCGCTTCCTCGAAATGGAGTCCGACTACGAGGCGGCCCACCTGCTCACCCTCCAGGCGGCCTGGATGGCGGACAACAGCAAGCCCAACTCACTGCAGGCTTCAATGGCGAAGGCGAAGGCGGGGCGCACCTGCGTCGACGTGGCGCTTGGCTGCGTCGAGCTCTGCGGGTCGGTTGGCTACACCGAGAACGAGCTGCTCGAGAAGTGGGCCCGTGACGCCAAGATCCTCGACATCTTCGAGGGGACGCAGCAGATTCAGCTGCTCATCGTCGCCCGTCAGCTTCTGGGCAAGAGTTCGTCGGAACTGCGGTAGCGCACAGAGGGCCGGTGCCCCTCCCCTGAAGGCCGTCGCGCAGCTGGTCGTGCTTGGCGATTCGCGGCGCGGCAGCTGAGCCTTCCGGGGAGGGGCACCGGTCCTCTTTCCGAAACGACAGCTTCGATGACATCTACAGGCTGCCGACCACGACCTCGCTTCATAGCTTCCTAGGGCAGACTGCGGGCCGTGAACTTCATTGAGCTCATGGAGGAATCTCCCGCTTCGCGGCTCGGGATCGTCGCGGTCGATGCTGAGGGAAATCGCCGTGACTGGCACTTCGGCGAATTGATTGCTTGCTCCGCCGGGCTCTCGGGGGCGTTTGCTGCTCGCGGGGTGAAGCGGGGGGACGTGGTGATGACCCTCGTGGGGAATCGGATCGAGTGGGTGCTGTCGCTGCTCGCTTGTTGGCGGATGGGGGCGGTCGCGTTGCCGTGCAACACGCAGTTGCGGCGACACGATCTGGCGGTACGAGTTGCCGCGGCGAATCCGGCGCTGTGCGTGGGTGAGGACGAGCTGCTGAACGAGTTGGCCAAGGGGGCATCACAGTCCGGCGGGATGCCGACGACGATGACGATGGATGACGTCGCTCGCGTCCTCGATGAGGACCTGCCGCAGGAGACGCCCGCCGCGATCGAGGCTATGGATCCCGAGGATCCGGCTCTGATCGTGTTCACCTCGGGCACCACCGGCGACCCGCGTGGGGTCGTGCACGCCTACCGCTACTTGGAGGGGCAGCGGGCGCAGGCGGAGCATTGGCTTGGGTCCCGGAAGGGTGAGCTGGTCTGGTGCACGACGGCGACGGGGTGGTCGAAGTCGGCCCGGAACGTGTTCTTGGCACCGTGGTTGACCGGGGCCGCCGCGGTCATCCACGACGGGCGCTTCGATGCGGAGGAACGGCTCGACATTGCCGAGGCGCTCGGGGTCAACGTGCTCTGCCAGGCGCCGACCGAGTACCGGATGCTGGCCAAGCGCACCCAACTGCGCCGCCTGCCAAAGCTGCGTCGCATGGTCTCAGCTGGTGAGCCGCTGGAGCCGGAGACGATCGCGGCTTTCCACGAGGCGACAGGGCTAGAGCCGGCCGACGGCTATGGGCAGACCGAGACCGGGCACATCAGCGGCAACCTCGACGGCGAACCGGTCCGCCAGGGCTCGATGGGCAAGGTCCTGCCGGGGATGGAGGTCCGCATCCTGCCGCCCGAGGAGGGATCGGACGCGGGCAACTCGACGGCGGGCGAACTCCAACTCCGCGCCGCCTCCTCCCCCACCTTCTTCTCCCGCTACCTCGACGGTGAGCGCTTTGAGGGCGAGTGGTGGCCAACCGGCGACCTGGTCCGCGAAGACGAGGACGGCTACCTCTTCTTCGAGGGCCGAGACGACGACATCATCCTCTCCGCCGGCTACCGGATCGGGCCCTTCGAGGTCGAGTCGGCGCTGCTCTCCCACCCCGCCGTCGCCGAAGCCGCCGCGGTCGCCGCACCCGACCCGGAGCGCGGCGCCGTCGTGCGCGCGATCGTCGTCCCCCGCGAGCGCGAGCCGAGCGGGGAGCTGGCGCGCGAGCTGCAGGAGCACTGCAAGCGCGAGACCGCCCCTTACAAGTTCCCCCGCATCGTCGAGTTCGCGGCGGAGCTGCCGAAGACGAGCAGCGGCAAGATCAAGCGGGCGCAGCTCCGTCAGGGGTAACCTGGGCGACCATGGCAGCCAGCAGCCAGTCAACCGACGTCGCCACCGTCGGCCGCGCCTACTTCGAGGCGGTCGGCCGGCGCGACCTCGACGCGATGACCGCCTTCTACGAGCCGGGCGGAACCGGCGAGATCCACGGCCTGGTCGAGCTCCACGTGCCCACCTCCTACCGGGCCTGGTTCGGCGACCTCTTCGCCGCCTTCCCCGACTTCGAGCTGGAGATCGTCGAGGTGATCGCCGAGGGCAACAAGGCGGTCGTCCGCTGGAGTGCCACCGGCACCTTCAGCGGCTCGGCGCGCTTCGAAGGCCTCGACCCCAACGGCGCCAAAGTCGATATCCAGGGCTGCGACGTGCTGACCATCCGCGACGGCCGCATCCAGCGCAACGACGCCTACATGAATGCCGCCGACCTCGCCCGCCAGCTCGGCGCCCTGCCGCCCGCCGGCTCACCGATCGAGCGACTGATGACCGCCGCGCTCAACGTGAAGACGCACGTGGTCGACGCGATTCCGCGCGGCTAACGCCACCACCAGCCAACTAGGACGCCGCGCTAGAGCGCTTCGGCGACGTCGACCGGACGGCCCAGGTGATAGCCCTGGGCCATGTCGACACCGTATTCACGCAGCATGTCCGCGGTGATGTCGTCCTGCACGTACTCGGCGATCGTCGTCTTGCCGAGGCCGCGGGCGATCTGCACGATCGCCTGGACCGTGAGCTGGTCGGCGTCGCTGTTGGGCATGTCGCGGATGAACGAGCCGTCGATCTTGATCAGGTCGAAGGGGATGCTCTTCAAGTAGTGGAAGGGACCGAAGCCGGCGCCGTAGTCGTCGATCGCGACCTGGCAGCCGAACTCAGTGATGCGATCGGCGAAGCCGGCCGCCGCTTCGTAGTTGTGGACCTTCGCCGTCTCGGTGATCTCGAAGGTGCAGCGCGCCGGGTCCGCATGGCCTTCATCGAGGCGGCGCTCGATGAATTCGAGCACCGAGAGGTCGGCGACGGAGGCGCCGGAGAGGTTGACGTGGAGCGAGACCGGATCGCCGTCCCGCTCGCGCTGGGCGAGCAGCTCCAGCGCCTGGGCGACGACCCAACGGTCGAGCTCCTGCACCATGCCCGAGCGCTCAGCAGCCTCGATGAACGAGGCTGCGGGCAACAGCTCACCGTTTTCGCCGGTCATCCGCAGCAGCAGCTCGTAGCGCTCGATCCCGCCGGAGGCGAGGCTGCGGATCGGCTGCGTGTGCAGGCTGAGGCGGTCCTGCGTCAGTGCTTCGCGAATCCGCGCGCTGGTCGTCTGCTGGCGGCGTTGCTGGCGCTGCGGCTCGCCGGGATCCTGGAAAAGGGCGATCTGGTTGCGCCCGTCCTCCTTCGCCCGGTACATCGCCTGGTCGGCGGCGACCAGGATCGCCTCAGCGCCGATGCCGCGCTCCCCCCCGAACATGGTGATGCCGACGCTGATCGTCGCCTTGTCGGTGTCGAGGCCGGCGGCGGCGTCCTCGGCGACCTGAGCCCGCAGGTCCTCGCCTAGCTGCAGCGCGCCCTCGGTGTCGGTCTGCGGCATCAGCACCGCGAACTCATCGCCGGAAAGGCGGGCGACGATGTCGGTCGTCCGCACCCGCTCGCGCATGATCGCGGCGACGTGGCGGATTAGGTTGTCGCCGGCGTGATGGCCGAGGCTGTCGTTGATCGCCTTGAGGCCGTCGATGTCGATGATCATCACCGCCCCCTGGCCGCCGTAGCGAGCGCTGAAGGAGACGAAGGTGTCGAGCTCGGCGCGGAAGCGGCGCCGGTCGAGCAGGCCAGTCAGCGAGTCGTGATCGGCGATGTAGCGCAGCTCAGCCTCGGTCTTCTCGGCTTTGGCAAGCGCTTCGTCAATGACCTTGCGGTCATCCGGAGCGAGCTTGGCGAGAACCGCCTCGATCGCCGATATGCCCTGTTTTTGAAGCTCTCCCTCGGTCAACTAGCTGAAGTTAGACCTTTCGGCGGCGGTGCGGATTGGGTTCCAGGCACAAGCCCCCTGAATCCATACGAATTTCACCTAATCGATTTTGTGAAAAGTCACCGCTCATAAGTCCAGTAGGCGTGGGTAGTGTGAGGCCATGCCCAACCGCCTCGCCGAGGAGACGAGCCCTTACCTGCTCCAGCACAAGGACAACCCGGTCGACTGGTACCCGTGGGGCGAGGAGGCCCTCTCGCGCGCTCGCGATGAGGACCGCCCGATCCTCCTCTCGGTCGGCTATTCCGCCTGCCACTGGTGCCACGTGATGGAGCGCGAGTCCTTCGAGGACGCCGAGACCGCCTCTTACATGAACGAGCACTTCGTCAACGTCAAGGTCGACCGCGAGGAGCGCCCCGACGTCGACGCCCTCTACATGGAGGCGGTGCAGACGATCAGCGGTCAGGGCGGCTGGCCGATGACGGTCTTCCTCGACCCTGAGGGCGTCCCCTTCTACGGCGGCACCTACTTCCCGCCCGACGAGAGCCGCGGCATGCCGAGCTTCCGCATGGTGATGGAAGCGGTTGTCGGTGCCTTCGAGCGCCAGCGCGACGAAATCCGCGAGAAGGCGCCGCAGATGCGAGCCCGCCTCGGCGCCGTTGGCCAAATCGAACCGGCGAGCGAGTCGCCCGAGGCGAAGGTGTTGGAGGAGGCGATCGAGCGTCTGCGCGCCAGCGCCGACATGGCCCGCGGCGGCTTCGGCGGCGCCCCCAAGTTCCCGCCCGCCTCAGCGCTGGAGCTGCTGCTCGCCCGCAACGAGACCGCGATCGTCGAGCGCACTCTCGACGCGATGCTCGCCGGCGGCATCTACGACCAGCTCGGCGGCGGCTTCGCCCGCTACTCGGTCGACGCCGCCTGGCTCGTCCCCCACTTCGAGAAGATGCTCTACGACAACGCGCTGCTCGCCCGCGCCTACCTGCACGGCTGGCAGCGTCTCGGCCACGAGCGCTACCGGCGCGCCTGCGAAGAGACGCTCGACTGGGCCCTGCGCGAGATGCGCGGCAGCGAGGGTGGCTTCTACTCCGCCCTCGACGCCGACTCCGAGGGTGAGGAGGGGCGCTTCTACGTCTGGGCCCCCGAGGAGATCCGCGCCGTCCTCGGCAAACCGGCCGACCCCGATCCGAACTGCATCAAATTCTCACCCCAGCAGGTAGAGAATTTGATGCAGTTTTACGGGGTCACGGAGAAAGGGAACTTCGAGGGGCGGAACATCCTGCACCTGGCCGGAGGAGTCGACGCGGTCGAGCCGGAGGGGCTCGCCGAGATGCGTCAGGCCCTGTACGAGGCGCGCGCGAAGCGCGTCTGGCCGGGGCTGGACGACAAGCGGCTCACCTCCTGGAACGCGCTGATGATCAGCGCCCTGGCCGAGGCCGGCGCCGCGCTCGGCCGCGACGATTACCTCGACGCCGCTCGCGACTGTGCCGAGTTCATCTGGAGCGAGCTGCACGAGCGCGGCGCCCTCCTCCGCACCTACAAGGATGGTCGCGCCCATCTCAACGCCTATCTCGAGGACCACGCCTTCCTCCTCGAAGCGCTGCTCACCCTCTACGAAGCGAGCTTCGAGGTGCGGTGGTTCGAGCGGGCTCGCGAGCTTGCCGAGACGCTGACGAGCCGCTTCGCCGACCCCGAGCGTGGCGGCTTCTTCTCCACCGCCGATAACCACGAAGCGCTGATCGCGCGCCGCAAGGAGATCGGCGATCACCCGATCCCCTCCGGCAACTCGGCCGCGGCGCTCGGCCTGCTCCGTCTCGCCGCCCTAACCGGCGAGCGCTCCTATGAGCAAGTCGCCGAGGGCGTCTTCCGCCTCTTCACCGGCCCCGCCACCCGCCACCCGGAGTCGTTTGCCCACCTGCTGCGGGCAATCGACTTCCACCTGACGCCAACCAAGGAGGTGGCGCTGATCGGCGATCGGCTGGCCGAGCTCGCAACGACGGTGCGGACAAAATTCCGCCCCCATCTCGTCCTCGCTGGAGGCCCAGAAGGCAGCGACACGCCTGAACTTCTCGCCCAGCGTCCCGCGGTGAACGGCCTCGCCACCGCATACGTCTGCGAAAACTTCGCCTGCAGACAGCCGGTAACCGATGCCGGCGCCCTGGCCGACCTGCTCTAGACGTCGCTCCGCAAAATCCGCGCGCCAGGGCAGGTGTCTGATACAGATGCTGGACCCCAGTGCCTCGGTCCCTCTTCACCTTCGTCGCCGGTCGCCGCTCGAAGTGGGTCGTTTTCGCGCTCTGGCTCGCGGCCATGCTCATCGCCAGCGCGGCCAACCTGCCCGGCAAGTTCGAAGACGCCGAAAGCAATGAGGCAACCTCCTACCTCCCCGGCAGCGCCGAATCGACCGCCGCCCTCAACGCGACCGAATCGCTGCAGAAAGGTGAAATCGCACCCGCGGTGATCATCTACCGGCGCGAGTCGGGACTCACCCCCGCCGACTTCAGCACGATTGAAGAAGACGTCGGCAAGATGACGCGGAAGCGTTACCCCGGCGTGATCGCCGACGGCGCCACTGCCGCCTCCGGCGGCAAGCAACAGCGCCAAGGCCCAGCCGCCAAAGCCGCGCTCGCCAAGCTGCCGCCGGGCTGCGCAGGCCCGACCAGCACGGTCCCTGGCCAGCCTGCTCAGTACGCCCCCTTTGTCGGCCCGATCTGCTCGAGCGATGGCAAGGCGGCGATCATCACCTCCTACATCAGCGCCAACGGCGAGGGCGAACGGATCCTCGACGCGGTCAAGGATTGGCGCGACCAGATCACCGACCAGGGGGGTGATCTGCAGGTGAAGATCACCGGCGGCGCCGGCTTCTCCGCCGACGCGATCGAAGTCTTTGAAGGCATCAACGGCACCCTTCTGCTGGCGGCGCTCAGCCTGGTGATCTTCCTGCTGATCGTCATCTACCGCTCGCCGATGTTCTTCTTCATCCCGCTGGCGGCGGTGCTATTCGCCGAGACGCTCTCGCGCTCGATCGGCTACGGCGTCTCCGAGCTGGGCGTGACGATCAACGGCCAGTCGAGCTCGATCATGTCGGTCCTGGTCCTCGGCGCCGGCACCGATTACGCCCTGCTGCTCGTCGCCCGATATCGAGAGGAGCTGCACCACACGGTCGACAAGCACGAGGCGATGCGGACGGCGCTCGCCTCCGCCGGACCGGCGATCTTCGCCTCGGCGGCAACCGTGATCGCGGCGCTGCTCTGCCTGACGATCGCCAAGGTCAACGGCACTGCCGGCCTCGGCCCGATCCGCCGCGCCGGCATCGCCTGCGCGGCGCTCTCGATGCTGACCCTGCTTCCCGCCCTGCTGACGATCTTCGGCCGCCGCGCCTTCTGGCCCTTCGTGCCGCACACGCCTGAGACGGCTCCGAGCGCCGACGAGGTATCCGACCGGGCTCGACGGGGCATCGTCGAGAGCTCCGGGTTCGGCGCGATCGTCCGTGTTGTCCTCGCCAGCCTGCTGGTCCTCGTCCTGCTGCCGCTGGTGCTGCTCAACTGGGTCCTACGGATGCTCAGCGGCCGCCGCATCCCCTCGCTGATCGTCGGCCCACTCGACAAAGCGATCTTCAAGCCCTACGAGGTCCGCCGCCGCCGACTCGAGCACACCGCCGACGTCACCCACGGCTTCTGGGCGCGCGTTGGCCATCGCGTTTCCGTCTCACCCCGTCGCGTGATGGGCGGATCGATCGTGATCCTGCTGATCTTCTGTGGCGGCTTCGCCTTCTTCTCGACCGATCTGACCAGCGAAGACAGCTACCGCACCGAAGTCGAATCGGTCGAAGGGCAGCACCTGCTCGACAAGAGCTTCCCCTCCGGCACCACGGCGCTGACCGATCTCGTCGTACCCGATCGTGCCGAAGTCCCAGCGGTGCGCCGCTCGGTAGCCGCGGTCGACGGCGTCGAGGCCGTCTCGGGACCGGTGGCCGCGGGCGCTCCCGGCGTCCTCATCCACGCCGTCCTCGAACCCAACCCCTACTCGACCGAAGCCTTCGACCTGGTCGAACCGATCCGCGAGGCCGCCCACTCCGCCTCGCCCGAGACCCTGGTGGGTGGGCCCACGGCAGTTGAATTCGACGTCCGCGACGCCGCCGGCAGGGACTCGATCGTAATCCCGCCATTGATCCTGGTCGTCGTCCTGCTGATCCTGATCGCCCTCCTGCGCGCCGTGGCGGCACCGCTGGTCCTGATCGGCACCGTGATCCTCAGCTTCCTCGCCGCGCTCGGAGTCGGCTACTTCGTCATCGACGTGATCTTCGGCTTCCCCGGCTCGGACCCTTCGATGCCGCTCTTTGCCTTCGTCTTCCTGGTCGCCCTGGGGGTCGACTACAACATCTTCCTGATTGCCCGGGCTCGCGAGGAGACGATCGTGCACGGTTCCGAACAGGGCATCCTGCGCGCGCTGGCCGTCACTGGAGGGGTGATCACCAGCGCCGGCATCGTCCTCGCCGGCACCTTCTCGGTGCTCGCCGTGCTGCCACTCACCTTCCTCACTGAGCTCGGCTTCGTCGTCGCCTTCGGCGTCCTGCTCGACACCTTCCTCGTCCGCAGCGTGCTCGTCCCCGCCATCGCGCTGACGATGGGCGACAAGTTCTGGTGGCCCTCCGCCCTATCGCGCGGAGAAGCGGGTGGCGGCAGCGAGCCCCCTAGAGAACCGGTAGGAACTGCTCGATCTCAAACGGGGTGACCTGGACGCGGTACTCGTCCCACTCCTGGCGCTTGATCTCGACGAAGCGGCGGAAGGTGTGCTCGCCGAGCGTGCGCAGGACCAGCTCGGACTCCGCCGCGACCTCGATCGCCTCGCCCAGCGTCGCCGGCAGCTGCTCGATCCCCTGGTGGGACAGCTCCTCGGGCGAGAGGTGGTAGAGGTTCTGCTCCATCGGCTCGGGCAGCTCGTAGCCCTTCTCGATCCCTTCCAGGCCGGCCTGCAGCATGCCGGCGAAGCAGAGATAGGGATTGCAGGCGGGGTCGGGGCAGCGCAGCTCGGCCCGGGTCGCGCCCTCCTTGCCGGGGTGGTAGAGCGGCACCCGGATCAGCGCCGAGCGGTTGCGGCGCGACCAGGCCAGGTAGACCGGCGCCTCGTAGCCGGGCACGAGCCGCTTGTAGGAGTTGACCCACTGGGCGAAGAGCGGTGAGATCTCGCGCGCGTGCTTGAGCTGGCCGGCGATGAAGGCCTTCGCGGTCGGCGAGAGGAAGTACTGGTCGTCGGGATCGAAGAAGGCGTTCTTGCCGTCTTTGGTCAGCGACTGGTGCACGTGCATGCCCGAGCCGTTCTCGCCGAAGAGCGGCTTCGGCATGAAGGTGGCGTGCCAGCCGTACTTCATCGCGTACTCCTTGACCACGATGCGGTAGGTCATGCAGTCGTCGGCCATCGCCAGCGCGTCCTTGTAGCGCATGTCGACCTCGTGCTGGGAGGGACCGACCTCGTGGTGGGTGTACTCGACGTGGATGCCCATCTTCTCCAAGGCGAGGACGGTGTCGCGGCGCACGTCTGAGCCGGCGTCGAGCGTTGTCAGGTCGAAGTAGCCGCCCTCATCGAGCACCTCGGGCACGCCGCCCTCGGGCTTGGCCGAGCGGAAGTAGAAGAACTCGAGCTCGGGGCCGATGTTGAAGGCGTCGAAGCCCATGTCCTCGGCTCGTTTGAGCGCCCGTTTCATGATCCATCGCGGGTCGCCCTCGTAGGGCTCGCCGCCCGGTACCTGGATGTCGCAGAACATCCGCGCCACCGCGTTCTCACCCTCCGGCCGCCAGGGGATCAGGGCGAAGGTCGCGGGATCGGGCATCGCGATCATGTCCGACTCCTCGATCGGGTTGAAGCCGGTGATCGAGGAACCGTCAAAGCCCATGCCGCCCTCGAAGGCGTCCTCGAGCTCGGCGGCATTGATCGAAAAGCTCTTCAACTGGCCCAGCACGTCGGTGAACCAGAGCCGGATGAAGCGGACGCCGGCTTCCTCGACGATCTGGGCGACGTCGGCGGGGCTCTTCGGTTGATCTGCCATTACCTGTGCCTCCTGGGCTCGCGCTTGTCCGCTTCGAGCGCGCAACGATAGGCGAAGCGGCGTGGGAGTGAACCGCAGGGGTTGGAACGGACGTATCAGGGGTAAAGAAAGCTCGACTGCCCACGCGGGGTCGGAGGCGACCTTAAGGCTTTGCGAAGAGATTGTGAGCGGCTTGCAGGGTGGACCAAAAGCAGGTATAACTTACGAGACGTAAGTAGCTGGCTGAAAGTAAAGTAAAGGCCACTTAAAGGCTCTGTAAAGCGGAATCCCCGACTCAGAGCCGGAGGCGGATGCAAGTGACAGTAAAAACAGATGTCAGCAGGTTCCAGATCCACGACGAGTTGACGGCACCTGACGAGAGCGCCCCCCTGATCAAAACGATCCAGGCCACGGGCGGCGCGGTTACCAAGTTCGTAGGCGTGCTCGCCGGCGCCCCCGCCGTGCTGCGCGCTTACACGAGGATGCGCTCCGAGCTCCGCGGCGGCGTTCTGCCCCGGGCGACCCGCGAGCGGATCGCCTTGGCGGTCGCCGAGTACCGCGATGACACCTACAGCGTTGCCCAGCACGCAAAGTCGGCGCGCAGCGCCGGCCTCGGCCTCGACGAGGTCTCGCGAGCGAGGAGCTTCACCTCCAACGATCCGAAAGAGGCGGCGCTGCTCGAGTACCTGCACGCGGCCCTCGAGTCCAACAGCCACCCCCCACTCCACCTCCACGAGGAGGCGCGGGAGATCGGCTGGAGTGACGAGGAGCTGCTGGAGGCAGTGGCGCATCTAGCTCTGAACGAGTTCCAGAGCCTGATCGCGGGGGCGGCGGAGCTGCCCAAAGATCAGAGCGGGCCGCGGGTTCTTCCCTCGGTTGCGTAATAGGGGCTCGAGCACCCCTCCCCACGGATCAAGGAAAGAACCGGAGCCCTGATATCTCAGGCTCCGGTTTCCTTGAAAGAGCTTGTTAGTTCTCTACGACCGTGACGGTGTAGAGGAGGCGGGCGGTGCTGTAACGGCAGCCGTATTCGGCGCGGGTGCCGACCTTGTCTTGCGGTTCGCCTTGGCGGACGTCGTTGGAGTCGACGCATTTGCCGGCTTCGCGGCTGGCTCGCCAAGAGTTGTCAGAGGGCAGGCCCTGAGCGAAAGCCGGGGCCCAGGTGGGCACGGTGATGCCGATGATGTCGCCCGCTTTGACGCGCAGCGAGGCACCGAATTTGACCGTCTGGCCGAGGTAGGGGCTGAGCACGTGGACGGAGCCCTGGGCGCGCAGCGCGTAGCGGGGCGGGTTGGTGCCGGCGACGCGGCGCAGAATCGCCAGCCTCGCCTCCGGCGGGGTGCCGAAGAAGCCGTTGAAGAAGGAGCGCTGGCTGCTGGTCGGCTGCGAAAGGGTCAGCGTCCAGGACTGGATCTTGCCGTCGCGACGCACCCGGAAGGGCAATGAGCCCTGGCTGGTGCCGACCTGGAAGCCGGTGACGCTGCCAATCGCCTGGCAGGGCGACTCCGGACAGGAGGGGTCGGGCATGGTCGCGGTGTTGCCGAGCACGACGGTCGTCCGCTGGGTTTCTTCAGGGGCGGCGCCGGCGCTGCCGGCAAAGACAGCGAGAAGGGCGAGTAGCCCGCCAAAGACAACCACCTGCAAAGACCTCGACATTCGTTCGCGCTCCTCTCGTTGGTAAGCCTGCCCGTCCGGGCAGATTTACCATCAAACCGCGAAATCCTGCTTAGTCGTGGTGCTGGGTGGGGCTGAGTGCGACCGCATAGCGGACGTGGCCCACGCCTTCAAAGCCAAGGGCGAGGCGAGCGCCGTTGGTGAGGTCGAAGTCGTTGCCCGGCGTGTAGGGGCCACGGTCGATCACTTTGGTCACCAGCGAGTGCCCGTGGTAGGAGAGCTTGATCGTCGTGCCGCAGGGCAACGTGCGGTGGGCGACGCCGATCGTCCCCGGCCGCAGCGTCTGCCCGCAGGCGGTGCCGTTGCCGTAGAGGCCCGGGCCGTACCAAGTGGCTCCAGCTGTGCGCATGGGGCTGCTGAAGACGACGTTGGCGGGAGGGGTCGTCCCGACGCTGGGCGGTGGCGTTTCGGCGCCGGACGATTCGGGGAGCGGGACGCCGGCACCGCCCGTCTGCGCCTCAGCGGCCAGCGGAGCCAGAGCCAGGGAGAGAATCGCGGTGGCCAGGGAGATCCGGCGCAGGCGCTGCCCAATCTTGGACGCGCGCGCGCCACGCCCTCGTGAATGATCTTTCCGCCCGTGGCGGTTTCGGTCTGTCTTCATCAGCTCTTTGCGACGCTTACGGGGTTAGCTGACGGGCTCGCGCTGAAAGAGCTGCGCTACGCGGCAGATGCCGGCGATTCGCCCCAACTAACTGGGTCCCCCGTTCCTCGCGATATGTGGGCGAGAACTCAGCGGAAGTGGGCCGAAGATTAGCAAACGCTAAGACGGAATTAGTGAAGCGCTAGAAAAAGGCCCCCTTTGCAGGGGGCCTTTTCAAGTAGCGGGCCTGTAAGCCGGATCCTGTCGTGAGCGACCATCTGTCTCACCGGAGCTGAGCTCCGGGGGCCGCCGAAGCGGCCTGCGGCCTACCTGGACCTCGCCGGGCAGGGTCGACGGTCCTGCTTGGCCTTGCACCGGGCGGGGTTTGCCTGGCCGCCGCGTCACCGCGACGCCGGTGCGCTCTTACCGCACCATTTCACCTTTGCCTGTACGCGACTCACGTGTGGCCGCGCCATCGGCCGTGTATTTCTGTGGCACTGTCCCGCGGGTTTCCCCGGGTGGGCGTTACCCACCGCCTCGCCCTATGGTGTCCGGACTTTCCTCGAGGGGTTTTCTCTCCCCCCGCAGTCGCTCGGCCCGCCTGGCGATGGTAGCGCGGTCCGGCGGGTTCGAGACAATGCATCGAATATCCTGCGGCGACGATGCCGACGGCTGTCGTCACCGGAGCGGGCGGCGGCCTCGGCCGCGCGATCGCCCTCGAGCTGGCCAATCGCGGATATTTGGTTCACGCCACCGATCTCGACTCCGACGCCGCGACGCGTACGGCGGGTGAGATCGGCGCCGGTGCCCGCTCGTCCGGGCTCGACGTGCGCGATGAGGCCGCCTGCCGGGCGCTCGCCGAGGAGGTTTGGCGAAGTGGCGGCCTGGATGTCTGGGTCAACAACGCCGGCATCCTCGTCACCGGGGTCTCCTGGGAGCAGGACGAGGCCACTCGCCGCGCGATGATCGAGATCAACGCGCTGGGGACGATGAACGGCACCATCGCGGCGCTCGCGCCGATGCGAGCCGCCGGCCGCGGTCACGTGATCAACATCGTCTCCCTCGCCGGCATCGTCGCCGCGCCGGGAGAGGTCAGCTACGCGGCAAGCAAGCACGCCGCCATGGCCTTCACCCTGGGGACGCTCTTCGATCTGCGTCGTTCCGGTGTCGAGGGAATCGAGCTATCAGCCGTCTGCCCAGACGGCATCTGGACGCCGATGCTCGAAAACAAGCTCGACGACCCTGACGCCGCCGGCTCCTTCTCCGGCCACCTCCTCACCGCCGAACAAGTGGCACAGGAGGTCGGCAAACTGACCGAGCGCCCCCGCCCCATCCTGATCCTCCCTCGTTGGCGCGGCCCCCTACTGCGTCTCTTCGACCTCTCCCCTCGCCTCGCCCTGCGCCTGCTGCCCTGGGTGATGCGCGACGCCCGCCGCAAACAGCGCCGCTACAAGAAGCTCATTCGGGCCGGCAAGTGGCCTAAGTAGAAGGCGCTAAGGCGCGCCGGTGACTAAATCTTTCTGAAGACGCCGACGACCTTGCCGAGAACGGTCGCTTCGGTGGTCCGGATCGGCTCCATCGTCTCGTTCTCGGGCTGCAGGCGGACGTGGTCGTCTTCGCGGAAGTAGCGCTTGACCGTAGCCTCGTCGCCGATCAGGGCGACGACGATCTCACCGTTGGTGGCGTCGTCGGCGGGTCGCACGACGACGTAGTCGCCCTCGAAGATGCCCGCTTCAACCATGCTTTCGCCGCGCACGTTGAGGATGTAGTCGCCGTCCTCGCCACCGATCACGTCGGGCACTTCGATGTATTCCTCGACGTTCTCTTCGGCCACGATCGGCTCGCCGGCCGCGACCTGACCGACCAGGGGCAGGCCGTTGGAGGGGATGATCGTCTTCTTCGCCTTGTCGAAGAGCAGCTCGATCGCCCGGGGCTTCGAGGGATCGCGTTTGAGCAACCCAATTTTCTCCAGGTTGGCCAGGTGCGCGTGCACCGTCGATGACGAATGCAGCCCAACCGCTTTGCCGATCTCCCGCACCGTCGGCGGGTAGCCCGTCTTCGCCGCGTAGCGGCGAATGAAGTCGAAGATCTCTTTCTGCCTCTTGGTCAGATCCAGCTCCACGCCCCACTCCCTTCTACGCCATACGGGTTTCAATTCGTTCGAACACTTGTTCGCAACCATACCGCCAGACCCGGACAACCGCAACCAAAAGCCCCGGAATCGCCAAACATCTAGAATCGTCGCCCCTCAAGCGGCTGTGGCGGAACTGGTAGACGCGCAAGGTTGAGGGCCTTGTGTCCCTAACGGGACGTGATGGTTCGACTCCATTCAGCCGCACTCGGAAGCCCCCGCAAGTCGGGGGTTTCTGCGTTCTACGATGGGCGACCATTGACGCCGCTCATCGAGCCTCCCTCCTTTGAGCTGGTCAAGCATCCATGCAGAGGCCTCGGCCAAGCCTCGCTCGTACTTCGTTGCCTTGCATGATGGCTTCATCCAAGCTCCCGACCACGTCGCGTAGGTTGTGGCCGTGGACGATCATCAGCTCGGGATGACCACAACAGAGCACAGTCTCGAAACGGTGCCCGATTCGAGACTGTGCTCAATCTGTCGGGGTTTCGATCAGCAGACCGCACCCCTCAACCTCAGCCCAATTCGCAACTCAACGCACAAAACTTTCCACCCACGCGAACACACTCGAATCCTCATGGATTACTGAATGACTGGTGGCACAAATTGTGGGGAACCATGCCAGATTCAGAATAGCCCCACTCAATACGACACTATCATCGGGATTAATGATCGGATCACATTCAGAGTGAACCGTCTCATAGCGAACCGAGCCCGGAGTCTCATCTCCGGAATTCAAATCCGTCAAAAAGGTTGATCCTGGTTGCATCTCAATGCACGACTCTTCAGCCAGCTGGCAGGCATAGCCCGCATTAGTCCCATGATTTGGACCAGCCAGAGAAACCCAATCCTCGACGAATGCGGTTCCACCAAGGTGCTTCAGATAGTAACGACTAGAAAGACCGCCCATCGAATGGGTAATGATGTCGACCTTTGCCGCCCCAGTTACGCTGCGTAGCGAGGCAACTTGTGCCGCTACAAGGTCGGCAGTAGTTACGTTCGATCGGGCGCTATCGTAGGCGAAGTTCCTAAGATATATATCGGGCCAGCCTTGCGATTCGAAGCGTTGGATCATGGTGGTCCACGTATCTAGGCCTCCCTTCCAGCCGTGCACAAAGAGGATAGGGTCCTTAGTTGTGGTTTTTGTAGTGAACGGTTTATCGGCTCCGGGTGTAGTACCAGCTGAATTGTTAGCGGATAGGCGGACGTGATAGCCCGTGCCCGGTAGTAGACCTTTTATTTCATCCGTCAGAAATAAGCTAACTGTCCCAGCTGAACGAGTAGGCGTTTTATTAGGATAGGAATTCGGCAGTGAACTCGGACCCCACTCGAACCAATAAGTGGCGGAACACCCGTGCGGATCAACTGTCCCGCCTATGACCGCGGAACCCGCGGTAACCACGGGGGTTTCCGTCGTAACGGTTGGTTTCAAGCAAGATTCAGTGCCGCCGGCAGTTTTGAAGGGAACGGCAGACCCAGTGGCTTTTTTGCCTTCGGAGTTGATCGCCGACAGGCGAAAATAATATTGTGTGCTCGGCTGCAGTATCCCCGGAGGCAAGTTTGTCGACACAGATTTGGGGAACGTTTCTTTTCCAGCGGAGCCTTCAATCGAGTCAGGAAATGGGCCCGACGAGCTTTTTCCCCATTCAAACACGTAGTAGGTGGTGCAGCCCTGTGCATTCACCGATCCGCTCAGAGTCGCGGAATTGCTGGTAATCGCCGACGCGGAGCCAGTAGAAGCCGTTGGCGTCGTACAACCACCGCCGCCTACCCCTGAGCAAGCCGCTGCAATGCCCGCTCCGAGGACCATTGCGGTGGAGCTCAGAATCGCGCAGAGCGCGACCATGCATGTTATGCGTAATCGTAATCGGACAGACATATCGGGTCCTCTCCCGTAACTTTCATCTCGTATTCATTGATAAGTAGTCAACTGATTTTGAGGATTGGAACGTCTCCAGACGCTTCTGTCTTCAGTGCCTGGATGTCTCTTTCCAGCGAAGCTATGAGTTCTTCCTGCGCCGACGTCGTATTGGTGTAACCGGCAGCTATGAAAGAGGGTGTGTAATACAAGCCTTGAGCATGGCCTGAGTGGATGTTCAGCGCGATTGGTTTGAATAGCGATATGTCTTTGCGATCCCGATTCCATTGGCCCATGCTCAGTTCTGGGACTTGTGATGCGATATGGGCAAGGAATGCGTCATTTGCATATTCCGTGAAGTGCTCTCCCTGCTGGCGCACGAATGTCAGGGCGAAGTTCCACATCCTGTTTTGCCTGCCAGCAGCGCGAGCCGCCTCTTCCTGGCTGAAGAAGATGTTTTCGTCAACTGTGTCGGTTTTAAGCGAGCGATATTCGAGCTTCACGGTGCCGGTGCGCACCCAATCGCTGAGAATTGCTGGCAGATATGACTCGACGAAGCGCTTCACCGTCGGACACTCCAGATCAGCGAACATCTGAAGCGTCACTGGCGCATCTTGCGATCCCAGAGTTGTGCCCCGCTGAGGAATGCCGGCGAGCAGTGCAGTGACCTCTTGATCGATCTGCTGTTGACTCGGGCTACCGTCGGCGCCAAATCCCAAGATGGCTGTTGCGACGAGGATCGCGGCTATGGCGAGAACCGGAAGCAGGATCGCTGGCCGCCGTGAGTCTTTTGAGCTCAGACGCGGTGAAGGTTCAGCGGCGGCTCGGGCCTGTTGCCGCTTTGCCTTACGTCTTGCGTTGTATCCGCGAGACACGCCCCTCCTCCGTTTGAGGGCTGCCCGAAGCTCGCTCCTTGACTGGTAATCGAGGACTTCGGGCCTCCGCTATAGAGGCGTCTTCCAACATAAAAGAGCTTTGGTTTAAGTCAAGTATTTTCGGGTAATTGTGCGGGTTTCCCGAACAACGACGCCTGAAAACCGTGCCCGAACGCGGGTCTTCACGCGCCTGGTGTCTGTCGTGTGCGCCGGCGGTGCGCCAGTCAGCCCGCGAAACAGCCGGATTCAGCCGGAGATAACCGGAATTGATTTGGCGCTGAAGGCCGCTTTCCGCTCTAGCGGACGGTATCTGGGCAGCTTGAGGGCCTTGTGGGTGGAAACACCCGTGATGGTTCGACTCCATTCAGCCGCATCGAAAACCCCCGCCAAGCGGGGGTTTTCGTCGTAGGCTGACCGGATGCGCCACCGGCTTTTCGCCTGCCTGATGCTGATCTCGCTCGCGCTCGCTTGCGGGCAGAGCGCTGGAGGGTCCGCGCGTCCGTTTCAGGCCGTGGTTCGGACCGCCGCGATCCCCGGCACGAGGATCGCCTGGTACGAACGTGGCAATGGGCCTGCCCTGCTGATGCTGACCGGGACGGGATCGACAATGGCCGAATGGGACCCGGCGCTGCTGCGCCTACTGGCACGCCGACATCGCCTGATCCTCTTCGACTATCCGGGCGCCGGCCTTTCAGGTCCCTGGCGTGGCAGCTCCTTCGATTCGCTCGCCCAAGCCACCGCGGGCCTGATGAAGGCGATACGGCTGCCGCGGGCCGACATCCTCGGCTGGTCGATGGGCGGCTTCGTCGCGCAACGCATGGCGATCGACCATCCCGGACGAGTCTCCCACCTCGTCCTCGCCGCGACTAATCCCGGCGGCAGCCACGCGGTGCTGGGCTCGCGCCGGGCACAAGCAGTCGACAGCGAGCCGGATCCTCCCCTCCGCGACATCCTGCGCGAGCTCTACCCCCTCACCCACCAAGGCGAGGCCCGCCGCTTCCTGCAGCGGCTCGTCCACGCCAGCAAGGTCGACGAGATCCCCGACGACTTCGAGGTCACCGCCAAGACCACCCGATCCCAGGTTCAGGCCGAGGATCACTGGCTTCGCAGCAACGCCAACTACCGTCAGCTGGGCCGGGTTGACATCCCGACCCTCGCCACGACGGGCGTCGCCGACCCGGTCACCCCAGCGCTCAACATGCGGCGAATCGCCCACCGAGTTCCGCGCGCCAAGCTGCGAGCTCTGCCGGGCGCGCACGCCTTCCTCTTTCAGGAGCGAGGCCGCTTCACTCGGGCCCTCGACCGTTTCCTCGCCGACGACGGCGACGATTGACGACTACGCCGAGACGATACGTCGCCGCCCTCAGCCGGAGAGGTCTCGGCGCTCGAATAGCCAGGCGCCGAGCGCGGCGAGGAGCAGCGCGGCGAGGGTGACGCAGATGAAGGAAAGTGGGTCGATCCCGTCTTCGATCGCGTTGCCGTAGTACTTGAAGACGGAGGCGTAGCGGATGCCGGAGAGGTCGGGGTCGAGGCGGCCGACCAGGTCGATCACGTACATCGTGACCAGGGCTCCCGCTACCGCTCCCGTGACGACGGTGGTGCGCAGGGAGAAGCCGGTTGCGACGATTCCCAGGCCGGCGAAGAGAAGCGCCAGCGGCCAGACGCTCGCGTAACCGGCGATCGCGGCCGAGAGCGAGAGGTGGGCGTCGGCGACGAGGCTGCCGAGGGCGGTGAGGATCACGGTCACGACCAGCACCACCGCCAGCTCGACCCCGGTAGCGGCGAAGCTCGCCGCGGCGATTCGCGAGCGGGACACTGGCGAGGAGAGCAGCACGTCGAGACGGCCGCTTTCGGCGGCGCCGGAGAGGCCGCTGGCAACGGCGCGGACGGCGAGATAGCCGAGCGCCAGCGGCACGATCAGGCTCAGCATCTCCGCCTGCAGGTATTGCTCGACGCTGGTCAGCTCACCGATCCCGAACGCTTCCTTGAGCGCTTCGGGATAGCCCTGGACCGCCTTCGAGAGCGCCCCTTCGACGGAGGGAAAGATGATCACGATGAATGCCGACCAGAGGCCCAGGGGCAGGCCCCAGGCGAGCAACGAGCGGCGACGGTCGGATAGATGGGCGGCGATGAGCGCGCCCAGTTGAGCGCTCATCCCTCCTCTCCCTCCTTGTAATAGGTGAGGAAGACTTCCTCCAGGTTCGCGTGGGCGAACTCGGCGTCGACCACGCCCGGAATCTGGCGAACGTCCTCGAGCTCGACCGGCTTGGAGAACTCAACCTCGACCCGGTTGCGCCGCTGCGTCTTGGCGAGCAGCTTGGCCACGCGCTCGACCGCGATCAGCTTGCCCTCGCGGACGATCCCGACGCGGTCGCAGACGCGCTCGACCTCATCCAGCTCGTGCGATGAGAGCAGCACCGTGCAGCCGCGCTCGCGCTCCTCGGTGACCAGCGCCAGGAACTCCTCCTGCATAAGTGGGTCGAGCCCGCTGGTCGGCTCATCGAGGATCAGCAGCTCCGGCGAGTGAAAGGTGGCGAGGATCAGACCGACCTTCTGGCGGTTGCCGCGCGAGAGCTCGCCGAGCGGGCGGTCGAGATCGGCGTGGAAGCGCTCGGCCAGCGGCTCTGCTCGGCCCAGCCCTTCGACCCCTCGCAGACGAGCGAGCAATCGCAGCGCCTCGCGGCCGGTCGACTGCTTGCCGTAGCCGAAGTCGCCGGGCAGGTTGCCGAGCCGAGCGTGGATCGCGACGCTGTCGCGGTGGCTGTCGAGGCCGAAGATCCGCGCCTCGCCGCTGGTCGGGTGGAGGAAGTCGAGCAGCGTGCGGATCGCCGTCGTCTTGCCCGCCCCGTTGGGGCCGAGGAAGCCGAACACCTCGGCCCGCTCGATCGAGACCGTCACGTCCTCTATCCCCCGGGCGCTGCCGTAGCGCTTGGTCAGCCGCTCGGTCTCGATCACCGCCATCGCAGGAGCGAGACTAATGGCGCCCGTGAGAGAGCACCGCGCCCACCGGACCCCCGGCCGTCGCACGCACTGGCGCCTCGCGAAGCGGCGTCGCCTCCTGCTTCGCGGCGGCTCTGCCGCCGCGCTTCTCGCGGTGATCGGACCAGGGCTCCTCGCGGGGCTCTCCGATGACGATCCGGCGGGCATCACCACCTACTCGATCCTCGGCGCCAAGTACGGCTACGAGCTGCTCTGGGTCCTCACCCTCTCGACCGCGGCGCTGATCGTCTTCCACGAGCTCGGGGTGCGGCTGGGAATCGTCACCGGCAAGGGTCTCCTGACCCTGGTGCGGGAGCGCTATGGCCCGCGCGCCGCGGCGCTCGTGATCACGGCGCTGGTGATCGCCAACACTGGCACCCTCTGCGCGGAGTTCGCCGGGGTGGCCGCGGGGATGCAGCTGCTCGGGGGCATGAGCCGCTACCTCAGCGTTCCCTTGGCCGCGGTCGCCGTCTCCGCCCTGGTCCTGCGCGAGAACTTCCGCCACGTCGAGCACTTCCTGCTCGCGCTCAGCTCGGTCTTCGTCGCCTATGTCATCGCCGGCTTCCTCGCCCACCCGGGCTGGGGCGAGGCGGCGCGGGGCCTGGTCGTGCCGAGCATGCCGCTGACCCGCGACGCGGTGCTCGTGGCCGTGGCGACGGTCGGCACCACCCTCGCCCCTTGGGGCCTCGCCTTCATCCAGTCCTACGCGGTCGACAAGCGGCTGCGAGTGGAGGATCTGCGCTTCGAGCGGGTCGACGTCGTCGTCGGCGCGGTGCTGACCGGTGTGATCGGCCTCTTCGTCGTCGTCGCCTGCGCCGCGACCCTGCACCCGGCGGGCATCGAGATCGAGGACGCGCGCGACGCCGCGAAGGCGCTCGAGCCGTTTGCCGGCGGCGCGGCCGCCACCCTCTTCGGCCTCGGCTTTCTCGGCGCCGCCCTGCTGGCGGCGGCGATCGTGCCGCTCTCGACCGCGTACTCGATCTCCGAGACCCTCGGGCGGCGCGGCGACCTCGACGACAGCTTTGGAGAGGCGCGCGCCTTCTACCTCAGCTTCGGTGCCGTCGTCCTCGTCGCCGCCGCGATCGTCCTCATCCCAGGCGCGCCGCTGATTCAGCTCCTCTTTCTGACCCAAGCGCTGAACGCGGTTCTGCTGCTGGTCATCCTCCCCTTCCTCCGCTCGCTCGCCAAGGACCGGGAGCTGATGGGAGAGCAGGCGCTGGGCAGGCGGGGGCGGTGGATCACCGGCGTCGCCTTCGGGCTGATCGCGCTGTCCGTGGTCACCCTGGCGGTCGTCGCGCTCACCTGAATCGGAGACCGCCACCGGAACGTGGCTCGGACTCTCAGACTCCCAGTGCGAGGCTGAGGCCGAGCATCACCCCGGCGCCCGCCAGAGCGCCCGCGCTTGCGCCCCACGGCCGCCCACCGCGGTAGGCCTTTGGCACCATCTCCAGCGCGATCAGCGCCAGCATCGCCCCGGCCGCGAAGGCGAAGGAGAAGGGCAGCAGCCCGCTCACCTCTTCGACCGCAAGAAAGGCGACGAGCGCGCCGACCGGCTGCGGAGCGCTGGTCGCGACCGCCGCCCAGAACTGGCGCGCCCGGCCGAAGCCCGCCTCCTGCATCGGAATAGCGACGCTGGTCCCCTCCGGCACGTTCTGGATGCCGATCGCGAGGATCACGAACAGGCTCAGCCCGGCCCGGTCGGAGGCGAAGGCCGTCCCCACCGCAAACCCCTCGGGCAGGCTGTGGACGAAGAGGACGAGGAAGACGAGAGCCGAGGTGCGCGCCCCGGGGCCGCTGCGACCCATGAACCCGTGGTCGGCCCCGAAGCGCCGCTGGACCACAACGAGGAAGAGGATGCCGACCGCCAATCCAGCCGCCACCTCTGCGACCGAGCCTTCCTCAATCGCTGGGATGAGCAGTCCGACCAGTGCCGCCACCCCCATCACCCCAGCGGCAAATCCGATCAGAACAGGGGCGATGCGCTCGGTTCGCGCGCCGAGCAGGAAGACCGGGATCGCGCCGAGACCGGTCGCGAGGGCCGTGGCGGAAGCCGCGAGCAGCAGGGCAATGACTTCGGGCATTGCCGAATTCTCGGCCGCATCGCGGCGGCGCGGCTAGCATCGCTGCCGTGGAGATCCTGATCGTCGAGGACGAGGCGGCGATCGCCGACTTCCTCGAGCGCGGCCTGAAGAGAGAGGGCTTCGCCGTGCGGACGGCCGCTGAGGGGATCGAGGGCGAGCGGCTGGCCCTCGACCATCCCGTTGATCTGGTCGTGCTCGACCGCATGCTGCCGGGCCGCGACGGGCTCGAGGTGCTGGCGGCGATCCGCCGCAGCAAGCCCTCCTTGCCGGTGATCATGCTGACCGCCAAGGCCGAGGTCGCCGACCGCGTCGAGGGCCTCGACAGCGGCGCCGTCGATTACGTGACCAAGCCCTTCTCCTTCAGCGAGCTCGCCGCCCGGGTCAAGGCGCAACTGCGCCAGGCCGACAGCGAGGCGGCAACGACCCTGGAGGCGGGTGGCATCCGGCTCGACCTGGTCAGCCGGCGGGCCGAGCGCGACGGCCACTCCGTCGACCTGCCTAAGCGCGAGGCAGAGCTGCTCGCCTACCTGATGCGCCACGCGGGCCGCGTCTGCACCCATGAGGAGATCCTCACCGCGGTCTGGGGCTACGACCATGACCCCGGCACCAACATCGTCCAGGTCTACGTCGGCTACCTGCGCCGCAAGCTCGGTCGCCCGGATTCCCCCGTCCCGATCGAGACCGTGCGCTCGGTCGGCTACAAGCTGAGCGAGCGCTAGTGCGAGCGGCGTGGAGAGAGCTGGGCCTGCGCGGGCGGCTCGCCCTCTCGATCGGCGCCCTGGTCCTGGTCGCCTTCGGCCTCGTCTTCGTCTTCGTCCGCGGCGAGATGGCCGACGAGTCGCACGTGATCAACCGCGAGGAGACGCGCGAGCACGGCGCGCCGATCCTCGGTGGTGACGACGAGGATGCGGGCAGCGAGATCTCGCCGATCTCCGACGCCCAGGAGGAGGTCGAGCGGACGTTCTTCCTCGTCGGCGGCATCGCCCTCGCCGCTGCCCTCCTCGGCGGCTACCTGATCGCCGCTCGCACCGCCTCACCCCTGCGGCGCATCGCCGCGACCGCCGAGGAAGTCCGCTCAGGCAACCTCGCCCCGCGGCTCCCCGAGGAGCCGGCCGCGGCGCCAGAGCTGCGCGCCCTGATCGCCGGCTTCAACCGGATGCTCGAGCGCCTCGACCTCGCCTTCTCGCGCCAGCGCCGCTTCGTCTCTGACGCCTCGCACGAGCTGCGCACCCCGCTGACCGCGATTCGCGGGCAGCTCGAAGTGCTCGCCGCCAACCCTGAGGCGGGCAGCGAGGAGGTGCAGCGGGTGAAGGCGGTGACACTGGCCGAGGTCGAGCGGATGGAACGACTGGTCGAGGAGCTGCTGGCGCTCGCCCATCTCGATGAGGGCGCCGAGCTGGACGTGATCGAGGTCGACCTCACCGGCCTCCTACGTGAGGTCGCCGCGGTGAGCGGCAGTGGCGTCGAGCTGGGCGAGCTGGCGGAGGCGCACGTCACCGGCAGCCCCGACCTGCTCGCCCGCGTCGTCGCCAACCTGCTCGCGAACGCGCGCCGCCACGCGGGCGACTCGGGCAAGGTGAGCCTGAGCGCGGTGCGCACGAACGGACGGGTGAGCGTCAGCGTTGACGACGATGGGCCCGGCATCCCGCCGGCCGAGCGCGAGCGCGTCTTCGAGCGCTTCCACCGGGTCGATTCGGCGCGCAGCCGTGAGGCCGGCGGCAGCGGCCTGGGCCTGGCGATCTCGCGCGAGATCGTCGCCGCGCACGGCGGCCGGATCTGGGCCGAGGAATCGCCGCTGGGCGGCGCCCGCGTCGCCTTCGAGCTGCCCGCCTTCACCCCCCACTCCTGAGAAAACTCTCACGCGACGCTTAGGCGGCGCGTAGCGGCGGCGCCGAAGATCGCCGCGTGTTCAAGCCCGAGGAAAGCGCCCTCCTCGCGCCGCGCAGGGACGGCGTCGCCGGCAACGGTCGCCTAACCGCGGCCCTGGGCGCGCTGCTCCTAGTCCTGCTCGCGGCCGAGGGAATGACCATCCCCTTCCTCGGGCAACTGCGCGAGGAGCACATCCTGATCGGCATGCTGCTGCTCGGCCCGGTGGCGGCGAAGCTCGCCAGCACCGGCTACCGCTTCTCCCGCTACTACCTCGGCTCCCCCGCCTACGTCAGCAAGGGACCGCCGCAGATCGCCCTGCGCCTGCTCGCCCCCGGAGTGATTTTCACCACCGTCGCCCTCTTCGGCACGGGGGTCGCGCTGCTCCTCGTCGGCCCCAACGACCAGCTCGACTTCCTGCACAAGGCCAGCTTCATCGCCTGGTTCGCGCTGATGACGATCCACGTCCTCGGCCACATCCTCGAGCTGCCCGGCTCGGCGTTCGCCGACTGGCGTCGGACGGTGGGCCCGCGCCTCAGCGGCGCCGGCCTGCGCCGCGCCGCGGTCGCCGCGGCGCTTGCGATCGGCGTGGTCTTGGCCCTGCTCAGCTTCTCCGCCGCGGGGTCATGGGGCTGATGGGACCACGCGAGCGCGAAGCCGCGCGGCGGCGCGGCAAGCGCAAGCTCGACGCGATGAGGCGACGGGCGACGCAGCTGCGCGGGCGCGTCGTCGTCACCGCGATCGCCGGCTTCGTGCTGCTCTGGACCGTCGTCTTCGTGCAGATGGCGACGGGCAACGACCCGGTCTTGGGTGCCGGCAAGGCAGCGCAGCGCCAGGCGCGGAAGGTGGCCGCTCGCAACCCCGAACGGCCCGCCCCCCAGGCGACGCCGCCCGAAGACGAAGCCGCCGAAGGTGAAATCAGCGAAGACGAGACCGAACCGATCGAAGTGGAACGGCTCGAAGCCGAAGAAGCGGAAGCGCGGGAGCTCGAAGCGATCGAAGCCGAAGAAGCGGAAATCGAAGAACTGGAAGCAGTGACCAGCGGTCAGTCGTGAGCGAGGCGAAGCGAACCTTCGAGTGCTTTGGCGGCCTGGTCACGGTCGCCGTCCTCGGCCCGGCCTCGATGGGGCCTGGCAGGGCGGCCGCGGCCGCCGAAGCGAAACTGCTCGCCGCCCACCGCCAGCTCTCGCGCTTCCTCCCCGGCAGCGAGCTCAGCCGGTTCAACCGCGACCCGCGGGCCAGGGTTCCGGCGAGTCCGCTGCTGCTCGAGCTGGCGAGCGCCGCCCGGGCGGCGGGCGAGCTGACAGCTGGACTGGTTGACGCGACGTTGTTGCGCGAGATCGAAGCGGCCGGCTATCGCGACTCGATGCAGGGCCGCCCCGATGCCAGCCAGATGGAGGAACCGAGCGCACCCTCCCCCGCCGCGCCGCGCCCGGCGCGAGCCTGGGACGAGCTCTCGGTCGACCGGCGGACGTGGACGATCGCGCGACCGCCGGGGGTCGAGATCGACAGCGGCGGGATCGCCAAGGGCCTGCTCGCGGACGAGGTCGGGGCAGCGCTGGCGGAGTTCCCGGCCTACGCGGTCGACTGCTGCGGCGATGTCCGCATCGGCGGCGCGGCCGGGCGGCGGCGACCGGTCCTGATCGAAGACCCGTTTGGCGGTGAGCCGATCCACTCGCTCCAGGTGAGCGACGGAGGCGTCGCGACCAGCGGCATAACCCGTCGCAGATGGAAGGGCGAGGGAGGCGCCCCCGCCCACCACCTGATCGATCCGGCGACGGGCAAGCCGGCTTTCACCGGGGTGGTCCAGGCAACCGCACTCGCCCCCAGCGCCTTCCTCGCCGACGTCCACGCCAAGTGGGCGCTTCTCTCCGGGCCCGAGCTCGGTCCCTCGCGCCTCCCCCATGGCGGCCTCCTCGTCCTCGCCGACGGCAGCGTCGAGAAGGTGGTGCCGCGCACCCCGAGCGAAACCGCGGCTTGAGCGCCGCCCACCACCTCTTCTGGATCACCAGCCGCGCCGCCGGCAGCGCGGCGATGCTGGCAGCGAGCGCCTCGGTCCTGCTCGGCCTGATGATGAGCTCGAGCCGCCGCAGCCAGAATCGGCGCGATCATCGCGTCCTCCACGAGGCGCTCTCCCTGACCACCCTGGCGTTGGTCGGCCTCCACGGCGTCTCGCTCCTGGGCGACGCCTTCCTCAACCCGGGCCTGACCGGCATCGTCGTCCCGTTCGCGGGCAAATACCGGCCGCTGTGGACCGGCATCGGCATCATCGCCGGCTACGGCCTGGCGATTCTCGGCCTCAGCTACTACCTGCGCGACCGGATCGGCGCCTCGCGCTGGAAGCGCCTGCACCGGCTGACCGCCCTCTTCTGGCTGTTGGCGATCGTCCACACGATCGGCGCGGGCAGCGACGCCGGCGAGCCGTGGTTCCTGATCTTCAACGGCGTCCTGATCGCACCAGCGGCGCTCCTGCTCGCGCTGCGATGGATCGGGCGAGCCTCGGATGAAAAAGCCGGGCCAAAACCGGCGATAAAGCTTTCGCCTCGGAACTCCGATGTTTAAGGGGTGCTGAGCGAGCTCTCGAGCCGAGTCCGCATCGTGGTCCTCACTGGAGGGCTCATCGGGCTCTGCCTGCTCGTTGCCTTCACCGCCCATGCCGTGCTCGGTCTCGGCGGTCCCGGCACCGATTCGCTCTTCAACACCTGGATCTACAACGCCCTGATGCTGACCGGCGTTGCGGCCTGCTTGCTGCGAGCCGTGGTCGTGCGCCGGGAGCGGGTGGCGTGGGGACTGCTTGGAGGCGGCCTGCTGCTCTACACCGGCGGCGAAATCTATTACTCGGCGGCGCTCACGGGGCAGGCCTCGGTGCCGATTCCGTCCCTCGCGGACGTCGGCTACCTCGCCTTCTATCCCCTCGCCTACGCCGCCCTGATCATCTTGCTGCGGGAGCGGATCGGCTCCTTTCCGGTTGCCCGTTGGCTCGACGGCATGATCGTCGGCTCGGCCGTCGCCGCGCTCGCGGTAGCGCTGGTGTTCGAGCCGATCGTGGACGCGAGCAGCGAAGGCTCGACGGTCGCGGTCGCGACCACCCTCGCCTACCCGATCTTCGACCTGATGCTCTTGACGTTCGTCTTCACCGCCGCCGCCTTCACCGGCTGGCGACCGGGGCGGAGCTGGACGGTCCTCGCCGCCGGTCTGCTGCTGCTCGCCGTCTCCGACGGGGTGTACCTCCTGCAGGTGGCGAGAGAAACGTACGTCGAAGGCACGATCCTCGACGCCGGCTGGCCGCTCGGCGTCCTGCTGCTCGCCACCGCGGCCTGGCTCCAGCCCGGTGAGAAGGCGGCGAGCCAGTCGCGGGCGACGCGGCTCGTCGCCGTGCCGGCTGTCGCGGCGCTGATCGCGATCGGGATTCAAGCCGCCGACCGGTTCACGGCGGTACCCGCCGCGGCGAGCGCGATCTCCCTCGCGACCCTCGTCGCCGTCGTCGTCCGCCTGGTGCTCTCGCTGCGCGAGACCCAGGGTGACCTGCGCGTCAGCGAGCGCGACTCTCGCACCGATGCGCTGACCGGCCTGCCCAACCGGCGCGCCCTGATGAGCGACCTCGAACAAGCGATCGAGCAGTCGCCTCCCCGCGGCTCCCTACGCCTCCTGGCCATGTTCGATCTTGACGGCTTCAAGCTCTACAACGACACCTTCGGTCACCCTGCCGGCGACGCCCTGCTCACCCGGCTCGGGGCGCGCCTGGAGAGCTTCAGCGCCCATCAGGGCCGTGCCTACCGGCTCGGGGGCGACGAGTTCTGTCTGCTTGCGGAGTGCACGGCGGCTGAGGTCGATGGGATCATCGCCGGTGCGCTCGGGGCGCTTTCGGAGCGCGGCGAGGGCTTTGCGATCGCCGCCTCGCAGGGCACCGTCCTACTGCCGAGCGAGGCGGGCTCGGTAGAGGCGGCGCTGCAGACCGCGGACCGCCGGATGTACGCGAACAAGGTGAGCGAGCGGACCTCGGCGGGCTCGCAGTCACGCGACGTTCTGCTCGCGGCGCTGCGCGAACGCCAGCCAGAGCTGGCCGAACAGGCCGTCGACGTTGCCGAGCTGGCGCGTGCCGTTGCGGAGGAGCTCGAGATGGAGGCCGAGCAGCGTGATGAGACGTACAGGGCGGCCCAGCTGCACGAAACGGGCAAGATGGCCATCCCCGACGCGATCCTCAACAAGCCTGGCCCGCTCGATGATTCAGAGTGGAAATTCGTCCGCCAGCACACCCTGATCGGCGAGCGGATCATCGCCTCCTCGGCGGCGCTGGTGCCGGTCGCGCGACTGGTTCGCTCCAGCGGCGAGCGCTGGGATGGGAGCGGCTACCCCGACGGCCTGCGCGCCGAGGAGATCCCGCTAGGCGCCCGCGTGGTCGCCGTCTGCGAAGCGTATGCGGCGATGGTCTCCGAGCGCCCCTACAGCGTCGCGATGCGCCCTTCGCGAGCCCGTGAAGAGCTCGAGCGCGCCGCCGGCTCGCAGTTCGACCCGGAGGTCGTGGCCGCGTTCCAACGGATCGCCAAGCGCAGCTCCACGTCGAGCGCGCCAGCTAGAGGAGCTACGGCTCGATCGGATGCCGCCAGTAGCGATCGGTGCAGTTGAGCATCGTGGCCCAGGCGGGGCCGAATTCGTAGCCGCTGCCGTCGGGGTTGATCAAGGAGCCGGCGGGGCCCTGGTTGACGTGGCCAGTCGCCAGCTCCTTGGCGGCGAGCTCGAGGTTTGCGGACCAGCCAGGATTTCCGCCGCCACCTTTGATCAGGGTTGGCGCCATTGGCCAATGGAGCCAGGTCGACATCGCTTCCGCGGCGTCGGTGGCACGGGTGGCATCGCCCGCCTTAGTAGCCGCGAGCCAGCTCTCGAACCAGCCGCAGGAGACGGTCCCCGCCACCTTGACGGCCAGTTGGTAGTGGTTGAGAACCGAGTCTTCGTCTTGCAGGGTCGCGGAATCGAAACCCGGCGGCAGCGGCACCCCCTGGAGCATCCGCTCGACCACGCGGGCACGGGAGTCGGGGCCGACGATGTTGCGGGGCATCGCCGCCAGCCAGGCTGCGACGCTAACCGGGTGTAGTGAGCGGAGGACCGTGTCGTAAGCGGCACGGTCGCCGATCGCACCCCTGAGCTCGACGAAGACCGGGCCCTGGGGCGCGAGCATCGTCGCGTAGTCCTCCGCCCCGTTGCGGTCGACGCCGTAACGGACGGTGGTCGCGGTGCGCCCGAGCAGCGTCGATCGCTGCGGCGGGCTGACCTGCGCGCGGTCGTGCAGGAAACGACGGTAGAAACGGGCGGGATACCAGTGGACAGCGAGCTGACGGTTTCCGTTGGCGAAGGTCACTTCCCCTTCGTCTGTTTCGAACTCCCCGGCATCGGTCACCGACCAGCCGGGGGCGGTGATGAGCAGCCGGGGGTTGGCTTCGGCGACCTCGATCGCGGCCGCGGCGAAGGTCGGGTGGCTGCTCCCCCCGACTGAGCCGCCAACCAGGAGGAGCAGCACGCCGGCGATGGCGAGACAGGCCAAGCCAGCCCCGAGGCCGAGCGCCGCCACGCGACGTCGCGGCCGCGGCAGGCCGGTGGAATCGCCGTCCTCGATCGCGATGCGATCCCCAACTGGGATCGGCCGCGAAGGGACACTGCCGCTCGCGATTGCACTGCGCATCGCCTCGGCCACGGTCCCCGCATCGATCTCCTCCCGCAGCGCCGCCGCGGAAACGGGGTTCGCGGCTCGCATCGCGGCGAGCGGATCTTCCTTGCGGTGGGTGCGGTTCACGCTGTCTCCTCGGTGGGGCTGGCTGCGTTGCCGGTGGGTTCGCCAGCTAGATGTCCGGACGCCGCCAGATGTTTCGCCAGCTTGCGCCGCGCTCGGTGCAGGCGGACGCGGAAGGCGCCGGGGGAACAGCCGAAAGCACGAGCGGCATCGCGCGTGCTCAAGCCCTCCCAGGCGACGAGGCGCAGGACCTCGCGCTCGGACTCGCTCAACTCGGCAAAGGCGGTGGCAAAGGCGTCGAGGCGATCGAGCGAGTCAGCGAGATCGTCGGCGGGCGTCGCCGCCCCCGCCTCGCGCATCAACCGCAGGTCGAGCTCTCGGCGCCGCTTCGTCGAGCGGTACTGGTTGGAGATCACCCGCAGGGCGACGGCATAGAGCCAGGGCAGAGGCGCATCGGGAAGGCGCTCCCGCCTGCGCCAGGCGACCGCGAAGACCTCCGAAGTGGCGTCCTCGGCGGTGGCGCGGTCGCCGAGACGCCGAATGGCGAAGGCCAGCACGTCGGCGTAATGGGCGCGAAAGCAGCGCTCGAAGCGCTCGCGCTCGGGGTCCGCGACAGCACCGGGACGATCACCAACCTGGGGCATCTGAGGGTAGATGTACCGCTTTGGCGACTTGTTACATCGGCGATCCCGAGAGGTGGATTTCCTGTCCTCCCAGATTTACTACAAGTTTTCTAAATGCTCAAGATTTAAAGTAAAAAATCCGATCTAGGTGTGGTCAGCGAAGTGACGCCTTGGTGCGTCACAGAAAGGTTCCGATGACCACCCGATCGAAGATCGCGGCCAACTCCGCGGCTCTGCCGCTCGGGACCGTCGAGCTCGGGCGCAGCGACTACGCCGCCGGGCTGCTTGGCGGCAACGTCCGCTTTGGTGCTGCCGGCACTGCCACCACCTCCTGGGCACCGGTGGCGACGCCCTTCGACCGCGCCGCCAGCTCGATGTCGACCACCGCGGCCAGCGAGTCCGGCGCCGCCGACAGGGACTTCTGAGCATGCGCAGAGCGACCCTGATCGTCTATCTGGCCCTTGCCGCGGTGGCGGCGATCGCGGCGGCTGCCGCGCGCAACGACGAGTCCAGCCGCGCCTCCATCGTCACCGAGACCAGCGGCTCCTTCAGCCTCGCCAACTCGCGCGAGGACATGCCGATCTTCACCGCCGCCGACATCGGGCCGGGAAGCAGCGTCAAAGGGACGGTCGAGATCGCGAACGAAGGCAGCGAGGCAATCGCCGTGACCCTGACCCAGCGGAACCTCAGCGACATGCCGGGCGCGGGCGGCGGCCTGCTTTCCCAGCGTCTCTCGCTAAAGATCACCGCTGGGCCCACCGTCATCTACGCGGGACCCCTGGCCGCGATGCAACCGCAGCGGCTCGGGATGCTCGCACCGGGCGCCTCACGCCGATACGAATTCGTCGCCACCCTGCCCGACGGCGGCGTGACCGGCGCAATCGAAAACGCCGTTCAGGGTGCTTCCACGAGCGTGACTTACAGCTGGACTGCCAGCGAAGCCCCGCCGCCGCCAGCGGCCCTCCACTCGATCGACTTCCCCGGCGGCAACGACAGAATCCGCCACCGCGTCGGCTGAGCCGCAACCATCTCAGCTCAACGTGCGCATCGTCGGCTACCGCAAGACCACGCCCTGCGTCGCCGCTTCGGCGCCAGGACCCGACGGCTCGCCGTCAAGCTTCCCGGCGCCGCGCTGCGACTTCCAGATGACGCGCCGCAAAAGCTGATCGATTGACATCCCTATAGGCATGTAAATCGATCAGGTTTCGGCCCAAGGGCCGCCCTAGTCGATCTCGGGCGCGACCTCGATCCGGCCTTCGTCGGCCGCCGCCTTCAGCGCCTCGTAGTCGCGCTCGTTCTGGTCGGCGTAGACCTCAGCGAACTCGGCGATCGCCCGGTCGAAGCTGTCGCCCTTGCCGAGGTAGGCGGCGATCGCGATGCGGTCGCCGCTTCGTGCGTGCCCGTGGGCGAGGGTGATGCCGCAGAGCCGGGCATAGGCGGTGAGCGCTTTCGGGTCCATCCGCTCGACCCGGGCCGAGCCCTTCTGGTCCCAGAGCTGGCGCACGTAGAAATCGCGCTTCTTGCCGTCGATGCCCCGCGCCTTGACCCAGCCGAGCATGATGTCGCCGGCCGCCTGCATCAGGCGCTGGCCCTGGACCACCCGCTCGCCCTGCTGGACGTAGACGCTGGGCGCAGCGTAGGGCTCGAGCACCGAGCGCTGCGCCTCCTTGACCTGGAGGAAGAGCGGGTCGCCGTCGTCGCGACCACGCAGGAGGACGATCCAGGCGCGGGTGCCGACGCTGCCGACGCCGACGACCTTGAGCGCGGCGTCGACGTAGCGGTAGCTGTCGAGCAGCACGCGGCGATCCTCCGGCAGCGTCTCGCGGTAGTCGCCGAGGATCTCCAGCACGGCGGTCTCGATTTCCTCCGGGTCGCCCTCGGCCAGCTCGCGCAGGGGGATGATCAGCGGCGGTTCGCTGACGATGCGCAGCTCGCCGTCGACTTCGTGGGTCAGCTTGGAGAGCGCCCGCATGCGGTCCTTGGCCCGCGTCTTGGCGAGGTTGCGGCGAAACGCCTTGGCCTCCTTCTCACCCGCCGCTTCCTCCCAGCGGTCGGCGATCGCCGGCACGTCGATCTGCGTGTACCAGACCTCGAGGTTGCCGAGCTCGGCCAGCCGCCGCATCGTGGCGCGGTATTCGGCCGCGATCGCGGCGACGATGCGGCGGCGCTCGCGGGCGTCGAAGCCGCGATCGCGACCGGCCACCGAGAAGCTCGCCGCCAACCGCTTCATGTCCCACTCCCAGGGCCCCGGCAGCGTCTCGTCGAAGTCATTGACGTCGAAGACCAGCTCACGGTCGGGCGCGGCGAAGGCACCGAAGTTGGAGAGGTGGGCGTCGCCGCAGAGCTGCGTGGTGAGGCCGCTCGCCGGTGTGCCAGCCAGGTCGGCGGCCATCACCGCGGCGGCACCGCGGAAGAAGGTGAAGGGCGAGACCAGCATCCGCCCGTAGCGCAGCGGCAGCAGCTGCCCGACCCGCGCGGTGGCCTGATGTTCCAGCACCTCGACCGGGTCGGCGCGATCCGCCGCCGGCGCCCACTCGCCGTGGCTGGTCCGCGGCGCAGTCTCGCGGGCTGCCTTTCCATCGGCGGCGCGCTCCGCCGGGGTGCGGTCGTCCTTGCGCCGATCGAGCATGCTCAGACGGTAGCCGGCTCGGCGCCGGCGGGAGGCGGATCGGACCCCGCCGCGAGCTCCTCGAAGCGACGTTTGGGGAGGCGCCGGGTCGTCCAGAAAGAGGCGATGGTGAGGAAGGCGGCAAAGAGGAAGGCCGTCTTCAGCGCTTTCAGCTGGGCGTCTTCGTAGTTCTCGACCAGGGCGCTTGTCGTCGGCTCATCCAAGCCCGCGTCTTTCGCGCTGGCGGCAACCTCTTCGGCGGAGACGAAGCTGACGCCGGAGCTGAGCCTCACCTCCACCTGCTTGCTCACATCGGCCGAGAGGCGCTGGTCGGAGGCGACGTTGCTGGAGAAGGAGGCGATCAGCCCGGTGATCACGATCGCGCCGAGCAGCGCCGTGCCGAGCGAGGAGCCGAGCTGCTGGGCGGTGCTCTGCAGCCCGCCGGCCTCGCTGCGCTCGCTGTCGCCAACCGCGGACTGGACGACGTTGCCGAGCTGGGAGACGATCAGCCCCATCCCCACCCCAAGCACGCCCATCGCGCATAGGAAGGGCGCGTTGTCGAGCTCGGGCTCGATCGTCGAGAGCAGCAGGACGATCGCGACGAGGACGACGAAGAGGCCGGCGCGGACCAGCGGCTTCGGGGCGAAGCGTTTCGAGAGGGCCGAGCCGGCGATCGCCGTAAAGAAGAGGCCGGCGGAGGCGGGCAGCATGCGCACGCCGGTTTCCAGCGCATCGAGCCCCTGCACGATCTGGAGGAAGAGCGGGATCGTGAAGAAGACGCCCATCAGGATCAGGTTCTGGGCGACGAACATCGATACCCCTCCGCGCAGCTGGGGAATGCGCAGCAGCGAGAGGTGCACCAGCGGTTCGGCGCCGCGGCGCTCGCGACGGCGCTCCCAGGCGACGAAGCCCGCCAACACCAGGGCCCCGGCGGCGACCACGAACGGGGTCAGCGAGAAGCCGAAGGGCTCGAGCGGCGAGTTGCGGGGTGAGAGCCAACCCCAGTTGCTCGCCTGCAGCACGCCGAGGACGAGGAGGGCGAGGCCGGCGGCGGAAAGCACCCCGCCGATCCAGTCGAGCCCGGAGATCTCCTCTCGCTCGGGCTCGCGGATCAGGCGCGTCCCGGCGAGGATGCCCAGCGCGACGACGACCTCGCCGATGAAGACGACCCGCCAGCTCAGCTCCGTCGTCGCCCAGCCGCCGAGGATCGGGCCGACCGCGATGCCGGCGCCGGCGACCCCGCCGAGCACGCCGTAGGCGACCGCCCTCTTACTGCCCGAGTAGTTGCCGGCAACCAGCGCGAACATGGCCGGCAGCACCAGCGCCGCGCCGATGCCCTCGAGGATCGACCAGCCGAGCATCAGCGAGGGGACGCTCCAGGAGGCGGCGGTCAACGCCGAGCCGCAGCCGTAGATGATCAGGCCGATCGAGAAGGCGCGCCGCCGTCCCAAGAGGTCTCCCAGCTTGCCGCCGATCATCATCAGGCTTGCCATCACCAGCGCGTAGAGGGCGATCACCGCCTGGATCGTGGTCACCGTCGTGTCGAAGTCTTCGACCAGCTGCGAGATCGCCACGTTCATCACCGCCTGGTCCAGCACCATCAGGAACTGGGCCGCGGCAAGGGTGGTGAGGATTCCCCACTTCACGGGCGGGTCACACCAGTCCCGCGATGCCGCGGATCAGAATCAGGGCGCCAAGCACGGCCGTGACGATAATCCCCGCCTGGCGACCGTTGCGCGCAAGCCAGGCGCGAAAGCTCGTCACCGCTTCTTCGGTCCGCTCCGGGGCGACGAAGTAACCGGCAAGCGGCACCTCGAGCAACAGCTGCTGGACCAGGCAGAAGGCGATCACGATCAGCGCCGTGGGGAACGCGGCCAGGTCGAGCTTGTGGATATGGGTGAGGCCGGTCAGGTAGGAGACCCCGGGAAAGCTGAGCAGGAGGCCGACGACGAAGGAGATCCGCGGCGAGCCGCGACCAAGCAGCCGCATCGGCAGCGCTTCCTTTTCTTCGCCTCCGCTGCTCTCTTTCTTTTTCTCGCGGCGCCGCTCCCGGCGCTGGCGCAGCGGTTGGTCCCGATCGGTTGCGAGGACGATGGCGACGAGCAGCAGCAGCGCGCCGACAACGAGGTCCTCGAGCGGGCTCAGCGTCCTTTTGCTGGTGCTGGCAAAGCTCGAGTCCTGCAGGGCGAAGACGATTGCCAGGCCGACGCTGATCGAGGCCGTGTAGGCGCCGAGCAGGTAGCCCAGCATCAGCCGCTTCGGGTTGGGCAACAGCAGCATCAGGGTGACCGCGGCGAGCAGCGTCGGGTTGAACATCGCCAGCAGCGAGAGCAGGAAGATCTGGACCGCGTCGCTCACCGGGAGAGCATTCTTTCGCTAAAGGCGGATGCGCGGGAAAATCAGTTGTTGCAGCGCTCGCAGAGGCCGCGCAGGACCACGTCGTGGTCGGTGACCTCGAAGCTGATCTGCTCGGAGAGCTCCGCGATCGCCCGCTCCAGCGAGCTGTCCTCGAAGGGGACCATGCGCCCGCAGTGGCGGCAGATCGCGTGATGGTGGTGCTCGCCGTCGAGCTCGACCCGCTCGTAGCCGGCTGTGCCGCGGGTGACCTCGAGCCGCTGCACGAGGCCCAGCTGCTCGAGCTGCTCCAGCGCCCGGTAGACACTGGCGCGGCCGACCGGCGGCTTGCGACGGCGCAGCTCCTGGTCGAGGTCGAGCGCGGTGACGGCGCAATCGTGACCGGCCAGCGCCTCGACCACGGCGGTGCGGGCGCCGCCGCGGCGGTAGCCGGCCTCGTGCAGCGCGGCCAGCGCGTGCTCGGCCCAGGCGACGTCGGCCTTGGTGCTCATCTCAACCGATCGTAGCTCCGGCTCGCGGCAGCGACGAGCCGCGCAGCTGCCCGATCAGCAGGAAGACGAGGTAGATCGCAACGATCGCCAGCGCCACCGAAGCGCCGCCGGCGGTGCCGGCGTAATAAGAGAGATAGAGCCCGGCGACCCCAGCCAGCGCCGCCAGGCCGGCGGCGAGCAGCATCATCGGCAGCATGCGCTCGCTGAGCTGGCGGGCGGCCGCGGCGGGACCGACGAAGACGGCGACGACGAGCAGGTTGCCGAGCCCCTGCACGGCGACGACGATGCCGGCCCCGAGCAGGATCAACAGGGCGGCGTCGGCGAAGGCAGGCGAGACGCCCAGCGAGCGCGCGGTGCCGCGATCGAAGCCGGCGATCAGCAGGCGGCCGTGGAGGAGGCGCAGCGTCACCGCAACCAGCAGGGCAAGTGCCGCGGCAGCGATCAGGTCGCCATCGGTGACGCCGAAGACGTCGCCGAAGAGCAGCGACTCGATTCCCGGCGGCGAGCTCGGCGCCAGGGCCAGCAGGGCGCCAAGCCCGAACATCGTCGTCACCACGACCGCGACCGCGGCGTCGCGGCCGACGCCGGCGATCCTGGCGACGAGCGCGATCGCCGCGGCGGCGAGGACGATCGCGGGGGCGGCGCCGAGCAGCAGCGGTGCGCCTGCGATCGCGGCGAGGACGAGGCCGGGGAAGATCGAGTGGGCGAGCGACTCCGCCGCGTAGGAGAAGCCGTAGAAGACGACCCAGCAGCCGAGCGCGCCGCCGGCGAGGCCGAGCAGCACCACCTCGGCGAGGGCGCGCTGCATGAACGGTTCAGAGAGCGGCTCGAGCATCTCAGTGGTGGTGATGGTGTGGGGGCAGGATGGCGCGGCCGCCGCCGGGGATCTCGACGATGGCGCCGCCATAGGTGGCCTCGAGCACGGCGAGGTCGTCAAGCACCCCGGCGGGCTCGCCGCAGGCGACCTGGCGCCGGTTGATGCAGAGGACGAGGTCGCAGGCGCGGGCCTGCTCGAGGTCGTGGGTGGCGAGGACGACCCCGCGTCCCTCCGCCGCCAGGTCGCCGATCAGCGCTTCCAGCCCCTCGCTGCTGGGCCGGTCGAGACCGGAGAAGGGCTCGTCGAGCAGCAGCACGCCGGCGTCCTGAACGAGGGCGCGGGCGATCAGCACACGCTGGCGCTGCCCGCCGGAGAGGCGGCCGAAGGTCTCCCCGGCGAGCTCGCCGAGGCCGACCCGGGCGAGCGCCGTCGCCGCCGCCTCGCGCTCGCTCCGGCCGGGCCGGCGCCACCAGGGCAGGCCCGAGAGCGCCCCCATCGTCGCCACGTCGAGCGCCGAGACCGGGTAGTCGAGCCGCGAGCGCTCGGTCTGGGGCACGCTGCCGCAACGGGCCGTGACCGCGAGCCTTCCCGCCAGCGGGCGAAGCTCGCCGAGCAGAGCGCGCAGCAGCGTCGTCTTGCCGCCGCCGTTGGGCCCGAGCAGGGCGAGGGTCTGGCCGGCCTGGAGGGTGAACCCGACTTCCGAGATCGCCGGCGTGCCGCCGTAGCCTGCGGCCAATCCCTCGGCCTCGATCAGCGCAGCGGCTGGCATCCCCGCCTCCCTCCCGTGAACCCGCGCACCATCGCGTCGGCGTTCGCCGCCTCCATCGTCAGGTAGGTGGCGCCATCGGAGCCGTCGGGACCGAGCGCGTCGCCGTAGAGGCTGTAGCTCGCGGTCGCGCCGGTCTGGTCGGCGATCGCTTCCGCGACCTTGGCGCTGAGCGAGCTCTCCGGGAAGATCGCGGCGACGTGCTCGCGCTCGATCAGCGCCGCGAGCGCGCTGAGGTCCTTGGCCGACGGCTGGGCCTGTGTCGTCTGCGAGGGGATGACGGCGCCGACCACGTCGATCCCGTAGCGATGGGCGAAGTAGCCGAAGGCGTCGTGGTCGGTGACCAGCTTGCGGCGGGTCGGCGGAACCGCCTTCATGCACTTGACGATGCCGGCGTCGAGGCTCTGCAGTTCGCCCAGGTAAGAGCGAGCGTTGCGTTCGAAGAGGCGGCGCTGGGCTGGGTCGGCGGTGGCGAGATGGCGCTCGATCGCACGGACCGCGGCCTCGGCGTTGCGCGGGTCATGCCACCAGTGCGGGTCATAGCGGGAGGCCTCGGCGCCACTCGACTCGCCGGGCAGACGCTGCGGGACGACGGCGCCGAGATCGACCACCTCCGCATCGCTGCCACTGTCGGAGACGATCTCCCCGATCCAGTCATCGAGGTCGTCGCCGTTGGCGAAGACGAGCTTTGCCCCCGCCGCGCCGGTCACGTCGCTCGGCCGCGGTTCGTACTCGTGGGGATCGGTGTTCGGCTGCAGGATCTGGTCGACTTCGACCGCGTCGCCACCGACCGCCCGCACGAAGTCGCCGATCTGCGTGGTCGTGGCGACGACCTGCAGGCGATCGCCGCTCGATCCGCCCGTTCCGCAGCCGACGCCAACAACGGCGAGCGCCAAAAGCGCGGCGAGGGCGAAGGTCGGACGCCGCCGCCGCGAACCCACCAACGCCCGCCCCGCGGCCGCGAGGACGAAGGCGCCCCCCGCGACGACCGCGATCGTCGCGCCTGGAGGAGCGTCGGTTTCCACCGAGAGCCATAGACCCACGGTGCCCTCGAGCGCGACCAGGGCGATCGTCGCCAGCTGCCAGCTCAGCATGCGCTCGGCGAAGAGGCGCACGGTCAGCGCCGGCACGACGAAGACGGCCGTGACCAGCAGCGCGCCGACGACCGAGAGCGCCGCGGTGGTGGTGAGCGCGATCAGGCCGAGCAGGGCGACGTTGAGGATGCGCTCGCCCTGCCCCCCGCCGCCCCCCGCCGGGTCGAACCCAGCGGCAAGCCAGCGATGGCCGAGCAGCAGTGAGAGCACCAGGGTCAGGCCCGCCGCGAGGCCCGCCAGCGCGATGTCGTGGCCGTCAACAAGCAGGAGGCTGCCGAAGAGCAGGGTCTCGACGTTGGCGCCGGAGCCGAAGACGTCGCTGGCCAGCAGGGTGCCGGCGGCGAGGCAGCCGACGAGGACGATCGCCACGGCGCTGTCGTTCGACTCCTCCTCGCGGCGGCCGAGCAGGGCGCTGCCGGCGCTGAAGACGACAGCGGCCCCGAACGCCCCCAGGGGCGCGGCAAAGCCGAGACCGTCGGCGAGCACCAGCCCGGGGAAGGCAGCCGTACCGACCGCGTGCGAAAAGAAGGAGAGCCCGCGCAGGACGATCCAGATGCCGAGCAGTCCGGCCGGGACTGAGAGGATCAGGATCTCGACCAGCCCGCGCTGGACGAAGGGCAGCTGAAAAGCATCGAGCACGGTCGGAATTGAATCAAAAATGAGACTCATTTTCATAAAGAGATACGGATGAGGGCCCTCGTCCAGCGAGTCAGCCAGGCCGCGGTCGACGTCGAGGGCGAGCGGGTGGCGCAGATCGGGCCCGGCCTCCTCGTCCTGCTCGGAGTCCGGCGCGGCGACACGCCCGCGCAGGCGGAGCGGCTTGCCGACAAGGTGCGGGCGCTGCGGATCTTCGACGACGCCGAGGGACGGATGAACGAGCCGCTTGGCGAGCGCGACGTCCTCTGCGTCAGCCAATTCACCCTCTACGGAGAGACTCGCAAGGGCAACCGGCCGAGCTACGTCGAAGCGGCACCGGGCGAGGAAGCCGAGCCGCTCTACGACCTCTTCTGCGAGCGCCTCGGCGCCGCCAAGGGCGTCTTCGGCGCCTGCATGGGCGTGGCGCTGGTCAACGACGGCCCGGTCACCCTGACGATCGAGATCTGACTCAGGGAGCGAGCAGCGAGCGGCGCCAACCGCCGGCTTCGGCGGCGAAGAGCGTGCGGACGTGCATGCGGTCCTCCGCTTCCTCCCAGAACTCGATTCGAGCGGGGACGATCCGCACCGCACCCCAGTCCCCGGGACATGGGACCAGCCCCTCCCCCAGCTCGGCGTCGAGCTGCTCGTACCGCTCGCGCAGCTGCTCGATGCTCTCGATCTCCTCGCCCTGGCGTGAGACATGCGCTTGCAGTTGATGGGAGCGCGGGCGCTCGGCAAACAGCTCCTCGGCTAGCCCCCGCTCGGCGATCTCAGCGCGCCCCTCGACCCGCGCCTGCCGCCCCAGCGACTGCCAATAGAAGGCCGCAGCCACGCGCGGGTTCTCGCGCAGCTCGGCCACCTTGCGACTCCACAGCGCGGTGGTGAAGACGAGTCCCCGCGGGTCGAGTCGCTTGAGGCTGACCAAGCGCAGCGAGGGCGAGCCGTCGGCGCCAACGGTGGCCAGGCTCATCGCGCTCGCGTCCGCCAGCCCCGCCTCACGCGCCCCCTCGCGCCAAGCGGCGAGTAGCTCCAGTGGGTTTGCCTCGGCGTTGGAAACGTCTCCGCTCATTTTCAGATTATTAGCACCATCTGAGTTATGATGCCAATCCAGTGGACGCAAAACGAGAGGCACCAGCGACGACCGCCGCTACCCAGCGCGAGACCAGAGCCGAGAAGCAGGCCCGCACTCGTAGTGAGCTGCTCGCGACCGCCGCCGCTGTCTTCGCCCAGCGCGGCTACGCCGGGGCGACGGTGGAGGAGATCGCCGAGCGGGCCGGCTACTCACACGGCGCCGTCTACTCCAACTTCGCCGGCAAGGACGACCTCTTCCTCGCCGTCTTCGAGGAGTACATGGCGGCGCGGGCGCGGGAGCTGGCCGAGACCCAGGCGGGCCTGGCCGAGGACGCGCCGCTGGAGCTGCGCGCGCGGGCGCTCGCCGACCAGTGGATGGAGCGCTTCGCCGCCGACCGCGACTCCTTCCTGCTCCACCTCGAGTTCCTCGCCGGCTCGCGCCGCGAACCAGAGCTGGCCGAGCGCTTCGGCACCCGCTCCGCGGCGATGCGCGAGGCAATCGCCGCCTACATCGCCCACTACCAGGAGGAGGAAGGTGTCGAGGCGCCCCTCCCCCCCGCCGATCTCGCCCTGATCCTGCGCGCCCTCGGCATCGGCCTCGCGATCGAAGCCCTGGTCAGCCCCGAGGCGGTGCGCGATGGCCTCTACGGCGACTTCGTCGAGCTACTGGTGACGATGATGCGCGAGCGCGCCGACGCTCCCTCGCAGACCAAGGGCAAGTCGCGCCGGTGAGCGTCCCCGCCTACGACAGCGTCGGGCTCACCTACACCGACTTCCGTCGGGCCGATCCACGAATCGAGAGGCGTGTCTGGGCGGCGCTCGGCGACGCCCGCAGCGTCGTCAACGTCGGCGCCGGCAGCGGCTCCTATGAGCCGCGTGACCGCGAGGTGATCGCGGTCGAGCCCTCGCCGGTGATGATCGCCCAGCGCCCCGCCGGCGCGGCGACCGCGGTCGAAGGCGTGGCCGAAGCGCTGCCGCTCGCCGACAAGAGCGTCGACGCGGCGATGGGCATCTTCACGATCCACCACTGGCGCGACCTCGTCGCCGGCCTGACCGAGATGCGCCGGGTTGCCCGCAAGCAAATCGTGCTCTTGACGATCGACGCCGAGGCGAACGCCAAGATCTGGACCCTCGCCGAGTACTTCCCCGAGGCGATGCGCGCGGAGGAAGAGAAGATGCCGACGATGAGCACGCTCCAAGCGCTGCTCCCCGGCGCGGAGATCGAGGCGGTGCCGATGCCGAGCCGCTGCCAGGACGAATTCACCAGCGCCCTTTGGGACCGGCCCGAGATGCTCCTCGATCCCGCCGTCCTCCGCGCCAGCTCGCTCTGGCACAGCCTGCCGCCCGAGGCGATCGAGCGCGGCCAGCAGCGCCTCCGCGCCGACCTCGAAAGCGGCCGCTGGGACGAGCGCCACGGCCACCTGCGCACCCTGCCCGAGCTCGACATCGGCCTGCGCCTCGTCCGCGAAGAGCTTTGACCGCCCCCGGCCGAGCTGCGTCAAATTTCCGGGCCGGCAGGCAGGAAATTTGATGCAGTTGCGCGCGGCAGAGGCGAGGGATGCGGAGGCGGTGGTGGAGCTGTGGACCGAGGCTTACTTTTGCGAAGGCGAGGGTGGGCGCACCATGCCCTACGCCAAGGCCGACTTCGAGAAGGCGATGGCCGCCGGCGAGATGCTCGTGGCCGGACCGCCCGGCAAGGCGATCGGCGTCGTCGTCATGGTGGCGCCGGGGACACCGGGAATGGCCGCGGCTCAGGCTGAGGAGGCCGAGCTCCGTCTGCTCGCGGTCTCCTCGCAAGCCCGCCGCGAGGGCATCGGCCGAGCCCTGCTCGAACGCTGCACGGACATCGCCCGCGAAAAGGATTGGCAGGCGATCGCGCTCTGGAGTCGCCCCTACCAGACCGCGGCACACCGTCTCTACGAATCGCTTGGTTACGAGCGCGCCTCCGAGCGCGACAGCGTTGATGCCACGGGACACGCGCGACTGGTCTTTCGACTCCCACTATGACCAGTCCCTGGGCGAACCGCAGCAAATTCTCACCTGCCAGAGCGAGAACTTGATGCGGTTCGGGAGGGACGGGGGCCTTGGGAGAATGGCGGCCGTGGAGAAACTGACGACACAGCTGCAGGGCTCGATCGTCACGCTCGAGCCGCTGCGCCCCGAGCATGCCGAGGAGCTCTGGAAGGCAGCGCAGGCGCCGGAGATCTGGACCTGGCTGGCGAACCTGAACGAGCGCGAGCGCTTCGATCACTGGCTCGAGCTCAGCTTCGAAGCGGCCTCAGCGGGGCGCGAGGGACCGTTCGTCACCCGCCTCAACGCCGATGGCCGGCTCCTCGGCAGCAGCCGCTTCCTCAACGTCCGTCCCGCCGACCGCGTGGTCGAGATCGGCTGGACCTGGCTCAACCCACGCGCCTGGCGCAGCGGCGCCAACGTCGAGGCGAAGCTGCTGATGATGGGCCATGCCTTCGAGACGCTCGATTGCGTTCGGGTCGAGTTCAAGACCGACGCTCGCAACGAGCGCTCCCGCGCCGCGCTGGCCGCGCTGCCCGCCCGCTTCGAGGGCATCCTGCGCAACCACATGATCGTGCCCGACGTGGGCCAGCGCGACTCCGCTTACTTCAGCGTCATCCCCAGCGAGTGGCCGGCGGTGCGGAGGAACCTGGAACAGCGCCTGGGCCATACCGCGGGCCCCAAGGAGAGAGACCCTGACGCAGCGAGGGGAGCGAGCCCCCCGACCGGCCTCTCGCTGCGCCGCTCCAGCGACCCAGCGGAGCTCGACCAGCTCGAGCCGCTCTGGAGCGCCCTGCAGCACCACCACGTCGTAGTCACCCCCGATCTCGGCCCGCGCACCCGCGAGCGCACTGACGAGGAGGCCTGGCGGATCCGCCGCGGCAAGTACGAGCGCTGGCTCGGGGATCCCGACAGCTTCTTCATCGTCGCCGCGGTCGAGGGCAAGCCCGCCGGCTATGCCTTCGTCACCGTCGGCATGCCCTACGCGTCATGGGACGCGGGCGAGCGACTGGCCGATCTCGAGACCCTCTCGATCCTCCCCGAGCACCGCTCCACCGGCATCGGCGCCGCCCTCCTCGATGCCGTCTGGGAGCGCCTCGCCGAGCTCGGCGTCGCCGACATGCAGATCGTCACCACCTCGACCAACGTCGGCGCCAAGCGCTTCTACGAGCGCCATGGCTTCAGCCACCGGCTCGACGTCTACTACGGCAAGTCCCCCCTGGCCGGGCGGGACGCGAGCTAGCCGGCGACCGAGCCGAGCGCGTCGTCGATGAAAGGGCCGAGCAGCTCGCCGGCCTTTGCCGCGGTCGTCTCGGGGTCCTCACTGGGGGCGGTGATGTAGGAGATCGCGAGGCGGACGAGGGACTCGGCGAGCAGCTTCACCTTGGCCGATGGCGCCTGTGGCCAGCCCTCTTCGATCGTCGCCGTAAGACGGGCGGTCGCCCAGTAGACGACCGGCATGCCCTGGGTGGTGACGAAGGGCAGCATGCCGCCGGTGCCATCGTCGCTGAGCAGGATGTGGACGAGCGGGTCCTCACCGGCGGAGTGGAGGAACTTGGCGAGGGCGGCGCCGATCGCCGCCCGCGGGTCGTCGAGGTGCTCGCGCACCGCTGCGTCGACGCCGTCGAGGAAGCGCTCTCCCTCGTGGATGACGAAGGCCTGGGCAAACTCGGCGCGGCTGCCGAACTCCTTGTAGAGGGTTTGGCGACTGACGCCGGCGGCCGCGGCGATGTGCGACATCGTGATCTCCGACCAGGCCTTGCTCTCGAGCTGGTCGCGGGCGGCGCCGAAGAGCGTCTCGCGCAGCAGCTGGCGCGCCGCTTCCGGATAGGGAGTGCGGGTGGACACCGCTGGGATCGTGCCAGCGGAGGCGGTCACTCGGCCGCATCCCCCGCGTCGGGCTCGAAGTCGACCTTGTCGCGGACGCCGCAGTCGGGGCAGGCCCAGTCGTCCGGCACCTCGCTCCAGGGCGTGCCCGCCGGGAAGCCCTCGCGCGGGTGACCCTCCGCCTCGTCGTAGACGTAACCGCAGCCGGGGCAGCGCCAGCGGCTCACGATGCGGCCGCCCCGCTGCCGTAGCGGGCGAGGACGCGCTTGCGCGCCCGCGGCTGGATGTTGGCGCGGCTGAGGTCGCCGCCGTAGTGCTCGACCAGGATCGGGTCCATCACCCGCCGCCAGAGCGGGGGAACCCAGGCGAGCACGATCATGCCGGCATAGCCGGTGGGCAGCTGCGGGGCTTCATCGACGTGGCGCAGGGCCTGGTAGCGGCGGGTCGGGTTCGCGTGATGGTCGGAGTGACGCTGCAGGTGGTAGAGCAGGACGTTGGAGGCGACGTTGTTGCTGTTCCAGCTGTGCTCGGGACGGCAGCGCTCGTAGCGCCCGTCCTCTTTGCGCTGGCGCATCAGCCCGTAGTGCTCGAGGTAGTTGACGACCTCGAGCAGCGAGAAGCCGAGGATCGCCTGCACCACGAGGTAGGGCAACACGACCGGGCCGAAGACGATCGCCAGCACGGCGAAGAGGCCGACAGTCATCGCCCAAGCGCCGAGGATGTCGTTGTGCGGGCTCCAGTGCGACTTGCCGAGGCGGTCGAGGCGAGCGGCCTCGATCCCCCAAGCAGAGGTGAGGCTGCCCTTGACGGTGCGCGGCAGGAAGGCCCAGAAGCTCTCCCCCAGACGCGAGCTGGCCGGATCCTCGGGGGTGGCGACGCGGACGTGGTGGCCGCGGTTGTGCTCGATGAAGAAGTGGCCGTAGCCAGTCTGGGCGAGGGCGACGCGGCTCAGCCACTTCTCCGCGCTGTCGCGCTTGTGGCCGAGCTCGTGAGCGGTGTTGATCGCGATGCCGCCGACCACGCCCATCGTCAGCGCCAGGCCGATGCTCTCCAGAGTCGAGAGGTCGCCACTCGACCAGAGGTAACAGGCGAAGACGAGGCCGGCGTACTGGACCGGGATGAAGAGGTAGGTGCACCAGCGGTAGTAGCGGTCCTGCTCGAGCCACTTGAGGATGCTGTCGGGCGGGTTGCTCGGGTCGACTCCGATCGCGATGTCGAGCAGCGGGAAGACGCCGAAGACGAGCAGCGGCCCGAAGAACCAGAAACCCTCGAAGCCGGTCACCTCGACGCTGGCCCAGGCGATGAAGGGTGCGAAGGGAATGATCAAGCCGAGCAGCCAGGCGTAGCGCTTGGCATCGCTCCAGGTCGCCGGGTTTAGCTCGATCTCCGGCCCGTGATCGTGACTGTGTGCCGCTGCCTCCACCCCATCCTCCTTGTCAAATTCCCAGTATTCGTCCTCTTGGTTTACAAGATAGCCAACTTTGTAAACCAGCGCAACAGAATGTCTTTTGGTGTACGCAGCTCGCCCAATCGCTTTCCTCGCTACCATCCGCCTCGTGTACACGCTGCTCGGAATCCTTCAAGTGTTCATCAGCGGGATCCTGATCTTCTTGATCCTCCTGCACTCCGGCAAAGACACCGGCCTCTCTGGCGCCTTCGGCATCGGCGGCGGTGGCAGCTCCTTCGGCGGCGGCTCGATGGTCGAGCGCAACCTCGATCGCGCCACCGTCTTTTTCGCGATCGTGTTCGTGCTGAACACCATCGTCCTGCTGAAGATCTAGACCGGCTCGGTCGATCTCTCCGGCGCGTCGCGCTCCGACGCTCCATTGGCATGCCCGTTGCTGCCGTTGCCGTTGACGCCGTCGAGGATCTCGACCGCCTCTTTCCTCAGCTCCGCATCGAGCAGGGCGAAGTCCTCGTCGGAGAGCTTGCCGGCGGCGTGGTCGAGCTCGGCATCGCGGATCTCGCGGTACTTGGCTTCCTTCAGCGCCTCCAGCTCGGCCTCCGCCGCGCCGACTGGCGTGCGGCGGCTGCGCCTTGCCGGCCAGATCGCGATCAGCGCCCCGGCGAGGGAGATCAGGCCACCGATCCACATCCAGGTGACGAGCGGGTTGACGATCACGCGGAAGGTCGTCGGCGCCCCTTCGGCGACGTAACTGGCGGCGATCTGTTCAGCGGTCTTGAGCTGCAGCTCTTCGATCCGCGCCAGCGCCTGGGGCCGAAGGCGGGGGTTGGCGAGCGCGGCCCGCATCACTGCGCCAATGGTGCGGCATTGTGGCGGCACGCCGGCACCACCACGGATGCACTTCGCAAAGCCTTCGTCCGCAGCTTTGGCGTGATGCTGGAGGCCGGCGATGTTGGGCTGGTTGGCGGCCCAGAAGTCCTTGGCGATACCGGCCTTGAGCCCGATGTTGCTGTCCGATTCGCCGGCGAAGTAGTTGGCGATGCCGCTGGCGCCAGGCACGCCGGTCGGCCTGTAGAAGTTCCTGGTCGGGTGCAGGGTGAAGCTTTCCTCGCCCTTTTGCACGCGCAGCAAGGCCCCCGCGGTGAAGGCGAGCTTGTCGACCTTCGCCGTCGGCCGCACGTAGGTCACCTTGCGCCCGTCGATGACCGCGCTCTGCCCCGGGCGCAGGTCGACGTCGCGCTTGGTCTGGAAGCTGGAGGAGGCGGCGATGCCGATCAGCAGCACGGCGACGCCGACGTGGACGATGTAGCCGCCGTAGCGGCGCCGGTTGCGGGAGACGATCGCGATCAGCGCCGATCCCATCGAGCCACCGCGCAGCTTGCGCCGCGCCGCCGCGCCGCGCCAGAACTCCTGGCCGATCCCCACCAGGGCGAAGGCGGCGAAGACGAAGAGGAAGAAAGCCCAGGGCTTGTGCAGCGCGTCGGTGAAGAGGGCCAGCGCGACGCCGACCGCGGCCGCCGCGATCGTCGGCACGACGAAGACCCGCTTTGCCGTCGCCCAGCTGACCCGGCGCCAGGCGAGCAGCGGCCCGATCCCGGTGAAGAGGACGAGCAGAATCGCCAGCGGCGTCGTGTAGCGATCGAACCAGGGCGCCGCCAGGGAGGACTTCGTCCCGGTGAAGAATTCGGAGATCAGCGGGAAGAAGGTGCCCCAGAAGATCGTCGCGCAGAGCGCCACCAGGAGCAGGTTGTTGACGATGAATACGGCCTCGCGCGAAACCAGCGAATCGATCCGCTTTGGCGTGCGCAGGTCATCGAGGCGGGAGACGATCAGGACCGTCGAGCCGACCAGCACCACCGCGATCAAGCCGAGGATGTAGGGGCCGACAGTGCTGTCGCCGAAGGCGTGGATCGACTGCAGGACGCCGGAGCGGACGAGGAAGGTGCCGAGCAGCGCCAGCGAGAAGGTGGCGACGATCAGGCAGGCGTTCCAGACCTTCAGCATGCCGCGCTTCTCCTGGACCATGATCGAGTGCAGGAAGGCGGTGCCGATCAGCCACGGCATCAGCGCCGCGTTCTCGACCGGGTCCCAGGCCCAGTAGCCGCCCCAGCCGAGCTCGGTGTAGGACCAGCGGGCGCCGAGCAGCAGGCCAAAGCCGAGAAAGGTCCAGGCGATCAGGGCGAAGCGGCGGGTGGCGCGGATCCAGGACGCGTCGATTTTGCGCGTGATCAGGGCACCGATGGCGAAGGCAAAGGGGATCGTGAAGGCGACGTACCCCGAGTAGAGCATCGGCGGGTGGATCATCATGCTCGGGTGCTGCAGCAGCGGGTTGAGCCCGATGCCGTCGGTGGGCGCCGGGGCCGGCAGCTTGTCGAAGGGGTTGACGCCGCCGGCGAAGAGCATCAGGCCGGTAAAGAAGCTCGCGATCCCGGCCATCACCGCGGTTGCGTAAGGGACGATCTCACGCAGCTTGTTGCGGGTCGAGTAGAGGGCCAACGAGGAGGCGATAGAGAGCACCCAGGCCCAAAGCAGCAGCGAGCCTTCCTGGCTCGACCACATCGCCGCCAGCTTGTAGAAGTTCGGCGTCTCGATCGAGGAGTGTTCCTGGACGATCTTGTAGGAGAAGTTGTCGGTCGCGAAAGCGATCTCGATCAGGACGACGCAGAAGGTGAGCAAGCCGCAGGCGGCGTAGACGGCGCGACGCGAGACCAGCACCCAGCGCTCGTCGCCGTTGCGGCCGAGCAATGCCGCGACGACGGCAGCGACCATCGTCAAGAAGGCCAGCACCAGGGCGAAAAAGCCCGGGCTAGCTGTCATTCGATGAGGTGGTGAACTTCGACGGGCACTTGGTCACCAGGGTGTCGCGTTCGCCGACGAAGGTGCCGTTCTCCATCTCGCCGGTGAGCACGATCTCGCGGCCACCGCGGAATGGGTCGGGGACGGTGCCGCTGTAGGTGACCGGGAGGCTCTCGCCGCCGCCTTCGCGGTCGACGACGCGGAAGCGCAGCTCTTCACCCTGGTGGCGAACCGAGCCCTTGACGACCTTGCCCGTCATGTCATAGCTCGTTCCCGGCGCCGCGGTGAGCAGCTGCGATGGCTCCTTGGCCTCGGTCGAGGCGCTGAAAGAGGTGTAGATCAGCGCCACCGCGAGCAGCACGGCGACCCCGAGAGCGACGATCAGGCGGATCTTCCGCTTGCGCTGAGGGTCCACTGGGGGAATTATCGCAACCTCAGTTGGGGGGCGGGTGCGCGGGGGGTCTGCGGACGCGCTTCGCGCTGAGTGTCCGCAGACCCCCCGCGCACCCGCCTCTACAGCCGAAGCTGGGAGAATCAGCCGGATGAACGACGGGGCAAGCGATCCGGTCCTCCTGATCACCGGAGCTTCTAGTGGGATCGGGGCCGCTACTGCGAGAGCAACCGCCGACCGGTATCGGCTGGTGCTCGCGGCGCGGCGGGTCGAGCCGCTGGAAGAGCTGGTCGCGGAGCTCGGCGGGCCCGAGCGAGCGCTGGCGGTGCGCTGCGACGTGACCGAGTGGGATCAGGTCGAGGCGATGGCCGCGGCGGCGCTGGATGGCTTCGGCCGCATCGACGCCGTCTTCGCCAACGCCGGCTTCGGCGCCACCCGCGGCTTCCTCGAGGAGTCCCCCGAGCACTGGCGCTCGATGGTCCTGACCAACGTCTACGGCGTGGCGCTGACGATCCGCGCCACCCTCCCCCACCTGCTCGAGCGTGGCGACGGTCACTTCCTCGTCACCAGCTCGGTCGCCGGCCGCCGCGCCCTGCCCGGGTCGCTCTACTCGGCAACCAAGTGGGCCGCGACCGCGATCGGCGAGTCGCTGCGCGCCGAGCTGCGCCAGATGCACGACAACCACGCGATCAAGGTGACCCTGATCGAGCCCGGCATGGTCGACACCCCCTTCTTTGACAACCGCCCCGGCGACCGCGCCCTCCAAGACGACGACATCGCCAAAGCTGTCGTCTATGCGCTGGAGCAACCACCCGGCGTCGACGTCAACGAGATCCTCATCCGCCCCACCTCCCAACCGAGCTAGAAGCGCGATCGAGCTGAAGCTGTCCCGGCAACGACCCAAGGGCGCTGGCCGGTAGGGTGGAGCGTCTTGTACTTTTTTCGCGCTGCGCGCCGGGCGTCAGCTCCCCGGCGCGACTTCGAAAAAAGTTAAGCGAAGCCCCTATCGGCCAGCGCCTTTGCGCCGCTTCTTGTGGTGACGCTTCTTCTTGCAGTTCGTCTTCAGCAAGGGCCGCTGGTTTGACTTCTTGCCGTTCTGCCCTTTGAAGCGGGCCACGGCCTTGTACTTGTGGCCGCAGATGTTGCGGGTGCTGACCAGGAGGCCGCGTTTGCCGCCGCGGACGTTGACCACGAAGCGCGAGACCGGAACGTCGGGCACCGTGGCGAAGGTGGTGCGCAGGCGGCCTTTGACGCTGTCGATACGACCGTCGAGAACGATCGGCACCTGGCCGTCGAGGTCGGCGACGAAATCGGGCAGTTCGTTGTTTGACGAGCGCAGGTAGATCGGCCCTTTCAGCGGCCCGTCGAGCAGCGGCGTTTCGGCGACCGCGTTGCCGTAGACCGAGTCCTTGGGGCATTTGTTGGCGGCGAACTGAACCCGCGTGCAGACATTGGCCAGGCTCGACTGTTCGAGCGCCAGCGATTTCGGCAGCGTCACCGCGGCGCGGCCGATGTTGGCATCGCCTTCGCGGGCGGTGAGGATCGCCCGCAGCTTCGGGCTCTTGGCGCGACGGTGGCCGCCAAATAGCCGCATCTTCAGCTTCGGCTTGAAGTCGAGCTTGTCGCAGTCCTCAACCTGGAACGACGAGGAGACGGAGTAGGAGCTGAACGCGGCCGGGTCGAGCGGGTTGGAACCGCCACCGCGCAGCGCCCCGCTGGTGGCGAACTTCGAGCAGTTGGTCGGGTTGATCGAGAACTTGGGCCGGTCGAGCTTGACCGAGATCGAGCGCACGTCGAGCAGAGCGCCGCCGAAGACGTGCGGGATCGGGTCCGAGACCGGATTCACCTGCGCCGTTTCCGGGTCGACGAACAGCGCCACCCTCACCACGACCGTGCCGAGATCGAACGGCCCGGCCGTGGCGGGGGTGACTACTGCCAGGGAGAGTGGGGCTCCGTGATAGGGCCCCGCGAGAAATGCCTTGCCCGTCGTCTGGAAGGGATGTGAACCGCTGCCGGCGCTGACCGCGGCGCTGCCGACCAGGCTCTGACTCGGGCAGCTCGAGTGAGCTGCCTCCGCCGCGCCGCTGTTGGCGGCCGCAGCGGCGATCGCCGACCCGGGGCAGTAACGCACACCGGCGAGCTTCGCGGTCAAGCCGGGAGGAAGGGTCACTTCGACCCCCTTCAGCTCCTGGTTGCCGTCTTTGCGGCCGATGTTCATCGCGAACTGCGTGAAGGCGCCCCCCTTGGAGTTGCTCGTGTGCGTCCCGAAGCTGGGCGCGAAGGGACGCTCGCCGAGCGTTTTCGCACAGGGGGCGCCGCCGGGGGCGGAAGTGAGGGTGAAGCCGGTGCCGGGGTCTCCCTGGTCGGGCGTGCCAGACCACGCCTGCATCGCATGGCTGGTGTTGTTCGGCCCGCATGTGGGCGGGCTGGTGAGGGGGCCTTTGGCGCCGTCGAGACTGACCCGGACCGAGTCGAAGGGCAACTGCGGCGCTTCCTTCACCTGGGCGGTCAGCTGGCCGGTCTGGGCGTTGGCCTTGACATTGCCGAGCAGGCGGATCGAGAGGCCGCGCGCTTCCGACTCGGCGTCGATGAAGATCCGGTACTCGTCACCCGATTCGGGGTCGCGGCTCTGCTGCGTCGCCAAATAGACGTCGCCTTTGAGCGTGCCGTCGGGCAAGGGCGGCGTGTCGATTTCGACAGAGCCGATCTTCGAGCCCGGCGGACAGGCAACTTTGTTGCGGGTGCCCTGGCCGAACTGGGCATCGCTGCAGGCCTGCAGCCCGCTCGCCGCCGAGGGATTGACGCCGAGGCCCTGCGGCAGGCTGACATCAGCCGTCTTCACGTTCGACTGGTAGATCGGAGCCGACGGGCTGAAGGGCACTTTGACCTCGACCGTGCCCCCCATCGGCGAGTCGGTCTGGTTGGTGCCGGACGCCTGCGAGGTGGTCGGTTTGAAGGGCACTTTGTCGCAGCCGGTCGGCTTGACCCGCGGGCCGCTGCCCCCTTCCTTGGGAAGCGGCGATTCGACGAGCTGGGAACCGGCGAGGAAAGCCGGTGGTGGCGGCGCAGGAGCAGCGACGTCGTACAGGTTCTGCGGCGCTTCTTCCTGTTTCGAGTCGGCGTGGAGAAGGGTGTTGTAGACGGTCGCGTAGGCCGGCTGATTGGGGTCGTAGCAAGTGCTCGGGGTCGTGATGAAGGCCCCACCCTGGCCGCTGGTCCCGATTGTCCCGTCGAAGACCAAGCGGTTCTTGAGGATCCTCGTCAGCGGCGGCGGTTCCGGGACGTGGATCGTGAAGTACTCGTGGTAATCACCGTCCCATTTGACTCCGGCATTGAGGAAGACTTCGCCGAGTTCGATGATGCCGACGGCACTGAGGTCGAAGCCGAACCGTGCCGGTTCGCCTTGCCTCGGCACGATGTTGTAGACCGGGAAGCTGAGTGGACCAGTGGGACCGAGGACTGGCAGATACACGGTCACGAGGCTGTAGCCAACCGCAGTGTCGACCGGGCAGCCGCCGGGGGGGAATTTTCCGTTCACGAGCGCGCATTGAGGAGTCGCCTGGGGATTGACGCTGAGGCCCTTGGGTAGGTCGACGAGAACCGTTTTCAAGTCCCCAACCGGTTCATTGGTGCCCTGGTCGTGCTTGACGATGATCTGCGTGAAGCCGGCCCCCGGATGACTGGATGCCTGGGTCGAGAATTGTTTAGGGGTGTCGACGCTGCATTCCGGCACATCAGTCGTGCAAGTGCCGGCCTGCCAACCCGCTTCGGTCGTTTCCGGTTTGCCTTCGATGATGTCGACGGCGGCTGCAGGCGACGCCGCGACGAGAAAAAGGAGCGCGGAAACCGCAGTCCCAAGCCAAATCCGTGCCCCGTTCCCCATAAAAATTCTCCTCCCGTCGTCGGTCATCTGCCTAGTCCTACCCGATTTTAATGATTTACATCATGATTTTTTGGTATCTATACCGATAAGTAAGTACAAACCCCTTGCATCAAAACACGGAGGACATCCATGAACTGGCAGCTTCTGGCCCGCGCCAATACCCATCCACTGCGGATCTCAATCCTGGAAGTGCTGGGCATGGATGGAGGCCGAACCCTCTCCCCCAGCGACCTCAGCTACGAGCTGCGCACGCCGCTGAGCAACGTCAACTACCACGTGACCGAGCTGCGCCGCACAGGCCTGGTCGAGCTCGCCGGCGAACGCCCCGTGCGCGGCGCCACCGAGCATTTCTACCGGGAGGCCAGCCAGAACGGTGCTTCGGCCAACGGCAACGGATCGCACAACGGGAGCGCGCGCAAACACGCCAAGACCACCGCGTAGAAAAAGCGGACGACGGGTCTCGAACCCGCGACCTCGAGCTTGGGAAGCTCGCGCTCTACCAACTGAGCTACGTCCGCGTTCCAGAATCCTGTCACAGGGCCAGGGCACCAAGAACAAAGAGGATCAGGACAGCGGCACAAGCGCTGCCGATGCAAATACCGGCCATGTAGATAGTGCCAGGCGAATCGGCCACTTGATAGGCCTTCGTCCCAATTTGGGCTTTCATCAAATACCTCCCCTGTCGGCTCCTACGGGGTTAGCTGACGGGCTCGCGATTGTGCCGCTACAGCTGGATCACCAGCCGATTCGCCCCAACTGCCTGGGTCCCCCGTCCGCCCGCGCCTGAGCGTGGCGGCTCGGAATGTGCGCCCAACCTAGCAACCTCACCCGCGGGGTTGCCGGGGGTGCGCTCGAACTAGAGTTCGGCCTGCGTGAGCACCCGCTCCTTCCTCGCCGTCCTCGCCGTGCTGGCCGTCATCGGCCTGCTCGCCTTCGGCTTGCTCAACAAGGGGGCGACGAAGATCGCGGTCGGCGACCCGGTGCCGGACAAGACGCTGCCGACGCTGCCGGGACCAGGCGAGAAGTCGATCGCCGACTACCGGGGGGATTGGGTCCTGGTCAACCTCTGGGCCTCTTGGTGCGTTCCCTGCCGTCAAGAGGCGCCGATCCTGGAGGACTTCTACAAGCGCAACCGCGATCGCCACACCACAGTGGTCGGCATCAACGTGCAGGACAACGAAGACGACGCGCTCGCCTTCCTGCGCGAGCACCCGACCGGCTACCCACAGCTGCGCTCGGTCGGCAACGAACGCAGCAAGGCCTTCGGCTCGACCGGAGTGCCGGAGAACTTCCTGGTTGACCCGAAGGGGCGGCTGGCGCTGATCTGGCGCGGCCCGGTCGACGACGAATTCCTCGCCGCAGAAGTCGAACCGCTGATCGAAGGCAAGCAATGAGGCGGGTGGTCCTTTCCCTCGGCCTCTGCCTGGCCCTAGTGGCGCCGGCAGCCGGCCTCGCGGCGGCCCAGCCGGCTCCCCAGACCACCGTCAACGCGATCGAAGGCGAAGTGATGTGCCCGGTCTGCGGCACGCTGCTGGAGCTGGCCGACTCGCCGCAGGCGCGGCGCGAGAAGGTCTTCGTCGCCGGGCTCGTCGCAGAAGGCAAGAGCAAGTCGGAAGTGAAGGACGCGCTGGTCGCCCAGTACGGCAAGGAGGTCCTCGCCACGCCGGAAGCATCCGGCTTCGACCTGACCGCCTACCTGGTCCCGATCCTGGCGATCCTGATCGCCGCGGTCGCCCTCGCCTACAGCGTCGTGCGCTGGCGGCGCGGCAGCGGGCGGGACGGGCAATCAGCCAAGGGGAAACCGGCGCAAGCGCCGCGCGGCGAGGACGCCGAGCGACTCGAGGCCGACCTCTCGCGCTACGACCTCTAAGCGCTCGTTGATGCTTTTCCCGGGCTTTGACCCGGGCAATGCTTCATCGAACGAAGGCGACGACGCCGGTCGCCGGGATCGGCAACCGCTTGGGGATCTGGTCGCGCTCGCCGCAGACCAGCGTCACCGCGACGTGTTCGCCCAGCGCCCGCAGCGCGTCCGCGTCTTCCTCCAGGGAAGGCCCGGAGATGACGAGCAGGTCGTAGGCGCGGCGCAGGCGCTCGATCGCGTGGTCGCAGCGCTCGGAGTCGAGCAGCGCGACGGGCTGCGGCTCGGGCTCTCCGGCGACGATGCAGGTGAGCGGCTCGGTGGCGCGGCCGGAGGCGGGGCCGGCGAGCACCAGCGGCTGCAGGATCTGGTTGGCGTCGGCCTCGTCGCGCAGGTACTCGTGCAGGCCGGGGCCTTCCGCGAGCCCTAGCGTCTCCGCCAGCACCGGCTGGGCCAGGTCGCACTCGAGCAGGGCGACGCGGCGGCCCTCGGCGGTCGCCGCCGCCCCCAGGCCGAGCGCCGAGGTCGCCCGTGCCGGTCCGGTGAGAAACACCGATCCCTTGCCGGAGAGCTTGCCGGCGAGCTCGGCGAATACCGCGAGCTCCGCGCGCCCGAGCGCGCCGGGGCGCGCGGAGGACGACTCGCGCCGCGGCACTTCCGCCAGCACCGGCTGCTTGTTGCGGCGACCGAGCATCACATCCGCTCCGGCGCGGAGATGCCAAGCAGGCCAAGGGCGCTGGCGATCGTGCGCTTGGTGAGCAGGGCGAGCGCCAGCCGCGAGCGCTCCACCCCCTCGCCCTCGGCGCCGACGACCTGGCAGTCGCGGTAGAAGGCGTGGAAATCGGCAGCGACGGCGGTCGCGTAGGTACAGATGCGATGCGGGGCGCGCCGCGCGGCGGCCTCGCGCACCTCCTCGGGGAACTCCAGCAAGCGCTTGACCAGCTCACGCTCGGCTGGCTCCAGCGCGGTGCCGGGAGTCGCGATGCCGGCGCCAGCCGCCACCTCCTCTTCGCCAAGCTCGGCCTTACGCAGGATGCTGGCGATGCGAGCGTGGGCGTACTGGACGTAGTAGACGGGGTTGTCGTTGGACTGGCTGCGCGCCAGCTCGAGATCGAGGTCGACTTCGGTGTCGTGGCTGCGCCAGAGCATGAACCAGCGGGTCGCGTCGACGCCGATGTCGTCGAGCAGCTCGTCGAGGCCGACGAAGTCGCCGCTGCGCTTCGACATCTGCGCCCGCTCGCCGCTCTCGACGATGTGGACGAGTCGCATGATCAGCGCCTCGAAGCGCTCCGGGTCGGCGCCGAGACCGGCGATCGCGGCACGCAGGCGGGGCACGTAGCCGTGGTGGTCGGCACCGAAGATGTTGATCAAGCGCTCGAAGCCGCGCTCGAGCTTGTCCCAGTGGTAGGCGACGTCGGCGGCGAGGTAGGTCGGTTCGTCGTTGGCGCGGATCAGCACCCGGTCCTTGTCGTCGCCGAAGGTCGTGGCGCGAAACCAGAGCGCGTCCTCATGGCGGTAGGTGTGGCCCTGCTCGTCGAGCTGGGCAAGGGCCTGCTCGACCTCGCCGCGGCTGTAGAGGTCGCGCTCGGAGAACCAGCTGTCGAAGCGGACGCCGAAGCGGTCCAGGGTCCCGCGCACCTGCTCGAGGATCAGCTCGACGCCGCGGGTGCCGATCGCGTCGAGGTCGGCCGGGTCGATCCCCTCGGCGGCGATCTGCTCGCCGAGCGCGATCACGTAGTCGCCGCCGTAGCCGTCCTCTGGCGGCTCCTCGCCACGCATCCGCGCCGCGATCGAGGCGGCGAAGCGCTCGATCTGGCCGCCGGCATCGTTGACGTAGAACTCGCGCTGGACCTCGTGACCGACCGCCTCCAGCAGGCGGACCAGCGAGTCGCCGTAGGCGGCGTGGCGACCGCCACCGACGTGCAGCGGGCCGGTCGGGTTGGCGGAGACGAACTCGACCAGGATCCGTTCGCTGGGCGCGGCCGGGGCGACGGCAAGCCCTTCGCCGGCAGCGGCAAGACCTGCCATCGCCTCGCGGTACCAGCGATCGCCGAGAAAGAGGTTGAGGAAACCGGGCCCGGCAACCTCGACCCGTTCGACCGCTTCCTCCCCAAGCCCCCCACCCAGCTGCTCGGCGAGGCGCCCGGCGACGTCGCGCGGGTTTTCCCCCAGCGGCGCCGCCAGCAGCATCGCGGCGTTGGAGCTGTAGTCACCCAGCTCGGGCTTCGGCGGACGCTCCAGGCTCGGCTCGGGGCCGCTCGACTCGCTTTCGCGCAGGGCGCGAGCGGCCTGGTCCACGGCGGAGCGCAACTCGGCGATCGGATCGGCGACCATCGGCTGGGGATCGTATGCGGACCGCCGCCCAGACGGGCGGCTCGGTCATGCTGCCGCGGGTATGCCTTTAGGCTGGGCGGCTTGCGGATCGGGGCCATCAGCGATATTCACGCCAACCTGCCGGCCCTCGAGGCCATCCTGGAGGCGACGGAGGCGGCGGGGGTGGAGGAGCTCTGGTGTCTCGGCGACGTGCTCGGCTACGGCGTCGAGCCCGATGCCTGCGCGCGACTGGTGCGCGAGCGTTGCGCGATCTGCCTGGTCGGCAATCACGATCTAGCCGTCCTCGGCGCGCTCGACATCTCCTCTTTCTCGGAGGCCGCCGCGGCCGCGGTCGAGTGGACCCTGGCCAACGTCGAGGAGGAGACGCTCGCCTACCTGCGCGAGCTCGAGCCGGAGGGCCAGCGCGAGGAGATCGCCCTCTTCCACGCTTCCCCCCGCGACCCGGTCTGGGAGTACGTGCTCTCCGGCGAGCAGGCCGACGCCGGCATGGATGCGAGCCCGAGGCCAATCAGCCTGATCGGCCACTCCCACGTCGCCCTTTTCTTCAACCGCCCCGCCGGGCGCCGGGACGAGACGCGCGGGGCCCAGGCAAGCGACGGCGCCCTGCTCGACCTCGAGGGTGGCGAATGGCTGCTCAACCCGGGCAGCGTCGGCCAACCGCGCGACGGCGATCCGCGCGCCGCCTGGTTGGAGCTCGACACTGACGAGGGAACCGCCCGCTTCCACCGCGTCGCTTACGACATCGAGCGCGCCGCGACACCAATCGCCAAAGCTGGCCTGCCAAGCCGCCTGGCCGAGCGCCTCTACACCGGCCAGTAACGCTCAAATGCAGGGAAAACATGCCCCGGAAATCGTTGTCTAGACTCGCTACGGTGCGCCATCTGGCCCTCTCCACGCTCGCCCTCGCCCTCGGTACCGCCGCCGCGGTGGTGCTGGTCGCCTGCGGGGGAGGCGAAGACGCGAAACTGCTTCCCGGCAACACCGCTCAGGAAATCACCGAAAACCTCGATCGCGTCCAGCGCTACGCCGAAGAAGGCGAATGCGTTGGCGCCGAAGACGCTGTGGGCGAAGTGACGAACCAGGTGGAATCGCTGCAGGGCGTGGACCCAAAGCTCGAGGACGCCCTGCGGCGCGGCGCGGCGCGCCTCAGTGAAGTCGTCGCCAGCTGCGAAGAAGAAGAGACGACCGAAACGGTCGCCCCCCCCGAAGAATCCCCTTCGACTGAAGAGACCGAACGGATCCCGCCCGGTCAGGAAAAGAAGGCCGAAAAGGAACGCGAAAAGGAAGAAAAAGACCAGGAAAAGGAAGACGAGCAGGCGGAAAAAGAGGCCGAAAAGGCCGAAAAAGAAGCCCCGCCCGCTGAATCTCCGACGGAAAAAACACCGCCCGAAAAAGGTGGCGACACGGGACCGTCGGGCGGCGTCGGACCGAGCACCCCCGCGGCACCCGAACAGGGGAACGAAGGCTGATGGCAGCGGGAGTCCTCTCCGGCCGCTATGAGATCGGCGATCGCCTCGGCTCAGGCGGCATGTCCAGCGTCCACCAGGCGACCGACCTGATCCTCGAGCGCACGGTCGCGGTCAAGATCCTCGCCGAGCACCTCTCCGACGACGAGCGCTTCGTCGAACGCTTCCGCCGCGAGGCGCTGGCGGTGGCGAAGCTGATCCATCCCAACATCGTCCAGGTCTACGACACCGGCATCGACGAAGGTCGCCACTACATCGTCATGGAGTACGTGCAGGGCCGCTCCGGGGCGCAGATCCTGCAGAAACACGGCCCGCTCGATGCCGAGACGGCGGCCGAGGCGGGCGCCCAGGCCTGCGCCGGGCTCGACTACGCGCACCGCCGCGGAATCATCCACCGCGACGTCAAGCCGGGCAATCTGATGGTCGTCGGCGGCCCTGTCGGCGGCGGCGAGATGACGGTCAAGCTGACCGACTTCGGCATCGCCCGCGCGGTCGAACAGACGCGGATCACCCAGGTCGGCTCGGTGGTTGGCACCGCCGCCTACCTCTCGCCTGAGCAGGTCCGCGGCGAGGAGGCGACCCCGGCCACCGACGTCTACGCGCTCGGCGTGGTCCTCTACCAGTTCCTCACCGGTCGCCTGCCCTATGAGGGCTCGACCCTGGCCGAGCTGGCGGTGCGCCAGCAGAACGAGAAGCCGCTGCCACCCAGCACTTACAACGAGGCCGTGCCCGCCGCCTTCGGCGCCGCCGTGCTGCGGGCGCTGGAGGGCGACCCGAACCGGCGCTACGCCAGCGCCAGCGAGCTGGCCGGCGGCCTGGCGCTGGGCCTGCAGGGCGAAGACGTGACCCTGCCCGCCGGCGAGGAGGGAACCGCAGCCACCAACGTGCTGGGCGGCGGTGAGACCGCCACCCGGCGCCTCGACCGCACCGCCCAGACCGAGTACCGCCCGGCCCAACCCTCGCCCACCCGCCGGCCCGCGCCCCGCGCCGTCCCCCGCGAGCCAGCCCCGATCCCGGTCCCGCAGCAGCCGGTGCGCGCCGCCAAGAAGCGCAGCGGCTTCTCTCGCTTCGTCAGGTTCGTTTTGGCCCTGGTCGCCTTGGTGCTAATAGCTGCTGCCGTAGCGGCCGCAGTGATTTACACCACCGACAAGGCAACTGGCGTGAAGGCCACGGAAGTCGCCGGCAACACGGTCGACAAGGTTGTCGAAGAATTCAAGGACCTGGTGAAAAAGAACTCGGAATAGACGCTCGCGTGAGGAAGAGGTGCCCGTCCTCCTCAGCCGACCGCCCAAGGCGATTTCCCTTTCAAGACCGCCTCGGAATAGCTCGCGAAACTCCCAGCTTCGATCGCGCTGCGGGCTCCCTTCATCAGCTCGAAGAGGTACGTGAGGTTGTGCAGGCAGAGCAGGCGAACCGCGGTCAGCTCCTCGGCCCGGGAGAGATAGCTGACGTAGTCGCGGTCGTGGTTGGTGCAGGCGGGGCAGGGGCAGCCGGCGGCGATCGGGTCGCGGTTGCCCTCGAAGCCCGCCTTGCGCAGGTCGAGGCGGAAGCGGTTCTCGGGGTCGGGGACGAGGGCGACGCCGTGGCGGGCGAGGCGGGTGGGCACGGCGCAATCGAAGATGTCGAGGCCGAGGGCGATGCCGGCCAGCAGGTCGTCGACCTCGCCGATGCCGAGCAGGTGCTTGGGCGCCTCGTCGGGCAGCAGCGGCGCGGTCATGCCGAGCACCTCGCGCATCTCCGCCTTGTCGCGGCCGAGCGTGCCGCCGATCGCCAGGCCGTCGACGCCCGCCGCCGAGATGTACTCGGCGGATTCGCGGCGCAGATCCTCGTAGACGCCGCCCTGGACGATGCCGAAGACGGCCTGGCGCGCCGGCCCCTCGCGCTCATGCCACTCGAGGCAGCGGTCAAGCCAGCGATGGGTGCGCTCGGTCGAGCGGGCGGTGTAGTCGCGGTCGGCGTGGAAGGGCGTGCACTCGTCGAAGACGAGGGCGATATCGGAGCCGAGCGCCGCCTGCACCTGCATCGAGACCTCGGGCGAGATGAAGAGCTCGGTGCCGTCGCGGTAGGAGCGGAAGCGCACCCCCTCCTCGTCGATCGAGACCACCGAGCCGTGGTCGCCGCCCTGGCGGCCGCTGCCCTTGATCTCGTTGGCGACCCCGCCGTGGGCGAGCGAGAAGACCTGGAAGCCGCCCGAGTCGGTGATCAGCGCCCGCTCCCAGCCCATGAAGCCGTGCTGTCCGCCGGCGTTGGCTATTCGCTCCGGGCCCGGCGAGACGAAGAGGTGGTAGGTGTTGCCGAGCACCATCTCGTAGCCAAGCGCGGCGACCTCACGCGATTCGAGCCCCCGCACCGTCCCCTTGGTCGCCAGCGGAATGAAGGCCGGTGTCTTGACCGGCCCATGCGGCGTGTGCAGGACCCCGGTCCGCGCCGCCCCATCCCGAGCGGCGATCTCAAACCTCAGTCTCTCCGGCTCAACCCTCATCCGATTCCTGATCGATTGATGACCCTATGGGGTCCAAAAAGCATCAGGATTGCTTCGTGGCGACTAGCGAGCGGCCGGTCATGGCGGCGGGCTGGGGGATGCCGAGGAGGTCCAGGGCCGTCGGAGTGACGTCGGCGAGGATGCCGCTGTCGCGCAGCGTCACTCCCTCGGCGGTGACGATCAGCGGCACCGGGTTGAGCGAGTGGGCGGTGTTGGGCGAGCCGTCGGGCTCGAGCATGTGGTCGCAGTTGCCGTGGTCGGCGGTGACGATGCAGGCGCCGCCCTTGGCGGTCACCGCCTCGACCACGTCGCCGAGACAACCGTCGACCTCCTCGACCGCGGCGACCGCGGCCGGGATCACGCCGGTGTGGCCGACCATGTCGGGGTTGGCGAAGTTGATGATGCCGAAGCGGTAGTCGCCCTCGCGCCAGTTCGAGACGAAGGCGTCGGCGGCGGCGCGGGCGCTCATCTCGGGCTTGTGGTCGTAGGTGGGCACGTCGCGGGGCGATTCGACCAGCTGGCGCTCCTCCCCCTCCCACTCCTCCTCGCGGCCGCCGTTGAAGAAGTAGGTGACGTGGGCGTACTTCTCGGTCTCGGCGACGTGAAGTTGGCGCCCGCCCGCTTCGGAGATCACCTTGGCGATCGTCGTCTGCGGCCGCGCCTCGGGGAAGGCGACCGGGTAGGGCCAGCCCTTGCGGTACTCGGTCATCGTCGTCAGCTCGAGCAGGGCGCCGCCGGCCCGGGGGAACTCGTCGAAGCCGGGTTCGGCGAGGGCGAGGGTCAGCTCGCGGGCGCGGTCGGGGCGAAAGTTGATGAAGATCGCGACGTCGCCCTCGGCGGCCCCGTCGTAGTCGCCGATCACGGTCGGCCTGACGAACTCGTCAGTCTCATCACGGTCGTAGGCGGATTCGATCGCCACCTCCGAGCTTGCCGCGTGCAGGCCCTGGCCATGGACGATCGCGTCGTAGGCGAGCTTGATCCGCTCCCAGCGGGTGTCGCGGTCCATCGCGTAGTAGCGGCCGCTGACGGTGGCGACCCGGCCCGCCTGCCGCAGCCAGCGCTCCAGCTCGTGCAGATAGCCCTTGCCGCCGTGCGGCAGCGTGTCGCGGCCGTCGGTGAAGGCGTGGAAGACGACGTCGGGCACTCCCTCGTGGGAGGCGAGCTCGATCGCCGCCTCGATGTGCTCCCAGCCCGAGTGCACGCCACCGTCGGAGACGAGGCCGAGCAGGTGCAGGCGCCCGCGCGGGCTTTTGCGCGCCCGGTCGCAGGCCGCCCTCAGCGCCTCGTTGTCGAAGAAGCTGCCGTCGGCGATCGAGTCGTCGATCCGGGCCAGGTCCTGCTTGACGATCGCGCCGGCGCCGAGATTCAGGTGGCCGACCTCGGAGTTGCCCATCTGGCCATCCGGCAGACCGACGTCACGCCCCTGCGCCGAGAGCTGTGTGTGCGGGAAGTCGCTCCAGAGGCGATCGAAGACCGGCGTCTCGGCGAGAGAGATCGCGTTGCCGGGTCCCGGCTCGGCCAACCCCCAGCCGTCGAGGATGACCAGGGCGAGCGAGGGCACCGAAATGGTCATGACGAGACCCAGGCGCCGCCAGGCAAGGACGCAGGGAGGCCGAATAGCAGCGCTATTCGGCCGACCGAGGACGCCGCATGGCGGTGATCTGGGGGCGTCATCATCCCGCCGCTTTGACGATCGCGGCGAAGTCGGCCGGGTCGAGGCTGGCGCCGCCGACCAGGGCGCCGTCGATGTCGGCCTGTCCCAGCAGCTCGGCGGCGTTTCCGGGTTTGACGGAGCCGCCATAGAGGATCCGCACGTCGTCGGCAGCGGCGCCGCGCTCGCGCAGGAAGTCGCGGATGAAGGCGCAAACCTCTTGGGCCTGCTCCGGCGTCGCCGTGCGCCCCGTCCCGATCGCCCAGATCGGCTCGTAGGCGATCACGACCTCGGCTAGCCTGCCGTCCTCGACCGCGGCGAGATCGGCCTGCAGCTGGCGCTCCAGAACCGCCTCGGTCTGGCCGCCGTCGCGCGCCTCCTCGCTCTCGCCAACGCAGAGGATCGGCTCGAGGCCGGCGGCGAGTGCCGCCGGGACCTTGCGCGCCAGCGTCTCGTCGGTCTCGTTGAAGTACTGGCGCCGCTCGGAGTGGCCGAGGACGACCGCCTCGACGTCGAGCTCGACCAGCATCGGTACCGAGACCTCGCCGGTGAAGGCGCCCGAGTCCTCCTCGTGCATGTTCTGCGCGGCGACCTTGACCGCGGTGCCGTAGCGGCGCTCCACGACCGCGGTCAGCGCCGTGAAGGGCGCACAGATCACCACGTCGGACTGCGTCGCCGCGATCTGCGGCAGCAGCGCGTCGACGAACTCGCCCGCTTCGGCGACCGTCTTGTGCATCTTCCAGTTGGCGGCGATGCAGGGCGTCCTAGGCATCGCGCAGCGCCTCCACTCCAGGCAGCTTCTTCCCCTCGAGCAACTCCAACGAGGCACCTCCTCCTGTCGAAAGCCAATCCACCTTCTCGCCCAAGCCGAACTGCTGCAGCGCGGCGACCGAGTCGCCGCCGCCGATCACCGTCGTGCCCGGCGCCGCGGCGACCGCCTCGGCGACGGTTCGCGTGCTGGCCGCGAACGGCTCCAGCTCGAACGCCCCCATCGGGCCGTTCCAGAGCACCGTGCCCGCTCTGCCGATCGCCTCGGCGTAGGACGCGGCGGTGCGGGGGCCGACGTCGAGACCCATCCAGCCATCGGGCACCTCGACGCCGTCGATCTCGCGGCGCTCGGTCGCGGCGTCGAACTCGCGGCCGAGCACGAGGTCGAGCGGCAGGCGGAGGTCGCAACCGACCGAACCGGCGCGCTCCAGCGCCTTGCGGGCCAGCTCAATGCCCTGCTCCTCGACCAGCGAGTTGCCGGTCGGGATGCCCTGGGCACGGAAGAAGCTGAAGCACATCGCGCCGCCGATCAGGATCTCGTCGGCGATCTCGAGGAAGCGGTCGATCACGCCGACCTTGTCGCTGACCTTGGCGCCACCGAGGATGACGATCAGCGGCCGCGCCGGTGCCTCGACCACCTTGCCAAGTTCGGTCAGCTCGCGCTCGAGCAGCAGACCGGCATAGCCGGGCAGGTACTCGGCCACGCCGGCGGTGCTGGCGTGGGCGCGGTGGGCTGCCCCGAAGGCGTCGTTGACGTAGAGGTCGCCGAGCGCGGCCAGCTGCTCCGCCAGGCGGGGATCGTTCTCGGTCTCTCCCGGCTCGTAGCGCACGTTCTCGAGCAGCAGGATCTCCCCCGCGTCAAGCGACTCGGCCTGCGCCTTCACCTCGTCGCCGACCACAGCCGGCGCCAGCTTCACTGATACCCCAAGCAGCTCCGAGAGCCGCTCGGCCACCGGCGCCATCGAGAGCTCCGGCACGACCTGGCCCTTGGGCCGCCCCAGGTGCGAGACCAGGACCAGCGCGGCGCCGCGCTCGCGCAGAGATTCGATCGTCGGCAGCGCCGCCCGAATCCGCGTGTCGTCGCTGACGCGGCCGCCGTCAAGCGGCACGTTGAAGTCGACCCGGACCAGCGCTCGCTTGCCCGCCACCTCGGCGTCGCGCACGCTGGCCTTGGCGAAGCTCACACAACCACCTCCCGCACCAATCGCCACGGACTGGAACACCCGGAGATCACCGTGACGATTGGTGCGCTCGGTCCCATCTCAGGCTTGATCGATCAGAGGACCTTGCCGGCCAGCTCGACGCAGCGGTTGGAGTAGCCCCACTCGTTGTCGTACCAGCTGATCACCTTGGCCATGCGACCGTCGCCGATCACCATCGTCGACTGCGCGTCGACGATCGAGGAGTGCGGGTCGCCGACGATGTCGCTGGAGACGATCGGGTCCTCGGTGTAGGCGAGGATCCCCTTCATCGGGCCGTCCGCGGCCGCCTTGAGGGCGGCGTTGATCTTGTCCTTGTCGAGCGGCTCGGGGGTGGTGAAGACGAGGTCGACCGCCGACCCAGTCGGGACAGGCGCCCGCATCGAGAAGCCGTTGAGCTTGCCGTTCAGCTCCGGCAGAACCAGCCCGACCGCCTTGGCGGCGCCGGTCGTTGTCGGGATCAGGTTGAGCGCCGCGGCGCGCGAGCGGCGCGGGTCCTTGTGCGGCATGTCCTGCAGGCGCTGGTCGGCGGTGTAGGCGTGGATCGTCGTCATCAGGCCCTGCTCGATCCCGAACGCCTCGTGCAGCACCTTGGCCAGCGGGGCGAGGCAGTTGGTCGTGCAGGAGGCGTTGGAGATGACGTGGTGGCTCGCCGGGTCGTAGGCGGTCTCGAAGTTGACGCCCAGGGCGACGGTCACGTCCGGCTCTGTCGCCGGGGCGGAGATGATCACCTTCTTGGCGCCGGCCTCGAGGTGCTTGGCGGCGTCCTCGCGCTTGGTGAAGAAGCCGGTCGACTCGATCACCACGTCGACGCCGAGGTCGCCCCAGGGCAGCGCGGCGGGATCGCGCTCGGAGAGGACCTTGAGCTCCTTGCCGTCGATGCTGAGGCCGCCGTCGCTGACCGTGACCTCGCCCGGGAAGCGGCCGAGGATCGAGTCGTACTTGAGCAGGTTGGCCATCGTCGCGGTGTCGACCAAGTCGTTGACCGCGACGAACTCGAGGTCGGCCCCGGCCGCCTGCGCCGCCCTGAAGACGTTGCGCCCAATCCGTCCAAAGCCGTTGATTCCGACCTTCACAGCCATGCCTCAAACCCTCCTGGAGTCGTTGTGGGGAGTTGTCTCGATGTTATGGGCCGACGATCACCGGCCCGCCGGTAAGTCTCAGTCGGACCCGATCGTGATCTCTATCTCGTACCCGTCCGGGTCCTTGAGGAAGGCCGAGTAGGAGCCGGAGCCGTAGGAGCGTCGCTCGCCCGGCTCGGAGACCAAGGTGCCGCCCCCGTTCATGCCGCCTTCCCAAGCCGCCTTGACGGCGACAATGCCGAGCGCCGAGAAGCTGAGCAGGCCGAAACCAGCCTGCGGCTCGTGATGGGACGAGATGAAGAAGACGGGTTTGGCGATGCCCCAGCCGATCGTTTCGTCCTCCTCGAAATGGCGCCGCCAGCCGAGGGGAGCGAGCAGCCCGTCGTAGAACGCGGCGCTCCGCTCGAGGTCGCCGACCTCCAGTAGGACGTGGTGAAGCATTGCCGCAGGGAGGCTATAGGTGCGACCCACCGCTTCGTCGGCCGACGGGCCGAAAGCGTGTCGATATGTCACGTTGGCGGCCCGTCGGCGGCCAGTTCAGCCGCCGCGCGGGGTCCAGCGGAAGAAACGGATCGCCAGCAGCAGGCCGGCGACGCCCCAGATCGCGACGATCGCCAGGTCGCCCCACTGCAGCGCCGCCCCGGCGCTACCGGGGTCATAGACGTCGAAGAAGGCCTCGAAGAAGTGGCGGATCGGGAAGACGTCGGCGAAGTGGATGACGCCGCTGGGCAGCTGGTCGTCGGGGATGAAGACCCCGGAGAGGAAATAGAGCGGCAGCAGCAGGGCGTTGACGATTGGGGCGGCTGCGTCCTGGGAGGGAATCGCCGCGGTGAGCGCGATGCCGAGACAGCAGAACGAAGCGGCGCCGATCAGCAGGACGATCACGATCTGCGGCAACCGATCCCAGGGAATCGCCACCCCGTAGAGCAGGCGGCCGATCGCCGCCATCAGCACCAGCATCAGCAGCGCCACCACGGCCGAGTTGCCGATGCGGCCGGCGATGAAGACCCAGGCCGGCATCGGCGTTCCGCGGCCGCGCTTGAGGCGGCCGTCCTCGCGGGCGATCACCAGCGACATCGCCAGCGACTGCATCGTCGCCGAGATCACCGCCAGGGTGATGATCGCGGGCACGTAATAGGCGGTGGTCTTGATCCCGCCACGAACGTCAACCGTCTGCCCGCCGAAGACGGTGGCGAAGATCAGCAGCAGGATCACCGGGAACATCACGGTGAAGAAGACCGAGGCCGGGTTGCGCCAGAACGCCTTCTGGTCGTAGCGGAACTGGTGGGCGAAGAGGGCGAGGCCGCTCATACAACTTTGCCCTCCGGTCGCCACGGACTCGAATGACCGGCGATCACCGTGACGACCGGAGGGCTCACTCTGTGCCGTCCTCTGTCAGCGAGAGATAGACGTCCTCGAGGTTGGGCCGAGTCACTTCCAGGCCCTCCAGCTCCAGCCCTTGGGTGATCGCCCGCTCGGTCAGCTGGTGCAGGTCGGCGACCGGGGTCGTCGTCTTGACGGAGACCTCCTCGCCGGCGAGCCGGTAGCTGATCATCGTCGGCAGGCTCTCGCGATCGCCGAGGTCATCCGGTGTGCCGCTCGCCACCACTTGCCCGCGCGAGATGATCGTCACCCGGTCGGCGAGGCGCTGCGCCTCGTCCATGTAGTGGGTGGTGAGGAAGACCGTCTTGCCAAGGTCACGCAGGCCGGCGATCACGTCCCAGGCCTGACGCCGCGCCTGCGGGTCGAAACCGGTCGTCGGCTCGTCGAGGAAGAGCAGCTCGGGGTCGCCGACCAGCGCCATGCCGACGTCGAGGCGGCGCTGCTGGCCGCCGGAGAGGCTGCGGGCCCGAGCGTCGGCCTTGCCCTCCAACCCGACCAGCTCGATCACCTCGTCGACCGGCCGCGGGGACCCGTAGTAGCCGGCGTAAAGACCGAGCGACTCGCGCACGGTCAGGTACGGATCGAGCCGGCAGCTCTGCAACACGATCCCGATCCGCTCGCGCCAAGCACGGCCGCCGCGCTGCGGATCCTCGCCGAGCACCTCGACCTCTCCCCCACTGCGGTCCCGATACCCCTCGAGGATCTCAACCGTCGTCGTCTTCCCCGCCCCGTTGGGCCCAAGAAAGGCGAAGACCTCCCCCGGCCTGACCTCGAGGTCAATGCCACGCACCGCTTCGAAATCGCCGTAGCTCTTGCGCAGGCCACGGATGGAGATGACGGGATCGCCCAAAGCTGGGCGATTCTATGGACGCGGCGCGCCCGGGCGGCGGCGGCCTACCCGACCTCGGTATCCCGGTGCTTGAGGTGGACGATGATGTCCTCGCGCTCCTCGAGCTCGCGGCGGATGCGGTCGGCGACGGTGATCGAGCGGTGGCGGCCGCCGGTGCAGCCGATCGCGATCGTCAGGTGGCTCTTGCCCTCGGCGACGTAGGCGGGGACGAGGAAATCGAGCAGCGGCAAGAGGCGGCCATAGAACTCACCGGCCTGGGTGCCCGACTCGACGTAATCGCGTACCCCGACATCGAGCCCGGTCAGCGGTCGCAGATCATCGACGTAGTGGGGGTTGGGCAGGAAGCGGACGTCGAGGGTGAGGTCGGCGTCGTGCGGGGGACCGTTCTTGAAGCCGAAGGTGAGCAGCGTCAGCGCCATCTTCCCCGTCTCGTGGTGGCCGAGCATGTCCTCGGTGATGCGGCGCCTCAACATCGCCCCGGTCAGGTGGCTGGTGTCCATCACCACGTCGGCGCGCTCGCGCAGCGGCGCCAGCAGCTCGCGCTCGGCGCGGATGCCGTCGATGATGTGCCCTTCCGGCGCCAGTGGGTGGCGGCGGCGCGTCTCCTTGTAGCGGTCGACCAGCGTCTCCTCGTCGGCCTCGAGGAAGAGCACGGTCGGTTTGAGGCCGTTGCTGCTGAGGTCATCGAGCACCTGCAGCAGGTCGTCGAAATAGTCGCCGCCGCGCACGTCGGAGACGACCGCGGCGCACTCCACGCCGCTGCCCTCGTGGCGGAAGAGCTCACCGAGGCTGTCGATCATCCGCGGCGGCAGGTTGTCGACACAGAAGTAACCGCCGTCCTCGAAGGCGGCGATCGCTTCCGACTTGCCGGCCCCGGAGTGGCCGGTGATCACAACCAGCTCGACCTCGCGCGATGGCCCGGCGCCGTTGGCGCCATCGCGCTGGGCTCCCGCTTTCGCCGCTCCGTCCGTGCTCGCCATCAACCAGTCCTGTTCAGTTGCTCGTGGATCTCCCGCGCAACCTTGCCAGGCATGCCGGGCACCATTTCCAATTCCTCGCGGCTGGCGGCGAGGAAGCGCTCCGGAGAGCCGAAATGCTGGAGCAGGGCGCGCTTGCGCACGGGCCCGATCCCCTTCAGCTCGTCGAGGACCGAGCCGGTCATCGCCCGGTCGCGGCGGCCACGGTGGTGCTCGATCGCGAAGCGGTGGGCCTCGTCGCGGACCCGCTGCAGGAGCTTCGACGCCTCGGAATCGGCCGCTAGATCGATCGGCTCGGGCCGACCGGGGACGTAGACCTCCTCCTCGCGCTTTGCGAGGCTGATCACAGTCACCCCGCGGTCAACGAACGGCTTCAGCGCCCGCATGCCCGCCGCGAGCTGACCCTTACCGCCGTCGATCATGATCAGCGCCGGCAGCGCCGAGAAGCTGGCGTCGCGCTTGCTGTCGTGGGGCGAGAGATCGACCTGCTCGAGGTAGCGGTTCATTCGTCGCCCCAGGATCTCTTCCATCGAGGCGAAGTCGTCGGGGCCGCCCTCCCGCCCCTCGCCGCTCTCGCCGCGGACACGGAAGCGCCGGTAATCGGCCTTCTTGGTCGCACCCCCCTCGAACACGACCATCGATGCAACGGTGTGCTCGCCGCCGATGTTGGAGATGTCGAAGCCCTCTATCCGCACCGGCAGGTCGGCCATGCCGAGCGCATCGCGCAGGCTGGCCAACGACTCGACCCGGCGCTGGCGGCGGTGCTCACGGCGCAACCGGTCCTGGTCGAGGGCGAGCTTGGCGTTGCGCTCGGCCAGCTCGCGCAGGCGGCGCTTGTCCCCGCGCTCGGCGACCCGGACCTCGACCGCCGAACCGCGCCGCTCGCTCAGCGCCGCTTCCAGCAGCTCGGCCCGCTCGCTCAGGTAGGGACCGACGATGACCGTGCGCGGCACCGCCGGAGAAGCTGAGTAGTACTGGCCGACGAACTCCTCGGCGACCTCAGCCAGATCGCGTTCGGCCTGATTGTCGAGGTAGAAGCTCTGGCGCTCGGCGAGGATGCCGTCGCGGACCTGGAAGACCTGGGCGTTGGCGTCCTGCCCCTCCGCGGCGACGCCGATCAGATCCGCGGTGCCGACCGTGCCGCCGGCGACCCGCTGGCGCTCGAAGAGCGAGGAGATCGCCTGCAGGCGGTCGCGGTGCAGGGCGGCCCGCTCGAACTCGCGCGCCACCGCAGCCGCCTCCATCTTCTCCTGCTCGTCGGCCTCGATCTGGCGATAGCGGCCGGAGAGGAAGTCGACGATCGCGTCGATGTTGCGCCGGTACTCCTCACGGCTCACATAGCCGACACAGGGCGCCCCGCAGCGCTTGATGTAGTAGTCGAGGCAGGGGCTGCCAGAGCGCCGGCCCGGCTCGACCCCCTCGCAGGTGCGGAACTGGAAGAGCTTGCCAAGCAGGTCGAGCGTCTCGCGCACGCGCTTGGCGCTGGAGAAGGGACCGAAGTAGGCGCGACCCGCTCGGTGTTTCTCGCGGGTGAAGTAGACACGCGGGTAGTCCTCGTCGAGGCTGACGCAGACGTAGGGGTAGGACTTGTCGTCGCGCAGGCGGATGTTGAAGCGCGGCCGGTGGCGCTTGATGAAGCTCTGCTCGGCGAGCAGCGCCTCGGCCTCGGTCGAGGTGACGAGGAACTCGATCCGGTCGACCCGCGAGGTCATCCGGTGCTCGCCCTTGGCGGAGAAGTGCGAGCCAACCCGCTTGCGAATCGAGCGCGCCTTGCCGACGTAGAGCGTCTCGCCGTCGGCCCCGTGGAAGAGGTAGACGCCGGGAGAATCGGGCAGCTCGCGGCGCTGCTGCGCGATTCGTTCCGCGCGCGAGAGCTCGGTGTCGTCCCTGCCGTCGGTCACTGGTCAAAGAGTAGGCTCCTGGCCACCCGGCCAAAGTGAGGAGCCGGTGAAGACTTCCCCGACACGGAGAGCGAGATGACGACCCCCGCAGCCCTGACCAGCGCCCCGCCCGAGCTGAACACGCTGAAAATCGAGATCGACGGCGATGTCGGCACGCTCACCCTCAACCGCCCCGACGCCTTCAACGCGATGAGCCCGGAGATGATCGGTGAGCTGACCGTGGCCTTCTCCTGGCTCGCTGACCGGGCCCCGATCCGGGCGCTGATCATCACCGGTGCCGGCAAGGCCTTCTGCTCGGGGGGCGACATCAACTGGTTCAAACAGGGGGTCGAAAGCGAGGAGATCGACCTGCCCTCGGAGGTGCGGCGCGGCGCCGAGGCCCTGCACGCGGCGATCGTCGACCTGCGGCGGATTCCGTACCCCGTGATCTGCGCGGTCAACGGTCCCGCCGCCGGCGCCGGCTTCTCGCTGGCGCTCGCCTGCGACACCCGCATCTCCTCCGAGACCGCCTTCTTCGCCTGCGCCTACGGCCGCATCGGCGCCTCCCCAGACGGCGGCATGACCTACTTCCTGCCGCGCGTGGTCGGGCCCAGCCGGGCGCTGGAGATCCTGATCACCGACCCCAACATGACGGCCGAGGACGCGCTGGCCGAGCGCCTCGTCGCCGAGGTGGTCGCCCCGGACGAGCTGATGGACCGGGCGCGGGCCAAGGCCGAGAAGCTGGCCACCAAGGCGCCGCACTACGTGCGCATGGCCAAGCAGCTCGCCAACACCAGCATCGAGCACACGCTCACCGAGCACCTGCAGCTGGAGCGACACGGCATCGCCGACAGCATGGCGACCGAGGACCTGAGGGGCGGCGTCGAGGCCTTCTTCGGCGGTGGCACGCCCGAGTTCCACGGCCGCTGAACCGGCAGCGAGACTCCACCGTATGCGGTTACAGTCTCCCTGAGCATTCGGCCCCCCAGGAAAGGATTCCCAGCCATGAAGAAGCTCGTCGCGTTCCTCGTCCTCGCCCTTGCAGCCCTGGCACTCGTTGCCTGCGGCGGTGGTGGCAGCGACAACTCCACCACGACCGCGACGAACGAAGGGAGCGGCACCGAAAACAGCTCGGAGGCGGGTGGCGGCGTCAAAGAAGAAAACAGCAGCGGTGGCGGTGGCGGCTCCGCCTCGACGCTGAAGTTCGAAGCCGACCCGAACGGCCAGCTCGCCTACACCACCACCAGCGCGACCGCCAAAGCGGGCAAGGTGACGATCGAATTCGACAACCCGCAGGCGCTCACCCACGACGTCGCGATCGAATCGTCCAGCGGTGAAGAAATCGGCAAGACCGAACTGATCGCCGACGGCTCGGACTCGACCACGGTCGACCTCAAACCAGGCACCTACACCTTCTACTGCTCGGTCCCGGGCCATCGCGAAGCCGGCATGGAAGGCACGCTCACCGTCAAGTAGCTGAACACCTGTACAGTCCTGACTGAACATGCGTTCAGCCAGGGGAAGAGACTCGATCGTCGCGGCCGCGCTCCAGATCTTCGGGGCGCGCGGCATCGAGGCCACTTCCCTGCGGGAGGTGGCCAAAGCAGCGGGTGTCTCCCCCGCTCTGGTCGTGCACCACTTCGGCGGCAAGGAGGGTCTCGTCGCCGCGGTCGACGGGACCGCCCTCGAGGCATTTAGCACTGCCTACAGCCCCGAGGCGGCGCGGGTATCCGACCCGAACGAGGGCTCCCACCTGCTGCGCCAGCGCTCCGAGCAGACGGCCCGAGTGATGCGGGAGCACCCCGACGTTTGCGCGTACCTGGGGAGGGCGCTGGTCGAGGGAACCGCGGGCAGCGCCCGCCTCTTCCGGTTGATGATCGACGGCGGTCGAGCCGAGATCGACGCGCTCGCCGAGCGGGGCGCCCTGAGAGAGGACGCCGACCGGCTCTGGGCGACGCTGCAGCACTTCTTCTTGATCTGGGCCCCGCTCAGCTTCATGCCTCTGCTCGAACAGGAGGTGCTGGACGGATCCCTGCTCGACGAGAAGATCCTCGATCGCTGGGCCGGCGCCAACGTCGCCTTGCTGCGCGAAGGGCTCTATCGATGAGCCGCTGGGAGACGACGAGCACGCTCGAGGCCAAGGTAACGCCGGGGCCCATTTGGGAGAAGGCCTACGCGGACGCAGAGGCCTGGCCCAAGTGGAACGCCGAGATCAAGCGCGCCAGCCTCGATGGCCCACTGGCGCTCGACGCCAAGGCGAAGATCGTCTTCAACACCGGCCTGCGCCTGCGCTTCGAGGTCGTCGAGTTCGAACAGGGTCGCCTCTTCACCGACGAGTCCCGCCTACCCGGCGCCCACATGGGCCACCGCCACCTGGTCGAGCCCACCGCCGCCGGCAGCCGCCTGACCAACACGATCTACATCGAGGGCCCGCTGGCAGCCCTGTGGCGCCGCATCCTCGGCCCAGCCGCGGCGCGCACTCTGCCCGACGCCCAGCGCGCCGTGATCGCACTTGCCGAACCTGCAATACAGTCGGCCGATGCCGAACATCTTCAAACCGAGCTTTGAGGACGGCGAGCGCCCCGAGGGATTTCGCTCACGCCGGGCGCGGATCGGCTACGAGCTCGGCACTGAGCTGATCGGCTGCAGTCTCTGGGAGCTGCCGCCAGGCGAGGCGGCTTACCCGTACCACTACCACTACTCCGACGAGGAGCTGGTGATCGTCCTCTCCGGCCGCCCCACCCTGCGCACCCCCGAGGGCAACCGCGAGCTCGAAGAGGGCGAGGCCCTGCGCTTCGAGCTTGGCGAGACCGGCGCTCACCAGATCTTCAACGCCACCGATCAGACAGTGACCTTCCTGGCTGTCTCCAGCCACGGTCGCCCCGACGTCGTCGTCTATCCCGACGCCAACAAGATCGGCGTCGGCGAGCGCCTGCCCAAGGGCGGCGGCCTGCGCGCCTTCTTCAAGCGCGACGACGGTGTCGGCTACTTCGAGGGCGAGAGCTTTCCCGACGCCGATCCTTCCTAGCGTTCGCACCACAATCGCGGACCGGTATGCCTACCGCTGTCTCCACGACTCCCAACGTAGTGAACGTAGTCTCGAGCGCCTTCGATTCACGGCAAAGACTGAATCCGAAAACAGGAGGGGCACATCGGTATCAACGATGAACGGATCCAGGAGGCCGCGCGCTTCTCGGCATTCTCGGCAAACCTTTTCTAGGTAGTGGAGACTCTCCTCATCAAGCTCAGGGATTTTCGCAACCTTGAAGTAGGTGGTGAGCTCCAAGAGCTGTCGAAACGTGTGAGCTAGCTGCACCCAGTCGTCATGAGACATACCCACCGCGAGAAGGATTTCGCGATGGTCATTCCACGCTTCGAGACCAGCGAAGAGAAACGTGTTCGAAGCGGGCGGGTCCTTCATGATGACTTTGATCCCGGCATCCGCGTCACGAAGCTCCTCGCGCAGCGTCAGCGCTGACGCAATAGCCTGCCGTGCCTCTTGTCGTCTCTCGTAACCCGCATCTATCCAGCGGGTGAGAAACGCGCCAACGACCACTCCTGAAAGGGACGCGACAATCGCGATTAGTACGCTCATTCTGAGCGTATAAGTCTAATTATGAAAAGCTGCGCTAGGCAGGTGGCGCCATCACGCGGGTGACGGAGTCGCCGACGAAGCAGGGCTTCTCGTTGCCCTCGACCTCGAGGGTGAAGCGGGTGGTGACTTGGTACCAGCCGCCGCCCTTCTCGTCGACCGAGACGACCTCGGCGCGGGCGCGGACCTTGGAGTCGACGGGGACCGGGGCGGGAAAGCGGATCTTGTCCCAGCCGTAGTTGACGCCGAGGACGAAGCCGGTGGCGGAGATCAATTCCTTGCGAAAGCCGTCGACGAGGGAGAGGGTGAGGTTGCCGTGGGCGATCGTCGTGCCGAACGGGCTCTCGTTCTTGGCCCGCTCGACGTCGACGTGAATCCACTGGTCGTCACCGGAGAGCTCAGCGAAGGTGTCGATGTCCCCCTGAGTGACGGTGCGCCACTCGCTCGGGCCGATCTCCTGCCCGAGCAGAGCCTGCATCCCCTCGACCCCCTGTACCTCGACGCTCGCCATCGGCACCAGTCTAATCGTGACTGAAACCTGTTGATGAGGGGATATGGGCATAGCAATGACACAGCGGCGACTACTGGCCCTGCTCGTGCTCCTGTGCGCCTTGCTGGCGCACCCCTCCGGCAGCGTCGCGGCGCCGAGCTGCGCCGAAGGTCCGCAAACCGTGGGGACGACGATCCTCGGCACGCCTTGCGCGGATGTGATCCGGATGCCGCGCAGCGTCACTACCGCCCTCGGCGAAGGCGGCGACGACGTGATCTACGGCCAGCGCGGCAACGACAGCATCTTCGGCGGCGAAGGCAACGATCGGCTCTACGGCGGTGTCGGCGACGACCAGCTGCGCGGCGGCGCGGGGGACGACCGGCTCTCCGGTGGGTTTGGCGCCGATTCGCTTGACGGCGAAGCGGGCAATGACTTCGACCGCGGCGATGCGACGATCGACGCGATCGGCGACTCGGGCGGTGGCAACGACACGATCAGCTTCGCTACCGGGGTGACGCCGGGCTTCCCCAACACGGGAGCCTTCTTCACCAACGCCGGCTTCCCGGCGGGCGCCGAGGGACGCGGCGTCTACATCGACCTCGGCGACAACTTCGCCAATGACGGCCAAGCGCCCTCCGGGGGCGGGTTCGACGAACCGCTTGCGGCGGCCGACTTCAGCAACTTCGAGACCGTGATCGGCACTCCCTTTCCCGACTACATCGTCGGCACCGCCAACAAAGAGACCTTCTACGGCGGCGGCGGCGCGGATCTGATTGACGGCGGCGGGGGCGGTGACGTCGCCCACGGCGGCGGCGGCGAAGACGGCTGCGTCAACGTCGAAACGGATGACTGCGAGCTCCACAGCGAAAAAATCAAACTGCGCGACCCCGGCTCGATCGCGGTCGGCCTGATGGCCCCGGGAGGCCCAGGAGGCCCAGCTGTCTACCTGACCGGGAGCGACAAAAACGACCGGGTAACGGCGAGCTATGGGTCGGGGGCGCTCACCTTCACCCTGACAGCCGGCAGCGAAGGACAGTTCGACGCCGCCGAGGCGGTGGCCGGCGGGTGCGCAACGCCGAGCGGCGGATCGGTCTCCTGCCCGGTGCCGGAAATCCCCGACTCGGTTCTGCTTGCCGGCCTTGGGGGCAACGACGTCCTCTCCGCTCCCAGCCTGCCCGAAGCCGTCTCGGTCGTCATCTTGGGCAACGAAGGCGACGACTCCCTAACCGGCGGCGAAACTGAAGATGCGCTCGTCGACGGCGCGGGTGACGACACGGTGAGCGCTGCCGGACGGGACGATGCGCTGCCGAACAATGGCGGCACCGACCAGCTCCATGCCGGCTCAGGCGAGGACCTCTTCATCTCCAACGCTGTCTGCGACGGCGACCTTCTCGACGGCGGCGATGACCGAGACAACGCCAACTGGGCCAACTTCGGCTCTGGGGTGACGATCGACATGGCAGACCACCTCGCCGGCCTGATCGGCCCCCAGGGTGAAGCGCGCTGCAACAGCGCGAACGAACTCACGAGCCTGCAGGCGATTGAGGACATCGAGGCCACCAACGGCGCCGACAACCTGATCGGCGACGACGGCCCCAACCAGCTGTTGGGCCGGGCCGGGCCGGACAACTTCTTCGCTGGCGCCGGCAACGACCTGCTGCTGGCCAACTCCGGCGACACCGACCCGATCGTCGACTGCGGCGAAGGCTTCGACACGGCCCTGATCGACTTCTCCCCCATCGTCGATGGCCCGCCGATCAACTGCGAGTCGATCGAAGAACGCGCCCCGAACAGCTTCCGCCCGCCGGACACGCCCCCCAACCCCGAACCTGAACCGCAGGAAGAAAGCGCGCCTCCACCTCCGCCGAAACGCGACCGCACCTCGCCGCAGCGAGATCGCACTCCGCCGGCCACCCGCCTGCGCCGTCACCCGGCGCCGCTGCTCTTCATCTCGGGTCGCCGCCACCGCGTCACCTTCGCCTTCTCCGCCTCCGAGCCGGGCGCCCGCTTCCGCTGCCGCCTTGATCGCAAACCGTGGCGCCCCTGTCGCTCGCCGCGCGCCTATCTCGTCCGTCCCGGCCTACACACCTTCCGCGTCTTCGCGATCGACGCCGCCGGCAACCGCGACCGCTCGCCCGTGAAGTTCGGGTTCTTGGTCCGGCCTCGGTGAGCTAGGCGGGGAGGCTGAGCCGCAGGCCGACATGGCGCGCGATCGCGGAGAAGTCAGAGTCCGCGCAGAGCAGCTCGGCGTCACTGCGGATCGCCACGGCGGCAATCAGGCAATCGGTGAGCTTACGGGGGGTCTCACCGCCCCGGCGACAGGCTCGGAAGATCTCCGCGGCAGCTTCGTAGTCCGCCGGGCCCTCGACCCCGAGGAACTCGAGGCCATAGAGCAGGCGGCGCAGGCGTTCGTGGTCAGCCGCGTCACGCGCGCCGGCCAGGATCTCCATCACGATCACGTCGCTGCTGGCCAGTGGTGCGCCTTCCTCCAATGCCGTGCGGAGGCGGTGATGGGCCGGGCTCCCGGTCGCCCGCAGGAACTCGATCCAAGCGGAGCTGTCTACCAGGATCACGGCCGGCGAATCTCTTCGGGAGAGCGGATCTCGGCGAGGTCACCGCTCCAGCCGCCACCCTCCTCCGCGAGCGCTTCCTCTCGACTCATCGGCCCGCCGACAAGCCGGCGCAGCGCAAGATCAACCGCCTCGCGCTTGCTGCGCAATCTGTACAGGCGCATCGCACGCCCGACCAGCTCGTCATCGATCTCAATGTTGGTTCGAGTCACAACACCTTTATACACCTTAGGGTGTACGGAACCGAGAAGGGCGTGGCGTTGACGACCGGCAAGCAGAGTGCTCATGCGATCAACCTCACTTCGAATTCGGGGACGATCGACGCGCCGCTGCCATCGAGCAGGGCGAGGATCCGGGTCACATAGGCCTGCGTCTCGGGTATTGCCGGGACGCAGTCACAAGCTTCGACCGGTGCGGGGCCGGCGTTGTAGGCGGCGAGCGCGAGCTGGGGCGAGCCGAGCTGGCTGATCAGGTCTGACATCAGGTGCGCTTGCGCGTCCATCGCTTCGACCGGATCGAAGGGATCGCGGAGGCCGTAGGACGCGGCGGTTTCGGGCATGAACTGGGCTATTCCCTGGGCGCCGGCGGGGGAGCTCGCGTAGGGATCGAAGTTCGACTCCGCCATCAATTGCGCGGCGAGCAGGGCGGCGGAGACGTTCCAGTGAGTGGCCGCGCGCAACAAGGGAGCGCGAAAGCGCGCCGGCACAAAACCCGGCAGCCCTGGCCCACCGGCGAGGGTGCCGTCTCCCCCATCGACCTCGCCTGCGCCGACCGCGTTACCCGCCTGCGAGCAGGGCGCCGGCGGACGATCGAAGCCGTAGTGCCAGGCCTCCCAGCTGTAGCGTTGGACAAAGCCGAAGCGGCTCGCGTGGGCGGCCAGCCAGCCGTAAGCGGTTTCCGGGCCGAGGTCGAGCTCGGTCGCGCAGCGATGGAGCGAGTGGCCGGGTGGGGCCACCCAGGTGGGATCGGGATGGGCGGCAAAGAGCGCCGCCTGTTCGGCGTCGGAGCGAAAAGCGGAGTTGACGACGAGCGCGAGCCCGGCCGACGCGGCCACTGCCGACATACGGTCGAAGGCCGCGGCGACGTCCGGCCTCATGCCGTGTCCTTGGCGATAGACGAGCGGGCCGCTGTAGCCGCCGCCACTTGCCACCGTGGGCGTAGATTCGCCCGCTGTGCTCGCTGGGGCAGCGGCTTCGGCCACGGCCGATGCTTCGACCCGTGGGTGCCGCCTGCCCGTCTCGACTTCGCCCAGGATCGTGACCTTGACGCGCAGGGGCGCGAACGAGTCGCGATCGGGGAAGGAAAGGCGCAGGTGAGATTCGGCGACGCCGTTGGCTTTTGCCGCGCCCACCGCGGCCAGTCGCGCTCGCAGCAGATATGCCGCCTTCTCGAGGTGACGTGGATCGGGTGAGCCATCGGGAAGCCTCGGCGAAGACAGCAGGCGATCCAGGTCATCGCGCATCGACCGCGCCGCCGAGATCGCGACCAGGTCGGCGGCTCGCTGTGCCCGGCCCACCCCGGTAATCGCACCGGCGATCGCGACCAACACAAGCGCCCCGGCAAGGAGGACGGCGGTGCCACCGAGGGCGAGGGGCAAGATCTGCCCGGCCTCTCGATTCGCGTTGTGCCCGGTTTCCCGATGCGAGTCCACGCAACGACCCTGGCGCTCGCCGCTTCACACGTGGTGCGCGCAAGCGCGCGGTTTTGCGCCTTCACTCAACCGAACCATTCGCACCGTGTGGCCGTAGCCCAAGTACCCACCCACCGAGCAGAGGAGACGAGATGCCGCGTCCGCTCACATTCCGCCCTTTCAGCCACCGCCTTCGCACGATCGCGATCGTCCTATCCCTCGCTTCGCTTGCCGTTGGCGTGGCGATCAGTCAGGCCGCCCGACCGAGCAAGCGCGTCGCTGCAAAGGCGGAGAACCCCACGCTCGGCAAAACCGTCCTCACAACCACGAAGGGCCGGACCCTCTACAGCCTCAGCGCCGAGAAGAACGGCCGCTTCATCTGCACCGGGCCCTGCCTGTCGGTGTGGCATCCGCTGCGGGTGCCGAGCGGGACGCGACCCACCGGCCCGGTCAAGCTCGGAACGATCGAACGGCCCGAAGGCGGTACCCAGGTCACCTATCGCGGCAAGCCGCTCTACCGCTTCGGCGGCGACGCCAAGGCCGGAGACGCGAACGGCGAGGGCATCAAAGACGTCGGCACCTGGCACGCCGCGAGCGTGCCAATCCCGCCCGTCGAAGAACCCGCACCGCAACCTCAGCCACAACCACAGCCCGAAAACCCGTACCCCTACGGCTACTAGCCGCTCGCCGGCCGCGGGCTAGCGAGCGCGCACGGAGGCGATCGTCTCTCGCAGCGTCTGCTGGGCGTCGTAGTGCGGCATCCAGTGCAACTTGCGACGAGCCCGCGTGGTGTCCATCAGGACGGGACGACGAACGGCCTCGATCCAGGCCGCCTCGTCGGGCAGGAAGGGCATCAGCGAGACCGCCTCAGCGGCGACGCCGACCGCGAGGTGCGGCGCGGAGACCGCGTGCCAGCCCAGGGCGTGAGCCAAATCAGAGATCGTCAGCTGGCCGGGCCCGGCGAGGTTGTAGACACCGGGAGGGCCATGCCCGAGCACCGCAGCGGTGAGCGCGGCGGCGACGTCATCGTGGTGGACGAGCTGGAAGGGAACTCCCGGATCAGGCAACACAGGCCGCAGCTCGGGCACCTTGCCCAGAGCCCAGCGCAATGGGCCCGGGATCCGCTGGCCCATCGCCAACATCGGGATCAGGTCGAGCAGCAGGGTCGCTTCCGGCCCGGCGACGATGCAGGGACGAAAGACGTAGGCCTCGGTGCCGCCGTCTATCAGTGCCTCTTCCAGCTCGGCCTCGACCGCCGCCTTGTGCGCCGAGTAGGGATGACGCGAGGTGCCCCGAATCGGCTCCTCCTCGTCGAGCAGGTCCGGCATGCCGCGGTGGAAGCCGTAGGCAGCGACCGAGGAGGTGTAGACGAGTCGCTTGGCCCCGGAGGCCGCGGTCGCCTCGAAGACATTGCGCGAGCCGTCCAGATTGACCTCACGGCTCTCCTTGCCCCCGGCGACGATCGCGAAGGCGAGATGGACGACGACGTCTGCGTCCTCAACCAAGGCGTCCACCGCGTCCCGATCGAGCACATCGCCGCGCCGGTATTCGGTCTTTTCCCAGCCCTGCCCGGCAAGGTCAAAGGGCCGCCGAGCCATGCCGATCACCCGCTCCACTTCCGGCGCTCGCTCGAGCGCCGAGATGAAAGCCCTACCGATCTCCCCGGTGGGGCCGGTGACAGCGACGGTCAGCATGCCGCGATTCTGGCGAAATGGCGACCGCGACGATTGCCGAGCGCAGAGCCTGCAGTCAATTACTCACGTCGACGATCTCGATCAGGTCCTCGACCCCACGCAGGTCCCCGGCGTTGCGGGTGTAGAGCGGAAGGTCGTGAGCAAGAGCCGTGGCGGCGATCATCAGGTCTATGGCCCTGCCCCCACGAGGCTTGCGACCGGCTCGTTCCACCGCGGCATAGATAACGCCGTACGCCCGGGCGCACGGTGAATCGAAGGGAAGAGCTTCTATGTTCGTCTCGACAAACTGAAGGTGGCTCTGCCGGCGCGCCTGAGTCAGCTCATCTCTGGCGGCGTGTGGACCAGTCGCAAGCTCACCGAGAGTCAACGATGAAATCGCGATCTTGGCCGGATACAGCGAAGCGTCGAGACGGTGGATATCCACCGCAACCGAGGTGTCGACCAAACCGCGGTCTTCAGTCAACCCAGTAGCGAGGTGTAGGGTCCTGATCGACGTAACGGTCGATGTCGGCTCGAAGCTCCTCGTAGTCAATGCTCGGAGCGCCCTTGAAGGCAGCGATGAGCTGCTTTGTCGGCACGAACTGGCGACGCTTGTAAGGGCGGAGCTCACCGACCGGCTTGCCGTTGCTCGTCACGATGAAGTCCTCGCCGGCGTCCAGCGCTCGCATCACCTCGCCGCTGTTGTTGCGCAGCTCTCTCTGGGTCAATTTCTTCGTCATCCTTTCCAGCGTAGCACGCGTGCGCCGCTGAATTTTGGCTTTCCAAAAGGGATTGCGAAAGACGGACGGGGAGACCGCCAGGCGCACCCGCGGGCAAGACGCCGAAGAGCGCGCGTCGCGCTGACACCCATGGCAGGGGCCGCTTCAGCACGCGGACGGGCAGGTCGCGCTCACGCAGCTCGCCCACGACCAGGGCGGTGAGCGACCGATCCACGGCGAGATCGGCTCGGAGCAAGACGCCGTCGACGCCGAGGCCAGCGTCGAGAAGATCGCGACAGGATGCCGGCGGAACGTGGAGCACAGCGACCGAATCGCGAACGAGAGGTAGGGCGGCCCGAATGCCGCCGTGATCCTCCTCGACAGCGTCGACCGCCAAGTGGCAGGTCTGTCCCCGCGACGCTGCCCGCAGCGCGGGCAAGTGCCCGGCGAGCCTCTCCTCCAATTCGCGCGCCCCGCTCGACGCGATCAGGGTCGGGCGCGGCGGGCGGCCACCGACGTCGATCAGGAGACCCGGCCGGTCGGGCTCCGAGCCGGCACAGGCGAGCGCCGCGGCGGCGGCTCGCGAGCCGCTCGTCGCCCCCACCGCGGTGACAACGATGACGCGACCGCTCATTGCTCCCCCGGCCTCGCGTAGCCACTGCTGGTCACCGCGAGGTGCTCGCCGATCACCGCGAGCGGCGCCGGAGGGGTCAGCTTCACCGTCACCTCTCCCCCACGAACCGTGACGTCGGCCCTCTCCCGTGCCCACCCAGGCAGGGATCGCTCGATCGCGGGCCTGGCGGGATCACCGGCGGCCAGGGCGAGCGCCCCCGCCTCTGCGGCCCCATCGGCAATGACCAACGCATAGCCGGCCAGGAGCAGCTGCAGCGCGACCGACCCCGCCAGCACCAGCAACGGGATCGCCGCCAGCAGCTCCACGGTGGCCTGCCCTCGGCTGTTGCCAAGAGGCCGGTTAGCCATCGCCCAACCCGCTGCGAGCACTGACCTTCAACGCAGGCATCGCCGGCAAGAGGTGCGGAACGACCACTCGCACCGAAACCCCGTCCCCCTCCTCTACCTCCGCTGCTTCGCGCAGCGACGACGGCAGCGCCCGTCGCGCCGCGGCGACCGCGTCACCGTCGACCAGAGCCGCCCTCGCTCCGGCGCGCGCGGCAACTCCCGCGGACCAGAGTGCCTGCCCAACAAGAGCCAGCTGTGCCGCCACCAGAACCGCCAGCAGCAAGAAGGGAACCACCGCGATCAGCTCGACCGAGGCGGTCCCTTCCTCCCTGTGGCCTGAGCTGCTGGCGGTCCGGTGCGGCACCCAGCCACCGTCGCAAGCGCGGGCGCGTGTGTGGTGCGCTCAAACGCGCGGATCAGTCGCGGAAGGGCTCAGTAAGTGTTGGCGTCGATCCAGATCCGCCAGATCGCCGCCACCGAGGCGCCGAGCAGGATGATCCAGACCAGGGTGCCACTGCCGCTCGAGAAGAGCTCGTTGCTGCCGGCAATCAGCAACGCGATCACGCCAAATGCCGCGTAGAGAATCCCCCGGCGGGCGTCGGTCAGCGTTGCCAGGGTCAGCTGGTTCTGACGGCTGAGCACGAAAAGCATCCAAGCCAACGCAGCGAGGAAGCCCATCGTGATCGCGGTCAGGATCGCCTCGGCGACGTTGCCGCCGTGCGGAGCAAAGGCGACGGCCAACGCCAGCGCCATGATGATTGCGACGTTACGCAGCGTGCGCACGGCAAAAATTCTACGCCTGTCCGGCAAGCGCTTACTTGCTGGACATGATCACGACGCCAAAGACGACGGCGGCAGCCGTGATCAGCCCCGCGAGCGCCGCCGCGGCCGCCGCCGCGGCGGCGGCCAAGGGGCGCTCGGCGCGGCTCAAGTCGGCAAAGCGAGCGGCGCCCCAGATTCCGACTGAAAAAACGACCGTGATGCCAACCCCGGCGACCACCGAGGCGATCACGGTCTCGAGCAGCTCCTTTGTCTCGACCACGACCGCCACTAGCTCGCCGGAACTGGGGCGCCCTGGCGCGAGCGACGGGTGAAGACCGCCGCGATCAGCGAAAGAGACATCAGGGTGACGAGGATTGGGCCCAGCGCACCGTCGCCGAAGATCGCGGTGATGCCGTAGGCCGCGGCACCGATCGCCGCCGCCGCCGGCAGCGTCAGCAACCAGGCGGTGACGATGTTGCCGGCGACTCCCCAGCGCACCGCCGAGACGCGCTTACCGGCGCCGGCCCCCATAACGCCGCCGTTGATCACGTGCGTGGTCGAGAGCGGGAAGCCGAAGTGGGTGGAGGCGAGGATCACGGCAGCGCCGGCGCCCTGGGCCGAGAAGCCTTGGGCTGCGTCCATCTTGATGATCCGCGTGCCGGTGGTGCGGATGATCCGCCAACCACCGCTGTAGGTGCCAAGCGCAATCGCCGTGGCCGAGGCGACGATCACCCAGAGCGGCGGGTCCGCGTTCGCCCCCAACGTGCCGTTGGCGACCAAGGCGAGGGTGATCACGCCCATCGTCTTCTGGGCGTCGTTGGTGCCGTGGGCGAGCGCCAACATGCCGCCGGAGATGATCTGGCCGTAGCGGAAGCCGCGCGTCACCGTCCCCGGCCTCTGTTTGCCGACGATCCGATAGACGAGGCCGATCCCGATCCCGGCCACGAGCAGGGCCAAGATCGGCGCTATCACCGCTGGGATCAGGACCTTGCCAACCAGGCCGTCGGCGAGCACCGCGTTAAAGCCGGCGGCCGCCACGGCGGAACCAACGACACCGCCAATCAGGGCGTGCGAGGAGCTCGAAGGCAAGCCAAAGGACCAGGTGATCAGGTTCCAGGCGATCGCTCCGATCAATCCAGCGAAAACCACCGTTGGGGTGACGACGGCCGCATCGACAACATCATTGGCGACCGTCGCCGCCACCGATATCGAGATGAAGGCGCCGGCGAAGTTGAGCAGCGAGGCGAAGCCGATCGCCACCTGGGGTCGCGCCGCCCCGGTCGAGATCGAGGTGGCGACGACGTTGGCGGTGTCGTGAAAGCCGTTGGTGAAGTCGAAGGCGAGCGCGGTGGCGACGACGATGACGAGGATGACGTCGGAGCTCATCGCCTCAGCTGTTCTTGATCACGATGCCCTCGATGATCTGCGCGGCCGTCTCGGTCGCGTCGATCGCGTTCTCGAGCACGGCGAACATGTCCTTCCAGCGGATCACGACCATTGGGTCGATGCCGTTGGAGAAGAGGGAGGCGACGGCGTCGCGCGAAATCCGGTCGCCCTCGTTCTCTAGCCGGTGGACTTCGATCCAGTACCTGTCGAGGTCCTTGAAGTCCGGCAGGTGCTCGAGCCCGGCGGCGAGCTGCTCGCAGGCGCTGACCAGGACTTTGGTCAGTTCCTGTGCCTGGGACATCGGCGCCTCGATCTTGTAGAGGCCGAGGAAGTCGGCCGCCTCCTCGGTGTAATCGACGATGTCGTCCATCTGGGTCGCGAGGCCGTAGATGTCCTCGCGATCGATCGGGGTTACGAAGGTCGAGTTGAGCCGCTGGATGATGTTGTGGGTGATCTGATCGCCCTTGTGCTCGGCGTCGACGATCTGGCGGGGAAGCTCGCCGGCGTCGGGCCAGGCGCCCATCGTCTGATCGAGCAGGCGAGCTGCGTCCAGCGCGTTCTGGCCGGCCTCGATGAAGAGATCGAAGAAGGTCCGATCGCGGGGAAGAAGGGAGAGGCGCGGCACTGCGGCAATCCTATTGATCGGGAGGACGCGAACGAGGCGGTGACGCCCGGCGCCGGTCGTTTATCCGGACGTTGCGGCGAGCTGCTCGGCGGCGCGGGCGGCGTGGCGCTCGCGCAGCTCCTCCTGGACACTGCGGCGCTGGCCGTTGTCCGGCCCGCGGCGGCTCCATTCGCCGTCGGAGTCGAGCTCCCACGCGTTGGCGTTGTCGGCGAAGCAACGCTCGATCACATCGAGCAGCTCGGCCCGCAGATCCGGCTCCTCGACCGGAGCGACGAGCTCGACCCGGCTGTCGAGATTGCGCGGCATCAGGTCGGCGGAGCCCATCAGGACCCGGGTCTCCTCGCCGCGCTGGAAGGAGTAGATGCGCGAGTGCTCGAGGAAGCGGCCGACGATCGAGACGACCCGGATGTTCTCGGAGACGTCGGGCACGCCCGGTCGCAGGCAGCAGATGCCACGCACATTGAGGTCGACCCGAACTCCCGCGCTCGACGCCTCATACAGCGCCCGGATGCAGGCAGCGTCGACCAGCGAGTTCATCTTCAGCGCGATCCGCGCCTCTTCCCCCGCCTCGTGCGCGGCCACGGTCGCCTCGATCTCCTCGAGGATGCGGTCGCGCATCGTCGTCGGCGAGACCAGCACCTTGCGTGACTCGGCCGGCCGCCCGTAGCCGGTGAGGAAGTTGAACATCTCGGCGACGTCGGCACCGATCTCCTCGTCGGCGGTGAAGAGACCGAGGTCGGTGTAGAGGCGGGCCGTGGTCGGGTTGTAATTGCCGGTGCCGATATGGACGTACTCGCGCACCCTGTCGCCCTCGCGACGGGCGACGAGGATCGCCTTCACGTGGGTCTTCAAGCCGGGGATGCCGTAGACGACGTGGACGCCCGCCTCCTCCAGCGACTTGGCCCAGTGGATATTGGCCTCCTCGTCGAAGCGAGCCTTGAGCTCGACCATGCAGACCGCCTGCTTGCCACGTTCAGAGGCGCGGATCAGCGAGGGGACGAGCGGCGAGTCGTCGCTGGTCCGGTACACCGTCTGCTTGATCGCCAGCACGTCGGGGTCGGCGACGGCCTGCTCGACGAAGCGCTCGACCGAGCTGGAGAAGGAGTCGTAGGGATGGTGGACGAGCAGATCGCCATGGCGGATCGCGGCGAACATGTCGCAAGGCTCCTCGTCCTCACCCAGCAGTCGCGGCTGGGTCACCGGCGCCCAGGGCTCGTAACGCAGCTCGGCGTGGCCGGGCACGTCGGCGATCTTGCCCACGTCGGCGAGATCGATCAGGCCGTCGACGTCGTAGACCTCGCGGTCCTCCAAACGCAGCGCCTCGATCAGCTGCTGGCGCAGCTTCGGGTTCATCCCCGAAGCGATCTCGAGGCGGACGACCTCACCGAAACGACGGCGGCGAATCTCGTCCTGAACGGCCTGCAGCAGGTCGTCGGCCTCATCGGAGACGGTGAAGTCAGCGTCGCGGGTGACGCGGAAGTAGCCGTAATCGACGACCTCGGTGCCGGGGAAGAGCGCGTCGAGATTTGCCGCGATCACCTCCTCCAGCGGAACAAAGGCTTTTCCGCCTTCCCCAACCGGGAGGAAGCGCCCGAGCAGCTCCTTCGGCACCTTGACCCGGGCGATGATCTCGCTGCCGCTCTCCGGATCGCGCAGCAGCACGCCGAGGCTGAGCGAGAGGTTGGAGATGTAGGGGAAGGGCCGGCCGAGACCGATCACCAGCGGCGTCAGCGTCGGGAAGACCTGCTCGTGGAAACGGGTGTCGATCTCACGCCGCTCCTCCTCGCTGGCCGAATCGAGCGAGACGATGCGAATTCCCTCCCGCTCCAAGGCGGGACGGAGCTCGCCTTCGAAGCAGGCGTGCAGGCGCCGGTCCAGCTCCAGCACCCGGGCCTGGATCGCGTCGATCTGCTCACCCGGCCTCAGCCCATCGGGACCACGGGCGTCGATGCCGGCGTCGAGCTGGTCGAACAGACCCGCCACCCGCACCATGTAGAACTCGTCGAGGTTGGAGGCGTAGATCGCGCAGAAGCGCAGCTGCTCCAACAGGGGGACTTCCGGGTCCTCGGCGAGCTCCAGCACGCGCTGGTTGAAGTCGAGCCAGGAGAGCTCACGGTTGAAATAAAGCGCCGGATCGTCGATCCGCTCATCGTACTGCCGCACCGCCGCCATCCCACCCGCCTCAGGCCGCGTGCACGGGCGCAGCGCTTCCGACATTGACCACACCAGAGGTGGGTGAAACTCGGATGGGCAACTCGATGCCCAGGGCCCGGCGGTAGCCGCCGGCGAGCTGCTCCATCGCCCGCTCCCAGGAGCGCGCGCGGACGGCCCGGACGGCCGAGGAGCCGAGATGGCGACGCAGCAGCGGTGAGGCCGCGAGCTGCAGCAACGTGCCCGCGATGTGATCGGCGTCGGCTTGACAAAGCATGCCTGTGTGGCGGTTCTCGACCAGCGAGGCCGGCCCGCCCTCGGCGACAGCAACCACCGGCAGGCCGCTGGCGCCCGCCTCGAGCACGACCTGCCCATAGGTGTCGGTGGTCGAGCAGAAGAGGAAGACGTCGGCACTGGCGTAGGCGCGGGCCAGATCCTCGCCCTCGAGCCAGCCGAGGAAGGTCGCGTGCTGGCCGAGACGAGCGCGTAGCTCCCCTTCCTCGGGGCCACCACCGGCCAGCATCAGGTGCAGCCGTGGGTCGACCTCGCGGGCGCGCAGGAAGCTCTCGGCGAGCAGGTCCACCCCCTTCTCGCGGGTGAGGCGGCCGGCGTAGAGGACCTTGACCTCCCCCGGGTAATCGGCCCGGGCCGCCTTGCCGGGGTCGAAGCGGGCGACGTCGACGCCGCGCTCCCAGCGTCCCAGCTTGCTCCCATCGACGCCGAGCGCGAGCAGCGAGCGGTCCGCGGCGGGGCTCGGTGAGAGGACCAACGAGGGCGCGCTGTAGAAGGCCCCCATGGCGCCTTTTGCGAGTTCCTCCATGCCACCGTCGCCGCTGCGTAGGCCGGCGTAGGCGACGAGCTCGGTGTGGTAGCTGGCGACCAGCGGCGTGCCGGCGATCCGGTTGAGCAGCGTCGCGGCGATACCGGCCGGTCCGGGCGCGGTGACGTGGACCGCGTCGTAGCGACCCTCGGCCAGCGTCTCGGCAAGGCCCGGCAGACCGGGGACGCCGAGGCTCATGCCCTCATAGAAGGGAACCTCGAGCTCAGCGGCGGCGGGCAGGCGGCGATCGACGCCGGCATCGGTGCCGACGACCTCGATCTCGAAGCCGGGGACACCGAGCTCGCGGATCTTCTCGATCGTCGCGCTGACCCCATGCACCGAGCCGATCCCGTCGGCGATCAGCGCCACCCGCGGCCGTTCGGCCCGGCCGGCCAGCTTCGCCTTCTCGGCGCCGAGGAAGGTGGTCGCGGGAACGTAGGGCACGGCGGGAATCACGGCGTCGAAGAGGCCGCCGACGGCACCGGCGACGTTTCCTTCGCGGGCGTTCGTCTCTCCCAGCGCGATCGCCGCCCGCAGGCGTCGCTCGTGCGTGCGGCGAGCGAGTCGGTAAAGGTCGGTGTGTGAGAAGTCCTCCGCCTGCATGTAGGCGAGCAGGTCGCGCCCGCGCAGGTCGAGCTCGACCGATGCGAGCCAGGCGTCGAGGAGGGCACGGGCATCCTCTGGGCCGATGTCGGCGGCGACCTTGCCCTCGCGGGCGGCGCCCTCGCTGATCGTGCGCTGGGCGATCTTCAGCACAACCGCTGGATCGACCGTCCCACCCTCCTCCTCCGAGTCCGAATCAGGCGCACCGGAGCCGGAGAGGACCAGGGCGCGCGTGGCCAATGCCATCGCGGCGTGTGCCCACTTGGCGGCGCTGCCCTGTTCGCCGCCGGCCTCGGCGGCGCCAGCGCGCATCTGCTGCAGAAACTCTTCCGGCGTGGCGGCCGCGGGCACCTCGGTGAAGGTGCGGCCGATATCCACGCCGGCATGGTCGTCGGAGCCGCCGATGCCAGTGCCCCGGTGCGTCTCGGTGTAAATCGCGGCGGGCATGTTGAGCTCCGCCGCGCGCGAGCCGTTGCGCACCTCCCAGATCGGGAAGAGCTCGGCGAGACGGCGGCGGTGGCGCGGCGTCAGCGGCGCGTCGACGTTGTAGAACGGGTGCGCCAGGGCGCAGGCGATCTCGTTTTCGCCAAGGTATGCGGCGCAGGCCTCGAGGTCGCCGGCGTGTGCCTGCAGCCACTCATGGTCTCCGGGAGTGATCCCGTAACAGAGGACGTGAACCGCCTGGGGCTCGCCGGCGAAGCGAGCGGTCAGCTCCTCGGAGACGAAGCAATCGGGACGGCCGGCCAGCTCGAGGCAACCGTCGATCGTGTCGTGGTCGGTGATCGTGACGAAGTCCATCCCCCGCCGCTTGGCAAGCGCATGGACCTCCTCGGGAGGGGTGGCGCACTCGGGTAGCCCGAGTGAGCGCTGAACGCCCAGCCGTGAGAGCTGCGAGGCGGTGGAGTGGCAATGCATGTCAACGCGGGAAGCCATCGGTGTCTCCCTTGTCTAGTCGTTTAAGTCCCCTCCAGAATTCGCTATTAGCAGGGAAAAGTTGTGAACGAACGGGAAATGTCGGGTGAAGGTTGCGTTACCGGAAGAGCCCGGCTGACCGGCCGTCCCACTCGTGCTCGAGCGCCCAGGTGGCGCCGAGGGTCCAGGCCTGCACGCGGTTGGCGATCGCGATCGGCTCGGGGCCATCGGCCCTAACCGCGAACAGCTCGGGCGCCTCGCCGATGGACTCGATCGCTGCGAGAACGCCGCGGCGGAGTGGCTCGGCGATCTCGAGCCGACCGGCCGCTCGCAAGCCACTCCAGCCGAGCCACGAATCGAAGGGCCAGACCGCGCCGCGATGGTAGGCGTCCGGGGCGAAGAGCGGGTGGGCCCGGGAGAGCGTGCGCAGCCCCCACGGGGTGAGCACGTCTGGCTCGCAGGCTCGCGTCGCCACCGCGTCCCGGCCCGCGGCGGGCAGAGCGTCTGCCCAGAGCAGCCAGCCGAGGTGGGAACCGGCACCCGGCACCTTTCCGCCCCCCGCTTCGATCGCGACCGTGTCCGGATCGAAGGCATCGGCGATAGCCGCTTTCAGCCGTGCTGCCTCCTCGTTCCAGCGTTCTTCGCCGGAGAGGAGGGCCAGGGAGCGAAGCGCGACCACGGTCACCGCCTGGGTGTCGGCATCGGCGAGCGGCGCCTCGGGCACCTCTCCATCGGCGGTCAGGATGCCGGCGCCGTGGTGGGCGGGGTCGGCCGGGTCCTCGGCGTCGCGCCAGCCCTGCTGCGCCAGCCCGCCCGTACCGCGACGTGGCCCATGACGGACCAACCCGTCGCCGCGCACCAGGGCCTCCAGAAGCCACTCCCCCGCCGCCCGCCACGCGCCCTCCAGCTCCGCGGCAAGCGAGCGATCTTCGAGCGAGGCGATCAGGACGAGGAACCAGGAGGTCGAATCGGCTGACCCGTAGTACCGCAGGGCTCCGTCGCGGATCGGCCAGCCGGCCCGGCGCAGACGCTCCGGCGCCCGCGGCCACCACTCGTGCACGATCTTCCCCGGCTCCTCCTCCGTCTCGGAATCGTCGACCGTCCCCTGCAACGACGCGAGAGCCCGCAGCGTCGCCCGGGCGATGTCGGGTCGCACCGGCAGCAACTGCAGCGAGGTGATCGCCGCGTCACGACCGAAGAGCGCGTGGAAACGACCCGGATCGCCAGCGTCCACCGGTTCGGCGCTCGCGTACGGCCAGCCTTGCGGGGAAAGCAGACGATCCACGTCTGCCAGCGACGCCGCCACGCCGCCCTGCCTAACCCTTAACCGCGCCCGCGGTCAGGCCGGCCACAATCCGGCGCTGGAAGATCAGCACGAGGGCGATCAGCGGCACGGTGACGACGACCGAGGCGGCGCTGATCGTGCCCAGTGGTATTTCGAACTGGGTGCTGCCGGTGAAGAAGGCGATCGCCGCCGGGACGGGGCGGCGGTCGGGGGTGCTGGTCAAGGTGATCGCGAAGAGGAACTCGTTCCAGGCGAAGATGAAGACCAGCAGGCCGGCGGTGACGACCCCCGGGGCGCCGAGCGGCACGACGATCTTGCGGAAGGCCTGAAAGCGCGTCGCGCCATCGATCAGCGCCGCCTCCTCGAGCTCGCGCGGGATGTCGCGGAAGAACGAGGCGAGGATGTAGACGGTGAGCGGCAGGCCGAAGGCGAGCGAGGGCAGGATCAGGCCGGGATAGGTGTTGTAGAGGCCGATTTCGGTCCAGATTTCAAAGATCGGGGCGGCGATCGCGATCGGCGGGAAGGTCGAGATCGAGAGCAGGATCGCGAGGATCAAGAACTTGAATGGGATGTGCAGGCGAGCGAGGGCGTAGCCGGCGAAGGAGCCGATCACCAGCGACACCACCGTGACGCTGCCGGCGACGATCGCGCTGTTGCGCAGCGCCATCGTGAAGGCGGAGTCCTTGAAGATCGATGTGTAGTTGTCGAGCGTCGGGCTGGGGGGCAGCAGGTTGGCGCTCGAGAGGTCGGCGCCGGTCTTCAGCGAGGTGTTGATCAGCCAGTAGAACGGGAAGAGGCAGAAGACGACGATCGCCGCGACCGCCAGCCAGAGCCCCACCTGCCCGAGCCTCTCGCGACCCTGGGCGGTCATTGCTCTTCCTCGGCAAGCGCTCGGATGTTGCCGCCGATGAAGCGGATGTAGAGGAAGGAGACGGTCATCACGGTGAGGAAGGTGAGCACGGCCAGGGCCGAGCCGAGGCCGGTGTTGCGATTGACCACCAGTTCCTTTTGCGCCAGCAGCGACAGCGTTTCGGTTCCGTTCGCGCCCTTGGTCAGCACGTAGGGAAGGTCGAAGATGCGCAGCGCATCGAGGGTGCGGAAGATCAGCGCCACGGCGATCGCCGGCGTGAGCAGGGGCAAGGTGATGCTGCGGAAGCGCTGCCAGGCGCTGGCCCCGTCGACCTTCGCCGCGTCGTAGACGTCCTCCGGGATCCCCTGCAGGCCTGCGAGCAGCAGCAGGGCCATGAACGGGGCCGTCTTCCAGACGTCGGCCAGGATCATCGCCGCCAGCGCGTAGCCTTCCTCCCCCAGCCAGACGACGTCACCGCCGGGCAGGCCAAGCGCGCTCAACACGGTGTTGACGAAGCCCAGTTCCGGTTCGAAGATCGTCCGCCAGGTGATCGCGGTGACCACGGTGAGGATCGCCCAGGGAACGAGCACCACCGCCCGCAGCAGAGCCCGACCGCGAAACGCGCGGTGCATGATCATCGCCATGCCGAGGCCGATCACGAGCTCCAGCCCGACCGAGATCACGGTGAAGAGCAGCGTGGTCTCCATTGCTTCCCAGAAGACGGAGGAGCTGAGTGCCTCGCTGTAATTGTCGAGCCCGACGAACCTCGAGAGGCCCGGGGTGATGACGCTGTATTCGTTGAGCGAGAGCCAAACGGCGTAGATGATCGGATAGGCGGCAACCAGCGCGATGACGATGAGCGAGGGCGCCAGCATCGCCGCCCCGAGGCGCCGCTCCCCACGGAAGACCGAGCGCCGCGACTTGCGGGCCGACCGCAGCCGCTCGGCGCTCGCCTCCATCTAGATCACCTAGAACCTCTGCAGCGCTTCTTCAATTTCCGAGCTCATCTTCGACGTCGCCGATTTCGCCGAGGTGCGCCCATTCAGCACTTCGAAGGTGTTGTCGTAGATCGCTTCGGAGATTTCGGTGTACACGGGCGAGACGGGTCGCGCCTGCGCCTGTTCGACCGCCTTCAGCAGTTCTTCGGTGAAGGGAATTTCTTTCTTCACCTCGGGGTCTTCGTAGACCGCGGTGGCCACCGCCGGCAGCGTCGCCTTGAGAAACATTTCCTTCTGCACCGGCTCGGTGGTGAGGAATTCCGCGAAGGCCAGCGAGCCTTCGGGGTTGTCGGTGTAGGCCGAGATGCCGAGGTTGTAGCCGCCGACCACGCCGGCGCCTTCGTTGCCGGCGTAACCCGGGAACTTGGCGACCGCGAATTCGTTGGCGATAGGCGATTCTTTGCCGAGCGCGTAGGCGTAGGGCCAATTGCGCATGAAGGTCGCGTGACCGGACTCGAAAGCTCGCCGCGAGCTCTCCTCTTCGTAGGTGGTGACCGCCTTCGGCACCGCCCCGTCTTCGATTCCCTTACGCATGAATTCGAGCACTTCGCTCGTCTCAGGCGAGTCGATTTCGACCGTTTTGCCGTCTTCGGAGAGGACTTTGCCACCGGCGCTGTAGAGCAGCTCGAGGAAGTTGACCGTCAGGCCCTCATAGCGTTCGCCCTGATAGACGAGCCCATTGTTTTTTTGCGCTTCCTTGTAAACCTGTTCCCAGGTGGTCGGCGGCTTTGAGACTTCATTGGTCCGGTAGTAGAGGAAGCCGGCGTTGGTGTTGAAGGGCAGTGCCCACTTCTTGCCTTCGTATTCGGCCGTTTCCACGGTCGAGGGAATGAACTCGCTTTCGTGGGCTTCGACCGCCGGAGTGAGGTTGTAGAGCCAACCGGAGGCGGCGTATTCCGCGGTCCAGATCACGTCCATGCCCAGCACGTCGCACTCGTTCGATTTGGCCCGCAGGCGTTGAATCTGCTGTTCGCGCTGCAGGTCAGCGTTTTCGGGCAGTTCAACCAGCTTCGCTTCTATTTTCGGGTTCTGCTGGTTGAATTTTTCGACCGCGGTTTTGAAGGCGCCGCTCGTGTCCTTGCCAATGCACCAGCTGACTTCGCCGCTTGCGTTCTTGGCGGCGGATGGTTCGAGGGTCTTTGCTTCCGAGCCTCCACCTCCCCCACCACTGCTACCGCCACCTCCGCACGCGGCAAGTCCCAAAGCGACGAGACAGACTCCCAAGACGACTAGACAAACCCGCACCGTGCTGATCACGACGGCTCCTTCCTCAGTGCCGGAACACCCGACGCGAGGTGGGACTACCCCGCGTCATCATTGGCAAACAGGGTTTAAGTGGTGGCTTGAAGGGGGAAGCCCTGGATATGGCGGAAATAGTGCTCGACGGGGTGAGCAAGGTCTTTGCCGACGGCTACGAAGCCGTCAAAGACATGGATCTCACGATCGACGACGGCGAGTTCATGATCCTCGTCGGCCCCTCCGGCTGCGGCAAGTCGACGGCGTTGCGCATGATTGCCGGGCTCGAGGAGATCTCGAGCGGCGAGCTGAAGATCGGCGGGGAGGTCGTCAACGAGCGCCCCCCCAAGGATCGCGATATCGCGATGGTCTTCCAGAACTACGCCCTCTATCCCCATATGACAGTGCGCGAGAACATGGGGTTTGCGCTGAAGCTCGCCGGGACCGAGCGGGCCGAGATCGAGCGCAAGGTGGAGGAGGCAGCCGATGTCCTCGACCTGCGCCAACACCTCGACCGCCGCCCGGCGAACCTCTCCGGCGGCCAGCGCCAGCGGGTCGCGATGGGCCGGGCGATCGTCCGCAACCCGAAGGCGTTCCTGCTCGATGAGCCGCTCTCAAACCTCGATGCCAAGCTGCGCGTGCAGATGCGCACCGAGCTCGCCCGCCTGCAAACCAGCCTCAAAACGACGACGGTCTACGTGACCCACGACCAGACCGAGGCAATGACCCTCGGCGATCGGGTCGCGGTGATGAGGAGCGGCGAGCTGCAACAGGTTGGGGCACCGGCCGAGCTCTACGGCGAGCCACAGAACCTCTTCGTCGCCGGCTTCATCGGCTCGCCCTCGATGAACTTCGTGCCGGCCGAGCTGGTCGGCGGCCGGGTGAAGCTGCCCTTTGGCGAGGCGGAGGTGAACGGAAGGGCCGGCGACCGCTCCGACGGCCCCGTCGTGGCGGGACTGCGCCCAGAGAACTTCGAGGACGTCGCGATCATCGGGGACGACCTCAAGCGCGACCGGGGCATCGTCTTCAAAGCCGAGATCGATCTGGTCGAGTCGCTCGGATCGGATCTCTATGCCTACTTCCGGATCGAGTCGGAGGGAGTGGAGTCCGACCAGCTCGCCGAGCTGGTCGGCGACCGCCTCGACGAGACCGGCGCGGCCAACATCAGCGAGGGCCAGGAGCAGATCGTCGCCCGCCTCGATGCCTCGAGCCGAGTCAGGCGAGGCGACGAGGTCGAGCTCTGGGCGGACACCAGCAAGCTCCATCTCTTCGACCCCGAGAGCGGCGTCAACCTCTCTCAGGAGAAGACGGCGGCACCGGCTTGAGGCACTAGAGACTCGCCCCGAGCGCGGCCCAGGTCCCTTTGCTCGCCTCGGCCTGCCAGAGCTCGACGAACTCCCGAAAGAGGCGCTGGCGGCGCTCACGCAGGAGCGCCTCGACCGAGCCGATGCCCGCGACCTTGCCCAGCATCAGGTCGCAGTCATGAAGGTCGCCGAGCACGGACTGCAGCTGCTTGGCCGCCTGGCGCGCGTCCTCGGCCTCGTCCCCCAAACAGGGCCCGAAGAGCTCGAGCACATAGCGCAACCGCTTGGCGGCGATGCGCATGTCGTGCTGCTCCTCGCTCGCCTCCGGCGCGAGAGCGCTGCCGGCGAAGCCGCGCAGCTCATCGAGGCGCGTCGTCACGATCCGGGTGACGTTCGGCCCCAACGCCCCGCCTGGATCGAGACCCTCGACCTCACGCGCCCTCATGAGCTCGCCGCCTTGGCCAGCTTCTTCAGGCGCCGTCGCAGCTTGCTCAGCCGCTTCGGGGCGACGTGCGGAGCAAGTTCTTCGTTGGCCTCGAGCTGGCGGGCGCGCTGCACCTCGATCAGCTCGTCCAAGGCCGCCCGATCCGCCCCCGCCGCTTCACCGGCAACCCCTTCGAGCAGCGCGATTTCAACGTCCACGTCGCGCCGCTCGCCGAGCGCATCGGCCAGCACCTTGACCTTCTTCAGCGCCTTGCGGTGACGCTTGCGTGGGAAGCACGGCTCGAAGATCTCCAGCGCCGCGCGCAAGCGCCGGGTCGCCACTCGCATGTCGTGGACGCGCTCGACCTGCCCGAGGTCGAGTATGCCTTCGGAGTGGGCGAAGACCTCCTTCGAGCGCGCTTTGACCGCCTTCTGCGCGGCCTTGGCGAACGAGCCTTCGCAGTCGAGCTTGACCTTGCGGGCGCTGGCCACGTCACGAGGCTAGACGACCACAGCCGTCCTCAGCCAATTTTCCCCTGCTAATTAAGCGACGAGGCGCAGGCGCGAGCCGTTGGTGTTGCCGTTGAGAAGGTCGAGGACGACACCCTCGCGCAAGCCGCCCTTGCCGATTTGCAGCGGCTGGCCGAGCAGCTCGGAGATCTTCTCCAGCAGCAAGACGCCGGTGGTGAGGATGCGCACTCGTTCGGGGTCGAGCTCAAAGCGGCGGGCGACCTCGGCGGCGGGATCGCCGCAGAGCACCCGCACCCCCCGCTCCAGCGTCTCGTACTCGAGCACGGCGCCGACCAGGCGCCGCAGCGAGGTGGCGCTGCCGCCGACCGCGACTGCCTGGCTCGGGTGCTCGATCTCAACCCCGGCGAAGATGTCGTCGATGCGGTCGCGGACCTTGCGGATCTCGGCCGCCGAGGGTGGATCCGAGGAGATCAGCTCGTCGGCGAGCACGCCGGAACCGACCCGCCAGGAGCGCACCTCCTCGGCACCGCCGGGAACGGTGCCGAGGATCACCTCGGAGGAACCACCGCCGACGTCGACGACGCCGACCCGGCCCTCGACCGGGTGACCCAGCGTCTTGGTCGCGCCGATGAAGGAGAGCCTCCCCTCCTCCTCGTCACTCAGAATCTCAATCGGGATCCCCGCCGCCTCGCCGATCGTCGCCGCGACGTCCTCGCCGTTGGAAGCCTCACGCACCGCCGCCGTCGCCACCGCCCGAATCTCCTTCGCGCCCAGCTCTTTGGCAAGCCGCACTTGGGTCGCGACAACGTCACAAACTTCATCGACCTTCTTCGAGCGAATCGCCCCGTCCCCATCGAGCGCCTTATTGATCCGCGTATAGGCACGCTGCTCCATCACCTTCTTCAACTGCCCATCAATCGGCTCCGCGACCAAAACTCGCGTGGTGTTCGACCCAATATCTATGGCGGCACAGAGCGTCACAGCGTTCCCCCTCATGTTCCCAGAAGCTCCGGATCTCAACCGACGGCTGGCGTGCCGGGATTGGGCGCCACTCCCGGCGGCTTGTACTTTTTCGGCAATTCCTTGAGGCGACAGCTACAGCGTCTCCACCGAAAAAGTTGAGCCGGGAGTAGTGCCCAATCCCGGCTCACTACCCCATCGGATGAGAGGCGTCCTCGAACTCGCGAAACAGCCCGGTGACGACGAAGGCGACCTGCTCGCCGATGTCGACGGCGTTGTCGCCAATCCGCTCGATCGCCCGCGCCCCCAGGAGCATCGTCATCGCCCACTCGCGCCGGTCGGCGTCATCGCCGATCTCGAGCGCGAGGCGGAAGCATTCGCGGTTGAGGTTGTCGACCGCGTCGTCCTGGCGCACGAGGTCCCGCGCCAGTTCGACGTCGCGCCCCTCGAAGGAACGCTTGGCCTGGCTGATCAGGGTCTTGGTCTGGGCGCCCATGGTCAGGATCAGCTTCACCATCTCCTGATCGGAGGGCGGCTCGTTGCCGGTCAGCGGGATCAGCTTGCAGACGTTGACGCACTGATCGCCCATCCGCTCGATGTTCTTCAGCACGTGCAGCAGCGCCGAGATCAGGCGAAGGTCGGTGGCCACCGGCGACTGCGTGGCCAGCAGGGTGATCAGCGCCTGGTGCACCTCCAGATAGCGACCGTCGATCCGGTCATCGTCGGCAACGACGATCTGCGCCAGCTCGACGTCCTGGTGCTCGACCGCCTCCAGGGTGCGGCTGAGCGAGGCGCTGACCAGATCGAGACCGCCCAGGGCGCTCGCCTCGAGGCGGTCCAGCTCCTCCTGGTATTCGACCCGTGCGGTGCCGGGCATGACTTAGCCGAACCGCCCGCTTACGTAGTCCTCGGTCGCCTGTTGGGCGGGGCTGGTGAAGATCTTCTCGGTCGCCCCGATCTCGATCAGGCGACCGGGCTTGCCGGTCTCTTCGAGATTGAAGAAGGCGGTTATGTCGCTGGCGCGGGAAGCCTGCTGCATGTTGTGGGTGACGATCGCGATCGTGTACTTGCTCTTCAGCTCGCCGATCAGGTCCTCGATCGCCAGGGTCGCCACCGGGTCGAGCGCCGAGCAGGGCTCATCCATCAGCAGCACCTCGGGCTCAACCGCGATCGCGCGGGCGATGCAGAGACGCTGTTGCTGGCCGCCGGAGAGGCCGGAGCCGGGCTTGTCGAGGCGGTCCTTGACCTCGTTCCAGAGGTGGGCGCCGCGCAGCGAGCGCTCGACGACCTCGTCCTTCTCGGACTTCTTCACCCGTCCCCCGTTGAGGTTGAGGCCGGCGGCGACGTTGTCGTAGACCGACATCGTCGGGAAGGGGTTGGGCTGCTGGAAGACCATGCCGATCAGGCGGCGCACCTGCACCGGGTCGACCCGAGGGCCGTAGATGTCCTGCCCATCGAGCTGGATGCTTCCCTCGACCCGCGCCCCGGCGTTGAGCTCGTGCATGCGGTTGAGCGAGCGCAGGAAGGTCGTCTTGCCGCAGCCGGAGGAGCCGATCAGCGCCGTTACCTTGTTCGGCTCGACCGTCATCGTCACGTTTTCGACCGCCTGGAAGTCGCCGTAGAAGAGGTTGACTTCCTTGGCGTCCAGCGTCTTGGCCGGCCGATCCGTTGCGACCGGAGTCACCCCGGGGGCGGCCTGCGCTTCTGTGATCGGGGGCTTCATCTCGACTTTGCCGACCTCGGACTCTGACTCAGCTCGGGTTGCACCCGCTGCTCCCATCGGTCGTGCTCTCCTTCCATCCACTTAGCGGATCTCGGTTCTGTAGCGGCGGTAGATCAGGCGAGCCACGAGGTTGAGGACCATGACAATGACTATCAAGGTCAGCGCCGCCGCCCAAGCCCTGTCGTAGGAGGCTTGCTTGAAGACGCCGGGCGTTCGGTACTCGCTGTAGGCATAGACCGCGAGGTTCTGCATGCGGCCCGAGAAGGGGTTGCTGTTGATCGAGTCGACCACGCCGGTGGTGACCAGCAGCGGCGCCGTCTCGCCGATGATCCGCGCGATCGCGATCATCATCCCGGTGATCAAGCCCGCAAAAGCGGTCGGCAGCACCACCTTGGTGATCGTCCGCCACTTCGGCGTGCCCAGCGCGTAGGAGGCTTCGCGCAGGTGGTTGGGGACGATCTTCAGCACCTCCTCGGAGGTGCGGATCACGATCGGGATCATCAGCACCGAGAGCGCGATCGAGCCCATCACTCCGAGCCGGATCCCAGGGCCGAAGATCAGGGCGAAGAGCGCGTAGGCGAAGAGGCCGGCGACGATCGAGGGGATGCCGGTCATCACGTCGACGAAGAAGGTGAGCGCCCGGCGCAGGCGGCCGCCGCCGCCGTACTCGGTCAGGTAGATCGCCGCCATCAGGCCGATCGGGATCGAGATCAGGGCGGCGACGCCGGTGATCACGAGGGTGCCGACGAGCGCGTGGGCGGCGCCGCCTCCGTTGATCTTGCCGCGCGCGTCCTCGGTGAGGAATTCGAGGCTGAGGCCGGGGATGCCGCGCTTGGCCACCTCGAAGATCAGCGAGAGCAGCGGGATCAGCGCCAGCCCGAAGGCGGAGACGATGATCAGGGTCACCAGGCGGTCTTTGGCCCGGCGCGGTCCCTCCACCCGGCGCGACCAGGAGTAGGTGACGATCGCGGCGATGAAGACGGTGAGGACGAGCAGCAGGGCGACGCTGAAGGAGCCGGCGGCGAGCAGGAGGATCGCGGCGAGCAGCGCCGAGCCGCCGACGCCGGCGTATGAGAACCAGCTGGGCAGGACGCCGGTTTCGAGAGCGGCGGCGTTCATTGGACGTTCTGGCGGGAGATGATCGCGCGGGCGATCAGGTTGGTGACGAGGGTGATCGCGAAGAGGACGAGGCCGGAGGCGATCAGCGTGTTGATCGCGAGGCCGGTCGATTCGGGGAAGTCGAGGGCGATGTTGGCGGCGATCGTCGAAGGGTTCGCCTGGCTGATCAGGTTGAAGCTGACGATGCCGGAGACGGAGAGGATGATCGTCACCGCCATCGTCTCGCCCAGCGCCCGCCCCAGCCCGAGCATGGCGCCGCTGATGATCGAGGACTTGCCGAAAGGCAGGACCGTCATCCGGATCATCTCCCAGCGGGTCGCGCCCAGCGCCAGCGCGCCTTCCTGCAGCTTGCGCGGCGTCTGCGAGAAGACCTCACGGGCGACAGCGGAGACGATCGGCAGGATCATCACGGTCAGGACCAGGCCGGCGACCAGCATCGTGCGACCGGTGACCGAGGCGGGCCCTTCGAAGAAGGGAATGAAGCCGAGGTGTTTTTCGAGCCATTCCATCGGCCCCACCGCGGCGGGGCCGAGCACGAAGATTCCCCAGAGCCCGTAGACAATGCTGGGCACCGCGGCCAGCAGGTCAACCATGTAGCCAAGCGGGAGCAGCAGCCGACGCGGCGCGATGTGGCTGATGAAGAGCGCCACGGCGACGGCGAGGGGAACCGCGAGGACCACTGCGATCGTCGCCGCCAGCACGGTGCCGAAGGCGAGCGGCGCGATGTAGTCGATCAGGCTCTTGCCCCCCGGCAGTTCCGAGGAGCTGGCGGTCACCGCGGGCGCCGCCTGGATCAAGAGGAAGGCCGCCACCCCCGCCAAGAGGGCGAGGATCGTCACCGCGGCGGCTACGGAGGCGTTGGAAAAGATCCGGTCGCCCCATCGCCGCCGCCCCCCTGAGGCGGCGGCGATGAGTTGACCGGCATTGGTCGTGGTGTCGGCGTGAGCCTCCACCTACCACCTAGCCTTCGATTGCTTCCACAGCCGGGGTGATCTTCTTGGTCAGGCCCGCCGAGAGCGGCGCCGAGCCGGCGTTTTCAGCGGCGATTTCCTGGCCTTCGCTGCTGACCGCGTATTCGAAGTACCCCTTGACCAGCTCGGCTTCGCTGGTGGAGCCGTACTTGGTGCAGCCGATCAGGTAAGAGACCAGGACGATCGGGTAGGTGCCCTGCGATTCGGTCTTGCGATCGAGTTCGAAGGGGAACATGTAGGGGCTCTTCGCCAGTTCCTTGGCTTCGGGCGACTCCTCGACGATCTTCGCCGCGGCCTCCGGGGTCGGTTCGGCGTATTCCTTGCCGACTTTGATCTTGGCGACGCCGAGTTCGCCGGCCTGGCTGGCGTCGGCGTAACCAATCGCGCCGTCGCCGGCGGTCACGGCTTCGACCACGCCCGAGGTGCCCTGCGCCGCCTCTCCGCCCTTGACTGGCCAGTCACCGCTGACTTCGTAGCTCCAAACGCTGGGGACGACCTCAGAGAGGTATTCGGTGAAGTTCTGGGTCGTGCCCGACTCATCAGAGCGGTTGACCGGGGTGATCCGAGTGTCAGGCAGTTCGGTGCCCGGGTTGTCTTTGGCGATCGCCGGGTCGTTCCAGGTGGTGATTTCCTGGTTGAAGATCTTGGCGAGCGTTTCCGGGTCGAGCTGCAGCGATTCGACGCCTTCGAGGTTGTAGATGATCGCGATCGGAGAGATGTAAGCCGGGACCTCGACCACTTTGCCGGAGGCGCAGCGCTTGACCGCCTTTTCCAGTTCGCCTTCTTCGGTTGAGAGTGCGGCGTCGCTGCCGGCGTAGGCAACGCCACCGGCGATGAACTGTTCGCGGCCACCACCCGAGCCGACGGCGTCGTAAGTGACCGTGGCGCCGGAGTTGGCGTTCTCGAATTCGGCGATCCAGGCTTCCTGCGCCGCCTCCTGAGCAGTTGATCCGGCACCTGCGATCTGGCCGGAGAGGTCACCGCCGCCGGAGGAACCGCTGCTGTCGTCGCTGCTGCTGCCGCAGGCAGAGACGCCGATAGCGAGGACGGCCAATGAGGCGAGAATGGCCAACCATCTGGAAGGACTCACACAAACTCCTTTTCGTTGTTTGGGCACAGGAGCGGGCCGAGGCCCGCCAGCTTGCCCGGCACACTCTCAGCGGGCCTCAACCAGCTTGTTACCTGCCTGTAGCGGGAATGTGAAAAGGATGTAAAAAGCCCGGGAAGACGGCCGCTCAACCTTCCGGCGAGAAGCGATAGCCGATGCCGCTGTGGGTGTGGATCAGGTGCTTGCCAGGCAGCGCTTCGCCGAGCTTTGAGCGCAAGCGGCTGACGTAGACGTCGACCGAGCGATCGTCATGGCGCGGTTCCCGCCCCCAAACCTCGGCGAAGAGCTCCGCGCGGGTGAGGATGCGCTGCGGATGGGCCGCCAGGGTCGTCAGCAGCTGCAGCTCGCGCACGGTCAGGCTCAACGGCCGGCCATCGACCAGGGCGGCGTGCTCATCGGGCCTGATCTCCAACATTGCCGCGAGGATCGTCGCGGCGCGCAGGCGTGCGGTTACGCGACCGTAAAGCTGCTGTGAACTATTTGTGAATCGAGGGCTTCCGACTCGGCGAGCGCGGCGGCCTCCACGGCGACCTTGCCGCCGACAGCCTCGGGATCGAAGCGGTAGCCGACGCCGAAGTGCGTGTGGATGTAGCGCCAGCTCGGCGAGCGCTTCTCCAGCTTCTGGCGCAGCTTGCGGATGAAGACGTCGACCGAGCGATCGCCGTGAGCCATCGCGTAGCCCCAGACTCGCTGGTAGATCGTCTCGCGCTCGAGCACCTGGCCCTTGACGTCAGCGAGGAGCTGCAGCAACTCGAACTCGCGCCGGGTGAGGTCGAGGCTCTCACCACCGACGAAGGCTTGGAACTGGTCGGCGCGGATCTCGAGCTCGCCGACGACGACCGGGCCGGACTCAGCGGCGGCGCGGGTGCGGCGGCGGCGGCGGGAAACCGCCTCGATTCGCGCCATCACCTCCTCGGGATGACAGGGCTTGCCGATCCAGTCGTCGACCCCCATGCGCAGGCCCCGCACCCGCTGCGCCACGGTCGAGCGACCGGTGCAGACGATCACGCCGAGGTCGGGAAGCAGGTCGCAGACCCGCCCCAGATAGTCCCAAGCGTCGTCGCCGAGGACTGAGAGATCGAGCAGCAGCGCGTTCAGCTTCATCGCGACCAGCTCTTCGGGCGGGATGGCGCTGCTCAACACGCGCTGCTGCCAGCCCGCGGCCCCGGTCCGCTTGGAGAGGACCGTGACAAAGCCGCTGTCGTCGTCGATTACCGCGAGGCGAATGGTTTGCTGCGGAGGCAAGACGGGGGGATTGTATGTCCCTCGAATGACGAACGCGGTGCCAAAACGCCTGCGTTCACAGGATTTTCACAGCTCGATATCCCTAATTTCCGGGAAAGTCGCCCGCGAGGCGTTCACTGGGGCTTTTCAAGGGATTCCCCGGATGTTCACGAGATGCCGGAGCCCCGGCGGCACACTTGAGCCTCACGAGACTCCTCTCTCGTCACCGCGAACGGCCCACTGCCCCGGGCCGTTCGCTTTTTTTATGCGGCGACTAGCTGATCGCGCCGGTCGCGGCGAGGATCAGGACCAGGGCGCCGAGGGCGATCCGGTAGATGACGAAGATCTCGAGGCTGTGAGTGCTGAGGTAGCGCAGCAGCCAGGCGATCGCCAGGTAGCCCGTGACGAAGGCGACCAGGGTGGCGATCACCGTCGCCGCCGCCGACGGGCTGCCGTTTTCGCCAACCTTGCGCAGCTCGAAGAGGCCGCTGAGGACCACGGCCGGGACCGAGAGCAGGAAGGAGTAACGGGCGGCGGCGAGCCGGTCGAAGCCACGGAAGAGACCGGCCGAGATCGTCGCGCCCGAGCGCGAGACGCCGGGGACCAGTGCCAGCGACTGGGCGACGCCGATGAAGAGGCCATCGCGCCCGTTCATCTCGTCCAGGTCCCGCGTTCGCGTGCCCACCCGCTCGGCGAGGACCATGACGAAGGAGAAGAGGATCAGGGCCGAGCCGATCAGGTAGAGGCTGCGGGCACCGGACTCGATCTGGTCCTTGAAGATGAAGCCGAAGATCGAGATCGGAATCGTGCCGAGGACGATGAACCAGCCCAGCTTCGCCTCCTGGCTGGCCTGGCGAATCGGCACCCGCAATTCGCCCAGCCAAGCCGCGGCGATGCGCCAGAGGTCGGCGCGGAAGTAAATGAGGACGGCGGCCATCGTGCCGAGCTGGATCACGGCGGTGAAGCCGGCGCCGGGATCGGGCCAGCCCAGCAGCGCCGGAACGATCCGCAGGTGGCCGCTGGAGGAGATCGGCAGGAACTCGGTTAGCCCCTGCACGAGTCCGAGGACGATCGCTTCGAGGGTGCTCATGGCCGCGACGGGCACTGACGCTGACATTGGCGGGGCATCCTATGTCAGCGCCTAAAGCGAAGATGAAGCCCGGTGGCGCCGCTGCGGTGCGCTAGATTTCCCAGCGTGAAGGCACCAAAGCGCGCCACGACGATCGCAGCGGCCCTCTGCGCCGCGCTGATCTCGCTCTTGCTCGCGGCGCCGCTGGCCCTGGCCGACAACGGCGTCGGCCTCGCCGGTCCGACCACGGACAAGACCGTCACCTTCTTCTGCTTCGGCGTGATCGCCTTCTTCGCGATCCTGGTGATCGTGCTCTCGATCGTGCAAGGCAAGCTCGAGAAGCGCAAAGAACGCCGTAGGTACGACCTCGAGCGTTACGGCTGAGCCGGCTCAGTCGAGCCGGAAGCCGCTGAGCAGGCGCTTCTCGGTCTCGCCCTCGATCTCGGCAGCCACTTCGATCTTGCCCTCCAGGGGCGTGCCGCGGATCTTGGTCGCAAGCAGGTCGTCGACCTGAAAGATGCCGGCCGAGTTGTTGAGCTCGATCTCGATCCGCACCGGCCGCGTCTCCCCCGCCTCGATCCGCACCTCGTCGACGGCGGCGGCGGAGATCGAGTGGATCCCCTCCTGACCCGCTTCGATCGGCAGCCGCGTCCGGCCCTGAGCCATGTCGAGCGCATCGGCGACCCGCACCACCCCGGCCTCGAGCGTGTAGGGCTCGCCCCGCCGCCGGTGGCCGATGATCGCGTGCAGGATCTCCGCTGCCACGATCGTCCGCTCCGGCTCCCGATAGCAGTCCGCCAGCAGCCGTTCCAGCGCCCCATTCGCCAAGAACAAGCTGTACGCCTCGTGGTCCTGGCGGTGGATCGACATGCCGACGTCGTGCAGCAACGCGCCGCCAGCCACCACAACCTCCGCATCCCGAGGCGACATCCCGTGGTCGGCCACAACCGCCGGCTCCACGCCCGCCTTCACCAGCAGGCGCAGCAAGCGCAGCGCGATGTTGAGCACGATCTGCATGTGGACCCACGAGTGGTCCGACATCCCCAGACGCTCGGCGTGCACCTGCGTCATGTACCACCAAGCCCGAACCTGGTCGTCGCTGTTCACGGCGTCGAGGAACGACTCGAGCTTCCGGCTCCCCCGCGTCGGCGCTTTAACTTTGGCCTCGGCTATTGCCTCGCGAGGGGGCTTGCGAGCGGGCCCCTTTGGATCGGGGGTTGGGACTGACTCGCTCATTGGCCGGATCGTAAGGGAGGGGTCGGGCGCCCGACCCCTAGCTCAAGATCAGCCGCATATCGGCCAGGGCGAAGAGCCGGACTGCGAGTAGAGAAGGGCAGCACGGTAGTCCTGCTCTTGCTCGGAAGCTTCTGCGGGATCTCCCGAGCCGCCGACTGATTCCCAGGTTCCGTAATCGAACTGGTACTTGCCGCGATAGGTGCCATCGGAGGAAACGATGGTTGGGTCGCCGCCGGACTCGCAAGCGGCGATCGCGTCGAGCGTTTCCTGGGAGACGCCGCCGGGGAGGTTGGCGAAGCGCGCTTCACGCTGGCGGCGCTTGCGCCGAAACTCGGCCTGGTGGGCTGCTTCGAGGTGAGCAACCGCGACCTTGACGGTGTGGCGGAAGCTCACCGTCGAACGGCTGAGGACGAAGGGCCTGGCCGGGACGGCGTCAGCGACTCCAGTCTGCGGATGCGATCCCCCCTCGCCCGTTGCTGCTAGAGCCGCGGCTGGGATGGCGATCAGGATCAGCAGGACAGAGACAACGAAATATGTGCGTTTTGTGAGCAAGCGCGGGACCGTGCCGGTATTTGCGGCGACGGAACGTGATCGCGCTCACACTTTTCACATAGTTCGTGACTCCTGAAACAAACTCAGGCACGATGTGCGGTCTGCAACTTCGAGCTTGGGTCGGATCGTGCAAATGAAGGAGAGGCGGAACCGTCCTAGACGGCGAACCCGCGATGATGCTCGCGGATGGCCGAAGCCCCCCCGACGACGCGCCTGTTGCTTGCCTGCCCCGACCGGCCGGGCCTGATCGCCGCCGTCAGCGGCTTCCTCGCCGAGGCCGGGCTCAACATCGTCGACGCAGACCAGCACTCGAGCAATGAGGGTCGCTTCTTCATGCGCATGGTCTTCGACGCGGCACCGGCGGGAGAACGCGACGAGCTGCATCATCGCTTCGCCGCTGAGGTCGGTGAGCGCTTTGAGATGGACTACCGCTTTGCCGAGTCGAGTGAGCGCAAGAAGGTGGCGATCATGGTCTCGCGCGAAGACCATTGCCTCTCCGACCTGCTCTGGCGCTGGCGCAGCGGCGAGCTCGGCGCCGACGTCGTCGCCGTCGTCTCCAACCACCCCGAGCACCGTGAGCAGGTCGAGATGCTCGGCCTCCCCTTCCACCACGTGCCGGTGGAGCCCGGCGCCAAGCGGGAGGCCGAGGCGCGGATGCTGGAATCGCTGGGTGAGATCGACCTGCTCGTCCTCGCCCGCTACATGCAGATCCTCTCCGGCGAGTTCCTGCGGCGGCTCAACGCGGCGGCGATCAACATCCACCACAGCTTCCTGCCCGCTTTCGTCGGTGCCGACCCCTATCGCCGCGCGCACGAGCGCGGCGTCAAGCTGATCGGCGCCACCGCCCACTACGTCACCGAGGAGCTCGACGCGGGGCCGATCATCGACCAGGACGTGACCAGGGTCAGCCACCGCGACGAGGTGACCGACCTCGAGCGTATCGGTCGCGACATTGAGCGCCTCGTCCTCGCCCGCGCGGTCACGGCCCACATCGACGACCGAGTCCTTCTCGACGGCGCAAGAACGATCGTCTTCTGACGCTGACAGGGGCTTTGAGACTGGCTGACCAGCCAGTTTCCTCTATGGTCCGAGGTAGATGGAGCAGGCGACGATCCCCCATCCGCCGCTGGGCGCTCGCCGTGAGCCGCCGCCCGGCTCGCGAGCACCCTCGCTCCTGCAGGCGGCCAACTACGCCCGCGATCCACTTGGCTTTCTAGTCAAGCTGCAGCGCCGCTACGGCGACATCTTCAGCCTCAGGTTTCCCTTCTTCGGCCGTCTCTATTACGTCGCCGACCCAGCTTTGGTCAAGGCGATGTTCACCGGCTCGCCGGAGCAGTTCCACGCCGGCGAGGCAAACGCAACCGTGCTCGAGCCGGCGCTCGGGCCCAACTCGGTGCTGACCCTCGACGACGCTCCGCACATGCAGCAGCGCAAGCTGCTCCTCCCCCCCTTCCATGGTGAGCGCGTGCGCGGCTACGGCGAGCTGATCCGCGAGACGACGATGAAGCAGATGGAGACCTGGCGGGTCGGCGAGACCTTCGCTCTGCGCCCGCATACGCAGCGGATCACCCTGGCGGTGATCATGCGCGCCGTCTTCGGCGTCCACGACGAGGAGCGGCTGAGCCGCTTTGAGGCGCTGATCGACGACTTCAGCAAGCGGGTCGGCTTGATCACCACCTTCCCCGCCCTGCGCAAGAACTTCGGCCCCGGCAGCCCCTGGCCGCGCTTCCTGCGCTCGCGCGAAAAGCTCGATGCGTTCATCTACGAGGAGATCGGCCTGCGCCGCGCCGAGGTCGAGCGCGGCGAGGAGGGCCACGACGACGTGCTCTCGCTGCTGCTGCAAGCGCGCCACGACGACGGCAGCCCGATGAGCGACGAAGAGCTGCGCGACGAGCTGATCACGGTGCTCGGCGCCGGCCACGAGACGACGGCGACGGGGTTGGCCTGGGCGATGGAGCGGCTGCTGCGCACGCCACGGGTGCTGGCCAAGCTGCGCGACTCGATCGCCGCCGGGGAGGACGAGTACCTCGACGCGACGGTGAAAGAGACGCTGCGGGCGCGGCCGGTGATCGTCGACGTCGCCCGCCGCCTCACCGCGCCGGCTGAGATCGGCGGCTACGAGCTGCCCAAGGGCAGCTTCGTGATGGCGGCGATCGCCGCCCTGCACTATCGCGAGGACCTCTTCTCGCAGCCCGAGCAGTTCCGCCCCGAGCGCTTCCTCGAAGAGAAAGCCGACACCTACGCTTGGATTCCTTTCGGCGGCGGCATCCGGCGCTGCATTGGCGCCGCCTTCGCCGAATACGAGATGCGGATCATCCTGCGCGAGTTCGTCTCCCGCGCCGAGCTCAGCGCCCCCGACCAGCGCCCGGAGAAGGTCAGGGTCCGCAACATCACCCTCGCCCCCGGCAAGGGAACTCGGGTCAGGCTGGACCGGCCGCTGCGCTGAGCGCGCGTTCGGCATCCTCCCATTCGGAGTAGAGCTCGGCGAGCTTGCGCTTGGCGGCTTCGTGGCGCTGGTTGGCGCGCTCGTGTTTCTCCGGCGTCGACCAGTTGGCGGGATCGGAGAGCTCGTCCTCGACCCGGCGCAGCTCGGCTTCGGCTGCCTCGACTTTTTCGGTCAGCCGTTTGGCCCGCCGCTCCGCTCGCTGGGCCAGGAGGTGCGGGCTCTGGCGCTTGCCGCCTTTGCCCACGCGCTTCGCCGCGGCGGCCGCCGCGGACGCCGCTTCCGCCTCTTCGTCGCGGCGGCGCTGGTACTCGGCCCAACCGCTCGAATGGCTGGCCAGCTCACCGTCTTCGCAGACGATCGTGCGGCTCCCGACCGCCTCGAGCAGGGCGCGATCGTGGGAGACGAGGATCACGGTGCCCGGGAACTCCGAGAGGGCGTCCTCGAGCGCCTCGCGGCTCTCGATGTCCAGGTGGTTGGTCGGCTCGTCGAGGATCAGCACGTTGGCGCCCGAGGCGACCAGGATCGCCAGCGAGAGGCGCCGCTGCTCGCCGCCCGAGATGTCGTCGAGCGATTTCTCCACATCTGAGCCGGAGAAGAGGAAGCCACCCAACAGGTCGCGCGCCTTCTGACCGGTGAGGCCGGTCTCGCGCTGAGCGGCGTCGAGCACCGTCCCTTCCCCCGCGGCGCTCTCGGCGTGCTGGGAGAGGTAGCCGATCTTGACGTTGTGGCCGCTGCGCACCGAGCCCGATGCGGGCTCGCGCTGGCCCGCCAGAGTCTCAATCAGCGTCGTCTTGCCGGCGCCGTTGGGCCCGACGAGGACGACGTGCTCTTCGCGTTCGACTTCGAGGTTGGCCTCGTCGAGGAGGGTGCGCCCAGGCACCTCGATCCGCCCTTTGACCAGTTTCAGCACCAATCGTCCCGGCCGCTCCGGCGCTTTGAAGGAGAAGCGCAGGTGCTGGTTGTCGCGCGCTTCGGCCTTGGGCCCGTCGCGTTCGAGTTTCTCGATCATCTTCACTCGCGACTGCGCCTGTTTGGCCTTGGTCGCCTTGTAGCGGAAGCGCTCGACGAAGCGCTCCATCCGCTCGATCTCCGCCTCCTGGCGCTCAATCGCCTTGCCGAGCGCGATCTGGCGCGCCGCCTGCTCCTTGCGCCAGGCGTGCCAGGGGCCGGCGAAGAAGCGGCCGCGCTTTGCCTCCAGCTCCAGCACCGAGGTGCCAACCGCCTCGAGGAACCAACGATCGTGGGCGACGAGCACGACCGCCGCGTCGAGGCCGACCAGGTAGCGCTCGAGCCACTCCAGCGAGGGAATGTCGAGGTGGTTCGTCGGCTCGTCAAGCAACAGCAGGTCCGGGCGAGTGGCAAGCGCGCGGGCGAGCGAAGCGCGGGTCAGCTCGCCGCCGGAGAAGGTCGAGAGCTGCCTGGCCGCAGCCTCTTCATCGAAGCCAAGGCCGGTGAGAACGGAGAGGACGTCGTCGCGCCAGCGGTAGCCGCCGCCGGCTTCGAGGCGCTGCTGCGCCGCCGCGTAGGCGCGCAGGGTCTCTTCGTCGGGTTCGCCGGCGCCCATCGCCGCCTCGAGGCGGGAGAGCTCGGCCTCAGTTTCCTCCATGTCGGCGCGACCGGAGAAGACGTACTCGCCGAGCGAGACCGCGGCGTCGCGGGGCGGACGCTGGTCGTGCAGGGCGACCCGCGCACCTTTCTGCAGGGAGATGCTGCCCGAGTCGGGTGGCCGCTCGCCGGCTAGCACTCGCAGCAGCGTCGACTTGCCGGCGCCGTTGCGACCGGAGAGCGTCATTCGCTCGCGCGGCTCGAGCTTGAAGGAGACGTCGGCGAAGAGCAGCTGGCCGCCGGCGTAGAGATCGATCGTGGTCGCGGTCGCGATTGCCATGAGCTCCTGACAGTACGCGGATTGGGCGTCGCGGGGCGTAGGCTGGAGCGGCGATGGGGGGACCACTGAGACACCTCGGCGACCTCGCCAAGGCGCGTTTGACCCGAGCCGCCAGCCAACGCGAAGACGGTCAGGCGCTGGGCGAGCTCGAGGGGCGAGCGCTGCAAGTGCCGGAGGGGCTGGAGATCGAATGGCTGGGCGTCTCCGGCTACCGGCTCAGCGCCGAGGGCAAGACGCTCTTCATCGACCCCTATCTCTCCCGCGTCCCCTTCTCGGAGCTGCTGCGCCGCCGCGCTGCCCTGCCCGACCCGGCCGCGCTCGACCGCTTCGTGCGCGCGCCCGGGGAGGTAGTCGGGGTACTGGTCGGCCACACCCACTTCGACCACGCCGTCGACGCGCCGGCGATCGCTCGCCGCTTCGGCTGCAAGGCCTACGGCTCGGACTCATTGCTGCGGCTGATGGCTCTGCACGGCCTCGCCGAGAGCACCGTTGAGGCCGAGCCCTACCGCACCTATGAGCTCGGCCCGTTCGAGGTCAGCTTCACGCCCAGCGTCCACTCGAAGCTGCTGCTTGGCCTAGCCGTGCCCTACGACGGCGACCTCACCTGCGAGCACCTCGACGCGCTCTCACCCGCCGCCTATCGCTGCGGGCAAGTCTGGGGAATCTCGATCAAGGTCGCGGGGACCCACCTCTACCACCAGGGCAGCGCCAACCTGATCGACGACGCCATCCAGGTGCGCGACGTCGACGTCTTCCTCGCCGGCATCGCCGGCCGCAGCTTCACCGACGACTACTGGCAGCGAATCATCCCCCGTCTCGATCCCAAGGTCGTGGTTCCAACCCACTACGACAACTTCTTCCGCCCGCTCGGCCAGCGCCTGGAGTTCGTCTCCGACGTGCGCCTGGCGGGTCTGCCCGACGAGATCGGCGCGGTCAGTGCCGACGCTCGCCTCACTGCTCTTCCGCGGGCAGATCTAGTCACAGGAAAATGACTATGTGCGCGCAACGTGTGCGCCCGAGTCGCCTAGCGTTGGCACATGGTCTCAGTCGACACAACGGGCGCACGCGAACTCCTCGAAGCCGCCGTCACCGCGGTCTCGATTCTCGGCGGTGCAATGGCGCTGACGAGCGGCTATGCGGCCAGCCAGGCCACGGCTGAAGCTCAGCCTCCCGATACGCTCGGCCAACGTGTCAACGAAGGGTTGGGCGAAGGCTTCGCCGTGGGCTGGCCACTCGCGATCCTCGTATTTATCATCGGGGCATGGACTTGATGGCGCGGCTCTTCAGACCTCCGTGGGGTGCCTCGATCTTCAGCTCCATGGTGGCAGCCGTCACCGGCATCGCCATCGTTGTTCTCGAAATGCCTCCACCTATTCTCGTTCCGGTTTCATGGGCCACGGCAATCGCGTACGTGGTGATGAAACCGCGGATCCTCCAGCGTCTCGGCTCGCGCTGATCAGGCGAAGTACTTCGCGGCGATCTGCTCGACCGTGCCCATCGTGCGGACGGTGTTCTGGCCGAGGGCGGCGGCGAGCTCCTCGAGGTCGAGCTCGGAGTCGGAGAGGCCGCCCTTTGGCAGCCAGTAGAGCTCTCGCCCCTCGATCGCGAGGCGGTCGTCGTCGTTGCCAAGAGCAAGCGCCTTCTTTCGCGCGGAAGCCTTCGGCTTCTCCTCGAGGAAACCGACCTGCAGCTTCCCCTTCGAAGCCTTCAGTGCCTTCGCGTCAAAGGGCTTTTGGGCAGCGACTGCTCGCAACTCGGCAGCACTGCGGAGGAAGACCGGCACTTCATAGCCAAGCGCCTCGCCAAGGCCAGCTTCGATCTTCTCCGTCAGCTTCGCCTCGCTCTTCTCCCTTGCAGCGAAGACGACGTTGCCGCTGGCTCGAAAGCAGTTCACCTCGGCAAAGCCCAGCGTCTCGAACTCCCCCCGCAGCTCCTCGTTCTTGATCCGGCGACCGCCGAGGTTCATCCCGCGCAGAAAGGCGACGTAGCTATCCATCGGCGGCAACGATACGTGCCGATGAGCGGCGCCGCGCGGGAGCCTGGCGGCTCTGGTCGATCTGATTTCTCTCTATTTTTAAAGAGGAAGCCTCTTGCCAGTCGCGGTCATCTCGGACATCCAGCTTGCCAAGGCCGTGGAAGCCGAGGCCGAAATACCGCCGAGCGCCACGGTTGTACCGGTTGCTGAGCTCAGTGCTCCGTCCTACCCATGCGACTCGATCGAGCTGCTGAGCTGGATGGGCTGGATGACGGCGGGCCCGCCCACGCTTGCGGCGGAGGCGCTGCGAAGCGCCGGGCGCTGGGCATGGCTGCGGTACCGATGGGCGCTGGAGGATGAACGTAACCGGGTCAAGCCGACCGCCGATGCCCGCTTGATTCGGCATCACACCCGTTCTTTGTTCAGCGAAACAGTCGGCATCGGCGCCGCCGGATACCTCAGCTGCTCAGGACTCATCCCGTCGGGAACCCTGGGTGTGGCAAATCTGGACGACGCCATTGATCCACTGCTCAGGAGTGGAGTTATTCGTCGCCTCCCCGGCACAGGCAGGAAGCAGCCTGACTTCCTGATCGCCAGAGATCTCGTCCGGGGTCCCATCGAGCTGCTGGCGATCGAGTGCAAAGGCACGGTCAAGGGCGATCGTGCGACGATCGGACAACTCGCGACAGGCGCTCGCCAAGTGCTCGGCATCGATTCCAAACTGCCTTTGCGAAGAGTCGTCTTCGCAACGTCCCTCGGGCTCGACGGCAAGGAACCCACGGTGCGCTGCCACGCGATTGAGGTCCTGACCGAAAACCCCGCGCAGGGCGACGTCGACCTCGACCTGGCGCGAGAAGCGCTTCGCGACGCGGCGCTGATCAGGACTCTCCGCTGCGCAGGTCGATACGCGGCCGCCGAACGCGTGCGTCTGGGCTACTACACAGATCCGCTCCAGCTGCAAGAGGATTTCCTGATCGCCGATCGCTCCATGGTCGGCCACAGCGCTGAAGTCATTTCTGACGAATCGAGCCTTCGTGCCGAGGTTGGGGTCGACCTCTCCTTCCTGCGTGCACTTGCAGCTCCACGGCCCGAGCGAGGAGCGCGCCTGGAACAGCCAGCGAGGGAACTCTGGCCCGAGAGCGAGCACCTCCGTCGGATCAGAACGCCGGAGCGGACCGCACAAGAAACGCTGATGAGAGACGGCATCGGAATCCACTTCGAGCGGCGAGGCCGCGCCTCCAACGAAGCCGACCCGGAGGGTGAGGCCTGAAAAGAGGCCTCACCCAGTGGAGGCGGTGGGAATCGAACCCACGTGTCCGGTCGTAGCGCGAAGGCGTCTACAGGTTTAGCCGGTGCTTGATTCTCGTCTCCCGGGGTCCGCACCGGCGGGCACTACGGGAGCCAAAGCCCTCTGAGATTTCCCCTGGTGGACGGGGCGATCCGCCCGGGTAAGCCCGCGGTTTGAAGCCGGTGACCCTCCCCGCGGGCGAGGGAGGACCGACTCTCATCGCCTAGGTTCTAGCTAGGCAGCGAGGGCGAACTCATGGTCCGCACGTATTGGTTTTTGCCGGGGTTTAACGAGGCCTCCGGCAACCTCGACCTGCAACCGTTCGCACGGACCGACCGGATCGAAGCCTGTCGCCCCCGTGCTATGTGCACCGATTGTACGTGTCGGGTAGGAATACCCCCTGAGTGCGGAGCGACCAAGCGTGCATATCTGATTCTTCGCGCGGGAGCGAAGCGCGAAATTTGTGATGAGCGAGCGGGAGTTCGACGCGATCGTGCTCGGTGCCGGCGCCCCGGGCGAGGTCTGCGCCGGGCGCCTCGCGGACGGCGGGCTCTCGGTGGCGATCGTCGAGCAGCACCTGGTCGGCGGCGAGTGCTCCTACTACGCCTGCATGCCCTCGAAGGCGCTGCTGCGGCCCGCCGACCTGCTCGCCGAGGCAGAGCGGCTGCCCGGCATCGCGGTCGACGGCAAGCTCGATGCCCGCGCAATCCTCGCCCGCCGCGACGAGGTCGTCCACGACCTCGATGACTCCGGCCAGCTGCCCTGGCTGGAGGAACGCGGGATCGAGCTTTTCCGCGGCAGCGGAGCACTCGAGGGCGAGCGCCGGGTGCGGATCGGGGACGACCTGCTGACGGCGCGGCGCGCCGTGGTCATCGCCACCGGCAGTGCCGCCACAATGCCGCCGATCGAGGGCCTCGACTCGGTCGGGGCATGGAACAACCGCGAGGGGACGACCTCAAAGCACGTCCCGGAGAGCATGATCGTGCTCGGCGCCGGCCCGGTTGGCTGCGAGCTCTCCCAGGCCTGGGCATCACTCGGCTGCCGCGTCACCTTGATCGAGGGCGGTCCCCGGATACTCGCGCGCGAGGAGGACTTCGCCGGCGAGGAAGTGGGCGCGGCGCTGCAGGACCAACACGGAGTCGACGTGCGCACCGGAGCGAAAGCAACCAAGGCGAGTCGCGACGGCGACCTCGTCAGCGTTGAGCTCGACGATGGCGGCATCGTCACCGCCGCCGAGATCCTCGTTGCGGTCGGCCGCATCCCGCGCACCAGCGAGATCGGGCTCGGCAGCATCGGCGTTGAGCCCAATGAGCACGGCTTCCTCGACAGCGACGAGCGATTGCGTGTTGGCGGCAGCGAGTGGCTCTACGCGGTCGGCGACGTCAACGGGCGTGCCCTCTTCACCCACATGGGCAAGTACCAGGCCTGGGTCGCCGCCGAGAACGTCCTCGGCCATGCCGTCGAGGCTGTCTCCGAAGGCATCGGCGTGCCCCGCGTCACCTTCACCGACCCCCAGGTGGCCGCGGTGGGAAAGACGCTCGACCAAGCCAAAGAGGCCAGCATCAACGCCCGCGCCGTCGACGTCCCCACCGACGGCACCGCCGGCGCCAGCTTCCAGGGCAAGGGCACCGGGGGCACCAGCCGCATCGTCGTCGACGAAGACAAGCAGGTCATCGTCGGCGCAACCTTCACCGGCTTCGAGACCGCCGACTTCCTCCACGCCGCCACCGTCGCGATCGTCGGCGAGGTCCCCCTACCGAAGCTTCGCCATGCGGTTGCTGCCTATCCCAGCCGCAGCGAGATCTGGCTAAAGCTCCTAGAGGCCTACGGCCTGTAGGAGCTTTCGAGAGGCGGTTGAGCCCGACTGGGGCGAGCGAGCTTGGCAGGGGTGAAGCGGCTTGTACTTTTTGGGCGTGAACCTCGCGGCGTCAGCAAGGATCCGCTTCATCCAAAAAGTTGAGCGGAACCCCTGCCAAGCTCGCTCGCCGCTGCGGACTTAAACTCGCGAACGCCGCTTCAGGTCTTCGAGAGCGTCCTGGGGGAAGCCCGGGACCTCGTCCAGCTCATCCACAGAGCCAAACCGCCCCAGCCGCTCGCGATGGGCGAGCAGGCGGGTGGCCTGGGTGACCGAGAGGTTCTCGGCACGCAGCTGCTCGAAGGTGACCGAGTTGAGATCGATCGTCCCACCGGACGCAGCGACCGGCTCCGCGGGCGCAGCGGCGGCCGGGGGCGGCGGCTCCGGTGTCGACGGTGGAGCCGGCGGCACCGGCGTGGGTGGTGGTGGGACCGGCGCCGGTGCTGGCGTCGGCGCGGGCGGGGTCGGTGAGGGCGGCTCGGGCTGCGGCACCGGCGGTGCCGGAGGGCCAGGATCAGGCGACGGCGGGGTCGGCTCGGGCGCTGGCGGCGGCACCGGCGGGGCTGGCTGTGGGGGCTGCGGCGGCACCTGTCCCGGCCCGGCCTGGACCGACTGAAGCACAGCCTGCTCAGCTTCGGCGGCGCGGCGCTCTGCTTCGCGCGCACGTTCCTCGGCCTGGGCGACGCTGTCCCGAATCTCCTGCAGGCGTCGCTCGCGCTCCTCCTCCTCTGACTTCAGCTTTGCCAGGCGCTGGGCTTCGGCGGCGCGGCGCTCGGCCTCCTTGGTGCGCTCCTCGATCTGGCGCAAGCGCTCCTGCGCTTCGACCATCGCGCGCTCCTGCTCCTCGCGCCCCTGCTGCAGGCGCTGCTCGGCAGTCTCCAGGCCCGCCGGCTCTGCGACGGCAGGCGAAACCGGCAGGGGGGGTGCTTGGGGGGACACGGTCGGCGGCACTGCCGCCATGCCCTGGGTGATCTGGCTCGCCTCTGCACCCGCGGCGCGCGCCTCGGCTTCGTGCTGCAAGCGCTCGGCCTCCTGAATGCGCCGATCGGCCTCAGCCCGAATCCGCTCCTCCTCGCGCTGGATCTCCGCCACCTTGTCGCGCACGCGCTGTTCGGCGGTGGCCGGGTCCTCGTAGCCAACCGGAACGCCGGGGACCGCGGCAACTGGCGGCACGGCTGCGCCCGTCCTGGGCGGGGGTGGTGGTACGGGAGCAGTTGGAGCGGGAGGCTGGAGCGGCGCGCCCGTCGGCGGCGCCGGGGCCACCGGCGGCGGCGGCGTTGTGGCGCCTCCCCGCTGAAGTTGTTCGCGCTCCTGGGCGGCACGGGCTTCGGCCAGCTGGCGCTCGGCCTTGGCCGCTTCCTTGCGCGCCCGGCGACCGTCGGCACGCCCGCCACCGGCGGTCTTGCCCCGCCGTTCGGCCCGCTTCGCAACTCGCTCTTCCTTGCGCCGTTTCGCCTCCTCTTGGCGCTGCTTGCGGTGCTCCAGGCGCGCCGCCTTCTGCTCTTCGCGAGCTCGCTTGCGCTTGTCTTTGCCGCTCTGGGGCTGACTAGGGGCCGCACCGGGTGGCGGCACCGACCCAGCGGAAGGCGGGGCGCCGGGGGGCGGTGTCGTTGGCAGCTCAGTGGTTTGCGCTTGCGCCGCGGGCGGTGGGGTCGCCTTGCCAGGCGCCGGCGGGGGCATACCCGGCGCTCCGGGGGCACCCACGGCAGCTTGCTTCTTCTGCTCTTTTTCCTTGGTCCGCCGCCGGTTGATGACGAGCAGGAGCACCAACACCGCCACGAGCAGGGCGGCGACGAGGTACTGGACGTTGTCGCTGACGAAGTTCGCGGCCGGGAGCGGGCCGGCCTGCGCTTGCGCCGTGGCTGGCACGAGCAGCGCGACGAGGGTCACCACGGACAGGAGCGGGGCAATCCTGGAACGCATTGGTCCCGAAGCTACCTCATCCGTCCCTTGAATTCCCGCTCGACTTCTCGCCGCACGTCACGGTCCGCGATCTCGCGGCGCCGATCCCTCCCCTCCTTGCCACGCGCCAGAGCCAGCTCGACCTTTGCCCGCGAGTCTTTGAAGTAGATCCTCAGGGGGATCAAGGTCAGGCCTTTCTCCGCTGTCTTGCCGATCAGTTTCTCGATCTCGCCCTTGTGCAAGAGCAGCTTGCGCGGCCGCTCCGGTTCGTGGTTCTCGCGACTGGCCGGTTCGTAGGGCGGAATATGCAGCTTGCGAAGCCAGACCTCACCCTTGTCGACGACCGCATAGGAATCGGTCATCTGCGCCTTGCCGCCGCGCAGCGACTTGACCTCGGAGCCGAGCAGGACGATGCCGGCCTCCATCTTTTCCACCGGTTCGAATTTGTGGCGGGCGCGGCGGTTGGTGGCGACGTCGCCCGACACGGGCTCGCGCTGCTTCTTCTGCTTCTTAGCCATCGGCGAGCTCCAGGTCGACCCGACCGCGCTCGGCGGCGACGTCGGTGACGCGGACGGATGTCGGATCGCCAAGCCGCAGCGTCGCGCTCGACTCGCGACCGACCAGCGCCGTCTCGGCCTCGTTCAGCTCGAAGCGCTCCTCGCCCATCGTCCGCGCCGGCAGGAAGCCCTCGTAGGCGTCGCCGAGCTCGCCGCCGAAGGCGACGAAGGCGCCGGCGCGGATCACTCCCGAGACCTCGCCCTCGAACTCGCTCTGCTCCCCGCGCTCGGCCAGCTCCCGCCGCAGCAGGTAAGCGGCGCAGACGTCGTCGCCTTCGCGCTCGATCTTGGCCGACTCGCGCTCTCGCTCGCTGCAGTGCCAGGCCACCTCGCGCGCCTCGGCGGCCCGCGGCGCCTCCTCCCCCTCCCCTAGCGCCGCCAGCAGCGCCCGGTGCACGAGCAGGTCGGGATAGCGACGGATCGGCGAGGTGAAGTGGCAGTAGGCGGGACTGCCGAGACCGGCGTGGCCGCTGTTGCGGTCGCTGTATGAGGCCTGCATCAGGGAACGGAGCACGAGCGATGTATACGCCTCCCGGCCGTGGCCGCGCCGTGTCGCCTCGGCAGCCACCAGGCGGCTCGCCTCGGCTGCGACCCGTCCCGCCTCGGCAGGAGCGAGCCCTCTCCGCAACGGCGGCGTCGGCAGGCCGAGCGAGGCCAGCTGCTCGACCAGTCGCTCGATGCGTTGCGCGTCGGGCTGCGGATGCACCCGGTAGACGGTCGGCACGCGCTTGCGCTCGAGCAGCTGCGCCACCTGTTCGTTGGCGAGGATCATCAGGCGCTCGATCAAGCGGTGCGACTCGGTCTGGGGCACGCGGCGGGCACCATTGACCTCACCGTCCGGATCGAAATGGAACTCGGGCTCGGCGGATTCGACGTCGAGCCCCGTAGCCCCGCGCCTTTCCGCCAGCGAAGCGGCGGCCCCGCGCGCTACCGCGAGCGGCTCGGCAACCGCCTCCGGGGCGCCCTCTCGACCGTCGAAGACGCGATCGAGCTGGTCGTAGTCGAGGCGGGCGCGGGAGCGGATCAGGCTGCGATAGAAGCCGGCGGAGCGGGGCTCGCCGGCGGGGCCAAGCTCGATCTCGGCCGTCACCGCCAGCCGCTCGACGTCCGGCGCCAGGCTGCAGGCGTCCTCGCTGAGGGCGCGCGGCAGCATCGGCTCGACCGTGCCCGGCACGTAGGTGCTGTTGGCCCGCTCGCGCGCCTCGAGGTCGAGCGGCGTGCCGGGCTTGACGTGGGCGGCGACGTCGGCGATGTGGATCCAGATGCGCGCCCCGGTTGCCTCGCGACGAGCCGAGATCGCGTCGTCGAAATCGCGCGCCGTCGCCGGGTCGATCGTGAAGGTGGGCAGCCCGGTGAGATCGCGACGGCGCCCCGGGGCGCGCTCGACCGCATCGGCGACCCGGCCGGCTTCCGCCTCCAGCGCCGCCGTGAACCCGCGACGGCCGAGTCGCTCCTCGAGCAGCCGCTCCATCGCCTCGCTCGCGTTGCGAGGCTCTTCGCTCCGCCGGGTGCGACCGCGCTGGCGCTGGCGCTCCCTGTAATAGCGCCAGTCCTTCTTGCTCACTGCTGCGCCTGCCGCGCCAGCACCCCCAGAGCCCGTTCCAGACCCTCGTCCGGGACCGTGCGCGGGTTGTCTACCGCCTTCACGTCGGGGTGGATGCCGTGGCTCTGCGCCAGGTTGACGCCGTCGGGCGTGAAGTACTCGCCGATCGTCAGCTTCAGCGCCCCCCCGTTTGAGAGTCCGATCTCCTGCTGGAAGACGCCCTTGCCGTAGGAGCGAGTGCCGACCACGGTGGCGTCGGCATCGTCGGCGAGCGCGGCGGTGAGGATCTCGGCGGCAGAGGCGGTGTTGCGGTCGATCAGAACCACCAGCGGCAGTTCCGGCAGGTTGTCGCCAACCGTCTTGTAGACGGCGTGGCCCTGGGTACGGGAATCGGTCGTGACCACGACTTCGTCCTTGGGCAGGAAGACGCTCGCGGTCAACACCGCCTCCTCGAGCAGACCGCCGCCGTTGCCGCGCAGGTCGAGCACGATCCCTTCCGCGCCTTCTTCTTGGACCTTTTCGATGCCTTTGCGCAGCAGAGCGTGCGCACCTTCGCTGAAGGAGATCAGGCGCACGTAGCCGAGCTTGCGCCCGTGGACTTCCTCGATTTTGTGCGTGACCACCGGCAGCGCGATCTGTGCCCGGGTCACTTCGAGCTGCCGCACCTTGCCGCTCTTCGGTTCCTTGACCCCGACCGTCACCTCGGTCCCTTCCGGCCCTTTGATCTTGTCGGTCGAGACGGCGCTGTTCTCGCCGGCGATCGAGTCGCCGTTGACGGAGACGATCAGTTCACCCGCCTTCATGCCCACTTGCTCAGCGGGAGAGCGCGGGAAGACCCTGTCGACGCGCAGGCCCTGTTTCACTTCGGTGACGGTCAGGCCGATGCCGGAGAACTGCCCGGCGATCGCTTCGTTGAAATGGGCCAGCGCTTCCGGCGAGAAGTAGTCGGAGAAGCGGTCTTTGTGGCGAAGTCGCAGCTCTCGGACCATGCCCTGCAGCGAGGCATTGGTCAGCTCGGTCGAGCCCACCTTGCGGAAGTAGTTGTCTTCGATCAGCTCGGTCGCTTCGAGGTTGAGCCCGGCGCTGTCGTCGACGAAGTGGTCGCGGAAGAATTCCGGCAGCTTGCCGGGGTGGCCGCCGAGCCAGATTCCGACGCAGAGGACAGCGACAAAGGCGACCGCAAGGGCCGCGACACGCGCCGCCTTCACCGCGCGCTCAGACCTTCAGGAAGCGACGCAGGGTGACGCCGGAGCCGATCGCCGAGACCAGTACCGAGGCACCGAAGAGAATCGCCACCAGGGCGGGAAAAGAGAGCGTGCTGTTGTTCTGCGCCGCCAGGAACGAGAAGGTGTCGCTCAGCGGGTCGACGATCGTGATCTTGCCCAGCCACAGGATCAGTATGGCTATCAGGCCTCCCGCGAAGCCGACGACGACGCCCTCGATCATGAAGGGCCAGCGGATGAACCAGCGGGTCGCGCCGACCAGTCGCATCACCTCGACCTCGCGACGGCGGGTGTAGATCGAGAGCCGGATCGTGTTGCCGACCAGCATCAACGAGGCGAGGATCAGCAGCGCCGTGATCACGCTCAGCACGATCTTCAGCGCGCTCGTCACCTGCTCGATCTTCTTGCCGCCCTGCTGCTGTTCGAAGGTCGGGTTTTCAGCGTTGATGATCGGCGAGATCGGCTGCGGCTTGCCGTTCGGGCCGGGCGGCGCGACGGCGGTGCGCGTCGCTTCGAGGTTGCTGGCGTCATCGGGCTTGACCGAGAAGTTGCCCGGCAGCGGGTTGTACCCGTGCAGCTGGGTGATCGATTCTTCGACTTTGGCCTTGCCGTAGGAAGCCTTGAATTCAGCCAGCGCCTGGTCCTTGCTGATGAAGCGCACCGATTTCACGTGCGGGATCGCTTCCAGCTTGCTCTGCAGCGCGTTGATTTCGGCCTGGGTGGCATCGTCGTAGACCGGCACGCGGAATTCGAGGCTCTGGCGGATCTCGCTGCTCTTCGCCTGCGTGGTCTGGAAGATCGGGATCAGCACGCCGAGCAGGATCACGGTGGTGACCGTGGTGACGATCGCGGCCATGCTCGGCGCCCCGTTGCGACGCAGCGCGCGGAAAGCCTCAGCGATGAAGAAGGGGAGCTTGGACATCAGATGAGTGCGTCGTGTCCGTTGGTCTGGCCCTCGGGGGCGACGCCCATCTCGGCCCGCATGCGGACGCCGAACTCGGTCGTCGACTCCTCGGTGTAGCCGCCTGAGACCTCGTCACGGACGACGCGGCCCTCGTAGAGCTCGATCACGCGGCGGCGCATGTTGTCGACCATCTCGCGGTCGTGGGTGACGACGACGACGGTCGTGCCGGTCTTGTTGATCCGGTAGAGCAGCTGCATCACGCCTATGGAAGTCACCGGGTCGAGGTTGCCGCTGGGCTCGTCGGCGAGCAGCAGCGGCGGGTGATTGACGAAGGCGCGGGCGATCGAGACGCGTTGCTGCTCGCCGCCGGAAAGCTGGTCGGGAAAGCTGTTGAGCTTGGTCGAGAGGCCGACCAGGCGCAGCATCTCCGGCACCTTGGCGCGGATCTGGGCGCGACTGGCGCCGATCACCTGAAGCGCGTAGGCGACGTTGTCGTAGACCGTGCGATCGGGCAGCAGCTTGAAGTCCTGGAAGACGGTGCCGATGTTGCGCCGCAGCTGCGGGATTTTGTTCTCCGGCAGGGCGCCGATGTCGCGACCGGCGATGCTGACGGTGCCCTCGGTCGCCTCCTCGTCGCGGATCAGGGTCTTGATCAGGGTCGACTTGCCGCAGCCGGTCGGTCCGACCAGGAAGACGAACTCGCCGCGATCCACGGCGAGCGAAACCCGGTCGAGCGCCATGTGGCCGCCCGGGTAGACCTTGGTCACGTCGCGCAGCTCGATTATTGGCTTGCCGCCGGGGCGGCGGCGACGCGAATCTTCGCCGCCGCGCTGCTTAGGCGGCTTGCCGCCATCGTTCTTTCGTCTTCTAAGTCTGGCCATGCCCGCGTCCCTTCTGCGGACACAGGGTGACTCCTGCGAGGTCTCGGGCGCGCAATTCCGCGCCCAAAACCGCCGCTAGGGACTCATGAAGCCCGCGCGAGCGGGCTAACCGCGGGCCTTGCAGCTCCGCGTCAGCACCGCCTTGATCGTGAGGTCGCCGGCAAAGGCGAAGCTGGTCTTGGCCAGCGGGAAAGAGGCGCTGGGGAAGCCGGGGGGAGCCGGACAACCGGCACTGAGGAAGCTGCGCGAGCGCCCGCGATAGTTGAAGCTGCGCCTCAAGCTCATCCGCAGCCCGGTGACGTAGCCCCAATTGCCGGTCGCCTGTGGCAACGATGTTTCCAGCGTCGTGCCGTAGGTGCCGTGGCTTTTGCGCAGGATGAAGGGCAGCACGGTCGAGGTCGGCGCCGGCTTGGTGCCGTAGATGTGAGCGAGGATCGCCGGCCTACCGTTGATCTTGCCGTTGAAGGCGAGGACCTTGCCCGAGGAGGGGAACGGCGACTGCTGCGGCAGCTTCACGTTTGCCGAAAAGTTGCCTTCGCCGACCAGTGAGCGGCGGCAGGCCGCAAGGGCGTTTTCGGTCGTCGAAGGCTGGATTTGCTCGACCCGGCAGACGGGCAATCCCTGCGAGGTGAAGTGGCCGTTGCGGTTGATCGCGATCGAGATCCGCCGCAGCTGGGGCGGATCGTCGCCGCCGGTCGCACCGATGCTCGCATCGACGACGATGCCCACCGGCGCCGTGCCGTGACGCGGCAGGGCGTGCGGGGTGAGCTTGCCGTCGAAGCTGACGCGCACGCCGCGTCGCTGTTCGACCACGGAGGCGGCGGCGCTGCCTGTTTCGGTCTGCGCGTGGCCCTCCCCGGCCGCCACCGGCGCTGTCACGGCAGCACCAGATACCGGCGATCCTCCACTTTCGGCTGGGGTGGCTGGGGCAACCGGCTGATAGGGCCCGTACTTGACGATGTTGGCGAAGGCGCTGTTACCGGTCGTCACGAAGAGGTCGCCAGTCGTGGAATCGACAGCGATACCGGACGGCTCGCCGAAGATCGGCCCCGGATGCTCCACACCCGGCTGGCCGACGCTGCGGCGCACCAGCGTGTCGAGGAAGGCGCCGTCGCCATCGAACTCGTAGACAGCGGCGAGGGGGAAATCTAAGCCGGGTTTGAGGTCGTCGACGACCAGCACGTGACCGTCCCCTTCCGTCGCGCTTTCGTCGACTGTGAGCGAGGCGTCCACCAAGGACCTGAAGCCGCCCGGGGGGGCGAGGGCTTCCACCGGCACCGCGGGATCGACCGCGGGTTCGAACACCTTGACCACCTCCCCCGCCGCGTCGGGAACGTAGACCCGACCAGACTGCGAGTCGACGGCGACGCCGTAAGCGTCCTCGAGATTGCCGACGCCGATTTTCGAGGCCGGCGACTCGCCGGGTTCCACCGGAGCGTCGTAGACCGCCACGTAGGTACGGTCGTTTACATAGAGGTCGCCTTCGTCGTCCACTGCGATTCCGGTTGCGTGCCCCGGGTCGATCACCGCTTCATCCGGCAGCCGCAACACTCGCTGGTGGTATTCGGCGGCGTAGCGCGTGCCCGCCCCGTCAACCGCGAGCCCGCACACGGAGTTGGGGGTGACGATCGGAGGAGAGCCGCCGGCGAGGAAGAGAGAGCTCAGGTAGGTGCCGCTGACCGTGTAGGTGTGGACGGCGTGGTGGTAGTAGTCGGCAACGAAGAGATCATGGGTCGCTGATCGCACCGCCACCCCGCAGGCACCTTCGATCTGCTTTTCAGTCTGGAAGGCGGGCAACGGGCCCACTTCGAGCAGCTCTTCGGGCTGCTCGACTTCATCGGTGACCGGGGCGCGGTAGGCGGAGGCACCCACGGGGCCCAAAGCGAGCACTGTGGCGAGGAGGGAGAGCAGCATCGCGGTTGCGCGCAGCGTCCTCATCATCCTCGCCGTCCCTTGCCCTGCTTGCACTTGGCCCCCAGCCGAGGATGCAGGCGCCAGCCGCGGTTGGCATGGCCGATGAACTTGGCCACGGTCGCCTGCTCCCCTCGACAAAGGCTTTCCGCGTTGACGAGAACGCCCCGCTTGCCCGCATTCATCCTCAGCACGAACTTGGTCACCGGAGCGTCGGGAATGACCGGGAAGGTGCCGCGAATCCCTCCTTTGGAGGAATCAATCCGCCCCGCGACGTCCACCTCGATCCCATGACCGCGCAGGGCAAAGACGAGGTCGGGAAGGGTGTGCGAAGAGGCCCGCAGGTAGGCGGGCCCTTCCATCGGCTCGTCAAGCAGGGGCGTGAAGGCGCGCACGTGACCATAGATCGAGCCGCGTGGGCAAGCATGGGCCGCAAACCGCGCCCTGGTGCAGATCGTCTTGATATTGCCCTGGTCGAGGAAGAGCGAGGGCGGCAGGGTCACCTGCGAGGAGCGGATGTTGGCCTCGCCGGGGCGCGGGCGCACGACGACCCGCAAGGAGGCATGCTTGCCGCGCTTGGTGCCGCCTTTCATCGTCAACCCGATCCGCGGCCGGAAGCCGAGGGAGCGGCAGTCGAAAGCCTGATAGGGCGCGGTGGCCGTTGCCAGTGTGTCGTCGGAGATATCGCCAAAGCGCTGGCCAGCCCCGTTCATCGCCGAAGCAACGGTGAATTTTTCGCAGCTGGTCGGGTTGAGAGTGAAGCCGGGCCGGTCGATATAGGCGCGGATGTCGCGCAGGTGGATCGGGACGCCGTAGATGATGTGCGGGATCGGATCGGTGCCGGTGGCATCGATCGAGGCCTGGGCGGTCGTCGGGTCGATCCGAACCGCGGAGCGGACGATCACCACACCGAGGTCGAAGGGGCCGACCAGGGCAGAGTCGATCGCCACCACCGAGAAGGCCGAGCCCCGGTAGGGGCCGGCCAGATAGAGATTGCCGGGAGCGTAGGCGAGCACCGAGCCGACGCCGTAACCGGAGTAGGTATGGCCGATCAGGCTCGCCGCCGGACAGGACGGATGGTCCCTCTCTGCCACCCCGGAGCTATGGCGCGCGGCCTCGATCGCCGCCTCCGGGCAGTAGGGAATACCGCCGATCTTGGCCAGCAGGCCCGGTGGGAACTGGGCCGAGTAGGAGGTGATCTCCTGTTCGGTCACCTGGCGCGTCAGATGCAGGTAGAAGGGCGTATAGGCGCCGGCGCGCGAGTTGAGCGAGCCCCCAATCGCCCCCGGGTTGAACGGTGCCAGCCCCGAGGGACAGGGCCCGCCGCCGGCGCCCGCGCCGATCGTCGCGGGTAGAGAGATGTGTTCGACGGTGCCGGCGTTGCGCCAGGGCGTCAGGTCGGCCTCGGTCGATATCGCTCCACACGCCGGCGGCGTGGCGAGCGGGCTGCGCTGACCTTCGCGGAAGCTGATGGCGAGGTCGGAATAGGGCAGCTGTGGAAGCTTGTCGAAGATCGCGGTGATGCTGCCCGTGACCGGGTTCGGTTCGAGCTTGCCAGCGACCTTGACCAGGATCCCCCGCTGGATCGACTTGGCGACCAGATAGACGGCGAGCAGGCTGCCGAATTCGTTGTCATAGGGCGCCGCCAGGTAGATCGCCCCCTGCAATGGACCGGCAACGATCGGGCTGTCGACGCTGAAGTCGCCGATCTTGGACCGCCCAGGGCAACCAGCGCCGATCGGCGAGGTCGGGGTCTCCCCCGTCTCGTACTGGGCCCTCGTGCAGACTCCGAGGCCGGCCCCGACCGACGGGTTGATGCTGACCCCTTCGGGCAGGGTGATCACCGCCTTGCGCACCGGGGTGGGGACGCAGCCAGTGGCGAAGAATTGCCCGTGGATGCAGACCGGTTCTTCGACCCCACTGGCATCGACTTCGATGTGGAAGGCGTAACCGGAGGGCGAGGAGGCACGGGGGTTGCTCAACTGGGCAGAGGCACTGGGGGAAAATTCGAGTTTTTCGCAGCCATTCAGTGGCGGCACGCTCGACGTGCGCGGCGGCAGTTCCTCGCTCTGCTGCCAAGAAGCGGCGGTAGCGACGAAATCGAGCTGACCTTCACAGGAGGTCGGCATCGACAGGTAGGCCTTCACGGGCTTGGTGTTGACGCTTTCCGGCGGTCCGATCGAGCATTTTTCCCAGCCGAACTCAGGCTCGACCTCATTTAGGCAGTTGCCCCGCTGTTTGTTGTGGGCAACCGACCAGGGCACTCCCCAAATCGTCACCGTCAGTCCCGAGGCCTGCAGATCCGCGGGGATGGAGGTTGCCTTCAGCGTAATCCCGTACTCGCCTTCGGCCTGTCGTATCGACGGCACGAAGACGATCGGCTTGCCGAACGGGCTGGCGCCCAGCTCGGCCGGCTCCCCCGGCTTGGGAACGAGGTTGAAGAGGCCGAAGGTCCGCTCTTGAGGTCCCCCGGAGGCCGAGCGTACGGTGAGCAGGCCGACCTGGGTCTTCTGCTTGCAGCTCTCGCCGGAGAGGCTCGTTTCCCATGGGGAGTCGCGCGGCGTTTTGAATTCGGACGCGTTGCAGTATTCCTGTCCCAGCGCGGTCGGGTTTTCGAACAGGCCGGGTGGCATTTCGAGGCTAAGCCGGCGCAGTCCATCCCCCCCGGGGGGGCCGGCGCCTTCGAAGTTGAGGTTGAAGCTGAGCGCGTATGGGTGTGTACCCGCCAGGGTCGTCGGCTCTTCATTTCCTTCTTCGACGTTGACGTCGAAGCCTTCTGCGCCCGGTCGAAATTCGAAGGCAAGGGCCCGGCCCGGGGTAAGCACCACTACTGAGAGGGTGAAGAGGAGAACTACCCAGCGACTCAACGCGTGGATCCCTTGGCGGTGCCATGCTTGCCGTGGCGCCGCCCTCCCAGGTGGAAGTTCCGGTGATGCTTTTTCCTCCTCGGTTCGAAGATCTGCAACGGCGGGTTGCCGTCATTGGGGACGAGGGTGCCGGGGGTCGGGTCTTCGGGTTCCGCGGGCAGGGGTTGGCAGCTATCTCCGACGCAGATCGGTTCTTCTTCCGCCGCCGCGCTGACCGATACCGGACCGCCAAGCAGAATCGCGCAAGCGACAGCAACCCCCGCGGCGGTGTCCCTGATCCCAGCCACACCCCATTTTTACGGTACGGCGCCCGATTTATCAAGAAACGCGCGCGTGCTTCGAGACGAAGCTAAAGCGCGCGTTCCGCCGCCGCGACGATGTGCGCGGCGTCGATGCCGGCGGCGGCGAGCAGGTCCGCGGGGGGGCCGCTGCCGGGACGCTCGGTGACCGCGAGGCGGGTGAGGCGTGTGCCGGAGCCGGCTTCAGCCAGCACCCCCGCCACCGTCTCGCCGATGCCGCCCTCGGCCCAGTGGTCCTCGACCGTGATCAGGGCGCCGGTCTCATTCGCCGCGGCGAGCACCGTCTCCGCGTCGACCGGCTTGACCGAGTAGAGGTCGATCACGCGGGCGGTGATGCCCTTCTCGGCGAGCGCGTCGGCGGCCTCGAGGCTTTCGTGCAGAGTGATGCCGGCTGCGATCAGGGTGATCGCGTCGTCGTCGCTCGAGCGGACGACCTCGCTGCCGCCGATCTCAAAGCTCTGCTCGGGCCCGTAGATGACCGGCGTCTTTTCGCGCGTGGTGCGCAGGTAGCTGATGCCGTGGTGCTCGCGCATCGCGTCGAGCAGGGCCACTGTCTGGTTGGGGTCCGACGGGTAGAGGACGACGCTGCCATAGACCGCGCGCAGCGAGGCGATGTCTTCGAGCGCCATCTGCGAGGGCCCGTCGGGGCCGATCGAGACGCCGACGTGCGAGCCGCAGAGCTTGATGTCAGCCGCCGAAATGGCGCCCATGCGGACGAAGTCGTAAGCGCGGCTGAGGAAGGCGCCGAAGGAGGAGGCGAAGGGCTTCCAGCCGCGGGTCTGCATGCCGACGGCCGAGGCGACCATCTGCTGCTCGGCGATGTACATCTCGAAGAAGCGGTCGGGATGCTTGGCGGCGAAGCGTTCGGCGTAGGTCGAGTTGCCGACCTCGCCGTCGAGGGCGACGACCTTCTCGTCGATCGAGCCGAGCCAGGCCAGCGCGTCGCCGTAGGCGCCGCGGGTCGCGACCGATTCGCCGGACTCGTAAGTGGGCCGCTCGACCGCGGCGCGCTCGACCTCGAAGGGCTTGGCCTCCCCCGGCTTCGCAACCTCGACGCTGACCTCGCGGTTGCCGCCGAGCTCCTCGATCGCCGCCTCGGGATCGTCGAGCGGCTTGCCGTGGAAGCCGTCCTTGTCCTCGACCGCGGCGACGCCCGAGCCCTTCTTGGTGCGGGCGAAGATCGCGGCGGGCTTGTCGCTCTCCAGCGCGGCCGCGTAGGCGGCGTCGATCGCCTCGAGGTCGTGGCCGTCGATCTCCTGCACGTCCCAGCCGCAGGCCGCGGCGCGGGCCGCCAGCGAGGAGGTGTCCCACTCGTGCATGGTCGGACCGCGCTGGCCGAGCCGGTTGACGTCGACGACCGCGATCAGATTCTTCAGCTTGGCGTAGCCGGCGTGCTCGAAGGCCTCCCACATCGAGCCCTCGGCGAGCTCGGAGTCGCCGCAGAGGACCCAGACCCGCAGGTCGGAGCCCTCCAGGCGCGAAGCGGCGAGCGCAATGCCGACCGAGATCGGCAGGCCCTGGCCGAGCGAGCCGGTGGCGACGTCGACCCAGGGCAGCTCCGGCGTCGGGTGCCCCTGCATGCGCGAGCCGAATTCGCGGAAGCTGAGCAGCTCGGCGTCATCGATTGCGCCCGCCGCCTTGTAGAGCGAGTAGAGCAGCGGCGAGGCGTGGCCCTTGGAGAAGACGAGGTGGTCGTTGGCCTTGTTCTCGGGGGCGTCGAAGTCGTAGCGCAGGTAGTTCGAGAAGAGCACCGCCATCAGGTCGGCGGCCGACATCGAGGAGGTCGGGTGACCGGAGCCGGCGGCGGCGGCGGCGCGGACGGAATCGACTCGGAGCTGCTGGGATAGCTCGTTCACGGGCCGGGACAATATCTAGTTGCCGGGCGCCGCCTCCTCTGCTCCAGAGTGGGCGCGCTCATCGCATCCGGCCGTCTCGCGCCCACTCTTCCGCGTCCGGGGCGGCTAGCCGATCGCGACCATGCGCTCAATCGGCAGCCGCGCTCGCCCCGCAACGTCCGCAGAAACGCTGACCTCGAACTTCAAGTCGCGCAGGCTGTCGCGCAGCTTCGGCAGGGTGATCATCTTCATGTACTTGCAGAAGGCCATCCGGTTGGCCTCGGTCAGGCTGGCCGCCGGAGCCGCCTGCTGCAGCGGGTAGAGCATGCCGTTCTCGGTGGCGACGATGAAGCTGCCCTCGGGATTGGCTTCGACGTGCTGGAGCATTCCCGAGGTGGAGAGCATGTGCACGCCCTCGGCCTCGATCTCGCCCGAGGCGACGTACTCCATCGCCTGGGTCGCGCAGCCGCACTCGGGATGGATCAGGAGCTCGGCCTCGGGGTTCTCCGCCCGCGTCTGAGCGATGTCGTCGGGACGGATGCCGGCGTGGACGTGGCACTCGCCGTCCCAGATGTGGAAGCGGGCGCGGCGCTCGGGGTCCTCGTGCAGGCCCGTTTCTCGCTCGACGAAGGCGCCGAGCCACATGTCAGGGCCGAAGAGGATCTCGGTCTCGGGACCGTGTTCGGCCCAGATGTGCTCGACCACCTTGACCGCGTTGGAGGAGGTGCAGCAGTAGTCGGTCTCCGCCTTCACCTCGGCCGAGGTGTTGACGTACATCACGACCAGGGCACCCGGATGCTCGGCCTTCCAGGCGCGGAGCTGATCGGCGTTGATCGAGTCCGACAATGAGCATCCGGCGTCGAGGTCGGGGATCAGCACGGTCTTCTCCGGCGAGAGGATCGCGGCCGTCTCGGCCATGAAGTGAACGCCGCAGAAGGCGATCGCCTCGGCGTCGGTGGCGGCGGCTTCACGCGAGAGAGCGAGCGAATCGCCGAGGCAGTCGGCGACGTCCTGGATCTCCGGCAGCTGGTAGTTGTGGGCGAGGATGACGGCGTTGCGCTCGGCCGCCAGCGCGCGTACCTCAGCGCTCAGGACAGCGATCTCTTCGGGCGAGAGAGCGTCCGGTGAAATCGGTTGGATCGTCGGGAGCTCTTGCATGAGCCCTTCCTTTCCTCATGTTCGCTGGCCCGGCTGCTGCCTTGAACCAGTCGAATGAACGTTCACCAAGTCTAACCTCTTGGCATGCCTGAGCTTCCTGAGGTCGAGATCACCGCGCGGCGACTGGACACCGCCACCCGCGGGGCGACGATCGAATCGGCTCTGGCGCCGGGGATGAACGTGATGAAGACCTTCGACCCGCCACTCGAAGCGCTGGTGGGGCGCGCGCTGACCGGCATCCGGCGGGTCGGCAAGATGCCCGTGGTCGAGTTCGGCGACCTCGCCCTGCTGATCCACCTGATGTCAGCCGGTCGCCTGCGGGTCTTCGACAAGCGCGCGTCGCTCAAAGACCGCGCCTCGCGAATCCTGCTGCGGCTGGACGACGGGCGCGAGCTGCGCCTGCGCGAGTTCGGCACCAAGCAGCGTGCCTGGGCGAAGCTGCTGCCGTGTGAGGCGGTCGGCGAGGACGAGTCGGTGGCGCGACTGGGCCCGGAAGCGTGGCCAGCGCCGCCATTGGATGAGTTCGCGACGCTGATCGACCAGCCCCGTCACCTGCACCCCCTCCTGCGTCACCAGGGCGACATCTCCGGCATCGGCCGCTCCTGGGTCGACGAGATCCTCTGGGAGGCGCGCCTCTCCCCCTTCAAGAAAGGCACCGAACTGGAGCAGGCGGAGATCGAGCAGCTTCACGCCGCCCTGCACGTGCTGGGCGATGCGATCGACCACTACGAGGAGACGATCGGCGAGCAGCTGCCCGACAAAGTCCCGATGCCACTGCGGGTCCATAAGCGCGAGGGGCAGCCCTGCCCGCGCTGCGGCACGACGATCGAGGCCGTCTTCTTCTCCGAACACCAGACCAACTACTGCCCCAAGGAGCAGACCGGCGGCCGCGTGCTCAAGGACCGACGTCTATCCAAATTGTTGAAGTGAGTGGGAGAGAGGGTGGGTGCCCCTCTCCCGGAGGCCGTTGCGCAGCAGGTCCCTTCAGGTAGTCCGTGCGTGGTCCCTGAGCCTCCCGGAGAGGGGCACCCACCCTCTTACGCGAGCTCGATCAACATGCTGAAGTCGAGCGTCGGAGCTGAGTGGGTAAGGGCGCCGACGGAGATCAGGTCCACTCCGGTTTCGGCAATGCCGCGGACCGTCTCCAGGTTGACGCCGCCGGAGGCCTCCAGGGAGGGGCCTTTGCCGGAACCGGAGTTTTCGTCGCGCAGCCTGACGGCGCCACGCAGCGTCTCCGTGTCCATGTTGTCGAGCAGGAGGACGTCGGCGCCGGTGCCGAGCGCGTAGGCGACCTCGTCGAGGTTGCGGGTCTCGACCTCGACCGCGAGCTCGGGGTGTTGCGTGCGGGCCGCGTGCACGGCCTTGGCCAGGCTGCCGGCGAGGGCGATGTGGTTCTCCTTGATCAGGATCGCGTCGTAGAGCCCCATGCGGTGGTTGCGCCCGCCGCCGGCCAGGACGGCGCCCTTCTCCAGCTCGCGCAGCCCCGGTGTCGTCTTGCGCGTGTCGAGGATCGCCGCCCCGGTGCCGGCGACCGCCTCGGCGAAGCGAGCGGTCAGCGTCGCCACGCCGGAGAGGTGGCCGAGGAAGTTGAGCGCCGTCCGCTCGGCCGCCAGCAGCGCCGCCGCCGGGCCACTGGCGAACAGCACCTCCGCCGGCACCTCCTCGCGCCACTGCCCCTCGACCACGAGGTTGTCGACGTCCTCGACGCCGCACTGCCGCATCACCTCCGCGACGACCCCGAGCCCGTAGACGACCCCGGCCTGCTTCTGCACGATCCGCGCCCTGCCCCGCGCCTCGGCGGGCACCGTAGCTTCGGAAGTGACGTCGCCAGAGCCAACGTCCTCCGACAACGCCCCCGCCACAAGCTGCTGAAGATCAACCATCCCGCGCACCCTAGATCAAGCGCTCGCCCCGGCCGAGGGAGAGACGGGTGGCCCTCTCACATCCGCTGGTCGTGCAGCGTTTAATCCACGGGTGACCAAATTGCCGCCGTTCCAGACACTGCTCGACGAGCACGCAGCCGACGTGATGGGCGTCCTGCGCGGCGCGGTCGGCCGCACCGACGCCGAGGACTGCTTCCAGGAGACCTTTCTCGCTGCCCTGCGCGCTTACCCGCGACTCGACAACAGCGAGAACCTGCGCGGCTGGCTGCTGACGATCGCCCACCGCAAGGCGATCGACCACCATCGCGCCAAGGGACGCAAACCGATCCCGATGGCCGAGCCGCCCGAGGTCCCGATCGAGGACCCGGAGCCCTTCGACGGCGAGCTCTGGGCCGCGGTCGGGGCCCTGCCGCCGAAGCAGCAGGCGGCCGTAGCGCTGCGCTACGGCAGCGATCTCCCCCACGCCGAGATCGCCGCCGCGCTCGGCTGCACGCCGGAGGCGGCGCGGCGCAGCCTGCACGAGGGACTGAAGCGACTGAGAAAGGAGCTGGCATGAAAGCCGCACTGCAACGCTTTGCCGAGAGCGCCGAGGCCGAGGGTCTGCTCGACGTCGCCTACGCCACGCTCGACTCCCCCTTCGGGCCGCTGCTGCTGGCGGCGACCCCGCGCGGCCTCGTCCGCGTCAACCTGCCCAACCAGGACCCCGAGCAGGCGCTCGAGGAGCTCGCCGCCAGGGTCTCGCCGCGCGTGCTCGAGGCGCCCGCCAGGCTCGACGAGACGCGGCGCGAGCTCGACCTCTATTTCGCCGGCAAGCTGACCGAGTTCGACCTGCCGATCGACTGGGCGCTCGCGCGCGGCTTCCGCGGCAAAGTGCAGCGGGCAATCAACCGCATCCCCTACGGCCAGACCCGCACCTACACCGAGATGGCCCGCAAGGCCGGCAACGAGCGCGCCGTGCGCGCGGCGGGCACCGCCTGCGGCACCAACCCGATCCCGATCGTCGTCCCCTGCCACCGCGTCCTGCGCAGCGGCGGTGGCCTCGGCGGCTACGGCGGTGGTCTGCCGATGAAGGAGGCCCTGTTGGAGCTCGAGGGCGTGCTCTAGCTGGGCGAGCCGAAGAGCGCCCGCGCCCGCTCAACCACCAGCTCGGGCTTCTCCTCGGCGACGAAGTGCCCGCAGCCGATCACTTCCTCGACCTGCATCTGATCGGCGTAGGGCTCATAGCCGCCGAGGATGTCGGCCCGGATCACGGGATCGGCGTCGCCGTGCAGCAGGTGCGTGGGAACCGAGCTGCGCTGCGAGCGGTAGTGGCCCCTTTTCAGGCGCGTCAGCTCGCGCAGGAGGAAGCTGCGGTAGACGTGGGAGGAGGCGAGGGCGTGCTCGCGAGAGCGGAAGCTCTCGGCGAAGCAGTCGAGCTCCGCTTCGCTCCAGCGCATCTCCGGGTGGGCGCCGCGCCGCAGGACCAACTTGACGAAACCGGGCGCGTGCCGCAGCACGCCGCTGCCGAGCCCTGGGCTGGCGAGAACAAACTGGTAGGCGGTCCGCTGCAGCGAGCGCGGCGAAACCGCGGGCGGCTCGAACCAAGGGTGAACGACGCCGAGGGCGAGGTAGCTGCGGATTCGCTCGGGGGCGTCGAGGCAGAGCAGGAAGCCGGTGTAGCCGCCCCAGTCGTGTCCGATCAGGTCGACTTGGTCAAGCCCCAGCTCGTCCAGGAGGGCGACGACGTCGTCGGCGAATTCCGCCATTTCGTAACGACCCTGCGGCGCCTCGCTCCAGCCGAAGCCGCGCAGGTCCGGGCAGATCAGCCGGTGGTCGCGCGCCAGGTCCGGAATCACCTTGCGCCAGATCCACCAATGTTGCGGCCAGCCGTGGAGCAGCACGACCGGCGGCCCCTCTCCCGCTTCCGCCACGTGCAGTCGCGCGCTCGGCAGGTCGACATGGCGGTGGGTGACTCCGTCGAGCTGTGGGGGCTGGCTCAGGTGCATCGCGCGAGAATCTACCGGCGGGGCGCACCGCGGCCTCAGCCCGGCGCTCAAGCAATTGTCCGCACGAGCCGATCAAAGGGCGACATGACTCCGCCCGACGGTCACTCCCGCCCCCGCTCCCTCGGATCGCGCCTCCTCCTTGCCGTCCAGGCCCTGATCGCCCTCGCCCTGCTGGCGATCGCGATGGCGCCGCTGGCGGCTCCGGTCGTCTCCCCCGAACCGGCCCACGCCGACGTCGACTTCATCGCCGAAGAAACCAACGAAGAAGGCGAAGAAGAATGGGAACTGGAAGAAACGGAAGAAGAAGAAGAAGCCGAAGAAGAAGAATTCGGCATCAAGGGCGCAGCCGTGCTGCCGCCCGAATGCCTGCTTCGCAGCGCTGAACCGTCCGTCGTCGCCCAGCTCAACGATGGCACCCTGCACCTGTCGCTTCAGTATTCGGCGCGCGCTCCGACCAAGGTCGGCATCGACTACTGGCTCAAGGGTGGCAAAGGCTCGCTTCAACTCGGCTCGGCGACCCGCCACCTCGGGCGCCAGGGCACGCTGCACGTGACCAACCACCTCGACGAACGCGAAGCGGCGAAGGTCCGCGCCGCCCGCCTCTTCATCGTCGACCTCGACCTGCCGGCCGCCCCTTCGAGCTGCGAGAAGTACCTGACGTTGCGCCTCAACGCCAAGGCCCTGGACCGCTCGCGCGCCACCTGGTCCGAGCGCGCCAGCTCCTAGCTAGCTCGGCAAAGAGGCACGCAGCCAGTCCGAGGCGGCCGCCAGATGGGCGGGTTCGATTTGGTGCCCGAGCTCGGACTCGTGGTACTCGACCGGGAGGCCACCCTGCACCAGCAGGTCGCGGGCGGCGCGGCCGAGCTCGACGCCGATGATCGGGTCGTTGCGGCCGTGGGAGACGAAGGCCCGCGTCCCCTGCCTGTCCTCAAAACGGGGCTGCCAATCGGCAACGGTGGGAACGAAACCGCTGAAGGCGAGGATGCCGGCGACGGCGGGGCGCTCGGCGCTGAGCGCCATCGCGTAGCTCATCACCGAGCCCATCGAGAAACCACCGAGCACCGTCCGCTCTGGGCCAACGCCCGTCTCGCGCCAGAGACCGTCGTGCAGCTCGGCCAGCGCAGCGCGGGCGGCGTGGAAGGTCTCGGGGTCGGGGTAGCCGACCCGCGGCACCAGGTACCAGTGGTAGCCGGGCGAGCCCGGCAAAGTCAGCGGCGCCCGGGGCGTCACCACCCGCAGCCGCTGCTCCGGGTCAAGCAGGTCAGCGAGCCCAAGCAGGTCGCGCTCGTCCGTCCCGCGCCCGTGGTGGAGCACCAGCAGCCCCTCCGCCTCGACAGCCGCCGGACGCTCGAGGTAGATCAGCGAATCCATGGGTCGAGCCTAGCCGCGATTCTGATGCCTTTATGACCCTATGGGGTCATCAACCGATCAGGAGTTCGCTAGCTCGCCGCCGAGGCGGCGGTTTTGTTCAGGTAGTCGCGGATGAAATCGTCGAGGTCGCCGTCGAGGACGCGCTGGGCGTCGCCGGCCTCGTGGCCGGTGCGGTGGTCCTTGACTCGCTGGTCGGGATGGAGGAAGTAGCTGCGGATCTGGGAGCCCCAGGCGACGTCCTTGACCTCGCCACGCTCCCTGGCCAGCTCTTCGGCCCGTTTGCGCTCCTCCAGCTCGATCAGCTTCGAGCGTAGGAACTGCATCGCCATCGCCTTGTTCTGGATCTGCGAGCGCTCGTTCTGGCACTGGACGACGGTGTTGGTGGGGATGTGGGTGATTCGCACCGCCGAGTCGGTCTTGTTGACGTGCTGGCCGCCGGCGCCGGAAGCGCGGTAGGTGTCGATGCGCAGGTCGGCGTCGTCGATCTCTACCTCGACGCTGTCATCGACCAGCGGGCCGGCGTCGAGCTGGGCAAAGCTGGTGTGGCGGCGGGCGGAGGAATCGAAGGGCGAGATCCGTACCAGCCGGTGCACCCCGCGCTCGGCGGCAAAGAGGCCGTAGGCGTTCTCGCCGCGGGCGATGAAGGTCGCCGACTTGAGGCCCGCCTCCTCCCCCGGCGAGGCCTCCTTCATCTCGATCTCGAAGCCGCGCCCTTCGGCCCAACGCAGGTACATGCGCAGCAGCATCTCGGCCCAGTCCTGCGAATCGGTGCCGCCGGCGCCGGCGTGGACGGTGACGACCGCATCGCCGGCGTCGTACTCGCCGCTGAAGAGGCGCGCCTCTTCCAGCTCGCTCAGGCGACGCTCGACCGAAACGAGCTGCGTCGTCAGCTCTGCCGCCATCTCTTCGTCTTCAGCAGCCATCTCGGCCAGCTCGGCGAGGTCACCCGCCTCGGATTCGAGCTCGCGGAAAGTCTTCAGCTTGCGCTGGGCGCTGGCGTGTGCGGCCGAGGTCTTCGCGGCTGACTCCTGGTCATCCCAGAAGCCCGGCTTGCCCATCTCCGCCTCGAGCGTCTCGACCTTGCTTTCGAGCGAAGCTGGGTCAAAGGTAGTCCGAGAGCAGGGACAACTGCTCGCGGATCTCGGCCAGTCGCGCCGGCACAGACTCTGTCGACGCGGTCTCGGCCATGCCCAAAGCCTATCCGGCGGGGGCGCGGGCGCTGATGATCCAGGTCGAGGCCGGGGCGTGGACGCCGTCTGGGCTCTCGAAGTCGGCCAGCGCTCGGCGCAGGTCGGCGGCGATTTTCGGCCGGATCTCGTCGATGCGGTCTTCCCATAGCCGCAGCACCTCACCGGCGGGGCCGAGCGCCATGTTGAACTCGACCGCGTGATCGAGATCGCGGCCGATCTTCAGCGGCAGGTCGGAGCGCTGCAGGGCAATCCGCTCGAAGCCGGCGATCTTCAACTGCTCGCTGACCGTGTCGGCGTTGGCCATCGAGAACGGGCCCGGGCCGCAGGTCGGCTCGTCGCTCTCCTCCGGATGGTCGAGGTACTCCTCGACGACCAGCTCGGCCCGGCGAACCCATTCGTTGTCCTCCTTGCGCCGCCAGACCACGGCGCAAAACTGGCCGCCGGGGACGAGCGCCTCGCGCACGTTGCGCAGCGCCGCCACGGGGTTGGCGAAGAACATGACTCCCATCCGCGAGAAGGCGTAGTCGAAGCTCTCACCGAACTCGGCCACCTGCACGTCCTCGACGGCGAAGCGGACGTTCTCGACGCCCTCCTCCGCCGCCTCCTTCCGCGCCAGCTCGATGAAGGGCTCGGAGACGTCGACGCCGAGAGCCTCGCCCTCGGGACCGATCAGCCCGGCCAGGCGTTGGGTCGTGTCGCCAAAGCCACAACCGAGGTCAATGACGCGGTCGCCGGCCTGTGGCGGATGCGCCGCCATCGCTGCCTCGCCGTGCGCCCCCAGGCCCTCGGCGACCAGCTCGCGGTAACGCACGAAGCGCTCAAAGAGCGGCCCGCTCCAGGCCTCAGTTGCCTCGCGATTCTCCGCGGCCGGGGTGCCCATCGCCTCCATGGTACGCCCGCCAAGCCACCTCGCGCTCGTCAAAGGGCCGCCAGCTGCGCACCTTGTGGTCGCGCAACTCGAACAACCAAGCCATCACGTCCTCCCCAGCCGCCGAGCCATCCTCTTCCCAGTGCCACTTCCGCCGGATCAAGGCCAGCGCCCGCCCGCCCCCGCCCTCCGTGTCGTCCTCAAACAGCTCCTCCACCTCAATCGTCTGCTGCACGCCCCCGGGAGCCCGCGCAGCCCAGACCCGAGCCGCCTCTCGCCCCTTGCGCAATCCCCGACTCGCATGAAGCTCAACCTCGGAATCGAGGGAGCCGACGAACGCATCCAGATCCCGCTCGTTGAAAGCCCGGATGAACTCTCTGACGCAGTCAGACATCTTCCACGGGGCTTGAGGGCGCGAAAACCAAGCAGGTCGGCGGACGCAGGGAGGCCGACGAAGCGAGCGTAGGCACCTACGTGAGCGAGGCGGCCGACCGAGGACGCCGAGATGCGCCGGTTTGCAGCGTCCTCATGCCCCGTGGCACTTCTTGTACTTCTTGCCCGACCCACACCAGCAGGGATCGTTGCGGCCGATGTTTTCGTGCTCGTCCTTGACCACGGTCTCCACCTCGGCGGCCCCGTTGCCTCCCGCGACTGTCCCGGCGACGGCTTCGATCGGCCCCGCGCCGGCCGCGGCGGCAACCTCCTGCAAGGCCGAGGGCTGGCCGTCGGGCGTGCCGCCTGAGTAATTGAGCGCGGCGGGTGCGTTGCCGCCGTTGGGGCCGAAAGCCCGCTGCGCCTGCGCCTGGTCGATCTCGACCTCGACGTGGAAGATCAGCTTGCTGAATTCCTCCCAGATCGAGTGCATCAGCTCCTCGAACATGGCGAAGCCTTCGTTCTTATAGGCGACCAGCGGATCGATCTGGGCGAAGCCGCGCAGATGGATGCCCTCGCGCAGGTAGTCCATGTCATAGAGGTGCTCGCGCCAGCGGTTGTCGATTACCTGCAGCAGGATCGAGCGCTCCAAGTAGCGCATCAGCTCCTCGCCGAAGGTCTCCTCACGCTCGTCGTAGGCGTTCATCGCGTCGTCGTCGAGCTCGTCCTTGAGCTTCTCTCGGTCGACCTGCTCAGGCGCCAGCGAGCCGACCGCAACGCTGACCGGCCAGATCTGGCGCAGCTGCGTCTCCATCTCCGCGGTGTCCCAGTCCTCGAGCACGTCGCCGGGCGTGTACTCGTCGACCAAGCGCTCGATAACGCCCTCCAGCTCGTCGCGCACGATCTCAGACATGTCGCGGCCCTCGAGGATCTCGCGCCGGTATTTGTAGACGACGCGACGTTGCTCGTTCATCACGTCGTCGTACTCGAGCACCCGTTTGCGGATCAGGAAGTTCTGCTCCTCGACCTTCTTCTGCGCGTTCTCGACGGTCTTGGTCAGCATGCCCGCCTCGAGCGGCATCTCATCGCCCTCCTCGTCGACCGGGCCGAGGCGATCGAGGATTTTGTAGATGCGATCGCCGGCGAAGAGGCGGATCACGTCGTCTTCGGCGGAGAGGAAGAAGCGGGTTTCGCCGGGGTCGCCCTGGCGGCCGGAGCGGCCGCGGAGCTGGTTGTCGATGCGGCGTGACTCGTGGCGCTCGGTGCCGCAGATGTAGAGGCCGCCGAGCTCGCGCACTTCCTCTGACTCGGCTTCGCACACGGGCGCGAGCTCCGCCGTCTTGGCGGCGAGCTGCTCCTCGTAGTCCTCGCTGTCGTGGTTGATTCCCTTCCTCTTCAGCTCGTGGATCGCAAGCTGCTCAGCGTCGCCGCCGAGCTTGATGTCGACGCCGCGGCCGGCCATGTTGGTGGCGATCATCACCGCGCCCTTGCGCCCCGCCTGAGCGATCAGCTCGCCCTCTCGTTCGGCGTGCTCGGGCTTGGCGTTGAGCACCGCATGTTCGATGCCCTGCCGTTTCAACTCACCGGAGATCATCTCCGAGACCTCGACCGAGACGGTGCCGACCAGGATCGGCTGGCCCTTTTCGTGACGGGCGATGATCTCCGCCAGCACCGCTTTCCACTTGCCGTCCTTGGTCTTGAAGATCTGGTCGTTCTGATCGGCGCGGACCATCTGGCGGTGGGTCGGGATCTCGACCACGGGGACTTTGTAGATCTTCATGAACTCGGTGGCCTCGGTCAGCGCCGTACCGGTCATGCCGGAGAGCTTGTCGTAGAGGCGGAAGTAGTTCTGCAGGGTGATCGTTGCCAGGGTCTGGTTCTCCTCGCCGATCGCGACGCCCTCCTTGGCCTCGACCGCCTGGTGCAGCCCCTCCGACCAGCGCCGCCCCTCGAGGATGCGGCCGGTGAACTCGTCGATGATCATCACCTGGCCATCGACCACGGCGTAGTCCTTGTCCTTCTTGTAGAGCGACTCCGCCTTCAGCGCCTGGACCAGGTGGTTGACCAGGCTGCCGTGCTCACCGAGGTAGAGGTTGTCGACGCCGACGAATTCCTCGGCCCGTTTGACCCCTTTCTCGGTCGGCGAGACGGTCTTGTGCTTCTCGTCGAATTCGTAGTCGTGCTCGGCCTCGGAGGTGTCCTTGGACTCACCCAGCGAACGCAGCTTCTCTTTCGCCTGGACGCCGTCCATCTGCTTGGCCAGGCGGGCAAAGGTGTAATAGGTCTGGGCCGCCTGTTCGGGGGCGCCGGAGATGATCAGCGGCGTCCGCGCCTCGTCGATCAGGATGTTGTCGACCTCGTCGACGATGGCGAAGTTGTGGCTGGGCTGCACGCAATGCTCGAGCGCGTCGGCCATGTTGTCGCGCAGGTAGTCGAAGCCGAACTCCGAGTTGGTCCCGTAGACGACGTCGCAGGCGTACTTGCGCTGCCGCGTCGCGTGGTCATCGCCCTCCTGGATCGCGGCGTAGCTGACCCCGAGCGCGTCGTAGACCGGCCCCATCCATTCCGCGTCGCGGCGGGCGAGGTAGTCGTTGACGGTGACGAGGTGGACGTGGTCGCCGGCCAAGGTGTTGAGAAAGACGGCCAGGGTCGCGGTCAGCGTCTTCCCCTCGCCCGTCTTCATCTCGGCGATCGAGCCCTCGTGCAGGGCCATGCCACCGATCAGCTGGACGTCGTAGTGGCGCTGGCCGATCGAGCGCCGCGCCGCCTCGCGGGTGAGGGCGAAGGCCTCGGGCAGAAGGTCATCGAGCGACTCGCCGGCGGCGGCGCGCTTGCGCAGGTCATCGGCCTCGGTGCGCAGCTCCGAGTCATCGAGCAGCTCCATCTCCGGCTCGATCCGGTTGATCGACTCGGCGCGCTTCTCGAAGCTCTTGAACTTGCGCCCCTCCCCCACGCGCAGAGCGCGCGTAACCATGTCCCGTGCATTGGCCACAGCCCAAGGGTAGCGAGGGGTGTCGCGCCGGGGATCTAGGACGGAAACTTCCTAAGCGGTGCGACCGCGCATGCGGGCTACTTCACGACGCGTCCGGGTCCGCTTGCGGCGCATCTCCCGGTGCTTCTTCACTTGGCGGCGGATGTCCTCAGCGAGCTCGTGGATCGTGTGGGCGATGTCTGGGGAAGCCTCGCGCGCTCGCAGCGTCACGCCCTTCAGCCGCAGAGTCGCCTCGGCCACGTGGCAATCGGCAATTGAGGGGTTGCGCTCTTCTGAGATCTCGACGTCGAGCGTCGCCAGTTCCGACACCTGTCTGCCCACCCGCCGGAATCGCTTCATCACATGACCCCGCAGCTCGTCGTCAATCTCGACGTTGCGCCCCCGAATCTCGATCCGCATCTGTGTCCTCCTTGGGTGTCGGTCAGACGATGCTACGCCCTTCCGAACGACTGGTAAAGCCCTTACAAGCGCCTCGTAAATGTGATTGCCGATACCCGGATCGCGCCGCCCTTACGCAGGGCGCTGGCACAGGCGGAAAGGGTGGCGCCGGTGGTGAGAACGTCGTCGACGAGCAGGGCGCTGAGTGGCGCCTCGCCACAGAGGCGCAGGCGCGGCGGATGGGCGAGCCGCCGCGCGCGGCGCTTGCCGACTTGGCGTCCCGCGCCGCTGCGCGCCAGGCAGGCGGAGAGCTCCAGGCCGGCGATTTCGGCCATGGCCACGGCGAGCTCGGCAGCCGGATCGAAGCCACGGCCGAGCGTGCGCAGGGGCGCCGTCGGCACGGGCACGACGACACCGGAGAGGACGGATGGCGGTGCCAGCCGCGCGATTCGCCCGGCCATCTCCCCGGCCACCGGCAGCAGGCGGCGAAACTTGAGCGCCACGACCAGGTCCCGCGCCACCCCTTCGTGAGCGACGGCGGACCAGACGCGGTCCAGCCCCGACGGGCCAGCGCCGCTCAGCGGCTCGGCCTCGCCAAGCCGGCGGGAGCAGCGGGTGCAGAGGACGGCGTCGGGGCGGCAGGCGCGCCCACAGGCGGCGCAAAGCGGCGGCACCAGGCGCGAGAAGACGGCGTCGAGAGAACCCACGAGCCGATCCTCCGCCGCGGCGGCGCACCGGTGGTGCGCTCAAGCTCAAATAAGCGTCAGGGCTTGCCGACGCGACCCGCGATGGCGCCGATCAGCATGCCCTCATCGGCAAGCTCGGCCCCGTTGAGCAGGATCGAGTCGCGCACCCAAGCGCCGGCACCAAGGCGACACCCGTCACCGATGATCGCCGGGCCCTGGATGCGGACGCCGGCACCAAGCTCAACTCCGGTGCCGATCAGCACCGGGCCCTCCACCTCTGCCCCCTCCAAGGGACTCGCCGAACGAATCCCCGGGGAGACCTCGGGGGCAGCCGGCTCGACCTCGACCTCGCCGTGCAAGGCATCGAGGCTCGCCTGTCGCAGCTCGTCGATGTTGCCGACGTCGTTCCAGTAGGCGTCGATCTCATGCGAGTAGAAGGGGATGTCGTTCTCCAGCAGGGCCGGGAAGACGTCCATCGCCCAATCGGCGAAGCTCGGCGGGTCGTCGGGGCCGGCGGCCTTGCTGGTGCCCGGCTCGGGGAAGAAGTCGAAGACCTCGCGGCGGAACATGTAGATGCAGGTATTGGCCAGGTCGGAGAGCGCTTCCGACGGGTCGGGCTTCTCCTGGAAGCCCTGGATCCGCCCGTCCTCACCCGCGATCACGACCCCGTACTCATCGGTGTTGGCAACCCGCTTGGTGGCCAGGGTGACGAGCCCGTCGTGGGATTCGTGGAACTCGCGCATCGCGCTGAAGTCGAGGTCGGTGAGCGCGTCGCCAGCGACGACGAGAAAGGAGTCGCCGAGAAAATCGGCGACGTTGCGGACGCCGCCAGCCGTGCCCAACAGCTGCTGCTCGTGGCTATAGGTGAGCTCGATGCCGAAGTCCGAGCCGTCGCCGAAGTAACCCTCGATCGTCTCCGGGAACCAGTGCAGGTTGGCGATCGCCTCATCGAAACCATGCCGGGCGATCAGGCGCACGCTGTGCTCCATCACCGGCCGGTTCAGCACCGGCACCATCGGCTTCGGGATCGCGTAGGTGATCGGCCGCAACCGCGTGCCGAGCCCTGCCGCCAAGACCATCGCCCTCATCCGAGCGCCACCTTAAAGCCCTCGATCGCCTCAACCGGCAGCGGATCGACGCCGCGGGCCTCGGCGAGGGCGAGTGAGACGAGGTCTCCCAACATCACGCCCCAGAACAGGCGGGCGACGCGGGTCTCCCCCTCGGTCTCCAGGCGCACCACAGTCGAGCCGGCGGCCTCGATCACATCGGCGGTCAGCTCGAAGCGACGGCGCTCGCGCGGGTGCTGGTCGGCGTCTTCGAGCATCACCGCGGCGAAGGGATCCCCCGACCAGCCGCAAAGCTCGTTGTGGTTGGCCTCGGGCAGCTCGGAGAAGAAGGCGGGCAGCTTGGCGTTCTCGTTGACCTGCGCCTTCCAGCGGCGCGCCAGCGGTGCGGTCAGATCGGCCCCGGTCACCACCGGGACCTTGCCCTCCAGCGCAGCGGCGATCTCGGCTGCGCGCGCCTGGAGGTCCTCGCTGCGCTCCGTGAGGAAAGCGGCCGCGGCGTCGAGCTCGGTGTGGATGCGGGGAGCGACCCCAGCCAGCGCCGCCGCCTCGGCGGCGATCGTCAGCATGTAGGCGACCGCGGCGCGTGGCTGCAGGATTCCCGGCAGGCCGACCACCGGCACACCGCCCTCGCGCGCCTGATCGACCAGGGCGCCGCCGGTGCTGGCGACCAGCCGTCGCGCGCCGAGCGCCTCGGCGGCTTCGAAGCAAGCCAGTGTCTCCTCGGTGTTGCCCGAGTAGCTGGAGCAGAGCACGGTCCACTCGGGTGTCAGCCAGCTCGGCAACCCGTAGCCACGCACGGTCAGCAGCGGCTTGGTCAGGTCATCGCCCAGGGCGGCGGCGGCAAGGTCGGCGCCGATCGCCGAGCCACCCATGCCGCAGACCGCGAGGCCGGCCGCCTCGGCCGGCTCCAGCCGCGCCGATTCCACCCGCCAGAGCGCGTCGCGCAGGTGGTCGGGGATGGCGAGAACGTCGTCAAGCATCGGCCGCAACCCTTTCATCCTCACCGGCCACGGCACCATCCAGCACCGTCCCCGCCGGCACCGTCACCCCAGCGGCGAGAATCGAGCCGCGCACGACAGCCCCCTCGCCCACCGCACAGCCATCGAGCAGAACGGAGTCAGTTATCTCGGCACCCGACTCAACCCGGCATCCGGGCCCGAGAACGGCGCGCGGCCCAATCCGAGCCCCATCAGCGACCTCGGCGTCGGCCGCGATCAGCTTTCCCTGGGCCGTCGGCTCGACCCGCGTCTCGACCCGGTCCTCGAGGATGTCCCAGCTCGCCTGCAGGTAGCGCTCGGGCGTGCCGATGTCCATCCAGTAGCCATCGAGGCGCAGGCCGTGGAGGCCATCGCCGACCAGGCGGGGGAAGACGTCGCGCTCGATCGAGACCTCCTCGCCAGGGGGGATCAGGTCCAGCACCGAGCGCTCGAGCACGTACATGCCGGCGTTGATCTCACCCGGCATCGTTTCGCCAGTCTTCTCGAGGAAGGCATCGACCACGCCACCCTCGCCGCTGCGCACGAGGCCGTAGGCGGCCGAGTCCTCGACTGGGTGGAGAGCGATGGTCGCGCGGGCGCCGCGCTCCTCGTGGGCGCGCTGCAGCGCGGTCAGGTCAAGGTCGGTGAGAACGTCGCCGTTGAGCGCGAGGAAACGATCCTCGAGCCGCTCACCGAGCTCGTCGGCGGCAAAGCGGATCGCTCCCGCGGTACCACGCCGCTCCGGCTCGACCACAAAGGTGATTGAGACCCCAGCTCGCTCCTCCTCCCCAGCCAGGGCCTCGCGCAGAACGTCGGGAAGGAAACCGCAGGCAAGCACGACCTCAGTAACGCCGTGCCCCGCCAGCCACTCGATCATGTAGGCGAGAAAGGGCCGATCGACCAGGGTCAGGGCCGGCTTCGGCACGGTCTCGGTCAACGGCCGCAGCCGCGTCCCCTCCCCCCCAACTAGGACTATTGCCTGCACTACTCGGCAGTACCCGCGGGAACCGACCGCTCAACCGCCTTGCCGATGCCCTCGTACTCAAAGCCGGCGCTCTGGAGCTGGCTGGGATCGAGGTAGTTGCGGCCGTCGATCAGCAGTGGCCGCGCCATGCGCTCGGCGGCGGCGCTCCAGTCGAGCCCGGCGAACTCGGGCCACTCGGTGACGAGCACGGCGGCATCGGCCCCGTCGAGCGCCTCCAGGGCCGAGTCGCGGAACCCGACGCCATCGAGCATGCCCCTGGCGGCATCGGCGGCGACCGGGTCGTAGGCGGTGACCTCCGCGCCCTCGCCCTGCAGCCGGGCCGCCAGCACCAGGCTCGAGGCCTCGCGCATGTCATCGGTGTCCGGCTTGAAGGCGAGGCCGAGCAACGCCACTCGCTTGCCGGCCAGCGAGCCGATGTGCTTCTGCAGCTTCTGCACGACGCGGCGCTTCTGCAGCTCGTTGACCTCGATCACCGAGCCCAGCAGCTGGAAGTGGTAGCCGCTGTTGCCGGCCAGCATCTTCAGCGCGCTGACGTCCTTGGGGAAGCAGCTGCCGCCGTAGCCGATCCCAGCCCGCAGGAAGGCTGGGCCGATCCGCTGGTCGAGGCCCATGCCGCGGGCGACTTCGCCGACGTCAGCCCCGACCTCCTCGCAGACGTTGGCGATCTCGTTGACGAAGGAGATCTTGGTCGCGAGGAAGGCGTTGGAGGCGAGCTTGACCATCTCGGCGCTGGTGACGTCGGTGCGCACCAGCTCGCCGCCCAGCGGCTCGTAGAGGCGGGCGACCGCGTCGCCGTTGGCCTCATCGCCGGGATCGGCGCCGATCACGACACGGTCCGGATGCATGAAGTCCTCGACCGCCGAGCCCTCCTTGAGGAACTCGGGGCAGGAGACGTAAGCGAGGCCGGGCCGGTCGCGGCGGATCGAGTTGCCGGTGCCGGCCGGGACCGTGCTCTTCATCACCAGCACGTGCTCAGAATCGGCGGGAAGCTCCTCGACCACGGCGCGCACGCGCGAGAGGTCGGCATCGCCGGAGCGGGTCGGCGGGGTGTCGACGCAGACGAAGAGCAGGCGGGCCCCGTCGAGCAGCTCCCCCATGTCGGTGGTGAAGGTGAGGCGCTCGGCGTTGCGCTTGAGCAGCTCGCCGAGGCCAGGCTCGTGGATCGTGATCTCGCCGCGTGAGAGCGACTCGACCTTCTCGGCGAGGATGTCGCGGGCGATCACCGGATGGCCGACCTCAGCGAAGCAGGCGGCCGTGACCAGGCCGACCCAACCCACGCCAATAACGCCGATCGGTTCCTTCTCTGGGCTCATCGCTTCGCTTCGCCTCCTTTTTTCCGCTTTGGATTCGGAATCTTGACGCTGGCGGAGCGAGCGATTCCGATCATTTGGTCGTTCGTCAATGTGTTGAGCAGGTCGTTCGACACCCAGTAGGTGTTGTCCCCCCGGTGCCAGGCAACTATCGGCACGCGGTCCCCATCAACATAAATGTCGTATTCGCGGCCATTGATCGTCTTGGTCAGGCTCGGGTTATCGAGGATGGGCGGGTCCGACCAGCCCTGGATGCCCTGCAGGCCGAAATAGTGGATGCCGTCCGACTGCGGCCACTCAGCCACCATCCGGTAGGCGCCGTGACGATTGCCATCGGTGTCTTTGAAGTGGTAGATGCGCGGGTCCTGGACGTGTTCATAGGGGTTGCTTTCGACGTAGTAGGCCCCTGAGGGCAGGCGCGTGGGGTAGAAAACCGGGAAGCCCGAGCTGACCTTGCGGGTAACCGCCTTTGCCTCCATTTCGCCAGCTTCGTGGGCGGGCACGAGACCATCGCTGCCGGGCGGCTTGGTCGGGCCCAGATGGGGCTTCGGCGGCTCGTTCTTCTTGCCCTTCTTCTTCTTGCCGCCCTTCTTGCCCTTTTGCTTCTTCGCCAGATCCGAAGAATCTTCGAGCGAGCCGCGCGGCCCGCTGCTCGCTTCGATGCCGAGGAACTTGTTGACGGCTCCCTGGATCATTTCCGGCGACGCGTAGACGTAGCTCGGGCCAAGTTCCGCCGGGAAATGGACCTCCTTGATCGCCGCGTTACGCGAGGAGACGAAGAGCTTCAGCACTTCCAGCATCGTCTCCTTGTCGCTGATGTCAGATGAGGTGTATTCGGTGAAGATGTCGATCAGGCCGTTGCGGTCGAGCACCAGATCGCTGATCGGCACCCGCTCGCGGGCGGCGCTGAGGAAGTCCTGCTGGCGTGCGGCCCGGACGATGTCCGTGTCGGTGTGGCGGTAGCGCACGTACTGCAGCGCCTTCTTGCCGCAGAGCAGCTGGTAGCCGGGCTGGACGTTGATTTCCGAATACTGTTCGGAGGGCGGCACGCCGACGTTGGAGTGGTAGTAGCGGCGATCGACGTCGACGTAGACGCAGTTGATCGCGTCGACCGCGCGCACGAAACCGAGGTAGTCGACGTTGACGACGTGGTTGATCGGCAGGCCGGTCAGTTCCTTGACCACCTGCAGGGTCAGCTTGGGCCCGCCGTAGGCGTAGGCGGCGTTGAACTTGTCGGTTCCCCAGCCGGGGATTTCGACCTTGAGGTCACGCGGGATCGACATCAGCGCGATCGCATTGCGATCGGGGTCGAGGCGGAGCAGCAGCGTGGTGTCCGAGCGCCCTGGATCGCCGGGTTCGTTGGCCCGCTTGTCGGAGCCGATGATCAAGATGTTCTCCGGTTCGCCGCCGTTGGTTTTGGCGAGGAAGCGCTGGACCTTGCTCTGCAGCTTGTTGTTATGCGAGAGCGCGTCGGCGATGTCTTCGAAGTAGCGCAGGATGCTGATCGATGTCGCGGCGGCGACGACGAGCACGATCAGCGCCGAGCCGAGGCTAAAGCGCCACCAGAAACGCTTGCGCTTCGGCGGCGGCTCATGATCGCCGGAGGGTGGCGGCTTGCTGAAAGCGGTCTCAGCCACAGGGGCTCAAGCGTCGAGGTGGGCGGGCAGCGAGCGCAGGAAGGTGTCGAGAGTTTGCCGGTAGGTGTGCAGCGAGGAGATCGAGACCCACTCTTCGGGACCGTGATGGCCGGCACCAAGCGGGCCGAACTCGACCGCCGGCACGCCGACCCGCAGGAAGGAGACCGCGTCCGAGGCACCGTCGCGACCGACGCTCATCGGCTCGCCATTGTGGTGAGCGGTCGTCGCGTCGCGCAAGGCGCGCACGTAGGGCAGCTCGCGGTCGACCACGGCCGGCGGGCGGGTGAAGAGCTGCTCCACCTCGGCTGCGGGAATGCCCTTCACCTGCTCCAGCAGCACGGCTGGATCCTGGTCGGGCAGGTAGCGGATGTCGACGTCGATGGCGCATCGGTCGGGCACCTTGTTGAGCGCGTCGCCACCCAAGATCCGGCCGAGGTTGATCGAGGGGCGGTCAAAGAGCTCCGAGGAGTGCCGAGCGAACGGTAGCGACTCGATACTGCGGAAAACGTCAATCGCCCGCAGCACCGCGTTTTCGCCCAGCCAAGGCGTCGCCCCGTGGGCCGCGGTACCGCTGACGCCGACCCGCAGCGCCAGCACCCCCTTGGCCTCGACGCCGATGTGCAGGTCGGTTGGCTCGCCGGTGATCGCAAAGTCCCCCAAGAACCCGCTGTCGACGAGATAGTCGCTGCCGCGCTCGGCTTCCTCCTCGGACTCCTCGTCCCCGACGATCCCCAGCCGCACCCGCACCGCATCCTGATCCCGCATCGCGACCAGCGTCAACAACATCGCCGCCAGCCCGCCCTTCATGTCATAAGCCCCGCGCCCGTAGAGCCTGTCCCCCTCCACCCGCGGCTCGAACTGCCCCGCCGGCGCCGGCACCACGTCGATGTGCCCGTGCAGGACGACGGTCGGCGCGTCTTCGGGCCCTACTTCCGCCTTGAGAACCGGGAGCCCCCGCACCTCATCGCTGCTTACGGCGACCCCCCGAGCTTCCAGCCACCCTTCGATGAACCCGGCCGTTTCGCGCACCCCATCCGCCTCGGCGCTGTCATACCTGACCAGCCGCTCAACAAGCCCCACCAGCTCATCGCCCACGACTGAAGCCTTTCTCGTCCATGGCGAACGCGAGGGCGGGTCCTGCGCCCCTCCAGCGGAGGCTCAGCGACCACATCCCGAATCGCCATGAGCGACCAGCTGCGCAACGGCCTCCGAGGGAGGGGCGCAGGACCCGCTCACCCTTCAGCTATCGCAAGAAACGCTTCGGCCCTGTCGCGGTCCTTCTCAGCTCGCGCATGCTCGCCGCTGCCCTCCTCGGCCTCGGAGAGCCGCTGCTCGGCATCCGCCAGCTGCTCTTTCAGCTTGCTGGCGTCGAGCTCGTCGGGCGAGAGTGCCTCCTCGACCAACAGCTTCGCTTCGTTGCCGAAGACCTGCAGCCAGCCGTGGGCCTGGGCGTAGCGCCGCGTCTCGGAGTCGCTGACGTGGAGGCGCAGCTCGGTTGGCTTCAGCGCCGCCAGCAGCGGCGCGTGGTTGGCGAGGATGCCGAGCTCACCGACCGCGGTGCGGGTCGAGACCTGGCGCACTTCGCCTGTGAAGACCTCCCCCTCCGGGGTGAGGACCTCGACGTCGACCATGTGCTCGGCAGCCATCAGTCCCCCTAAGCGGCCGCGGCCGCCTCCTTGTCAGCGGTGACCTGGTCGATGCCGCCCTTCATGTAGAAGGCGCCCTCGGAGAGGTCGTCGTGCTCGCCGTCGAGGATCTCGCGGAAGCCGCGCACCGTCTCCCCCACTGGCACGTACTCGCCGGAGCGACCGGTGAACTGCTCGGCGACGAAGAACGGCTGCGAGAGGAAGCGCTCGATCTTGCGGGCGCGCGAGACCGTCTGCTTGTCCTCGTCGGAGAGCTCGTCGATGCCGAGGATGGCGATGATGTCCTGCAGCTCCTTGTAGCGCTGCAGCACCTCCTGCACCTCGGTCGCCGTGCGGTAGTGCTCCTCGCCGACCACGTCGGGCTTGAGGATCGTCGAGGTCGAGTCGAGCGGGTCGACGGCCGGGTAGATCCCCTTCTCCGAGATCGACCGCGAAAGCGTCGTCGTCGCGTTGAGGTGGGCGAACACCGAGGCCGGCGCCGGGTCGGTGAGGTCGTCGGCGGGGACGTAGATCGCCTGCACCGAGGTCACCGAGCCGCGCGCGGTCGAGGTGATCCGCTCCTGCAGTTCGCCCATCTCGGTCTCCAGCGTCGGCTGGTAGCCGACGGCGGAGGGCATGCGGCCGAGCAGGGCCGAGACCTCGGAGCCCGCCTGGACGAAGCGGAAGATGTTGTCGATGAAGAGCAGCACGTCCTGGCCACCCTGCTCGCGGAAGTATTCGGCCATCGTCAGGCCGGAGAGAGCGACGCGGAGGCGGGCTCCAGGCGGCTCGTTCATCTGGCCGAAGACCAGCATCGTCTTGTCGATGACGCCGGACTCCTTCATCTCGAGCCAGAGGTCGTTGCCCTCGCGCGAGCGCTCGCCGACGCCGCAGAAGGCCGAGAGGCCTTCGTGCTCTTCGCCGATCGAGCGGATCAGCTCCTGGATCAGCACCGTCTTGCCGACGCCGGCCCCGCCGAAGAGCCCGACCTTGCCGCCCTTGGCGTAAGGCGCGAGCAGGTCGATGACCTTGATCCCGGTCTCGAGGATCTCCTGCGTGGGGGCCAGCTCAGAGGCTTCCGGGGCGGGGCGGTGGATCGGCCAGCGTTCCTCGGCCTCGACCGGCTCGCCGAGATCGATCGGCTCGCCCAGCAGGTTGAAGATGCGACCGAGGGTCGCGTCGCCGACCGGAACCGAGATCGGGGCGCCGGTGTCGACCACCTTGTCGCCACGCTTGAGGCCGTCGGTGGCGTCCATGGCGACGGTGCGCACGCGGTCGTCGCCGAGGTGCTGCTGCACCTCGCAGACCAGTTCGCTGGTTTCGCCATCGTCGCCGGCCATCTCGATCTTCACGGCCGAGTAGATCTCCGGCAGCTTGTCCGGGAAGACGGCGTCGACGACGACGCCCGTCACCTGCTCGACGCGCCCTACGTTGGTTCCGTTGTTCTCAGCCATGGTTCCTTTGTTCTCGTTTCTCAGCTTGTTATCCGAGCGCCTCGGCGCCGGCGACGACCTCGAGGATCTCCTGCGTGATCTCGGCCTGCCTGACCCGGTTCATCTCCAGGGTCAGGGCACCCATCATGTCTTCGGCGTTCTCCGCCGCACTGCGCATCGCGGTCATCCGCGCCCCCAGCTCGGAGGCGGCGGACTCGAGCAGCGCTCGGTACACAGAAATGTTCACGTACTCGGGAATCAGCTGGCCGAGCAGCTCCTCGGCCTCGGGCTCGTACTCCCAGATCGAGGCGCTGTGCGCTTTCTCGATCTCGGTTTCCTCGCTCTCCGCTTCCTCAGCTTCAACCCCCTCGCCGATCACGTCGGCCTGCTGCAGCGGCAGCAGCGTCTGTCGCCAGACGTGCTGGGTCAGCGGCGAGACGTAGCGGTTGTAGACCAGCTCGACCCGATCGAGCTCCTCGTCGACGTAGCGCGCCGTCAGCTCCTCGCCGATCTCACGAGCGTTGGCGAAGCCAGGCCGGTCGGTGAAGCCCACATACGAAGTGCGCGGGTCCTCTTTGCGGAAGGTCAGGGCCGAGACGCCCTTGCGGCCGACGGCGGAGAAGGCGATCTCCTTGCCTTCGCCGCGCAGCTCGTCGCGCAGGCGCAGGCCGTCGCGAATGATGTTGGTGTTGAAGGCGCCGGCGAGGCCGCGGTCGCCGGTGATCAGGACGATCCCGACGCGCTTCTCGTTCTCGCGCTCCTCCAGCACCGGCACGCGCGGCACCCCGCCCGCCTGCTCGGCGGCACGGCGGGTGAGCTTGCGCATCGACTGCGCGTAAGGGCGCAGCTGCTCGATCCGCTGCTCGGCGCGGCGCAGCCGCGCCGCCGCGACCATCTCCATCGCCCGCGTGATCTTGTTGATGTTCTTGATCGACGCGATGCGATTCTTGACGTCCTTCTGAGTTGCCATGGGCGGTACCGGTGCCGGGAGGGGCTAGGCCGGAGTGGCCTCCTTCTCGGCATCCTCGGATTCGGCTTCCTCGCTGCGGGACGGCTTCGAGCGCTCCTCCTCGGAGCGGACCCGGTCGGACTCGCCCTTCTCGAGCGGGTCGCCGTGCTCGTCGAAGTCGGGGCCGAAGTCATCGACGAAGTCGGCGATCGCCTTGCCCAGCTCCTCCTCGTCGGCTTCCTCGAGCTTGCCGGTATCGCCGATCCGCTTGAGCAGGTCGGCCTTCTCGGAATGGAGGCGGATTTTCAGGTCGCCGAGGAACTCGCCGACCCGGTCGACCGCGATCCGGTCGAGGTAACCGCCGGTGCCCGAGTAGATCGCCGCTACCTGGTCGGCGACGCCGAGCGGCTCGCGCTCCTTCTGCTTGAGCAGCTCGACCAGCCGCTGGCCGCGGTTGAGCGTCTTCTGAGTCTCCGGATCGAGCTCGGAGCCGAACTGGGCGAAGGCCTCGAGGTCACGGAACTGGGAGAGGTCGAGGCGCAGCTTGCCGGCGACCTTCTTCATCGCCTTCGTCTGCGCGTTTCCACCTACTCGCGAGACCGAGATGCCGACGTTGATCGCCGGGCGCACGCCCGAGTAGAAGAGGTCGGACTCGAGGAAGATCTGACCGTCGGTGATCGAGATCACGTTGGTCGGGATGTAGGCGGAGACGTCGGAGGCCTGGGTCTCGATGATCGGCAGCGCCGTCAACGAGCCGCCGCCGAGGTCGTCGTTGAGCTTGACCGCCCGCTCCAGGAGGCGCGAGTGCAGGTAGAAGACGTCACCTGGGTAGGCCTCGCGACCCGGCGGGCGCCGCAGCAGCAGCGACATCTGGCGGTAGGCGTAGGCGTGCTTGGTCAGGTCGTCGTAGACACAGAGCGCGGCCTTGCCGTTGTAGAGGAAGTGCTCGCCCATCGCGCAGCCCGCGTAGGGGGCGATGAACTTGATCGGGGCGGCCTCGTCAGCGGGGGCGGCGACGATGATCGTGTTCTCCATCGCGCCGTTCTCTTCCAGCACCTGCTTGAGCTGGACGACGGTGGACATCTTCTGCCCGATCGCGACGTAAATGCAGATCATGTCCTTGTCGCGGTTGTTGATGATCGTGTCGATCGCGATCGCCGTCTTGCCGGTCTGGCGGTCGCCGATGATCAGCTCTCGCTGGCCACGACCGATCGGGATCATCCCGTCGATCGACATCAGGCCGGTCTGCACCGGTTCGGTCACCGGCTGGCGCTGGACCACGCCGGGAGCCTTGAACTCGGCCGGGCGGGTCTGCGTCGTGTTGACGTCGCCCTTGTCGTCGAGCGGGCGGCCGAGCGGGTCGACCATGCGGCCGAGCAGCTCGTCGCCGACCGGGATCCGCAGCAGGTGGCCGGTGCGCTTGACCGTGTCGCCCTCGACGATCTTGTCCCACTCGCCGAAGAGCACGGCGCCGACGTTGTCCGCCTCGAGGTTGAGGGCGAGGCCGGTGACGCCGTGCGGCAGCTCCAGCATCTCCAGCGCCATGCAGTTGTCGAGGCCGTGGACGCGGGCGATTCCGTCGGCGACCGAGAGCACGGTGCCGACCTCGGCCAAGTCAGCCGACTCGGCGTCCAGTCCCTCGATCCTCTCGCGAAGAATCGATGCGATCTCGTCTGGCTTGATCTCCATGGGGCTGCTCTATTCCTCCTTACGCCGCTTGGGCGACGCTCTTTCGAAGTTTCTCCAAACGACTGCGGATGCTCGCGTCGAGGACCTTGTTGCCGACCTGCAAGACGATGCCACCGAGGATCTCGCCGTCGACACGACTGGCCAGCTCCACCTTCTGGCCGGTCTGGCGCTCGATCTCCTCACCAACCTTCTCTACCACCGCCGGGGCCAGCTCAACCGCGCTGGTCACGGTCACCTCGATGCGCCTGTTCTCCTCCTTCCAGAGCTCGTCGAAATGGCGGCGGATGCGGAACAGCTCGGTCATCCGCTGCTTCTCGATCAGCAGCTCGAGGAAGTTGATCAGCTCGGTGTCGGCGCCACTCACCGCGCGCTTCAGACCCGCCACCTTCTCCGCCGAGGAGAAGTAAGGGCTGAAGAGGAAGACCTGCAGCTCGCGGTTGCCATCGACGGCGTCGGTGAACTGGCCCAGCTCGTCGCGGATCGCGTCGAGCTTGCCCTTGTCCTTGGCGACGTCGAAGAGCGCCTCGGCGTATACGCGAGCTGCCTCGGCCATTAGTTGTCGCGCCCCTCCGCACCAGATAGAGCGGTGAAGTCGACTTCGCTCAGCGCCTCCTCAACCAGGCGACGCTGGTCGTCCTCGTTGAGTGACTTGCGGGTGACCTTCTCGGTCGCCAGCACGGTGAGGTCGGCGACCTCTTTGCGAATCTGATCGAGCGAGCGACGCGTCTCCGCCTCGATGTCCCGCTTGGCGGCCTCGACCAGCTCGTCGCGCTTCTCCTTGCCGGCCGTGGTCGCCTCCGATTCGGCGGTCTCTGCCGCCTTGCGCGCCCGAGCCATGATGTCGTCGGCCTGCTCGCGAGCCTCGGCGAGACGGCTGCGGTACTCCTCGAGCAGCTCGTCGGATTCTTTGCGCTGCCGTTCGGCCGCCTCGATCGACTCGGAGATGACTTTGGCCCGCTTGTCGAGCGCCTCCTGAATCTTCGGGAAGGCGAACTTGCTCAGCACCCACATCGTGAAGAGGAAGAGGACCAGCGTCCAGATCATCAGGCCGAGGCCCGGCGAGACCAGGAAGCTGCCGCCTTCTTCCGACTTCTCGGCGGCGAGCGGGATCAGGCCTGCTATTTGACCGAAGAGCTCCACGCGAATCGACCTAGAGGAAGAAGGCGATCAGGCCGAAGATGAAGGTGTAGAAGGCCACGGCCTCGGTAAGCGCGAAGCCGAGCCAGCGGATGCTCTGCAGCTCGTCTTTCATCTCCGGCTGGCGGGCGACCGACTCGATCTCCTTGCCGAAGATGATGCCGATGCCGATACCGGCGCCGATCGAACCGAGGCCGGCACCGACGCCGAGGGCGATCGCCTTGCCGGCAGCTTCGATTCCTTCGTCAGAAATCGCGGCGGCAACTGGGGACAGATCCATTGTGGTGGCGCTCCTTTTCTAATGGCTGGCGGAGGTGGCTCCGCCGAGGTAGATAGCAGTGAGGGTCGAGAAGATAAAAGCCTGCAGGGTGGCGATAAGGCCCACCTCGAGGATGAAGAAGAAGAAGGCGAGCGGGAAGGTGAGGGCGCCGAGCGCGGCGATCCCGAGCAGCACGGCGAGCCCGCCGCCCATGAAGAGCAGCAGCAGGTGGCCGGCGAGGATGTTGGCGAAAAGTCGCACCGAGAGCGAGATCAGCCGGGCGAAGTGGGAGATCGCCTCGATCACCCAGATGAAGCCCTTGGCGATCGGGTTCATGTCCTCGAGCCCGGGCGGCAGCCAGCTCGCGAAGTACTTGAAGAAGCCCTTTGAGCGCACCCCTTCGACGTGGTAGGAGATCCAGACGACGAGGGTGAGGACCAGCGGGATCGAGAGGTTGGCGGTGGCGGCGTAGATCGCGAAAGAGGGGATTTCAAGCCCGAAGACGTTGACCGCATGCTCGGTGTTGGTCGGCAGCGGCAGGAAGCCGATCATGTTCGAGAACCAGATCCAGAAGAAGAGGGCAGCGAGGAAGGGGAACCAGCGGATCGCCGTCGCCGTGTCGAGGTTGCCGCCGGTGATGTTGTTCTTGGTCATGTCGTAGGCGACCTCGATCGCGGTCTGCACCTTGTTCGGTTTCTGCTGCATGCGGCGCGCGATCCAGACCATGACCCCGATCGTCAGGGCGCTGGCAAGGACGAGGTAGAGGACTGCCTTGTTGATGCTGAGGTCGATGCCGGCGATGTGAATCGAGATCCACGGTTCGAGCTTGAACTCGTTCTGCGGCTTGAACTCTTCGTTTTTGCCGCTGCTGGGGAAGATCAGCACCATCAGGATGGCGACCGCCAGCCAGACGCCGAGCCCAGTGAATGCCTTGGCCTTGGTGCTCATGCCTTGCCCGCCTCCGGTCCTTCGTTGAAGAGATGTGAGATCCCCTGGCCGGCGAAGGAGACCGTGAAGAGAACGGCAACGAGGATGGCCGAGGAGAGTCCGGCCTCGCGTTCGACGATCCCGGCGGCCAGGACCGCGGCGGCCATCAGGCCGACCCGGCCGAGAGTGGAGACGGCGACCGTCGCCATCGCCCGTTGGCGATTGCCGGCGCGAAGTTCCTGGTTGGCCCGCCGCTCCGCGAGCATCTGGATGCCGCGCTGGACGAGCCAAACGCCCGCTGCGGCGGCGAATCCGAGCATGGGCAGCCCGCCGATGATGAAAACGGCGAGTGCGGCGGCAAGGACCACAAGGTCGACGTACTTGGGAGGAGACATAAAATTCGCCCGTCTCTGAATTGGGCGGGCGGACTCGCGACTATATCCGAAAGGGCCGACGATCCGCTTTCTAGAGCCAGTTCGTGAGGCTTGTTACAACCTGTTACTAAGTCTTTTGGCCCTCGGACTCGGTCTCCTCGAGCGTTATCGCTTCGATCTCACCGGTTTCGGGGTTGAGGCGACCGCGGCGCAACTTGAGGATCTCGAGCACGTAGATCAAGTAGACGCTGGTGGCAACAGCGAGCAGGCCGAAGGCCACCATCACCGCGGTCCAGAGCGCGTTGAAGTGACCGTGGTTGTCGCTGTAGGGAACGAAGCGCAGGGCGAGGGCAAGTGCCGCCAGGGCCAAGGTCCAGCCGTACAGATAGGCCAGCGTGCGTCGCTGCGAGAAGCCGATGTTGGCCATGCGGTGGTGGAAGTGCCAGGTGTCGGCCTGGTAGATCGGCTGGCGGTACTTGAGCCGCTTGGTGACGACGAAGCCGGTGTCGAGGATCGGCACCGCCAGCACGACCAGCGGGAAGACGAGGGCGACGACGGCGTTGGTCTTCAGCGCTCCCTGCACCGAAGCGGTGGCGAGCAGGTAGCCGAGCAGGTTGGAGCCGGTGTCCCCCATGAAGCTGGAGGCGGGTGGGAAGCCGTGGCGGAGGAAACCGAGCGCCCCGCCAGCGGTCAGCGCCGCCAGCACTCCGGCCGCGTTGCGCTCCAGTGAGAGCGCGATCACGGCAAGGGCGATCGCCGAGATCACGCATACGCCCGCCGCCAGCCCGTCGACGCCATCGATGAAATTGATCACGTTGACCACGGCGACGATCCCGAGCACGGTCAGCGGCCAGGCGAGCCAGCCCAGCTCGAAGCCACCGACGAAGGGCAGGGTGAGGTTCTCGACCCGAACGCCGCCGGCCACCGGGATCAGCGCCGCGCCGATCTGGCCGAGCAGCTTCGGCAGCGCCGGTATTTCCCAGATATCGTCGGCCACCCCCACCGCGGCGATCGCGGCGGCACCGAGCAGGATCGCGTGGCTTTCGCCGTCGCCCGGCAGCCAAATCCAGCCGGCGACCTCGACTCCGGCGAAGATCGCCAGCCCCGAGAGCCGCGGCATCGGGGTGTCGTGCAGCCCGCGCTCCTTGGGCATATCGATTGCCCCGAGCCGGTGCGCGAGCCGCTCGGCGTAGGGAACCAGCAGCCAGGCGATCGCGGCCGCTACGAGGAAGGCTAGGACAGCGTCAGTGGTCGTTGCCATTCAGGGCCATCCCGGTAGGGGTTCCACTTAACTTTTTCCGAAGATCCATTGCGGCTATCCGCAAACCTCTCCGCGGAAAAAGTACAAGACGTTCCACCCCTACCGGGATGGCCCGCGAGCGGCGAGCACTGCCTCGACCAGAAGCTCCGGGTCTCGCGGGTTGAGCACCCCGATCGGCGTGTCGCGCTTGCGCAGGGGGAGCTCGGCAGGGTTGGTGAGCACCTGCAAGCGCCCCTCGGCGATCAGGGCCTCGTCTACGCCGCCCATGCGGCCGGCGAAGGTGGTGAAGACGGGGGTGCCCAGTGCCACCGCCTCGCGGTTCATCGTGCCGCCGGCGCTGACGACCAGGTCGGCGTAGGCGATCAGGCTCTGGGCGTCGATCGCTTGCGCGGGCACGATCAGGTTGGAGGCGGCCATTGCCCGCACCTCCTCCCCCTGTCGCTCGGTACGCGGGATCACCACAGCCTGCACCTCCTCTTGTGCGGCCAAGTGGCGAATCGCGTCGCCGTAGACGTCGTTGTGGGCGTGGTACTCGGAGGTCTCCGGCGGCGGGCGCACCACCACCAGCACCTTCTGGCGGTCGAGGCCGAGCTCATCGAGCACGGCGGTGTCGGGCCGGAAGTCGGCCAGGTAGTACTCCTCCTTGAGGCCCGGATAGCGGACCAGCTTGCGCTCCTTCGCCCCGATCTTGCGCAGGCGCTCGAGCGGGATCGAGTCCGGCATCAAGACCCGGCGCGCGACGCGGAAGGCGATCTGGCGCTGCCAGCCGGCGAACTCGTAGTCCTGCATCTGGGCCGAGGGAATGCGGAAGGCGGTGCAGACCACGGGCAGGTCGACGGAACCGTGCGCGATGGCCAGATCCGGGCGCCGGTTCCAGACGATCCGCGCCAGCCGCGCCGAGCGCCCGGCCAGCGCCCTCCCCTTCCCCAGCGTCGAGGCACCGCCGTGTGCGCCGACCGCGGTGTACGGAATCCCCAGCCGCTCGAGGATGCCAACCGTCTGCCCGTACACGCGGGCGGTGACGAAGACCTCGTGGCCGCGACCTTCGAGCCGCTCGATAAGCGGCCGCAGGACCAAGGGATGCGCGGCCGCCGTGCAGTCAACCCAGATCCGCATGGGCGGACCCTAGTCGTGGGATCGGCCCGAGCGGGTATAGATGTCCCGCGTGTTACCGAAGCCGGTTCGTCTCACCATCGTCCTCGCCCTTCTCCTCACCGCCCTCGCTGTGACGGCAGCCCGGGCGATCGCCCCCGTCGGCGAGAACCCGTGCATGGGGCCCAAGGCCAAGCAGTTGCTTTGCCCCAACCTGCGGATCGGCCCCCCGGCCGGTCTCTACGTCGAACGCGCTCGCGGGCAAGTGCGGCTGCGAGCAACCAGCGACGTACGCAGCCGCGGCCGCGGCCCGATGGAGGTGCGCGGCACCCGCAACGGCCGCAAGACGATGCGCACCAGGCAGCGGATCTACCGCGTCGGCGGTGGCCACATCGACGTGCCGAGCAAGGCGACGCTGCGCTTCACCAACGTCGGCGCCTACTTCGGCGGCAGCTACTGGAAGGTCCACCAGCTCGCCCGCTTCGAGCTCTGGTCAGTCGACGGCCAGGGGCGCCCCCTGCACCGGGCCCGGGTCGGGCCCAAGCTCAACTACTGCCTGCGCGACCTCGAGCGGACCCGCCCTGGCAAGCACTCGCCCGAGCTCTGGCACTACCCAGGCTGCAACCAGGACCCTTTCGTCGACCACGACGTCCTCGGCACCTCGGTCGGCTGGTCCGACATCTACCCCGCGACCTATGACAAACAGTGGATCGACGTCCGCGGCCTGCGCGGCTGCTTCGCCTTCGTCATGACCGTCGACCCGCAGAACCTCCTCTACGAGTCGAACGAGAACGACAACACCTCCCGTCGCCTAGTCCACCTCCCCTTCCACTCCGACACGGGCTGCTAACCCTCCACCGCCGCCCCGGGGGCCGACGGGCCGAAAACGTGTCGCTATGTCACGTTCTAGGCCCGTCGGCGGGCAGTTCAGCCGCCTATTGGCGCTCGTGGGGTCGAGCCCCAGAAGACCACGGTGCCGAGCATGCCGATGATGTGGACGAGGATGATGTTGACCACCATCGATTGCGCGGTGGCGGTGCCGACCCCTACCGGCCCGCCCGAGGCGGTGTAGCCGTAGTAACAGCCGACCAGCACGATCGCGGTCGCCATCACCATGCCCTTGATCAGGCTGAAGGTGAGGTCGAGCGGGTCCTGGAACATCCAAAAGATCAGCAGGTAGCCGCCGGAGGAGACATCGCCGATCTGGTCGACGACGGAGAAGTAGGAGGCGAAGTACATGACGCCGATCCCGACCAGGTACATAAAGGGGAAGGCGATCCAAGCGGCGAGCAGGCGCGTGCCGGCGAGGAAGGTGACCGGCGGGATCCCCATCACCTCGAGCGCGTCGATCTCGTCGGAGATCCGCATTGCGCCGAGCTCGGCGACGATCCCGGTGCCGACCTTGGCCGAGAGGATGTAGCCGAAGGCGTAGGGCAGCGCCTCGCGCAGGTCGCACCAGGCGGCGAAGAGGCCGGCGTAGCCGGGGACGCCCTGGGCGCGGAAGAAGTAGGCACCCTGCAGACCGCACTGCAGGCCGAGGATGAAGACGAAGGCCCAGATGATCAGCGCCGAGCCAAAGATCAGGATGCCGGCCTGGCGCAGGGTCTCGCCGAAGTAGGGAAACACCCGCCCCGAGTAGACGAGGCCGGCGACGCGCGAGCCGAAGCGGGCGACCTCGCCGAAGGAGTCGAGCCAGCCGCGCGGGACGTCGAGCCAGCCGATCACGGTCTATCCCCCATCCCGCTCACCTGATCGTCTGCAGTTCGGGGTTGGTGGCCAGCAGGATCGCGGTGAAGACGAAGTTGAAGAAGAAGACCGAGACGATCGCGATCACGACCGCCTGGTTGACCGCGCGGCCGACCCCCTCGGCGCCGCCAGAAGCGGTCATCCCCTTGAACGAGCAGACGACCGAGATGATCGCGCCGAAGCAGGTGCACATCAGCACCGAGCCCCAGATGTCGGTGACCGAGGCGTTGGAGAAGAGGGTGGCGAAGAAGCCACCGAGCGACTGGTGGTAGAGCAGCTCGGCGGCGATCCCGGCGGAGAGGCCGAAGACGATGGCGAAGATGTCGAGCAGCGCCGTCACCACCATCAAGGCGAGGAAACGCGGCACGACCAGGTTCTTGATCGGGTCGACGCCCAGCACCTGCAGGGCGTCGAGCTCCTCGCGGATCTTGCGGGCACCAAGGTCGGCGGTGATCGCGGTGCCGGCAACGCCGGCGACGACGACGGCGGTGACCAGCGGCCCGATCCAGCGAATCGCGGTGAGGACGAAGAAGCCACCGAGCCGGTCGAGGGCACCGAAGAGCGAGAGCGCGCCCGCGGCCTGCAGTCCCGGGGCGCCGAGACAGAGAGCGAAGGTGGAGATCAGCAGCGGGAACCAGGAGAGCTTGAGCACGAAGAGGAACTGCCAGACCAGCTCCTCACCGTATGGAAAGGGTGGGCGCACCGCCGAGACGATCGTCTTGGCGGTGAGGATCATCATCTCCCCCACCTGGACGAAGACCGCTTTGGTCGGCAGGAATGCGCGGTTTAGGACTTCGCTCGCCACCAGCTCATCGCCCTGCCTAGAGGGCCCCCGCCCGATCTTGGTGACGTGCCACTGCTTTCCTCCACGAGCTGCGCTTTGCGCCGCGCCCGCGCCTCGCCGACTTCCTTCGCCCGCGCCTCGGCCGCGCGCTGGGCGGCGGAGAGCTGGGCGATCAGCGTGTCGCGCGTCTGCTCCAGCTCCTCGACGCCGGCGATGTGCGCTTTCGTCAGCCGCGCGGCGGTCGGCATGTCGGCTGGAAGGTCACGCGTGTAGGCAGCGAGCTCGATCTCGAGCCGGGCGATCTGGCGGCGCAGCTCGTGGCGCACCTCGATCGCCTCGCTCTCCTCGCTCAGGCCGGGAAGGTCGGCGTCGACCTCAGCCGCGGCCTCTTCTTCGCTCATGCTCGCGCAGGCGGCGGTGACGACGATCAGATCGCTGGGATCAAGGCCGGCCTCGAGCGTCCGCCGCAGCGCCTCGCCGGCGATCTCCTCGAGCTCGGGCGCGGGCTCGATCTGCTCGCCGACAAAAGTCCCCTGGCCCTGGCGGCTGACCACCAAACCGGCCTCCTCGAGGCCGGCGTAGACGGCCCGGACCGTGTTGACGTTGACGCCCGCCCAGCCGGCGAGCTGGCGGAAGCTGGGCAAACGTTCGCCCGCCGCCAACCGACCCGTAGCGATCAGCGCCCGCAGACGCCAGGAGAGCTGAACCCCAACTGGCAGCTCTGCCGCGGAATCAGTGGAAAAGGGCGTGGCCTCGTTGGCTGCCGCCTGCTGTGCCATCAAAACACACAGTAGTCCCCAAAATTGTCTCGGTCAACTAGAACAGTCGCGCTCAACAAACTCTCTACAACTGGGCCAGCGACCGGCCGAGCTCCTCGCTCGCCATGCCGCCATCGCGCAAGATGTTCCACTCACCGCCCGCGTCGAACTCGGTGAGATCGACCACGGTTGAGGGCAGCCCGGTCAGCGTCCCGCCGTCGATCGCAACGTCAACCGCGGTGAGGACTTTGAGCGGGACGTCGGCGAAGTGGGCCGGCGCCGGCTCGCCACTGTGGTTGGCCGAGGTCTGGAAGACCGGGCACATCGCGCCGGCCAGGGGCCCGTCGATCAGGCGCAAGCCGAGCCGTTCGGCGTCCTCGCGGCAGGCGAGCGGATAGCGCCGATCGGGGTTGGCGACAATCACCGTCACCGGTCCCGGCAAGAGGGCCCCCGCCGCCGCCTTGGTGCGCTCACCGAGGCTCTCGACGATCTCGCGCATCGCCAATGGCGAGAAGTAGAGCACCGCCGAGGGCTTGCCATCGTCGCGGCCCTTGATCCGGTGGATGCGCTCGATCGCCGCCTGGTCGAGCGGATCGCAGGCGAGCCCGTAGAGACCATCCGCCGGGAAGAGAACCACGCCGCCGGCGGCGATGCAGAGCTCCAGCCCGGTGCGGGCCTGCTCGGCGCCATCGCGCTCGATCGAGATCGTCACCGTCACCCGGCGCTCGCCTCCGCCCGTCCAATCACCACGCGGGGGATGCCGGCCAAATCGGCGCGGGTCTCGATCGCGTCGAAGCCGGCGGCGCGCAGCAGCTCCCCCACCGCCTCGGCCTGTCCCATTCCAACCTCGAGCGCGAGGACCTGTGCGCTATCCGCGAAAGCGGGAACCACGTCGCGGATCGCGTCGAGGCCGTCGGCGCCGGCCAGCAGGGCCTCGCGCGGCTCCCATTCCCTCACCTCCGGTTGCAAGCCCCCCCATTCGGCTTCGCTCACATAGGGAAGGTTCGCGACGACGAGCTCAAATCCGCCTCCGGCGGGTGGAAACGTGCCGAGCGCGAACTCGACCCGGTCCCCGAGCCCAGCCCGCTCGGCGTTCTCGCGGGCCAGCTCGAGCGCCGCCGGCGAGGTATCGACCGCGACCACCGCGCACCGCGGCAACTCATCGGCGACTGCCAGGGCGATCGCGCCGGAGCCGGTGCCGACGTCGAGCATCCTGCTGGGGCGCAGCTCCAGGGCCAGCTCGACCAGCAGCTCGGTCTCGGGGCGGGGGATCAGGACGCGCGGATCGACCGCCAGCTCGAGCCGCCGAAAGCCGCGGCGGCCGAGGATGTAGGCGACCGGCTCGCGCCGCAGGCGCCGGCGCACCATCTCGGCGAAGCGCCGGCTCGCCGCGGGCGGGATCGCCGCGTCGGGCTGGGCGACGAGGCGCGCCCGGTCCCATCCGGTCGCGGCGGCGAGGAGCAGTTCGGCGTCGAGTCGCGGCTCGTCGATCCCGGCGGCGCGCAGCGCGTCGGTTGACGCGGTCAGCGCCTCTCCGGTCACCCGACCGTGGCCGCCTCGAGGCGCTGGCGCTTCTCCTCCGCCGCAAGCGCCTCGGTGAACTCGCTCAGCTCTCCACCGAGCACGCCGTCGAGATTGTGGGAGGTGTGCTTGATGCGGTGATCGGTGACCCGGCCCTGGGGAAAGTTGTAGGTGCGCACCTTCTCCGAGCGCTCGCCACTACCCACCTGAGCCTTGCGCTCGGAGGCGATCTTGGCCTGCTGTTCGGCCAGCTCGCGCTCGTACAGCCGCGCCCGCAGGACCCGCATCGCCCGCTCCTTGTTCTGCAGCTGGGACTTCTCGTCTTGCATCGAAACGACGATGCCGCTCGGCTTGTGGGTGATGCGGACCGCCGAGTCGGTCGTGTTGACGGATTGGCCGCCCGGGCCTGAGGAACGGTAGACGTCGATCTGCAGGTCGTTCTGGTCGATCTGCACCTCGACCTCCTCTGCCTCGGGAAGAACGGCAACCGTCGCGGTCGAGGTGTGGATCCGTCCCTGCGACTCGGTCTCGGGCACGCGCTGCACCCGGTGTGTCCCGCCCTCGAACTTGAAGATCGAATAGGCGCCCTCGCCCTTGATCTCGAAGGTCACCTCCTTGAAGCCCCCCATCTCGGCGCTCGACTGCGAGAGAACCTCGGTGGCGAACCCGCGCTCTTCGGCGTAGCGGGTCAGCATCTTGTAGAGGTCACCGGCGAAGAGCGCCGCCTCGTCGCCACCCGTGCCACCGCGGATCTCGACCAGGACGTTCTTGGCGTCGTTCGGATCGCGCTCGACCATCGCCAGGCGGATCTCCTCTTCGAGCTGTTCGAGGCGCAGCGGCGACTCCTCGACCAGCTTGCGCAACTCAGGGTCATCGCCATCCTCGGCAAGCAGCTCGCGGGCGCCCTCGAGATCGTCTTTGAGCACCCGGTACTCCCCAGCCAGGACCTGCGCCGGCTGCAGCTCGCGGTACTCGCGACCGACGTCGGCGTAGCGCGCCCTGTCCCCGATCACCACGGGGTCCGACATCTGCGCCTCGAGCTCGGCGAAGCGCGCCTCGATCTGTTCGACCAGGGAATCGATCACACCTCAAAACATAGAGGGGCACCGCGCCTGACGATTCGATGCTGGCCGCAGGCCGAGATAGTGTGGTGTGCCAGTTGACTAGCACAATCAATCGGGTTACTGTGCCAGTTGACTGGCTTACAAGGGAGAGTCGCAACTTCGACAGCGAAGGCGGTCCCGAAAATGGCAACCGACACACTGCTCAAACCCACATCCACCGGCATTGCCTGTCTAGCTCTTCCCAAGCTGCTCAGCGCGGGAGACCTCAACCTGGCCGCGGCCTGCTTTACCCGCGACGCCTGTCTGCTCACCCCAGACACGACCGCGATCCACGGTCGCGATCACATCCGCCCCGTGCTCGCCCAGCTAATCGCCCGCCACGTCCGCATCGAGGTCGAGCAGCGCAACATCCTCGAGGCCGGCGAGGTCGCCTTCGTGCGCGAGCGCTGGCTGATCAATGCCGAGGGCAGCACCGCCTCCCGCTTCGAAGACACCTGCACCCCCCTGCTCGTCCTCAAGCAGATCGAAGGCAGCTGGAAGGTTGCGATCGCCGCCCTCTGGGGCTGGGGGATGAGCTAGGGCCCCGGCGCAGCCTCACTCAGGCCAGCTGAGCGCAGCCGCTGAAGCATCCGGGCAAAGGCGGGTTGGAGGGCGGCCATTACGCCTGCGACGGCAGCACAGGAGGTGAGCGCGGCCAAGACAGCGACCCAACTGGAGGTGACCCCTGCGCCGGAATACCCCAAGCCTGAATCGGCGATCGCGACGATTGCCTCACCCGCGAAAAGGATGACCGCGAAGAATGCATATGCGCCTACCGCCGCGGTGAGCAGGAGATCCCGGCGCGCAACGGAGTCGCTCGCCGAGCCCCTTGCCTGAACAGCATCGAAAAAGGCGAATGCCGCAATCGCACCGGCAATCGCTGCGGCAACGAGTGCGGTGGTCTCCAGGTTGAGACCAAAGGTCAGGGCGCCCAGCCCGTGCTGACCCGTATAGCCCTCGGACTGAAAGACACCAACCATCAGGGCAACCAGGTTTGCCGCCATGAAGGCGATACCGGTCCAGCCTAGGAGGTAGTCACGCCTTACGCGTTCACGCTGGGAAAAACCGACCGCCGCAAGGACTGCGGCGGTCGCCAAAGCGACAAGGAAGACACCATTGAGCACCGCTGCGATGCGGTAGGCGTGCGAATACGGTTCGGAGAAGGAGGCGCCGGCGGTGAACCCGGCCGAGAGGAGCCCAAACCCGTAGGCGGCAGCGACGAGCGCCGCTGCGTCCCGGAGGCCTCTTTGCCTGTTCCCGGGCGGCGGAGATAAGAAGGCCTGCGCGGCGAAGAAAGACGCCAGGCACAGTACGAGGAACTGGAGGATCGTCAGGCACTCGGCAATCACAACGCCCGTGATATGCGGCGCGCCGAGGATGTCGGCAAGCCCGAAGGAAGACTCGACCGCGCGTAGGGCAAACGCACAACCGAAGACGAGCGCTGCCGAGCCGAACAGTCGGTTGCGGTCGCCCATCGACACACAATGTATTCATGCGTACCGCTTGGCGTATCGGCGAGTACCGCTAAGCGACGATCTCGATCGGCTGCGTGCCGGCGGCCTGCTTGGGATCCTCGCGGGCGAGGACCGCTTCGAGCGAGGCGATCGCCACCGCGAGCTCTTCTTCGTCGGGCTCACGGGTGGTCAGGTTCTGCAGCATCAGGCCGGGCCACATGATCGCCCGCACCCAGCGCTTGCGGCGGTTTTTACCGGCCCACTTGATCACCTCGTAGGAGAGTCCGGCGATCAGCGGCACGCCGATGATCCGCGAGGCGACCAGCCAGTACCAGGCGGGCAGCCCGAGCGGGGCGAAGACGAAGATCGCCAGCACCATCACGATCAGAAGGAAGCTCGTGCCACAGCGCGGGTGCAGGCGCGAGTAGAGCTTGGCGCGCGCCGGAGTCAGCTCGTCTTCGGCCTCGTAACAGGAGATCGTCTTGTGCTCGGCGCCGTGGTACTCGAAGACGCGGCGCAGGTCTTTGAGCCGGCTGATCCCCCAGATGTAGGCGATGAAGATCCCCGTCCGCAGGACCCCCTCGACCAGCCAGAAGAGGAAGGCGGAGCCGAGCTTGTCCTTGATCAGGCTGGTCAGCCCGACCGGAACGACGAAGAAGAGGCCGACCGCGAGCAGCAGCGAGAAGGCGATCGTCAGGCCCCACATCCAGCCGCCGATTTCTTCCCGCTCGCCCTCCTCGTCCTCCTCGAGCTGGGCGTTGGCGGAGATGCCGAGAGCTTTGAAGCCGATCTTCAGCGACTCGCCGAGGGCGACGACGCCGCGCAGAACCGGCAGGCGCCAGAGGCGGTGGCGAGTGGCCCAGGGCCTGATCGGCTCGGAGCTGATCTCAATCTCACCGTCGGGCCGACGCACGGCGACGGCCCAAACCGAGATGCCGCGCATCATCACGCCCTCCAACACCGCCTGTCCGCCGACCGGCGCGTCGCGCTTGGCGACGAGGGCGCCATCGGGCATGCGCAGCGGGTCCACCCCGTTTTCGGACGGGGTGGCGGCAGGTTCCGTCTGCAGCGAGCCCAGCTCTGGGCTCACGGCTCTTACCTCCCGGCCTTGGCGTGCTTGGCAGCTCGGCGCTGGAAGCGCTCTACCCGTCCGCCCGTATCGACCAGCTTCTGCTTGCCGGTGTAGAACGGGTGGCACTCGGAGCAGAGCTCGACATGGAGATCGGCCTGCGTGGAGCGCGTGTAGAACTGATTCCCGCAGGAACAGTGCACGTTGGCCAGCGTGTACTCAGGATGAATTCCGCTTTTCACGCTTACCAGTCTAGATGACGCGCGCAATCGACCCCACGAGGGGTTGTGAATCGGCGTGCGGCTGCCGATACGAGACCCGTGCAAGGCGGCGAAACAGCTAACTCCTCGACCCGCGCCTGGCGCCTGATGCGCCGGACCCTCGCGGTCCTGCTGCTCGGCGGAACGGCGATCGTCGCCCTGCACGAATGGTTCGGGCTGGGCGCCGGCCTTGACTCCGCCGTCAGCGAAATCATTTACGACGCGGTCGTCCTCGGCGCCGGCCTTGCCTGCCTGGTTCGCGCCGCCGAGTACAAGCGCGAGCACACCGCCTGGCTGCTGATCGGAGCCGCGATCCTCTGCTGGGGAGCGGCGGAGGTCTACTGGACCGCCTTCATCGAAAACAACCCTTCGGCCCCCTACCCCTCGCCAGCGGACATCGGCTACCTCGTCTTCTACCCCCTGGCCTACGCCGGCCTGGCGATGCTGGTGCGAGCTCGCGTGCATGAGATCAACTGGCGCCTCTGGATGGACGGTCTGATCGCGGCCCTCGGAACCGCCGCCCTCGGCACCGCCTTCGTCTTCGACTTCGTTGCCGGAAAGGCGACCGGCTCGACCCTTGAACAGCTGACCACGCTCTCCTATCCAATCGGCGACATCGCGATGCTCTCGCTGGTCGTCGGCGTGATCGCCCTCACGGGTTGGCGCCCGGGACGCACCTGGTCGCTGCTGCTCGCCGGCCTCGGCGCCCTGGTCGTTGCCGACATCGCCTACACCCTGCAGAGCACCGAAGGGGCGCTGCCCGGCGGCGAATGGATCAACCCGATCTACCTGATTGCCGCGGTTTGCCTCGGCGCTGCCGTCTGGCAGCCGCGCGCGGCTGCTGAGATCACCCAGCCGCGCGATCGCGACCGGCGCGAGATAGTCGTGCCCGCGGTCTTCGCCGCGGTGATGATCGGCCTCTTCTCAATGCAGTACTACAGCGCTACCGGGGGCCTCTCGACCGTGCTCTGGGGAGCGACGATGACGGCGGTGATCGTGCGCCTGACGATGAGCGACCGGGAGAACCGCAGGCTGCTGGAAGAAGTGCGCACCGACTCGCTTACGGGGCTCGGCAATCGCGGCCGGATGGAGGTCGACCTCTCCTCGATCTGCGAGCAGGCCAGCGTCGAGCGACCGGCGAGGCTCTACCTCTTCGACCTCAACGGCTTCAAGCGCTACAACGACACCTTCGGCCACCCTGCCGGCGACCAGTTGCTCACTCGCTTCGGCGGCCTGCTGAAAGAGGCGATCGGTGGCGATGGCTCCGGCTACCGCATCGGCGGCGACGAGTTCTGCCTGGTCCTGACCTGCGCTGAGGGACGCTTCGACGCGGTCGCCAAGGCCGCGGCGGAAGCGCTCACCGCCAGCAACCGTGGCGTCGAGGTGGCGGCGGCCTGGGGCGCGGCGACGATTCCGGCCGAGGCCGACAATCCTTCGGCGGCGCTGCAGTTGGCCGACGTGCGTATGTACGCGCAGAAGGAGTCGCGCCGGGGCGCTCCGGCCGAGATCGTGCTCTCGGACGAAAGCCCGGCGGAGCAGGTAATCAAGGCTAGTCGCGGCTGAGGCCATCGAGCAAAGCGCCGAGGGTGCCGGCAACTTCAGCCTTCATCGCCTCGGGGTCATCGGCCCGAGCGACCAACATCGCCGCCTCGTCCAGGGCGCCCATCAAAACGTGGGCAAGCGGCTTCACCGGTTGTGGATTGATCGCGCCCGCCTCAATCGCCGCGGCCAGCGTCGCCTCGATCAGGCCCAGGCCATGCGCGGCGGCGATCTCGCGCCAGCGATCCCAGCCCAAGACCGCCGGGCCGTCGAGCAGGACGATCCGCTGTGTCTCCGGCTCGGTGCTGGCCTCGAGGAACATCTCCGTGCCGGCCCGCATCGCCTCCAGCGGCGAGGAAGCGCTGGCCTGCAGGGCGCCGGCGGCGATGCGCTGGGCGAGCTCGACCTCGACCGCCTCGTAGACCGCCTCGAAGAGCTCGCGCTTGCCGTCGAAGTGGTGGTAGAGGGCGCCGCGGGTGACGCCGGCGGCGCGAACGATCTCTTCCGTGCCCACGTCGGCGTATCCCCGCTCGGCGAAGAGCGGGCGAGCGGCGGCGATCAGCGCCCCGCGGGTCGCCTCGGAGCGCGCCGCTTGCGTGCGCCGCTCCCCGGCCTCGATGTCCTTTTTGACATTCATACAGACTGTATGTATGTTACCTCGCGTCGACCAACTTTCCTAGAGGAGGACCCTATGGCTACGGCCGTGACGAGTGAGCGCAAAGAGATCGAGCTGCCGGCGGGACGCATTCGCTACCGCGAGGCGGGCGCGGGCGAGCCCGTCGTCTTCGTCCACGGCTACCTCGTCGACGGTCGGCTCTGGGACGGCGTCGTCGATTCGCTTTCCGACCGCTGTCGTTGCCTTGCCCCAGATTGGCCGATGGCGGCCCAGCAGATCCCATTGAACCCCGACGCCGACCTCTCCCCCACCGGCGTCGCCGCGATCATCGCCAGCTTTCTCGAGGCACTCGAGCTCGAGGACGTGACGATCGTCGGCAACGACTCCGGTGGCGCGATATCGCAGATCCTGGTCACCGCCCACCCTGAGCGGATCGGTCGCCTCGTCCTCACCAACTGCGACACCCACGACAACTTCCCCCCTGGGATCTTCAAGGCGATGCCACCGCTGGCAAAGCTGCCCGGCGGCATGACCGTGCTCTCCGCCCCGTTCCGGATCGGTGCCCTTTCCCGCTTTGCCTTCAAGCAGTTCGCCAAGACCCCGATCCCGCCGCAGCTGGTCGCCTCCTGGATGCGACCCGCGCTAAGCGACCCAGCGATCAGGCGCGACGCGGCAAAGGTGACGGCAGGCATGGACAAGCGCTACACGCTGGAGGCCGCCGAGCGTCTGAGCGAATCGCAGCTGCCGCTGCTGCTCACCTGGGCCCCCGGCGACAAGTACTTCCCGATCTCCTACGCCGAACGACTGGCGAAGGAGACGCCAAACGCCCGCCTCGTCCGGATTTCCGACGCGAAGACCTTCGTTCCGCTCGATCAACCGCAGCGACTCGCCGACGAGATCGCGACTTTCGTCGAGTCGAGTTGAGACGAAACGCGCAAGGTGCGCGTTCTTTTTCGCTACTTGCATGTTTTTCGTCCGACAAGGGCGCGATGGTTCCGCCTGGAGGTTTCATAACCCCTTACAGGACGGAGAGCCATGCCCAGGGAAATCTTCGACCAGGACCGGCCACGCAGCACGATGGCGCGACGCCTCGACGAAGCGTTTGCCGGTTGTGACCAGTGGACGCTGGCGCCACCGACTCAGCGGCGCAGCGAGATGGTCTTCAGCCCGCAGCCCTCGATCTCATCGAGGATCAGCGGCAGCGCCGCAGCCGTGCGCACCCAGGAGCCGCGCGCGCTGTAGTAGTCGGCGTCGTGCAAGAGGACCACGTCGCCGGCCTCGACGCCGGAGCTGGCGCGACGCGCGATCGACTCGGCGGTGGCGGTGCGGGTCCAGTCCCTGCCCCACCGTGACCAGAGGACCGGCCGCCAGCCACGGCGACGGACGGCGCGCAGGTTCGCCCCGCTGAAGATTCCGTAGGGAGGGCGATAGTCGGCGATCGCCTGCCCGCAGGCATCCTCGATCGCTACGCGGGCGCGTTCCGCGTCCTCGAGAAACTTGCCCGGGGTGAGGCGCAGGAGGTTGCGGTGCCGGTAGCAGTGCAGCTCGACCCGGTGGCCGGCGGCGACGATCTCCGCCGCCAGACCGGGACGGCGGTCCACCTGCTCGCCCGCAAGGAAGAAGGTCGCGGTGGCGCCGCGCTCGCGCAGGGTCTCGAGGATCGTCGGCGTCCCCTGCGGGTGTGGCCCGTCGTCGAAGGTGAGCGCGACCCCCTCTGCACCTGGCTGGCGCATCTCGACGTCCAGGGCTCGGCCGAGGCCGGGGACGATCGGCGCCAGTGCGGGACCCGCGTGGAGAACCGCCGCGGTGGCGGCGCCTGCACCGGCCAGCGCGCCGATCAAGGAGAGGGTTGGGCGGCTGCGGTCTTCTGTGTCGGCTGTTCCGCCGAGGGCTGCAAGCCGCCGGCCGACTGCGACCCGTTGGAGCCCTTCCCTTCCGCCGGCGGGGTGTCGTTGTCCTTGCCGATGTGGATGCGCCCCTCGAGCGGCTTGGCGATCACCTTGTAGGGAGCTTCGCGGTCGATCACCGTGAACAGCATCACGACGAGGATCGCGGCAAGGCTGACCGCGGTCGCCACCCGCTCCATGCGCAAGCGCCAAACCGGTTGCGGCTTGACCCGCGGGCGTACGTCGAGCGCCCGCGAGGCGATCGAGGGCAGCGAGGCGAAGGAGGAGTCGGGCGAGCGCCGCTCGCGGCCGAGCAGCCGCAGGACGGACTCGAGCTCGTGCTCGGAGCGCGCCACCTCGGCCAGGCCGAAGCGCTCGTAGGCGGCGTTGTTGGCGCGCAGATGTCCAACCGAAAAGCCATAGGAGACCACTGGGCAGCCGCGGATGTGGGCCTCGAGCACGGTGAGCCCGGCGGTCGAGTGGACCATCACGTCGGCCGCCGCCATCCAGTCGCTCATCTGCTCGGTGAAGCCGAGAACCCGCACCCGCTCGTTGTCGCTGAAGCGCTGCTCGAGCTTCTCGCGCGCGACCCCGTTGCGACCCGTGATGCAGACGACCGTCGAGTCGTCGCCCTTGAGCGCGGACTCAATCGCGCCCTCGAGATCGCCGACTCCCCAACCGCCGCCGGAGACGAGCACGAGGCGACCGTGGGTCGGAACACCAAGGGCCTTACGCGCGTCAACGCGCGTGCGCGGCATCAAAAAGTCGGGTGAGATCGGCGGCCGCGTCCACTCAACGCTGCCCGGTCCGGCGAGCCGCTCGACTTCCTCGATCGACTCCGGGTGAGTGACGAAGTGCAGGTCGACTCCGGGATGGACCCAGTAGCGCAGGCCGGCCAGATCGGTGATCGCTGACTGCACCGGGACCAGCAGGCGACGATTCTCGCGCAGCATGCCGAGCACAGCCGTCACGCCCGGATAGGTGGAGATGATCACATCGGGCTGGTGCTTCTCGATCAAGCGCAGCAGGCCGCGGCTGCCGAGCGCGTAGCTGAGGTGATGCATGAGCCAGCGCGTTGGCGCGAACTTGGTGATCAGCCAGTACTGGACGTCGAAGAGCCAGGGCATCCAACGGAAAGTGAAGCGAGAGCCGTCGCGCGCGACCGCGGAGGAGATCTTGCCCATCGCTTCCAGGCCGTTGGCGATCTCGACCTCGGCACTGGGGACCTCGGCCTCCAGATCGGCCTTGATGATTCGCGCCGGCAGATCATGTCCCTCACCGATGTCAGCGGTGAGCACGAGCACCCGCGGATCGCGCTCCTCGAAACGCGAGGCTCCCGCCAACAGCGCTCCGGCAGCGTGTTCATTGCCATTCAGCGAGGGCTTCTTTCCGGGGATGGGATCGGGCGGACGGGTGGTGCTGCGGACCCATTCGACGTACTTGCGGACGCCTTCCTTGAAACTTGTCTCGGCCCTCCAGCCGAGCTCCGCCAGCGCCCGCTCGTTGGAGATCGACTTGCCCGGAAAGTCGCCGGGGCGCGGCGGCGTATGGGTGATCTCACAGGTATCGACGTTTTCCTGCACCCGCTCAGCGATTTCGAGGATCGTCACGACCTCGTCGCCGGAGAGGTTGTAGGTGCGACCGGCGGCCTCGGGCGCCAGCGACGCGACGATGCCGTCGGCGAGGTCCTCGACGTAGATGAAGCTGCGGGTCGTCGAGCCATCGCCGGCGATTGTCAGCGGCTTGCCTTCGAAGGAGAGGTCGGTGAACTTGGCGACGACGCCGGCGGCGCGGGCGCGCGGGCCGTAAGGAATGCCGAAGCGCAGCACGGTGCTCTCCAGCTCGTAGAGCTCGGCGTAGCCGGCGCAGTAGGTCTCCCCCGCGAGCTTGGTCGCGGTGTAGAGGTGGCGCGGCGCCGGAATCGCCGTTTCCTCGTCCACCTCCTGCTCGGGGCAGTCACTGTAGACCCAGGTGGTCGAGCCGTAGACGACGCGGCCGACTTTCGCCCGGCAGGCCGCCTCGAGCACGTTGAGCGTGCCCCGCGTGTTGACCTCCTCGGCAAGGACGGGATCGGCGAGGACGTGACCGACGTCGGCGACGGCGGCGAGGTGGATGACGGCATCGCAGTCGCGCATCGCCAGGTCGAGGTTGGCGGGGTCCGTGATGCTGCCGGTAAAGGTCTCGACCTCGAGCGGCGAGTGGTAGGGCGAGGCGCTGAGGTCGAAGATACGCGGCGTGTCGCCGCGCTCGATCAGGCGGTCGACTACGTGGGAGCCGATAAAGCCGCCCCCACCGGTTACCAGGACCCTCACGATTCTTCCTCCTCGCCGAGTGCCGCTGCGCGGCTCTCCGGTCTGTAATAGAGCGGCACGCACCAATGGCTCTCGGCCACCCAGTCGGTGTTGGGCAACTCGACGGAACGGCCCATGATCCGGTGACAGGGCTCTTCGTAGACGCGCCCCGTGCCCTTCTCGATCTCGTCGAAGACGATGTACTTGTAAAAGCCCGAGGTCATCCCTTCGGGCAGCTCGAGGCGGGACGGGTGGACGGCGTCGAGATGATCGCGCGCGTAGGCGTTCTTCCAGGCGACGATCTCCTCCATGCGCTCCGCCTGGACCAGGCCCAGCGCCGCGGTGAACTCGCTCATGCGGAAGTTGAGCCCGTCGACCTCGTGCTCGAACTTGCCGTAGTTGCGGAACTTGCGGGCGAACTCGAGCAGGTCCTCGTTATCGGAGACGAGCACGCCGCCCTCGCCGGTCGAGACGGTCTTGGTCGCGTAGAAGGAATAGACGCCAGCGTCGCCGAAGCTGCCGGGCTTGCGGCCGTTCCACTCGGCGCCGTGGGCATGGGCGCAGTCCTCGAGCAGGAAGATGCCGTTGGCGCGGCAGTACTCGGCGATGCGCTCCGCCTCGAAGGCGATGTGCCCGCCGATGTGAACGAGGATCGCCGCCTTCGACTTGTGCCGCTCCGCCTTGGCCTCAAAGTCCTCGAAGGAGATGCAGAGGTCGTCGCGGTTGCAGTCGACGAACTCAACCTCGGCCCCCGCCTTGATCGCCGCCAGCGGCGAAGCCATGAAGGTGTTCGAAGGGCAAAGGACGGTGCCACCGCGGACCTCGGCGAACTCCAGCGCCGCCAGGGCACCCCCGGCCCAGCTGGAGAAACCGACGCTCGGCAAGCCGTTCCAGGTCGCCCAGCGCTGCTCGAACGCCTTCAGCTTGCGGCCCTCGGACCACTGCTCGGAGTCGAGTACCTCGGTCCAGAGCTCGAAGAGTCTGGCGCGGTCACGATGGTCGAACCCGATCGCGAACTTGCTCGCGTCGATCCGGCTTGTCTCTGCGGACCCTACGGGTGGCTCCTTGAGTGTGGTGGCTGGGATCGCATTCGCGGACGAGTTTCGAGGTGGGTGCGCGAAAGCGGCCGGAAGGCTAGCAGCGCGAGCAGACCTGACACTTCGCATATCTGCGTCCTCAGTCGCTCGCGTGCAGAGCACGCCACGCTTCTTGGGTCCCTGATCTGCTCGGTCAGGCCTGCTCGCGCGCGTTTTCGATCACGGCGCCAACCGCGCTCGAGCCCGCGAGCAAGACGGTTCCGCCAACCGCGACCGCCATCGACGCCATCAAAACGGCTCCTCCGAGCGGCGTGCTTGACCACGACTCACCGAAGATCAGCGGCGCCAGCGCCACCGGCACCAGCACCTGCACCGCGAACATGACCGGGGCGACGTGCGTGGCAGCGCGGCGTTGCAGGGCGCTCATCTCGCTGAGCAGGGCGAGGCCCTCTGAGGCACCCGCGCTCGCCAACCAGACGACCGCGACCAACAAGGAGCCGGCCGCCAGCTCGTCTGTGAGGAGCTTGCTGGCGATCGCGGTCCAGGCGTAGCCACAGCCGGCGCTGATCACGGCCAGCGTTCCGATAGCGCTTCCGATTTTGACCCCGCTCTGGCGGGGTGAATCACCGAAGCGCATCCGGAGCACATATGGAGCGGCAATCGGAATCGCAATCAAGACAAGCGCCAAGGCGATGGCGCCGACACCAGCGTGATCCGTCGTGCGATCGGGCGCGGCGAGGGCGACTCCCAGCACGCCGAGCACGATCGCCGCGACCGCAACCCACTCGCGCCGCCCAGGCCTCTCCCCCAACTTCTTGGCACCGAGCCAGAGAAGCAGGATCAAACCGCTTGCCAGGCAGGGCTGCACCACGGTGAGCGGCGCCAGCAGCAGCGCCCCAATCTCCAGCGGCCAACCCGCCAGGCCGAGCGCCGTTGCCCCCAGCCAGCGGCGATTGCGCACGAGGCGCCCCAAGAGCGAGGGTCGCAGCGAATGCTCCGCGGCGACCTCTCGCGCCTCCAGCGCCTGCAGCGCGATCGAGGCGTTGTAAAGCGCCGAAGCACCTACCGCCGCAGCTATTCCGAGGGCCACCACGGCCCGCAAGCTACTGAGCCCACCACACCTTCAGTGACTCAAACTCAACTTTCCTGCCACTATTTAAAAAATTGTGATCAAGTTCGCCTCGATCGGGATGGTGCTGCTGCTCGTGCTGGTCGCGGCCGGCTGTGGAGACTCGGGACCGGATCAGCCCGTCACCTACAAGATCACGATCAACAACGGATGGCCGAAGATCGTCGACGAAGAGGAAGTCAGCGGATCCATCGAAAACGCCTGGCATGACCCAGTGGGGCCAACGATCGCGGTCAACACCCGCCTAGCCAGCGAAACCGGGACGCCGATGGCCAACGCGCAACTTGCCCAGATACAGACCAGCAAACTGCCGGGCTACCGCGAACGGGGATTGAAATGGATGAGGGTCGGCGGTCGCCCCACGGTGCGTTGGTCTTTCGACATGCCCAACGAACAATCGCGAGTCGAGTTCTTCTTCGAAGCATGCGACACCGCCTTCATCGTGCGCGGGGCGATGGGCACCATCGCCTACGAAGCATTCGCTCGGGACTGGCACATGATGACTGCCTCGATCAAGCCTGACTGCGACGAATGAACCGGCCGGCGCCCTGAAGCGCCGGCTCGAGCGCGAGCCTCAGGTTTCCTGGTACAGCGGCCCGTCGCCGCCCTCGGGCAGCGTTAGGCGCCCACCCTTGGCGGTGATCGCGCCGCACTGCACGCAGTTGGAGGCGGTGACGTGGACGTCGACCTCGGTGGCGCCGTTCTCGAGCTGGTCCTCGGGGATCTCGTAGACCTGGGCCGGGCACATCGAGACCCAGGTCTGAGCGACCTCGCGTGGCACTCTGCTCTGGATGCGGACGTGGTTGGGCGCGTCGTCGCGGGTGGCGTTGCCGGAGAGGAAGACCGAGTCGAGCTTGGCGAAGGTGAGCTCGTTGTCGGGCTTGACGTACATGTCGGCGGCTCTGCCCAGCTCCATCGGGACCTCGGAGTCGTGCTCCTGCTTCCAGTGGCCGCCGGGGAAGTTGCCTTTTGTGATCGTCATCGCCGAGGCCATCGCGCCGCCGAGGAAGAAGCCTTTGGAAAAGGGCTGGCGCATGTTGCGCGATTCGAAGAGGTCCTTCTCGATCAGCGATTTGTGGATCTTCTCGTCGTAGGCCTCGAAGTTGACCGAGTCTTCCTTCAGCGACTCGACGATCGTTTCCGCCGCGTACATCCCGGCGTGCATCGCGTAGTGGACGCCCTTCAGGGTCGGCACGTTGACCATGCTGGCGGCGTCGCCGGCGACGACCATGCCGGGCACGGCGAGGCGCTTGGGCATCGAGAAGTAACCGCCGGAGGGGATCGTCTTGGCGCCCCAGGCGACGCGTTTGCCGCCCTCGAGCAAGTTCTTGATGAAGGGGTGGGTCTTGATCAGCTGCAGCGCGTCGTGGACGCTGAAGGTGGCGTCGGTGTAGTCGAGGCCGGCGACGAGGCCGATACAGAGCTTGTCCTCGCCCATCGGGTAGATGAAGGTGCCGCCGAACTCGTTGTAGCGGGGGGACTTGCGCAGCGGCCAGCCCATCGTGTGGATCACCCGGTCGAGCGGCTTGGGGACCTCCCAGACCTCCTTGACCCCGAGCTCCCAGCGCATCGGGTCGGCGCCGTGCATGTCGAAGTAGTCATAGGCGGCGTAGGAGAGGTGGCCGACGGTGCCCTCGGCGAGCACGGTCGCCTTGGCGACGACGTCGGAGCCCGGCTCGAAGTTGCCCAGCTCCTCGCCGTCCTTGCCGCGGCCGCGATCGCCAGAGCGTACGCCCTTGACCACGCGGTCCTCGACCAGCAGCTTGGTGGCCGCCGTCTCGGAGAGGATGTAGACGCCGGCCTCCTCCGCTTTGTCAGCGAGGAAGCGGCCCAGCTTCGAGACCGAGGTGACGTAGTTGCCGTGGTTGCGGAAGTTGGGCGGCATCGGCTTCAGCGGCAGCGCCGCTTTCGAGGTCAACAGGTAGACCGCGTCCTTGGTCACCTCCTGGAAGACCGGCCACTCCTCCTTCGGCAGGTCGGGGAAGAGCTCTTCCATTGCCGAGGGCTTCATGTTGGCCCCGGAGAGCAGGTGGGCGCCGGCCACCTTGCCCTTCTCGATCACCGCGACCGGGACTTCACCGAGCTTCTCGGTCAGCTCCGGCTCGTTCTCGAGCAGCTGCATGATCTTGTTGGCGCAGGCGAGGCCGGCGGGGCCGCCGCCGACGATCGCGATGCCGACCTCAATGCGCTCGTCCTCGGGGTCGGTCGGCGGACCGATCACGTCGGCCGCGTCGAACGGCGGCGGGAACTCGCTGGGTGCTACTGCCGGCATCGCGCTCTCTCCTTTACTGGTTCGTTCGTGCGGGGAACAGCATCCGGGGGCCCGAAGGCCCCCGGCACCGCTAGCCCTTCTTGGCCTTGATCGCCTCGGTCAGCTTGGGAACGATCTTGTGCAGGTCGCCCACCACGCCGAGATCCGAGAACTCGAAGATCGGCGCGTTCTGATCCTTGTTGATCGCGAGGATGTTCTCCGAGCTCTGCATCCCGACCTTGTGCTGAATCGCGCCGGAGATGCCGGCGGCCAGGTAGAGCTTCGGCGCGACCGTCTTGCCGGTCTGGCCGATCTGAGCCGCGTAGGGATACCAGCCGGCATCGACCACGGCACGGGTAGCGGCAACCGCCCCGCCCATAGCCTCGGCCAGCTCCTCGCACTGCTGGAAGCCCTCGGCTGCACCGAGGCCGCGACCGCCACCGACGAGGATCTCCGCGTCCTCGATGTTGACGTCGGCACCGCGCTGTTCGCCGCGGGTCACCATCGTCGCTTTGGTCGACCAGGGCGAGAGCTCGACATCGACGTCGACGACCTCAGCCGTGCCGCCACTCTCGTTGGCGTCGAAGGCGTTGAGGCGGCCGATGATGATGCCCGGCTCACCAACGCACTCGACGTCGGCGATCTTGGAGTCCTGCAGGATCGGCCGCTCGGCGATCAGCTTGCCGTCCTGGACCTTGACCTTCGTGACCTCCATGGTCACGCCGGCATTGAGGCGGGCGGTGAGGCCGGCGCCGATCTCGAAGCCGAGCAGGCCGCCGCCGAAGAGGGCGTAGCTGAAGCCCTGGTCGGTGATCACCTTGGCCATCGCGTCGACGATCGGCTGGGCCAGGCCCTCGGGCACGCTCTTGGCCCGGTAGACCTTGGCCGCGCCCCAGTTGCCGAGCGCCGCGCAGGCGTCATCAGCGATGTCGCCGACGACCAGCACAGCGGCGTCGCCGCCGATCTCGCCGGCCAGCCTGGCCGCCTCGGAGATCGCCCCGAGCGAGTTCTTGTTGAAGTTGCCCTCGTCGTCGTGGAGGGCGTAGGTAAGGATGCCTGCCATCTAGATCAGCTTCCTCTCGTCGAGCCAGGCGACGATCTTTTCGACCGTCTCGTTGGTGTCCTCGTCCTCGATGATTTCGCCGGCCTCCTTGGCGGGGGGCTCGCTGAGGGCCAGGACCTTCGTCTTCGAGCCACCCTCGCCGACCATGCCGCCGTCGATGCCGACGTCGCCGGTCGCCTTGGCGTCAAGGGGCTTCTTCTTGGCGCCCATGATCGCCTTGAGGCTGGGGTAGCGGGGCTCGTTGATCGCGTCGCCGACGCTGATCACGGCGGGCAGCTCGATCTCGACCGTGTCGTATCCGTACTCGGCCTGGCGCTCGCAGCGCAGCTTGCCGTCGGTGACGTCGATCTTGATCACCTGGGTCAGCGAAGGCATCTTCAGGTGGTCGGCGACAACGGCGCCGATCGTGTAGCACTCGCCGTCATCGGACTGCTGGCCGAGCAGGACCAGGTCCGGGCTCTCGGACTCCAGCACCTTGGCCAGCGAGTAGCCGGTGGCGCAGACGTCGGAACCGGCGAGCGCGTCGTCGGAGAGGTGGACGGAGCGATCCGCTCCGAGCGCGACCGCCTTGTGCAGAGCGCGGACGGCGGAGTCGGGGCCCATCGTCACCGCGACGACCTCCTCGACCGGAATCGCACCGCCCTCCTTGATCTGCATGGCGGCCTCGATGGCGTGGGTATCAAAGGGGTTGAGGTTCTTCTCGCCACTACGGTCCAGACGCATCGTGTTGGAGTCGATGCGCTTCTGAACGGCGGCGTCCGGCACCTCCTTGACCAGGACGCAGATCTTCAAGTGAAGCCTCCTTGGAAAGGGTTCTCAAGCTGGTTGACTGACCAGTCAATCAGTCTATCTATAGGTAGCGCGGCGGGAGGTTAGCGGGCGCGGCGGCAAGCCGTTTTCCGGCCTGCAGCGGGGCGACTCGCCCGCGGCGCGAGGGAGGCGACTAGACGTCGTCGCGCTCGACGGCGTTCTCGCGGATGAACTCGACGATGTCGTCGGTTCCCGCCCCCGGAGTGAAGACCTCCGAGACGCCGAGCTTCTTCAGCTCGGGAATGTCCTCGGCGGGGATCGTGCCGCCAACCGTGACCAGCACGTCGTCAACACCCTGCGCCTTGAGCAGCTCAACCACCTTCGGCACCAGCGTCATATGGGCACCGGAGAGAATCGAGAGCCCAACCGCGTCGGCATCCTCCTGGATCACCGTCTCGGCGATCTGCTCCGGCGTCTGGTGCAGCCCGGTGTAGATCACCTCCATCCCCGCATCGCGCAGCGCGCGAGCGATGATCTTGGCCCCGCGATCGTGCCCATCCAAGCCAGGCTTGGCGACGACGACGCGGATCTTGCGGGCGGTTGCGGCCTCCATGGGCGGGGGACTCTAGCGCCGACCGGCGGGCCGGCGGCGATTAGCTGCTTTCGGCACTCCCTTCGCCGGGACGCCTGGGGAGCCAACCGGCCAGATCTTCCTCTGCCTCCTCGGGGTAGCGCAGATACCTCAGCGCTTGCTGCCAGAGGGTCCAGGTGTCATCGTCGAATTCTTCCTCCACCCAGGTCGCCTCGATCTGCTCGAAGCGGTCCCGCAGCTTGGCGGCATCGAGAACAGCGGCGAGCGCAAACCAATTGAGCCGTATTGCGCGGACGTTGCGTTCTCCGGTCTTTTCGAGCATGTAGCTGGCCACCAGGTGAACGAAGAATGTGTCTTTCGACGCCCAATCGCCCAGCTTCCTGACAAAACGCTTGTGATCCCGCCGGTCAAGGAAGTCGACCAACCGGACGAAGTCGGGCTCGGCGCTCAATTCATCCGCGTTTGAATTGAGCGAGTCGGATGCCAGCTCTTCCAAGAGCCTCTCCGTGTCCTCCTCGGTGAGCTGATGGGTTTGCTCTTCCTTGCGATGGCCAACTGCCCGTATGGCGTCAAATCGCCGGCTCAAGTTGGGGTAGCGCAATCCGCGAAGCAGCTCGGCGATCCGGTCCTCCGGCACGTCCTCGAGCAGGCGCCTGACCAAGATCGAACCCGACATATCGCTGAATCTGTGTCCGAAGCCAACGCCCCGTGCCATCACGGCCTCCAGCGCAGCCTGGACCTCCTCGACCGACTTCTTCCCCTGGTACTCCGCCAAACGCGTGTAGAGATTGGGCAACTTGTCGTCGTCCAGCTCGTCGAGCGCCTCTCGCAAGCCTTGCTCATCGCCGAATAGGCGCAGTATCTCTTCGACCTCCCGAGTCGGCAACGCGCCCGGCGCCAGGCGGCGGTGTAGATAGATGTCGAATACATCACTGTCCGCAACCCGACGAGCGGCTTTCCACTCGGATGCGACGCTCGCGTGGAGAGTGGGACCGCCGAGGAGACGCTCGGCATTGGGAAAGAGCCCATTGAGGATGCGCTCCACGTAGCTGGCTTGCTTGGCAAGGTCAAGAATCCGCGCGACGAGCTCCCGTTCATGCGTATTGCCCTCTTCTTGCAGGAAGTAGGCGGCGACGTTCCCGAATGGATCCCTTGCGCCGGTCAGCGCGTAGCGAGCGGCGACCATCCCATCGAAAGCGTTCGGCTCGAGCAGGCGCAGCGCCTCGAGGGCGAGGATGTCGGCGAGATCAACCTCGTCGCCCAGCAAGTCGAGCGTCGTGCGCAAGACATTGGTGAAGCGGCGAACGTCGCGGACGGTGGCGAAGAGCGGGCGCGTGTCGGACCAGAAGACAGAGCCGAAGCGCTGCTCGTCGAAGCGAAACTCGTCCGGGTTCGGGATCGCCTCGGCTAGGGCGACCTGGAGAACGTTCGACAGGTCGCCGTGGCGAACAGGGGGCAACGCATGTGAAATGTGGATGATCTTCTCCAGGTACGCCCGCCCGTCTCCACCGTTTTTGCTCAGCGCCTTCTCAACCACCCCTGGGTCGAAGGCAACGATGTAGACGAGGTTGGGAAAGTCCCCAACGAGTCGCACGAGTCGAACGACGTCGACAATCTCCTCGGGCCTAAGGCGATCCAAATCGTCGACGAGAACCAGGATCGGCTTATCCAGCCCTTCGAGCATCGTCTTGAGCTTTCCCGCCTGCACCTCTGCGCTCTGCTCTTCAGCCTGCATGACGCCGCCGATCGCCTGCGATGCTTCGTATCCGACCCGGGCAAGCTCGCCGACGTAAGGCACGTAACGCAAGGGGGAGACGAGGCGGCCGTAGCTGGAGATGGCCTTGGCGACTCTCCTCACCTGACCACCACTTTTGCCGAGCTGCCCCGAAAGCTCGCCGAAGAAATGCGAGACCAACTGCTCGGTCCCGGAGAACAGCCAGGGATTGAACGAAACAACGGCGGAAACCTCGTCCTGGAGAACATGGCTCGCCAGCTTCAGGACTGATGTCTTGCCACTTCCCCAGGGACCGGTGAGCCCGATCACGAAGCCCGATCCGGTGGGCGCGAGGCGGACGTCGTCGGCAAGCGCGCAGGCGAACTCGTAGCGACCCAGCACGTCGTCGGCCGGATCGACGATCGGGCCGTCGGCACTGTGGACATTTACGCCCATCCGTCTTGAGCTAATCAAAAATCCAGCGACCGCTGGATTTAAAAGACCGGCGACTCGGTGTAGGTGCCGAAGACCTCTTGCAGGGCGGCGATCATCTCGCCCTCGCTGGCGCGGGCGCGGGCGGCGGCGATGATCGGGGGCATCAGGTTCTCGTCGGTGCCGGCGGCGCGCTTGAGCTCGGCGAGGGTGGACTCGACGGCGGCAGAGTCGCGCTTGGCCTTTGTCGCGGCGAGGCGGTCGGTCTGCTTTTTCTCCAGGGCCGGGTCGATGCGCAGGATTGGGGTTGGCTCCTCGTCGTCGTGGACGAAGTCGTTGACGCCGACGATGATGCGGCGACGCTCGTTCAGCTCCTGCTGGAAGCGGAAGGAGGCATCGGCGATCTCGCGCTGGGGGAAGTTCTGGCGGATCGCCTCGACCATCCCCCCCACCTCGTCGATGCGGCGGAAGTAGTCGTAGGCCGCCGCCTCCATCTCATCGGTCAACTTCTCGATGAACCAGGAGCCGCCGAGCGGGTCGGGCGTGTTGGCCGCGCCGGACTCGAGGGCGATGATCTGCTGGGTGCGGAGGGCGACGCGCACTGCCTCCTCGGTCGGCAGCGCCAACGCCTCGTCGAAGGAGTTGGTGTGCAGCGACTGGGTGCCGCCGAGCACCGCAGCCATCGCCTCGAGCGAGGTGCGGACGACGTTGTTGAGCGGCTGCTGGGCGGTCAGCGAGACACCGGCGGTCTGGGTGTGGAAGCGCAGGCGCATCGACTCCTCGCGCTTGGCGCCGTAGGTCTCCTTCATCTCGCGGGCCCAGATCCGGCGCGCGGCCCGGTACTTGGCGATCTCCTCGAAGAAGTCGATGTGGGCGTTGAAGAAGAAGGAGAGGCGGGGGGCAAAGTCGTCGACGTCAAGGCCGCGCTCGAGCGCCCGCTCGACATAGGTGAAGCCGTCCTTGAGCGTGAAGGCGAGCTCCTGCTGCGCGGTCGAGCCGGCCTCGCGGATGTGGTAGCCGGAGATCGAGACCGGATGCCAGCGCGGCATGCTCTGCGAGCACCACTCGATCATGTCGGTGACCAGGCGCATCGCCGGCTCGATCGGGAAGCACCACTCCTTCTGCGCGATGTACTCCTTGAGGATGTCGGTCTGGATCGTGCCGCCAAGCTTCTCCGGCGGCACGCCCTGCTGCTCGCCGACCAGGACGTAGAAGGCGAGCAGGATCGCCGCCGGCGCGTTGATCGTCATCGAGGTGGTGACGCCGCCGAGCGGAATGCCGTCAAAGAGCTGTTCCATGTCGTCGAGCGTGTCGACCGCGACACCCTCGCGCCCGACCTCACCGAGGCTGCGGGTGTGGTCGGAGTCGTAGCCCATCAGCGTGGGCATGTCGAAGGCGGTCGAGAGCCCGGTCTGGCCGTGGTCGAGCAGGTAGTGGAAGCGCTCGTTGGTCTCCTCGACCGTGCCGAAGCCGGCGAACTGGCGCATCGTCCAGAGCCGCCCCCGGTACATCGAGGGGTAGGGCCCGCGGGTGAAGGGGTACTCGCCTGGCGCCCCGATCGTCTCCTCTGGGTCGGCGGGCGTGTGCTCGGGCCCGTAGAGCGGCGCGATCGGCTGCCCCGACATCGTCGAGAACTCCGCCTCCCGCTCCTTGAACTCCGGCTTCTCGCGCGGCTCGATTGCCATGTGTCGAAGTCTAGATGTCGGGGACCTGGCGAGTTACTCGTCGATATGACGAGTAACTCGCCAGGTCAGCGGCGGGCGAAGCGACGTGGCGGCGGCTTGCGGCGGGCGGCGGCGATGCGGGAGCCGCCGAAGCCGGCGACGGTTGCGAGCAGGGTCACCGCGATCGCGACGAGGCGGCGGCCGAGGCGCTCGAAGCGCAGCGTCTGCCAGCCCTCGTCGCGGGCGATCTCGGCCAGCGGCGGGTCGGGATTGACCACGACCGGGTTGCCGACGGCGCGCAGCATCGGCAGGTCAGAGATCGAGTCGGAGTAGGCGTAGGAGGCGGCGAGGTCGATGTCGTGCTCGGCGGCGAAGATCCGCATCGCCTCGACCTTGCCCTCGCCGTAGACGAAGGGACCGTCGAAGCGGCCGGTGAGGGTGCCGTCCTCCCCCACTTCGTAGCTGGTGCCGACACCGCCGTCCATGCCGAGCACGTTGGCGAGCGGCTCGACCACGCCGCTGCCGGCGGCGCTGACGATGAAGGTCGGCCGGCCGCCGTCCTGGTGGTCGTAGACCTCATCCAGCATCTGCGGGTAGACGCGCGGCAGGATCGCCGCCATCACCTCGGGGTTCATCCGTTCGAGCGTGCGGGCGGGGACGCCGGCGATCAGTTCGCGCGCCGCGCGCAGCACCTCGTGGGTGCGCTCGTCGGTGGTGCCGCGCAGGCGATAGCGCAGGTGCTCAGCGCCCCAGCTGACCAGCTGGCGGCGGCTGACCAGCTTGTGACGGGCCGCGACGCGGGCGAACTGCATCCCCGACGACCCCGCCATCAGGGTCTTGTCGAGGTCGAAGAACGCCGCGGCGCGGCTCATCGCATCCCTAGTTGCCGTCGACCTCGATCACGATGGCGTCGCCCTGACCGCCACCGGAGCAGATCGCGGCGACGCCGAGGCCGCCACCGCGCCGGTTCAGCTCGTGCACGAGCGAGCCGACGATGCGGGCACCGGAGGCGCCGATCGGGTGGCCGAGCGCGATCGCGCCGCCGTTGACGTTGACGTTCTCCTCGTCGACGCCGAGCATCCGCACCGAGTTGAGGGCGACCGAGGCGAAGGCCTCGTTGATCTCCCAGAGGTCGACGTCCTCAGGCGTCTTGCCGATCTTCTCCAGCGCCTGCTTGGCGGCGTTGGCCGGGGTTTTCGCCAGGTAGGGGAAGTCGTCGGCAACGGTGCCGTAGGAGAGGACGCGAGCCAGCGGCGTGCGGCCTTCCTTTTCCGCCCACTCTTCAGAGGCGACGACGAGCGCGCCGGCGCCGTCGTTGACCCCGGGGGCGTTGCCGGCGGTGTGGGTGGCGTCCTCGCCACCGATCGCGCGCAGGCCGGCGAGGGTCTCGACCGTGGTCTCGGCGCGGATCGCCTCGTCGGACTCGATCGTGTTCTCGCCCTTGCGCGACTTGACCGTGACGCCGGCGATCTCGTCGGCGAGGCGGCCAGCGTCGGTCGCCTCGGCGGCGAGCCGGTGCGAGCGCTCGGCGAAGCGGTCCATGTCGGCGCGGGTGATCTCGAGCTCGTTGGAGACCTCGCTCGCCTCGTTGATCATCTGCTTGTCGGTGAAGGGGTTGGTGAGGCCGTCGTGAACCATCGAGTCGACCGTTTCGACGTTGCCCATGCGGTAGCCGAAGCGGGCGCCGGGCAGCAGGTGCGGGGCCTGGCTCATCGACTCCATGCCGCCGGTGACGGCGACGTCGGTGTCGCCGGCGCGGATCGCCATGTCGGCGATGCCAAGCGAGCGCATGCCGGAGGCGCAGACCTTGTTGATCGTCTCCGAGGGCACCTCCTTGGGGATGCCGCCCTTGATCTGGGCCTGACGCGAGGGGATCTGTCCCTGGCCGGCCTGCAGGACCTGGCCGAAGACGACCTGCTCGACCTGATCGGGGGCGACGCCGGAGCGCTCCAGTGCCGCCGAGATCGCGTGACCACCGAGGTCGGTCGCGTCGAGTGAGGAGAGGGTGCCGCCCATCTTGCCGAAGGGCGTGCGGGCGCTGCTGAGGATCACTGTGCGGGACATGGGGACCTTTCTCTGAGTATTTATGCCGGGTCTCGGCTCGATCAGGGCCTCATGGCCCGTATGTAAGAAGGACGATAGCGCCAGCCACCGACCGCCCGCTGTGACCGAGGTCATAGACTCGCGACTCGATGAAGGTCTCCGTCAGCCAGAGCGAGATCACCGCGGTAGACGCGGACCTGGTCGCGATCGGCCTCTGCGAGGGCGATGCGCTTCCCGGCGAGGTCGCCTCAGCGCGAGGCGCCGGCGACGCCAAGGGCGGCTTCAAGCAGCTGACGACGATTCACCCCGAGCAGCCGGCGCGCCTGCTGGTCGCCGGACTTGGCAAACGCGAGGACCTCGATGCCGAGCGCCTGCGGATCGCCGCCGCCTTGGTCGCCAAAGAGGCGAAGAGGCTGAAGGCCAGCTCGCTGGCCTGGGTCATGCCTGAGAGTAGCGATGACGAGGCGCTGGCCGAGGGCATCGTCACCGGCACGATCCTCGGCGCCTACAGCTTCGACGAGTTCAAGAGCTCTGACCCCGACGATCCCGAACCCCCTTCGCTCGACTCCCTCACCCTGCTGGGGCCCGAGAGCGCTACCGCCGCGGCCGAGGCCGCCCGCATCTGCGCCGAGGCGCAAAACCGCGCCCGCGATCTGCAGAACCTGCCTTCGAATGTGGCGACGCCCTCCTACCTGGCGCGCCGCGCCCGCGAGATCGCCTCCGCTCACCCGATCGTCAAGGTCGACGTGCTGGGGCGCGAGGAGATCGCCGAGAAGAAGATGGGCGGCCTGATCGCGGTCAGCCAGGGCAGCGCCGAGGAGCCGAAGCTGATCGTGCTGCGCTACGAAAACGGCGGCGACGGCGAGACCCTAGGCCTGATCGGCAAGGGGGTCACCTTCGACACCGGCGGCATCTCGCTGAAGACACCCGGCGGCATGCACGAGATGAAGATGGACATGTCGGGCGCCGCCGCCGTGCTGAGCACGATGCGGGCGGTGGCCGAGCTGGAGCTGAAGGTCAACCTGATCGCGGTCATCCCCTCGACCGAGAACATGCCCTCCGGCACGGCGATCAAGCCCGGCGACATCATCACCCAGTACAGCGGCAAGACGGTCGAGATCAACAACACCGACGCCGAGGGGCGCCTGATCCTCGCCGACGCGCTTGCCTACGCGATCGAGCAGGGCGCCGACCGCGTCGTCGACATCGCGACGCTGACCGGCGCGGTGATCATCGCCCTCGGCTCGACCTACGCCGCGGTGATCGGCAACGACGACGACCTCGTCGGTGAGATCGAAGGCGTCGGCAAGGAGACCGGCGAGCTGGTCTGGCGCCTCCCCCTCCACGCCGAGTACACAGCGCTGATGAAGGGGACCTTCGCCGACCTGACCAATGCGGCGGCGAAGCGCAAGGCCGGCACGATCTCCGCCGCCGGCTTCCTCGAGGAATTCGTCGGCGACACCCCCTGGGCCCACCTCGACATCGCCGGCACCGCCTGGGACGTCGGCCGCGCATACACCGGCAATGACGCCAGCGGCTTCGGCGTGCGCCTGCTCACGGGACTCGCCCGCGAGCTCGCCTCGTAGCCGGCCCGACTCCTCAGCCTTCGCGCCGGGCAGCTCAGCCGCTTGGCGAGCGGCGGATCAGCCGCCGAGGATCATGCAGGTTGCGATGCCGTGGGCGAGCAGCTTGCCGCTGTCCGCTGCTGTGAGCTTGGCCTCTGCCGTCGCCTGACGGCGGCCGCCGTAGAGCACATTCGCCTCGCACAGGACGCGGCCGGTGTCGCGGGTGATCGGGCGCACGTACTTGGCCTCGAGGCCGAGCGAGGTGTAGCCGACGCCGGCGGACAGGGTCGTGTGGACGGCGCAGCCGAGGGCGGAGTCGAGCAGGGTCGCGGCGTAGCCACCGTGGACGACGCCGATCGGGTTGTAGTGCTCCTCCCCCGGTTCGCCCTCGAAGACGACGCGTCCCAGCTCCAGCTCGACCGGGCGCAGTCGCATCGTCACCGCGATCGGCGGTGGCGGCATCTCGCCGGTCACCACCGCCGTCATGTACTCCATCCCGGTCATCGTCGCCCCGGCGGCGGCTGTCGGCACCGGGTCCTGCCAGACCAGCGTGCGGGTCCGGCTGTTCTCGGGGTTGGCCTCGGCGAAAGCTTCGGCCACGTCCTGGGCGGTCCCCTCCGGAGCGGTGACGAGGGCTCCCTGCTCGCTCATCGGCCGCTCCGGCGGGCGTATGCGCCGCGCTCACGCGCGGCGCGAGGACTGGCGGGATAGATCAGGTCAGCGGTTATCTCGGCCTGGCTGATCGAGATTCGCGGTGCCTTTGAGCGGTGGTGATGCCTATGTCTTGGGATCAACCTCATGGCGATGCCTCCGTCCTCGTCCTCGCTGACTTCGTCTTTTCCAGTCCGTATGCCCCGGGAAAGACGAAGTCAGCGGACGGGTTGCTTGATGCAACTCTCTTGATCCCGACCCTAAACGAGTCGGTTGCTTGATGCAACCCTGTGTGCCAAGATCACTTTGTGCTGCGCAACGACTATCCGGACCAGATCTGCTCGATCGCCCGCTCGCTGGAAGTCGTCGGCGAGCGCTGGTCGCTGCTGATCGTGCGCGATGTGATGAACGGCCGCCGCCGCTTCGACGCGCTGCAGAAGGGCCTGGGAGTAGCCCGCAACGTCCTCTCCTCCCGCCTGCAGCGGCTGGTCGAGGAGGAGATCCTCGAACGCCGCGCCTACCAGGAGAGCCCGCCCCGGTACGAGTACTTCCTCACCGAGAAGGGGCTCGACCTCTGGCCCTCCTTGATCGCGCTGCTCCACTGGGGCGACCGCTACTCCCCCAGCGCCGACGGTCCGCCGATGCTGATCGTCCACAAGGAGTGCGGTGGCGCCGTCAGCGACCGCGGCATCTGCGAAGAGTGCGGCCAGGTCCTCGGCGCTCGCGACGCAAAGGCCCTCCCAGGCCCCGGTCTCCCCGCCGAGCTCGCCCTCTCGTCAGCATCTAGTTGACGAGTGTCGATCTAAGCACCCTATGGTGTGGTCAGATCGACATTCGATTTCAAACCGGGCGACTAGGAGGGCGTGATGGCGACGGCGGCTGAGGTTCAGGCGAAGGAGACGATCTTCATCGGCGGCGAGTGGGTCGAGCCGGAGGGATCGGAGACGCTGGAGGTGGTCAACTCGACCACCGAGGAGGTGATGGGCACGATCCCGGCCTGCACCGCGGCTGACGCAGACCGCGCCGTCGCCGCTGCCCGTGACGCCTTCGACTCCTGGTCGCAGACATCCCGCGAGGAGCGCGCCGGCTACCTCAGCGCGATCGCCGCCGGGCTTGGCGAGCGCGCTGAGGAGATCGCGGCGACGATCGCCCAGGAGCTGGGCATGCCGCTGAAGCTGAGCCAGATGATCCAGGCCGGCCTGCCCACCGGCCAGTTCGCGGCGATGCCGAAGCTGATGGAGGAAGTCGCCTGGGAGGAGGAGATCGGCAACTCGCGGGTGCTGCGCGAGCCGGTCGGCGTGCTCGGCGCGATCACGCCCTGGAACTACCCGCTCAACCAGATCGCCGCCAAGGTCGCCCCAGCCCTCGCCGCCGGCTGCACCGTGGTGCTGAAGCCAAGCGAGATCGTGCCGCTCAACGCCTTCATCCTCGCCGAGATCATCGAGGCGGCGGGTCTGCCGGCCGGCGTCTTCAACCTCGTCACCGGCGTCGGCCCGGTCGTCGGCGAGGCGATCGCCGGCCACCCCGGCGTCGACATGGTCTCCTTCACCGGCTCGACCCGCGCTGGCCGCCGCGTCTCCGAGCTCGCCTCAGCAACGGTCAAGCCGGTGGCGATGGAGCTCGGTGGCAAGTCGCCGAACGTGATCCTCGACGACGCCGACCTGAGCAGGGCGGTGCCGGACGGAGTTGCCAAGTGCTTCCTCAACTCGGGCCAGACCTGCAGCGCCCTCACGCGCATGCTGGTCCCGCGCGAGAAGCTCGCCGAAGCCGAGGAGATCGCCAAGGGCGCTGCCGAGAGCTTCACCCCTGGCGACCCCTTCGAGGACTCGACCCGGCTCGGCCCGCTCGTCTCCGAGACCCAGCGTGAGCGCGTGCGCGGCTACATCGAGAAGGGCGAGACCGAGGGGGCCAAGCTCGTCACCGGCGGCGCCGCGGCCCCCGAGGGCCTCGACCGCGGCTACTTCGTCCGCCCCACCGTCTTCTCCGAGGTGGCGCCGGAGATGATGATCGCCCAGGAGGAGATCTTCGGCCCGGTGCTCTCGATCCAGCCCTACGACGGTGAGGACGACGCCGTGCGGATCGCCAACGACACCACTTACGGCCTAGCCGGCGGCGTCTGGTCGGGCGACCAGGACCGTGCGATCTCGGTCGCCAAGCGGATCCGGACCGGCCAGATCGAGATCAACGGCGGCATGTTCAACCCGCTCGCTCCCTTCGGCGGCTACAAGCAGTCCGGTCACGGGCGCGAGAACGGTCGCTATGCCATTGAGGAGCTGCTGCAGGTGAAGTCGCTGCAGCTATAGGGCTGAGAGACGGCGAGGGGTGCCCAGTCGGGTGCTGGGTTTTTCGCCGGGCGCGTTGATGCTCTCGCTGAGTGGGCTGTGCGAAAAACATGACGCCGCGCCCGACTGGGCACCCCTCGCCCGTCCACTCAGGCGCAATAGGCTGCTCGACTATGGATTTCAACCTCACTGACGAGCAGAAGCTCCTTCGGGACACAGTTCGCGAGTTCGCTCTGGCCGAGGTCAAGCCCGTGGCGGAGGAGCTCGACCGGACCAAGTCCTTCCCCTACGAGATCGTCGAGAAGCTCGGCGGGCTCGGGTTGATGGGGATCCCTTTCCCCCAGGAGTACGGGGGTGGCGGGGCCGACACGCTCTCCTACGTGCTGGCGGTGGAAGAGCTGGCGCGAATCGATTCCTCGGTCTGCATCACGATGGCGGCGCACACGTCACTTGGCACGATGCCGATCTACCTCTGGGGTAGCGACGAGCAGAAGGCCGAGTGGCTGCCGCAGCTCTGCAGCGGGCAGAAGCTCGCCTCCTTCGGACTGACCGAGCCCGACGCCGGCTCGGACGCCGGCAACGTTCGCACGACCGCCTCGCTTGCCGACGGCGAGTGGACGATTAACGGCGCCAAGCAGTTCATCACCAACTCCGGCACCGATATCTCCGGCTGCGTCTCGATCACCGCGGTCACCGGCGAGGCCAATGGACGCAAGGAGATCTCCAACTTGATCGTGCCCAACGGCACGCCGGGCTACGAGGCGGGCGAGCCCTACCGCAAGATGGGCTGGAACGCCTCCGACACGCGCCCGCTCAGCTTTGAGGACTGCCGCGTGCCCGAGGCCAACCTGCTCGGCCGCCGCGGCGAAGGCTTCAAGAACTTCCTCCACATCCTCGACGGCGGCCGGATCGGCGTCGCCGCGATGGGCGTCGGCCTCGCTCAGGGCGCGCTCGACGAGGCGATCGCCTACGCCAAGGAGCGCCAGGCCTTCGGCCAGCCGATCGCCAAGTTCCAGTCGATCCAGGCCAAGATCGCCGACCTCTCGGCCCAGATCGAGGCCGCCCGCCTGCTCACCTGGCGAGCCGCGCTGGAGAAGGACGCGGGCAAGTCGTTCACGCTCACCGCCGCCCAGGCGAAGCTGATCACCGGCCGCCTCGCCGTGCGGGCGACCGAGGAGGCGGTGCAGATCCACGGCGGCTACGGCTTCATCGAGGAGTACCCGGTCTGCCGCTTCTACCGCGACGCCAAGATCCTCACCATCGGCGAGGGCACCGACGAGGTGCAGCAGATGGTGATCGCCCGCCAGCTCGGCTGCTGACGGGCGCTCCCGGTCCGGCGTGCCCTAGACCCGGTACTCGGGATTCGGAAAGTCCAGGTCACAGCCGGCGTCCCACGCGGTGCGCTGGTTGCCGTGGGTGGGGATACCACCGGCGTCCTTCAGCATCCGCGCCAGGTGCAGCATGTTCCAGGCGGCAAAGGTGGTGTTGCGGTTGGTGAAGTCGTTCTCGGGGCCGCCCGAGCCCTCATCGAGATATGACGGCCCCGGGCCCGCCTCACCGATCCAGCCGGAATCGGCCTGGGGCGGGATCGTGTAGCCGAGGTGCTGCAGCGAGTAGAGCGTGTTCATCGCGCAGTGCTTGACCCCGTCCTCGTTGCCGGTGACCAGGCAACCGCCGACACGGCCGTAGTAGGCGTACTGGCCGGCGTCGTTGAGCAGGTGCGAGTTGCCGTAGAGCCGCTCGACGACCTGGGTCGCGACCGAGGACTTCTCCCCCAGCCAAATCGACATGCCGAGCACGAGGATGTCGGCGGCCATCACCTTCTCGAAGATCTCGGGCCACTCATCGCGCGCCCAGCCGTGCTCGGTCATGTCGGGCCAGACGCCGGTCGCGATCTCGTGGTCGACCGCGCGGATGCACTCCACCTCGACCCCGTTGCGGCGCATGATCTCCATCGAGATGTCCATCAGACCCTGGGTGTTGGAGACCTCGGGGCTGCGCTTCAGCGTGCAGTTGATGAAGAAGGCGCGCAGGTCCGAGTAGTCGGTCTCACTGCTTTCGCACAACTCGGCTTGCTTGTCGGTCAGCTCAGTCACTTACCTCTTCTCCTTGCTCGCTTGAATGGGTGTGTACTCGTGGAAGCGCCCGAGGTCGCGGAAGCCGACGCGGGCGTAGACGCCCTCGGCCATCGGGGTCGATTGCAGGCTGGCTGTGGTGCAGCCCCGTTCGCGCGCCTGCTCGAGCGCGTGCGCCGAGAGCGCGGTCGCCAGACCTAGGCGGCGGGCCACCGGCCGGGTGCCGACCATGTAGATGCCGCAGTCGCCATCGTGGTCGACGGCCATCAGCATCGCCGCATCCTCGCCGTTGTGGCGGGCGACGTAGAAATGCGCTCGCTCAGCGGAGAGATCGGGGGCGAAGCCATCGAGACCGTCGAGACGCCAGAACTGCTCGGGCGTGGGCTCGAGCAGATCGAGTGTCGAGGTGTCGACATCGGCGAGGACTGCGATCGGCATCGCCATCGTGCGGGTCGAGGAGTCATAGCCGTAGCCGCGGGCCTCCACCTCGCGCGCCACCGCCGCTTCCGACTCGTGCACCCAGATCGCGTAGCGCCCGACGCCGCGGTGCGCGTAGACGCGCTCGGCTGCGTCGAGAACCGCGCCAAGGTCCTCGACGCCCCGCGCCAAGACGGTGTTGTTGAGGAACTCGCGGTCGGGCGAGTGGACAAAGACCGCGATCGCCGTGCCACCTGTCTGAACCACCTCGGCGCCTGGAGAGCCGCTGGCGAGGTAGATCCAGGACTGGACCAACGTCGCGACCGAGCGATCGAAGAGCTCCTCACCGGCGTCCGGCTCCCGCTCGGCATCCACGACGCCTAGGCGGACTGCAACGTGAAGTGAACCCTGGTCCCCGGCGAGCCGTCCTCGAGCCAGATCCTGCCGCCGTGGGCCTCGACGATCGCGCGCGAGATCGCCAGGCCGAGGCCGGCTCCGTCGTCGCTGCGGGATTCATCCCCCCGGTAGAACGCCTCGAAGACACGCTCACCCTCCTCGGCCGGGATGCCCTCGCCGTCATCGGAGACCTCGACCTCGACGCCGCCGGGAGCCGTCCGCGCCCGCACCGTGACACTGCCGTCGGCAGGCGTGTGGCGAATCGCGTTCTGGATCAGGTTGAGCAGGACGCGCTGCACCTTCTCGGCGTTGGCTCGCGCCGCCAGCCCGGCTGCCGGCAGCTCGGCGGCGAGAACGACGCCGCGCGCCTCCGCCGGCGCCCGCATCGCTGCCACCGTCTCGTCGATCAAGCGGCTCAACTCGATCCGCTCCATCGTCCAGGAGATCTCCCCCGCCTCGATCCGCGAGAGCTCGAAGAGGTCGTCGATCAGCGCGGTAAGCGTCTCGACGTGGGTGCGCATCTCGCGCAGGTAGCGCTCGCGGGTCTCCCCCTCGACCACGCCATCGTCGATCGCCTCGACCAGCAGCCGCAGTGAAGCGAGTGGAGTTCGCAGGTCATGGGAGACCGCGGCGACCATCTGCCGGCGGGCGTCCTCGATCTGGCGGCGCGAGCGCTCCTCCATCGCCAGCCGCACGGCGAGGGCGGCGGCCAGCGCGGCGCCGATGAGCGCGAGGGCGACGAAGACGACCTGCGTCAGCCCCATCCAGTGGGGCACGGTGATCGCCGCCGCGCCCGCCAGAAAGGCGGCGATCGCGATCAGGCCGGCGCGCTTCACGGCCGCACCCCGGATCTTCGCGCCATCCTCACGGCTTCAGCCTGTAGCCGACGCCCCAGACCGTCTCGATGAAGCGGGGCGCCGAGGGATCGTCGCCGAGCTTGGCGCGCAGGCGGCGGACGTGGACGGTGACCGTGCTGGTGTCGTCGTAGAAGGGGAAACCCCAGACCGCGTCCATCAGCTGGTCGCGCGAGAAGACCTGGCCCGGATGGGAAGCGAGGTAGGCGAGCAGGTCGAACTCCCGCTGGGTCAGGGAGATCTCCTCGCCCTCGAGCGTGACGGTGCGCATCGCCGAGTCAACCCTCAGCGGCCCGACCTCGATCGGCGGCGGCGCCTCGTCGGCGGCCGGCGAGACGCGACGCAGCACGGCGTCGACGCGGGCGACCAGCTCCGCCGGCGAGAACGGCTTGACCACGTAGTCGTCGGCACCGCGACGCAGGCCGACGAGGCGATCGGACTCCTCCCCCCGCGCGGTGAGCAGGATCACCGGCACCGGGGCCCCGGTGCGCTCGTGCAGGCGCCGCATCACCTCGAGCCCATCGATCCCGGGCAGCATCAGGTCGAGCACGATCAGATCCGGATCGCCGTCTTCGGCCAAACGAAGTGCCCCCGGACCATCTTCAGCACCGAGCGTCTCGTAGCCCGCCCGCTCCAGGTAGCGGGAGACAACCTCGACGATCGTCGGCTCGTCATCGACGACGAGCACGGTGCCGTTGCCAGCGTCGTTCATCGAAGCGATTCTTGCCGAAGCGCCGGGCGCCTCAAGCGCGGGAGCGCTAGCCGAAGGTGAAGGCATAGCCCGTCACCCCCGCTTCGGGCTCGAGCGTCAGCACGTGAGTGGCGACACCGGGCATGTCGACGAGGTTGTAGAGGCGCTGCGAATCGACTTCGACCATGCCGTTGTGGACATCGGATCCGGCGAGCGAGGCGGGAATGGGCTTGCCGTCGAGGAGAACCTTCACCCGCCGCGGCTTGCCCGGCGAGCCGAGCACCAGGTAGACGCGCCGGGCACCGAAGTTGAGCTGCAGCGATCCCCCCTTCGCGGTGGCTGAGTCGAGCGTGATCCGCCAGCGCCCGCTGTAGGCGAATTCGTTCGGGCCGGGCGCAGGCGGCTTGGCAAAGGCGTGCGTGCCCGGCGAGAGCGTCGGATTGGTGAAGCGTTCGGCGCGGGCGGCGCCGAGGTAGGTCTCAGGTGTCGTCACTCCGCGCGAGGCTTCGATCCCGTGCGCACCGGAGTCGTGCTTGGCGACCGGTCGGCCGGCTTCGGCCAGGAGCTCGCGGATGATCTGCTCCTTCTCGCCGTATTCGCCCTCCCCAAAGTGGGCAAAGCGGACCCGGCCCTTGGCGTCGATGAAGTACTCGGCCGGCCAGTACTGGTTGGAGTAGGCCGTCCAGGTCGCAAGGTCGTTGTCCTGCACAACTGGATAGTGGATGCCGTTGCGCTCGATCGCTTCTTCGACGTTGCCCGCGTCCTTCTCGAAGGGAAACTCAGGCGAGTGCACGCCGACGATCGTCAGGCCGTCCTTGCGGTAGGTCTTGTCCCAGGCGGTCAGGTAGGGCAGGGTGCGCAGGCAGTTGATGCAGCTGTAGGTCCAGAAATCGACGAGGACGACGCGCCCCCGCAAAGCGCGCAGCGTCAGCGGCTTGCCGCCGGGGGTGTTGAACCACTTTTGGGTGCCGACGAATTCGGGTGCGGTACCGAGCACCGGCAGGCCCGAGCTCTTGCCCGGTGCCTTGCCGGCCTGCGTCTTGCTTTCGCGCACGGCCGCCGCCGCGCTGGTCGTCGCCAGGGCACCGACGCCGTGCGCTTCTTCGCCGCGAACGTCTTCAAGCGCGCTCTTGGCCGCCGCTGTGCCCTCGAGCCCTTCGGTCGGATTGACCAGGAAGCTGGGCAGCGAGCTGGCGATCTGGTTCTGGAACTTGAGGTCGTAGTTGCCCGCCATCGCCAGCGCGACGACGACCATCACCGCTCCCATCGTGATCTGCAGGGCCGCTCCTCGCCGGGCCAGGGGCGCGGTGAGGCGGCGCCCGCCAAGCATGAGGAAGTAGAGGACGACGGCCGAGCCGATGCCGTAGCTGAGCGCGACCGCGAGACGCCCGACGGTGAAGGTCTGCGAGCTGGAGACGACGATCACGCCCGCGAGAATCGGCCCGGCGCAGGGTGCATAGACGATTCCGAGGCTGGCGCCGACCGCGGTGCCCGACCAGAAGCCGTCGCCTCTGCCCCCCGCAATCCCGGCACGACCCGCAAAGCGGCTCATCGCCGCCTCGACCCGGGCGGCCAGGGGCGGGATCATCAGGATGATCCCGAAGGCCAGAAGGACCCCGATCGCCAGCTTGCGCAACAGATCGTCGGGCAGGCCCAGCGCCGAGATCACGTAGACCAGCGCCACGGTGGCGAAGGTGAAGGAGAGCGCCAGGCCGACGACGATCCCCAGCGGCCGGCGGCGGCCACCGGTTGCTCCCGCCGAGAGCGCGATCGGAAGCACCGGCAGCACGCAGGGTGAGAGCGCGGTGCCCGCGCCCGCGATGAAGCCGAAGAGCATCAGCAGCGCCATCGAGCCAACCTTGCCAGGCCGAGATTACGTGGAGGTGACGATCAGCCTTCGTGCTTCATCGAGTCGTCGCCCTTCATCGCATCGTCTTCGTGCTTCATCGAGTCGTCACCGCCCTGGCTCTTCATCGCGCCGCCGTGGTCGTCCTTCATCCCCGCGCTGTCGCCGTGATTCATCGCGTCGTCGTTACCCGTCCTCGCCGACGCGTTCTGCGACTGCTGGGTGGTCGTGTCGTCGCTGGAGGAGCTGCCGCAGCCCCCAAGCGCAACCCCACCGGCGATCGCCAATACCGCCATCGGAATCGCCACACCTTGTCTCGCACGCATTGCCTGCTCCTTCTCTAGAGGTCCGAGCGCGCCACGCTAGGGGGGAAATGTGACGAGGAAAGAACGTCAGCCGGGCTGCGAGGTGACCGCGCCCTCGGCGCGTCCCGCCACCTCGGCGGCACGGCCAACCCCCGCGCCGACGCCGTAGTGGCCCGAGATCGTCAGCTCGTGCTCGCGCAGCAGCGGCCGAGTCGGGTCGACGACGGGGGCGCTGCGAATTCGGTCTCGCTCCTGCGCCACCCAGACGCGGTCGCCGCCGGCGGCGCAAGCGGCGATCGGGATCGCGACCAAGGTGCCGGCGCCGAAGCGGCCGAGCTTGGCGATCAGCCAGCTCGGTTGACCTCGCTCGGCGTCGACGAAGCAGCCGTGGACCTGGCCGATGCCGTGGCCGCCGAGCTCATCGACGTCGTAACCGCGCCAGCCCCTGACGTCCTCGAGCGAGACGGCAGCGGTGGATGGCGAGTCAGTCATCCTCTTGCCTCTCGAGCAGCTCCGAAGCGGCGCTGGCGGGGTCGAGCTCGCGCCGCACGACGCGCTCCAGCAGGGCGGCGATCTCCGGGTCATCGGCAGCGGTCGCCTCCATGCGGCGGCGCATGCGTGAGGTCGCGATGCCAAGCACCTCGCTGCGCAGGTTGCGAGCCCGGCGCTGCTCCAAGGTGCCCTCGGCCTCGATGTGCTCGCGGTGCTCGCGGATCGCCTCGGCCAGCTCCGCCACCCCCTCCCCACGCGCCGCCTCGGTGCGCAGGATCGGCACCTTCCAGCCTTCGGGATCGTGCGAGAGTGCCAGCACGCCGCGCACCTCGCGCACCATCGTGTCGGTCATCGGGTGGTCGGCCTTGTTGACGACGATCACGTCGGGAATCTCCATCACGCCCGCCTTCAGCGCCTGGATCGAGTCGCCGGAGCCGGGCATCAGCGCCAGCACGATCGTGTCGGCGTGGTCGACGATGTCGATCTCCGCCTGACCGACGCCAACGGTCTCGATCAGCACGTCGTCCTTGCCGGCCGCGTCCATCGCCAGCGCCACCTGCAGGGCCGCCTCGGAGAGGCCGCCGAGGGCGCCGCGCGAGGCCATCGAGCGGATGAAGACGCCGGGATCGAGGAAGTGGTCGGAGAGGCGGATGCGGTCGCCGAGCAGGGCGCCCTGGGTGAAGGGGCTGGAGGGGTCGATCGAGAGCACCGCGACCTGGCGCTCGGCCTTGCGCAGCTCCGCGGTCAGCGCCCCGATCAGGGTGCTCTTGCCGACGCCGGGCGGCCCGGTGAAGCCGACGATCCGTGCCTTGCCGGTGCGGGGGTAGACCTCGCGCACCAGCTCCCAGCCGGCCGGGTCGTCGGACTCGATCAGCGTGATCGCCCGGGCCAGGGCACGCTTGTCGCCGGCGACGAGGCGCTCGGCGAGGGGGGCTGTCTTGGCGACGTCAGCCATGGGCCGGTGAGTCTAGAGTCCCGGCCCCCGTGATCCGCCTCATCCGCTTCCTCGCTCGCAACCGGATGTTGAACCGCCGCTACGCGCGGCTCTTCGGTCGCTACCTGTGGCGGCGGTTCTTCACCAGCGCCGGCCGTCGCTGGCGCACCGATGGGCTCGTCTTCTTCGGCCCGGGCCTGGAACTGGAGATCTCGCCCCGTGGGCAGGTCGAGTTCGGCCGCTTCGTCTGGCTCGGCGACCGGACCAAGGTGCGCTGCCACGAGGGCCGGGTCGAAATCGGGGCGAAGACGGTGATGGGCCAGGAGTGCACGATCTCCGCCTACCAGCGGGTGCGGATCGGCGAGCAGTGCGTGATCGCCGACCGGGCGATGTTCATCGACTTCGATCACGGCGTGGTCGAAGTCGAGCGGCCGATCCGCCTCCAGGGCATTTACAAGCGCGACGTCGAGGTCGGCTCCAACGTCTGGATCGGCTACGGCGCCTGCATCCTGCGCGGCGTCAGCGTCGGCGACAACGCGATCGTCGGCACCAACGCGGTCGTCACCAAGGACGTGCCGGCCAACGCGGTCGTCGCCGGCATCCCCGCCCGCATCATCCGCATGCGCGAGGCGCCGGAGCAGATGCGCTGGGCCGACCCGGTCGAACCGGACCCTACGGCCTGGACGACGCTGCAGCCGCCTCAGTCGTGAGCTGAGTCCTCGGCCACTCAGCTGGACCCCCGGCCGGCGTCCCGCCGGTCGAGGGAGAAACTGCCGGCGGTGACGCTGGCCGGGGTCCAGTCGATCCCCACGATCAACTCCGCCGGGGGAATGCCGAGGGCACCGGCGAGCTTCACCAGCGTATCGATGCGGGCGACCCGCAGGCCGCGCTCGAGCTGGCTTATCTCGGTGCGGTGCAGGGAGGCGCGGATGCCCAGATCCTCTTGTGAAAGCCCCACCTTTTCACGGCAACGGGCGAGGTTTTCTCCAAAAATGGCAGCAATCGACACGGGCGGCATTTATCTCCCTTTCCAGCCGAGATGTCTACATCGGTGGCGCGGAAGACAAGCCAAGGGAGACCTGCCGCGACTAGATCCTCAAGTCAAAACAGAGGCACCGTACCCGGTGCACCGTACCTGACGACGCAGACAACAACTCTCGGCTCTGAAGAGCGGTGAGCTAGGCCGGGCCGAGCTTGGCGCCAGCAAGGCCGGCGTAGACCGCGGCTGTCTGCTCGGCGACGTCGCCCCAGTCGAACTGGCGCAGGTGCTCGTAGGCTTCGGCGACGAGGCTGCGGCCGAGCTCATCGTCGGAGAGGACGCGGATCGCCACCTCGGCCAGCGCTTCGGGATCGTGGGCGCGGAAGCGCAGGCCGACGTCCTCGTGCGGCACCACCTCACGCAGGCCGCCGGTGTCGGCGACGATGCAGGGGCAGCCCGAGGCCATCGCCTCCAGGGCGACCAAGCCAAAGGGCTCGTAGATCGAGGGCACCACGGTGAGGTCGGCGATCCGGTAGAGCGAGTGCAGGACGTCGTCGCCGATCCAGCCGAGGAAGGTGCCGTGCTCCATCAGGCCCAGCTCCTCGGCCTGCTTGTGCAGCTCGGCCTCATGGGTGCCGGAGCCGGCGATCAGGAAGCGGGTGCCGGGAACCTCTTCGATCAGCCGCGGCATCGCCTCGAGCGCGAGCTGGAAGCCCTTCTCGTAGACGAGGCGGCCGATCAGCAGCACCAGCTTCTCCTCCGGCGCGGCGAACTCGGAGCGCAGCCGGGTCAGCTCCGCGGGGTCCTGGGGCTGCAGGTCGTCGGGGTCGATGCCGTTGGGTATGACCGAGACGCGTCCCTCGTCGACGCCGAAGATGTCGGCGATCTGCTCGCGCATGTAGTGCGAGCAGGCGATCACCCGGTCGGAGCGGTTGGTGATCCAGCGCTCGACCCCGTGGATGTAGGTCTGGGGGTGCTTGTCGACCCAGCCCTGGTGGCGGCCGTGCTCGGTGGCGTGGATCGTCGTCACTAGCGGCGCGTCGAAGCGTTTGGCGAGGTGGTCGCAGGCGTTGGCGACGAGCCAGTCATGGCCGTGGACGAGGTCGAAGCTGTAGCGGTCGCCGAGCTCGACCCCGGCGGCGAGCATGTCCGAGTTCATCCGCTCGACCCAGGCGACGAACTCGCCGAGGTCGGTCGGCCGCTTCGGCTCACGGATGCGGTGGATGATCACTCCCCCGCGCCGCTCCTCCGCCGGCGACTCCTCGCCGCCGCGGGTCAGGACGTGGACCTCGACGTCGCGGTCGACCAGCGCCTCGGAGAGCTTGCGCACGTGGCGGGCTAGGCCGCCCTCGATCAGCGGCGGGTACTCCCAGGAGAGAATCAGTACGCGGGTCATCAGAACTGTTCGCACCCCGATCGCCACGGATTCGAACACCCGGAAGTCACCGTGTCGATCGTCGTGCTCACGGGAGCAACAGCGGCGAGAGGCTCAGGTCAGGGGCTAGGGCGCGCATGCGCGGGTCGGCGATGGCCGGGGAGTCTATGGCCTCCAGCGCGGCGTGGGAATGGGAAATCGCCCGCAGGAAGGCGTAGTCGCCGGCCTGGCGGCGCTGGTCGAGGAAGGCCCAGTCGCTCGATTGGGCGGCGAGCAGCTCGCGCACGGCGCGCACGGCGCCGTCGCTGCGAAGCCCGGCCGAGAGCGCCCGCGCCACCCGCAGCTCCAGGCGCCGCGCCCCCCAGGCGAGGTCTTCGACCGGCCGCGAGTCCCAGGTGCGCAGGTCCTTCTCCTCGCCCCAGGTCGAGGCGTGCAGCGGTCGCTGCAGTGGCTCGTGCTCAGCGAGCGCCTCGGGCACGGTGAGCAGGCGCACGCCGGCAGCGTCGGCGCCAGCGAGGACCTCGCGCAGCCAGATCGCCCCCTCTGACCACCAGTGGCCGAGCAGCTCGGTGTCGATCGCGAAGACGAGCAGGCCACGGCGGCCGCCGTGGCCGGCGCTGTACTCGCGCAGGCGGGTCGCGGTCGAGGCGAGGAACTCGCCGGCCTGGCGCTGCGCCACCGCCTCCGCCGCCGCCGGGTCGTAACCGCCGCCCCCCACCTTCCAGATCCGCACCCCGCGCAACGACTCGCCGGCGAACTGGGCATGGGCGGGGTCGGATGGGTAGCCACTGAGCGACCAGAGCCACTGGATCGCCTCCCAGTCGATCGGCAGGGCGACCGGCCCCGCCTCGGTCGCGATCGGCGCCAACGCCTCGAGCGGTTCATGGTGGCGGCTCTGGTCGACGAAGAACCACTCGATGCCCTGCTCCGCAAGGCGCCACTCCAGCCGCGGGGCGTAGGCACACTCCGGCAGCCAGAAGCCGCCGTCCCAGCCGAAGCGGCGACGGTGAGAGCGTAGGCCGGCGTCAATCTGCAGCCGCACTCCCTCGCGCGTCGCCAGCAACGGCAGGACGGCGTGCGTCGCGGCGGAGGAGGCGAGGGCGATCCGCCCACTCGCGACCGCCTCCTGGAAAGGCCGCAGCGGGTCCCCCCCGTGCGCGTCGAGCAGCTCGAGCGCGTGGCGGTAGCGCCGCAGCTCGGCCCGGCAGGCCTCGACGCACTCGGGATCGACCTCGTCGATGTCGGCCTCCGCGGCGCCGACCCGCCAATCGACCAGGAAGCGCCGCAGGCGCTCCTTGACACCGGCGTCCTCGAGCTGGTCGGCCAGCACCGGCGTGATCGTCATCGTCAACCGCTCCGCCACCTCCAGCACCGGCAGGTAGGAGCGAATCACCGCATCGAACAGCCACTCCTCGCCGAAAGGGTAGGTGCCGAAGCCCTCGACGTAGGGCATATGGGAGTGAAGGACGATTGCGAGGTCGCCGGCGCTCTCCTCAACTGGCATGGCAGACGGCGAGGAAGTCAAGCGCGCGGTCGAGGTTCGCCGGCTGGAGCTTGAAATCGGAGGCGGCGATCGCCGGCGTGAAGCGGTCGTAGAAGGGGGCGGTGAGGCGCAGGCCCTTGTGGACGCTGTCCCAGCCCAGCTTGATCGCGATCTCGTGGGCGCGGAGCTTGCGGGCGTGGAAGAGACCGAGCATCTCGACCCGCGGGAAGTGCGCCGCGCAGAGGTGGCGAAACTCCTCCGCCCGGTACTCGCGCACGTGCCAGGGGTTGTCGGACTTCTCCGCCCCGGGGGGAGCAAGGGTGAGCAGGTTCGGGGTCGAGACGTAGGCGACGCCGCCCGGCGCCAGCATCGAGCGGAAGTGGTCGAGGATCGCGCCCGCGTCCTGGACGTGCTCGATCGTCTGCAGGAAGACAACGGCGTCGCAGGGCTCGGCGAAGCTTTCGACCAGGTCGCGCTCGTAGCGCAGGTTGGGCCGGACGTAGCGCAGCCGCGCGTGCTCGTGCGCCTCCGGGTTGGCGTCGACGCCGACGACGGAGGCGGCGTTGGCAGCGAGCGTGTTCGAGCCGTAGCCCTCGCCGCAAGCCATGTCAACGACTCGCTTTCCCCCCACCCGCGCCGCGATCCACTCGTAGACGACCAGGTGGCGGCGATACCAATAGTTCTCCTCCGGAACATCCGGCAGCGTTCGCTCGCCGGTCAGCGGCAAGGGCGGTACGCCCTCGGGCTGGTTCTGCTGCAGGTATTCGCGATTCACGGGCCGCCACCGTATTGATGTCGCGCTCGTTCCCGCATACCGGCGAGGAGCGCGACTGCGGGCGAAGACTGCGCCAATCCGCATAGAGTTCCGCGCCATGCCAGCCTCCCCCACAGCAACTCACGAGCACATAAAGGACGTCAACACCCGCTACCACGACGCCGCCGCCGACGAATACGACGCCAAGTGGGGCATCGATTTCGGCGCGACCGGCCAGGAGCAGGTGCGCCAGAAGCTGGTCAAGGCGCTCGGCGGCGAGAAGCGGGCGAGCTTCCCCGAGGCGCTCGAGATCGGCTCGGGCACCGGCTACTTCTCGCTCAACCTGGTCCAGCTCGGGGTGATCGAGAAGCTGACCGCGACCGATATCTCGCCGGGGATGCTGAGCCAGCTCAGCGCCACCGCCGAGGGTCTCGGCCTCGAGGTGAAGACCGTGCGCACCGAGGCGGAGGTGCTGCCCTTTGCCGACGAAAGCTTCGACCTCGTCTTCGGCCACGCCGTCCTCCACCACATCCCCGACCTCGACAAGGCCTTCGCCGAATTCCGCCGCGTGCTGCGACCGGGCGGCGCAATCGCCTTCGCTGGCGAGCCTTCCCGCTACGGCGACCGCCTGGCGGCGCTGCCGAAGCGGGCCGGGCTGTTTGCGGCACCCGCCTGGCGTCGCCTGGTCCGTGCCCAGCCGCGGGCGGTCGCCGAGGCCGAGCAGTCCGACGGCCACGCGCTCGAGGGTGAGGTCGACGTGCACGCCTTCGCCCCCGCCGACCTGCGCCGCCTCCTGCGCGACGCCGGCTTCGAGAACCGCCACGTCGGCGGCGAGGAGCTGCTCGCCAACGCCTGGGGCTGGGGCCTGCGCACGGTCGAGTCGAGCGCCGAGCCCGAATCGATCTCCTGGGCCTGGCGCCGCTTCGCGTTCCGCAGCTACATGGCCCTGCAGAAGGTCGACAGCACCGTGCTCGAGCCCTACCTGCCTGCCGAGCTCTTCTACAACCTGCTCGTCTCCGCCCGCAAGCCCGCCTGAGCCTTCAGTGAACCATTACCCGGGCTGGGACCTGGGTGATGCATCATCGAAGTCGCGACACCACCGCCGTCAGAGTTGCGACGGTCCGCTCCGGTTCGAAGTTGACCTGGAAAGCGGTGAAGCGAAGAACGGTCAGACCGGCCGCGGTGTGCACTTGATCGCGAATACGGTCCTCCTTCTGCTGCGAGGCGGTGCGGTGATAAGTCAAACCATCAGTCTCTACAACGAGGCCCAGAGTGGGCCAGTAGAAATCGACGCGATATCCGTTCAACAAAGCCTGAGTCCGCGGGCTTGGCAGATTCGCGCGGTGGACGAGACGCAGGAAGCGCCGCTCCAATTCGGAATCGGTGAGCTCGAACGTCGGCGCATCGAGCACCGAGCGCAGTCGCCCGGTGCCGGGTCGTCTCGGCGTGTTGTCGAGCGCTGCGCGCAGCGCCTCCGGGTCGATCAGGTCGAGCCGGTCCGCCTCGCGTATCGCTCGTTCCAGCAACGGGTCGGGTAGCTCACAGGCGAGGTCGGTGAGCGTATTCATCGGATCGGTGAGCGGTATGCCTTTTACCCGGAGGCGAGCATCGGCTGTGAAGCGTCGGTGCACCCGAATCCCAGGCCGCCGTCGATGCGTCCTCGTGGGTACGACCACATCGAGGCGATCACGCCATTCGCCTATGCCCAACAGCCAAGCGGCCCCATGATGACTGATGCACGCGTTGGGCCCGCAGGCCAATGTTGCTGCCATCAGCAAACCCTCCCGGCTCGTTTCTGGTCGCCCCACCGCGTATACCCCCTTCCACAGCCGATAGAGGCGGCCATGACGGAGCCGGTGTTCGATCGCCTCCTCGCCAAATCCGAGGGACATCAGTTGCTTGCGGGCAATCACGCCGTGCTGGCGCCGAACCAACCGCCATACCTCTGCGGAATCTCGATGCAGCATTACCGGGGTCATCGCCCAGGTAATGCTGCAGCGGAGGGATTCTCGCCCCTCCTACCTCAGGCCGCCGGGCGGCGGACGCGGTAGAGCTTGACCCGCGAGTCGATGCCCTTGAGCTTGCGCTCGCCGGCGTAGGAATAGGAGAAGCCCTCGCCGGTCTCCCCCTTGGCTGCCTCGTCGATCAGGACGCTTTCGGGGCGGGCGATGCCGGTGATGCGGCTGGCGAGGTTGACGGAGCGGCCGTAGTAGTCGCCCGACTGGGCGAGCGTCGGGCCGTAGGAGATGCCCGCACGCAGCACCGGGAACTCGTCACCTTCGTCTTCGGCAAGCGCGATCAGGTCCAGCGCGGCGTCCAGCATCGGCTCGACCTCGGCCGAGATCATCATCGCGGCGTCGCCGATCATCTTCACCAGCCGCACGGGACCCTCGGCGACCTCGCTCGCCATCTCCTCGAAGCGACCGGCCACCGAGCCCAGCTCCTCCGGGGCGATCTCCTCGCCAAGGCGGGTGAACTCGACCAGGTCGGCAAAGCAAACGGCGAGATCGGTCGTGCCGCGGATCTCGCCCGACTCGAGGTCGGCGGCACCGATTACGTCGCGCCTGATCTGCTCCAGCATCTGGGCCTGGAGCGTGTAGGTCAGGATCGGCGCGAAGAGCGGCAGCATGAACTCGGCCGCTTGGGCAAAGCGGTGGGCGAGGTCACGTTCGGTGTCGCCCGGCTGCATCAGCGTGCGCACGGTCAGCTCGCGGTTGGCCTCGGCGATCCGCGCCATACCCATGCCGACGGTCCGCGCGACCGAGAGCATTCCCTCCTCCGGCAAGCCGGCATCGCGCAGTTCCTTGGCGTGGCAGACCGCTTCGAGATCGGCCTCGGTGCCCGTCTGCTCGTCGGGGCCCGGATAGGGAACGCCGAGAGCGGCGCTGAAGCGTTGGACCAAGTCGAGGTCGAGGCCGGAGATCTCGGCGATTTCGCGCGGGGTGTAGCGGCGGCCGGGCCCGGCGAGGGCGCGCTCGACCGGCAGCAGGGTCAGCCGCCCCGCGGCAACCGCTTCGTGCAGCTCTTCCAGCGTCGCCCCGTCGTCCTCGAGCTCCTCGAGCAGGGAGAGTCGGTCCTCGCGGGGCTTGCCCTCGAGCCCGTCGAGCAGTCCCTCGGCCTCGAAATCGATCATGCGACCGCCACGCTACCGCCCCGGCGCGGGTCGCCGCCGCCACTCAGCCTGCCACTGCCACGCTCGCGGGCAACGGCCTGGGTGCCGCCGAAGAAGAGGTTGATCTGCGGGCGCCGCAGGACCGGGGTTCCCCGTGCCTCGATCCGCGCCAGCGCCTCCTCGTCGATCCCGGGCTCCGCCTGGACCACGCCGTCCTCGAAGTGCAGGCGCGGCGCCCGCACCGCTTCGCCGGCCCCCATCCCCTGCTCGACCGCGCGCACGATCGTCTGCAGGATCGCGGAGCGGATCCGGTTGGAGCCGGCGCTGCCGAGGCCGAGCTCGATCTCGCCGTCGCGCAGGACCACGGTCGGGGCCATCATCGAGGTCACCCGGTGACCGGGCGGGATCGCGTGAAAGCCGCCGGGGTTGAGGTCCTCCTCGCCGAGCATGTTGTTGAGGATCACCCCCGTGCCAGGGACGAGCACGCCGGAGCCCGAGCCGTTGGAGCAGGTGACGTTGGCGCACATCCCATCCCCGTCGAGGACCGAGATGTGGGTGGTGGAACCGAGCAGGTCCCCGCGCGCGGCGTTGGCGGCTTCCATCGCCGCGACCAGCTGCTCGGGCCCGCTGCGCTCGCCGTACCGCTCAAGCAGGTCGAGGCAGTAGGTGATCAGGGTTCCGCCCGAGGAGGGCGGCGGGTTGGTCAGCACCTCGGTGCCGCGGAAGCTGGCGCGGATCGGCTCGCGCTCGACCGGCTCGTAGGCGGCGAAATCGCCGGGGCCCAGCGTGCCGCCGCCATCGATGACGTGCTCGCTCAGCGCCGCCGCGATCTCACCCCGACAGAAGGGCTCGGCACCCTCGGCGCCGTAGCGTTCCAGCGCCTCGGCGAGCTCGACGAAGCGGAATGTCTCCCCCTCGCGCAGGGTGCGGCCGGCGGGCGCATAGAGCTTGCGCGTGCCCTCGAGCCGGGCGTGGATCGGCGCGAGGATGTCGAGGATGTAGGCCTGCTCGGCGTTGACCGGCGCGCCCTCGCGGGCAAGCCGGACGCCGGGCTTGACCAGCTCCGCCAGCGGCATCGTGCCGAAGCGCCCCAGCACCTCCTCCAGCCCGGCCGCCGTCCCCGGCACGCCGCAGGACGCCGGGCCGACGTAGAACGTCTGCACCGTCTCGGCATCGAAATGAACTGGCACCGGCGCCAGCTCCTCCCGCCGCTCGATCCCATCGCGACCGGGCGCGGAGACGAAGAAGTCGATCAGGGAGGTCGCCTCATCGGACGAGGCACCCGGCCTGTGCACCATCATGAAGCCGCCGGCGCCGAAACCGGTCAACGGGCTCTCGACCGTGAAGGAGGCGAGGACCGCGCAGACCGCGGCGTCGACCGCGTTGCCGCCCTCGCGCAGCACCTGCGCGCCCGCCTCGGCGGAGAGAGGATGGCCGGCGGCAACGACCCCGCTCATCGGCGCTCTGGCGGCCCGGGCTAGCCGGGGAGAAACTCTGGGACGTCGAGGGCGTCGAGCTCGCCGGGCTTCTCGCGCCGGGTCGAGCCACCACGCGGCGCTTCTTTGGTGCGGCGGATCGTCGGCTCGGCCGCGGGACGACGCGGCGCTGGCCGGCCGTCGAAGCGGGTTGCGACGACGGTGACCCAAACCTGATCTTTGAGCTCGGCATCGATATTGGCGCCGAAGATGATGTTGGCGTCGGGGTGGGCAGCTTCGCCGACCAGTTTGGCCGCCTCGCTGACCTCGACCAGGGAGAGATCCTCGCCGCCGGTGATCGAGAGCAGGATCGCCCGCGCCCCCTCCATCGAGGTCTCGAGCAGGGGCGAGGAGATCGCTTTTTCAGCCGCCAGGATCGCCCGGTCGTTGCCGTGGCCCATGCCGATGCCGAGCAGGGCGCGGCCGGCTTCGGACATGATCGTGCGCACGTCGGCGAAGTCGAGGTTGATCACCGCGGGCAGCGTCACCAGGTCGGAGATGCCCTGCACGCCCTGGCGCAAGACGTCGTCGGCGACCTGGAAGGCCTCGACCATCGAAGTCTGCTGGTCCAGCACCTCGAGCAGGCGGTCGTTGGGGACGACGATCAGCGTGTCGACCTCGGCCGCCAGCTCCTCGATGCCCTTCTGGGCCTGTCCGCCGCGGCGGCTGCCCTCGAAGCTGAACGGCTTGGTGACGATGCCGACCGTGAGCGCGCCGACCTCGCGGGCGAGGCGGGCGATCACCGGCGCGGCGCCGGTGCCGGTGCCGCCGCCGGCGCCGGCGGCGACGAAGACCATGTCGGAGCCCTTGAGCAGGCGCTTGATCTTGTCCTGTTCCTCGAAGGCGGAGCGGTGGCCGAGCTCGGGATCGGCGCCGGCGCCAAGGCCGCGCGTGGCCTCGTCGCCGATGTGAATGGTGACGTCGGCGACGCAGAGCTGCAACGACTGAAGATCGGTGTTGACGGCCATGAACTCGACCCCGGGGATCCGCGCCTCGACCATGCGATTGACCGCGTTGACGCCGCCGCCGCCAACGCCGACGACGCGGATCACGGGCTGGTGCGGCTCGCCGCTTCCCGGCGGCTCGTACTCCGGCTCCTCGCGCCCGTAACGAGGCGTTTCGACGATCGGCTCGAGCTCGCGGCGCTGCGGCTTGGGCTCCTCGGAAAAGACGCGCTTCAAGCGCTCGGGCGGAGTTTCAACATGCTCTTCGAGAGAGGGGCTTTCCGACCCTTGGTCGTGGACCGACGGCGCGTCTTCCGCGGGTGGCGTCGTAGGGGGGCCCGTCTCTGAGGACGCTTTAGCGACCGCAGGAGGTGGGGGGCCCCCTGCGGCGACAGGACCCGCGGACGACTCGTCCTCGTCCTTTGTCGTCGACCGGAAAAGGTCCGAGAGAGGACCCTCACGCATGCTGGCTCGCTTGTCACGCCGACTCATGTGCCAGAACCTCCTTCGCAAGGTCACGGTAATACCCCGCCGCGTTGCTCTGGGGATCGTACTTCAGCACGCTGGCACCCTTGACCGGCGCCTCGGCGAACTTGATCGCCTTGCGGATGCGCGATTTGAAGACCAGGTCGCCGAAGTTCTCCTCGAGGATTTCCACCGCCTCCTTGGCGTGGACCGTGCGCGTGTCGAGCATCGTCGGCAGGATGCCCTCGATCCGCACCTCGGGATTGAGGTTCTCCTGGATCATCTTCAGCGTGTTCTGCAGCTGAACGAGGCCGCGCATCGAGAGGTACTCGCACTGGACCGGGACGATCACCTTGTTCGCCGCGGTCAGCGCGTTGATCGTCAGCAGCCCGAGGCTGGGTGGCGTGTCGATGCAGACGAAGTCATATTCGCCGGAGACTTCTTTCAACGACTTCTCCAGTGAGCGCTCGCGGCCGATCTTGGTGCTCATCGCGATCTCGGCACCGGCCAAGTCGATCGAGGCGACGGCGATGTCGATCTCGCGCTTCTGGATGATCTCGGCGAGCGGCATGTCGTGGACGAGCACGTCGTACAGGCTCTTCTCCACCTTGTCCGGATCGATCCCCTGGCTCATCGTCAGGTTGCCCTGGGGGTCGAGGTCGACGCAGAGGACGCGATGGCCGGACTCGGCGAAAGCAACGGCAAGATTCAGGGTCGTCGTGGTCTTCGCCACGCCGCCCTTCTGGTTGGCGAAGGCGATCACCTCAGCGTGCTTGACGGGCGCCTCCGCCTCCGGCGCGGCCCGCTCAACCACGACCTCATGCCGGCTCGGCGCGAGCAGATCACTCGGCATGAACCGCTCGGGCTCGCTCGGACCCTCCTCAGCTTCAGCGACCGGCGCAGGAGCCTCTGCCTCGGGGGCTGGCTCGACCACTGTTGGAGCAGCGTCAATCTCGATCGCCTCTTCGGCGGGTGGCGTCGTAGGGGGGCCCGCCTCCGAGGACGCTTTAGCGACCGCAGGAGGTGGGGGGTCCCCTGCGGCGACAGGACCCGCCGGCCGAGGCCGCTCGGGAATGACCTCTTCCATCTCCTCGAGCTCCTCCACAATCGGATGCGTCTCCTCGACGACAGCAGTTTGCTTGAACTTGTTCTTGCGGCTGAGGAATCCCATTGCGCGGGTATTCGCATGGACGTGCTCTTTTCCTGCCAACCCCAGAAATTGCTAGGAATTGCCCGGTAACCGATCTCCTCGACAAGCGACTGGTCTTCGTCACCGGCAAGGGCGGCGTCGGCAAGACCACGGTCGCCGTGGCTCTTGGCCTGCGCGCCGCCGCGGAAGGCAAGCGGACGATCGTCTGCGAGGTCGCCGCGCAGGAGAACGCCTCGCGCATGTTCGAGCACACCGAGGTCGGCTTCCACGAGGTCGAGATGGAGGAGAACCTCTGGTCGATCTCGATCGACCCCGACGAGTCGATGCGCGAGTACGTGCTGCTGCAGCTCAAGGTGCGGGCGATGCGCGACATGCTCTTCCGCAGCCGCATCTTCAACTACCTCGCCGCGGCGACGCCGGGGCTCAAGGAGCTGGTCACGATCGGCAAGATCTGGGAGCTGGCGCAGCTCGACCGCAAGGTCAAGCAGGGTCGCAAGTACGACCTGGTGATCGTCGACGCGCCGGCAACCGGCCACGGCATCGGCTTCCTGCAGACGCCGCGCACCTTCGCCAACATCGCCCGGGTCGGCCCGATCCACTCGCAGGCTCAGCAGCTCGACCGCCTGATCACCGATCAGGAGCACACCGGGGTGGCGATCGTCTCCCTGCCGGAGGAGATGCCGGTCAACGAGTCGGCATCGCTGGAGGCGGACCTGCGCGACGAGGTCGGCGTCGCCGTCGATCGCGTCTATATGAACGGGCTCTATCCCGAGCGCTTCTCCAACGAGGAGGCCGAGCGGCTCGCCGGGCTCGGCACGAGCGAGAACGGCACCACGCGCTCGGCGGCACGAGCGGGCCTCTCGGAGCACAACCGGGCCCGGTCGCAGCGCGCCCAGCTGGCCCGGCTGCGGCGCCGGGTCGAGGCGCCGGTGAAAGCGCTGCCCTTCCTCTTCGAGCCCGACCTCGGGCTCGAGGGTGCCCGCGAGCTCTCGAAGAAGGTCGGCTGATGCCCGGCGTCGGCGAGATCCTCGACGGCAAGGACATCTGCATCTGCGCCGGCTCCGGTGGCGTCGGCAAGACGACGACCTCGGCGGCGATCGCGGCGGGGATGGCGGCGCGGGGGCTCAAGGTCTGCGTGCTGACGATCGATCCGGCGAAGCGCCTCGCCGATTCGCTCGGCCTGAAGGAGCTCGGCAACGAGGCGAAACAGGTCGACCCCTCCCTCTTCGCGCAGCAGGGGGTTGAGGTCAAGGGCGAGCTCTGGGCGATGATGCTCGACGCCAAGGCGACCTTCGACGAGCTGGTCGCGCGTCAGGCGCCCGATGAGGAGGCGCGGGACCGGGTGCTCAACAACCGCATCTACCAGCAGATCTCCAGCGCCCTGGCCGGCTCGCAGGAGTACATGGCGATGGAGAAGCTGTTCGAGCTGCACAGCGAAGGCCAGTTCGACCTGCTCGTCCTCGACACGCCGCCGACCCGCAACGCGCTCGATTTCCTCGACGCGCCCAAACGCCTCACCCAGTTCATCGAGGGACGCTCGCTGCGGGTCTTCATGAAGCCGACCGGCCTGGCCGCAAAGGTCGCCGGCCGCGGTGCCTCGGTGGCGCTCTCGGTCTTCAAGCGAATTGTCGGCTTCGACCTGCTCGCCGACCTGGCCGAGTTCTTCAACGCCTTCAGCGGCATGGTCGACGGCTTCCAGGCCCGGGCCAAGCGGGTCAACAGCCTGCTCGCCGACCCCCACACCTGCTTCCTCGTCGTCTGTGGTCCGCAGGGCGAGCCGGTCGACGAGGCGGTCTACTTCCACCGCAAACTGGTCGAGGCGAAACTGCCCTTCGGCGGTGTCATCGTCAACAAGGTCCACTACCCGGCGGAGGAGCTGGGCGACGGCGATGGGGAGCTGGAGACGGCGCTGACGGAGAAGCTCGGCGACGCCGAGCTGGCGGCCCGGGTGGCGGAGAACTTCGCCGACTACCAAGCGCTCGCCGAGCGCGACGCCCGCAACATCAAACGCCTCGCCCGCGAGCTGCGCACGCGCGGCGTGATCCGCGTCCCGATCCTCGACGAGGACGTGCACGACCTCGCCGGCCTGGCCGAGATCAACCGTTACCTCTTCGCCTCGTCCGAGGAAAGAATCGAGCTCGCAGCCGGCCGGGCTTAGGCCCGGCGGCGGTTGTACTTCAACTCGCGGACCTCCCAGTCCGCGTCCTCAGGCACCGGGAAGAGGTGACGCACGCGGGGGGTGTCGATCCGTTCGCGGTGTTCCAAGTCTCCCTCGATCGCCGGGAAGTCGAGCGTGCTGTGCTCAGGCGCGTCGACCTCGTCCAGCCAGGGTGTGGCGGTGATGCGAATCTCCCCCTCGGCCGGGATCGGCTCGAGGATGCGGGTGTCTTGGTGGTTCATGTCGTAGTCCTCCCCTTGAAAGTCATCGGCAGGGCCCGAGCCCGCCTCCGAAGGAATCAGGCTGCGATCGGAGTCGGGCTCGGGCGACGTCTCATCAACCGCCGCCTCCTCCGCTTCGCGTCCGGGGGCGGCGGGTGTTACGCCAACGACCTGGGAACCTTGGTCGACAATCTCCGCGACTACGTCGCTAGCCCCAACGGCGATCCCCGGGTCCCCTTCTGAAAGTCCGGCGACGATCAGCGACTCGTCGGCCGCTTTGTTCAAGTCCTTGCTCAGCTCGCCGAGGGCGGTGTCGCGCAGGATGCGGCGGACGCCTTCCTCGACCCAGCTCGCGATCGCGAGGCCGGGGAGCGAGGGGCTGCCGTTCATCAGCGCCCGCTCCAGCTCGAGCGCGCTCTCGATCCGTTCGCGCGCCTCGATCCGCTCGACGTTCTCGTCGGCGATCAGCGCCGCGGCACGCATCGGCAAGGAGGCGCCGACTGGGCCGTGGCCGTCGAGCACAGCACGCAGTGCCAGCAGGAGGTCGCTGAGGCCCTCCAGTGAAGAGTCGCGGCCGCAGCCCATCTCAAAGCGGTTGACGGCCCATGCCAGGGCGCCGTCGGGGTCGGGGCGGGCCTCCAGCTCAGCGGCGAACTCGGCGAGCTGGAGCGCATCCTCCTCGCTCAGCTCGTAGGAGCCTGGGCGCGTGGCCGGGGCGCCGGTTGCCAGGCGCGCCCAGCGATCCTCGCCGGTCGGCGCGAAGGCGTAGGGGCCGAGGCCGACGCTGCCCGGTTTGAAGAGGTGCATGACGCTGATCAGCTCGCGCAGCTGGTCGAGCGCGTCGACGGCGCTCTCAGAACCCTCGCCCTGCTCGGCGAGGGCGAGGAACTGCGGCTGCCAGGCGGGGCGGCCCATGCCCTCGCTGCGCATCGCCTCGATCGGTGCCTCGATCGTGTCGGCACGGACGATCTGCACGCCATTGGGAAGCTGGAGGCGGGGCAGCGGCATCCGCAGCCCGACCAGCGGCGCGATCAGCACGTCGGCCTCCTCGGCGCCGCGCGTCTCCGCCTCGAGCACGGCGAGGGCGTTGCGCAGGCGCTCGTGATCGAGCGAGAGTTCGGTGCAACCGTCCCAGAGCGAAGCAAGGAAGACGATCAGCATCTGGGCGGCGCGCTCGCCCGGTTCGCCCGGCACCTGCTCCCCGCGCGCTTCGAGATAAGCGGCGGCGATGCCGGCGGCGGCAACCGCTTCGCGGGCGGGTCGGAAAGATTCGAGCTCGCGCAGCTCACTGTCGCGTTCGCGCACGTAGCGCGAGGTCAGCGGTCGGTAGCTGTAGAAGAGGGAGTCGTCGCCACTCTCGGCGTCGACGTCAAAGGGGATCTGGTCGCCGCCGGCGACAAGCGCGCTGAGCTTGATCGCCGCCTCAGAGGCAAGGCGGGTCAGCGAGTCATCGAGCAGGCGGTCGCGCACGCTCGGAGCTTCCCGCCCGTGCCTGGCGCTCCTGCGCCTGCACGGTTGCTTGCAGAACGTAACTAGACGGCGGCTGCGGCGCGCTCGGCCTCGACCGAGGCGTCGTCACAGAGCCAGCGACGCCCGTAGCGGCGCATGTCCTCGACCAGCGGCACCAGCGCCTCTCCCTTCTCGGTCAGCGCGTACTCGACCCGGGGGGGCACCTCCGGGAAGGTGTGCCGCTCGACGATTCCCTCCTCTTCCAACGCCCGCAGGCGCAGCGAGAGGGTGCGCGGGCTGATCCCCTCCAGCGAGCGCTCCAGCTCGCAGAACCGGCTCGAGCCCTCGGCGAGGTCGCGGATGACCAAGAGCGTCCACTTGCCGCAGACGATCTCTGCGGTGCGACAGACAGGACAGCTTGCGTTCGATGCGGCGCTCATGGCAAAAACGAGGCTGGCATTGGGATTGCCTCGCTTCAGCAAGTGTAGCGCCATAGCTTCACTTACTGAAGCTTTGGGCCGTGCCGAGCGATCAGGTGTGGCCGGTGTAGACCGGTTCGATCTTCAGCACGTTCACCTTGTAGCGAGCACCGTTGTCGCCATAGACGAAGGTCTCAGGCAGGCCAGGTTCCACTTCGAGCAGCTGGCAGGTATCGGTGCCAGACAGGCACTTGGCATCACCGTAGATCGACTTGACGTTGTTGGAGACCATCAGTAGGGCGCTCTTGGCGCCCTTGCCGACGCCCATGTAAGTGACGACGGGCGCCTTTTCGCCGGGCAGCGGCGTGGTCGGCATCACCTTCTGCCGCGTGCTCGTATCCGGCTTCGACTTCGATTCTCCACCTTCGACCCGGATGATCTTGACGTTGATCGCAAAAGCGTAGAGCTTCATCTGCGACGGGTTGCCGGAGCCGCCACCGCCCTTGCCCGACGATTCGTTCGGCGTCGATTCGGGCGCGGAGGGTGACCTGCTTGGTTCGGAAGGGGACGGCGCAGGGCTGGAGCCTTCGCTTGAAGTCGATGAGCTGCCTTCGCTTTCGGAGCTAGTTTCCGGGTTGAGTTCGGGACCCTGTCCCGACGGGGGAGCCGTGTAGCGCTGCTTAAAAGGATCGGTCGGCTTGCGGTGAGCGAGTCGCTTGCTGTACTGGCGCAACCCGGGCTTAGCTGCGACGACGGTCAGGCTCGACGCTTCTGAGCCGGCTTCGCTCGCGATGGCGGTGGTCGCCGTCGGTGGCGGAGATTGATTTTCCTGTGAGTCACCACCGAGCAAGAAGGGCGCAGCGATGATCGCGACGATCGCAAGCCCGACCAAGGGCAGCAGACGACGATCGCGTAGGTCCCAGTAGAGATCCTTCAGGAAGGGCGGCACTTTCATCTCCGGCATCTTCAGCTCCGGCCCGCTTTTCAGCCGCTTCATGGCGTCCCTCCCGTAGTGGCCGCAGCCGGTGTCGAGGTAGCGGGTTCAGGCGCAGCCGGTGTGGCCCCGGCGGTCACGCCTTGGTTGGGTGGCGTCAGGTAGGTGGTCACCGAGAAGCTGGCTTCCAGTTCCGGGAAGCCGCCCTGGCTGGGCGACAGCGAGAAGTTGTCGATCGTGATCAGGCGACCGTGAACGTCAACCTTTTCGTTTTCCGTCTTGACGAGCTTGTCGAGACCCTGGATGAAGTTGGCGATATGGAAGAAGCTGCCTTGGAAGGTGAGCGTGTAAGGCATCACCGCCAGCCCGGCGGGACCAACGGCGGCGCCCAGCGGCAGCAGTGAGGCGGCGACCTCGGTAGGCGGAGCCAAAGCGCCGGCTTCTGCTCCTTCCGCCACCGGAGCTTCCGGGGCGACTTCCGATTCCCCGGAGGCGTCCAGACCCAACGTCTCGAAGCGCACCTTGCTGTCGGCGGCGATCCGGTTCAGTTGCACCAGCAATGAGGGGGCGTCATCGTCACCTGGCACGGCCTTGCCCAGCACGACCAGCTGTTGGTAGTTGCGCGGGAACTGGCGCTCTGCCGCTTCCGCTTGCGCCGCTTCACTCTGATGCACGGAAAGCGATTCCCGCGCCTGATTGACTTTGTCCGCGAGTTCGCTTGCTTCCTTGCGCTTTGGACTCAACGCCAGCATCCAGAAGGCACCCGCCAACACCGCGATCGCGACCACCACAATGATCAGCCTGTTGGTCGAGCTCGAGCCCATCTCAGCCTTCCGATTCCGTTTCTTGCGTTTCGCCTGAGACTTCGGCGGCGGACGCTTCCGATTTTTCGGTCGGCGAGATCGGGGCCGATTCTTCGCTTTCGAGCATCGGCACCGGGGCCGCGTCGAAGGCGACAACCAGGTTGAACTCGGCGATGAAGCTGCGGGTCCGGCAATCGGAAGACCCACCGCCAGATCCCGAGTCCGAGACACTGCCGGCGCCCTCCGCTTCATCCGCAAGTTCGGATGATTCGACCCCCACCCTGGTCACGCCGTCGATGTCTTTGAGCGCCGTGACGAAACCGGCAACAGCGTCGTGGCCGGCCGCACAACCGCTGATCACAAGCGATGGGCCCGAGATCTCCCCAGCCAAATCGCCGCCGCCCGAGCCGCTGGATCCAGCCGTGCCGGAGCCCGCCGAGGCATCCATGCTGGTCAGCCAAACGTCATGGGGCAGGATCAAAGAAAGTTCGCGCATGACACGCTCCCAGTCGAAGCGGCTGTCAGCGAGGCTGGCGATCGTCTGCACGCGTTGTTCGTGCAGGGCGGCAAACTGCGCGTAGGGGGCGAGGCTTTCGGCGCGAGCCTTTGCCTCCGCGTCTTCACGCTTGACTTCGGTGAGCTCGCTCTTGCGATCTGAGATCTGGTTGTTAGCGAGCACCAGCATCGAGACCCCGGCGAGCACCAGCACGAGGGCCCCGATCAGAATGTAAGCGACGGGACCGGTGCGCAGAGGCGCGTTGTCGCCGTGGCGGTCCTCGGGTGGGATCAGGTTGACCGGTCGCATCGTTAGTGCTCCAGGGCGATCCCGTAGGGGAGGGTGAGCCGTGCTGCCTCGCCCTCCCCGAAACCCGAGAGGGCCGGAGGACGCATGGCGTTGATCGAGAGGCCAAGCATGTCCTCCATCTGAACCGCGAGGCCGGGGATCGTGCTGCCGGGACCGGTAAGGACGATGTGTTTGACGGGCACGGCACTCTCTTGCGCTCCGTAGTAGTCGAGCGAGAGGCGTACCTCGTCGATCAGACCGCCCACTCCCTCTTCGAGGACGCGGCGAGCGGAGGCGACCACGTTTGGGTCGCCCTCGATCTGCTCGAGTGGAAGCTCAAGGCCAACGTGGGCCAACCACTGGCCGGCGTGCTCGCTGCTCAGCCCAACCTCGCCGGCGAAGCGGCCGGCGATCGACTCGAGGCCGACGCTGGAGACGCGCGTAAAGAGGCAAGCCCGGCCCCTAGCCACGGCCAGGTTGATTACGTCGCCCAGATTGCAGTAGAGGACGGCCTCGGCCTGTGGCCCAGGCGAATCGAGCTGGGCCGGCGCTTCGGCCTCCGGGTCACCACCCGCAAGGCCGACAGAATTCTCTGGCGTCAGCCCTGCCAGCGCTCGAAGCATTCCGAAAGCGGAAAGATCGACGCCGACCGGTTGCAGGCCGGCGCGACGGATCGGCTCCAGAAAAGAGCGAACCATGTCCTGGCGCGCGGCGACGACGACGACGTCGAGTTGCGGTTGGGCTCCCTCCTCCGCCGGAACCCCGCCAACGACCTGGTACTCCAGCACCGCCTGGTCGAGTGGCATGGGGACCTGTTCCTGCGCCTGGAAGCGGACCGCCGCGTCCATCTCCTTCGGGTCCTCGATCGCCGGCAACCGCAGGGTGCGCACGATCACGCGCTGGTTGCCGATTCCAAGCCGCACGTGCTTGGAGAGCTTGTTATTCGAGAAGAGGCTCTTCAGCGCATCCGCGAGACCGTCTGCATCGGCGACCTCCCCCTCGTGGAAAACGCCAGCCGGAAGCGACTCGATCGCAGCCGCGCTAACCGCGCCGCCATCGCTCCGCTTGACCTCGGCAGCGGCGACACTGCCTGCCTCGATGTCGAGGCCGACCACCGCAGAGGGCTTCTTCTTTCTGGTCAGTTGAAATTCCATCGGAAGGACCCGGGCCCCCTTGGGGACGGCGCCCGGCCTTTCCCCCATCGACAGAAATCACTCAGACCTTTCGCCCTGCAACTACTCAGAACTAGGAGATTCTGGGACGGCTGACCGCCGCCGTGGTCGCGGTACTCAGTGGTCAGAAGGTGCTCAGGTACCAATCGATCAGCTGGTCGCCGGCAAGCAGGCCGACCACGCCGCCAAGGGCGAGAAACGGGCCAAACGGGATCGCCTTTTTGCGCGCCGCGGCTCCGTCGCGAGCGATCATCGCCAGGCCGACCAGCGAACCCACCAACAGCGCAATGAGGATCGCCGGGCCAACGTTGCGACCGAGGAAAAGTCCCATCACCGCGGCCAGCTTGACGTCCCCCAGCCCCATCCCGCGCGGGTAGGCAAGCGCAGCAAGAAAAAGTAGGCCGCCCGCCGCAAGGGCAGCGATCGCTCGCTCCGGCAGACTGCTTGGATCGGTCACGGCGGCGAGCACCGCGCCCACGATCGTCGCTACGAGGAGAATCTTGTTGGGGATGATCCGCTGTTCGAGGTCGGTCAGGGTGACCGCAACGAGAGTCGTCATGAATACGAGCCCAAGCGCTATCTCACCCCCATCGCCCCAGAGCACCAGGACGGTGGCCGCGTAGAGCGCTCCCAGGCCGAGCTCGGTCAGCGGGTAGCGAGGCGAGATCGCCGCCCCGCAACAACGGGCCCGGCCTCGCAGCAGAAGCCAAGAAAAGACCGGCAGGTTGTCGTAGGCGGCGATTTGGGCGCCACAGGCCGGGCAGCGCGAACGTGGTCCGACAATCGATTCACCGCGCGGCACCCGGTGCGCGACGACGGTCACGAAGCTGCCGACGATGAGCCCTCCAAGGAAGGCAATCGCCGCGACGGCGCCCACCCGCTAGCCGCCTTCGATCGGCGTGCTCGTATCGACCTCGATCCGCGTTGGGTAGGTGGGATGGTCGTACATGATCGGGATCGCTTCCGCATTGGTGGCCTGGCGTTCCAGGCTGAGCGCGACGCCGAGTCGATCTCCAGCGAGAATCGTGTACGGAACTTCGTTGAAGTTCATCGTCAGCCGCACCTTGGCCCAACCATTTCGCGGCCAATAGGTATTTCCTTCCAGCGTCGGCGTGTAGTACCAGTATTCGGTGTTGCCGTTTTTGTTTTTCAGCAGTTTGTCGGGGGGCGATTTGCTGTCATCGCGCATGAAGAGGAAGACGCAAAGCTCGCCGCTCCGCAGGCTGTCGTTCAGGGTGCGGGTGTAGAACTCAAGCGTGACCTTGCCGGTCATCTTGAAGTTCACGACCATCGGATCGGTCACCCAGCGGTGCGTGCGGGCCTCGGGATTGGTCGGGGTCGTCGGCGTGTAGTGGCAGCTGCTCGTGTCGTCGACCCGGATCTGCACCCCCTTGTCCGTGTCGGGGGCGGGCTCCAAGTAGGTGTCGGTGGCGTAGTCGTAGAGGGCGGGCGTGCTTGGGTCTTCCGGAGTGGGATCGGGAGGCCCACCTAGCAGGAGCGCATCGGGCGCACCGGGTGTCGACCCTGTCTGCGGCCCGTCGGAGCACTTGCCCAGCGTGTTGTGGAGCAGGTGGTCGCTTTCGATTTCCTGGCGTTCGGTCACGCCACTCGCCGAGCAGGGCGTGTCGGTCAGGAAGAACTGCTGTGCCGTAACGAGTTCCCCGTTCGAGTTCGGCGCCGGGTCCTTTTTTGCGCTGTCAACCGGATCGACGAAATTCGACTGCGCTTCTACGTAGCCCCTCTCGCCCGCTTGGTTGCCAGGAGTGTCGAGCTTGATCGCGACGATGATCTGCTTGAAGTCCTGAGAGGTGGGACAGGCAGAGCCGCAGGCTTCGTCATTGCGCCAGACGACGTAGCGGTGAATCGAGCCGTGGACGTCTCCGACTTCAAATTTTTCAGAGGGTTTGACCACACCTTTTTCGACGACTTTCCCCGATTCGCCTTCGATTTCCCCACCATTGACGACGAGGTTGCGGTAGACGCTGCGTGGTTCCCGGTCGATGGCAAAGCGACCGCCGTTGGAGACCCGATAGTCCGGGTCCAGCGGATCGGACGAGCTGGGCGGCCTCGAGGTCAGCGCCAGTTCTTCGTTGGAAAGGCTGCGCAGGGCCTCGAGTTCCTGCTGGGCGAGGTCGAGCGCCACCTGGCTGGCCTGCGCGCGATCCGTGTTCCTCGTCGCCGCGCTGAGCAGACTGAAGGTAGCCAAGGCCCCCATGACGAGCACGACGATCGCAACCAGCACCTCGACGATCGTGAACCCCGCCTCTTGCTTCGCAAGCCGGTGCATCAGAGGCCGAGGGTCGCGTTGCGCAGGCTGGCGCCGTCGGAGACGGTCGTTCCGCCACCGGCGGCGCCATCGGGATTGGGCATGTGCAGCGTCACCTTGATGAAGGTGGCGCTGGCGGCGTTCGGCACATAGCTGAAGACGGCGCTGCTGTCGATCCCTTCAAAGATTCGCTTCGAAACGCCGGTGTAGACGCCAGGCGCCGCCTCTATCCGCGCGCAGTAGGTCGTCGAGCAGGTGTAGGTCACCTCGCACTTGATCGATGGCGAAGTGCTTGCCAGGAAGGTCGAGCCGCCGCAAGCGCTGTGGCGGACGTAGGTCTGAAAGGAGACCGAGGAGGCGGTTGCTTTGTCGACCCGGACCCCATTGCGAATCTCGCGGGTGAGACGCTCCAGCACCCAGCGTGCGGTCGATACGTCCTGCGCTCGCGCGCTGATCCGCGGCTGGTCCTTCATCGCGGAGACGACCAGGGAGCCGACCGCCCCGAGCACGATGACACCCATCGTCGAGGCGACCAGGAGCTCGATCAGGGTGAAGCCCGCCTCGCGCTTGCACCGCCCGAGCCTCGCTTTCAGCGCAGCCCTCACTTGACCACCTTGAAAGCGCGCTTCTGGGGAATGGGCTCAGCGGTGCCGACCGCGTTGACGGCTTTGACCGAGAAGACATGACGGCCCGGCTTCAGGTGCTTCGCGACGTCAGGGGAGCTGCATTGCTGCCAGCGCTTGCGGTCGAGCTTGCAGAAGAACTTCGTGCCCGGTTGTTCGATCGAATCGACGAACCGGAACACGACCTTGCGTTTGCGCGTCTTCGAGGCAGGGCCGAAGGTGATCCGCGTCTGGGGAGCGACGAAAGTGATGCCGCTGCTACTGCCGTTGCCGGTTCCCTTGCCTTTGCCTTCAGTGGCGACAGAGCCCCCACCCGTCCCGCCGCCTTGGCCGCCGCTGCCACCCTGCGAGCCACCGCCTCCTTCTTCGCTGGGGGGCGGCTCTGGTGTCTCCTGCGTGTAGGTGACACCGTTGGAACAGGGCGAGACGATGCCATTCACTTCCGCCGTGGCGTAGAACGTCGTTTTGGTGGCTGGCGCGACGGTTACGGGGATCCCAGCACCGCCGAGTTCGGCGGCGGTGCCACCGGGCGGCACCGGTTCGCCGGAGCAGCTGGAGCTGGTGTAAACCTTGATCGCGGCGCCGCTTTCAGCCTGGCCGAGGAGGCGCAGTTCGGTCGCTTCGCCGGAGACGGCCGGATTCGTCCCTTCGAGAAATGGCTGCGAAGGCCCAATCACGAGTTCATTGGAGTTCTTGACCGAGACGAGCAGCGTCTTCGCCGCCCCGCCCAGCGCTTTCGGCGCCGACCACGAGTAGAGGTCTTCCTCATTCAGAAAGTCGTCGTCCGCCGCCAGCCGTTCCTGGGTGACGAAGAAGGCCATCGAGCCGTCGGCGGAAACGCCGTGTAGTCCGGCTGAGAATGCGCCGTTGCCGCCGATCGAGCCGGTCGAGACCAGCGCCGTTTCGCCGCCGGTGCGCAAGTAGATGTCGCTGGCCACATCTTCGTCTTCGCTGAGCAGCGCTTCCGTGGTGACGAAATAGACATGCGAGCCGTCTTTTGACGATCCGGCAAAAGATGCGTTCACAGGCCCGTTGCGAGCTTCAGGACCGGTCGAGACGAGAGTCGTGGTGCCGCCTTCGCGCTCGTAGACGTCCTGTTTGGTGTCGGTGTCCTCGCTGGTCAGCGCTTCCGTGGTGCTGAAGATCACCGCCGAGCTCGAATCGTCGGGAGAGGCCCACTCGAACGAAGCGGGCTGGGGGCCGTTGCGATTTTCCGGGCCGGTCGAGACGAGCGTCGTGGTGCCGCCTTCGCGCTTGTAGACGTCCTGCACCGTGTCGGTGTCCGCAACCGGGTCGACCCGTTCGCTGGTTTCGAAGTAGACCGCACCGCCAGCTCCCGACACCCCTGCGTAGGCGGCGTTGGGATTCCCGTTGCCCCCACTCGGGCCGGTCGAGACCAGGCTCGCCGGGCTCGCCCCCGACCAGTCGTAGACGTCCTGGGACGTGTCCGAGTCACCACCAGAGATCTGTTCGTTGCTCTCGAAGTAGATGTGGGAGACATCGCTGGAGGCACCGCGGAAGCTCGGATCGCAGCTCTGCCCGGCGGGCAGGCCGGCGGGGCACGTCCCCGGCGCCGAAACGAGCACGGTCGAATCGGTTTCCAAGTCCCGCTCATAGATGTCGACATGCCCGTCATCGTCTCCGGCGACAAGCCCTTCATTACTGGTGAAGACGACCTTTTCGCCGTTTTCGGACGACTTTTGAAAGATCGCCGCCTGCGAGCCGTTGCCGCAATTCGTCCCTGCGCAAGAAGGATCACCGGCCGAGATCAGAATCGTTTTGCCGCTGCCGAGGTCGCGCATGTAGATGTCGAGACTGCTGTCGCCGTCTTCGCCGCTCATCTCCTCCGCGGTAACGAAGAACGCCCTTTCACCGCTTGGCACGACGCCCCCCGCGACGAAGCTGGCGCCGGCGAGCGGCCCACCACAACCTTCAACTGGACAGGAGCTGTCTCGCTGCGAGACGAGCGTCGTCGCGTTGGTTACGAGGTTGCGCATGTAGATGTCTTCGAGCCCGTTTTTGTCGCTGGCGACAAGCCCCTCCTTGGTCGAGAAGAAGACCTTCTCGCCGTCGCTAGAGATGCCGTCGTACTGCGCTGGCAGCGCGTCATTGCCCCCCGCCGGCCCGATCGAGACCTCCCGTGTCACGTATTCGCCCAGCACCGTGTCCTTTGCGCGGACATAGACGTCCCGTTCGTGATCGGTATCGCCGGGCACCATCTGCTCGCTGGTGCTGAAAAGGGCGAGGTGTCCGTCATCGGCGATGCCGTTGTACGTGACGGGCAGTGCGCTCGCGGGCGCGGCGAGGGCCGCGGCGGCGATCAACGCTGCCACGGCCACGAGGCTTGGAAACAGGCGTGACATCGTCTGGACGTATCGGCTCCGCTGGGCCATCCGTTTAGCCGTCAGGTCGCAACCTGGCCAAAAAGCGAGAGGGGCGGGCCAATCTGACCCGCCCCTCGGCACTTCATGCTTGGCTAGGCCAAAGCGACGTGGCGATAGGGATCAACCACCCCAGTTGCCGAAGCCAGTCGGGGGCGCTTCCGGTTCCCCTGGGACTTCGTCCGGGCAGCCGCCCGTTCCGGGCGTCGTGCACGGGAATGCCATGGTGCCCGAGTCGTTTTCGACGTAGAACTTGTTGCCGCTGGTCGGGTTTTCCGAGTACAGCTTGTAGCTGTCGGCCGAAGCTTCTTCGACTTCAAGCGTCGCGCTGCTCAGGGTAGGCTCGACGCCAACCAGAGCGCCTTCGGCGTCAGCGCCGACGTAGCTCCCGTTGTGGTCGGTCGACCAGGTCTCGATAGCGACCTGGGCGGAGTGTGCGTACTCCTTGGCCTTGGCGTCGCCTGCCTTTTCCTTCTGGTTGAAGAAGGCGGGCAGCGCGATCGCGGCCAGGATTCCGAGGATGAGCATGACGACGAGGAGCTCGATCAGCGTGAAGCCGGCCTCGCTGTCGCCGTTGAGCCGGGCGCCAACCTTGGCCCGGAGATTCTGGATAAACATCAGGTTCCTCCTAGGTTCCTAAACGTTGAGCCAGAGCCCCGTCGCATCTCAGCCACGTGGTGTCTGTCGACCCCGGTGGTAACCCGGCTGACTCCAACCAAGGAGTCCCGACGGCTTTGCGCCCCCACCTCACAGCGGGTTTGCCTTTGGCACCGAGGCACTGGCAGATTCATCACAGCCCTCTCATCGGCTGCCCCCGACATCCCTAAATCCCCGAAACTAGGATTACCTCTCCCCAAAAGTCAGGTGTGGGGGATAACCGGACAACCCGGAAAGACGCTCAGCGGATCTTTTCGTAGATGCTGAAGAGTGGCAGGTACATCGAGACCACGATGAAGCCGACCATGCCACCGACGAACATGATCATTATCGGCTCAATCAGGGCGGTAAGGGCCTTCACCTTGGCGTCGACCTCGGCCTCGTAGAAGTCGGCGATCTTGCTCAGCATGTGCTCGAGCTGGCCGGTCTCCTCGCCGACCGCGACCATGTGACCGACCATCGGCGGGAATATCTCGTTGCCCTCGATCGGCCCGGCCAGCGAGCCGCCGCGCTTGACCGAGTCATAGACATCGTCCATCGCCTGCTCGATGACCACGTTGCCGGCCGTGTCACCGGTGAGCTTGATCGATTGCAGCATCGGCACGCCCGAGGAAACCGAGCCGGAGAAGGTGCGCGACCAGCGGGCCAGCGCCACCTTCTGCACCACATCGCCGATCTTGAAGGGAAGACGGAGGGTGAAACGCTGCCATATTTCCTTGCCTTTCTCGGTCTTCTTCCACTTGAAGAAACCCCAAATCGAGAGCCCCAGGGCAGGCAGGACGATGTACCAGGAACCGGTGAGGAGATTGGAGACGCCGACGCAAAGCGCCGTCGGAGCAGGCAGCCCAGAGGCTTCACCGGGGTGTTCTTCGGCCAATTCTTTGAAGATGTTGGCGAAGACCGGGATCACGAACATCACGATCGCGATCAGCACCACGACGGCAAACCCGAAAACCAGCGACGGGTACATCATCGCCGATTTGACCTGGCGCCTCAGCGCGTCGGTTTTCTCTACCTGAAAGGCGATGCGGTCAAGCGATTCTTCGAGGCGACCTGACTGCTCACCCGCGCGGACCATGGCGCGGAAGAGGCGATCGAAGACCTTGGGATGGCGCTCCATCGCCTGCTCCAGCGTGCTGCCCGCTTCGACGTCGGCGCGCACTCCCGCGACGGCCTCCTTGATCGCCTCGTCCTGGGTCTGCTCTTCCAGCGTGTGCAGGGTGCGGAGCATCGGCATCCCCGAGGCGACAAGGGTCGCGAACTGGCGCGAGAAGACGGCCAGCTCTCGCATGTCGACGCTTTGGTACTTCTTGAAGAAGTCCTCGATGTTGACCGGGGACTTCTTTTCGCTGACGTCGAGGACGATCAGGCCGCGCTGACGCAGCTGCTCTGAAACCTGACCCTTGGACTCGGCGTCGACTTCGCCCGCCGTAGCGGCGCCGGCGACGTCCATCGCGCGGAAGGTAAAGGTGGTCGCCCCAGCCATGGGCTAGCCCCCTTGCAAGTAGTTGGGGGGGCCAGGCGCACCGGCTGCAGCCAAGGGCATTTCCTGGCCCGCGGCCGGCATCGGGGACCCTGCGCCGCCGAGCACGCGCTTGAGCTCCTCCGGCACCGAGGCACGCTGCTCGGCCATCGCGCGGGTGATCTTGCCCGCCCGCACGAGCCGTGCCAGGTCCGCATCCATCGTCTGCATCCCGACCGCTCCCGACGTCTGCACCGCGGCGTAGATCTGGTGGGTCTTCCCCTCGCGGATCAGGTTGCGGATCGCCGGCGTCGGCACCAGGACCTCGGTGGCTACGACGCGGCCGGTGCCGTCCGCGGTCGGCAGCAGCTGCTGGGTGACGATCCCCTGCAGCGCGATCGAGAGCTGCGTCCGCACCTGGCCCTGCTGCTGGGGCGGAAAGACGTCGATGATCCGGTCCACCGTCTGGGCGGTCGACTGGGTGTGCAGGGTGGCGAAGACGAGGTGGCCGGTCTCAGCCGCGGTCAGCGCGGTGGAGATCGTCTCCAGGTCGCGCATCTCGCCGACGAGAATCACGTCTGGGTCCTCTCGCAGGGCGGCGCGCAGGCCGAGGGCGAAGTCCTCCGCGTCGGAGCCGACCTCGCGCTGGTTGACGATCGAGCGTTTGTGGTTGTGGAGGAACTCGATCGGGTCCTCGATCGTGAGGATGTGATCGGGCCGGTCGGTGTTGATCACGTCGATCATCGCCGCCAGCGTGGTGCTCTTGCCGGAGCCGGTCGGGCCCGTGACGAGGACGAAGCCGCGCGGTTTCTGCGTGAACTCGCGCAGCACCTGCGGCACGGCGAGCGACTCCAGCGTCGGAATCTCCTGCGGGACCAGGCGAAAGGCGGCGCTGACCGCGCCGCGCTGGAAGAAGCAGTTGACGCGGAAACGGGCGACGCTCGGGATCGCGTAGGCAAAATCCAGCTGCTTGTGGTTCTCGAAGCGCTTGCGCTGGTCGTCGTTGAGGACGCTGTAGACGACCTCGCGCGTCTGCTGGCTGGAGAGGACCGGGAAGCCGTCCATCGCCGTGATCTGACCCTTTTCGCGGATCATCGGCGGCGCGCCTGCGGTCAGGTGCACGTCAGAGGCTTTCGCCTCGACCATGCGCCGCAGAACCTCAGAGAAGTCAAAGTCCATGGGGGTTAATCGGCCGCTGGATCGTGATCCTCGATACCTGAAAGCGATTACGCGGTGACACGGAGGACCTCCTCGAGGCTCGTCATGCCACCGCGGACCTTTGTCAGGCCGTCCTCGCGCAAGGTGAGCATGCCTTCTCGGCGCGCGACCGCCTCGATCTCAGACTCGGGTACCTGCGCCACGGTCATTTCCTTGAGCGACTCGCTCATCCGCATCACCGAGTAGATCCCCACTCGGCCGCGATAGCCGCTCTGGTTGCAGCGCGGGCAGCCCTCCGGTTCGTAGGCCTCGACGTCTCCGCCGACCCGCAGCCCGGCGTCGGCGAGCGCCTGCTGGGGGACGATCGCCCGCCGCTTGCAATGCATGCAGAGTTTCCGGGCCAGGCGCTGGGCAACGACGCAATCGACAGCCGACGCGGTGAGGAAGGGCTCGATCCCCATCTTGGCGAGGCGGGTGATCGCGCCGGGGGCGTCGTTGGTGTGCAGGGTGGTGAGCATCATGTGCCCGGTCAGCGCCGCCTCGATCGAGATCCGCGCGGTCTCGCCGTCGCGCACCTCGCCGACCATCACGATGTCCGGGTCGGCGCGGAGGATCGAGCGCAGGCCGGTGGCGAAGTCGAGGCCGGCCGGCCGGTTGACATTGATCTGGTTGATGCCGACGATCTGGTACTCGACCGGGTCCTCGATCGTGATGATCTTCTTCTCGACCTCGTTGAGATCCTGGAGGGCGGCATAGAGGGTCGTCGACTTTCCTGAGCCGGTCGGACCGGTGACGAGCACGGCACCGTAAGCCTGTCGAAAGGCCCCCTCGAAGCACTCACGGCCGGTCCCGTCCATGCCGAGCTCGTCGAGCGATCGCTGCGCGTTGTCCTTGTCCAGGATGCGGATCGTCGCGCCCTCGCCACGCTGAGTCGGCAGTGTCGTAATACGCAAGTCGACGCGGCGCTCCTCGACCGTGATGCTGACCCGCCCGTCTTGGGGCACCCGTTTCTCGGCGATGTTGAGGTCGCTCATGATCTTGAGGCGGGAGACAACGGCGCCCACCATCCGCTTCGGCACGTGCGCGGCCTCGCGCAGCACGCCGTCGACGCGAAAGCGCACTCGCATCTCATCCTCCTCGGGCTCGAAGTGGACATCCGAGGCCCCCTCCCCCACCGCCTGGCCGAGGATGCTGTAGACGAGCTTGATTACCGGCGCGTCCTCGGCGCTGACCTGAATGTCGCTGACCGCGGCGAGCTCGTCCTCGGCCTCCTCATCCTCGACCACCGCCTCCCTGACCGCGCTCTGCAGGGTGTTGAGGCGGCCGATCAGCGCCTCGATGTCCTCCGCAGGGGCGACCGCGACACGGCAGTCGAGGCCGGTGGCGATCTGTATGTCGTCGACGGCGAGGACGTTGGTCGGGTCGGCCATCACGACCAGCAGGGTCTCTTTGTCAACGAAGCCGATCGGGATCGCCCGGTAGCGACGCACGGTGTGAACCGGGATCAGGTTGGCGGCGGCCATATCGACCTGGTAGAGACCGAGGTCGACGTGGTCGAGGCCGTAGCGCTCGGCAACCGCACGAGAGAGCTGTTCAGCGGTGACCGCGCCCTGCTGCAGCAGCAGCTCCTCCGGCGGCTGCCCCGCGGTTCGCGCTTCTTCGATCGCCAGCCGGGCACGGCCTTCGTCGACATAGCCGAGATCGACGAGGACGTCGGTGACGAAGCCGCTGGAGCGCCCGCGGGCGATCGGCGGTGTCAGGCCCGGCGCACCGCTCGTCTGCGGTTGCAACGCGGGCGCGGTCGAATCCCCGGAGCTGGACACCGGACGCAGGTGACCGGGGTAGTCCCTGCTTTCCATGCTTACGGGTGGTAGGGGATGGTGCGCCCGTGGTAGCCGGCGTCGATCACAGCCTGCTCGACGCTCTCCGGGCTCTGGTAGCCATATTGCACCGAGGCTGTGGGGATGCCGTGGTCGAGGCGCTTCGGACGCAGCACGACCAGGGCGGGGACACGATTGACGTTCGCGCCCTGGGCGATCGCGGCGTAGTGGGCGATCTTGCTTGCCGGTACGACAAAGGTGGCAACGCCAGGCAACGACCGCAGGCGCGGCAGGGCCTTGGCGACCATCGCGTCATCGATTCCGCCGCTGCGGACAAAGAGAAGGACGACGGTGTCGTCAGAGGCGAATGCCGCCGCGACCGGGCGCGGCACCGGCTGCGGCGCTCCGGCGCCAGTGCTGACGGCCGGAAGGGACGTGGCGCTGCCTGCTTCAGTCGGGATTGCGGCTTCGACCGAGCTGACCGCGGTCGTTTCTTCGCTTTCGCCTTCAGAGGAGCCGCCTTTGCCCATCGAGGACATCACGAAGATGCCTACGAGCACGAGCAGCACGCCGACAATGGCGACTTGGGCCATCGGGTTGCTGTTTAGCTTCTCCCTCATACGTTCGCCTATGAATCGTCAGCTCGGCGCCGGAGCTTGAGCGCTGCTCAGCAGTTTGCGTCGGGAGGCGAGGCGGAAGCCCCCGTGCACTCGACGTACCGCGTGCGTGAGAGCAGGCTCGCTTCGGTGATGTCTGGTTCTTTGACGTTGGGATCGGATTCGATCGTCGGGTTGCCGTGGATGTACAGCGTCTTGGCGGCGATCATCCCTTTCCAGACGGCAGTCCCCTGCATGTCGAGGCTTCCCAGGGGGGCATAGAGCAGCATCTCGTTGGTGCCAGAGTTTCCGGAAAGCTTGATCGCCGATTCACCCAGCACGTAGATCCCTGGGAGGGTGTTGGCTCCTCCTACCGAAACGCCGGTCGAGGTGATGTTGGCGCTAGCAGTAAATTCGACCTGGGTCGCGCCCGGCTGGAGGCCGCATTCTTCTGGTTTGCGAACGAAGATCCTCACTTCCGAACCCGCGTTCATGATCAGTTCGCCGTTGACGAAGAGGCCGCACACGTAATAGTCGCGACCACCCATGCTGAGGCGCGAGTTGTTGGGGATGTTGATCGTCGTATGTTCGGCGTCCCAGGGCTGAGTAGAGGTTCGCGTGCCCGCTTCTTCCTTTTTACCTTTGATTCTTGTGTAGGTATCGACTTCGGATTTGACCGTGCAGTTAGCGGCGAGGCGACAGTTCCAATTTTTCGTTTTGATGTCTTCCGGCGGTTCGATTAGGGGCAGGTTTCGGTTGCCTTCGGTTTTTTTCTTGTTGCAGTCCGGAGTCGGCGCTTCTTTGCCAACTCCGTGGCGGGTATTCCCGCAAACGATCGCGTTTTTCCCGTTTTCGTTGACCAGGGTCACGTCGCCGTTTGTACCGATGTCTGTGCGAACGTTGACGCTGCCTTTGAGCGTGATTCCTTCCTGCCCAATCAACTTCTCGTCAGCGAAAATGTTTCTACCGTTGGTCGAGTAGAGACCCACGTTGACTCGGCGACTGACGCCGCCCGAGGTTCCTACCGCGACGACGCTGAGGGTGCCCGCCCCGCTGTAAGCACTGATCCGGTAGGAGTAGAAAGCTTCGCCGACGTATTCGGCCGGGGTCGAAGGGCACCAGCCACCGCTGGCGAGCTGCGATTCGCCGGCGGGGCCAACACACGGTTTGGCGAGGCTGAGGTTTCCCTGGAAGCGATTGAGGCGCAGCAGCGCAAGGTTGGCGCCAGCGTCGGCAGCGGCGATCGCTTCCTTTGAGTCGTGATCGCGCCCGGTTCCCTGCTGCACATTGACTGACGCCATGATTGCCGCGCTGGCGAACGCCATGCTGGCGATCATCGCGAAGAGCGCAGTCGGCAGCGCCATGCCGCGCTCGCTGACTAGGAGACGACGAAATCGTGAGCGCAATCGGGGGAACATCGCCAAGCTGATCGACGACAGCCAGTCGGGGCTTGAGTTGCGTCCGCTCGGCATGCCTGGTGGTGGCCAGTCGTCCTACTGGCTATTGGGAGACGTGAGCCGGCTCCGGCTCGGGCTGGCCCGCGACTTGCTCGATGCCGCTGGCGCGCTGGCCGCCCGCGGCGAGCATCAGCTTGAAGTCGTGCGGGCTGGAGGCGTAGTCGAGGGCGGTCTGCTCGGAGACCTTGCCCTCCATCACGTAGCCGAGCAGGGATTGGTCGAAGGTGCGCATGCCGTAGTACTCGCCTTCGGAGATGACCTCGGTGATCTTGCCGGTCTCCTCCGGGTTCATGATCAGGTCCTGCACGCGGCCGGTGACGATCATCACCTCGGAGGCGGGCACGCGGCCTTCGCCGCTGATGTCGGGGACGAGGCGCTGGGCGATCGCGCCCTTCAGCGTCGCCGCCAACATCACCCGCGCCTGGTGCTGCAGGTGCGGCGGGAAGAAGTCGACGATGCGGTTGATCGTCTCGGTGGCGTCCAGGGTGTGGACGGTGGAGAGCACGAGGTGGCCGGTCTCGGCGGCTGACAGCGCCGTGCGCACAGTCTCCTCGTCGCGCATCTCGCCGATCAGGATCACGTCCGGGTCCTGACGCAGAACGCGGCGCATGGCGCGGGCGAAGCTCTCGGTGTCGGAGCCGACTTCGCGCTGGTTGACGATCGAGCGCTTGTCTTCATGCAGGTACTCGATCGGGTCCTCGAGCGTGATGATGTGGTGATCGCGTGAGCGGTTGATGTGATCGATCATCGCCGCCAGCGTCGTGCTCTTGCCCGAGCCGGTGGTGCCGGTGACGAGGATGATCCCGCGCTGCTCTTCGGCCAGCTTGGTGACCACGGGCGGCAGCCCCAGGTCCTCGACCGAGCGGATGTCATAGGGGATCGCGCGGCAGACGATCGAGGTCGAGCCGCGCTGCTTGAAGACGTTGACGCGGAAGCGCGAGAGGCCGGAGATCGCATAGGAGAAATCGGCCTCTCCCGCCTGCTCGAACTCGGCCAGCGAGCGCTCCTCGGCGATGTCGTGAAAGGCCTTTTCGGTGTCCTCGTTGCTGAGCGGCCCGTAGCCCTCTAGGTGCACGAGCTCGCCGTGCTGGCGGATTGTCGGCGGCGTGCCGACCTTGACGTGCAGGTCGGAGCCCTCGCGCTCGATCAGCGAGCGCAGCGCTGTGTCGATCTCGAACATCCCGGCCTGTATCGGCCGGGATGTCCTCGATCATTAGTCCTGTTGCGAGATCAGGTGACCTCGCGCAGCTTCTGGGCTTCGCCCAGCTGCTGCAGCTTCTTCAGGCTCTGGTTCTCGATCTGGCGGATGCGCTCGCGGGTGACGTTGAACGTCCGCCCCACCTCGTCGAGCGTGCGCGGGTGCTCGCCGCCGAGCCCGTAGCGCAGCTCGAGAACGCGGCGCTCGCGGTAGGAGAGGTTCTCCAGCGCCTCCTTCAGCGCCTCTTTGGTCAGCAGGTCCGCTGCCCGGTCGAAGGGGGACTCGGCCTTCTCGTCGGCGATGAACTGGCCGAACTCGGACTCCTCCTCGTCACCGACCGGCTTCTCCAGCGAGACCGGCGCCTGAGCGGAGCGCTTGATCGAGTCGACCTCCTCAGGATCGATCCCCGTCACCTCGGCGATCTCCTCCGGGGTCGGCTCGCGACCCAGCTCGGTGACCAGCTTGCGCTCGGCGCGACCGATCTTGTTCAGCTTCTCGACCACGTGCACCGGGATGCGGATCGTCCGCGCCTTGTCGGCGAGCGCACGGGCGATCGCCTGGCGGATCCACCAGGTGGCGTAGGTCGAGAACTTGAATCCCTTGCGGTAGTCGAACTTCTCCGCCGCGCGGACCAGGCCCAACGTGCCCTCCTGGATCAGGTCGAGGAAGGGCAGCCCCTGGTTGCGGTAGTTCTTGGCGATCGAGACGACCAGGCGCAGGTTCGACTCGACCATTTTCTGCTTGGCGTCGAGGTCGCCGCGCTCGATCCGCTTGGCGAGTTCGACCTCCTCCGCGGCGGTCAGCAGACGCACCTTGCCGATGTCCTTGAGGAACAGCTGCAGGCTGTCCGTCGTCATGTCCGGTTTCAGGTCGAGCGCGGCTTTCTGGCGGCGCCGGCCTTTTTTGCCGGTGTCGGCGGGCATGGCTTCCGCAGCCGCTTTCTGGGCCGGGTCCATGTCCTCGACGAGCTCGATGCCCGACTTCTCGAGGTGCCCGTAGAGGTCCTCGACGTCCGACTCGTCCAGATCAACCTCCGAGACCGCAGAGGCGATGTCGCCAAAGGTCAGTACCCCAAGCTGCTGCCCGCGGGTAATTAGGCCTTTGACCTCCTCCAACTCCTGAAGCTCTGCTACCAGCATCCTGTCTTACTCGTTTCTTTGGGAAGGTGTGTTCGGTCCTGCAACTTAAACGCCCCTGCGGGCGAAGAGTCGCGAAAAAAATAGACCGGGCGATCCGGTCCGAGAAGCTGAATATCCTGCGCTGACCTTAAGGGCCTGGGACGGGCGGCCTGGATCCGCTCAAACGTCTGTTCGCATATTAATCGCTTCAGTTTCTGAAGTCAATGCCCAAATCCATGCGTCATACCCGCCCTTGGCTGCGCGCCTTCTGGAATCGCGCCTACCGCGAGAACGTCACCGGTCTCTCGGCGATGGTCGCCTACAACCTGATGCTGGCGGTCTTCCCTTTCGCCCTGCTGGTCCTCTTCGTCGGCGGCCAGGTGCTGAAGATCAAGGGCGTCGAGGCGAGCGTGGTCGACGACCTGCAGCGGCTCTTTCCCAATTACGACCAGCACACGCTGGCGGACGTGCTCAACAAGATCCAGGAAAACTCGACCACGATCGGGATCGCCGCCTTCATCGGCTCGCTTTGGATCGGCGCCTCCTTCTGGGGCGCGATGGACACCGCCTTCTGCCGCATCTACCACGTCGAGTGCCGCGGCTGGGTCGAGCAGAAGCGCTTCTCCTTCGCGATGCTCGCCGTCGTCCTGCTCTTCATCGCCGCCAGCATCTTCCTGCCGACGATGGAGAGCACCCTGGTCTCGAGCACCGATCGCCTTCCCTTCGGCCTCTCCAGCATCAAGGCGATCGATACCGCGCTGCTGCTTGGTGCCGCGATCCTGATCACCTTCCTGATCTGCTGCGTGATCTTCTGGGCGGTGCCGAAGGGGCACATGCCCTGGCGCGCGGTCTGGCCGGGCGCCGCCTTCGTCACCTTTGGCACCAGCCTCGCCAACTGGCTCTTCCCCGCCTACCTCTCCAACGTCTCCAGCCTCTCGCGCCTGGGCACGACCCTCGGTTTCATCCTCATCGCCCTGCTCTGGTTCTACCTGCTCAGCCTCGGCCTGCTGGCCGGTGCCGTGATCAACTCACTGCGCTACGAGCTGCACGACACCGGCGAGCTGCCTTACAACGGGACCAAGAAGGAAGAGGACTGCGGCTGTGCCGAGCGCGAGCGGGCCGCTCAGCCGTAGCGCTCGCCAGTCACGGCGCGCAGCTTGGCGCGATCGTGGCGGGCGTGGACGCGGCGCACCGTGCCCGAGCGCGAGCGCATGACCAGCGATTCGGTGGTAGCGCCGTTGCCGCGATAGCGGACACCCTGGAGGACGTCGCCGTCGGTGACGCCCGTGGCGGAGAAAAAGACGTCCTCGCCGGCGCAGAGGTCGTTGGCGGTGAGCACGCGATTGAGGTCATAGCCGGCGTCGATCGCCGCTTTTTTCTCCTCGTCGTTGCGGGGCCAGAGGCGGCCGAGCAGCTCGCCGCCCATCGACTTCAGCGCCGCGGCGGAGAGCACGCCCTCGGGGGTCCCGCCGATTCCCCAGAGCAAGTCGACGGGAGAGCGTTCGCTGACCGCAAGTAGGGCGGCCGAGACGTCGCCGTCGCTGATCAGGCGGATGCGGGCCCCGGCCTCGCGCACTTCGCGCATCGCCTCCTCGTGGCGGGGGCGGTCGAGCATGACGACGATCACGTCGCCGACGCTCTCGCCCTTGCGCTCGGCGATCAACTTCAAGGTCTCCGGCAGCGGCCGGTCGAGGTCGAGCAGGTCGGCGATCTCCTCGCCCCCAGCCATCTTTTCCATGTAGACGCAGGGGCCTGGGTCGAACATCGAGCCGCGCTCGGCCAGGGCGATCACGGCGAGGGCGCTGGGCATGCCGCGGGCGCAGAGCGTCGTCCCCTCCAGCGGGTCGACCGCGATGTCAACCACGGGCGGGCTGCCGTCGCCGATCTGCTCGCCGTTGAAGAGCATCGGTGCTTCGTCCTTCTCGCCCTCGCCGATCACGACGACGCCGTCCATCGAGACCGAGTCGAGCACGAAGCGCATCGCGTCCACAGCGGCGCCATCGGCGGCGAGCTTGTCGCCGCGGCCGACCCAGCGGGCAGCGGAAAGCGCTGCCGCCTCGGTGACGCGGACGAGCTCCAGCGCGAGGTTGCGGTCCGGCTTCATCGGCGAGGTCTCCCCCATGCGCGCCGCAGGCTATAGGGTCGGCCGGTGGCACAGCGCTGGGGATTGACGCTTCCGCTGCCGGGACTGACGCTCGCGGCTCACGAGGGCCTGGTCAAGCGCGCCGAGGCGGCCGGCTACACCGACTTCTGGAGCGGCGAGACCAACGGTCCCGACGGCTTCACGCCGCTGGCCCTGAGCGCCGCCTGGACCGAGCGGGCGCGGCTCGGCACCGGCATCGTCGGCGTCTTCCAGCGTGGCCCAGCGCTGCTCGCCCAGGAGGCAGCAGCGCTTGCCAGCGCCTCGGACGGGCGCTTCGTGCTCGGCATCGGCTCCTCCTCGGACCGCATCGTCGAAGGCTGGAACGGGATTCCCTTCGAGCGCCCCCTGAGCAAGGTGCGCGAGACGCTCGACTTCCTCGACGCCGCGCTGGCGGGAGAGCGCACGGAGAGCGGCTTCAAACTCGAGGCCGCGCCGGCGCAGCCGGTGCCGGTCGTGCTCGCCGCCCTGCGGGGCAAGATGCTCGAGCTGGCGGTCGAGCGCGGCGCCGGTGCCTTCACCAACTTCCTGCCGCTCGGCGGCCTGCCCAAGGTCACGGCGCAGCTCGATGGCGCGCCGGAGGGCTTCGAGCTGCTCTGCCGCTTCTTCTGCCTGCCCGGCGAGCGCGAGGCGGTCGAGCCCCTGGCCCGCTTCATGTTCTCCTCCTACATCACCGTGCCCGTCTACAACGCCTTCTACCGCTGGCTCGGCTATGGCGAGCAGATCGAGGCGATGACCGCGGCCTGGCAGGAGGGCGATCGCCAGGGCGCGGCGGCGGCGGTGCCCTGGGAGCTGATCGAGGAGATGTTCATCTTCGGCTCGCCGGAGGAGATGAAGGCACGGATCGCCGCTTTCGTCGCGGGCGGGATCACGCTGCCGATCCTCACCCCGATCACGACGCCGGACAAGCTCGGCGAGCTGATCGAGGCGCTGGCTCCCTGAGCGAGCCCGGTGCTCTACTTCAGCCACCCCGCTTGCCTCGACCACGATCCTGCGCCGGTGATGCCGGGGCACCCCGAACGGCCGGAGCGGCTGCGGGCGATTGAGGGGGCGCTGGCGGAGCGCGATTGGCTCGGTGCGGAGCGGCGCGAGGCGCCGCTGGCAAGCGAAGCGGAGCTGGAGCTGGCCCACAGCGCCGAGCACGTGCGCGGCATCCGCGAGCTCTGCGCTCGTGGCGGCGGGGCGATCGATCCCGACACCTACGCGGTCGAGGCCTCCTGGGAGGCGGCGCGGCGGGCGAGCGGCGGGGCGGGTGCGATGGTGAGGGCGCTGCTCGCGGGAGAAGACGGCATCGGCTTCTGCGGCACCCGCCCCGCCGGGCACCACGCCGAACGCGAGCGGGCGATGGGCTTCTGCCTCTTTGACAACGTCGCAATCGCCGCCGAGCTGGCGATCCGCGAGCTCGGCGCTCAACGGGTGCTGATCGTCGACTGGGACGTGCACCACGGCAACGGGACCGCTGAGATCTTCCGCCAACGCGCCGACGTCCTGGTGGCCAGCATCCACCAGGGCGGCATCTTCCCCGGCAGCGGCGCACGGGAGGACACCGGCAGCGGGCCCGGCGAGGGGTTCTCGATCAACCTGCCGGTTCCCAGCGGCTCGACTGAGGAGCTCTGGCTCGAGCTGCTCGACGAGGTGATCCTGCCGGCGGGCCGGGAGTTCGAGCCAAGCCTGATGCTGGTCTCCGCCGGGTTCGACGCGCACCATGCCGACCCGCTGGCGAGCTGCGCCTTGGAGACGTCCTCGTTTGGTCGGATGGCCACACTGGTGCGGGATTTCGCCGCGGAGATCAACGCTCCGCTGGGAGCGGTGCTCGAGGGTGGCTACGACGTCGACGCCCTGGCCGAATGCGTCGTAGCCACGCTCGAGGCCTGGAGCGATTGAGCCGAACTTGGCGAGCTACAGGGGCCGGGCGAGGCTGAGGGCGTAGTCACCAGCGGGATCGGTAAACCAGCCGGCCAGCTCCAGCCCAGCCTCCGCGTAAACGTCCCGCAGGGCCTCGTCGGTGAACTTGGTCGAGATCTCCGTGCGCATCTCCTCGCCCGCCGCGAACTCGACCGAGAGGTCGAGCTCCTCGACCCGCACAGTCTGGTCTTCCAGCGAGCGCAGGCGGATGTCCATACGCGTCTCGACCGCGTCGTAGCGGGCGACGTGCTCGAAGGTGTCGAGGTCGAAATCGGCCCCCAGCTCCCGATTCAGCACCGCCAGCACGTTCTTGTTGAACTCGGCGGTGACGCCTTCGGCGTCGTCATATGCGACCTCCAGGCGCCCACTGTCCTTGACCAGGTCGGTGCCGAGCAGCAGATAATCGCCGGGCCCCATCAGATTTGCGAGGCGGGCGAGGAAGTCCCGGCGGGGGGCGGGATAGAGGTTGCCGATCGTGCCGCCGAGGAAGGCGATCAGGCGAGCGCCGTCGCCGTCAGGGATGCGCTCGAGGTGATGCTCGAAATCGCAGACGAGGCCGCGAACTAAGAGGCCGGGGTACTCGTCGACCAGGAGCTCGGCCGTTTCGTGGGTGATCTCCTCGGAGATGTCGACCGGGACGTAGGTGTGGAGGCAGCCCGCGTCGCGCATCGCGTCGAGCAGGTGGCGCGTCTTCGCCGCCGAGCCGGAGCCGAGCTCGACCAGCGAGCGCGGCGACCCCGCCGCGGCGACGATCTCGGCCGAGCGAGCGGTGAGGATCGAGCGCTCGGCCCGGGTCGGGTAGTACTCGTCGAGCTCGGTGATCTGCTCGAAGAGCTGCGAGCCACGCTCGTCGTAGAAGTACTTTGGCGCCAGCTCCTTCGGCTCCGAGAGCAGGCCCCGGCGAACGTCGCGCGCCATCTTCGTCGCCGCCTCGGCATCGAGGTGGACCTCGATCGCGATCATCAGGCGTCCTCCGCGAGGCGAATGCCGGCAAAGATCTGGCGGCGCTGGGGCAGATCCCAGTTGCGGAAGCTGGATCGGGAGACATCTGGGTGAGTCGCCCAGGAGGCACCGCGCAGCACCTTGTACTCGTCGCCGAAGAAGACCTGGGAGTACTCGGGGTAGGGGAACACCTCGAAGCCGGGGTAGGCGAGGAAATCGGATGAGGTCCATTCCCAGGCATGGCCGACACCGTCCAGCCGAGAGTGGGCGACCTCCCACTCGAACTCGGTAGGCAACCGCTTGCCGGCCCAGCGGGCGAGCGCATCGGCCTCGTTCCAGGAGACATGGAGGACGGGATGGGCCGGGTCGATCGGGTCGCGACCTCCCATTCTCGTCAGCACCCACCCCCCGTCGTCGGACTCCCAATACATCGGGGGCTCGGCACCGGTCTCCTCCATGAACTGGAGATACGTGGCGTTGTCGACCGGGGTTCGATCGATCGCGAAAGCGGAGAGCTCGACCGAGTGGCGCGGGCGCTCGTTGTCGTAGGCGAAGCCGCGCGCCGGAGCGCCGATCTCGTACTCGCCGGCCTCAATCGCGATCGTCCCTCCTCCCTCGGCGGTGACTGCGTCTTTATCCGCGGTATTCGCAGAAAAAGGCGAAGTCAGTCGGAATTTGAGGTGGGACGGCAGGGTGTAGCCATCGACCAGCTGGAGGAGCTGCAGCATCGTCTCGTTGTGCTGCTGCTCGTGCGCGAGCAACATCTCGTAGACGAAGCCTTCGCGCAGCAGCGGGTCCTCAGCGTCGGCATCGATGTCGACTTCGTCGAGAACCTCGAGCGTGCGCTGGCGCACGTCGGCGAGATAGGAGCGCAGCTCCGCGTCGCGCAGGATCGGCAGCTCGCCGCGGTCCTTGCGCGGGTTCTCGATCGCGTCGTAGAAGCGGCCGAGCTCGCCGTGCAGCGGCTCGCGCTCGCCGATCGTCTGCACCAGCCAGAGCTCCTCGAAGTTGGCGATGTGCCCCAGGTCCCAGGCCAGCGGGCTGAGCAGCGGCGAATAGACACGGTTGAGCTGCTCGTCGTCGAGCGGCTCGATCAGCCCCAACGTCGTCCGGCGCGCCTCGGCGAGGCGATCCTCGATCGCACCCTTGGAGCTCTGGGTCACCTCGGTGGCGATTTGAAAACCCTAGCGATGTCTGATTACCGGGATATGAACGAGGCGATCGCGTAGGGTGCCCGGCGATGGAGATTGCGGGGAAGAGCGCGTTGGTGGCCGGAGGCGCGTCGGGGCTTGGCGAGGCGACGGCACGTGGCCTGGTTGGAGCAGGCGCCGCGGTGACGATCGCCGATCTCAACGCCGAGAAGGGCGAGGCGCTGGCGGCGGAGCTGGGAGCGACCTTCGTCCTCGCCGACGTGACCGACGAGGCCGCGGTGAGCGCGGCCGTCAAGGACGCGGCGAGCCGTGATGGCGGCCTGCGCATCTCCGTCTGCTGCGCCGGAATCGGCTGGGCCGAGCGAGTCGCCCACAAAGGTGGCCCCCACAACCTCGAATTCTTCTCCAACGTGGTCAAGGTCAACCTGATCGGCACCTTCAACGTCCTGCGCCTCGCCGCCGCGGCGATGAGCGAAAACGAAGCCGACGAGGAAGGCGAGCGCGGCGTCTGCGTCAACACCGCCTCGATCGCCGCCTACGACGGCCAGATCGGCCAGATCGCCTACTCGGCTTCGAAGGGCGGCATCGTTGGCATGACCCTGCCGGCGGCGCGCGACATGGCCAAGCGCGGCGTCCGCGTCAACACCATCGCCCCCGGCCTCTTCGACACCCCACTACTCGCCGCCCTGCCTGAGGAAGCACGCACCGCCCTCGGTGCAGGCATCCCCTTCCCCTCCCGCCTCGGCCGCCCCGAGGAGTACGCGCGCCTGGTCACCCAGATCGTCGCCAACCCGATGCTCAACGGCGAGACGATCCGCCTCGACGGCGCCCTGCGGATGCCGCCGAAGTGATTCCTGACGCCTTTTCATCCCTATAGGGGTGTAAAGGCGTCATTAATTAGCTTGTGCCCTCGGCCTCGGGGTCGCGCCAGGCGCGCTTGAGCCAGGGTGGGCTGATTGCGAAGCGGGCGTCGGTTTCGCTTGCCACTGACTCGAGCGGAACCAGGTGGACGTCGCGGCCGAAGGTGATTCGTTCGAAGTCGGGGATGCCTGCCGTATTTCCGGCGTGACTGCCACCCGAGACCATCAGTAGCCGCGTCTCCGGTCCCCAGCCATTCTCGTCCCTCAGTCCTATCGCTTCCTCCGCGGCCTTCACCGGCTCAATCCCGGCGTCTGAGGCCCAACCCTCGATCTTTCCCGGCCGTGAATTGAATCCGTTGTGAGAGCTGGCGCGCTCGTCGACCGAGCCGTCCGGGTTGATGCGGACCTGCACGCCCTCCCAGTCATCCGGGTGATAGCCCTCGTCGCCGAGCACCGGCACCCCACGAAAGGTCGCCGAGTCAGCGTAGTAGGTCCAGTACTGGATGTAGAGGTTGCCGGCCCCCGGACCGGTGCAATCGGCTCCTTCCGCTTCGGTCTCCTCAACCGCGTCGTCCCGACAATCGATCACGTGGACAAAGGCGGTAATCGGCAACCCCGCCTCGGTCCGCGTCACGTGGCCCTCCCCCGGCGCATCGCCACAGCTCGTCTCCCGACACCGCCTGAAATCCACCGGCACCGCCCTCGACCCCCGCTCGAACAACAACGACGGCATATGTCGCCGCACCAACTCCCCCACTTCCGTCCCGTACTCCGCGATCAACCCCGGCCCATCCCCGCAGTCATCCGCGAGCGCCGCCGCGCAAAGCAGCCGCGAAGCAACCGACTGGGCCAACGCGACGCCGGGCACCCGTACACCTACCGCCACCAACCCGGCGATCAGCAGGGCGACAACAAGCAGGAGACCAACCCACTCAACCGTCGACTGCCCCCGCTCCCCATGTCGTCGCATGGGGCCCTAAGCGCTCGGTGGCGACTTCTATCCCCCGAAAGCTCCACCGCTCGAAGCAGAGAGAGCTTGAGCGATCCCGCGAGACAGAGGAGCTTCAAGCGACCCGGTGAGCGCGTTGGGGCTGCGGGGGCAACCCTCGGCGGAGCCTCAGGGACCACGCATGAGCCCGGCGCTCCGACCTGCTGCGCAACGGGGCTCCGACGAGGGTTGCCCCCGCAGCCCACACCCCCCTCAGCGAGAGCTACAGATTCTGAATCTCAGCCGCAATGTCCGCCGCCGCCTGCTTGGCGTCAGCGAACAGCATCGAAGTGTTGTCTTCGTAGAAGAGATCGTTGTCGATCCCTGCAAACCCGGGGCTCAGCGACCGCTTGATCACGATCACCTGCTGGGCCTCGGAGACCTCGATGATCGGCATGCCGGCGATCGGGCTGTCGGGGTCGTTCTTCGCCGCCGGGTTGGTGACGTCGTTGGCGCCGACGACGACGGCGACGCCGGTGCGTGGCATCTCCGGGTTGATCTCCTCCATCTCCTTCAGCTGCTCGTAGGGCACGTCGGCCTCGGCGAGGAGGACGTTCATGTGCCCCGGCATACGGCCGGCGACGGGGTGAATCGCGTAGTTGACCGGGACGCCGCGCTTTTCCAGCTCGTCGGCCACCTCCTTGATCGCGTGCTGGGCCTGAGCGACGGCGAGGCCGTAGCCGGGCACGATCACGACCGAGTCGGCGTAGGCGAGCTTGATCGCCGCATCCTGGGCGCCGATCGAGGTGTGCGGGCGTTCCTCGGTGGAACCACCCCCACCTCCGGCGGGCGCACCGCCGAAGCCGGAGAAGAGGATGTTGGCGACCGAGCGGTTCATCGCGGTCGCCATCTCCAGGGTCAGGATCGTTCCCGAGGAGCCGACCAGGGTGCCGGCGACGATCAGGGCGACGTTGTCGAGGGCGAAGCCTGCGGCCGCCGCGGAGAGGCCGGTGAAGGCATTGAGCAGCGAGATCACGACCGGCATGTCGGCGCCGCCGATCGGCAGCACGACGAGGTTGCCGAGGATCGCCGCCAGGACCAGGAGCAGGATGAAGAGACCCTGCGAGGGCGATTCGTGGTCGACCGCGAGGATCACGCAGATCGTCACGATCGCGATCAGCAGGACGGCGTTGATCACCTGCTGGCCTGGCGCCGCGATCGGCCTGGTCGGGATCAGGTCCTGGAGCTTGGCGAAGGCGATGTTCGAGCCCCAGAAGGAGACCGAGCCGACGACGCCGGCGAAGATGATCGGGATCAGCGTGTCGAGATTGAAGTCCTCGCCGATCGAGATTCCGTGGCGGATCTCCGACCAGGCGATCAGAGCTACCGCGCCGCCGCCGACGCCGTTGTAGAGGGCGACCATCTGCGGCATCTCGGTCATCTGCACCCGGATCGAGGCGATCACGCCAACCGCTGTGCCGATCCCGAGGCCGAGCGCGATCAGGCCCCAGTTGCCGATTCCGTCGAGCAGCAGCGTGGTGATGACCGCGACCGCCATGCCGACGGCGGCGATCTGGTTGCCGCGCTTGGCCGTCGAGGGGTGCGTGCCCTGCTTGATCCCGATGATGAAGAGCGAGAAGGCAACGATGTAGAGCGCCGTAGCGGCGTCGCCGCCCGGCTTCAGCACGGCCTCGAGCATCAGGCCCCGCCTTTCCCGTTCGCGTCAGCCTTGGGTTTCGGCTTTTTGGAGAACATGCCGAGCATCCGGTCGGTGACCATGAAGCCGCCGACGACGTTGATCGTGCCGAAGGCGATCGCGATCGTGCCGATGATGTACTCGACCGGGTCGTTGGCGAAGCCAACGACGATCAGACCGCCGAGCATGACGATGCCGTGGATCGCGTTGGTCTGCGACATCAGCGGCGTGTGCAGGGTGGTCGGCACCTTCGAGATCACCTCGAAGCCAACGAAGACGGCGAGGACGAAGATCGTGATCTCGGTCATCAAGCTCATGCGTCCCTCCCTGCTGCCCTCTCGTTCTTGATCTCGCCGCCGTGGGTGATGCAGGCGGCGGCGACGATGTCGTCCTCGAAGTCCAAGTTGAGCTCGCCCTCCTCGCTGACGATCAGGCCGAGCAGGTTCTCCAAGTTCTTGGCGTAGAGCTGGGAGGCGGGCAGCGGCATCTCGCTGGCGAGGTTGCGCGGGCCGATCACCTTGACGCCGCCCTCGACCACGGTCTGGCCGGCCTCGGTCAGCTCGCAGTTGCCACCGGTCTCGGCGGCGAGGTCGATGATCACCGAGCCGGGCTGCATGCCACGCACCGCCTCGGCGGTGATCAGCAGCGGCGCCGGGCGACCGGGGATCGCGGCGGTGGTGACGATCACGTCCTGTTTGGCGGCGTTCTGGGTCAGCGCGTCGCGCACCTGCGCGTTCTCCTCGTCGGTGAGCGGACGGGCGTAGCCGCCCTCGCCCTCTGCGTCGGGGATGAAGTCCAGTTCCAGCGGCCGTCCGCCGAGCGAGGCGATCTGCTCCCAGGCGGCACGGCGGATGTCGAAGCCGGTGACGATCGCGCCCAGGCGCTTGGCCGTGGCGACGGCCTGCAGCCCGGCGACGCCGGCGCCGAGCACGAGCACCTTGGCCGGCGGCACTGTGCCGGCGGCGGTGGTCATCATGCCGAAGAAGCGGCCTGACTCACGAGCGCCGATCAGGGTGGCGGCGTAGCCGGCGGCGGCGGCCTGTGAAGAGAGCGCGTCCATCGCCTGCGCCCGCGTCGTCCGCGGAATCGCCTCCATCGCGAAGCTGGTGACTCCGCCCGCGGCCAGCGCTTTGTTCGACTCGGCAGCGGTCCAGGGCGCCAGATGGCTGATCAGAACCTGACCGGGCTTGAGGCGAGCGATCTCCTCGTTTGAAGGGGCGGCGACGCGGAGGACGACGTCGGCGCCCCACGTAACCTCGCCCTCGACGACTTCGGCGCCGGCTTCCTCGTACTGGGAGTCGGGATGACCAGCGGCCTCGCCGGCGCCCTTCTCGACCAGCACCGAGACCTTCTCGTTGGCGCTGAGGGATTTGACCACGTCAGGGACCAGCGCGACCCGGCGCTCCCCCTCGACGGTCTCTTTCGGCACTCCGATATTCACGCGGCGCGGAAGATTATGTGAAAGCGGGTCAGGGGCGTCAGCCGGCCGTCAGGGCGGCCAGCCGCTGGAGCGTGTGCAATTGCTGATCGCGCTCGGCGTGCACGGGCGAGACGATCAGGCGATCGATGCCGGCGCCGCGGAAGCGCTCGACCCGTTCCGCCACTTCTGCCTCGGTGCCGACCAGCGAGGTCGCCTCGACGATCTCGTCCGGCACGGCCTCGTAAGCGCCGGCGCGATCGCCGTCCTGGAAGCGCTTCTGGACCTCATCGGCGACCTCGCCGAAGCCGAAGCGGTGTGCAAGGTCGACGTAGAAGTTGGTTTTGCGGCTGCCCATGCCGCCGAAGTAGAGAACGAGACCGGCCTTGACCACGGCCTTGGCCGCCTCTAGGTCGCCGTCGATCGCGACTTGCAGCGAGGGCGAGACCTCGAGGTCGGAGCGCTGGCGGCCACCCTTGGCGAAACCCGCCTCCAGGTGCTCACCCCAGGTCGCCTCAAAGGCGTCGACTGAGAAGAAGATCGGGATCCAGCCGTCGCAGATCTCCGCCGCCATCTCAACCGACTTGCGGCCAATCGCGCCGACGAAGACCGGGATCTGGTTGCGCTCCGGGTGGAAGTTGAGCTTGAGCGGCTTGCCCTCGCCACCGGGTATTGGCAGTTGGTAATGCTCCCCTTGGTGATCGACCGGGCCCTCGCGGGCGATGATCTCGCGCACCACTTCGATGTACTCGCGGGTGCGTCCCCAGGGCTTGGAGTAGGGCACGCCGTACCAGCCCTCAGAGACCTGCGGGCCGGAGGGCCCGAAGCCGAAGAGGAAGCGGCCGCCGGAGAGCTTGTCGATCGTCGCCCCGGCCATCGCCGCCGCAGCGGGCGGCCGTGCCGGGACCTGCAGGATCGCGGCGCCGAGCTTGATCGTCGTCGTCTGCGGCGCCAGCCAGGCGAGCACGCTGACCACGTCGGAGCCGTAGGACTCGGCCGCCCAGACCGACTCGAAGCCGGCGTCCTCGGCGGAGCGAACGACCTCGAGGGCGTCCTCGCCGGCGGGCCCGATGCCCCAGTAGCCGAGGTTGAGTCCAAGCTTCAAAGCCATCCGGTGCTCACCCTATTGAATAGGCGGCGATGAGCACGAAGTCGGCAAACGCAGCGCCCGCCGCGGCGATTGAGGGTGGCCTCTCCAGCGCCACCGCCAAGAAGCGGCTGCGCGAGCTCGGCCCGCCGCCGGAGACCTCCTCGCGCTCGACCTCGAGCATCGTCGCCGGCAACGTCTTCACGCTCTTCAACGCGATCATCGGCGCCTTCTTCGTGCTCGACCTCGGGCTCGGCCTCTACGCCGACTCGATCTTCGGCCTGATCGCCGTGATCAACTCCTACATCGGCATCCGCCAGGAGCTGAAGGCGAAGCGCACCCTGGACGAGCTCGCGGTGCTGGTCGCCCCCCACGCCAAGGTGATTCGCGACGGCGCCGTGGTCGAGCTGCTCGCCGAGGAGATCGTCCCCGGCGACCTGGTCCAGGTCGGGCCGGGAGACCAGCTCGTCGCCGACGGCGAGGTGGCGCGCAGCCGCGGCCTCACGGTCGACGAGTCGATGCTGACCGGCGAGGCCGACGGCGTGCGCAAGGAGAGCGGCGACCGCGTGCTCTCGGGCTCCTTTTGCATCAGCGGCTCCGGGCACTACGTGGTGGACGCGGTGCGCGAGCAGAGCTACGCCGGCAAGCTGGCCGGCGAGGCACGCGCCTTCCGCCATCCGCCCTCGCCCCTGCAGGCGGAGGTCAACCGGGTGATCGTCGCCTGCCTCTACGCGATGGTGCCGCTGGCTGTCCTGCTGCTGCTCACCCTGAAGCTGCGCAACACCGACCTGGTCGAAGCTGCCCAAACCGCCACCGCGGGCCTGGTCACCCTCGTCCCCGAGGGGCTGGTGCTGCTGATGAGCGTCACCTTCGCCGTCGCCGCCGTGCGGCTCGCCGGAAAGCACGTGCTGGTGCAGCAGATGAGCGCCACCGAGAGCCTTGCCGCGGTCGACACGATTTGCGTCGACAAGACCGGCACGCTGACCGACGGCGAGCTGCGCCTGGTCGGGGTCGAGGTGGCGGAGGGGGTGGACGCCAAAGCAGCCCACGCGGCGCTCGGCAACTTCGCCGCCAGCGCCGGCGACCGCAACCGCACCCTGGAAGAGATCGGCAATCGCTTCCCGGGCGAGGCCGAGCAGGTCAGCGGCGAAGTCGCCTTCTCCTCGGAGTGGAAGTGGAGCGGCCTGCGGATTGGCCAGACCAGCTACGTGCTCGGCGCTCCGGACGTGCTGGGAGAAGCCGGCGCCCTCACCCTCCCCCCCGGCCTCGCCGCGGCGCTCGAGCGCGAGACCGCGTCGGGGCGCCGCGTCGTCGCCTTCGGCGAGAGCGCCGAGCCGCTGCCCGGCGATCCCGCCGCGGCTGGGGCGCCGCGGCTCGCCCCCGTCGCCCTCATCGTGCTCGAGGAGACGCTGCGCCCCGACGCGGCCGAAACGGTGGCGACGATGCGCGAGGAGGACGTCGACCTGAAGCTGATCTCCGGCGACGCGCGGGCGACCGTGACGGCCGTCGCCGCGGCGGTCGGGGTGCCGCGGGACGCGGGTGTGATCGAGGGCCACGAACTGCCCAGCGACGAGGAAGCGCTGGCGCAGGTCGCCCAGGAAAACACCGTCTTCTGCCGGATCAAGCCAGAGCAGAAGCGCGACCTGGTCGGCGCCCTATCGGCCTCGGGCCGCTACACGGCGATGATCGGCGACGGGGTCAACGACGTGCCGGCGCTGAAGCGGGCGCGGATGGCGGTGGCGATGGGCTCGGGCGCGCAGGTGACCAAGGGAGTCGCCGACGTCGTCCTGCTCGAGGACGAATTTGCCCGCTTGCCGGAGGCGGTCGGCGAGGGACGGCGGATCGCCCGCAACATCCACCGGCTCGGCCGCCTCTACCTGACCAAGACCGTCTACGCCGCAGCGCTGATCCTGCTCGTCGCGCTTCCCGGCTGGGCCTTTCCCTTCCTCCCCCGCCACCTCACCCTCGCCGCCTTCCTCACGATCGGCGTTCCATCCTTCGTGCTGGCCCTGATGCCTTCAGACGGCCCCCTCTACCGCGGGCGCCTGCTGCGTGCCCTCGCCGCATTCGCGGTGCCGGCGGGTCTGGCGACGGCGTTGGGCTCGATCCTCTCCTTCTTCCTCGTCGACACCGTTTTCGGCGGCGATCTCGAGGCAGGGCGAACCGCGGCGACGACGACGCTGGTCGTGCTCGGCCTCAGCTTCGTCCTGCTGCTCGAGCGCGGGCCCGGCCGCGAGCACATCGCTATCCAGAGCAACATGCTTGTCCTCGTGCTCAGCCTCGGCGGGCTCTTCGCCGGCATCCTGGCGCTGCCGCCGCTGCGCGACTTCTTCGAAATGGAAGTGCTCAGCTCGGCGCAGTGGTTCCTGGCCCTGCTCTCAGCGGCGGCCGGCTTGGCGATCGCAAGCCTGCTCTGGCGAGTGCCGCAAATCGAAGCCTGGGGGGCGCCGGTCAGCCCTGAGGCGGAAGCACGAACTGGCTGACGATCAGGTTGGCGGCGAGGCGCGGCTCCGCACCCTCACGCAGCCGCTTCATCTTGACCTCGATCACCACCGTGCTCTTGCCGGCGTGCAGGGGCACCGCCGTGGCCATGATCTCGTCGCCGAGCAGACCGGCGGAGAAGACGTTGAGCTTGAGCTCGATCGTGGTGAAGTTGTGCCGCAGCGGGATGTTGCGGAACGTCGCCCAGGCGGCGACGGTGTCGCCGAGCGCGGTCCAGACACCACCGTGGACGAACCCGCCCGGGTGCAGGTGGCGTTTGTCGACGACGATGCGGCCGCTGGCGAAGTCATTCTCGATCTCGATCGGTTCGATGCCGAGGTCACCGGGGAAGCTGCCGCCGATGAAAGAGCGCACGTTCTCCGGGGTGAAGGGGTGATCCTCGCTGGTCGAGGTCGAGTCGCTCACTGCGCGCCCACCATCTCATAGGCACCCGGCACCAGCTCACGCGTGCGGCGCCTGTAGGCGCTCCAGGTCCAGGGCCAGTTGTTCGGGTCGTTGCCGTTCTCGTCGATGTACCAGTTGCTGCAGCCCGCCTGCCAAACCGTGCCGGCGAGGGCGGCGCGCAGCTCCTGGTCGAAGTCCTCGGCCGCGGCCCGCGAGATCTCGATCCGGCTCGCGCCGGCCCGCTCCATCTCACGCAGCGCTGCCAGCAGGTGGCCGACGCCGCACTCGATCGTGTTGACGACCGAACCGCTGCCGCCGTTCGTGTTCGGCCCGTAGAGCAGGAACATGTTGGGGAAGCCGGGCACGCTGAGCCCAAGGTAGGCGCGCGCCACTTCCGCCCAGGCCTGCTCCAGCGTACGACCGTCGCTGCCGGTGATCTCCATCGGCGCGACAAAGGCGTGGCTGGCGAAGCCGGTGGCGAAGATGATCGCGTCGGCCGGCCGCTCGACTCCCTCGGCATCGCGGACGCCGTTCGGGGTGATCGAGCCGATCCCGCCGCTGACTAGCTCGACGTTGGGCTTGGTCAGAGTCGGATACCAGTCGTCGGTCAGCATCACTCGCTTGCAGCCGAACTCGTAGGTCGGGGTGACCTTGCGGCGCAGCTCCGGGTCGGAGATCGCCGACTTGATCTGGCGCATGCCGAGGGCCCGGAACAGCGGCAGCAGCCAGCGGTGGCGGGTGAAGGCGGCGGCGGCGAGATCCTGAAAGGCGTAGATCGAGGCGCGGTCGAGGCGTCGCAGAGCGGGCAGGCGGCGGAACACCGTGCGGTGCAGGCGCGAGTACTCGTGGTCGCCCTTGGCCAGCGTCCAGCCGGGCGAGCGCTGATAGACGTCGAGCTGCCCGACTTCGGGCTGGATCGCCGGCCCGACTTGGATCGCGCTGCAGCCGGTGCCGATCAGGGCGACCCGCTTGCCGGCGAGGTCGACGTCGTGGCGCCACTCGGCGGAGTGGAAGGCGGGACCTTCGAAGTCCTCCAGCCCCACCAGCGGCGGCACTTTCGGCACCGAAAGCTGGCCGCAGGCGGTGGCCAAGACGTCGGCCTCATGAGTGCCGGCACTGGTCTCGAGCACCCACTTGCGCCGCCCCTCGTCCCAGCGCGCGCTCTTCACCTCGGTGCGGGTGCGGATCTTCTCGAGCACGCCGAAATGGCGCGCGACCCCCTCGACGTAGGCGCGAATCTCCGGTCCCGGCGAGAAGCGCCGCGACCAGCTGTTGGGCGCGAAGGAGTACTCGTAGAGGTGCGAGGGAATGTCGCAGGCGGCACCGGGGTAGGTGTTGTGCTGCCAGACCCCGCCGACCCGCTCGCCCTTCTCGAAGACGGTGACGTCCTCATACCCCTCGCGCTTCAGCATCACGGCAGCGCCGACGCCACCGAAGCCACCGCCGACGATCGCGACCGAGGGCCTGGTCATACGCCAAACCCTTTCAGGCCGAAATCGCCGAAGGGCTCGTCGCGCTCCTTGACCGCCTCTTTGAAGCCCGCCTCGGCGGCACGGCGGACGAAGCCGTGACCCTCTGCGGTGTGGCGGGCGATGCCGTCGAAGAAGGTGCCAAGCAGCTGGGTTTGGTGCAAACCCTGCGCGTAGAGGCTCTGGTTGACCAGCAGCTTCATCATCACCAGCTGGTTGATCGGCAGCCGCGCCACCCGCTCCAGCAGCTCCTCGAAGCGCCGGTCGAGCTCGGCGGCGGGGGCCGCCTCGGTCGCAAGACCCCACTCCTCAGCCTGCGCCCCGGTCAGGGAGTCGCCGGTGAGGAGCAGCCGCTTGGCCCGCATCGGCCCGATCCGCGCCGCCCACAGCGAGGTCGTCGGCGAGCCCCAGACGCGGGCCGGCGGGTAGCCGATCTTGGCGTCGTCGGCGATCACCAGCAGGTCCGAGCAGAGCGCCATGTCGGTGCCACCGGCCACGCAATAGCCGTGCACCTTGCAGAGCACCGGCTTCTCCGAGTGGAAGAGGCTCATGAAGCCGCGCACGTTGCGCGACATGAACTGGTAGTCGGTGACCGGGTCCCAATCGGAGTCCGGCATGTGGTTGGCGCCGATCGTCGCCGGGTCGAGCGGTGAGCCGGCCGGGGCCTCGACCCCGCCCAGCTCCCTCATGTCGCCCTCAGCGGAGGCGACCAGGTCATAGCCGCCGCAGAAGCCCGAGCCGTTGCCGGCGAGGGCGATCGCGTGCACGGCGGGGTCGAGGTTGGCCCGCTCGACACAGGCGGCCAGCTCGGCCGGCATGCGGGGCGTGATGCCGTTGCCCCGCTCCGGCCGGTTCAGGGTGATGCGTGCGACCCGATCGCTGCTCTCATAGATCAGCGTCTCGAGTCGCACCCGACTACCTCAGCTCATCCGCTCGACGATCATCGCCTTGCCCTGGCCGCCGGCGACGCACATCGTCTCGATCCCGACCTGGTGGTCGTCGGTCTCCATCACGTTGAGCAGGGTGCCCATGATGCGGGCGCCGGTCATGCCGAAGGGATGGCCGAGGGCGATCGCGCCGCCGTGGGTGTTGAGCTTGTCTTCGGCGATGTTGCATTCGTCCATGATCGGGATCACCTGGGCGGCGAAGGCCTCGTTGAGCTCGACCACGTCGATGTCGTCGATCGTCATCCCGGCGCGGTCGAGGACCTTCTTGATCGCGCCGATCGGGGCGACGCCCATCAGCTCCGGCTCGTTGCCGTAGGTGGCGGCGGTGACGATGCGGGCGCGCGGGGTCAGACCCAGCTCCTTGGCCTTGGTGTCGCTCATCAGCAGCACCGCGGCGGCGCCGTCGTTGAGCGGGCAGGAGTTGCCGGCGGTGACGCCGCCGCCGCCGAAGGCCTCCGGCAGTTCGGAGAGCTTCTCCAGGGTCGAGGAGGCGCGGGGGCCGTCGTCCTTGGCGACCTCGGTGCCGTCGGGCAACTTGACCGGGACGATTTCGCGGTCGAAGAAGCCGTCTTCCTGCGAGCGCACCGCCAGTTCCTGGGAGCGCTGCGCGAACTTGTCCATGTCGGCGCGGCTGACCTCGTACTTTTCGGCGACGTTGACCGCGGTCAGGCCCATGTCGATGTAGGCGTTGGGCTGGCCGTTCTCGCCGATCAGATTGGGGTTGCGGTCATCGGCCCCGGCCGGCTCGGTGCGCTCGTTGAAGCGGCTCACCCACTCGACCCCGGCGGCGATGTAGACGTCGCCCTCGCCGGCCTTGATCGCGTTGCCGGCGTGGCGGATCGCGTCGAGGCTGGAGGAGCAGTAGCGCGAGACGGTGACCCCGTTGACCTCCTGCGGCAGCTTCTCGGAGAGCAGCGAGATGATCCGGCCAATGTTGAAAGCCTCGAGACCCTGCGGCATGCCGACGCCGCAGAAGACGTCCTCGACCAGGGCGGGGTCGACGCCCGGGTTGCGCTCGAGCAGCTGGTCGACCACGAAGGCGCCCATCTCCTCCGGGCGCAACTGGGCCAGCGAGCCCTTGAAGGCGCGGCCGATCGGGGTGCGGATGGTGTCGACGATTACTGCCTCGGGCATGCTCTGTCTCTCCTTGGGAAGCTGGGGTCGGAAGTGCGCGCCGCAGGGTAGTGGATCGGGGGCAGCCCTCCGGAGCAGGCTCTAAGTTAATGGCGATGTCGCTGGACGGCCTGCGGGCGTGGATAGGGGTGGTTGAGCGCAAGCTGACGATGCGCACGCGCGTCTTCCTCGTCCTCACCGCGATCGCAATCGGTGGGGCAGCGGCCGGGATCGTGCTCGCGATCGACGCCCAGGACAACAGCGTCAGCAAGGACGACCTGCAATCGGTGCGCGACGAGCTCGCCGGGACCAGCGCTCCGGCGGAAGCGCCACAGACAGCCGAACTCGAAGCGCAGATCGAAACCCTGCGAGGGGAAATCGCCGCGCTGCGCAGCGAAAGTGAAGCCAAGGGCGGTGGCGTAGAAAGCGCGCCGGAAAGAGGCAGCGGCGGTGCCACCGCGCCCGAAAAACGGCAGCAGTTGAAAGAAGCCGGCGAAGAAGCAATCGAAAACTCGCAGGACGAGCACAAGTAAGACTTAGTGCGAATACGCACGAAATAAGTCCACGCCGTCCCCCGACTGCGTTACATTCGCCGCAATTCGACCTCGCGACCACCGCGAGCCCTGCCCACCGTGGCAGTGAAAGGAGTTCCCCTTATGCCCGAGGGTTACTGCGTCAAGGAGCGGAAGAAGGTCGAGATCAAAGACGCCAAGCAGGTGACGATGAAGAACGGTCGCCCGGCGATCCAGGGCGTGTGCCCGGACTGCGGCACCAAAATCTTCAAGATCGGCAAACTCGAGTAGCGGCGGGCTGAACCGGCGTCAGCGGGCGTTCGTATCCCGGACGAATGCCACCTGGCGCCCTGACAGATGAGCGGGACGTGCGTGAGGCCTACGCGGCTCACGCACCCGAGCTGTACGGCTTCGCGGTTCGCTCGCTGGGCGATTCCGGTCTGGCCGAGGAGGCCGTGCAGGAGACCTTCCTGCGCGCCTGGCGCGCCGGCGAGCGCTTCGACCCCCAGATCGGCTCGCTGCGCACCTGGCTCTTCGCGATCCTGCGCAACGTGGTGATCGACCTCGGCCGCGCCCGGGCCGCTCGACCGGGGGTCGCCGAGAAAGGCATCGAGCCCACGGTCGAGCCCTTCGACGAGGCGCTGCTCTCCTGGCAGATCGAGGAGGCGATGCGGCGGATCGGCGAGCAGCATCGGCAGGTGCTGGTCGAGACCTACTACCGCGGGCGGCCCTACGCCGAAGTGGCCGAGGAGCTGGGCGTGCCGGAGGGAACCGTGAAGAGCCGCGTCTACTACGGGCTGCGCGCCCTGCGGGTCGTGCTCGAGGAAATGGGCTATGAAGACTGAGGACTGCCGACACTGGAAAGAGGCGCTGGGCGCCTACGCGCTCGGCCACCTCTCGCGCGAGGAGCGTGCCGGGATCGAGGCCCACCTCGAGGGCTGCGCCGCATGTCGCGCCGAAGCGGATTCGCTGATGAGCGTGGCGCGCTTGCTGCCCCACGCCGACCCGGCCCAGTTCGGCCCGGCCCCCCAACCCCCGCCGGAGCTGGGCAAGCGGATCGCGGCGACAATCGGCTCGGAGCGCCGCGCCCAGCGACGGCAGCGACGCTGGCGTTTTGGCCTTGGCTTTGGCGGTGCCGCTGCCGCTGCCGCGGCGGCCGCCGTGCTGGCGATCATCGTCCTCGGTGGTGGCGGTGGAAGCGGCGAGCCCGAGCAGCACATCGCCTTCAACGCCCTGCCCAAGGGAGTGAAGATCGGCGCCACTCTGAAGCCGCAGGCCTTTGGCACGGAAATCGACATGTACGTCAAGGGCATCCGCTCCGGCACCCTCTGCCGGGTCTACATGCGGGGGCCGGACGGCCGTGACGTATCGGCCGGCACCTTCCGCTACCGCTGGGGTGGCGATTCCGCCGCGACGCTTTCCGCCGCGCTCGACCTCTCGCGCGCCGAGGCGCTCGTGGTGCACGCGGGCCAACGAACTTTCGTCGCGCCACTCGATCGTGACGCGACCACCAACAACAGCTCACCCCAAGAGGAGGAAACGACGTGACCAAGACTTTCCCCGCAATCGCCGTCCTGGCGCTGGTCTCGCTGCTGGCGATCGCCGGCTGCGGCGGCAGCGACAACAGCAGCGGCTCGAACTCCGGCGGCGGGCCCTACGGCGGCGGTGGCGAAACAGCCGAAACGACCAAGTCCGCCTCGGGCGAATCCAGCGGCGGCGGCGCGGCGGCGGTCATCACCGCCTCGACCGCGGGCGACCTCGGCAAGGTGATCGTCGACTCGAAAGGCATGACGCTCTATGACTTCCACAAGGACAAGGGCGGCAAGTCGGCCTGCTACGGCGCCTGCGCCACCAGTTGGCCGCCGCTGCTGACCGAAGGCAAGCCACAGGCCGGCGAAGGCGCGATGGCCTCGAAACTCGGCATGGTCGAACGCACCGACGGCACGATGCAGGCGACCTACGCCGGCCATCCGCTCTACACCTTCGTCGAGGACAAAAAGCCGGGCGAAGCCAACGGCAACGACGTCAGCGCCTTCGGCGCCCAGTGGTACGCGCTGCTACCGAGCGGCGAAGAGGCCGAGGGCTAGAGATCGCGTCGAGAGCCGGGGCGCTCTTGACCTTTGTGGGGTTGTTCCTGACAAAGGTCAAGAGCACCAGCTCGCCCGAGCCACGGGAGTCAACCCTGGGCGGGCCGGGCCTTCCTCTTGCGCGCCGAGAGCGACGGCGGCACCAGCTCGCGGATCTCGGCCAGCAGCCGGGTCGCGAGCTCGCCGGGGTCCTCGCCGGGCTGCGCCTGTCCGCCCCGCGGCTCGAAGAAACGGGTGCGCAGTTGAGCGCGGCTTGGAAAGCCGGCGAGGTCGCTGGTGCCCTCGATCGCCACGCAGACGAGCCTCGCCTCGGGCACCTCGAGGGCGAGGCGGCCGACGCCGCTGCGCGCCCGCAGCACCTTGCCGCGCGAACGGGTTCCTTCCGGGAAGACGCCGATGCAGGAGCCGCGGCGCAGTTCCTCGATCGCCCGGGCCAGGGCGGCGGCATCGCCGACGCCTCGCTCGATCGGGATCTGTCCCATCCCGTTGAGGACCGGGGCCAGGCCGCGCACCTTCCAGAGGTCGGCTTTGGCCAGAGCCTTGATCTGGCGACGACGAATCGCCGCCACGCCAACCGTCACCGGGTCCCAGTGGCTGTCGTGGTTGCCGACTACGAGGACCGGACCGCTCGCCGGCAGCGCCTCCAGCCCCTCGACCTGCAGGCGCCCCCAACTCCTGACGACCGGGCGGCAGACCGTCATCGCGGCCCTGTACATCGGGCTCGGCTCGCCGGCTGGCGGCGTAGTCTGTGTGCTGGACCCGCCGATCGGGGTAGAGGTGGTGGCCATGGGGAGCAGCACGGTAGTCGATCTCGACCCCACTGCAACGGGCCAAAGTGATCGATGTCACGTACTCAAAGCGGCGCGCAGTCGAAGGTACTCGTCTCGCATCGGCGGTCCTACGCGTTTTCCCACCTCTAGCTGTGTCAATTACAACTATCTAAAGTGTCATCTGTGACACAGCAGAAGCCGCTCGAGCTGATCCTGGCGCGCAACTTGATGTCCGCGCTCTCCACCCCCGCCTTCCTCGTCGATGAGGGCGGCGTCCTCGTCTTCTACAACGAGGCGGCCGGGGCGCTGCTCGGCAAGCGCTTCGAGGAGCTCGGCACGGTCGGCGCTGAGGAATGGGGCTCGCTCTTCGGGCCCTTCGATCGCGATGGCGAGCCGATCCCATACGACGAGCTGCCGCTGGTGATCGCGGTGCGCAACGGCCGGCCCGCTCATGCCGACTTCGAGATCAGCTCCGCCGACGGCGCCCGCCACCAGGTCGAGATCTCAGCCTTCCCGATCCTCACAGCGCACGGCTCCCAGGGCGCGATCGCCGTGCTCTGGCCGGCCAGCTCCAACGGCAACGGAGCGCTGAGCTGAGATGAAGGTCAAGCTCTGGGGCACGCGCGGCTCGATCCCCTCCCCCGGCCCGGAGACGATCCGCTACGGCGGCAACACCTCCTGCGTCGGCGTCACCCTCGCCGACGGTTCGATGCTCGCCCTCGACGCCGGCACCGGCATTCGCAGCCTCGGCCTGGCGCTCGCGGCAGAGCCGGCCCGCCTCCACATCCTCCTCACCCACCTCCACCTCGATCACATTCAAGGCCTGGTCTTCTTTGCGCCCGCCTTCCAGGCCCAGACCGAGATCGTGATCTGGGGGCCGAGCTCGCCCGAGGCGTCGCTGCGAGACCGCATCGCCCGCTATATCTCGGCTCCGCTCTCGCCAGTCGAGGTGCGCGAGCTGCCCTGCGACGTCTCCTTCCGCCATTGCCCCCAGACCGAGTGGGAGATCGGCTCGGCGCGGATCCGCGCTGCCTCGGTGGCCCATCGCGGGCCGACACTCGGCTACCGGATCGAAGACGGCGACTCCTCGCTCGCCTACATCCCCGATCACGAGCCGGCGCTTGGAGCCGACCTCGACGCGCTCGAGGAGGACTGGATCTCCGGCCTCGGCCTGGCACGCGACGCTTCGCTCTTGATTCACGACGGCCAGTACTCCGACGCCGAGTACCCCGACCATCTCGGCTGGGGCCACTCTTCGCTTTCCCACGCGATCTCCTTCGCGCGGCGCTCGGGAGCGGAGCGGACGGTGCTCTTTCATCACGACCCGATGCACTCCGACGAGCAGCTGGACCAGCTCGCCGCCGAAGCGAGCGAGCGCTGGCTGGCGCTCGGGGCCGATCCGGCGGCGATCGAGCTCGCGGTCGAGCGGGCCGAGTACGACCTCGCGGTGCCGGCGCCGAGCGCCATCTCCGCAAGCTGAACGCCCCCACTGAGCGATTCCTTCGCAAAAAGCGCCTGTCCCCCGCTACGCTGGCGCAGGGATGACGCCGACCCCTGGGACTCCTCGCCTCGATGCCGCGGTAGAGAGATCTGAGCTGATCGGGCGAGCGCTGGAGACCGCCCAGCGCGCCCACGCCGGGCAGGTAAGGCGCGGCAGCAACGGCCGGCCCTTCATCGATCACCCCATGGCGGTCGCCGAGCGCCTGGCCGAGCAACGTCAACGCGACGAGGTGTTGGCGGCGGGGCTGCTGCACGACGTGGTCGAGAAGAGCGCGATCGGCATCGAGGAAGTCCGTGCCGAGTTCGGCGACGTGGTCGGCGATCTGGTCGCGGCGATGACCGAAAACGAGGAGATCCCCGCCTACGAGGAACGCAAGGACGAGCATCGCCGTCGCGTCGCCGAGTCCGGCGATGCGGCGCTGGCGATCTTCGCCGCCGACAAACTGGCCAACGTGGCGATGCTGCGCGAGGCTTACCTGCTGTTCGGCGAGAGCGCGGGCGATGAGCTCGCGGTGCCGCTCGACCTCAAGGTCTTCGTCTGGGAGGAGGACCTGGAAATGCTCTTCGGCGCGGCGCCGGAAATGGCGCTCACCAGCCAGCTCGCCGACGAGCTGGTCAAGCTCTGGGGCGACCGCTTCAAGAGCGTGAGTTCCCAGTCAGACTGAGCCGCCGCCGCAAGGGCAGCACGTACCAGATGAAGGCGAAGGCGAATGCGGCCGCCGCGCCGACGATCACGGTCAGCACGCCGCTGTTGAAGAGGACATTCGTAATCAGCACGATGGCGCCGGTCATCGCCAGCGCCAGGAAGGTGAGGCCGGCAATCGTGAAGCGATTGGCGAGGTGAATCAGCTCGCGCTTCTGCTGCAGCCGGAAGGTGACGCGGTGATAGGAGGAGGGCGCGATCAGAAGGATCGCTGAGAGCGCCGTGCAGAGCAGGGTGAAGAAGTAGACGCCCTTCTCGAAGCCGTCGATTTTGGTGAAGTTCTGCTGGAAGGGGACGGCGAGCAGGAAGGCGAAGAGCACCTGAACCCCGGGCAGGGCCACGCGGAGCTCCTGCAACAGCTCGCTGAGATTGCGATCGAGGCGTTCGCTCTCGCTCTCGTCGCGACCCGACGGGCGTTCCTCCATCCCTTCACCATAGGGAACATGAGCACCGCCGTCGTCCTCTTCAACCGCGACCTGCGGGTCCGCGACAACCCCGCCCTGGCGGCAGCGGCGAAGGCCGAGCGCACCGTGCCGCTCTTCGTCCTCGATGACGCGCTGCTTGGCTCGCGCTTCGCGGCGCCCAACCGGGTCGCCTTCCTGCTCGAGGCGTTGCGCGACCTCGATGACTCGCTGCGCAAAGCGGGCGGGCGGCTCTACCTGCGCCGCGGCGATCCGGTCAAGGAGGCTCTGGCGGTGGCGCGCGAATGCGGCGCTGAGGAGCTCCACACCAGCGCCGACTGGAGCGGCTACGCGGTGCGGCGGGAGGAGCGGCTGCGACGGGCCTGCGGCGAGGACCGGATCGGTTTCCGCACCCACCCCGGCACGACGATCGTGACGCCTGGGGCGGTGACCCCGACCGGCGGCGACCACTTCAAGGTCTTCAGCCCCTTTCACCGCGCCTGGGAGGACGTGCCGACGCGACCGCGGGCGGCGGCGCCACGCAGGTTGATGCTGCCCCCGCGGCTCGCCGCGGGGCGCCTGCCGGCGCTTGACTCGCTGCCGCGGGGCAAGCTTTCGCCCAAGCGAGCGCCCGGCGGTGAGACCGAGGGGCGCAAGCGGATGCGCGCCTTCCTCCGAGACGGCATCAGCGGCTACGCCGATCACCACGACGACCTGCCTGGCGATCAAACCTCCAGCCTCAGCGCCTACCTGCGCTTCGGCTGCGTCTCACCGCTGGAGCTGCTCGGCGAGGCGCGCTCGCGGCGCGGCGGCGCGGCCTTCGCCCGCCAGCTCTGCTGGCGCGACTTCCACCACCAGGTGCTGGCGGCACATCCCACGCTGCCCAGTCGCGACTACCGGCCGCGCGGCGATCGCTGGTCCCGCTCGCAGCGGGCCTTCGAGGCCTGGCGCGAGGGCCGCACCGGTTACCCGATCGTCGATGCGGCGATGCGTCAGCTCCAGCGCGAGGGGCGCATGCACAACCGGGCGCGAATGATCGTCGCCTCCTTCCTCACCAAGGACCTCTACCTCGACTGGCGCTGGGGCGCGCGCCACTTCTGGGACCTGCTCAGCGATGGCGAGATCGCCAACAACGCCGGCAACTGGCAGTGGGTCGCGGGCACCGGCAACGACACCCGCCCCAACCGCGTCTTCAATCCAATCCGCCAGGCCCACCGCTTCGATCCGCAGGGCACCTACGTGCGGCGCTACCTGCCCGAGCTGGAGTCGGTCGAAGGCAAGGCGGTGCACGAGCCGTGGCGACTGGACAGCGCACGCCGCCGGCAGCTCGATTACCCAGAGCCGATCGTCGACCACGACGACGCGGCCGCCACCTTCCTCGCCAGGCGCACGTAGGATCGGGGCGTGGGACGGCTCGCGGTGGTGCTCGGCAGCAGTGCGCTCGGCCCCGGCGGTGAGGCGATCGCCGCGGCGGGGGCGGAGCACGGTGCCGCGATCGTCCAGCGCCACGACGACGGCGTCTACGTCCTGCCTCACGAGATCGATCACGAGGCCAACCTGCGGGCGCTGGTCGAGCAGGGCTGTGACCGCGTCCTGGCGATCGGATCGGTCGGCTCGCTCGACGCCGAGCTGCCGGTCGGCACCCTGCTCTGTCCCGACGACTTCATCGCCCTCCACCTCGGCCTCTCGACCTTCCCCGACGAGCGCGCCCACCGGGCGCCGCGCTTCGATCCCGCCTGGCGGGCGGACGTGATCGCCGCCTGGGGCGCCAGCGGTGGTGAGCTGCGCGATGGCGGCGTCTACTGGCAGGCCATCGGGCCGCGCTTCGAGACCCCGGCCGAGATCCGCCTGATGGCGGCACATGCTGACGTGGTCGGGATGACGATCGCCTCCGAGTGCATCGTCGCCGCCGAGCTCGGCCTCGCCTACGCCGCCGTCTGCGTGGTCGACAACCTCGCCAACGGGATCGGCCCGGGGTCGCTGGAGATCATCGAGCTGGAAGCGGCGCGAGCGGCCAACGCGCTGCAGCTGCACGACGGCCTCGCCGCGGTGCTGCCGCAGCTGGGCGCGGTTGGTCCGTGAGCGTGGGGGCGCTGACCGTTACCGGCGCCGTCCTCGACGGCGAGACGGTGGCGGTGCGCTGTGTCGACGGCGAGATCGCGGCGCTCGGCCCCGCAGTCGTCGCGGAGCCCGGCGACGAGACGCTGGACGCCGGAGGCGCGCTGCTGGTGGCGCCGCTGGCCAACGGCCACACCCACGCGGCGATGACGCTCTTCCGCGGCTACGGCGGCGACCTGCCGCTGATGCGTTGGCTGCAGGAGGCGATCTGGCCGATCGAGCAGAAGCTCGAACCGGAGGACGTCTACTGGGGGACGCGCCTCGCCTGCCTGGAGATGATCCGCACCGGCACGGCCCGCTTCTGGGACATGTACTGGCACCCGGAGGAGTCGGCGCGCGCGGTCCTCGACGCCGGCCTGCGGGCGACGATCGGCGGCCCGCTCTTCGATGCCGACGGCAAGACCGCGGCGATGCGGGACAAGGCACTGGCCAACCTCGACGCGCTCGCCGGCTTCGACGGCGCGGTCGGCGTATCGCTGGCGCCGCACTCGATCTACACGGTCAGCGAGGGCCTGCTGCGCTGGGTCGCCGAGACCGCGGCGGAGCGCGGGGTCGCGATCCAGATCCACCTCTCCGAGACCGAGCAGGAGGTGACGGACTGCGTCGAGCGACACGGCTTGCGGCCCGCCGCATACCTGGACGGTCTCGGCGTGCTCGGCGAGCGCACCGTGCTCGCCCACGGCGTCTGGCTCGACCGGGCGGAGCTGGAGCTGATCGCCGCCCGCGGCTGCACCGTCGTCGCCAACCCGGTCGCCAACATGAAGCTGGCCGTCGGCGGCGTCTTCCCTTACCCCGCCGCCCGCGAGGCGGGCGTGCGCGTCGGCCTCGGCACCGACGGCCCCGGCTCCAATGACTCGCTCGACCTCTTCTCCGACCTCAAGATCTTCGCCCTCTCCCAGCGCCACACCGCCGCCGACGCCACCGTCATCCCCGCCGCTGAGGCATGGGACATCGCCACCGCCGGGCGGCGACTGGAGGTAGGCGAGCCGGCGGACTTCCTCTTGCTGCGGCCGGACGCGCCGGAGCTTGCGCTGGGTGACCTGCGCGCCGACCTCGTCTACGCGGCGAGCGGCTCGGTCGTCGACACGACGGTGGTCAAGGGGCGCGTGCTGATGCGCGGTGGCGAGGTGCCGGGTGCGGAGGAGGTGGTCAAGCGAGCGGTTGAGCGCTCGCGCCGCCTCGGCATCTCCACCTGAGCTCTTTTCTATGCTGATACCCCCCGGGGGTATTTGCTACGGTGACCGGGTGGCGGACGTCGTCGACACGATCCTCGAGGGGTTCAAGCAGTCGTTCCTGATGGCCTACGAGGTCTGGTGGGCGCTGGTGCTCGGCTTCGCGATCTCCGGCATCGTCCAGGCCTGGGTGCCGCGTGAGCGGATCGAGGCGACGATGGCCGGCAATGGTGCCAAGCCGGTGGTCTGGGCGACCGGGCTCGGCGCCGCTTCCTCTTCCTGCTCCTACGCGGCGATCGCGATCGCCAAGAGCCTCTTCCAGAAGGGTGCCTCAACCGCGGCGGCACTCGCCTTCCAGTTCGCCTCGACCAACCTGGTCTGGGAGCTGGGGCTGGTGCTCTGGGTCCTGCTCGGCTGGCAGTTCACCCTCGCCGAGTACCTCGGCGGCATCCTGATGATCATCCTCATGGCCATCTCCCTGCGCGCCTTCGTCTCACCGCGCCTGGAAGAGCAGGCGCGCCGTCACGCCCAGGAGGCGGACGCCGGTCATGAGCACGACCACGGCGCGCCGGCGGAGAAGGTGGGGCTGCGCGAGCGCATCCTTTCCGCTGACGGCTGGAGCGAGGTTGCGTTCAACTTCCGCGGTGACTGGCAGATGCTCTGGAAGGAGATCGGCATCGGCTTCCTGCTCGCCGGCTTCATTGGCCTGCTTGGCGACGACTTCTTCAACGTCCTCTTCATCACCGACGCCCCAAGCTGGCTGGTCGCGATCGAGAACGTGATCGTCGGCCCCCTGATCGCCATGCTCAGCTTCGTCTGCTCGGTCGGCAACATCCCCCTTGCCGCTGTGCTCTGGTCCGGCGGGATCAGCTTCGCCGGGGTGATGGCCTTCATCTTCGCCGACCTGATCGTGCTGCCGATCATCGCGATCTACCGCAAGTACTACGGCTGGCCCTTCACCGTCCGCATCGTCGCCCTGATGCTGGCGACGATGATCGTCGCCGCGCTGGCGATCGACGCCCTCTTCAGCCTCACCGGCCTGATCCCCGAGACCCGTCCCACCCGCGAGGACATCTTCGGCTCGGTCGAGCTCGACTACAAGCTCGTCCTCAACGTCATCGCCACCGCCATCTTCGCCGCCCTCTTTTGGCTCAGCAGAAGGGCTCAGCCCGCCGCACCGAGCTGCCCCGCCCATGCCCAACACGCTTAGCGCCGCGGCCCTGGGGGTATAGGCTCGGGCCGAGTGCCCAGCGACGAGGTGACTGAGCGAGAGTCGAACAGCGGCGCGTCAGCCGTCCGCTACGAAGGCGCCAGCAAGCGCTATCCCGGCTCTGCCAAAGCGGCGGTCGACGAGCTCACGCTCGAGGTCCCGGCGGGTGAGATCTGCGTCCTGGTCGGCCCCTCCGGCTGCGGCAAGACGACGGCGATGCGGATGGTCAACCGCATGGTCGAGCCGAGCGCCGGCGACATCCTGATCGGCGAGCGCTCGGTGCGCGAGCGCAGCCCGGCGCAGCTGCGACGCGAGATCGGCTACGTGATCCAGCAGATCGGCCTCTTCCCCCACCGCACGATCGCCCAGAACATCGGCGCCGTCCCCCAGCTGCTCGGCTGGAAGAGGGAGCGCACGGCCGCCCGGGCCGCCGAGCTGCTCGCCCTGGTCGGCCTCGACCCCGATCTTGCCGAGCGCTACCCGGCGCAGCTCTCCGGCGGCCAGCAGCAGCGCGTCGGCGTCGCCCGCGCCCTTGCCGCTGACCCGCTGGTGATGCTGATGGACGAGCCCTTCGGCGCGATCGATCCGATCAACCGCGAGCGCCTGCAGAACGAGTTCCTGCGCCTGCAGGCGGAGATCGGCAAGACCGTCCTCTTCGTCACCCACGACATCGACGAGGCGATCAAGATGGGCGACCGGATCGCGATCATGCGCGAGGGCGGCAAGGTCGCCCAGTACGCCACCCCGGCCGAGCTGCTGATGGACCCCGCCGACGAGTTCGTCGAGGACTTCGTCGGTGCCGACCGGGCGCTGAAGCGCCTCGCCCTGATGAGGGTCGCCGACATCGACCTCTGGGAGGCACCGCTCGCCCACGTCGGCCAGGCGACAGCCGAGGTGCGGTCGAAGCTCAGCGGCGCCGAGGTCCCCTACCCGCTCCTCGTCGACAGCGAGCGCCGCCCACTCGGCTGGCTCTCGGAGCGCGACCTGGCGGGCGAGCTCGTGCCGAGCAAGCCCGACTCGCCGCTCGGCCCGCTGCTCGACCTCGATGACGTGATGCGCGACGCCCTCGCCGACCTGCTCCAGGGAGAGGCACAATACGCCGCCGTCGCCGACCACCAGGGACGCATCGCCGGCGTGCTCTCGGTCGAGATCATCTCCGAGTTCCTCGGCTCACCGCAGGCGAAGACCGAGGAGCACCCGGCGACGGAGCGACCCCATGGCTAACCCAGCCTTGATCGCCGCGGTCGGCGAAGTCGGCAAGGGCTTCATCCACGAACGGACCTCCGAAACGCTGCCCTGCCAGGCGACCGACAAGCTCTTTTGCTGGGGCTGGGCCTCCGAACACATCAATCGCTACGAGACCCCAACCTTGCAGCACCTCGAACTGGTCGCGATCTCGGTCCTGATCGGGTTCGTCATCGCCTTTGCGCTCGCGCTCCTGGCCCACCGCCACCACTGGCTGCAGCCCCCCCTCCTCGCTGGCACCGGCGTCCTCTACACGATTCCGAGCGTTGCCTTTTTCTTCCTCTTGCTGCCGCTCACCGGCCGCGGCGAGGACACGGCAATCATCGCCCTCAGCGCCTACACGCTGCAGATCATCTTCCGCAACACGATGATCGGTTTCGCCAACGTGCCGCGCGCGGTCGTCGACGCCGCTCGGGGCATGGGCCAAACCGATCGCCAGGTCCTCTGGCGGGTCGAGCTGCCGCTGGCGCTGCCGGAGATCTTCGCCGGTCTGCAGGTGGCCACGGTCAGCACCGTGGCGATCGCGACGCTGGCTGCCTTCGCCGGCGGCGGCGGCCTTGGCGAACCGATTCTCAAGGGTGGGATCAGCTTCAAGACGAACTTGATCCTCGCCGGTGGCATCACCTTTTTGATCGCGGTCAGCTTCGGCCTGATCCTGTTTGCGCTGCAGCGCCTCTTGACCCCGTGGCGACGGGTGACGCAGACATGATCGGCGCGTTGGCATCCAGCCCGCCCCTCGCATCGATCGGTGGCGCGCTCGAATTCATCTTCACCCCGCAGACCTCGAACGTGACCGGTGGCAAGACCGTCGGCGGCATCGATCAAGTGATCGAACTGACTCTCAACCAGCTGGAGCTGACCGTCCTCGCCCTCGCCCTCTCAGTGGTGATCGCAATGCCGATCGGGCTTTACCTCGGTCACCGTGGCACCGGCGAACTGTTCGCCACCGTGATCGGCAATGCCGGCCGGGCGATTCCCGAGCTTGCGCTGATCGCCTTCATGGCGGCCCTGATCGGAGTCGGGGTGCTCAACCTGACGCTCGCCCTGGCGATCCTCGGCATACCGCCGCTGCTGACCAACTCCTTCGTCGGCATTCACCAGGTCGACCGCTCCGCGGTCGACGCCGCCCGGGGCATGGGCATGACCGAGTTCGAGATTCTCCGCAAGGTCGAGATCCCGCTTGCGATACCGACTCTTTTCGCCGGAATCCGCTCGGCGACGATCGCGATCGTCGCCACCGCCACGATCGCGCCGATCGCCGGGGTTCTCACTCTCGGCGATTTCATCATCAACCAAAACGTCTATGGCGACAACGGTGTTCTGGCAGGAGCGATCCTGGTCGCCCTGCTCGCCCTGACGCTCGAGTTCAGCCTTGCCGCGTTGCAACGTCGGCTCACTTCGAAAGGCTTGAAGCTGAACCCTGCTTGATCTCGTCCCGTCAAACGACAAGAGAGGAATCCAATGAGGTCCGAGTTCACTCGTCTGCGAGCGGCCGTTGCCCTGATGCTCGCCCTGGCTCTCAGCCTCGGCGTGGTCGCCTGCGGCAGCAGCAACGACGACAGCACGAGCAGCAATGAAGAAGGCGGTAGTGCTGGAGCGATTGTCTCCAACTCTGAAAACGGCAAAGTCAGCCTGACAATCGGCTCGAAGAACTTCCCCGAACAGGAAATCCTCGGCGAAATCTACGCCCAGGCCCTGAAAGCCGCTGGCTACAAAGTGAAGAGCGACCTCAACCTCGGCTCTGAAACGGTCGCCCACCAGGCGGTCAAGTCGGGGGCGATCTCGGGATACCCCGAGTACGCCAGCACGGCCCTCACCTCGTTCTTCGGGATTGAACCTGAAGAAGTACCGGCCGAAGCCACTCCCGCCTACGAAAAGGCGAAGGGCGAATTCGAAAAGGAAGGGCTCACCGCCTTCCCGCCGACGCCGTTTGCCAGCGCCAACGCGGTCGGCACGACGACCAAGTTCGCCGAAAAGGAAGGGCTGAAAACGATCTCCGACCTCGAAGGCAAGTCGGAAAAGATGACGCTCTACGGCTCGCCGGAGTGCCGCCAGCGGATTGACTGCCTGGCCGGGCTCGAAAAGTACTACGGGCTCAAATTCAAGTCATTCCACCCGGTCGACATCGGCCTCCGCTACACCGTGCTCGAAAAGGGCCAGGCCGACCTCTCGATCCTCTTCACCACCGACCCGCAGTTGGCGGCGGAGAAAGACAAGTTCGTAATCCTCGAAGACGACAAGGAAGTCTTCCCGGCCGGCAACGTCATCTTCGTCAGCAAGAAGTCGACGGTCGAAAAGGCGGGGCCCGACTATGAAAAGACCATCGTCGAGGTGCAGAAGGGCCTGACGCTGGAAGTCATGCAGGAGCTCGACGCACGGGTCGAACTCGAAAAGCAGACGCCGAAGGAAGCGGCGGCCGCTTACCTCAAATCGGCGGGGTACGTCGGGTAGGGATTAGCGCCAGGGGGAAGAGGGTGCGTCGGACAAAAGCGGGGAGTGTCCGCCACACCCCTCTTCCCCCTGGCTCCAACACGTATCGGCGAGCCCCGACCAAGGGCTCAGGCGGCCGCCGCTTCTCGGTGCGTTTGAGCTTGCTTGCTTTGCAGGCGCGCAAAGCAGATGTGAGCTGCCCAGGCTGCCGAGAGGCCTGAGATCGCGGCAAGGACGAGGGCCCAGCGGGGGTCGTAGGACTGGGAGAGCCAGCCGGCGAGGGGGCCGCCGATCGGGGTCGAGCCGAGGAAGACCACCGAGTAGAGCGCCATCACCCGGCCGCGCATGTGGGGCGCGACCGCCAGCTGCAGCGAAGAGTTGATCGTCGCCGCGAAGGTGACGGAGGCGGCGCCGAGCAGGGCCAGGGCGACGACCTCGACCGCCAGCGCCGGTGCGACGGCCGCGACCAGGGCGGTGGTCCCGAAGGCGAACGCCGCGCCGGCGATCAGCTTCGGCCCGGTGCGGCCGTGGGCGCCGGTCACCAGCGCTCCCGCCACCGAGCCGATCCCCATCGCCGAGACCAGCGCCGCATAGGCGCCGGCGCCACCGTCGAAGCTGAAGCGCGCCAGCAGTGGCAGGACCACCTGGAAGTTGAAGCCGAGCGTGCCGACCAGGGCCATCAGCGCCAGTGGCACCGCCAGCTCCGGAGTCGCCCGCACGTAACGCAGAGCGGCGCGAATCGCCCCGGGCTCATGCTTGGCCGGCGGCGCGCTGCGCAGCTGCGCCGGGTTCATCCCCCAGAGGGCGAGGAGCATCGCGCCGAAGGAGAGGATGTTGACGGCGAAGCAGGGGACGACGCCGAAGCCGGCGATCAGCAGGCCGGCGAAGGCGGGGCCGAGGATGCGCGCCGATTGCACGATCACGCTGTTGAGGCTGACCGCGTTGACGACCCGGTCCGCCCCGACCATCTCGATCGCGAAGCTCTGCCGGGTCGGGTTGTCGACCGCGTTGACAGCGCCCATCGCGAAGACGGCGAGGAAGACCATCCAGGGGGCGACGACGCCGGCAAGGGTGACGGCGAAGAGGCCGAGCGCCGGCAGCGCCATCAGGGCCTGGGTGACCATCAGCAGCTTGCGCTTGGGAAAGCGGTCGGCGAGCAGCCCGCCCCAGGCGCCGATGAGGAGCATCGGCAGGAACTGCAGGGCGGTGGTCAGCCCGACCGCGACGCCGCTCCCGGTGAGGCTGAGCACGAGCCAGAGCGCCGCCACGGTCTGCATCCAAGTTCCGGACAGCGAGACAAGCTGGCCGGCGAAGTAGCGCCGGTAGTTGGGGACCGCGAGGGAGCTGAAGCTGCGCCTAAGTCCCGCGCTCACTGCTTACCACCGCGCCCCCGGCGCGGCTCCTCGAGCATCCCCTCGAGAATCTCAGCGGCGCGCTCGAGCGTCGCCAGGTCATCCGCCGCCAGGTCGCGCATGCGGCGCGCCAGGTAAGCGTTCTTGCGACCGCGCAGGCGGCGCAGCCGCTCGCGGCCGGCGGCGTTGACGCTGATCAGGTTGCTGCGGCCGTCATCGGGATCGGGCGTGCGGTCGATCAGCCCCTCCCGCTCCAGGCAGCCGAGCGTGCGAGTGACGGTCGGGCGCTTGACCCGCTCGATATCGGCCAGCTCGCTGGGCGTCAGCGGGCCGTGCCGCTCGATCGTCGCCAGCGCCGCGGTCGAGGTTGGCGTCAGGCCACTGGCCTCGCTCGCCGCCTCCTGCCGCAGCCGCCGGGCGGTGCGCACCACTCCCAGCCGCAGCCGCGCGGCGGAGTCCGTGAGAGAGGTGTTCTTTGTCGTTTCGGGAGTCATTGATTAGCTTTGATAATTAGTCTAGCAAACTACTTTCATCGGGCCAAACGGCGGCCCAGCCAGGTCGGCAATCGCACTTGGGTATGTTGGGGCGCGTGAGCGCCAGCGCGATCAGCGTCAAAGGGCTGCGCAAGTCCTACGGCGAGCAGGAGGCGGTCGCCGGCATCGACTTCCAGGTGGCAAGTGGCGAGGTCTTCGGCTTCCTCGGTCCCAACGGCGCCGGCAAGACGACGACGATCGAGATCCTCGAGGGCTACCGCGAGCGCAGTGGCGGCGAGGTCGAGGTGCTCGGCGTCGACCCGGGGCAACCCACCCGCGAGTGGCGCAGCCGCGTCGGTCTCGTTTTGCAGGAGTGTGAGCTCGACCCGCTGCTGACCGTGCGCGAGGCGGTCGCGCTCTTCGCCACCTTCTACCCAGCGCCGCGCCCGGTCGAGGAGACGATCGAGCTGACCGGTCTCGGCGAGAAGCGCGAGGCGCGGATCGGCTCGCTCTCGGGCGGCCAGAAACGGCGCGTCGACGTCGCGATCGGGATCATCGGCGATCCCGACCTGATCTTCCTCGACGAGCCAACGACTGGCTTCGACCCCACCGCCCGCCGCGACGCCTGGAACATGATCGAGGGGCTGAAGGCGTTGGGCAAGACCGTCTTCCTCACGACCCACTACATGGAGGAGGCCCAGCACCTCGCCGACCGGGTGGCGATCCTGCGCGAAGGGCGAATCGTCGCCCAGGGCCCGACCAGCGAGCTCGGCGCCAGTCTCGGCCGCCGCACCGTGATCGGCTTCCGGCTCAACGGCGGGCTCACTGCGGAGGAGCTGCGCTCACACCTCTCCGCCCCACTCCAGGTCGCCGGCAGCGAAGTCAGCGTCGAGACCGAGCAGCCCCAGCGCGACCTCTACCGGCTGCTCGCGCTGGCCGAGGAGCGCGGCGTCACCCTCGCCGACCTCGAGGTGCGTAAGCCCAGCCTCGAGGACATCTTCCTCGACCTCACCGGCAACGCCGCGGAGGCAGAGAAATGAGCGACCGCCGCATCGTCCTCGCCCAGACCCGGGCGGCGATCGTCGTCGCCCTGCGCACCCCGCGCGCGCTCGTCTTCACCTTCCTCTTCCCGCTGATCTTCCTCATCCTCTTCAACTCGATCTTCATCAAGGGCGGCGACGAAATGGTGACCCTGCCGACCGACCTGAAGCTGAGCGCCCAGGCCTATTTCATGGCCGGGATCACCGCCTACTCGATCGCGCTCTCCACCTTCACCACGCTCGCCGTCTCGATCACCACCCAGCGCGAGCGCGGTCAGCTGAAGCGGTTGCGCGGCACGCCGATGCCATCCTGGACCTTCATCGTCGCCCAGATCCTGCGCGCCACCGCACAGGCGCTGGCGATGACCGTGCTGCTGGTCGCGATCGGCACCCTCGCCTACGGGGTCGACTTTCCCGGCTCCAGCTTCCTCGGCTTCCTCGTCTACGTCGCCCTCGGCACCGCGACCCTCTGCACGCTCGGCATCGCGCTGACGGCCTTCACCCCCACCGTCGACGCCGCCTCGACGATCGCCCCCTTCACCGTCGTCATCCTCGCCTTCTTCTCCGGCGTCTGGATCCCGATCGACCAGCTCCCGCACTGGCTGCAGGAGGTCGGCCGCATCTTCCCCCTCTACCACCTCGCGATCGGCCTGCAGAGCACCCTCTCCCCCGAAGCGAGCGGCATCGGCCTCGAAGCCGACAACGTCACCCCACTGCTGATCTGGGCCCTGGTCGGCGCCTTCATAGCGACCCGCCGCTTCCGCTGGGAGCCACAAGCCGGCACAAGCTAACCGCGTGAAAGTGTCACTTCACTGTGTCGATTGAGTGAACCACGTTGCAGAGCGCGTTTTTCGCCCTTACCTCGCTGCGGGAGGGTCGAAGGAGACAGGCGGCGCCCTCCGCATAGGACCCGCCGGAGCGGGTCGAGTCATTTCTGGACATCGGCCGAACGTCCAGGCCGCGTGCATTGGTTCAGCTTTCCATCCCGATTGCCGAGGAGATCGTGTTGGGCCGGCGAGGTCCCTATCGGGCATGGCGATTCCCACCGCAACAGCGAGCGCACGGAAGCACAAAGGGCGGGGGCATCGCCGACACAAGCACGCCTGGAAGGACGTGCACTACCGCTGGATCCCCGACGGCGAGTGCGGGTGGCGGGTGCAGAAGTACACCGTCAAGCACAAGCACAAGCCGAGGCGCGGGCACCATCGTGGACCTGGCCCCCGGCCCGCCGATCGCTGCGCCCCGAGCACCGCGACCCTCATTGACCGCGACCCTCGCCCCCCGGGCACCTACCAGGGGACCTTCGGGCCGGAACAGGCCAAGCGCCTGCTCGAAAGGGCTGGCTTCGGCGCCCTGCCGGGCCAAGCCGAGCAGCTTGCCGGCCTGGGGCTGCTCGGTGCCGTTCAGTCGCTGACCCGACCGAGCGGGCCGGCGACGCTGCACGGCCCCGCCCCGGTCGATGACGACAACAACCCGATCGCCCCCGCCGACTCCTACGGCCACGACCACCTCTGGTTCCTCGACCGCATGGTGCGCTCGGACCAGCCGCTGGTCGAGCGGATGGCGCTCGTCTTCCACGACTGGTTCGCCACCTCAAACGCCAACGTCTCCCGCCAGCAGCAGATGATCGACCAGTCAAACCTCTTCCGCTCGGCCTGCTTCGGCTCCTTCCTCGATCTCTTCAAGGCGGTCACGGTCGACCCGGCGATGCTGCAGTGGCTGAACGGCGCGGAAAACACCAAGCAGGCGCCAAACGAGAACTACGGCCGCGAGATGATGGAGCTGTTCTCGCTCGGCGCCGACCGCGGCGCCTACAGCGAGGACGACATCCGCGAACAGGCACGGGCATTGACCGGCTGGACCTACGACTGGTCGAACGAGCTCGGCGCCTACAACTTCCGCTTCTCCTCCAAACGCCACGACACCGGCAACAAGACCGTCTTTGGCCAGACCGGCAACTGGAGCTGGGAAGACGCCTGCCGCCTCTGCGTCGAGAACCCCCTCCACCCCTCCTTCTTCGTCGAAAAGCTGTGGAGCTACTTCATCCCGCAGCCACCCTCCGCCAGCGTCCGTGACGAGCTGATCGACACCTACCGCGGCTCCGGCTGGGCGATCCGACCCGTGCTCGAGGCGATCCTCGCCAGCCCCGAGCTCTACGAAGGCCAGCCGATGGTCAAGCCCCCGGTCGTGCAGCTCGCAGGCATGCTGCGCGCGACCGGGCGCGGCATCGACACCACGGCCTGGGTCTGGCTCTGTGAGGAAGCGGGCCAGCAGCTCTTCTGGCCGCCCAACGTCTCCGGCTGGGACGACAGCCGCTGGCTCGACACCTCACGCCTACGGGCGCGCTGGAACATGGTCGACTACGTCCTCGACCAGATCTCGGTCGACGCCTGGAACGGCGAATACAGCGCCGCCGAGACCGCTGAAGAAGCGCTGGCGCGGGCGCTGGCTTCGTGGGGCTCGCCGGCGCTACGCGAAGAACACCGCGCCGAGCTGCTCGACTTCGCCCAACGCAGCGAGAAGCTGGCGATCGCCAATTGGCAGCAGGGCCCCTACCGGGCGATGCGCCAGAACGCCCTGCTGCAACTGATCGGCGTCAGCCCCGACCTGATCATGCAATGAGGAGGAGCTGACCGATGAGCAACTGCTGCAACGACTACACCCGCTCCCAGCTCCTCCGCTCCGCCGCGGCGGAAGCGGGCCGCGGCCTGCCGGCGATCGAGGCGGGCATGCCCGACCCGGCCGGCACTGGGCTTTCGCGGCGCAGCTTCCTCTCCTGGAGCGCCGGCCTGGCGCTGGCCGTCTACGGCGCCTCCAAGATCCCCATCGCCGCCTTCGAGGAGGGCATCGCCCAGGCCGCGACCAGCGACAAGATCCTCGTCTCGATCTTCTTCGACGGTGGCATGGACGCGCTCAGCGTGCTGGCCCCGGTCGGCGATCCGCGCTATTCGCAGTTGCGGCCCAACCTCGCCCTTCCCACCGATCCCAGCATGGAATTCAGCGAGGACGCGCGGCTGCAGTGGCATCCCTCGGCCGCCGGGTTGCAGACCCTCCACGCCGAGGGCAAGGTCAGCGCCTTCCCGGCGATCGGCTACGACCACCCCGACCAGTCGCACTTCACCTCGCGCCACTACTACGAGATCGGCGAGCTCGACGTCGGCTCCCACACCGGCTGGCTCGGCCGCTACCTCGACCAGGTCGGCGACGAAGACAACCCCCTGCAGGGCCTTTCGATGGACGGCTCGCTCTCGCCGATGCTCGCTACTGCCGAAAAGCCGGTGGCGGCGATCGACAGCGTCGACGGCTACGACCTCTGGTCACCGGTGAGCGCCCCTATCTCCGACGAGATGTACAAGAGCTTCGCCCGCTTCGGCTCGCTTCCCGCCGACTCGCCGGCGCTGGCCCAGGTGCGTCGCGCCACCGCCCAGACCGACAAGCTGCGCACCGACCTCGGCGGGATCGGCGACTTCAGCAGCCCTGTCGCCTACCCCGACAATTACTTCTCCCACAAGCTCGCCGGCCTCGCCGCCTTCATCACCGCCGGTCTGCCGATGCGGGTGGTGACGATCCGCGCCTCGGGTGGCTACGACACCCACGCCAATGAGGCCGAAGATCTCTCCAGCGGCCTCAAAGACACCTGCGAGGGCGTGCTCGCCTTCCAGCGCGATCTCGAAGCGCGCGGGCTCGCCGACCGGGTGATGATCGAGATGTGGAGTGAGTTCGGTCGTCGCCCGGAGGAAAACGGCTCACTCGGCACCGACCATGGCGCCGCTGGCTGCGCCTTCGTCGTCGGCTCCAAAGCCAAGGGCGAGATGGTCGGCGAGTTCCCCGGCCTGGAAAAACTCGACCAGAACGACAACGTCCGTGTGACCAGCGATTTCCGCGGGATGTACTGCTCGCTGCTGGAGGAATGGCTGGGACACGACGCCGCCTCGGTCATCCCAGGTGCCTCGTCTTTCGAACGGCCGGTTTTGGTGAAGGCGTGAGCCGGGGGGCGGCGACTTCTCTCCGCCGGCCCGCTGCCGCGCTGTTGACCGCACTCGCGCTTGCCGCGCTCACAACCAGCTCAATGGCGACACCGGGCCTCGCCGCTGGCCCGGCGCCAGTGGCAGGTTGCACCTGGAAGCAGCACACGAAGCGAGTCGCCAAACGAGCGCGCCGGCACGGACAGTGGCGAAGGGTGAAGCGCGTCAAGCACTGGTGGACGTGCGAAGCGGCACCCACGCCGAATGCCCTCACCTCCCAACCCACGCTGCCTGTTTCGCCCACTCCCGAACCACCCGCCCCGACGGAACCAGAACCCGAAATCGGCCACCTCGGCGTCAAAGCGGTCGAGTACAGCTACACCCTCTCCCGCCCCGAGGTCAGCGCCGGCGAAGTGATCATCGAGCTCAACAACCAGGGCGAAGACCCCCACAACCTCGTGCTCGAACACGAGGGGACCGAAGACCCCAAACTGGAAATCCCCTCGACCCCCTCCCTATCCCAGACGAGCGCCCACCTCTCCCTCTCCCCCGGCACCTACCGTCTCTACTGCAGCCTCTACAAACACGAGGCCAAAGGCATGGAGGCAACGCTGGTGGTCGGCTCTAGCGCGCAACCTGGTTGAGCTTCTCCAAACGTTCCGTCAAGCCACCGTCACGCCACTGTGTCAATTGCGTGACGGTGGAGATTTGGCAGCTTTCCACCGCTAGCCTCGCCTTAGGAGGGTGATGGAGGCGGGTGCCTCCAAGCGCATGACATCCGCTCTGTCCGGCTAACCCCCGGATCCGGTTCGAGTCCGGCGCCCTCCGCAGAAGATCCAATGGACGGGTCGGGTCTGGTGGTAGCCTTCGGTGGCGGGTGTCAGCCGCTTGGAGGTACCTGCGGGGTGGTTCCCCGCTTCACCAGACTCGACCCGCTCCGGCGGGTCTTGTCATTTACAGGGAGGGCTTAGCCCTCCCGCGCTAGTAGCGGTAGTGGTCCGGCTTGTAGGGGCCCTCGGCGGGGATGCCTAGGTAGGCGGCCTGGTCGGCGGAGAGCTCGGTCAGCTTGACGCCGAGGGCGTCGAGGTGGAGGCGGGCGACCTTCTCGTCGAGGTGCTTGGGCAGCACCGTGACCTCCTTGGCGGCGAAGCCCTCGGGCTGGCCGAAGAGCTCGATCTGGGCGATCACCTGGTTGGTGAAGGAGTTCGACATGACGAAGCTCGGGTGACCGGTGGCGTTGCCGAGGTTGAGCAGGCGGCCTTCGGAGAGGACGATGATCGAGTGGCCGTCGGGGAAGCGCCACTCGTCGACCTGCGGCTTGATGTTGATCCGCTCGGCGTCTGACTCTTCCAGCGCCGCCATCTCGATCTCGTTGTCGAAGTGACCGATGTTGCCGACGATCGCGTTGTGCTTCATCCGCGCCATGTGGTCGACGGTGATGATGTCCTTGTTGCCGGTGGCGGTAACGAAGATGTCGGCGCTCTCGACGACTTCGTCGAGCGTGCGCACCTCGTAGCCCTCCATCGCCGCCTGCAGGGCGCAGATCGGGTCGATCTCGGTGACGATCACGCGGGCACCCTGGCCGCGCAGCGAGGAGGCGCAGCCCTTGCCGACATCACCGTAGCCGCAGACCACCGCGACCTTGCCGCCGATCATCACGTCGGTGCCGCGGTTGATCCCGTCGACCAGCGAGTGGCGACAGCCGTAGAGGTTGTCGAACTTCGACTTGGTCACCGAGTCGTTGACGTTGATCGCCGGAAAGAGCAGGTCGTTGGTCTCGGCCAGCTGGTAGAGCCGGTGGACGCCGGTCGTCGTCTCCTCGGTGACGCCTTTGATCTGAGCGGCGATGTTGGTCCAGCGCTGCGGGTCGGCCTCGAGCGAGCGCTTCAGCGTCTCGAGGATGATCCGGAACTCCTCCGAGTCGGCCGCGGCCGGGTCGGGCACCTCGCCCGCCTTCTCGAACTCGACCCCCTTGTGGACGAGCAGGGTGGCGTCGCCACCGTCGTCGAGGATCATGTTCGGACCGCCGTCGGGCCAGAGCAGGGCCTGTTCGGTGCACCACCAGTACTCCTCCAGCGTCTCGCCCTTCCAGGCGTAGACGGGGATGCCGGCGGCGGCGATCGCGGCGGCGGCGTGGTCCTGGGTCGAGAAGATGTTGCAGCTGGCCCAGCGCACCTCGGCGCCGAGCGCGACCAGGGTCTCAATCAGCACAGCGGTCTGCACCGTCATGTGCAGTGAGCCGGTGATGCGGGCGCCCTTGAGCGGCTGCTCCGCGGCGAACTCCTCGCGCGTCTTCATCAGGCCGGGCATCTCCACCTCAGCCAGGGCGATCTCCTTGCGGCCGAAATCGGCGAGCTCGATGTCGGCGACCTTGTAGTCCTGGGTGGCGGTGCTGGTGCTCATCGCTGGGCGTCTCCTGATCGGTTGGTTGCCGAGTCATGGTACGCAAAGGGGGTCGCCCCGGCAGCGTCGAATCAGACTCGGATGACCTCCCAGCCACAGCAGGCGCTCACCGTCTTCCCGCCCGGGATGGACGCTCGCAGCACGCGGGTCGCCGAAAAGCTCAACACGCCGATGCTGGTCGCGGCCGCGCTGACACTGCCGATGGTGGCGATCAGCGAGTCGCATCCCGGCGGCGCGCTGGAGGACGTCGCCCGCCTGCTCAACTGGGTCACCTGGAGTGCCTTCCTGATCGAGATGGTGGTGATGCTGGCCGTCGTGCCCGATCGCCGCGCCTGGCTCCGCCACCACCCGCTCGATCCGATCATCGTCATCTTGACCCCGCCGGTGCTGCCGGCCGGCCTGCAGAGCCTGCGCGTGCTGCGCCTATTGCGCCTGGTCAGGCTGCTGCGCCTGGCGCAGCTCTCGCGTGAGGTCTTCTCGCTGCAGGGCCTGCACTACGCGATGCTCCTCGCCGTCCTCACCGTGATCGGCGGCGGTGCGCTGTTCGTCGCCTTCGAGAAAGGATCGCAACACCTCAGCGACTGGGACGGGATCTATTGGGCGGTGACGACGATGACCACGCTCGGCTCCAACATCTACCCGACCACAACCGGCGGCGAGATCGTCTCGACGATGATCCTGATCATCGGCATCGGCTTCGTCGCCCTGCTCACCGGCGCCTTCGCGCAGCGCTTCCTCAGCCCCGAAATCATCGAGGTGGAGCAAGAGCTCGAGGCCGAGAAGGTCAGCGCCGAGGTCCTCGCCCTTCGCGAGCTGCGCAACGTCCAGGAGCAGCTGCAATCGCTGGAGATCGCGGTCCAGCGCCTGGTCGACGAACGCGCGGCTCCCTAGCCTCGGCTAATCCTCGGCGTCGCGCTGCTCGGCGATCTTCGTCTCCAGCTCCTGCATCACGTCGGGGTCGCGCAGGGTGGTCACATCGCCCATCGCCCGGCCCTCGGCGATGTCGCGCAGGAGGCGGCGCATGATCTTGCCGGAGCGGGTCTTCGGCAGGTCATCGGCCCAGATGATCCGCTTAGGGCGGGCGAACTTGCCGATCCGCTCGGCGACGGTGGCACGGATGTCCTCGATCAGCGCATCGCTCGGCTCGGCGTTGCCCTGCAGGGTGACGAAGGCGCAGATCGCCTGGCCGGTGTCCTCGTCGGACTGGCCGATCACCGCCGCCTCGGCGACTTTCTCGTGGGCGACGATCGCCGACTCGACCTCGGCGGTCGAGAGCCGGTGGCCGGAGACGTTGACCACGTCGTCGATGCGGCCGATCACCCAGAAGTAGCCGTCGGAGTCCTTGCGGGCGGCGTCGCCGACCAGGTAGGTCTCCTTGCCGAAGCGCGAGAAGTAGGTCTCGACGAAGCGCTCGTCGTCCTTGTAGAGGGTGCGCAGCATCGATGGCCAGGGTCGCTTGAGGATCAGGAGGCCCTGGCCATCGTCGACCGGCTCTCCCTCGTGCTCGTCGACCACCTCGGCCTCGACCCCCGGGAACGGCGTGGTCGCCGAGCCCGGCTTGGTCGCGGTGATCCCCGGCAGCGGCGTGATCATGATCCCGCCGGTCTCGGTCTGCCACCAGGTATCGACGATCGGGCAGCGGCCACCGCCGATCACCGTCCAGTACCAGAGCCAGGCCTTGGGATTGATCGGCTCGCCGACCGAGCCGAGCAGCCGCAGCGAGGAGAGGTCGGATTCTCCTGGGATGTCCGCTCCCCACTTGATGAAGGTGCGGATCGCGGTCGGCGCCGTGTAGAGGATGGTGACGCCGTAGCGCTCGACCAGCTCCCACCAGATGCCCTTGCTCGGGTAGTCCGGCGCCCCCTCCCACATCACGCTGGTGGCGCCGTTGAGCAGCGGCCCGTAGACGATGTAGGAGTGGCCGGTGACCCAGCCGACGTCGGCGGCGCACCAATAGACGTCCTCCTCCGGCTTGAGGTCGAAGACGTAGCGGTGGGTCGCCGCGACACCGGTCAGGTAGCCGCCGGTGGTGTGGAGGATGCCCTTCGGCTTCGCGGTCGAGCCGGAGGTGTAGAGGATGAAGAGAGGGTGCTCGGCGTCGAGCGGCTCGGCCGGGCACTCGGGATCGGCCGCCTCCATCAGCTCGTCGTAGAAGCGGTCGCGCCCCTCCTTCATCGGGCAATCGATCTTGGTGTGGCGAACGACGACGATCGTCTCCAGGCTCGCCAAGTCGTCCATCTGCTCGTCGACCTGCTCCTTGATCGGCGCCGTCTTGCCCTTGCGCCGGGCGCCGTCGACGGTGACCAACGCCTTTGCCTCGGAGAACTCCATCCGCTCCCGCACCGCCTCCGCCGAGAAGCCGCCGAAGACGACGTTGTGAGGGGCGCCGATGCGGGCGCAGGCCAGCATGGCGACAACCACCTCGGGGATCATCGGCAGGTAGATGCCGACCACGTCGCCGGGGCCGACGCCGACGCCCTTGAGCGCGTTGGCGAAGCGTTGCGTGTCGGAGAGCAGCTCGGCGTAGGTGACGTCGCGCTCCTCCCCCTCCTCGCCACGCCAGTGGAAGGCAACACGCTCGCCATTGCCGGCCTCGACGTGGCGGTCGAGGCAGTTGGCCGAGGCGTTCAGCTTGCCGTCGGCGAACCATTTGTAGAAGGGCGGGTTGGACTCGTCGAGCCCTTCGCTTGGCTCCTGCGCCCAATCGAGCAGCTGCTTCGATTGGGACAGCCACCAGGCCTCGGGGTCGGCCGCCGCCTCGTCGTACACCGAGGAATCGGAGAGCAGCGCCTGCGAGCGGAACTCCTCCGGCGGCTCGAACTTCTCAACCTCGAGCAGTTCGCTGAGCCGCTTTTCCAGGCTCGATGAGTCCTCGCGCGTTGCCATTTCCCGCTCCTTCCCTCCTTAGTGGCCCAATGGTCGAACCGGCAGCACCGTCCGCCCGAAGGTCGAGTTCACGACCGCCGCAAAAGATGCATACCAGGCAGCCGCCGCTGTCGCCAGCCCGAACCAGCCACCGACTTCGACCAGGCCTTCGTTGCCGCCCGAGTTGCCGATCCCGAGCAGGAAGAAGGTCGTCGCCAGGAGGACGAAGACGAGCGCCACCGCCGCGTTGGTCCGCAGCGAGGCGACGAACATGTAGGTGGTAAAGATGCCCCAGGCGATCAGGTAGAGGCCGACCGCGTCTCCGACGTTGGCCGCCGGCACGTCCCCCTCGAAGAAGGTGACGAAGGCCCAGAAGGAGATCCAGAAGGCGCCGAATGAGGTGAAGGCGACGGCGCCGAAAGTGTTGCCGGTGCGGAACTCCCACATCCCGGCGAGGATCTGGGCAATGCCGCCGTAGGCCAAAGCCAGGCCCAGGACCACGGGCTCGCCCGCTTTGCTGATCAATCCGGCGTTGAACATGCTGAGCACGAAGGTCGTGAGGGCGAAGGCGGCGAGACCGAGCGGGGCGGGGTCCGCGGGAGTCCAACCCTCGCGCACCTGAGCCGCGCCGACCGGCTGCTGCCCCCCGTTCCCGACGTGCGATTGGTGGTGGACAGTTGCTGACTCCATGATCGCTCCTTCCGTCGGCCGCGCCAAACGGAAGGCCGCCTGGTCGCGGCGCATGCAAAACCAGTTGGTAACTACCCGGAACGGGCCGGCGCTACCCTCAGCCAGGTGCTTTTCCGCCAGATAATCCACGAGGACCTCGGCTGCGCTTCCTACCTGGTCGGGGACACCGCCTCGGGCGTCGCCGCGGTGGTCGACCCGCAGTGGGACATCGATCCCTACTTGCACCTCGCCCGCCTCCACGGCGTCCGCATCGAGCACGTGCTCGAGACCCACAACCACGCCGATCACGTCTCCGGCCATGGTCGCCTGGCGCGGGCGACCGGGGCGACGATCCACGTCCACGAGCTCGCCGAGGCCGAGTACCCGCACGATGCCTTCGCCGACGGCTGGACGCTGCCGCTCGGTGAGGGGGCGAGCATCGAGGCGATCCATACCCCGGGCCATCGTCCCGAGCACACGTCCTTCCTTCTGCGGGACACCGCCCGTGGTTCGGAGCCCTGGGCGGTGCTCTGCGGCGACTCGCTCTTCGTCGGCGACGTCGCCCGCCCCGACCTCGCGGTCGAGCCGCGCGAGGGGGCGGCGGACATCTTCCGCTCCCTGCACCAGCGGCTGCTGACGCTGCCTGAGGAGACCGAGGTCTGGCCCGGACACCTTGGCGGCTCGCTCTGCGGCAGCTCCGGGATCGACCTCAAGACCTCCTCGACGATCGGCTTCGAGCGCCGTCACAACCGTGCCCTCAAGTTCGCCGGCGAGGCCGAGTTCGTCGAGGACGCCGTCGCCACGACGGGGAGCAAGCCGCCAAATGTCGAGCACATCGTCTCGCTCAACCGCGGCCCGCTGGTCGAATCGATCAGCTCCCCGACGCGGCTCACCCCGCACGGCTTCGAGGCGGCGATCGCCGCCGGCGCGCTGGCGGTCGACTCGCGCACCAATGAGCAGTTCGACGAGGCCCACATCCCCGGCTCGATCAGCGCCTCCGGGTATGACACCGGCTTCGCCACCAAGGTCGCCGAGATGGTCCCGGTCGACGCCGAGCTGCTGATCGTCGCCGCCTCCGACGGCAAGGAGCTGGAAGCGGCCGAGCTGCTGGCCGCGGTCGGCCTCAGCGTCCGCGGCTTCCTCGGCGGCGGCATGACCGCCTGGCGAGCGGAGGACCGTCCGGTCGAGCGGATCGAGGCGATCGACCTGGCCGAGCTGGCCCGCCGGCTGGATGGCGAGGGCGGACCTCAGGTCCTCGACGTGCGGGGCGACGCCGAGTACGCCGAAGGTCACGTCCCCGGCTCGATCCACATTCCCTTCGCCCACCTGCAGATGCGCCTCGACGAGCTGCCCCGCGAGCGCCCGATCGCGACGATCTGCAAGGCGGGCAAGCGCAGTGGCCTGGCTGCCTCGATCCTCCAACGCGAAGGCTTCGAGGGCGTGATCCACGTCGCCCGCGGCAACGCCGCAACATGGGTCGACGGGCCGAAGCTGTGACATATCGACACGTTTGAGGCCCGTCGGCCGTTTGCGGTCTAGTAGCCCGGGGGGTGGCGGGCTACGAAGCCTTCGGGGGAGTCGACTGGCGAGGAGTGCCAGCGGGGGCCGGGGCCGCCGACGGTGTCGAAGGCGAGGCCGGCGATGATCATCCAGGCGTGTTCGGCGTTGGCGTAGACCGTGATCCACTTGCCGGGACCGGGTTCGCCCCAGGTCTCCAGCCCGGTTGAGTCGAGCGGGCTTTCGAGGAAGCCGCCGCCGTGCAGAGCGAAGCTGACCGCGCCCGAGCAGTCATAGCCCGAGGATTCGAAGGAACCGTGGCCGCCGCCCCAGATGTAGGGCGTGGTGGCGATCGAGTTCGCCGCTTCGATCGCGGCCGCGATCGCCGGCGGCGCTTCGCTCGGCACGCTGGCCTGGCTTTCGGAGATGTAGCTGGCGCTCTCGCCCGGCGTCAGCGGCGCCGGCGTGCCGGTGACCGGCGCCGGGGCGCCCGTCGTGCTGGCGATCTGTTCGGAAATTGAGGCGAGGTTGCTGCTCAGCGCTTCTTCGCGCGATTCGAGCGCTTCCATCGCTTCGCGGCGCTCGGCCTGGGCGGACTTCAGTTCGGCAAAGCGTTCCTCCGCTTCTTGGCGGGCGGCGGCGACTTCGCGCTCCTTGACCGCGATCGCGTCGCGGGCGTCCTTGATCTGCAGGCGCTCCGCAGTCATCCGCTTGACCGCGGAGCGAGCCTGGTCACGCAAGCCCTTGACCCGGGTGGCAACCGAGTCGTCGTACTGCTGAATCTGGTTGAGGTAGTCGGCGCGCGTGCTCACTTCCGACCAATCCGCCGAGTCGAGCACGACGTTGACCATGTCGGGGCTGCCCGACTCATAGATCGCCACCAGCCGGTCGCGCAGCACCTCCAGCGCGCGTTGCAGGCGGGCGCGGACACGGGCCAGGTGGCGCCGGTCTTTTTCCAGCTCCGCCGTCGCCTTGTCGAGCTCGTCTTGCTTGGCGGACAGTTCGGCCTCGACCGATTGCTGCTGCTGGCGCAGGTCGGAGACTTCGCCGATCATCGAGTCGATAGCCCTGTTCTGTTCGGCGATCGTGTCCGCCAGCGCGCTCTGGCTTTCGCGCACGTGGCTGAGCTTGCCCTGCGCCGATTGCAGCTTTTCCTGAAGGTCCTTGGCGGGCGCCGAAGCGACCACGCAAAGCAAGGCGAGCAGGAGGGCGGCGGGCAGCAACCACCGCCAAGAATTACCGCGAGGAGGAACGCGCATCGGCGGATGACGGTAGCGAAGACGCGACGCGATTATTAGGAAGCGCTAATAACCTGCAACTTCCTTTGCAAATGCAGGAAAAACTAGCTGCATATCGGCACCCTGGAGGCGCCGATATGCAGCCGGGAAACGTCAGGCGAGCAGCTTCGCCTTAGCTTTGTCGAACTCCTCGGCGGAGATCGCGCCCTTGTCCTTCAGCTCGCTGAGCTTGTGCAGCTCATCCGCGGGCGAGGCGGCGTGAGCTTGTTCGCGCACATACGAATCAAAGTGTTGCTTGGCCTCGGCCTGCGCCTTGATCGTGCGGTCGCGCATGCCGCTGCCGCGCGCGATTAGGTAGATCAGCGCCGTCAGGAAGGGGATGAAGACGAGGAACAGCACCCATGCCGCCTTTGCCCAACCGGAGGTCTCATGGTCGCGGAAAAGGTCGGTGAGGATCGTGACCAGGATCCAGATCCAGATCACGAAGAAGAAAACCTCGAAGGCAACGAGGAGCGCTTCTCCGAAGTTGATGTCGGCTAGGGGCACAGATAGTCCTTTCGGCGGTGGCTAGTACCGCGAAAGCTATCTCAACCAACGACTATTTTGCCGTGCATGAAGGGGTGAATCTTGCAGTGGTAGCTGAAAGTCCCCTTCTGGCTGAAGCTGACCGCCGCCGACTTGCCGCCCTTGATCTGGCCGGTGTCGAACACACCCTTGTCGGTTGCGGTGTGGGTCGTGCCGGCGGTGGTGTTGGAGAACACCACCCGCGTCCCCTTGCTCACATGGAGGCTCCCGGGGAGGAATTCGAAGTTCTTGATCTTGACCGTCTTCGCGGCGCTGGTCTGCGCCGGCCCTGGCCCCGCGGCGGGGGCAACCTGGCTGACGAGGAGTGTGGCGGCAAGCGCTGCGCAGGCGACAATTCGCTTCATCGGCCTTTTCTACGTGGCGATCCTCGCCCAGGTTCAAAGTAGTCGCGAGAAAAGCACCGCGGAGACCGCGGTCGCAAGGTTGAGGCTGGAAACCCCCTCCCGCATCGGGATCGCCAGGCGAGCGTCTGCCCGCTCGAGCAGCTCCCCGCTGAGGCCGTAGCGCTCGGTTCCGAAAGCGAGGATCGCTCGCGGGTCGATCTCCCCATCCCCCAGCGCATCTCCCTCGGGATCGATCGCGAGCAGCGGCCGGTCGCCCTCGGGGAGGGAGTCGAGCCGGGTGACTGGCAAAGCAAAGTGCAGACCGGCGGCGCCGCGCAGTGCCTCCGGGTGCCAGGGATCGTTACTGCCCGTGGTCAGGACCGCGGCGGCGTCGGCAGCCGCGGCCACGCGCACGCAGGCGCCCATGTTGCCCATCGTGCGCGGATCCTCGAGCAGCACCACTGGCGCCTGGCGCTCATTGCCGAGGACGGCTTTGAGGTCGACGGCCGGTCGGCGCGCGATCGCGACCACACCGGTGCGGGGCGCGTGGGGAACGAGGTCAGCCAGCGCCTGCGCGGAGATCGGCACCGTCCGCTCGGCCAAGGTGCCGGCCAGGTCGGGGGCCAGGTCAGCCGCAAGACGATCGAGCTCGTTTGGGTCGCAAGCCACCGCCTCGAGCAGGTCGGCGCCGAAGCGGAGGCCGTGCTTGAGGGCGTGGAACCCCTCGAGCAGGGCGAGGTCGGGATCGCGGCGGGCAGCACGGTAACGCTGGACGAGGGGGTCGCTCACCGCCCCATCATGCCCGGCGTGGAACGTCGCCGCCGCCAGACATGCTGGGTTTGCGATCTACAACGCGGCCAGGCCGACTATCCCGGCCAGAGCACTTGCCTTGGTCAGCCGATCGACCAGCGGGCTGAGGTAGCGGGCGGTCAATTTGCCCTCCCGCAGCGGCCCTTCCGGCCGCTCGCTAAAGCTCGACGTTTCGCCGTGCTTGCCGGTGGGCCGGCCGTAGAGGTAGCGAGGTTGGTGGCCGGTGAAGAGCACGCCGCGCAAGACCGGGTCGAACGGCTTCGGCTCGATCGCCGCTCCGGCCGCGGCGGCGACCGCTTCGGCGACCGTGTCGGCTTGCTGGGTCGCAAGGGCTCCCTGCTTGACCGGAAAGGTGGTGACGTCGCCGATCGCGTAGGCGTGCTCGAGGCCGATCACCCCACCGTGCTCATCGACGCCGACGAAACCTTCATCGTCGTGGGGGACGCCGTTGGGTGGCCTGCCCTCAAAGCGCGGCATGCTGATCACCGCATCGGCGTCGATCGCGCGCGCCGGGGCGACGCGCAGGCGACCTTGATCGAACTTCATCGGATGGACAGCAGTGATCACCTCGACGCCACGCTCGCGCAGGAGGGCGTCCACCTGTCCCGCCGCGCGCCTACCGAACACCTCGAGCGGCATGTCCTCCGGGGTGACGACGGTCACCTGCGTTTGCCCGTTGCCAGCCTTCTCCAGCTCGGTGACCGCGAAAAGCGCCATTTCGTAGAGCGGCAGGGCCCAGCTGTAACCCGCCGGCATGGTCAGCACGAGGCGCCGCAGGCGACCGCCACGCAGGGCGGCGATCACCTCGCTCACCTGGCCTTCGTTGGCGCCCCAGAAGGTGACGGCGCCAGGCACCGCCCAATGCATGCGCGAGCCGGTTGCGACGATCAGATGGTCGTACGCGAGGCGCTCGCCGCTCTCGAGCACCAGCCGACGGCGCTCCCCATCGATCGTGGCAACGGTCCCGTGCCGAAAGGTGGCCCCGCAGCGCCCAGCGAGCCGCTCGAGCTCGTAGCGAAAGGAACGCACGGCCCCGTAGGGCTCAGCCACCACAAAAGGGCGGAAGACGAACTCGCTGCGCGTGTCGCAAAGCTCTACGTCAACCAGGCCACCGGCGAGGTCATCGAGGGCGAGGGCGGCCTCGATGCCCCCCAGCCCGGCGCCAGCAATCAGCACCTTCTGCCTGCCGCCCAATTGCCCAGCGTCGATCATGATCAGACCCTAGGGCCGACCGGGTTCGGGGTCCACCGCAGGAACCCGTTGAGAAGCTGCGGCTTTCCCGCGCTCACCGTCGGGTTCCGTTTGCCTTGGCGACGAGGGTGGCGATCACCTCATCATCGGAGACCTGATCGAAGTCCTGGTACCACTGGCCGACCCCGTAGAGGAGCGTCGGTTCGAACAGGCAGACCACCTCGTCGGCCTCCGTCCGCAGACGGGCGGCGGAATCCGGCGGGCAGACCGGAACCGCGAGGACGAGGTGGCGGGGCTGCAAGCTGCGAATGTCGCGCAGCGCGGCGGTGTCGGTGACCCCGGTGGCAACGCCGTCGTCAACGACGATCACCAAACGGTCGCGGAGCCGCCGCGCCGGTCGATCGCCGCGATAGGTGTCGACCCGGCGATGTAGCTCGGTGGTCTCACGGACGACGATCGACTCCAGCGTTCGATTGTCGATCCCGAGCACCGCAAGCGCCTCGGGGTCGAAGACCCGCGTGCCACCCTCTGCGATCGCGCCGATTCCATACTCGGGATTGTGCGGTGCTCCGAGCTTGCGTACGGCGAGAAATTCCAGCGGCACGCCTAGCGTCTGGGCGATCTCGGCAGCGACCGGGACCCCTCCCCGCGGCAAGGCAACGACGACTGGCTCTTCTCCCTCGAGCGACCGCAGCCGCTGGGCCAACTGGCGGCCAGCGTCGTGGCGATCGGCGAAGGGGGCCTGGACCGTGTCCCACGAGGCCATCACGGTCTGATTCTCCAGACGGAGCGAAAGCTGTCATCAGGGTATTTCCGCAGTCGACGAACTACTGATGCTTGCTTTCCTCGCGCCGGTGACGGCGAACGAGGGGGGCGACATAACCGATCAGGGCACCAATTGCGACCGCCGCCAGCAAAGTGACGATCAGCGGTGCGTCGAGCGTGACGAAGAGAACGTCAACCCGCACCTGCTGTGAGTTCTGCAGGCAGACGATGACGACGAGCGCGATCAGGACGCCGACGACCCAGGCTCGCCAGTTGGTGCCTTTCTGCTGCTCGGGCATCGCGGACCATCCTAGAGGCGGCCGCTGCGCTCTTCGATCGATTTGCCCCCGTATACAGGGGCAAATCGATCAATCGCCGCCGTTTTGCTCCGTCAGGCTCGGCGCGAAGGACTTCACTTTCGACCCGGCCGCAAGTCCAAGCGGTTCAAGCCCCAACAGGTCCTCGCTGGAGCGCAGCAAGGAGTAGGTGTCGTAGGCCCCCGAGTCGGTGGCGCCTGGCTGGGCGAAGGGCGAGACGACGAGGGCGCCGGTGCGCAGTCCCTCGCCCGTCGGCGGCGGGCCGTCCGGGCTCGCCGGGTTGACGGCCGAGAACGCGATGACCAACGCCCCGTCCGCCTTATAGGCAGGCGCGGCGAGGATCCTGGGAACCCAGGTCGAGAGGAAGGCGTCGGCGGCGGCCGCTCCTTCCACCGCCCCCGGTGTGCACTGCCCGGCCGTGCCCCCTTCGCAGGGCGTCGGTGCGATAAACGAGTAGCTCGGCGTGTTCTCGGCTTTCGCCAAGTCCTTGGTCAGCTCTTCGAGCGGCACGTCGTTTTCGCCGCAGTCGCCGAGATCAAGCAGCGAGTGGAAGTAGGTGAAGGGGTTCTGGCTCGCCGCATAACCGCCGGGCTGGGCGGCCGTGCTCGGCTCGCCCGGATCCGGGTGCACACAGTTGGCGGGTTTACCCGCTTCGTCGACCATCCCCCCCACATAGGCACGCCAACCGAGCTGAGCGATGGTGAGCTGGTCGGCGATCGTCTGCGTTTCGACCGGGTAGACGCAGCCGGCGCCGCTGAGCACGCCTTTGCTGTTTGGGGCAGTGGTGAACGCTTCGTATTCCGGGCAGCCGGCCTTGGTCGCGGCGTTCGGTGGCTGGCCGCTGATCGCGGCGATGCCATTGGGCAGGGCGCCGGCGTCAAGCGCCGCGTAGTGATCGAGCAGAACCCCCTGCGGGCGCAGGGTGGCGCTGAGGTAGGGCATCTGCGACTGGGCCCCAAAAGCCTGGTCGTAGCCCGGGCTGCTCAGCGAGATCACGAAGACGTGTTTGACGGGACCGCTTTCCGTCACCGGTTCAGGAGCTTTCTTGGTCGGTTCTTCGTTGGTCGGGGCGGGCGCGGGGACCGGCGCCGGTGCGGCAGCCGGTTGCGAGAAGGACGGTTCCGGTGCCGGAGCCGATTCTTCGGGCGGCGGTGCCGGAGCGCTGTGGGCCGGTGCGCTGGATTCCGCTGGGGCGCCGAGCACCGCGGCGTTGTGAGCACCGAGGTTGCGGGCGAGCAGGGCCGCGAGCGCACCGCTTCCCCCCGTCCCGGTCATCGCGCTGGCGACGATCGCCGAGGTGGCGACCACCGAGGAGGCGACGAGCAGGCCGAAGCGCTTTCCCGTCAGCGAGGCCGCCGCGGCGATCGCCTGGCCGGCCTTGACCCGGATCGCCGCTTTCACGGTGCCACCGCCGTCAGCGAGTGACCGCACTGGGGACAGAAGCGATCGGCCGGCCCGTAGGGCGAGTTGCAGCTCGGGCAGAGCCCGGCGGCGTCGGAGCGCTGCAGCTCCAGTGCCCGCTCCAAGGCCAACAACTCAGCGTCGACCCGTTGCAGTTCCGCCGCCTTACGGGTGAGCACGTCCATCCGCACGTGGTCGCGGATCGCCATCTCATAGAAGGCACCGCCGAGGTCCGTCTGCATGATCGTGAACTTCTCCAGCAACCGGTCGCGCTGGGCCCGCAGCTCGGCGCTTTCCTCCGGCGTCGGCTCGGCTTTGGCCGGTTGAGGTGGCGGCGGTGTCTGCTGGCGCGGCTTTTTCCGCGCCGACTTCAGTGCCTCGGCCGGCCGGCGCAGGACGTTGTCCAGGGCGCTCACGGTTCGCCCGCCCCGCCCGGCGCGACTGGCGCCGAGCCTGGATCGCCACCGACGACGACCACGTCGGGAATGTTCTGCTGGGCTTTGATGTAGTTGCTGCCGACCTGTTCGGGGTTTTCTTCGACCAGGCGCGTGTCTTCTTCGACCTTTTTCTGCGGCGGCTTGTAGCCGGCCACCTGGTGCACCTCTCCGTTGCTCGTTTTGGCGACCACCTTGCCGCCGCCCTTGGTCGATCTCTTCGCCTCTTTGGCTTTTTTCGCTTTGCCCGTGCTCGCCGTCTTCGGGCCGGAGGTTGCGCCCGCGGTCGCCGTCGCGGGCTGGTTGCGGAGTGCTTCCATCAGCGCCTGGTTGTCGCTGTTGTCGTTGCCGCTGCGGCCGACGACGACGCCGATCGCGACCGCGATCGGCAGCAGGGCAAAGAAGCCGACGGCGGCGGCACGGCTACCCGAGCCCGTTTTGGCAACCGGGCGCGGCGCCGGCCGGTGAGCACGCTTGCTCATCGCCGCGAAGTAGCGGGAAGACGGGTTGGCGCCATTGCCGCGACGGGCGCCGCAATTGACGCAATAGCGCTGCTGCGGGTCGAGCGGAGAACCGCACTCCTCGCAGGGCTCGTACCTACTTGGTTCGGTCATCTCGCTCCTGCCGCTTCTCTTCGCGCTTCTCGAGGATTCGCTTTGATTCAGCCTGCTTTGCCGCAGCCTTGTCCTGCGTCGTCTCGCAGCCGCTGGCGCTGAACGCGAGCAGGAGGACGAGCGCGGCCATCGCGGCAAGTCGATATGTCCCGGGCCTAGCCGAACGCACCGCTCACGTACTCCTGGGTGCGCGGCTCGCGGGGCGAGCCGAAGAGGGCGGTCGCGCTGGCGTACTCGACCAGCTCGCCGAGGTACATGAAGGCGACGTGGTCGGCGATCCGGTAGGCCTGCTGCAGGTTGTGGGTGACGATCACGACCGCGACGTCGTCACGCAGCTTGACGATCAGGTCCTCGATCACCTGGGTCGACTGCGGATCGAGCGCCGAGCAGGGCTCGTCGAGCAGCAGCACCTCGGGCTCAGCGGCGAGCGCGCGGGCGATGCAGAGCCGCTGCTGCTGGCCGCCAGAGAGGCGCAGCGCCGGGTGGTCGAGGTTGTCCTTGACCTCCTCGAAGAGCCCGGCACGCTGCAGGGCGCTGTGGACCTTCGGCTCCAGCGTCTTGCGGCGCACCCGCCGCGAGCCCTGCTCGCGCAGGACGTAGGCGATGTTGTCGAAGACGCTCATCGGGAACGGGTTGGGCTGCTGGAAGACCATCGTCACCCGGCGCCGCAGCAGGGTCGGCTCGATCAGGCGGATGTCGACGTCATCGAGCAGGATGCGGCCACTCAGCGTCGCCGTGCGGGTCAGCTCGGTGAGCCGGTTGAGCGAACGCAGGAGGGTTGTCTTGCCGCAGCCGGAGGGGCCGATCAGGGACAGCACCTCGCCCTGGCGCACCGGCATCGAGACCGACTTGACCGCTTCGCGGTCGGCGTAGGAGACCGAGACGTCGTCGATCTCCATGCGCCGGATCGAGAACTGCGGTGCTCCGATCGAGCGCCGCGCCGCGGTGAAGCCACCGGAGGCCGGTTGTGCGCCGTTGCCGTCCTTGCCGGCACCCGCCGGCGGCGCGACCTCTTGCGCCGGCGGCGTCTGCTCGAGCGGCAGCCGCCTGATCGGCGGCGGCACAGGGATCAATGACTCCACGTTCCTGCCTTTCTCGCGCGGCGGTGGACGATGTCGACGGCGGCGTTCAGCGCCAGCACCATCAGCAGCAGGACGAAGGCCGCCGCGTAGGCCTTCTGCGGCTGGTTGAGGTTCCCGGTTGGGGAGGCCTCGTAGACGAAGTTGGTCAGCGTCGTGCCCGCCCCGCGCAGGTAGTTGAGCGGGAAGGCGCTGCCGACCGGGGCAAAGTTCTGGGTGGCGCCGAGGAGGACGACAATGATCGCCGTGTCGCCGATGATGCGCCCGAGGCCGAGCATCGCACCGGTGGCGACCTGGGGGCGCGCGGTCGGCAGCAGGATCCGCCGCACCGTCGCGATCTTGGTCTTGCCGACCGCGTAGGAGGCCTCGCGCACGTGCTGGGGAATCGCGTTGAGGCCCTCGCGCGTGCTGGCGACGACCAGCGGCAAGGCGACCAGCGAGAGCATCGCCGAGGCGGCGAAGAAGGAGCGGCCGAAGACGATCCCTTCGGAGGTGCGACTGAGGAAGCCGAGCGCGGTGCTGGAGAAGATCACCGTGCCGAAGAGGGCGAGCACGATCGAGGGGATGCCGGCGATCGACTCGATCGTCGATTCGGCGATCCGCGCCAAGGCGGCCGGGCGGCCGTACTCGACCAGCCAGACCGCGATGCCGACTCCGGCCGGCAGCGCCAGCGAAATTCCCATCACGGCGACGATCAGGGTGCCGATGAAGGCATCGGAGAAGCCACCCGATTCGGCCTGGTTGAAGCCGGCGCTGGCGGGGGTGAACAGCATCGAAGGTTTCAGGTACTTGATCCCCTGCAGGAACAGGTAGACGGCGATCGCCACCGCGATCGCGCAGAAGAGCAGCCCAAGCGCCCAGCAGATCGCCAGGCCGATGCGATCGGAGAGCTGCCAGGTGGCACTGCCCTCAACCGCCTTCTTGCGCGGCGACTGCTGGACGGGCGCGGCGGGCGGGCCTTTCTGCGCCGGAGGCGTGGCGACTGAGGAATCCATCAGGCGGTCGCCCCGTATTTGCGCATCGCCCGCCGCGCCATCCAGCCGGCCAGGGAGAAGAGGGCCGCGGAGAAGAGCAGGAACGCCGCGATCGCGAAGAGCGTCGCGTTCGAGGGCGCCGAGCCAAGCGAGTCGATGTTCTTGACGATCGTCGGCGCCAGCGGCCGCGAAGGCTCGTATATGAAGATCAGCCCGTCGGCGGGGTTGGGCGCGAAGGCGACCGAGCCGGAGACCATCGCCAGCATCACCGCCTCGCCGATCGCGCGGGCAACCGCCAGCACCGTGCCGGCGACAATCGCCGGGCGGGCGCTGCGCACGGCGATCTTCCAGGTCGTGCGCCAGCGGTTGACCCCTAGCGCCAGCGAGCCCTCGAGCCAGCCCGGCCGCACCGATCGCAGACCATCGGAGAAGATCGAGATCATCAGCGGCGCGATCATCACCGTGAGGATCAGCACCGCCGCCAGCAGGCTGTAGCCGCTGAGCGAGATCACGCCGGCCACCGAGGCCTTCTGCGGCTCGGTGACCAGGTGGTTGCCGATGAACGGCACGATCACCAGCACGCCGAGCAGGCCGTAGATCACCGAGGGCACGCTGGCGAGGAAGCGGACGACCGGCTGCAGCACGTCGCGCATCCGCTCCGGCGCGAACTCGACGATGAAGACGGAGACGAAGAGCGAGCAGAAGAGGCCGAGCAGGACGGCGCCGCCGGTGATCAGCAGCGTGCTCCAGATCAGCGGCCAGGCGTGGAAGGTGTAGACGTAGTTGGCTCCTTCGAGGCCAGAGAGGTAGATCTGGTTGAGCTGTTCTTCAATGTCGCCGCCGGAGCCGAGCCAGGCGAGGCCGTTGTGCGCGAAGGAGGGCCAGGCGCGGACGAAGACGGTGACGATCAGCGCCAGCAGCAGGCCAACCACTGCACAGACCAGCGCGCCGAGCAATCGCTCGGCGCGCTGGTCGGACCACTTGGGCCCTTCCTCAGGGAGGTACCGCTCGTCCATCTAGCGCTTCTTGGGCTTCTTGTTGAAGGCGGGGACACCGCCGGCCTTCGAGATCACTTCGCCCGCGAGCGGGTCACGCCGCGCCCAATCGATGAACTTGGCAAGAGCCGGCGAGATGCCGCTGCCGTCACCGGGAAGGACGAGGAAGAGGTAGCGCGAGAGCGGGTACTTGAGTGGCTCGACGCTGATCTTCGATGCTTCGCAGGGGACGCCGTTGACCTTCAGCGCCTTCTGCCCCGCGCCCTGCCAGGCGAGACCGTCATAGCCAATCGCGTTCGGGTCGGTCTTGACCGCGTTGACGACGAGGCCGTCGGCGGTCAGCGCGTTGACGTTGGAGGCCGGCAGTTCGTTGTTGAGCACCGCCTGCAGGAAGAAGTTGTAGGTCCCCCCGTTGGTATCACGACCGACCGGGTCGATCGTCGTCGCCAGGCCCGATCCGGCCAGTTGGCTCCAGTTGGTGAGCAGCCCGCGATAGATGTCGTGGGTCTGCTGGATCGTGATGTTTTTGAGCTTGTTCTTCGGGTTGACATCGATGCAGAGCCCGTCGAGGAACATCTTGACGTAGGTCGTGCCGGCGTCACTGGGCAGCGGCGTGCGCGCCTGCCCGGCGAACTGGCTGGTCCCGTTCTGCACGTCCTTGACGCCGGCATTGCCGCCGTTGGCCGTGTAGACGAAGTGGACCTTGTGGTTGACCTCTTTCGTGTAGGTCTTGAACAGCGCCTGCAGGACCGGCTGGGCCGCGACTGAGCCCGAACCGATCAGGGTCACCGCCCCGGCAGAAGCCGGCAGCGCGAGAGCCGCGAGGGCGACCACCGAAATGGCGAAAGTCCTGATTCTCATGCGGAGTTTGCTTCCTTCCTTGCCGGGTACTGGAGTTTCTTGATTGCCTAACTCGACATGACCCTAGCAGCTTCTGTACTTTATTGACCTCTTTACTAAAGAAGGCTGCCTCGGCACGCCCAGAAGGAGGTTCAATTGCTCAGAAGACGACTGTCCACCCCCCGCGCCATCACGGTGGTGGCGCTGGCGGCTGTGCTCGCGGCGGCGATCGCCGTGGCGCCATCACTTGCCGGGGCGCCTTTCATCACCAAGCAGGCCGCCGGGAAGATCTACGTGACCAATAAGAAGGCCGCGAAGCTGTACCTGAAGCAGAAAGCGGCCGGCAATATCTACGTGAAGAAGACGGAAGCGCCGTTCACGCCAGTCGCGGGCGTCGCCGCGGGGACCGCGGTCTTCGGCCCCTCGGGCGCCACCTCGCCAGGGTTCATCCCGACCGCGTTCACCACGGTCGCGACCCCCGGCAACGCCTCGGCGGTGGTCACCTTCTCCGGTCAGGCGACGTGCTTGGCGGCGAAACCGACGGTCGAACTGGCCTGCCCGATCCAGATCCTGGTCGATGGCCAGGCGCTGGGCAAGGTCAACTTCGCCCCGGCAACGGCGGGCTCGCCGAATCCTGCCCCGCTCACCTACACCGTCACGCAGACCACGGTGCTGCAGAAAGGCGGCCACGTGATCGCCGTCCAGTACGCCGGCGCCAAAAATGTGATCTTCACGCTGAAGAGCTGGAACCTCGCGGTCCAGGCTTACCCGGAGCGCCCGGAAGCGGCGACACCGGAAACCGCCAAATAAGAGCGGTCAACGAGAAACGCCCCCGGAGTGGAAATGCCACTCCGGGGGCGTTTGCTCGAGGGAGGTCGGGAGAGACCTCAGTGCCCGCGCAGCTGGAACCGCGCTGGGCGTGGGAGCGGCTCGCCGAGGATCAGGCGGGCCCGGTAATAGAGCGCTTCAAAAGCCTGGGTATCGAGCTCCTCCGTACCGCTCTGCTCACGGCCTGGCTGGGTCGCGATCCCTTCCGCGGGCCCACCCCCTACCGGCTGGCGATATACGCCGTTCAGCCTGCCGCGCGAGACGAATTTCGTGTGCTCTGGTGCGCCACTCACCTGCTCCTCCTTTCTTTGCTTTATTGACCATCTAACTCAACAATAGCATGTGAGACCGCGGGGCGTCCTGGGTAGATGGGTCAGATGTCCAATCTGGTGCTCGGGCCACTGCTGCGCTACGTCTCCGAAACCGAGGCGACGATCTGGGTCGAGACCGACTCGCCCTGCGAGGTTGAGGTGCTCGGCCGGCGCGAGCCGACCTTCTCGGTCCTCGGACACCACTACGCGCTGGTGCGAATCGAAGACCTCGAGCCCGGCGGCTTCTATGAGTACGAGGTTCACCTCGACGGCGAGTGCCGCTGGCCAGAGCCCGGCAAGGACTTGCCGCCGAGCGCGATCCGCACTTTCTCTCCCGGCAAAGCGGTCGACATCTGCTTCGGCTCCTGCCGCGTCGCCGTGCCGCACGAGCCGCCTTACACGCTGACCAAAGACGAAGACGAAGATGGCCACGAGCTCGACGCCCTGCACGTGCTCGCCGAGCAGATGACCCGCGGCGACCGCAGCAATTGGCCGGAGCTGCTCTTCTTGCTCGGCGACCAGATCTACGTCGACGAGGGCTCACCGCGGACCCGCGAGAAGATCGAGGCGCGGCGCGATACGAGCGAGCCGCCGGGCAAAGAGATCCTCGATTTCGAGGAGTACAGCTGGCTCTACGAAGAGTCCTGGAGCGAGCCGATGATCCGCTGGCTCTTCTCCACCGTCTCGGTCTCGATGGCCTGGGATGACCACGACATGAGCGACGACTGGAACATCTCGCGCTCCTGGCACGAGGAGATGGACCGCAAGGAGTGGTGGCACGAGCGCGCCACGGACGGCATCGCCAGCTACTGGATCTACCAGCACCTCGGCAACCTCTCGCCGCGCGAGCTCGACGAGGACGAGCTCTACGCCAAGGTGCGCGGCAACCGCGACGCGACCCCGCTGTTGCGCGGCTGGGCGAAGGAAATCGAGACGACCGCGGCCGGCGCCCGTTGGAGCTTCTGCCGCGACATCGACGGTTCCCGCGCGCTCTTCGTCGACTCGCGCGCCGCTCGTGTGCTCACCGAGGAGCGCCGCTCGATGTTCGACGACGAAGTCTGGAACTGGGTCGTCGAGCACGCCACTGGCGACTTCGACCACCTGCTGATCGGCACCACCGTGCCCTTCCTCCTCTCCCCCGGCTTCCATTACCTGGAGGCCTGGAACGAGCGGCTCTGCGACGGCGCCTGGGGCCGGCCGCTGGAGCGCCCGAGCGAGAAGCTGCGCCGAGCCGTCGACTTCGACCACTGGGGCGCCTTCCAGTTCTCCTTCCAGCGGATGCGCAAGCTGCTTGAAGAGATCGGCTCCGGCAAGCGCGGAAAACCACCAGCCTCGATCGTCTTCCTTTCCGGCGACGTCCATCACGCTTACGTCTCCGAGGTCGCCTTCAAGCCCGGCGCCGAAGTCCAGAGCGCCGTCTACCAGGCGGTCTGCTCCCCCTATCGCAATCCGCTGGCAGCCAACGAGCGGCGCGTCGTCCGCGCCGGTTTCTCACGCCCTTTCAGCGCCGTCGCCCGCCGCCTCGCCGGGGCCGCAGGCGCACCGGACCCCGGCATCCGCTGGCGCCTCCTCGATGGCCCCTACTTCGACAACCAGGTCGCGACCCTGCGCCTCGACGGCCGCAAGGCGATCGCCCGCCTCGACAAGACCATCCCCGAAGAGGATGATCACCCGCAAGCGCTCGAGAAATCCTTCGAGCGGCGCCTGGCTTGATGGCGAAGTCGGGGCGGGGCGCCACCCGGCAAAGCGCACCCCGCCCCGTCGCCCCTTCAGGCGGCTGCAGTTACCTCTGCGTCGTCGCCGCCCTGTGAGTCACGGGGAGTCGAGGCCCCATCACCGTTGGGTGGCGAGTCACCGCTGAAGCTCTTGGTCGTGCCCGGCCGCAGGTAGACGATCTGGCCCTGCCGCAGCTCGAGCTTCTGCAGCTCGGCGCGGGTCAGCTGGGCCCAGACCTCGCTGCCGTCGGCGAGCACGAACTCGACCCGGATCTCGAAGCCAAGGGCGACGATGCGCTGCACCATCGCCTCTTCGGTGCGCTCGTCGGGGTCGAGCACGACGTCCATGTCGTGCGGCCGCACGAAGCCGTCGCCGAGCCGGTTGACCTCGCCGACGAAGCTCATCACGAACTCGTTAGCGGGATGGTCGTAGAGGTCGTCGGCGCTGCCCGACTGCTCCACCCTGCCCTCGTTCATCACCACGAGCTGGCCGGCGACGTCCATCGCCTCCTCCTGATCGTGGGTGACGAAGATCGTCGTCACGTGCATCTCCTCGTGGAGGTTGCGCAGCCAGGTGCGCAGGTCCTTGCGCACCTTGGCGTCGAGCGCGCCGAAGGGCTCGTCGAGCAGCAGCACCTGCGGCTCGACCGCCAACGCCCGGGCAAGGGCCATGCGCTGGCGCTGGCCACCGGAGAGCTGTGAGGGGAAGCGGCCGGCGAGGCCGTCGAGCTGGACCAGGCGCAGCAGCTCGTGCACGCGAGCTGAGATCTTCGTCTTGTCCCACTTGCGGATCTTCAGGCCGAAGGCGACGTTGTCATAGACCGTCATGTGCTTGAAGGCGGCGTAATGCTGGAAGACGAAGCCGACGCCGCGCTTCTGCGCTGGCTTCCCGGTCGCGTCCTCGCCGTTGATCGTCACCTGCCCCGAGTCCAGGTCCTCGAGCCCGGCGATCGCCCGCAGCAGGGTGGACTTGCCACTCCCGCTGGGGCCCAGCAGAGCCGTCAGAGAGCCGTCGGGGACATCGATCGATACGTCGTCGAGCGCCTGAAAGTCACCGAAGCGCTTATTTGCTCCCTCGACTGAGATTCCCATCAGGCGTCCTCCTTTCGTTTGAGCAGGTTCATTGCGAACAGGGTGATCAGCGCCAGGAGCGCCAGCACCAGGGAGGCGCCGTAGGCGCCGGTGGAGTTGAAGTTGGCGTACTGCTTCTCGACGAACAGCGGCAGGGTCTGGGTCTGCCCGCTAATCGAACCGGAGACGATCGTCACTGCGCCGAACTCGCCGAGCACCCGTGCGGTGGTGAGGACGATGCCGTAGGCGACACCCCAACGGATCGAGGGCAGGGTGATCTTCCAAAAGGTCTGCCAGCCATTCGCACCGAGGGTCGAGGCGGCCATCTCCTGGTCGGTCCCGATCTCCTGCAGCACCGGCACCGTCTCACGGACCACGAACGGCAGCGAGACGAAGATGCTGGCAAGGACCATCCCCGGCACCGAGAAGAGAATCTCAATTCCGTTTTCGCCGAGAAACGCGAACCAGCCGCCGGTTCCATAGAGGAGGAAGAGCGAGAGGCCGATGACGACCGGCGAGACCGCGAACGGAAGGTTGATAATTGCGTCGATCACCGGGTTCGCCTTCGACTTGCGGCGGACCAGGAGCAGCGCGCAGGCGACTCCGAAGATCGTGTTGAGCGGCACCGCGATCACGACCATCAGCAGCGTCAGCTTCAGTGCGTGCAGGCCGTCGGGCGAGGTGATCGCGTCGAGCGGCGGGCCGATCCCGTCTTCGAAGGTCTTGTAGAAGATCATCACCAGCGGGATCAGCAGCAGCATCGTCAGGTAGCCGAGCCCGAGCACTCGCAAGCCCCAGCGGCTGGCGGGATTGGCATTCATCAGGCGCCACCTCCCGAGACATCCTTGTTCTCGACAGCGACGATGAAGTCCGTCGAGCCGCGGTCGTGGCGGATCGCCCAGCGCTGGATCAACGAGACGCCGGCGAGCAACAAGAGCGAGGCGACGAGCAGCACCACCGAGACGGCGGAGGCGCCGATCTCGTTGCCGGACTCGATCTGGTTGCGGATGAAGACCGAGGAGACGGTCGTGTCGGGCAACCCGCCCGCGAAGAGGAGGACGGAGCCGAACTCGCCCAGCGCGCGGGCGAAGGCGAGGGCGACGCCGGCGGCAAGGCCGGGAAGGAGGTTGGGGAAGATGATGCGGCGGAAGATCGTGAAGCTCCCAGCCCCGAGCGAGGCGGCGGCGGCCTCCATCTCACGGTCCATCTCCAGCAGCAGTGGCTGCACGGCGCGGACGACAAAGGGAAGGGTGACGAACATCAGCGCTACGACGACGGCGGCCTGAGTCGCCGCCAGGTGAATCCCCAGCGGGCTGTCGTTGCCGTACAGCGTCAGCAGGGTGAGGCTGGCGACGATTGTCGGCAGGGCAAAGGGGAGGTCGATCACCGCGTTGACCGCGCTTTTGCCGGGGAAGTCGTCGCGAACCAACAGCCAGGCGAGGATCGTGCCGAAGATTCCATTGATCACGACGACGATCAGCGAGCAGACGACCGTCAGTTTCAGGCTCTTCAGCGCCAGGGGCGAGGTGACCTGTTCCCAGAAGGCGCCGAGGCCACCGGCGAAGGCTTCGCTGACGACGGCCGCCAGCGGCAGCAGCACGATGATGCTCAGGTAGAGCATGACCGTGCCGCCGCCGACGCCGACGCCGAGCCCGGGCAGGCGGATGCCTGCCCGGGGTGCTGGAACTGATGTTGCGCTTGCCGGGTGCGCGGACATCAGCCGGAGGTGGAGACTCCGAGTTCCGTCTCGATCTTGGCGACCGAGCCGGTTTCGTCGTCAAAGAATTCGTCGTTGACTTTGCTCCAGCCACCGAACTGGCTGATCTTGAACAGTTCCTTCGGGGTCGGGAACGTCTTCGCGTCGACCAGCTTCGGGTTGACCGGGCGGTAGCCGTTTTCGGCCCAGATTTCCTGGCCTTCATCGGACCAGATGAACTTGAGGAAATCCTGCGCCGCCGGCTCCGGGGCGCTGGTGGTGACCGCGATCGGGGTTTCGATCAGGATCGTCGAGGGCGGCACGATGTATTCGAGGTCTTCGCCTTCGTTTTCGGCCTTGATCGCCTCGTTCTCGTAACCGAGCAGGACGTCGCCCTGGCCCTGGGTGAAGGCGGCGAGCGCATCGCGGGCGCTGCCCGGCTGCGCGACCGTCTTTTCAAGCAGGGTCTTGACGCCTTCCAGCGCCTGGTCGGGAGACTTGCCCTCGTTGATCAGGGTGCCGTAGACGGCCATGATGTTCCAGCGCGCCGCGCCGGAGCTGAACGGGTTGGGGGTGACCACGTCGACGTCCTTGCTCAGCACGTCATCGAGGCTGTGGATTCCCTCCGGATTGCCTTTGCGGACGCTGATCACGACGACCGAGTCCTGGGCGATGCCGCCGTAGGGCTGCTTGTCCCAGTCTTTGGCGACGAGGCCGCCTTCTTCGACCAGCCGTTCCATGTCGCCGGCCTGGGCGAAGTGGACGACCGAGGCGGGCTGGCCGGCGACGACCGCGCGACTCTGGTCGCCGGAGGCGCCGAAGGAGTTGCTGAAGCTGACGTCCTTGCCAGCGGAGGTCTTCTCGAAGGCCGGCTCGAGGCTTTCCTGGTAGACGGATTCGGGCGTTGAGTAGCCGACCACGTCGAGCTTGCCCCCACTTCCAGAGCCTCCGGAAGCCGAGCTGTCGTCGCTACTGCTGCCACAACCTGCCACTACGACCGCGAGAGCGAATACGGCGGCCAGGAGGACCGCTGTAACGCTGCGCCGCCGGGTTACCTTGCGAGCGTTCCGCATGGAAAGAATCCCTTCTTTCTTTACTGATTTAGTTTTTTGAGTGACTTAGTTCTAAATGAGGTGCGGAGCAAGGTAGCACAAAGTCGATCAGAAAAGTCGTAAAAGCCGATCAGGATTCACCCCGTAGTTCCCCGCCCAGCCGAGGCCGACAGGCCGAAATCTCCGGAATAACTGGAGATTGCGGCCCGTCGATTCTGGAGATTCGGCCCGTCGATTGGCTCAGGCCGCTGCTACACGGCTCTCGTCACTCGGCCCGGGGCGCAGGATCAGCACCTCGGCCGGGGCCTTCTCGAGCAGCCAGACGAGGTCGTCTCCCGAGAGGCCGGCGGCGCCGGTCGCGCCAGCTGAGACGACGACGCGGTCGAAGCTCTCCTGGCCGAGCAGGCGACGCAGGGCGTGGCGGTAGCTGCGGCCGCGCTCGATGCGAGCGTCGACCGCCACCCCCTGGCCGGTCGCCCGCTGTTCGATCGCCTCCAGCATCGGCATCGCCTTCGCCGCCTCGGCGGGGATCGCGCAGTCGAGCGGCAGCTGCTTGGGGACGGCGGCGAGATAGGCGGGCATCAGCATCGCCTGCTCGGCTTTAGCGAGACGGAGGGCGGCGTCCACGGCGCGCCGCGAAATCTCGGTGCCGGTGAAGGGCAGGAGGATCTGGTGCACCTCCTGCGGTCGCTCCGAGCGCTTGCCGCGCAGGCGGGAGCGAGCGATCAGGTAGCCGCCGCAGAGCCCGAGCAGCAGGGCGAGGCCGACGAGGAAGTGCTCGATCACGCCTCTCCCTCCCCTCCGTCGGCGGGATCAATCATTTCGCTCCTCACCGTTACTGCGGTGGGCGACGATCCGCACGTCGACCCCGGCCGGGGTCGCCTTCATCAGTCGCTGCGGCAGGGGTTCGCGCAGGCGACCAAAGCCGGTGGGAGGCAGTGACTCGCCGACCATCAGGTAGGTGATGCCGCGCTCGCGCACGACCCGCGCCGCAGCGGCGACGAGGTCGTCGTGCTCCTCGATCAGCAGGGTCGCCCCCAGCACCGAGGCGAGCTGGCGCAGCGCCGTCACCTGGCGCTCCTCCTCCCCCGCGATCGGCTTGCCGGGGGCCTTGACCCAGAGCAGGTCGAGGCCGGTGCCGAGCCGCTGGGCTGAGCGCCAGGCGCGGCGGACCAGGCGCTGCGAGCTGGGCTGCGGCCGCACCAGGGCGAGGATGCGCTCGCCGACCGCCTTCGGCACCTCGGCGGCTACTCGCTCTTCGCGCGTGCCCAGCGGTTCGTCCAGGTGCAGGGTTAGCCGCTTCGACTCGACGTCCTCGGCCACCTGGCGCAGGCTGACCTCCCGCAGGGCCGCCAGGTTCTCGATCCGGAAGAAGTTGTTCAGGGCGGCGTCGACGTTCTCGCCGGGGTAGACCTTGCCGGTGCGCAGGCGCTCGACCAAGGCCTCGGGGGTGAGGTCGATCAGCACGACTTCGTCGGCTGTGCCGAGCACCGAGTCGGGCACGGTCTCCCGCACCGTTACCCCGGTCAGCTCCGCCACCCTGTCGTTGAGCGACTCGAGGTGCTGGACGTTGACGGTCGAGTAGACGTCGATCCCGGCCGCCAGCACGTCGGCGATGTCCTCGTAGCGCTTGCCGTGCTCCAGTCCTGGCGGGTTGCTGTGGGCGAGCTCGTCGATCAATGCCAGCTCGGGGTTGCGGGCCAACACCTCCGGCAGGTCCATCTCCTCGACCTCAACATCGCGGTAGACGACCCGGCGCCGCGGAATCACCTCCAGCCCCTCCGCCTGGGCGCTGGTCTCCTCGCGCTTGTGCGGCTCGAGGTAGCCGATCGCGACGTCGCGCCCAGCCTCCTGCTCGGCCCGGCCCTCCTGCAGCATGCGGTAGGTCTTGCCCACCCCGGCCGCCATGCCGAGGAAGATCTTGTAGTGGCCGCGGTCCATGCCGCCGCCCCTCAGCCCTCCGCGGGGACCCGCATCTTCAGGCCCCGAGCAGGTTGTGGACGACGAGGTCGATCAGCTTGATCCCGACGAAGGGGGCGATCAGGCCACCGAGGCCATAGATCAGCATGTTGCGCCGCAGCAGGGCGCCGGCGCCGATCGGCCGGTAGCGGACGCCGCGCAGCGAGAGCGGGATCAGCAACGGAATGATCAGCGCGTTGAAGATCACCGCGCTGAGGATCGCCGATTCCGGCGTCCCCAGCGACATCACGTTGAGCGCGTCGAGCGGGCCTTTTTCGCCGGCCAACGCGTAGGTCGTCGCGAACATCGCCGGCAGGATCGCGAAGTACTTGGCGACGTCGTTGGCGATCGAGAAGGTGGTGAGGGCGCCGCGGGTGATCAGCAGCTGCTTGCCGACCTCGACGATCTCGATCAGCTTGGTGGGATTGGAGTCGAGGTCGACCATGTTGCCCGCCTCGCGCGCCGCCTGGGTGCCGCTGTTCATCGCCACGCCGACGTCGGCCTGGGCCAGCGCCGGGGCGTCGTTGGTGCCGTCGCCGGTCATCGCGATCAGCCGCCCGTCGGCCTGCTGCTCGCGGATCAGCTCGAGCTTGCGCTCCGGTGTCGCTTCGGCGAGGAAGTCGTCGACGCCGGCCTCCTCGGCGATCTTCGCCGCGGTCAGCTTGTTGTCGCCGGTGACCATGATCGTGCGGATGCCCATCGCCCGCAGCTGATCGAAGCGGGCGCTCATCCCCTCCTTGATCACATCCTTGAGGTAGACGACGCCGAGCACGTGCTGGTCGCGGGCGACCGCCAGCGGCGTGCCGCCCTCGCGGCCGATCCGGTCGAGCTCGGCGCGCAGCTCGCCCGGGACCCGGCCGCCCTCAGCGGCGACCCACCGCTCGATCGCGTCGCCGGCCCCCTTGCGCAGGCGGGTCCCGTTAAAGTCGACGCCGCTCATCCGGGTCTCGGCGGTGAAGGGGACGAAGCTCGGCTCGTGGCCGTTGAAGTCGTGCTCGCGGATGCCGAAGCCCTTGGCGAGGACGACGATCGAACGGCCCTCGGGCGTCTCGTCGGCGAGCGAGGACATCTGCGCTGCCTCGGCCAGCTCCTCCGCGGTCACGCCGGGCATCGGCATGAACTCGACCGCCTCGCGGTTGCCGAGCGTGATCGTGCCGGTCTTGTCGAGCAGCAGCAGGTCGCAGTCGCCGGAGGCCTCGACCGCACGGCCGGAGAGGGCGAGCACGTTGCGGCGTACGAGCCGGTCCATGCCGGCGATCCCGATCGCCGAGAGCAGCGCCCCGATCGTGGTTGGGATCAGCGCCACCAGCAGCGCGATCAGCGTCGTCTCGGAGAGCTCGGTGCCGGCGAAGAGAGCGAAGGGGCGCAGCGAGACAACGACGACGACGAAGACCAGGGTGAGGCCGGCGAGGAGGATGCCGAGCGCGACCTCGTTCGGGGTCTTCTTGCGTTCGGCGCCCTCGACCAGGCCAATCATCCGGTCGAGAAACGATTTGCCTGGCTCCTGGGTGATCTCGACCATGATCCGGTCCGAGAGCACGCGGGTGCCGCCGGTGACGGCGGACCGGTCGCCGCCGGCCTCGCGGATCACCGGCGCCGACTCGCCCGTGATCGCCGACTCGTCGACCGAGGCGATGCCCTCGATCACGGTGCCGTCGCCCGGGATCGTCTCCCCCGCCTCCACCACAACGACGTCGCCGCGAGTCAGCTCGGATGCCGGCACCTCGTCGCCGTCGCGCAGGCGGGCGACGGTCTCGGTCCGCATCGACCGCAAGCTCGCCGCCTGAGCGCGGCCACGTCCCTCTGCCAACGCCTCGGCGAGGTTGGCGAAGACGACCGTGAGCCAGAGCCAAACAGCGATCGTGAAGCTGAACCAGGAGGGCTCGTGACCGCCGCCCAACGGGCCGCCGCCGAAGAGCCGGATCAGCCAGGCGACGGTGGTGACCAGGGCGCCGATCTCGACCACGAACATCACCGGGTTGCGCACCTGCACCCGCGGGTCGAGCTTGCGCAACGACTCGAGCAGAGCCGGCCCCACGACCTCCGGATCAAAGAGCGACCGCGTCTTCCCCTCAGCCCTCATCCCCGCCCCCTCCCAAGCCGCCGACGGGCCGAAACCGTGTCGATATGTCACTTTTTCGGCCCGTCGGCCCCAGTTCGTCGAGGGCGATGTTGAGCTCGAGGACGTTGACGCCGGGCTCGCCGAAGACCCCGAGCGCGCGGCCGTCGGTGTGGGCCGAGATCAGCTCTTCGACTTTGCGCAGCGGCAGGCCCCGCACGACGGCGACGCGGTGGGCCTGGATGCGCGCGTTCGCTTCCGAGATCTGAGGGTCGACCCCGGAGGCGGAGTTGGTCACCGCGTCGACCGGCACCTGGGCTCTGGTCAGCGACCTGTCGTATGGCTTGTTGAGCTTGAGGTAGGCGGCGAGGTTTTCGCGCACCTCTTCCCGCCCTTCGACGCTGTTCGGCCCGACGTTGCCGAAGAAGGTCGCGTCGGCGGCGTATCCGGTCGCCGAGGGCCGAGACTGGAAGTAGGCCGGCACGCCCTTGAAGTCCTGGCCGATCAGGATCGAACCGACCGTCTTCCCGTGCAGCGTCAACTTGGAGCCGTTCGCCTTCCCGGGGAAGACGACCTGGGCGATGCCGGTGATCGCCAGCGGGTAGGCGATGCCGAGGACGAGGGTAAGGACGGCGACCGCGATCAGCGAGGTGAGCAGGTCACGCTTCATCAGAACAACCTCGTGGTCAAGCTCTGCACGACCGGGCCGAGCAGGATCGCCGGGAAGAAGGTGAGGGCGCCAACCAGAACGACGACGCCAACCAAGAGGAAGACGAAGGTCGGGTTGTCGGTTCGCATAGTCCCCAGGCCCGCCGGCGAGACCTTCTTGCTGGCGAGGGCACCGGCGACGGCGAGGACGAAGAGGATCGGCGCAAAGCGCGCCCCGATCAGGACGAAGCCGCCGAGCAGGTCGGCGAAGGAGATCCCGTAGGAGCCGACGTTGCCGGGCGTGTGCGGCTGGACGAAGCCGGTGTAGCCGGCCCAGGCGGAGCCGTTGTTGTTGGCCTGGGAGAGGTAGGCGTAAAGCGTCTCGGAGAAGCCCTGGGGATTGACGCCGGCAGAGAGCGAGCGTTTGCCCAGTGTCGTCGCCGAGGCCACCCCCGAGGAGAGCAGCACCACCAGGGGGGTGAAGAGCACCCCGAGCGAGACCAGCTTGATCTCACGCGCCTGGATCTTCTTGCCGAGGTACTCGGGCGTGCGGCCGACCATCAGACCGCCGATGAAGACGGCGAGCAGGACGTAGAGCAGCATCGTGTAGAGGCCGGCCCCGACCCCGCCGAAGACGACCTCGCTGAAGCTGAGGTTGACGAAGGGCACCGCCCCGCCGAGCCCGGTCAGCGACTCGAAGGCGGCGTTTACCGCACCGCATGAGGTGACCGTTGTCACCGCGGTCCAGAGGGAGGAGTCGGCAATGCCGAAGCGCTGCTCCTTGCCCTCCATGTTGCCCCCGGTGGAGCCGTCGAAGGCGTGGGTGTGGAGGCCGGCGAGATGCTGGGCCGGGGTGCCGTGCTGCTCCGCCATGTAGACGACGATCACGCCGCCGACGAAGAGCACGAACATCGCGCTGAAGATCGCCCAGCCCTGGCGCTGGCTGCCGACCATGCGGCCGTAGGTGTAGGTGAGCCCAGCTGGGATGACCAGGATCAGCAGCAGCTCGACGAAGTTGGTGAGGCCGCTCGGGTTCTCGAACGGCATCGCCGAGTTGACGTTGAAGAAACCGCCGCCGTTGGTCCCCAGCTCCTTGATCACCTCCTGCGAGGCAACCGGGCCGCCGGCCAACGTTTGGGTCCCGCCGGCGAGCGTGTGTATCGCCGCGTAGTGGCCGAGGTTTTGGATCACGCCCTGGGAAACGAGGAAGAGCGCCCCGACAATCGAGACCGGCAGCAGCACGTAGAGCAGTGTGCGGATCAGGTCCCCCCAGAAATTCCCGATCTCCCTGCCGCTGCGGGCGACGAGGCCGCGGATCAGGGCGACGACGACGGCGATCCCCACTGCAGCCGAGACGAAGTTCTGCACCGCCAGACCGGCCATCTGGGCGAAGTAGGTGAGCGTCGTCTCGCCGCCGTAGTACTGCCAGTTGGTGTTGGTGACGAAGGAAGAGGAAGTGTTGAAGCTGAGGTCCCAGGGGCCGGAATGGAAGCCCTGCGGGTTGAAGGGCTGAATCCCCTGCGTGCGCAGGACCAGGTAGAGCGCGACCCAGAAGAGCAGCGAGAAGACGATCAGGCTGCGCGCGTAGGCCTTCCAATCCTGGCCTTCATGCTCGGGCCGGACGCGCAGCACCTTGTAGGTGAGGCGCTCGATCGGCCCGAGCAGGGGCGTGAGGAAGACGCGCTGGTTGGTGAAGACCCGCGCCATGTAGACGCCGACCGGCTTGGTTAGCGCCACCAACACGGCGACAAAGATCCCGATCTGCAGCCAGCCCTGGGCCACTAGAAGCCCTGGGCCACTAGAGATTCTCGCTTCGCAGCAGCGCGTAGATGAGGTAGATGCAGACGAGCGCCGCGACGAGGAGGCCGAAGGCATCGGCGCCCGAGAACGCAGCGATGGCGATCGCGCTGCTCATACGCGGTCGATCAAGTCGATCGCCCAATAGAGGAGAGCGAAGAGACCGACTGCCAGCGCTATCGCGAAAAGGTCGGCGAGGGGACCACCCCCACCGGGAAAGATGTCGGCAAACGAGAGCACGAGACCATCGTTCCCCCGCCAACGTCAAGGCCCCGTGGGTAATCGCGGCGCGGCCGTGGAGATTTCGTCAAGACGTAGGGTTGCCGCCCGTGCTCACGCTCTTCGGCATCGCCGCGCTCACATTCATGATGGCCATGTACGCGCTGGAGAAACGCGGCCGCGGCTTCATCCTCGCCTTCTCCTGCGGCTGCCTGCTCGCCAGCCTCTACGGCTTCCTCTCCAGCGCCTGGCCCTTCGGCATCGTCGAGGCGATCTGGGCCGGCGTCGCCCTCAGCCGCTACCGGCAGAGCGCCGAGCCCGGGGTTTAGAGACCAACCGTCGCGCAACCTTGCGCAAGATCGAGAGCACGTGCTTCGGCTCGTAGCGGACCTGCTCATGAGTGAAGCGCAGCGGCGTGTACCCCGCGGCGAGGTGCTCCTGATCGCGCAGCCGATCGCGGGCCTGCTGCGCCGGCGTGCGGTGATAGCGCAGCCCATCGGTCTCGACCACCAGCCGCAGGTCGGGCCAGAGGAAGTCGACGCGAAAGTCGTTGAGGTATTCGCGAGTGAGCGGCACCGGCAGCCCCGCCTGCTCCGCGAGCGGCAGAAAGTAGCGCTCGAGCTCCGAGTCGGTGAGCCGAAACGTGCGCCGGTCGAGCATCGCCCGCAGCCGCGCGACACCCCGGAGACCGCGATACTGCTCGAGCCCAGCACGCAAACCGTCCGGATCGACGAGGTCGAGCCGATCCGCTTCGTTCACCGCCCGCTCGACCTCCGCGTCGCTAAGCCACTTCCCGTCTCCCCGACGGCCGAGTCCCGCGATATCGACCAGGGTCAGGATCGGCTTGGCAACGGGTATCCGTTGGCGGCGAGTGCAATCAGCAGCGTCGAGAGCACTGCGGCGGTGGATCCTTACGCCCGAGCAACGACGCTCCGACGTGACAGGCACAGAGACTTCGAGCCGGGACAGAGACTGCGGCCGAAAGCCCCAGAGACCGGCCGCGCTCTCGTGGCTTAGCGCGGCGCCGTCACCGCAAGCGAGCACGGCCGCCATCCAACTTCCATGCACACTCAGCTCCGGCCTCCCCACGGCGTAGACCCCTCGATGAACTGGATGCAATCTGCCCCTCTCGATCCGATGTTCAATTCCCCGCCGACTCAATCCCAGCGCTTCGAGCTGCTGTCGCCCCACCACCCCATGCTGCGCCGCAGCAAGCCTCCAAGCCGACCCCGGGATCGACTGTCGATCTGACCACACCATGGTGTGGCTAAGTCGACAGTCGGGCTGAGTCGCCCCCCTTAGAGCCAGCCGATGCGACGGAAGCGGCGGTGGAGGGTGAGGCAGGCGATGGCGATGAAGATGAGGACGGTGGGGTAGCCGAAGCGCCAATGGAGCTCGGGCATGTCGTTGAAGTTCATGCCGTAGATGCCGGCGACCATGGTGGGGACGGCGAGGATCGCCACCCAGGCGGAGATCTTGCGCATGTCTTCGTTCTGCTGCACGGAAACCTGGGTCAGATTCGCCTGCAGGACGCTGCTGAGCAGCTCGCGGAAGCCGGCGATGCGGCCGTTCACCCGCCGCAGGTGATCGTGGACGTCGCGGAAGTACTCATGCAGCTCGTCGGGCACCGCCTCGAAGTGGCCGCGGGCGATCTCGTCGACGGCGACCGAGAGGGGCGCGGCCGCGGCGGTGAAGTCGAGCACCTCGCGCTCGAGCTTGTAGATCCGCTCGGCGGGGTTGGTGCGCTCCTCGGAGAAGACCTGCCGCTCGACTTCCTGGATGTCGACGTCGACGCCCTCGGCCGCTTCCTCGTAGCCGTCGACGACGTGGTCGAGGATCGCGTAGAGGACCATCGCCGAGCCGTGACGGAGCAGGTCCGGTCGCCGCTCGATCCGTTCCCTGACGCCGCTCAGCTCCCCGTCCCCGTGGCGCACGGTGACGATGAAGTCGGGGTTGACGAAGATCAGCAGCTCGCCGACTTCGATCACCTCGTTGGAGTCGACGTATTGCGCGGTCTTGACCACGACCAGCAGCGTGTCGCCGAAGAGCTCGATCTTAGGCCGCTGGTGCGCTTTGACCGCGTCCTCCACCGCCAGCTCATGCAGGTTGAACTTGGTCGCAATCTCCTCGAACTCGGCGGCGTCGGGCTCGAAGACGCCAAGCCAGACGAAGGCACCCTGCTCGTGGCAGACCCGACCCGCTTCCTCCAGCGACAGATCCTCGCCGGGGCGCCGCCGACCGTCCTCGTAGACCGCGCAGTTGACGATCACCGAATCAGTATCGCCACCGGGCCGGTCCGATTTGCCTGTTCGCGGCGACGCCGGGGCTACAGCGCGATCCGGTAGCCCACACCGGGATCAGTCCGGATCAGCTCACCGTCCCCGGCTTCGACCTTGCGCCGCAGGTTGGCGACGTGGGTGCGCAGGGTCGCCGTGTCGTTGCTCCAAGCGGGGCCCCAGACCTCGGTCAGCAGAGCGCGGTGGGTCATCAGCCGCCCGCGGTTGCGCAACAGCGCGGCCAGCAGTTTGAACTCGGTCGGCGTCAGGTGGATCTCCTCGCCGTCACGGGAGACGGTGTGCGCGGCGAGCGAGACGGTGAGGCCGTCGACCTCCAGGGTCGGCTCCTCCTCCCCACCGGGCACGCGCCGCAGCGCCGCCTGCAGGCGGGCGATCAGCTCCGGCGGCCCGAAGGGCTTGGTCACGTAGTCGTCAGCGCCGGCCGCCAGCGCCCTCACCTTCGCCTCCTCCTCTCCCACCGCGGAGAGCACGATGATCGGCATCTCGCTCCACTCGCGCAGCCGCTTCGTCACCTCGACCCCGTCGATGTCGGGCAGCATCAGGTCGACGATCGCCGCCGCCGGGGGCTTGACCGCGGCCAGGTCGAGGGCTTCCTCACCACGGTCCGCCGGCACCGCCTCGTAGCCAGCGTCGCGCAGGATCACTTTCAGCGCCCGCAGGATCTGCGCCTCGTCATCGCAGACGAGGACGCGCGGCATCACCGAGCCTCCCGGAAGGGCATCGTTACGACGAAGCTGCTGCCCTGGCCGAGCACCGAGTCGACCGCGATCTCGCCCCCGTTGGCCTCGACGAAACCCTTGGCGATCGCCAAGCCCAAGCCCGCCCCACCGCCCGGCTCGTCGCCGCTGCCGTGCCGGAAGGGCTCGAAGATCAGCCGCCGCTCGTTCTCCGGGATGCCCGGGCCCTGATCCACCACGCGCACGGCGATCTTGTCACCGACGAGGCGGGAGCTGATCGTCACCGGCCGGCCGCCGCCGTGACGAACCGCGTTTTCGAGCAGGTTTGCGAAGGCGCGCTCGAGCTGGGCCGCATCGGCGTCGACCAGTGGCAGGTCCCGATCGAGGGCGAGGCGCACCGTCGGCGACCGACCGATCGCGGCCCGCGACGCCTCCAGCACCTCAGCCAGGTCGACGGGCTCCCGGTGCGGCTCGGCCTTGCCCGCCTCCAGCCGCGACATGTCGAGCAGGTTGGCGACGAGGCGCGAGAGCCGTTCGCCCTCGTCGACGACAGCAGCGCTCAGTTCGCTGCGCTCCTCGGCTGTGGTCGAGGGCGAGCTAAGGGCGGCGCCACCGGCGATGATCGAGGTCAGCGGCGTGCGCAGGTCATGGGAGATCGAGCGCAGCAGCGCCGTCTTCAACTCGTCGCTGCGCCGCAGCGCCTCGGCCTCGACCATCTCAGCCTGCATACGGTCGCGCTCGCGCGCCAGCGCCGCCGCCTCGGCCAGGGCTCGATCCGCGTCGGCCCGCCGCCGCTCCGCCTCGATCGCCTGCGCCCGCGCAAGGCCGGCGACCGTGCTGCTGATCGCAGCGACGACGACAAAGGCAGCGAGCGCCACCCAGTTCTCTTCGTCGGCGATGGTCAGCCGGTGCAGCGGCGGCAGCTGGAAGTAGTTGAAGGCGACCGCGCTGAGGAGCGAGGCGAGCAGGCCAAGTCGCAGTCCCCAGATGGTCGAGATCAGCAGGATCGCCGGCAGGTAGACGACACCCAGCGAGACGACCGGCGCGATCGACTTCAGGGGGTAGACCAGCAGCGTCGCAACGGCGACGGCGAGCAGCGTGGCCAGGAGCCCGAGCCATGTAGGTGGCGGCTCAACGCCCAACCCAAGCGAGATCCGGCGCGCGAACATCGTCGCCAGGGTAGACCGGGGGCCGACCCTGGGCTCAGCCGGGAGAGATTCCGCCGCCGCTGGGAGGCGGTGCGGCCGGGGTTTCCGGCGTCGGCGCAGCTTCTTGGGCTTCAGGAGCGGCTTCTTCCGCCCCTTCTTCGTTGCCTTCGTTACCGCCCTTTTCCTTGCCCGAGTCTTCTTCGCTCGATTCTTCTTCTTCGTATTCGCTGGATTCGTATTCGCTCGACGATTCGTAGGAACCCGAGGTGTGCCCGCTGTCGAGTCCGGAAAGTTCGGGCAGAGTCGAAGGTTCAGTGAATTCAGGGCAGTCGCCGGCGACGGCCGATTCCATGAAGGAGCGCCAGATCGGGCCCGCGGTAGGACCACCGAAGCCGGTTTCTTCGCGCGACTGCGGGTGGCCGACCCAGACGGCGGTCGAGTAGAGCGGCGTGTAACCGACGAACCAGGCGTCGGAGAGATCCTCCGAGGTGCCGGTCTTCCCCGCCTCGGCGCTGCAACCCATGTAGGTGTAACCGGCGCCCGTGCCTTGAGTGATGACACCCTCGAGGATCTTGGTGACGTCGTAGGCCTGCCCCTCTGTCAGCACCCGCTGACCCGAGTCCGGGTCGGTTTCCTCAACCTTGCCATTGGGGAACTCGACCCGGCTGATCGCGGTCGGATCGTGATGGATGCCGCCGCTGGCCAGGGTCGCGTAGCCGTCGGCCTGTTCGAGCGGCGTGACGCCGACCGCGAGACCGCCGATCGCCTCCGCCGGCACCGATTCGAGCGGCGCTTCGATGCCCATTTCGTGGGCGGTCTGGGTGACGTTTTCGGGACCGACGTCGAGGTCGAGCTGGGCGAAGATCACGTTGACCGAGTCCCAGGTCGCCGCATCGAGCGACATCGTGCCGCCGCCGGGCTCGGCGTTGTTGACGGTCCAAGTGCCGCCGCCGGGGATGTCGAGCGTCATCGGCGAAGTGCCGTCGTAGTAGGTGCTGGCGGGGTCGATTCCCTGCTTGATCGCGGTCGTCAGCACGTAGGTCTTGAACGACGATCCGGGCTGGCGGTGCGCCTGCCAGGCGTAGTTGAATTCGCTTTCGCTGTCGGAGCCTTCGGTCGAGGCGAGGGCGACGATCTCTCCCGTGCTGGGGTCGATCGAGGCGAGTGCCGCCGCCGGGCCGCCGTCGGGGTAGCAGACGCTGCAGGAGTCGACCGCTTCCTGCGCCCGTTCCTGAAGTTCGGGGTCGATCGTCGTGTAGGCCTTGAGCCCGCCCTTGCGCACGGTGTTGATCCCGTAACGGTCGATCAGCTCCTGCTGCACGAGGTCGAAGAGGAACGGGTCCTTGATCACCCGGTACTTGTGGCCCGGGCTGAGCCCGAGGCCGCTCTGGCGCGCTTCGCGGTATTCGTCGCCGTCGATGTAGTCCTGTTCGTGCATCGCGTCGAGCACCTCGTTGCGACGCTTGATCGCCGCGTGCGGGTCGAGGAAGGGGTTGTATTCCGAGGGGGCCTGAGGCAGCCCAGCGATCAGGGCCGATTCGGACAGGCCGAGTTCTTTCGCCGGCTTGCCGAAGTAGGTCTGCGCCGCCGCCTCGACGCCGACCGCGGTCTCACCTTCGACGGTCCCGTACGGCGCGGTGTTGAGGTAAGCCGTGAGGATCCATTCCTTCGTGTGCGCGTCCTCCATCTCATAGGCGAGGTGCGCTTCGATCAGCTTTCGCTTGAGCGTCTCTTCGGGGTTCTGGATGTAGAGGTTGCGGACCAGCTGCTGGGTGATGGTCGAGGCGCCCTGCACCGGCTTGCCGCCGGCGAGCAGGTCCTTCCAGGCGGCGCGCGCGATTCCCGACGGGTCGAGGGCGCCGTGCTCGAAGAAGTTCTTGTCCTCGATCGCGATCGTGGCGTTGCGCAGCACCTGCGGCATCACCTTGCCCGGCACGGGCTGGCGGATGTTTTCTGCCTGGATGAAGCCGATCAGGGTCCCGTCCTTGGCGTAGATCGCCGAGGAGCGGCCCTTCTGCACCGGCTTGAGACTGGAGAGTGGCGGCGCCGACTCGTAGACGTTGACCGCCCAGCCCGCGGCAACGCTGCCGGCGACCACGGCCACGGCAAAGAGGACCCCGACGGGGACCAGGAACCGCTTCAGCTTGGAGTGATGCGACCGATACCGGCGCAGGCGGGTGCGGCGGGGCATTCGACCGCAAATTGTAGGGAGGGCGCTAGGCTGGCTGGACGATGACCAAGTTCCTGCACACTTGCTACCGGATTGGCGACATCGATCGCTCAGTTGCCTTCTACCAGCGGATCGGCTTCGAAGAGACCGGCCGCATGCCGATCGGCGACGAGGCGATCAACGTCTTCATGAACCTGCCGGGCGAGGACCCAGTGCTGGAGCTGACCTACAACCATGGGGTCACGGGCTACGAGCACGGCACCGGCTACAACCACATCGCCCTCGCCGTCGACGACCTCGACGCCACTCTCTCCGACCTCGCCGACGACGGCATCGAGCCCGAAAAGCCGCCCTACCGCCCCGGCGGCCGCACCGAAGGCCACCGCATCGCCTTCCTCCGCGACCCCGACGGCTACCGCATCGAGCTGATCGGCGAGTAGGCGAGTAGGCGCGTCGTGAGCGATCTCGGCGCGGCCTCCATTGGACTGGTTCTCGGGCTCTGCTTCGTGGGAGCGGTCCTGCTCAGAAACGAACAGGCGGTCAGGGAAGCGTGGTGGCGGTGGCGGGGCATGGAGCTCGTCGTGCATCCGGCCGGGCCCTCCAGGGTCAAAGGAAAGGCGCCGATCAAATTCTGGATGGTCGTGAGCTTTGGCTTCATGATGATCGTCTGGACCGGTCTCGCGGTTACCGACGGCGATGCGTCGCACATCGTCCTCGCCGCCCTTTATGTACTGGTCTTCTGCGCCAACCTGCGTAAGTACAAGCGGTCTCGATGCGCTACCTGACCGCTTCGCGCAATGCCCAGAACGCGGGGTAACCACGCAACCGTGAGCGGTGTATCTAGCTCGTAACTATCCGCATTATCTCTCCAGGAGGAGAAGGATGATGGAGATGATCAAACGGTTCGAGCCGGTCGCGCTGCTGGTCATGGTGATCGGCGCTCTCAACTGGGGGATGGTCGGGCTCTTCGACACGAACGTGATCTCGGACGTCTTCGGGGGCGGCACGCTCACCGACATCGTCTATGTCGTGGTCGGGGTCTGCGGCCTCCTCTATATCCCGAGGCTGCTCGACAGCCTCCACCTCAGCGGTCATATGCCGCACGCACGGGGCACCTGACGCACCGGTCAACCCTCGGGGCGGGACACGGGACCAGGCCCGTCGGGCCTGGTCTCTTTTTTGCGCCTACAGCGCCAGGCCGGCCACTTACTTGACCACCTCGAACTGGGCCATCAGGCCGTGGTCCTCGTGGTCGAGCATGTGGCAGTGGATGATGAACTTGCCGGTGTAATCGGCGAAGTGGCCGGCGAGGAGGATGCGTTCACGCGGGTAGAGGAAAAAGGTCTCCTTGAGGCAGTCTTCCCAGGGCGGCGGCTTGCGGCCATTGCGCGAGAGCAGGTACCAGTCGGTGTGGTGCAGGTGCATCGCGTGGGCGACGTCGGTGCGGTTGACGATTTCCCAGGTCTCGGTCGTGCCCAGCTTGGGATGTGCATCGGCATAGCCCGGGTTGAAGGTGCGGCCGTTGATCAGCCAGGTCGTTTCGAACGCCCCGCCGATCGAGATCTCCCAGGTGTGCTTGGGCTTGGCCGAGACGTGGCTCGTCCAAGCGGGCAACGGGCGCAGCTTGCGCGGCACCCGGGTCCGATCGGGCGTGCGCCGGGAGTCGACGCGGAACTGCATCAGCGCGCCGACGTAGGAGTGCGCTCCCAACGGGTGGCGGGCGCCGTTATGGGGACCGCTGCGCAACTCGACGCTCTCCCCCGCCATCGCCCCGAAGTCGACGATCACCTCGACCCGCTCACCCGGGGCGAGGAAGATCGCCTCACGGCGCACCGGCTTCGGCATCAAACCGCTGTCGCTGCCGATCTGAACCAGCGGTGCGCGGTTGGAGAGGTGCAAGCTGTAGGGACGAAAACGCGAGGCGTTGAGAATGCGCAGGCGATAACGCTGGGCGCTGACCCGATGGTGCGGCAGATGAGCGCCGTTGACGAGAATGGTCGCGGCGTTGATGCCGTCGGCGGGCGGGCGCCCTTCGGCCGGTTCGGTCAGCTGGTTGTGACGATCGAAGGAGCGGTCGGCGATCATCAGCGCCAGGTCGCGCTCTCCCGACGGCAGCGGCAAGCCGGCCTCGAGCTCGTCCTCGACGATCCACATCCCCGCCAGCCCGTGCCAGACGTTGCGCGCAGTGCTATCGAGACGGTGGTCGTGGTACCACTGGAAGGCGGCCCGTTCCGGCCCCCCGTCCTCGACCAGGTCGTAGACGTAAGTGCGCCTCCCCCCCGGCTCGATCAAGACGTCGTTGCCCGACTGCCGCGGCGAGAGGTTCCGCGGGATGTCGCAATAGAAGGAGATCGAGTGCGATTTGGTCAGCCCGCCCGGCTGGCCGTCGAACTGGGTGCGGTTGTGGCCGCCGTGCAGGTGCACGCTCAGCTCGCCCACCTGCTTCGGCAACTGATGCAGGAAGGTGACCGAGGTGCGCTCGCCCGCGGGGCGGCGGATCGTCGGTCCGGGGAAGCAGCCCCCGTAGGTCCACATCCGCGTTGGCCGGCCGGGCAGCACCGGGACCTCTGCCTCGTGGATGGGAATCGTCAGCTTGGCCCCGCGCAGCTCCGGCGGAGTCGGCAAGGGCTGCCGAAAAGGCACGTGGTGGCGCGACGCGGTTGCGCCACCCGCGCGCAATAGGGCACCGGGGCGCACGCCGAGCGGCAGGGCCGTGGCGAGCGCACCGCTGCCCAGGGCGCCGAGGAAAGCCCGGCGCCCTAGGAGCGGAAAATCTGAGGAGCCTCCAGACGTTTCGGAGCCTCCAGACGCGCGCTAGCTGACGGGTGTCGGCGCCGGCACGACCTGGATCGAACCTTGCATCCAGGGGTGGATGGCGCACATGAAGTAGATGGTCGAGCCCGCGACGGCGCTGACTTTCTCGGTGATCGAGGCGTTCGGCTTGGAGCCGGTGAACCAGGAGTCACCCTTTTTGGTCACGCTGCCAAGCGTGTCCCAGCCTTCAGCCCCGACCTCGACCGGGTTGACTTTCACCGGTCCATTGCCTTTAACGCCGTGCCAATGGGCGATCGACATACAGATGTGTTTCGGCGTGAAGCAGATCTGACGCGCCTTCGGCGTCTTCGGCAGCGAGCCCTTGGTGACCAGGGAGAACGTGTGGGGACCGACCTGCTTCGGGTTGGTCTGGTTCAACACCTCGAGTTCCTGGCCAGCGACGATCGTTTTCGGCGCTTCGAAGCGCAGGCCACCTTTACCGGCCTTGATGTAGACGGTGTTGGCGGGACCGAGGCTGCCGGCGCCACTGGCAAGGGCCGGAGCGAGGACGAGGGAAGCGGTCAGGCCGACCGCGAGGACGATGCCCAGCCTCAATGGCATCGCAGGGGAAAATCGCTTCAACTTGCTCTCCTTTTTTCGGCGCCCGCCTCCCAGCGCACACCTGGACGAATGGTCGGGAGAATTTACATACTGGAGATGCAGCCTTCAACCGCCAGGGCCACTCGGCGCCGTGCTCGGGGGCCACGATTGGGAAGATTCATCGCGTGAGCGAGGGGTCGAGGGACGATTTGGCGGAAGTCCTGGCGCGGCGCGCCCTCACGCTCGATGCTGCCCGCGACGAAGCGGTTGGCCGCCGCCACGCCGCCGGCGGGCGAACCGCCCGCGAAAACCTCGCCGACCTCATCGACCCCGATTCCTTCGTCGAGTACGGCCGCTTTGCGATCGCCGCGCAGCGCGGCCGCCGCGAGCTCGACGACCTGATCGCCAACACCCCAGCCGACGGGCTCATCGCCGGCACCGCCCGCATCAACGGTGAGCTCTTCGGCGAGAGCGCCGCCTGCGCCGTGCTCTCCTACGACTACACGGTGCTCGCCGGCACTCAAGGGGCGCTCGGCCACCGCAAGAAGGACCGCCTCTTCGAGCTGATCGAGCGGATGCGGCTGCCGACGGTCTTCTTCGCCGAGGGCGGCGGCGGGCGCCCGGGCGACACCGACTACCCGGTCGTCTCGGCGCTCGACACCCGCGCCTTCGCCCTCTGGGCCAAGCTCGCCGGCCTGGTGCCGCGAATCGCCGTCGTCGCGGGACGCTGCTTCGCCGGCAACGCCGTCCTCGCCGGCTGCTCGGACCTGATCGTCGCCACCGAGAACAGCTCGCTCGGCATGGGCGGGCCGGCAATGATCGAGGGTGGCGGCCTCGGCAAGGTCGACCCCGACGAGGTCGGCCCGATCGAGACCCAGGCGGGAAACGGCGTCGTCGACGTGGTCGCCGCCGATGAGGCCGAGGCGACGGCGGTCGCGAAGAAGCTGCTCGCCTACTTCCAGGGGCCGGTCGCGCCCGGAGAGGCGCCCGATCAGTCGGCGCTGCGCGACGCCGTGCCCGAGCGGCAGCGCCGCGCCTACGCGGTCAAGCCGATCATCGAGACGCTCGCCGACGCCGACTCGGCGACCTTCCTGCGCGAGCGCTACGCGCCGGAGATGGTCACCGCCCTGGCCCGGATCGAGGGTAAGCCGCTGGGCTTCGTCGCCAACGACACCCGCCATTCCGCCGGGGCGATCACCAGCGAGGCGGGCGAAAAGGCCGCCTCCTTCCTCGAGCTCTGCAACACCTTCGGCCTGCCCGTCGTCTCGCTCGTCGACACGCCGGGGATGATGGTCGGGCCCGCGGCCGAGGCGACCGGCCTCGTTCGCCGCGCCTCGCGCCTGCTGCTCGCCGGGGCGGCGCTGCGGGTGCCGCTGGTCGCCGTCGTCCTGCGCCGCGGCTACGGCCTCGGCGCCCAGGCGATGACCGGCGGCAGCATGCACGAGCCGCTGCTCACGGTCGCCTGGCCCTCGGCCCACCTCGGACCGATGGGCCTCGAGGGCGCGGTGCGGCTTGCCCTGCGCAAGGAGCTGGAAACAATCGCCGACGAGGATGAGCGCGAGCAGCGGGTGCGCGACCTCACCGCCGCGGCCGAAGAGAACGCGAAGGCGCTCAACGCCGCGGCCCTGTTCGAGATCGACGACGTGATCGACCCGGCTGAGACCCGGGCGCTGATCGCGGCGACGATCGCCGCAGCTCAGAGCCCGACTGGCGACATGTCGGCGTAGCGATCGCCGACCGCCGCACCACGGGGGGCCGCCTCGTCGAGTCGTCGCAGGTCCTCCTCGCTCAACTCGATCTCCGTCGCCGCCACGTTCTCCTCCAGGTAGCTGCGGCGCTTGGTGCCCGGGATCGGCACCAAGTCGTCGCCTTGCGCCAGCACCCAGGCCAACGCCAGCTGCCCCGCGGTGACGTCCTTTTCAGCCGCGATCTCCTCAACTCGCTTGACCAGCTCCATGTTGCGCTCGAAGTTCGCGCCTTCGAAGCGTGGGTTGGCGCGGCGGAAGTCGTCCTCGTCGAGGTCGTCGAGTGAGCGAAAGCGGCCGGTGAGGAATCCGCGGCCGAGTGGGCTGTAAGGGACGAAGCCGATGCCGAGCTCGCGCAGCGTCGGCAGGATCTCGTCCTCCGGATCGCGGCTCCAGAGCGAGTACTCGGTCTGCAGCGCCGCGATCGGGTGGGTCGCGTGGGCGCGGCGGATCGTCTCCGGCGCCGCCTCGGAGAGACCGAGGTGGCGGACCTTGCCCTGCTCGACCAGCTCCGCCATCGCCCCGACCGTCTCCTCGATCGGCACTTTCGGGTCGACCCGGTGCTGGTAGTAGAGGTCGATCGCGTCGATCCCGAGCCGCCGCAGCGACGCCTCGCAGGCCTCGCGCACGTACTCGGGGTCGCCGCGCACGCCGAGCCGCTCGCCGTTCGGCCCGCGCACGTTGCCGAACTTGGTCGCCAGCACCACCTCGTCGCGACGCCCCGCGATCACCCGACCGACCAGCTCCTCGTTGGTAAACGGCCCGTACATGTCGGCCGTATCGAGGAGGCTGACGCCCAGCTCCAGCGCCCGCTGGATCGTCGCTTCGGCCTCCGCCTCATCGGCGGCGCCGTAGAACTCCGACATCCCCATGCAGCCGAGGCCCTCGGCCGAGACCTCCAAGCCCTTGCTTCCCAGTTTCCTTTTCTCCACTCCGGGCCCTCCTCAGCTGGCGTACCTCTGGTACTCGGTGGTTACAAACCGGCCCGAACGCCTCTCCGTCACTTCCGCGACGGTTGGTCTTCGACACCCAAGGCGGGAACCGGATGACCGGTAGAAAGCCGCCGGGATTCGGGCCGGCAAACGGAATCGCTCGGCAGGCCGCTACCCGCTCGACCAGCGACTGAACCTCGTCGCGGTTCTATCCAGGACAGACACGGCATCGCCGGCGGCGGCCCCTGCGCACCAGGGGACCGCCGCCGGCAGCTTTAAAAGCTCAGGCGAGACCCTCGAGCTCGTACTCGCGCAGGAAGCCCTCGAAGAGGCGGCGGTGGCCCTGCTCGTCGCGGAGGATCGCGATCACCATGTCCTGGGTGACCGGATCGATCTGGTCTGTCTCCTCGATGATCCGCGTGTAGTGCTCGATCGCGCCGGTCTCGGCTTTGATCACGCCGCGGATCACGTGGACGACGTCGGTCTGCTCCGAAGGAGGTTGCAGGAATGACTGTTCGGCCGCAAAGTCTTGGGACCCCGGCACAACTCCGTAGAGCTCCTTGATCCGCTGGGCGAAGAGCTTTGCGTGCCCGAGCTCCTCTTCGATGTCCGTCGCCAGCGACTCCTTGATCTCCTGGGCCCGCACCCCGTCCAGGTTGGTCGACGCGGCGAGGTAGCTCATCACCGTCTCGATCTCCATCCAATAGGCCTGGTGGAGCAGCTCGACCACGTGCTCGCGCTTCTCACTGTTTACGCCGTCGAAGATGCCCTTGCTGGGACTGGTGCTGGCCTCCATCAAATACCTCGCTCCTGGTCGCTTGCAGTTGTGCTTTCGCTACCCTGAGCCAGCCCGCCGCAATCGCGAGCGGGTAGGCTTGCGGAGGAGAGTCCGCCCCCCAGGGAGGCACAGAATGCCCAGCGAGCAGCGTGAAATCGCCGATGGAACGCTCGTCGTTCGCAGCATCGAGAGCGACGGCAGCCGCGTCGTTGCCTTCGCCGGTGAGCTCGACCTCGCCAACGCGGGCACCGCCGAGAGCGCGATTGAAACCTCGCTCGCCGATGCGGCGCTGCCGGTGATCGTCGACATGCGCGAGCTCGAGTTCATCGACTCGACCGGGATCGCCCTGCTCGTCTCCGCCCTCAGCCGCAACGAAGGCGAGGCCAAGATCAGCTTCATCCCCAGCGACTCGCCCGCCGTGACCCGGGTGCTCGAGCTGACCGGGTTGGCCGAGCGCCTGCCGCTCGCCGAGGCCTAGCTTCCGCTCATTCAGACGTCGGCGGCTAGGCGCGCAGCTTGTAGCCCTGGCTGAAGAGGCGCAGGTTGACCATGAAGAGCGCGGCGGTCGCCGCGGTCAGGGCCAGCAGCGAGAGGGCGATGCTGACTTCGCTGAAGCCGACGAAGCCGTAGCGGACCAGGTTGATCATGTAGTAGATCGGGTTGAAGCGGGTCAGGGTCTCGAAGGGCTGCGGCAAGAGGGCGGCCGAGTAGAAGACCCCGCCGAGGAAGATCAGCGGCTGCAAGATGAAGGTCTGGACGAAGGAGACGTCGTCGAACTGCTCGGCGCGCACCCCGGTGAGGACGCCGAGCTGGGAGAAGAAGAAGCCGACCAGGGCGAGCGAGGGGATCAGGACCAGGACGTGGTCCACCGGCAGGCCGACCAGGATCACCGAGATGCAGAAGGTGATCACCGCGACCATCAGGCCGCGCATGAAGCCGCCGAGCGAGAAGGCGAGCAGCAGCTCCAGCGGCGAGGCCGGCGAGGAGAGCTGGTCCTGGATCGCGCCCTGGAACTTCTGCTGCAGGATCGAGGAGGAGTTGTTGGCGAAGGCGTTGGTCGAGAAGGCCATCATGATCAGGCCGGGGATTACGAAGAGGATGTAGTCGATCCCGTGCAGGTGCTTGATCCGCGAGCCCAGCGCGGCGCCGAAGACCATGATGTAGAGGAAGGTTTCGAGCAGCGGCGCGCCCAGCGTCTGCTTCTTGATCTTCATGAAGCGGTTGACCTCGCGGCGCCAGAGCGTCGCGAAGCGGATCTGCGCGGCGCTCACGAAGCGGTGACCTCGGCGTGCGAGCGCGAAAGCTCTTTGCGCCCGACCAGCGCCAGGTAGGCGTCCTCGAGCTTCTCTACGCCATAGCGCTGGGAGAGCTCGCTGCTGGTTCCCTCGCCGACGATCTGACCGCCGTTGATGAAGGCGATCCGGTCGCAGAGCTGTTCGGCCTCCTCCAGGTAATGCGTGGTGAGCAGGATCGAGGTCCCTTCCTGGTTGATCCGCTGCACGTAGTGCCAGAGCTCGAGCCGCAGCTCGACGTCGACGCCGGCGGTCGGCTCGTCGAGGATCAGCAGTCGCGGGCGGTGCATCATCGCCCGCGCCAGGATCAGCCGCCGCTTCATCCCGCCCGAGAGCGTGCGCGTGCGTTCGTCGCGCTTCTCGGTCAGCGAGAAGGTCTCGAGCAGCTCCTCAGTGCGCTCGCGCCGCTCGCGCTTGGGCATGCCGAAGTAGCCGGCGTGGTAGTCGAGCGTCTCGGCGACGGTGAGGAACCAGTCGAGGTTGGGCTCCTGCGGTGCCAACCCAACCGCCTGGCGCGCCTCGCCGTAGTTGCCGGTGGCGTCGTGGCCAAAGACCTGGATCACTCCCGAGGTCGGCTGCGCCAGCCCGGTCGTGCAGTGGATCAGCGTCGACTTGCCGGCGCCGTTGGGGCCGAGCAGCCCGAACAGCTCGCCCTCGGCGATCTCCAGTGAGACCCCGCGCAGCGCCTCCACCCCAGTCGGGTAGCGCTTGACCAAATCCTCAATATGCAAGGCCGCCTCAGGCACGGCGACAAACCTAGAGGACGACCGCCCTCGGCTGACTTTGTCTTTTCCGGTGCATATGCCCCCTTAACGACGAAGTCAGCCAGTGAGCTAGCGGGCGGCGCGGTTGAGCTCGCGGTTCATCACCCGCATGATCAGCCTGTAGAGCGGCTCGAAGTAGCGCTGAGCCCAGTACAGGGCGCGGCCGTCGGGCGAGGTGAAGACCATGTAGCGGTTCTTCTCGGTCGCCTCGATGATCTTCTCGGCGACGCTCTCGGGGCTGACGGCGCGGCGCTCGAAGAGGGCGATCAGCTTGCGCACTTTCGGGCTCTCGCGGTCGATCCCGACGATGTCGACGGTGCCGACCAGCGGCGTCTTGACCGCTCCCGGGCAGACCAAGCTGACGCCGATGCGGTTCTTGCGCAGGTCGAAGCGCAGCACCTCGGAGACCCCGCGCAAGCCGAACTTGGCGGCGCTGTAGGGGGCGTGCCACGGCAGCCCGAAGAGGCCGGCGACCGAGGCGACGTTGACGATGTGACCGCCGCGGCGAGCCTCGATCATCGGCGGCACGAAGCACTCGAGCACGCTGATCGGGCCGTTCAGGTCGATGTCGATCGTGCGCCGCCAGTGCTCGTGTTCGAGCTGCTCGATTTTGCCCCAGGTGGAGATGCCGGCGATGTTCATCACCACGTCCATGCTGGGCGCGAGCGCGTGCACTTCGGCTGCCAGGGCGACCACCGCCTCGTGGTCGGCGACGTCGGCGGCGGCGAAATGGCTGACGGTCCCTCCGGCCGCGCGGATCTCGCCGGTGACCCGCTCCAAGCCCTCCGCGTCGCGATCGGTGAGGAAGAGCTCGGCGCCGCGGGCGCCGGCGGCAAGCGCCGTCGCCCGCCCGATCCCGCTCGCCGCCCCGGTGATCAGGCAGCGCTTGCCGGCGAGGTCCGCGATCCCGAGCTTCACAGGCGCGCCGGCAACTCGGGTTGGATTTCGAGCGTGTTGAGGGTCATCGCCAGCATCTCGTAGTGGCCGATCAGCAGACAGAGCTCGATCAGGCGGACCTCATCGAAGTGGGCGGTGAGGCGAGCCCAGAGCTCGGCTTCGATCTGCCGCTTGTCGTGCATCTCGTCGGCCGCCCGCAGCAGCAGCTCTTGGCGCTCGGTCCACCCCGGGGCGTCGGGACCGATCCGCACCCGCGAGATCTCGTCCTTGCCGAGCCCGGCCCGGGCCCCGATCCGCTCGTGCTGACTCCACTCGTATTCGCTGCCGGTGTTATGGGCAACGCGGAGGATGACCAGCTCGGTCTCGGCGCGCGGCAGCTTGCCGCCCGGCATCAAGCCGCCGGCGAACCAGAGCCAACGGCGGAAGAGCCCGCGGTGGCGGCCAAGCGTGGTGAAGATCCGCGGCGGCTTCCCGCGCGTGGCTATCCCGGCGATGCGGGCGATCCCGGCGTTGACCAATCCCAGCTGTTGCCGCCCGCCCGGCGCAATGCGTGGCCCCCCGGAGTCCGCCATAGACCCCGGACCGTACCCCAAACTCCCCCCGCCGACGGGCCGCAAACGTGACATATCGACACGTTTTCGGCCCGTCGGCCCCCGTAGGCTGCGGGAGTGGCCCAGCCGTTGCTCGCCGTCGATGCGCCGTCGATGCTCTTTCGGGCGTTCTATGCGCTGCCGGACTCGATCAAGGGGTCGGACGGGCGGCCGGTCAACGCGCTGCTCGGCACCGCCAACCTGATTCTCAAAGAGGTCGAGCTGCACGAGCCGCGCGCCGTCGTTCTCTGCTTCGGGCCGGACGCTGCCTCCTACCGGACCGAGCTCTACCCGAGCTACCACGAGGAGCGCGAGGCGGCGATGCCGGAGGACCTCCCCCACCAGTTCGCCCTCGCTCATGACTTCTTCGAGGCTTTCGGCTGGACGGTGGCGACGAGCGAGGACCTCGAGGCCGACGACCTGCTCGGAACTTTCGCCAAGCGCGAGGCCGAAGCCGGCGGAAAAGCGCTGATCCTCACCGGCGATCGCGACATGTACCAGTGCGCTACCGAGCAGGTCAGCGTGCTCTACGTCAAGACCGGGACCAAAGGGGCGGAAGAGGTGGGGCCGGCAGAGGTGGTCGAGCGCTATGGGATCGAGCCGGAGCTGGTGCCCGACTTCATCGCCCTGCGCGGCGACCCCGCCGACGGCCTTCCCGGCGCCAAGGGCGTCGGGCCGAAGACAGCGGCCGAACTGCTGCGCCAGCATGGCTCGCTGGAGGCGATCCTCGACAACGCGATCCGCGAGCGCCGCCCGGCGCTGCGCGGCTCCCTGATCGAATCCGCCGACGACCTGCGCGCCTTCAAGGACATCGCGACGCTGCGCGACGCCGGGGTCAAGCCGCCCGCCGACCGTGAGACCGATTGGGCGGGAGCGGCGAAGGCGGCCCACGACCTGGGCATGAACCGCCTGGCCGAACGGCTGCTGGAAGCGCTGGGCGAGTAGCCCAGCCCTCTCTATTCCTCCTTGTCGGGAACGAGGAACGGGACGAACTGGATCGGCAGCCGTCGCTTGTCGCTCTCGGGGATCTGCTCGTAGTAACGCGACCACAGCTCGAAGAATTGGTAGGCGCCGAAGAGCGTCACCCGGCGGGCCTCGTTCCGTGCCTCGGCTTCCGCCTCCGAGGTGAAACCACCCAAGGTGACGAAGAGGCCGACGTCGCCCTCATGCAGGACCGAGGTGAATGCCCGCAGCGTCTGCGCATCGGTCTTGCTTTTCTCGCGCTTCACCTGCACCTTCACGCGCGGGCCCTTGGTGCCGACTGGATCGCCCAGGGCGACGATGTCCACCCCGCGATCCCTCCCCGGCGGCGCGACCCAGGCAACGTGGTAACCCATCCCCCTCAGCAGTCCGGCGACGAGGTGCTGGAAGTCGTAGGGATCCATCGCGTGCAGGAAGTCACGGACCTCCTCCCACGAGGCCTCGACCGCCATCTCCATCGTCAGTGAAGCGTCCGAGATCTCCTCCGCGTCGGCCTCGTCCGGCTCCTTGCTCGGCTGCGCTTTCTCCCAGACCCGGTAGAGCTTCTCCGCCTCTTTCAGGAACTGCCCCGGGTCGGTGAAACTCCTGTGCGCGGCGAGGCCTTCCTCGGTCGGGGACCAGACTCCGGCCTCCTTCACCATCCAGCCCGCCTTGACCGCATTGATGGTCTGGAAGCGCACCGTCTTCTCGAAACGCCGGGTGTCGCTGTTCGGGTAGTTGGCCGCCTCGAACTCGGTCAAGCCAAGGCGTTTCTCCACTTCCGCGAGCGCGTCACGCGCCTGGATGCCATCGGGATGATCGACGAGCACGTCAAAGACACCCCTCAGGAGCTCACCCCGGCGCCTTCTGCCCAGCCCCGCCACCGGCCCACCCTACATATAGCTGCTACTACTTCGATCATCTCGATCCAAACGGACCAAGACAAAATCGTTGACCTTTCGGTGATGCTCTCCGAGCACCTGCCGGTCACCTGGCCGGAGCACATGCCGTTCGCGCACAAGAACTGGAGCTGGTTCGAGGAGGACGAGCTGCCGACCGGCGCCTGCACCTGCTCGCTCGGCCCCTACGTCACCCACTTCTTCATCCTCGACGAGCACGCGGGCACCCACGTCGATGCTCCCTCCCACTACTTCAAGGACGGCGACAGCTCCGAGAAGATCGACCTCTCGAAGCTGATCGGCCCGGCCGCGGTGGTCGACCTGCGCCATCTCGATGGGGAGGCCGAGGACGGCGCCAGCCCGGCGATCACGGTCGCCCACCTCGAAGCCTGGGAGCAGGCGAACGGGCGCTTCGAGCCCGGCGAGGTGGTCCTTCTCTTCACCGGCTGGACCGACAAGCACTACGTGCGGGGCGTTGACGGCCGCGCCTTCCTGCACGAGCCGGTGGTGCTGCAATCGCGGCCGGCCTGGCCAGCGCCCGAGCCCGAGGCCGCGATCTTCCTGCACGATCGCGGCGTCACCACGATCGGCATCGACGCCCCCAGCGTCGGCTCGGCCGAGGAGGGCAACGAAGTCCACCGCGCCGGCCTCAGCCGCGAAATGGCCTTCATCGAGGGCCTGACCAACCTCGGGCGCCTACCCGCCCGCGGCGCCTCCTTCGTCTTCCTGCCGTTGAAGATGGAAGTCGCCAGCGGCGCCCCCGGCCGCGCGATCGCCGTTCTGCCGTAGCGCATCCGATATTCACCCACCCAGAGGTGGGTCAAAGGCGGAAAGGGCGTGTTCAGGCGGACGCTAGGCTGCGGTCGCGCTCGGCGGCGGTGGTGGAGAACTTCAACGCTCCGTCGTCGATCGGGCCGCGGCGGATGGTGCGGATGTCGCGGACGTAGTTCTGGCGCAGCTTCCAGGGTTCCTTCGAACCCTGTTTGGGGAATTCGTGCAGGGAGCGCAGGACGTAGCCGGAGGTGAAGTCGAGCAGGGGCTCCTCTTTGAGGGTCGGGTCGGAGATCTCCGGGAAGCTTTTGCGGTAGCCGTGGGCGTCCATGTGGGCGAGGATGCGGACTACGTATTCGGAGGTGAGGTCGGCCTTCAGGGTCCAGGAGGCGTTGGTGTAGCCGACGGTGAAGGCGCAGTTGGGGACGCCGTTCAACATCATCCCCTTGTAGGCCATCTTCTTTGACAGCTCGACCGGCTCGCCGTCGACGACGAGCTCCATGCCGCCGAGGAAGAGCAGGTTGAGCCCGGTCGCGGTGACGATCACGTCGGCCTCCAGCTCCTCACCGGAGTCGAGCTTGATCCCGTTCGCGGTGAAGCGGTCGATCGTCTCGGTGACGACGGTCGCGCTGCCGTCGCGGATCGCCTTGAAGAGGTCGCCGTTCGGCACCAGGCACATACGCTGGTCCCAGGGGTTGTACTTGGGCTTGAAGTGCTTTTTGACGTCGTAGCCGGGTGGCAACGAGCGTTCGACTCCGCGCCGGATGATCTTTTTGACCACCTGCGGGCGGCGGCGGCTGAGCTGGTAGAAGAGCGACTGCAGCAAGACGTTCTTCCAGCGCACGATCGGATAGACGGCGCGATCCGGCAGGATGCGCCGCAGACCCTCGGCGATCGGGTCCTCGGCCGGCATCGAGGCGATGTAGGTGGGCGAGCGCTGCAGCATCGTCACGTGCGCGGCCTGCTCGGCCATCGCCGGCACCAGCGTCACCGCGGTGGCGCCGCTGCCGATCACGACCACGCGCTTGCCCGTGTAGTCGAGGTCCTCAGGCCAGTGTTGGGGATGGGCGACGTCCCCCTTGAAGTCCTCACTGCCCTCGAAATCCGGCGTAAAGCCTTCGTCGTAGCGGTAGTAGCCGCTGCAGACCCAGAGGTAGCTGCAGGTCAGGCTGACCCGCTCGCCATTGTCGGTGCGCTCCGCCTCCACCTCCCAGTGGGCCTCCTCGCTCGACCACTCGGCGCGGACGACGCGGTGACCAAAGCGAATGTGGCGGTCGATGCCGCCCTCGCGCGCGGTCTCGCGCACGTACTCGAGGATCGAGTCGCCGTCGGTGATCGACCGCGCTCGGGTCCAGGGCTTGAAGCGGTAGCCGAGCGTGTGCATGTCGGAGTCCGAACGGATCCCGGGGTAACGGAAGAGGTCCCAGGTCCCCCCCAGGTCCTCACGCGCCTCGAGGATCGCGTAGCTGCGCCACGGGAACGCCTCCTGCAGGTGATGGGCGGCGCCGATGCCGGAGAGGCCGGCGCCGACGATGAGCACGTCGAGGTGCTCGCTGGTCTCCCCGTTAGCGGTCACGCGCGGTCATTCTCGCATGTTGGCTGGTCAGCCAACCGTGACGTGTGTCTCACACTAAGCCGGCTAAGCTGCCCGCCGTGAACGTCCTGATCGCCACCGACATGGAGGGCATCACCGGCATCGACGACTGCGGCGACTGCCTGCCCTCGCATCCGGCAGCCTACGCACGCGGCCGGCGACTGATGACCGATGAGGTCCTGGTCGCGGTCGAGGCGCTGCGCGAGGCGGGCGCCGGGCGGATCTCGGTCGGCGACTGGCACATGGTCGGCACCAACATCGAACGCGAGCGGATGCCGGCCGGGATCGAGGTGCGGCCAATCGCCGACCTCGCCCTCAACGAGGCCGAGCCGTCGCTGGAAAAAGCCCATGGCGGTCCGCTCGACGCCGTCGTCATGCTCGGCCACCACGCCAGCACCAAGAACCCGCGTGCCTTCTGCTCCCACACCTTCATCTGGGAGATGGAGGTCTCGCTCGGCGGCGTGCCGCTCAGCGAGACGCGCACTTACGCGCAGGCGCTGGCGGCCGAGGGCGTGCCGATCCTCGTCGCCAGCGGCGATCGCTGGATGCTCGAGGAGTGCGACGAGGGCGAGCTCGGCGGCGCCCGCCTGATCGCGACCAAGGAGGGCGAAGGACGGGCCAAAGCTCGCTCGCGTGAGATCGCCACGGTCCACGCCGAGCTGGCCGAGGCGATCGCCGCGGCCTGCGCTGCCCCTCCCCCGCCGCCGCCGACGCGCGAGTACCCGGCCGAGCTGGTGATCGCGGTCGAGGGCGAGGAGATCGCCCGCAAGACCGTCGGCGACGCCGGCGAGCTGCTGACCGCGATTGCCGACGTCTTCAGGACCAGCCAGGTCTCACGCGAGTACCGCCAGCTCGCCAAGCTGCTGCCGGCCGGCCACGACTCGCGCCTGCGCGCCGCTCAGCGACGCGCAGGCAGCTTGATCTCTAGGCCGGTGATGGCGGCAAAGGAGCGTCGCTGGCTGGCGCAGGCTCCGTCGCCGGCACACCCTGCAGGGCAATCAGGTTGAAGTAGATCGTCGAGGCGGCGAGCGCCGTGATCGGCGCGGTCAGGGTCGAGGCGATCAGGCTGAAGAGGGCGAGCATCGCGAAGGAGTCGGAGATGCTGGCGCCGATCGCTCGAAGCACGAAGCTGGCAATCGCGGTGATCAGGAAGACGACGATGATCACGCCGAAGACCTGCCAGCCATTGCCCTTGACCAGGGCACGGGAGCGGCCGAAGGCGTCGATCGCACCGCTGTGCTCGACCACGATCACCGGCGCGATCACCGACCAGATCGTCAGCAGGATTAGGCCGGGGACGATGATCAGGGCGAGGCCGATCGCGATGCCGATCCCGGCGAGGATGCCGGCGCCGATCAGCGGCAGAATCACTGGCCAGGTCTCATCGACCAGGTCGCTGACCGAGGAGTCGCGCGTGCCGTCCTGGACGTCGCGCACGAGGCTGACGACCATGCCCTGGTAGAGCGTCGCCGCGATTATGCCGACGGCGAAGGCGATCAGGCCGAGGAGGACGTTCCCCGCGAAGACTGCCGTGATGATGGCTACGACCAGGTAGAGCGCGAAGGCAAGTGGCAAGAGCACGCCGGCTTGCTGGCCATAGGTGTTGAAGATCTGACTGAGGGTTGCACCGACATCGAGCTTTCTATTCATGGCTGTTCGTTCGACCCTCTCGGCCCCGACCCTGCTCGTGCGAAAAGCAACTCATTCAGGTAGGCCGGCGGCTCCACGCCCGCGGCGAGCAGCGCATCCGGCTCGGGCTCCTCGACGACGGTGCGCAGACCGACGACGCCCGCCCAGACCGGCAGCTCCATGTCGGCTGCATCGTCCAAGGGCGGCCCGGACCTGATCTTGGCCGAGGCCTCGTGGAGCGGGACGCGCAAGACCGCGGTCGCCCGCAGCTCCTTGGCGGTGGGAACGCGCGCATCGCCCCAGCGGCCGGGGACGATCTTTTCGACCAGGGCCTCCAGCGCGGCCAGCTTCTCCTCATCGTCGTCGACCCACCTGCCCTCGCCGAAGACCATTGCCGAGCGGTAGTTGGCCGAATGGTGCATGACGGCGCGGGCGAGGACCAGGCCGTCGACGAGCGTCGCGGTCAGGCAGACCTCGCCGCCGGCGGACTCGCGCAGGGCGCGGCTGGCGGCGGAGCCGTGCAGGTAGACCTGGCCGCCAACCCGCGCGTGAAGGGTCGGGATCACCACCGGCAGCCCGTCCTCGACGAAGCCGAGGTGGGAGACGAGCGCTTGGTCGAGGATCGCCTCGATCACCTCGCGCTCGTGCGAGCCCCGCTTCGGCTTGCGGCGCAGCTTGGTGCGCGGCGTCTGCACGCTCGATTACCCCCGCTCGCCGTAAGGCGCGTAGCGGTTGTGCAGCATCAGGTCGTTGCCGTCGGGGTCGGTGAAGAAGGCCATGTGACAGACACCGGTGTCGAAGATCTCGCCGTTGAACTCGACCCCTTTCGCTTCCAGCTCGGCGCGGGCGGCGGGGACATCGTCGACGTGCAACGCCGGGTGAGCGTTTTTCTGCGGCGCGAACTCCATCCCCATCTTGCCCGGCTCCCAGATACCAAAGCAGGTGTCGCCGACCCAGAACTCGTGCTGGCTGTGCTCGTCTGGGCGCAGCCCGAGCGTCTCGACGTAGAAGCGCCGGCTGCGGTCGGCGTCGGTCGAGGGGATGCCGATGAAGTCGGTCTTGCTGATCATGGTTCCTCCGATCTCGAGTGCGGGTGTTGCGACGGTAGCCGAGCGGGTAACCGGCCGGCAAGCAACGAAAGGAACGCGCATGCAGCTGGGAGGTGAGATCGAGATCGGCCGCCTCGCTTACGGGGCGATGCGGATAACCGGCAAAGGAGTCTGGGGGCCGCCCGAGGACCCCGAGGAAGCACGAGCGGTGCTGCGGCGGGTGCAGGAGCTGGGCATCGACCTGATCGACACGGCTGACTCCTACGGGCCCGAAGTGAGCGAGGAGCTGATCGCCGAGGTGCTCCATCCCTACAAGGGGATCACGATCGCGACAAAGGGGGGGCTCGAGCGCACCGGTCCCGGCGAGTGGCCCCGCAACGGCCACCCCGACCACCTCAAGCAGGCCTGCGAGGGCTCGCTGCGGCGGCTGCGGGTCGAGCGGATCGACCTCTACCAACTGCACTCACCCGACGACGACGTTCCTTACGAGGAGTCGGTCGGGGCGATCAAGGAGCTCCAGGACGAGGGCAAGGTGAAACACGTCGGCATCTCCAACGTCAGCGTCGAGCAGCTCGAACAAGCGCGCGAGATCGTCGATGTGGTCTCGGTCCAGAACCGTTTCAACCTCGAGGACCGTCATTCCGAGGACGTGCTCGAACGTTGCGAGGAGCTCGGCATCTGCTTCTTCCCTTGGTTCCCCCTGGCGGCCGGAGACCTGGCTGGGCCGGGCGGGGCCGCGGCCGAGATCGCCGACGCCCACGGCGTCAGCACCGGCCAGATCGCGCTCGCCTGGCTGCTGCGCCGCTCGCCGGTGATCGTGCCGATCCCTGGCACGTCTTCGGTCGCCCACCTCGAGCAGAACTTCGCCGCGGCCGAGATCGAGCTCTCCGATGAAGAGTTCGAGCGACTGAGCCGCGCAGCCGTCTAGGCCTGCCCGCTCTCGCCCGAGAAACGCCAAGGCCGCCCGCGGGCGGCCTTGGCATCAGGTGCTTGGAACGAGCATGGGAACTGCGACCGAGTGGGACAAAGCCCGGCAACCCATGCGCGCCGGTGCCCGGGGTGGATTCCGCCGGGCGCCCAAACCAGTGCGGCGCCTAGCGGCCCTGCACCTCCAGAGTCCCCTTAAGCATGTGAATCAAGTTAGGACCACCTCCTTTCTCTGGTGATCCGATTGAAGCAAACCGAGTGGTCGGCCGCTAGGGCGCGACGGCAAAGACCGCCTGCTTGAAAGCGCCTCTGCGGCCATTTGGTCCGATCACGGAGGCGGTGAGTCGATAGGCCCTTGGATCAAGCGTGCGGATTCGGCGACCCTTGCGGTAGCGACCCGAATAGGGAACGGCGCTAGGCCCCGCCCCGAGGTTGCGCCTAAACGTGTGGATGGTGACCGGGGGTTGACACTTTGCGAGTGCGCCCTTGAGCGGTTTGCAGGGAGGCTTCACTTCGATCGAGAAGGCGACGGTGGCTGCCTCGGAGAGGTTCAGCTTGAACTTCGTGCCCGCGGGAGGCCTTCTCTTGGAGGCGACTGCTCCGCCTCGCTTGACCCGAAAGCGCCTGGGGACGACTTTGAGCTCGGTGATCGTAGGGAAGGTCCTGACAGGCGGCCGCACCGCCGAAGGACAGGCGCCGTCGTGGACCGAAGCGTCACCCGGGCAGCTGTCCTGAGTGACGTCGCCGTAGCCGTCGTGGTCGGCGTCGGGCTCGATATCGGCGTCGTAGGCTAGTTCGGTGGCGGTGATCGTCCCGGGTTCGCTGTAGACGGTGCCGTCGGCTCCATCGTGGAGCTTGGCGAGGGATGATCCCGGCGCCGAGCGGAGAGAAGGAATGTCGAGGCTTTCCGTGGCGAGACCAACGTAGCCCCCAGCCGGGATCGGCAGGCGGGTGTCAAAGGTCGCGATCCTGCCGACCGGGGGGCTGGGTTCGACCGCGAGGTGCTCGCTGGCACTCGAGGCGAGGATGCTGAATTTGGAACCGCTGGTCGGGCTTACCGTACGAATGGCGAAATCGTCGGAATGGTTGCTCAGCACCCGCCAGCGAACGATGACCCCGTCGAAGGGCGCCGCGGTCGAAGCCCCTTCGATGTTGCGCTGCACGTACAGCGCATCGAAGCCGCTGCTGCCGCTGCCTCCCAGCGCCGTCTGGAAGTTGCTGCCAAAAAGCGTTCCCGAGCACGGCCCTCCCCCGATCGGCGATCCCAGGCAGAGATCTTGCGAAGAGTCCCCGTAGTCATCGCCGTCTTCGTCCGGCTCGAGGACCGCTTCGACGTTGACGCGGCGTTTTTGACTCGGGACTTCTTCCCACGAGTCGCCGATCCCCAGATTCGTCGACGTGCCGATGACCTGGTCGGCTGTATTCGGGCTTTTGAAGTAGGTCGGCGTCGCTTCGACGAATGCGCTGGAGATCGAGTACCGAGCGCCGAGCACTCCGAGGGCGCTAACGGGCAGCCGCTCGTAGAAAGTCGCACTCGATTTCGGTGTCAAGCCCAGAAGCAGGTGTTTCGTCCCGTCGCCGGTCACGGTGACCCGATTCGTCCCGGAGTGGGCAAAGGTGCGCATCTGCACCCAGTCGGAAGCGCCGATTTCGTCACCCACATAGAAGCCACTCCGCGTGATCACCCCTGAGTAGGGGAAGAAGTAGGAGTTGTTCGACGTACCCAGGTCGCCGAACTGAATCGCGGTGCAGCCGCAGTTGGCTTCCGCCGTGACCGCACTCGCGATTTCCCCGAGGTGCTTGGGGGCGGTCGCCGCTTGGGCGGTCCCGGGTCCTGCGACAACCGCCAAGACAAACGCTGCGAGGAGGACGAGACGCTTCATGGACCAATCATTCAACAGGACCCACCGGCATGTGAATCGTCGATACTGGACAGATGGCCACCTTGGTCTACTCGATGGGGGTTTCGCTGGACGGCTTCATCGCCGGGCCTGGCGGGGATATCTCCTGGACGATGCCCAGCGAAGAGCTGCACCTCTTCCACAATCGCCTGGCTGAAGCGACCGATCTCCACCTCTGCGGCCGCCGGCTCTACGAAACGATGCTGGTCTGGGAGACGTGGGAGGAGGAGATGCCGGAGGCGGGTGCGGCTGAGCTCGAGTTCGCGCCGCTCTGGCGGGCGATGCCGAAGCTGGTGTTCTCGAAAACCCTCACCAGCGTGGAGGGGAGCAACACCCAGCTGGCTACCGGCGATGTCGCCGAGACGGTCCGCGAGCTGAAGGCCAAAGACGACGGTCAGATCGCCGTCGGCGGTGCCACGCTTGCCGCCGAGCTGATCCGGGCCGGTCTCGTGGATGAGTACCGGCTCTTCGTCTACCCCGTGGTCCTCGGCGCCGGCACCCCTTTCTTCCCCCCGCTCGAGGAGCCGATCGACCTCGAGCTGGTCGAGACTCGCGACTTCGGCTCGCGCGTCACCCACCTGCGCTACCGGGCGAAATAAGCAGCAGCTCGGCGCTCAGCAGGCGCCGTCGACCCGCTGCCGCGCGCTCGAGAGCCGCGATGCCTGCTTGCGCTTGGCCGCCGCCAAGCGATGGGCCGCGGCCGCACTCTTGGCCCGAGCCAACCTGCCTCCCAGCACCCGCAAGCGGTGAAGCGCCCCATCGCGAGTCGCCTTCGCAGCGAGACAGGCGGCCGATGGCGACGGGGCGTCTGGTGCGGACGAGTCGGCCCGGTTGCTGCTCGAGGCACTCCCCGCGACGCTCCCACTCGAGTCCGATTTCTCCGCGGGTGTTTCGACTTCGGTTTCGCTTTCTTCGCCGCCGTTTCCGCCGGAACCCGCGGGAGCGATCATGATCGTCTCGCGCACGCTGGCTCGATAGCCGAGGATCTCCGCCCCGCCGAGGGTCACTTCGTATTTGCCCGGCTCTTCGTAGACGTGGGTGGCTTCGGTATCGGCGACGCTCTCGCCGTCGCCGAAGTCGAGCAGCGGCGCGAACAGGCCTTCGGTCGGGGTCGAGATTTCAACCGGTTCGCCGGCGGTGCCTTCGGCGGGGATTTCAAGTTCGACTTCCGGCAGCCCTTCGGGGTCGTAACCGGCGGCCTGCACGACGCTGGTCGGACAATTTTCCTCCGGACCAGGTTTGCCGCCTTCACACAGAGCCGGGGTCTCGCTGATCCAGACCGCGGTCGCGTTGCCGTCGGCCGCGGTCGAGTTACCGGGCGCATCGAGCACCACCACCGGATCGAAACTCTGCTTGCCTTCTTCGGAGAGATCTACGGCGGGCTCCCATTCTTCACCGGCCGGCTTGTAGGTGGCCTGGATCAAGTCGGTGGTGCCGTCCCAGCGCTGCCAGACCAGTGCGGCGTTGCCACTGGTGTCGAAGACGACGTCCGAGGGGGAGGCGTTGGCGCCGTTCGCGGAGAGCGCAACCGGCGTTTCCCAGGATCCTTCGACCGGCTTGAAGGACGCGTGGGCGATCCCGTATTCGCCTTCTTTGCCCATATCGCCGCTCCAGGCGACGATCGCGTTGCCGGCGGGATCGACCGCATCGTGCAGCGCCTGCACATGTTCGCCCGGCAAAGAGACGCTCGTCGCGGGACTCCACGATTCACCCTGTGGCCGATAGGCCGCGCGGACGGATTCTTCCCCTTCGACCGCGCCGCTCCAGACGACCAGCGAGTCGCCTTTCGCATCCAGCGCGACCTGGGGATTGCCACCTTCTTCGCCCGGTTTCGAGACCAGCGTCGGCGCTTCCCATTCACCGCCTTCAGGGCGGTAGGCGCTTTCCACCACGTAGTGGGAGCCGTCGTTGTGCATCCAGACGACCGTCGTGTCACCGCGGGCGTCCATTGCCGCCTGCGGGGTGAAGCTTTCTCCTTCGGAGAGCGGGGTGGGTTCGCCCCAGCTGCCGGCGAACGGGTGGAAGGAGCTGGTGATCACTTCGCCCTGCTTCCAAACCGCCGTCGCGTTGCCTTCCCAATCGACCGCGATCCACGGCTCGGGCGCGAAGCCCTGGCTGAATTCGGCGATGTCGACGGGTTCGGTCCAGCTACCGCCGGCCGGCCTTTCGACCGCTTGCAGGAGCATCAGGTTGGTGCCCGCGTAGCGTTCCCAGATGACAGTGACGTTGCCGTTGCGATCAACCGCGATCCGGGGGGCGGAAGCATCGTGTGCGCCCGGCACGACTTCACCTTCCAATTCCGGCTCGGAGAGGTCGACCGGCGCTTCCCAGCCCTCCCCGGCGGGGCGGTAGGCGCTTTCGACCACGGTGTCGACACCGTTCCAGCGATCCCACACCGCGGTGGCGTTGCCTTCGGAATCGAGGACCACGTGTGGGGCGCCGGTGTGTTCGCTTTCTTCGGAGATGTCCACCGGCGGCAGCCATTCGGCTTGCGCGGCGGATGCGAAGGCGAACACGAGGAGGAGCACGACGCCCACACAGGTGATGACAGAACCGGCTCTCCCCTTCATCTGAGTATTCGACTATATGGGACTTTCGAAGCAGTGACACGTCGCCGGTAGCCTGAGATGCCTGTGGCAATGAATAGTGAGTACGAAACCAAGCTGCTGGTCGGCGGCGAGCTAGTCGCTGGGGTCGGCGCGCCCCTCGCGGTCGAAAACCCGTACACGACGGAGACGATCGACACGGTGAATTCGGCTTCGCCCGAGCAGGTCGAGGCGGCGGTTGTGGCGGCACGCGAGGCCTGGCCCGGGTGGACCCGGACCACGGCCGGCGAGCGCTGCGAGCTGCTGCACGAGGTTGCGCGGCGACTGCGCGAGGATGCTGAGCAGCTGGCGCGGACGATGACCGCCGAGGGTGGCAAGCCGCTGCTCGAGAACCGTGACGAGCTGGAGTGGACAGCGGCGGCCTTCGACTACTACGCCGAGATCGGTCGCGACCACGCCGGCCGCGTGATCCCACCGATCGAGGCGACGCAGCTGGCGATGGTGGTCAAGGACCCGCTCGGCGTCGTCGGCTGCATCGTGCCCTGGAACTACCCGCTGCTGCTGCTTGCCTGGAAGGTGGCACCGGCGCTGGCCGCCGGCAACTGCGTCGTCTGCAAGCCCTCGGAGCTGACGCCGCTCTCGACCCTGATGCTGGCGAGCGCCTTCGAGCACCTGCCCGCCGGGGTGGTCAACCTAATCGCGGGAGCCGGCGAGGTCGGCGCCGCGATCGCCTCCCACCCCGACGTTGACTGCATCGCTTTCACCGGCTCGGTCACGACCGGCAAGAAGGTCGCCGCCGCCTGCACCGAGCGGATGGCGCGGATGAACTTGGAGATGGGCGGCAAGGACGCCTTCATCGTCTGCGCCGACGTCGCGCCGCAGTTGGAGGTCGCCGCTCGCGGTGGCGCCTGGGCGGCCTTCCTCAACGCCGGCCAGGTCTGCACCTCGGCCGAGCGTTTCTACGTCGCCGAGGAGATCTTCGACGACTACGCCTCCGCCTTCGTCGAGCACACCCGCGGGCTCGTCCTCGGCGATCCGTTCGAGGTCGCGACCGACATCGGCCCGATGGTCTCCGCGCCACAGCGGGCGAAGGTGATCGCCCAGCTCGACGCGGCGCATAGCGCTGGGGCCGAGGTCCTGGTCGGCGGTGACAATGGCGGCCAGGCCCGCGGTCACTTCCTCTCCCCCGCCGTCGTCACCGGCGCGGCCGCCGACAGCGTCCTACTGCGCGAGGAGACCTTCGGCCCGGTCGCGCCGCTCGTCCCCGTCTCCTCCCTCGATGAGGCGATCGCCCTCGCCAACGGCACCGAGTTCGGCCTCGGCGCAAACGTCTACACCGCCGACCTCGAGAGCGCGATCCGCTGCATGCGCGAGCTGCGCGCCGGCACGGTCTGGATCAACGACCCGCTGACCGACAACGACGCCGGCCCCTTCGGCGGCTTCAAGCAGTCCGGCCTCGGCCGCGAGCTCGGCCGCGAGGGCCTCGAGGCCTTCCAGGAGACCAAGCACGTCCACATGGAGTCGAAGATCGAGCGCAAGGAATGGTGGTACCCGTACGAGGAGTACGGGGCCGAGTAGCCCTGAACGAGCCGCGGTAACCGCCGAGCCGATCGGGGCGCGGCCGGGTTCCAAGAGGCGTGGTTAGGATCGCGGCGATGACGGGGAGACGCGCCGGGGGGCGATGGCGGCTTGCTGTGCTCGCAGCCGGGTTCGCCCTCCTATTACTGCTGCCGGGTGGTCCGCCGGCTGCCGTGGCTTCATCTCAGACCAAGGACAAAGGGGCGATCGATCCCCAGCAGACCGTCGCTAGGCCGCCGACCAGAATCAGCTTTTGGGCTGGCGAGGCCGTGCCCAACACCGATTGGGACCAGCCTGACACCTACTGGGCCCCGCGCGACACCCACTTCTACACGCCGCGGCTCTGGCGGGTGCTGCGTCGCAACCAGATCCCGCTCTACTTCAACCTGCGTTACAAGCGGGACTTCGGGCCGATCCCGCCCGGCAAGCCCCACCACAACGACGCGCTGCGGATCATCCGCACCGCCAACCGGCTCGACGTGCCTGTCTGGGCCTGGGTGCTCGTCCCCTACTCCGACGGCTACTGGGCTTGGGAAGGCGATTCGGCTCAGCAGTTCGCCGCGGTCAGGTCGCTGACCGCCTGGGCCAGGAGCAAGCACGTGCGGTTGCGCGGGCTCGCCCTCGACCCCGAGCCGCGGCTGCGCACTCCGTTCGAAACGACCTCGGCGATCATGGGCGGCGGCGACAACCCGATCTTCTCCGCGCTCTTCAAGGAAGCGCTCGACCCGGTCGCGCAGTGCGCGGCGTGGCGGGGCTACGCCCACATCGTTGACTGGGCCAAACGGCGGCAGATCCCGATCGTCGCGGCGCCGATGCCGGCCGCGCTCGACGACATTGGCGACCGCAGCCTGGCGCTGCAGGACGCAGCCGGATTCATCCTCCCTCATGCCCCCTGGGATGGCCTCTACTTTCAGGCCTACCGCAGCGTCTTCGCCTACTACTCGGGCCACGACCCCGGCCCGGGGATCCTCTCCGCCTACCTCCGCACCGCCCGCCGCGAATTCGGCAGCGTCGGCCAGGTCAGCCTCGGCTCCGCCGGCCGCGGCCCCTACCGCCGCTTCGCCAGCCTGCTCAACGACGTTCGCCTCGCCGCCACCCTCGGCGCCCGCGAAGTGCCGATCTACTCGCTCGAGCGCACCCTGCGCTCCTACGGTGGCCCGCGCGCCCTGACCCGCCTCGTCCACGCCGCCCAGCACCCCTACCTAGGACCGGCGGCGAGTCGCTCCACCGCCACGACGATCGGCGCCCGCACCCTGCGCGGCGCCGTCCACCGCGCCGACCGGGCAGCAACGGCAAGTACTCCCGAAGTGAGCGCCGCCCGCGACGGTACCGCGATGCGGGCCAACTCCTGGCCCAACGGCTGCCGCTAGCTCAGTCCTTCGGGCCTCGTCCCTACTCCCCGCCCCGCCCCTTCTTCCCGCCCTTCTTGTGCCCCACCTTCACGCAGCGAGTCTTGCCTTTGACCTTGCGCTTCACGAAGCCCTTCTTGCACTTCCCCGGCTTCTTCTGCGCGGGTGGCGTGTTGGCGATCAGCGGCGGGGCGATAGCGACGTCAGGAGCCGGCGCCGGCGCAGGCGGTTGCGGCGGGACATAGGTCGTGAGCAGCGCCGCATCAACGTCTTCGCGCTGGGCGGGAGCGCTGAGGCTGAGCGTGGTCGAGCCCGCTCTGGTCGGGGATGCTTCGTAGTACTGGGTGTGCCAGCCGTCTTCTTCTGGCAGGCTGAATTCTTCTTTGGCGAATTCGCCGAACTGCGGTGAGAAGACCACCTGGTAGGTGCCGCTGGGCAGACCCGCCAGGGTGTAGGTGCCTTGGGGGTCGGTGTGGGTGCAGCGTTGGGGAGAGGCGGCGCTGGTTTTGAGGATGCAGACGGCTATTTCGCCCAAGGGATCGCCTGTGGCTGAATCAGTCACGGTGCCGCTGACACTGGCTCCCTGGGCGAGCTTGGCGTCGATCCCAGTGAGCGTTTCCCCAACGCTGACGTGAACCAGGGTCGCTTCGAAGAAGCCGTCCTTTTCGTCGTAGTAGCTCGGTGCGTAGGCGGCGCTTTTGCCCTCGCCCCAGAAGCCGACCCGGTAGGAGCCTGAAGGAAGGGTCGGCAGGGCGTAGTCGCCTTCGGCGTCGGTGTGGGTGCAGCTGACCGGGGCGGTTGTAGTGGCGTCTTGGGCGCAGACTTCAACCCCCTCCAGGTCGATGGCACCGCTGGTGTCGCTGACGTGGCCTTCGATCTGACCGCCGAGCTCGAGCGCGGCGTCGATCCCTTCGACGTTGGCGGCAGCCGGCACGACGACTTTGTTGGCTTCAGAGAGCTTTGCCTTGTGGTTGTAGTACTGGCGGATCAGCTGGGAGCGGTAGCTGGGGGCGAATTCGACCTGGTAGACGCCGGCGGCCGGTACCGGCAGGGTGTATTTGCCGTCGGCTTCGGGGAAGACGCAGGCTTCTGAGGGCAATGGTTCGACCAGGCAGACTTCGACTTCTGAGACTCCGACCGGAGCGGAGACGGTGCCCTTGATCGCCGAGCTGGAGGCGCCCAGGGCTGCGCTGGGGATCACCAGCACGGCGCTGAGCACCGCGAGGGCGAACAAGCAGCAAAGGTGAGCTCTGGGGCGCACCCTCATCCGCGCACCTTGCAGCTGCGCGAGAGGGTCTCAGAGATCTTCTTTTGGCCGAAGTCGAGGCTGACCTTGGCAAAGGGGAAGCTGGCGGCGCCAAAGCCCTTGGGGGCAGGGCAGGAGGCGGAGAGGTAGCTCTTCGTCTTGCCGTGGGAGCGCAGCGTCTTGCCGAGGTTCAAGGAGAGGCCGGTGATGTAGCCGGAGGAGCCGGTGACTTCGGGCAGGGAGGCGCGCAGGAGGTTGCCGAAGGTGCCCTTTTGCCTGCGCAGCTCGAAGACCAAGGTGAAGGAGGTGGGCACGGGCTTTTCGCCGTAGACGTGGGCGAGGATCGCGGGCTTACCGTTGACTGCGCCGTTGAAGGCATAGAGCGGTCCCGAGGAAGGAAAGGGCGCTTGGCGGGAGAGCGCGACGTTGGCGGAGAAGCTGCCCTTGCCGACCAGGGAGTCACCGCAGGCGGCGAGGGCGTTCTCGGTGGTCGAGGGCTGGATGTCTCTGAGCGTGCACTTGGGCACCAGGTCGGGGTCGAGGCGCCCGTAGCGGTTGATCGCGATCTCGAGGGTGCGAAGCCGCGGCGGGTTCTTTGACTTCGAGGAGTCGATCTGGGTGCCGACTGAGACGTGGATCGGCGCCGGGCTGCTTCGGGGCAGCTTGGTCGGGGAGAGCTTGCCGCTGAAGGCGACCCGCAGGCCGCCCTTTTGCACGACCTCGGCGGAGGCGAGGGAGACACTGGCCAAGAGCAACAGGGCGCAAGCTCCAACTAGAAGACGTCTCATCGCTTCCTCGCTCTCTTGGCCTTGTTGCACTTGGGGTTGGTGACCGCCGGGCGGAAGCTGTCGATCACGCCGTTCTTGGCGGTGAATCTGGCAATCGCCCGTCCCTTGGCCTCACAGACGTCTTCGGAGTTGACCAGCAGGCCGTGCTTGCCGCCTTTTAGCGTCATCACGAACCTCGAGACCGGGGCGTCGGGCAGGGTGGTGAAGGTTCCTCTGAGGCCACCCTTGAGCGAGTCGATCCGCCCAACGACATCGATCTTCAAGCCCAGCCCGCCGCCTCTGAGCGCGGCGACCAGGTCGGGCAGGGTGTTCTCGGAGGAGCGCAGGTAGACGTCTCCTTGCAGGGGCTCACCCAAGAGGGGGCTGTAGGCGGTGGCGTGGCCGTAGATCGATTCGGGCGGGCAGGCTTCGCGGGCGAACTGGCCCTTGGTGCAGATCGTCTGGATGTGGCCCTGTTCGAGGAACTCGGCCGGCGGCA